>WBZY01000055.1_pt1 | contig 133929 bp, 115 predicted proteins | sample 5204191 | NCBI WGS metagenome assembly WBZY01 (sample SAMN12344363, study PRJNA552823) | activated sludge metagenome | biome: Activated sludge suspended growth; feature: Anammox Sidestream; material: Wastewater; isolation source: activated sludge from anammox sidestream of wastewater treatment... | reverse complement strand
TTGACGGAGAAGCAATCTCTAACAGTGTTTTCTTTCCCTATTTATTATGTAACAAAGGAATAAAGAGATGCGTTTGAAAATAGTTTTTTGTCTGTTGTTTTTAGTTAGTAGTGTTTCTCTTGCACAAGAGTATAAACCTTATAACACATTTAACAAAGAAGCTGAGTTACAAAGGTTTGTTGCACAAGGCGGCAAGGTTGAAGAAATTTCTCCGAATATTTACAGGCTAACAAACATAATTGGAGAAAGCAGGACTTTTTATCTTGGCAGCAAAGAAGATGTTAACGGAAGTATGGAGTATGTTGACACAACCATCTTAAACATTTGGGAAATTGATACAATAAAGTTTAACAATATGTTTAGATTCTGGCAGAAAGTTGAGGTTGCAAACTCTTGGTGGACATCATTACCAACAGCAGATTTAAACAATAATAATCGACCTGAGTTATACGGTTATACAGATATAATTTACCCTAACTTGATAGGACCGGTAAAAATATTTGAGCGAAATTTGAATGGTAATTATGAAAATATATTCTCATACGATTTTAATACTTCTAAAGTAGATGGAATTACTGATATAAATAGAGATGGTATAAAAGAAATGATCATTTTATCAATAATAGATGAAGACTCTACTTTATACTATCACCCTATTTTTAAAAGTGATACGGTCAACTCATTACCTTCAACATTTGATCTCTTCTTAAATATTGATAGCTTGGATTTTCCATTTGACCTTTACCAAATATACAATATGGTTTTTGGAGATTGGAATAACAATGGTAAAACCGAGTGTGCTTTTACTACTATAGGTACATGGGATACTACAATGTGTATGATAGCTGAATACAATGACAGCATCAATAATTTTGAAAAGACATTTCAATTCTCGTCCATTTATGAAAGCGATTTATCTGGCTTTGCCATTAATGATTTTGATCAGGACGAAAAAACAGAACTAGTCATTAGTTCAGGTCCCGGAAATGTATTTGTAATTGAGAACATTAGCGAGAATCAATATTCGATTATCAATCAATTTCCATTCCCCATTCACAATACTTATATGCAAACAGTCACAAACGATATTGACGAAAACGGAAAACCAGAATTCTGGATTGGAGGACAGGATTACGTGAATGGAATAACTGTATTCCAGTGTTATGAGTTTGATGGAGACAATAATTATCAAGTAGTTGCATATATAGAACTAAGGTATCTCGTATCATTGTTTAATGAATACATTCAGGCAGTAGATATAGATGATGACAAGAAGGAAGAATTAATAATATCAATCGGTAATGTTATTCTGATTTTAAAGTTTGGAGGTTTTCCAAACAATCATCAATATAAACTTTGGTATGCAAAGCTCGGAGAATCAACGCAGCCCGGCGCTCAATTCTATCCTGTTTCTATTGCAGATCTTGATGGTGACAGTAAGAAGGATTTGTTAATTCCAATGGAGAAATACACTTCCTGGATAACTTATGCCTTTAGTTACATCCTACGAAGCGATGGTACATCAAGCATAGAATTTTCTGAATCTAATAAATTCTTTTTAGAAGAGTACATAAAAAGTTATCCGGTTCCTTTCAATTCTTATTCATCAATCAGATTTGCTATCTCAGATGAAAGTCTAGTCAAGATCAAAGTTTATAGTGCATTAGGGAAAGAAATAAAAACACTGTTAGAAGAACAACTTTCTCCTGGGGAATATGATATTCACTGGGAAGCAAAAGACAAATATGGTAAGCCGCTTACAAGCGGAATTTACTTTATTAGTCTCCAGACAAAAAATGTCGTTAAGACAATTAAAACAATACTTTTAAAATAAGGAGATAGAAAAATGTTTAATAAAATTAAATCCTTTTCTGTGGGGAAATGCATTTTATTCCTTTTTATATTGTGTTTTTCGTCAGTCATTATTGCACAAACCTCGAACTGGACAAACGTTAAAGAGACAAACATAAATGTTGCTAATGCAAATACTGCTGGTGTTGATATTTTCACCAACAGGTACGGCAATCATATAATAGTACAGGAAAGTAATATTTTGAAATACTACCAGATGGATGTAAATGGTTATTCAAATCCAACATTATTTCCAAGAACAATTGAAAGTTCCGCAGTTGTTTCTCCAAGTATTTCCGGAGATGATAATAACATTTACATTGTTTACGGCGTTGGAAGTCAAATAAGAATTAAAAGAAGTATAAACGGTGGTTTAACATGGAGTTTGTGGACAACTTTAGATTTATTAACGCCCGTTCCCGTTTTGGGTTTGGAATCAGTTATTTCAAGTGGAAAAATTCACATTACTTATCTTGAATCAGGGATAGTTAGATATAAATACCGCAGCTTAACAGAGGGAGGTTGGTCGCCAGCAAAGGAAGTTTCCAACGGGGAAACTGGTAACGTACCTAGAATAACTGCATATAAGAGTGATCAAATGAATCATGTTTATTTTATGTATAGTAAATTTAATGGGGTTGATCTTGATTGCAAATGGAGAAGATATAATGTTAATAATGATAATTGGGACACACAACTTTATGCAGCACCTATTTCAAATGACTATATTGATAACTTTGTAGGTATTAGAGCAGATAATTCGAATGTTGTTATTTATTATCAATGGCATGAGACTAATCCTTCTTGGCAATATTATTTTAGGTGGGCAATAATGGACTTAAATAATAATTGGATAGACTATGGTTATGCAGATTTAAGTACTGAAAACTACAGAATGTACTCAACTCAAACTGTCGATAATAAAACTCATACTGCATTATATTTTGAAACACTCGGCGAAGAATACTCAGATATAGGTTTATGGAGATCATATATGGCAGATCCTGTATATCCCACAGAACAATTCTATGAATATCAATTACCTCAAATTGATGTGATAAAGCATTTGAATTTGTCTTCAGCTGGTAATGAGGTGCACGTAATCTGGAAAGATCCATATGGTAGTAATGGAGGAAATAATCTCAGATATAAATATGATGATCAAGTACCACTAGCACCAACAGGATTAGCAGTTAATCCATATCAGTATGGAAACAGGATTTGTGCAAAACTAACCTGGCAATTAAATAACGAACCTGATGTATTTGTAAAGACATACAATGCTTATCAAGTTGAACGCAGAATAAAGTTTCTGGATAATCCCTGGGGACCTTGGACAGTTGTTTATTCACCTGGCGGTAGTATATCTCAGTTCATAGATTCAGAAGTTCAAGGTGCTGGTTCCGGAGAGAGTTATTTTGCTGAATACAGAATGAGAGCTTTAGATAATAACAATCATTATTCAGCTTATTCCTCGACTGTAATGATCGAATTTTTGAAATTCATACATAACTCTCCTGGGAATAGTGGTTCGAATGCAACAAACAAAATTAACAACTCTGGTTCTGCAGAGTTAAGTTACAACTATGAGCTTAGCCAGAACTATCCCAATCCTTTCAACCCAACAACAACAATAAGTTACTCTATACAAAATGCAGGAGAAGTGTCGCTGAAAGTATATGATATGCTCGGAACAGAAGTAGCTTCATTGGTTAATGAAAATCAAGAAGCAGGAAATTATTCTCTTACTTTCAACGCAGCAGAACTTCCAAGCCGATCAGGCTCGGCATTAACAAGTGGAATTTATTTCTACACATTAACTTCAGGAAACTTTATGGAGACGAAGAAATTAATTTTGCTCAAATAATCTTATTAAAAATGAAGCCAGTTAATCTGGCTTCATTTTGTAACAACCACTTTTCAACTTTGTTACAAATCAATCATTAAAATCTTTTCCTATTTCGTTATATTTTAAAGCAAATTAATTCTTTATTACTACTTTAATGCTAAAACTTTACAACACACTCACAAAGCAAGTTGAGGAATTCATTCCATTGAATCCACCGAATGTTGGAATGTACATTTGCGGACCAACCGTTTATGATTATTTCCATATTGGGAATGCACGTACGTTTATTATGGCTGACATTATAAGAAGATATCTCGAGTATAAAGGTTATAATGTAAAATTCATTATGAACCTGACTGACATCGATGATAAGATCATTAAAAAATCTATTGAGGAAAATGTTCCTGCAAGTGAAGTGGCAAAAAAATATTCAAACGCATTTTTTGAAGATATAAAAAAGCTGAATATTAAACCGGCAACTTTCTATCCAAAAGCAACAGATAACATCGAAGAAATATTAAAAATGATTAAAGCATTGGTTAATAGCGGTGCAGCTTACAATGTTGATGGAAATGTTTTTTACAACGTTTCATCATTTAAGAGTTACGGAAAATTAAGTGGTAAAATGATTGACGAGCTTGAAGCTGGTGCCAGAGTGGAAGTGATGGAAGAAAAACAGAATCCTCTCGATTTTGCATTGTGGAAAAAATCAAAAGAAGGCGAACCTTTCTGGCAAAGTGAATGGGGAAATGGTCGCCCTGGCTGGCATATAGAATGTTCTGCAATGAGCTGCAAACATCTTGGTGAAACATTTGACATTCACGCCGGTGGAAACGATCTGATATTTCCTCATCACGAAAATGAAATTGCACAGAGCGAAGCAGCAAACAAAAAAACTTTTGTTAAATACTGGATGCATTTTGGATTTCTGAATATAAATAAAGAAAAAATGTCAAAATCACTTGGCAACTTTTTCACCGCAAGAGAAGTGCTTGAAAAATACTCTGCTGAAGCAATCAGATTATTTTTTGCGCAGGCTCATTACAGGGGTCCTGTTGATTTTTCTTCTGAACTGCTTGATGCTTCCGAAAAGGGGTTAGAAAAATTTAAAAATCTTCAGATAGCAATTGACTCAGCATTGAAAAAAAATAAAACGGGCGGATTAAATCCGGATTTTAATTTCAATGCTTTCGAAAAACGTTTTTCTGAAGCAATGGATGAGGATTTTAATTCACCACAGGCAGTTGCTGTCATTTTTGATTTTGTAAAAGAAGTAAACCGGGTTATAGCCGAGAAAGAAAATCTTTCAAATATTTTTTATCTTTCTGTAAAAGAATTTTTAGAAAAAACAGCTCAGGATGTATTAGGTATTATGTCATTTGAGGAAAGAGAATTAAAACAGGATTCGCAATTGGAAAATGAATTGATAAAGTTATTAATTGAAATTAGATTAAAAGCAAAACTTGAAAAAAACTTTCAGCTTGCTGATGAGATAAGAAAAAAATTAGAGTTGCTTGGAATTACTCTAAAGGATACAAAAGAAGGAACCGACTTTTTTAAGAAGTAATTGTTACGCAATAATATCTACTGTAGGAGAACGTGATGCAAAAAGAAAAAGGAGCGCAGGTGGCAGTACTCTGTATTGAGGACGATAGCGCAAATCGTGAAATTGTCAATATGTACTTAAAAGATCATTTTGATATTCATTCCGCATCTGATTCAACAGAAGCGCTTCAAAAAATCAAACAAAAAAAATTTGAAGTTATTTTACTTGACATTAATCTTTGCCAGGGTCTTAATGGATTTGAATTAGCGAAGCGATTAAGAAAAGATCAACTTTATGCTAATACTCCGATTATTGCTGTAACTGCACATGCGTATCGGGAAGCAGAAATTCAAATAATGGATTGCGGCTGTTCAGATTTTATCTCAAAACCATTTACTAAAAAAGCGCTTATTGATAAAATAAATAAAGCACTCAAACGTTGATTATTGATTATCAAATAAATTTCCTCTGCACAAGATCAGGTTTGGGTCAAGATTTAGTTTTATCCTGAACATTTGATTTATAACATCCGTTCCATACATATCAGAAAGCAACGCCTTTTTATTTTTACCAACACCATGTTCAGCAGAAAATGTTCCTCCGGATTTGATAGCAGAGATACACATCTTCTGGTATAGTGCTTTTGCTTTTTCAAATTCGTCGGAGTTTTTTGGTAGTATGTTTAAATGAATATGAGAATTTCCGAAGTGCCCATAAATAACATAATTAAATCCTGCTGATTCAACATCCGATTTCAATTTATAATAAAACTTTTTTAGCTCATTATCAGGCACAGCGAAATCAGTTCCGAGCTTTCGCAAATTTCTGGACGAAATAAAGTCATTTACTTTTGCCGAGATTCTATGGCGGAACTCAACAAAATGCAATTTGTCTTTTTCATTCATTGCTATCCAGGAATTTTCCAGGTTTCCGGAATGTTTTTCTATCAGACTCATCCATTCTTCAGTGATTTTATCTTGGGAATGTTCGTCTGTTTCCTGTTCAAACCAAACGGCAGAATTTGCCTTCACTGGAATATTCGGGTAATCTTCTCTTAAAAAATTCAGTGAGTTATTGTCAAAATATTCTAATGATAAAGCGTTAATACTTAAATCAGATTTGTTTTTTCTTGATTTGTATGATTCATCTCTTGCCTGTTCAACAAAGTTTAAACCATCTTCTTCAGAATTAAAAAAGATAACCGATGACAAAATCATTTCGGGTGTGGCAAGTAATTTTAATTTTATTTTAGTTATAACTCCAAGTGTTCCTTCAGAACCGATAAAGAGATCAATTGCATCCATATCTTTCCTGCAGAAATATCCGGCATTATTTTTTGTGATGAGAATTTTTGCTGGAGGTATTCTTAGATTTATTTTTCTTCCGCTTGATAATGTTAATGATAAGTCATAATTATCAGCGAAGATATGACCTCTTTCAAGAATCAATTGATCACCGGTTGGCAGAATTATCTCAAGACCAAGCACAAAATTTCTTGTCGTTCCATATTTAAAAGTTTTTGAACCTGATGCATTAGTGGCGACAGTTCCACCAAGAAAACAGTTTAATTCTGTTGGATCTGGTGGATAATACAAATTCAACGGTTTAATAATTTGCAAAAAATCAGAAAGAAGAACTCCGGGTTCAACCACTGCATATTTTTTTTCTTCATTGATCTCAAGAATATCATTCAGCTTTTCTGTTGAAAGAACAATCCCTCCATCAGGAACACAACCGCCGGACAATCCGGTTCGATTTCCACAGACAGTAACCTTAATTTTATCGTCATTTGCTTTTTTCAAAATCCCCACAACGTCATCAAAATTTTCAGGATAAACAACGGCTTCACAAAAGCCTTTTGTATTTGATGCGTCTTTAAGATAGTCCTGTATTTCGTTTTGTTCCGTTTTTATAATCATTGATTCAGGTTTTCGTAAAGTGAAAACTCAACTGAACGGATTTCAGTTAATAATTTACCGAGATATTTATCCGAAATAATATTCCCATTCTCCAAATCTAATTTATAATTATGCTCTAAAATCCGAAATAATTTTTTAACTCCCGGAGAAATCTCCATCATCGGGAAAGCTTTATCACGCAGGTAGTGTGCTAGTTTAAGTGTTTCGAAAGCATCAAATAAATTTTTCCTCTGATAATTCAATTGTTTAGTTGATTTGCTGTTTTCAAGAATATTTGTCCAGTCTCGAATAAAATTTCTATTAGTTAGAAAATTGAATAGTTCAGGATGAATCTTTTTAGTTTCCGAAATTAATGACTCAATATTTAAAGATAAATCCGAGTAGAATAATTCAAGCCAATTTTTAAGAATTAAATATATGTCCGGATCATAGACTTGAATATTTTTTTCCCCTGATGAAATCTCCATCATAGTTCTGCCAGTACCAAAAGGAACCCGCCAGGATTCTCTTGCAGAAGGTCTGACTCTTGTAGTAAGAATCCGTTCAACACGGAAATGCTTTGCAAGCTTTTGCTGGAAATAAAAGTCCTCGGCAGCTTTTTTAGTATTCATTCCGCCAGCAGTAATATAAGCTTTGTGATCACATATTAGAGTTGAACCAACTGTATGAAAAGCAAAAGGTGATTTAGCGAAAAGAAGTCCGGTAACATAATGCCTCAAAAAAATTTCGTAGGCAATTATTCCTGAACTGTTAATTTTACTTTCAGAAAAGTTATGTTCGAACTCAATATTTGCAACGGAAGTAGAATTCACAGTGAAATAATTAATTATTTCACTGATATAATTTGTGTCAACAATGCAATCGGCATCAAGCGAGATAATTATTTTTTTACCGGGGATAGAGTAATCAAAAGTTGTTAACGCTAAATCCATTCCGACTTTTCGAGCAAAACCAACGCCGCTTAACTTCTCGTTAAACTCACAACCTTCCGAACAAGCGTCAATCAATCCAATCCTCAAACCGGATTTTATAATTTCACTTTGTAAGTGATTAGAAGAATCGCCTGTATTTAGCTGTCTTAAAAACTTAATTGTATTCTGATTATTCAGTTTTACATCAATGTCAGATGTAACTGAGTTATTGATTACAAAAATCAGCAGAGTTTTCTTAAGAGAGTCCGTATCATTTTTTGAAAGTGATTGAATAAGAGTTTTGAGATTCTCAAATTCACAAATTGCAGGAACAACTATCGCAGCCTCTATTCCGGAAACAGAATCCCATTCAAGCTGCCAATCCCGGTAGGATTTTTTTTCGAGGTAATTGAAAACATCAGTTGGCAAAACTTTATTCATCGAACAATTTAGAGAGAACAAATTTTTTTATTTCATCGTAATGCTCAGGATGAAACCAGTTAATTTCTACGCCTTCACGTTCCATTTTCCTGAACCACGTCATTTGTTTCTTGGCAAAAGTATGTATTGCGCTGTTTAGTTTCTGGTACATGTCATTATAGCTAAGTTTCCCGGAAACATACTGCGAAATAAATCTGTACTCCAAACCAAAATAGTTTAGTTTATCCGGAGTGATTCCTTTTTGAAGAAGAGATTCAACTTCTTCAATCATTCCTCCTGATAGTCTGGATTTTAAACGTTCAGTTATCCGGCTTTTTATTTCTTCGCGATTCAATTTGATTCCAATGTTCAATGAGTTCAAACTAATTTTTCTCTCATTTGCGTTTTCTCCTGAATGTCCGATTATAATAGCTTTTACAAGCCGTTCTCTTGAATTCAGATCTGTAACATTGTGCAGCCTTGGATTTAACATTCTTAATAATTCCCTTAGTTCAGACAAAGTTAACTTTTCTAAATTATCCGATTCGAAATCAGTTACTTCGGGAAAACTGTATGATTGAATTACTGCTGATAAATATAATCCGGTTCCACCCACCAATATTGGTATCTTATTATTATTTCTGATTGCATCGTATGCAGCAGTAAAATCTTTTAAGAAACGAAAAACATTATATTCATCGGCTGGTTCGGCAATATCAATTAAATGATAATCCACATTATTTTTTTTGAACTCGATCAGATCTTTTCCTGTACCAATATTCATATCCCGGTACACCTGACGCGAGTCCGCCGAAATAATTTCTCCATTTATACTGGCAGCAAGTTTTGCTGCTATACTGGTTTTACCAGATGCGGTTGGACCTAAAATACAGACTAAATCGAAAGGCATAAAATTGATAATTCACAGGGAAATAATTTCAATCGCCCAATTAGCAACTGGAATCAGTACTCGGAAAGTTGATCCAACTCCCTTAATGCTTTCAACTTCAATATTTCCTGAATGTGCATTAATAATTTTTTTAGCAAGAAGCAGATGAACATCATCGTCTTTTATTTTTTCTTTGTAGTAAAAGTAATCCAGTATTTCACCGTCAGGAAACACGATAATACCTTTACCTTCATTCTGGATTGACAATAAAATTTTATCTGCAGAGAGTTCAGTGCTGAAGTAAATTTTCCCGGCATCTCGGCAATCGGCGACGCAAGCCTTTATTAACTGAAAAATTGCTGTATAAAGTTTAGCACGATCAATTTCTACAACAGCACCATCACCGATTTTTTTAAAAAGTTTAACTTCCTGAGTTTCACAATATTCAGAGAGCAGTTCAAGAACATCATCAATGAATTCGTTAAAATGAACTTTGCTGGTTTCGAGGGAAATTTCGTCCAATAAAACCTTCAACATACTATCGGTAAGATCAATAACCGAAGCTGCTTGTTTTTGAAGCATCCTGACAATATCATCAGTATCAGGCGGAAGATTTTTTGAACTTAAAATTTTTGTGTAGCTATCGATAATTTCTACCGGGATATGTATCTCCTTAGTGATAACATCTCTCAGCTTTTTTCCTGAATTTAATTTTTCTTTATTCAGTAATGATTCCAGTGTTTTTGTACGGCTGATAGCCGTTTCAAGCTGTTTGCTTATCATAGTCAAATAGGAGACTTCATCATCAGTATATTTTTTGTTGTCTCTTGCAGCCTGAATAACTGCAACAGTTTCACCAACATCACTTAAAACAGGGAAGTAGAGAATTCTTTTCATTCTTGCCGGGCCCGGGTAATCAATCTTCGAATTGAACCTGCTGTCTTCAGAAGGTCTGTCAAAATTAATTGGAGATTTCCGAAGTGCACAAGCACCTGTTAACCCATCTGTTATCTCAAAATACTCAGTTTTACTTTTTCCTTCCTGAGTAATAATCCGGTGCATTGATGATTTTTTCTCCTCAACAAAAATCAGATCAGCACTTTCTGAACTCAAAAGATCCCGAATTGATCGCTTGGAGTTCTTTATTAAGTCGATAATATTAATTCCACTGAAAATTCTATTTAGAGCAAGAAATATTTTTCTTACTATCTCTCTGTTAATGCCAGATTCTACCGGTAGTGTTTTTACCTCATCATTTGATTTGAAAGTAAATGTCCTGTTCTCAGTTTCTTTCAAATCTGAATTGCTTGTTTGCTCGTCAATTTCGGGAACAACTTCTTCATCCTCAGTGGTAAATGAATCGGAAATATCTGAATCATCCTGAATTGCTAATTCGCTCAGTTCCTCCAATGCCTGTTCAAGTTCAAGGTTATCTTCAATGGTAAATTCATCTTCCTGCTCAATTGATTTTTCCATTAGATCCAGGTCAGGCAGTAGTTGCTGAGTTTGTACCGGTGGTGGTTCTTTCTCAGATTTTTTTTCTTCATCCGATTTATTTCCATTTGCGAAAGCTTTAAAACTTATTGGTTTATCTCTTTCGGCAATATTAAACTTTCTTTCAGCATCCAGAGAAGGTTCCGGCAGTTTAAATTCTCCAAACTTTCTGAAATTATCTTCAACAGATGGGCTCTTTTTGAAGATACTATACAGTATGGGTTTTTCAATCTTATAGTATAATAATCGGGTGAAAGCCATTGCTGTTGAGATGCGCTTTGTGTCATCATTAATCTCTTTTTCACCAAAGAAATCATTTAATATTTTATTTGAGATGTAACTGTGAGATGGAAATTTAACTCTTGCTTCACCTTTGACAATCAGATAGAGTGAGTTACTCTGATCACCGGTTCTGTAAATAATTTCACCTTCCCGTGCTTCTTTTAATTCTTTCTGATCAAAAAAGGTATTTAGTACGGATTCCTTTACACCTGTAAAAAGTTTGTTAGTTCGGATATCCCGTGTTGTCCTGGTAATTGGCATATTTTAAAAAGTGAATATCAATTTTTTAATTAAAGATAAAATTAGTTATCCTGCTATAAATGTGCAATGATTTAAGATTACATTGACATCTGAGCTGAGTTTAATATCCATAATTTCATTAGTTTTGAATCCTAAATTACTCAAAAACATCATACGAATGGACGAAAAAAAACTCATTGAAAATGCACAAGCCGGCGATAAACAAGCTATGGCAGAGTTGGTAAAGAAGTATGAACAGACTATTTATAATTTTGCCTTCAAGATTTGCCGGAATAAAGATTATGCGGAACAGATAATGCAGGAAACTTTTTACAGTATGGTTAAATCGCTTCATCAGTTTGATCATAACTCAAAGCTTTCAACATGGCTTTACCGTATTGTTGCAAACCACTGCCTTATGATGGCACGGAAAGCAAAAAGTCGTCAGTTTGTTTCTCTCGATAATGAGGAAAATTTATTCGAAGACAAATATGCTGCTGATTGGAGCTCGATTCCATATAAGGATACTGAGAATAAAGAATTAAAAAAAATTCTTGATACAGCAATACAGAATTTATCACCAGACTATCGGCTTGTATTTTTACTTCGAGATGTTGAAGGTCTCTCCACCGAAGAGACAGCAAAAGTTACTGAGCTATCTATAGCGGCAGTGAAATCCAGGCTTCACAGAGCGAGAGCATTTTTAAGAAAGGAAATTAACGAGGCATTCAGCAGATGAAAAAAGAAAAAATAACTTGTAAAGAGGTAATGAAACACGTTTGCGAAAGTTTGGGTGAAAACCTGAATGACGAAAAATGTGCTGAAGTTAAAAATCATCTTGAGAATTGTCCAAATTGCAAAGAATATTTTAAATCTGTTGAAATTACTATTGAATGTTATAGAAAATATAATGTTCAGATGCCTGAAGAAGCTCACGGTCGTTTAATGAAAATGCTTGGCCTGGAGGAATAACTAATGCCTGTTTTTGAATACAAATGTTCAGTCTGTGAAAATAAATTCGAATACTTTCATAAATCTGCAACTATACAAGCAGAAGTTTGTTGTCCTGTTTGCAATTCAAATAAAAACCAAAAACTGTTTTCATCATTCAACTCAAGTATGAAGAACGAATCAAAATTTTCATCAGCAGATTGTACTAATGGAAACTGCAGCCTTCCCGCTGTAAATTGTTCATCGGGTATGTGTAATTTAAATTAATTCTTCTTCCTGTGCTGATGATTTTGTGATAATGCACACGCAGTTATTTAGAAATAGCAGTTAATGTTTGCTGATCGTTAAAAATCGTGTTAATATTGCATATAATTTATCAGTTTTTAATAACTATCAGATTGTAATCAAACATAAACGAAACTTGGTGTAATATTCGATAATTCTTTACTGCTTCCTCATAACAAATTTTCTTTTGATCAACATATTCTGCTGACAATCTGTTTTCACTTATTGAGTAGTCACCTCAGAATCATACAGCAGTGAAGAATGAATATACCCCCGCTAAGTTTGACTTGTTGTAAGTATGATTACTTACTTCTCGTAAAGATTATAAACTGACAAATATAAAATAACCGAATTTTTTTCAGCTTTGTATGAATGTTAAACAGGAGCATCTTATGAAAATATTCACACAGATTTTGCTTTCAATTCTGATGATCTCCAACCAGATCATTTTTGCAGGAACAACCGGACGACTGGCTGGTCGTGTAGTTGATGACACCGGAGAACCCCTTCCTTTTGTTAATGTTGTTATCATGGGAACTACTCTTGGTGCGGCAACAGATATTGATGGATATTATTCTATCATCAACGTACCGCCAGGAACTTATGAAGTAAAAGCTTCGGCAATAGGTTACAACAGTGTTACTTACCAGGATGTTAAAATTTCAATTGATCTGACAACCACAATTGATTTTCAACTTTCGGAAGCATCGGTTGAGTTAGGTGAAGAAGTAGTTGTAATTGCAACCAAGCCGCTTGTAAAAATGGATCTGACAGCAAGCACTTCTATAGTTGGAGATGACGTTATTTCTCAATTACCGGTTGCTGAAATTCAGGATGTGCTTAAACTTCAGGCTGGCGTTGTTATTTCCGGAGGAAACATTCATATCAGAGGTGGAAGATCTAACCAGGTCGCTTACCAGATTGATGGTGTGCCTGTCACTGATGTTTATGATGGAAGTAGTGTTATTAATGTAAACCAGAATTCAGTTCAGGAATTACAGGTGATCAGTGGTGCATTCAATGCTGAATATGGTCAGGCACAATCTGGTGTTGTGAATCTTGTTACAAAAGATGGGAGTAATGACTTCAATGCTAATATTCAGATGTACAGCGGCGATTATGTTTCTGATAAAACAGATGTTTTTACTAATGTGGATGATTTAAATCCCGTTGGTATAAGAAATATTGAAGGCAGTCTTAGTGGACCAATCCTTCAGGATGAACTCTTCTTTTATCTTAATGGAAGATATTATTATAACACCGGCTATCTGTATGGTCAAAGAGTATATTTAATAAGTGACCGGGCATTTGAAAATCCTATTACTCAGCAATTTGAAGTTCAGTCTAATGGTGATGGTGAATTTGTTTCAATGAACGAAAGTGAAACGATTTACGGTCAGGGAAAATTAACGTACCGGCTTTTTGAAGGAGTTAAACTAAGTTACAATTATCTGCTCGAACATCGGGATTATCAGGATTATGATCACTTCAATAAGCTCACACCAGATAATAATCTCTTGCGATTTAATAAATCTTATACAAATATTTTTACTATTAATCATGCTGTGGAATCGAACAGCTTTTACACTTTGAATTTGAGTTATGCCTTCAGAGATTACAGACAGTATTTGTTTGAAGAAATTTACACCGGTAATTCTGCCAAACCTACAAACTATGAAGATAATTCTACCGTTGTAACACCGCCATACAGCTTTGGAGTCGGAGGTACGAATAATAATCGTTTCGTAAGAAATACGGGAACGTACGGCGCTAAGTTGGATTGGACAACACAGCTTAATCAGGAAATTAATTTACAGTTTGGCGGGGATTACCGAAGAAATCAAATTTACCTTGAGAATATAAATCTTGTTCCGATGCTTGATGTAAACGGTCAGAAAGTCAATCCATATAATGTTGAAATTCCTGCAATCGCATCAACTGATTATGATACCTACGAACACAGACCAGACGAAATTTCCGGTTATGTACAATCGAAATTCGAAGCATTTAACCTGATTTTCAATCTCGGATTAAGAGTTGACTACTTCCAGCCGGATGGAGTTATTTTGAATGACCCAACCGATCCGAATATTTACAATCCGCTGAAACCAAATAACAGATTCAATGATGCAAATGGAAACGGAGTTCAGGATCCTGGTGAAGCAACAAAAACTTTGGCAGAGAGAGAAAGTTATTGGTATAGTGATGCTTCTGCCAAAACTCAGGTCAGTCCGCGTGTTGGTTTAGCTTTTCCGATTTCAGCAAATGGTGTAGTTCATTTTTCATACGGACATTTCTTACAGCTTCCGCGTTATGAATACCTTTATCAGAATCCAAGATTCAAGCTCGGAGTAAACTCGGGTAATGCTGGTTTGTTTGGTAATACTGACCTTGAACCGCAGCAAACCGTTAAAGGTGAAATCGGATTGCAGCAGCAGATTGGTGATGACATGTCAGTTGATGCAACTGTTTTCTTTGAAGATTTCCGTGATCTCACCGGAACTCAGACGCAGGATGTGGTTGTATTTGGCGGTGCACAGACTTACAGTCAATATATAAATTCAGATTTTGGATATGCGAGAGGATTTGTCGTAAAGTTTACAAAAAGATTTACAGGTGGTTTTGCTGCGTACTTAGATTATACATTCTCAGATACAAAAGGAAATGCTTCTGATCCGGCTGATTCAAGAAATGCTGTACTTGGTGGTGCATTACCTGAAACATTCATTGCACCGCTTAACTGGGATCAGACACACACACTTAATGTTTCTTTGGCATATTCAAAATCAAATGATTGGGGATTTTCTCTTATCGGTAATTTCTTTTCAGGTCAGCCGTACACACCTTCGGTTAATAAAAATACCAGAGTTACACAAAATGCTTTTCCGAGAAACAGTTCTGATAAACCTACAATCGTAAATGTTGATTTAAGAGTGTATAAAGATTTTGAAATTACAACAGGGACTCTATTATCCGTTTTCCTGAGAGTATTTAACTTGTTAGACTTTGACAACCCGGTTAATATTTATACAGACACAGGTGATCCATTCTTTACATTTGCAAAACTTGAAGCTGAAAAAATTAATCCAGTTATGTATAATAATACACTTGATGAACTTTACACTAATCCCACTTACTTCTCCGAACCGAGAAGAGTTGAACTCGGATTAGGTTTAAACTTTTAATTTTTAGTGAAGGTAATTATGAAGAAAATATTTTTAATAGTATTCCTCCTTTCCGGAAGCAGTATTATCGCGCAGCGAACCAGCGATCCGGCATTGCTTACAATTGGTAAGCATACCGGAAACAGAGCAGGTATATCTTTTTACAATGATGGACAGATTGCTGGTATTAATACCGGTATTGATATCAGAGGTGAATGGCCCCTCGGTTCTGGTGAAAACTACATTGGCGATTGCATACCATTGATTGGAGTTGAATTCATCAATACTCTGAATGATACGCTTCAATCGGTTGTTATTTCGCGCGGTCCAAGGAAAGGGCAATTTGATGAAAAAAGTCCGAGCGGATACTTCTGGGGTTGGAATCCTGTCCCAGGGTTCAGAAATCCTAATGTAGTTGGTGTTGCAATGAGTCATCTACCAGACACCTGGCCGATTGAAGGATGGAACGATCCAATTGCAAGAAATTGGAAAGATGAAAACGGAACCACTCAATGGTTCGGTTATTTTGGCAGAGGAATACAAAACGCCGACCAGGAATCTTTCTTCGAGGCAGATGACGATTGGGATGATGAATTTAATGGAAACTTCAGACCCGATACCACAAACCTTTCAAGAAACGGAATGGCTTTGCGGATGAGACAAAGAGGTTTTCAATGGTCAAGTTTCCTCGCTGAAGATGCTATATTCTGGTTATATGAAATTAATAATGATGGGACGACACTTTATAAGAAAGCAAATTTCGGCACTACTGTTGGTACACTTGCCGGTGGCGATGGCGACAGCCGGGATGATCTAGGATATTTCGATGTTCAAGATTGGATCACATACTCCTGGGATAACGATGGTATTGGTAACAGGGGACAGAAAGTTGGTTATGTAGGTTATGCGTTCCTCGAATCTCCGGGAAATCCTTATGATGGAATTGATAACGATAATGATTCCAAGTCTGGTTCACCAAGATTTGTTAGATCAGATTTTAATGCAATTATATACAATGCAGGTGATCAGGTTGTTCTAATTACTGACACAGTTGATGCATTCGGATTAAGAATTTATAAACGAGAACTCCATGAAGTCAAATCTATTGCAGATACTGTATATTCGTTAGGAGTCCGATTTATAATTGAACCTGGTGTAACTCAATTTAGGGAAGGCAATGCAACTCTAGTAATAACAGGTACCGGTCGACAGATTTGGGTTCCTGCTCCGTCTGCAAATGACGCTATAGATAATGATTTAGATGGGTTGGTGGACGAAAATCAAGCAACTCACTTAGAAACCCGAGTCAGCAGAGGTTTAACTGGTTTGTCTTATATAAATTATAGAACAGGTGCAGGAGTAAATGATCTTTTGATTGACGAAAGACGTGATAACGATGTTGATGAAGACGAAGATTGGGACTTACAATTTGATGATTTAGGTGAAGACGGTTTGGGTCCGGAAGACGATGGTTATCCCGGTCCCGATATCGGTGAAGGAGATGGAATTCCGACACAGGGTGAGCCCAACTTCGGTAAAACAGATCCTGACGAATCAGATCAGATCGGGCTAACCGGATTTAATTTTTTTGATTTAGATGCTGCGCCAGATCTGAGTGTAGATTCATTGCTCTGGGGAAGAATGACACCGGGAAGATTTGACGTTATTCCTCCAACACCGCGGGATGGTGATTTTATTTATAGTTCAGGATTCTTTCCGCTGTTTCCGAAAACTCCTGAGCGGTTTTCAGTTGCCCTTCTCTTCGGTGAAGATTTTAATGATATAGTAAAGAATAAAAAGATAGTTCAGCAAATCTATAATGCTGGTTATGCTTTCCCACAGGCTCCTAAAAAGCCAAAAATTAATATCACTCATAATGATGGCAAGGTTGTAATCTATTGGGATGGTGAGGAGACAGAAAATTCAAGGGACTTTGTAACCAAGCAGCAGGATTTTGAGGGATATAAAATTTACAGAGCTACCGATGCAAACTTCAGAGATGCAAGAGTAATTACTAATGCACTCGGAGTGCTAAGTTTCGATAAACCAATTGCGCAGTACGATCTGGCAAATCAGTACAATGGATTCTTTATACCAAGTGCAGAACTGCTGGAAGCATTTGGTGGAATTACATATTACTTTGGCGAAGGGAATGGAATAGTGAACCGTTTTGTTGATTCAACAGTTATTCCGGGTATCACATACTATTATGCAGTATGTGCATTCGACCACGGGAACGGAACTCCAGACATCTTCCCGGAAGAAAATTCTAAATTTATTTTCCGTTCCAATACCGGCGAAGTTATTCTTGATGATAATACGGCATTTATTACTCCGGGCAGAAGACCAGCAGGCTATTCAAATGCATTTCTTGATGATCTGGAAAAATCAGATCCATTTTTTGGAACCGGTTATTCAGCCGTAGAAATAATTGATGAATCTGAGGTTCGGGATGGATTTAATTATCAGGTTGTTTTTGAGGACACAGGTTTAACTGACATTACGACTAACTGGTCACTTCTTGATTTGCAGACTCCTGATACAGTATTTGTACCATTAGCAAATCTGACTTATATCGTCAATCCAAATGATTCAATTCCATTACCTGCTGGTACCGATACGGTTATAGTAAACGGTTCTAAAGTTGCCGTGATTGGTCAGGCGTACTATAAAGCAGACTATCAAGTACTGATCGATAGTTACGAACTCTTTGCCGGAGAAACACCTGTTCGTCACGGTTTCAGAATGCAGTTGTATAATGATGCTATCCAAATAGATACAACTTTTTTTGAAAATAGTTCTTCAAGTCCAGCACCAGATTTTCAAGTTTATCGGTTTGCTCTTGCTAATCCAAGATATAATGGATATGACGTTCCTAATGACTACGTAATTGAATTTTATAATACAATCGTTGATACATCAGTTGTTGACACTGTTGGTCCAGGGACCGGTGGTATAGTCCCGGCTAAAGAAGCGAACTTCAAAGTTAAAAATCTCACTAAAAATAAATATGTAGATTTTGTTTATGCATTATTTGGTCAAATTGCCACCACTCATAGTATTTGGTTTAAAGAAGAAGTTCAGGGAAGATATGTAAGAACCTGGAGAGCGGACTTTGATTATGACACACTGGGTGCACCGTTAGAATCTTCGGGTACATTTAATATAAAAACATTTAAGCCTTTCAATCAGAATGACAGCTTCTTCTTTACAATGAAAGGAGCAAGAATAGATAATGATCTTGCAAAAGAGCAGCTTGATAAAATTAAAGTTGTTCCGAATCCGTATGTTGTAACTCACGCCGGTGAACAACGACTGCTGAGCACGCAGACAAGCGGAAGAGGAGAAAGGGAAATTAGGTTTACTTATATACCACCGGGTTCAAAAGTTTCAATATTTACAGTCAGAGGCGAATTAGTCCGAACTCTTTATTCTGAAAGCCTTTACATTGGTGATGTTTACTGGAATTTACGAAGTGAAGAAAATATAGATGTAGCTTTTGGTGTGTATGTATTCGTCGTAGACGCACCAGGTATCGGTACTAAGATCGGCAAATTTGCCTTAATTAAATAATGGAGAATGAAATTATGAAAAAGTTTATAATAATATTTATTTTTCTCACTGCTGCATCTGCATTTGGTCAATCAAAAATAGGATCAACTGCAGCTCCATTTTTAAATATAGGTGTTGGACCACGTGCAATTTCGATGGGAGGAGCTTTTACTGCTACTGCAAATGACATCAGTGCTTTGTATTGGAATCCAGCTGGTGCTTCACGAAGCAGCACGAATGAAGCAATCTTCGCTCATTCAACCTGGTTTGCCGATATTAATTATGAATGGGCTGCGGCTATGGTAAAACTCGGAGATGCTGGAACAGTTGGATTAAACCTGACTTATCTTAATTATGGTGAAATGGAAATTACAACACTTGCCGAACAGGATGGCACAGGACAAATGTTCTCAGCTAATGATCTTTCACTTGGATTGACTTATGCATATAATCTTACTGATAGATTTTCACTTGGCGGAACAGTAAAATATATTCAGCAAAAAATTTGGAATACATCTGCAAGCGCTTTTGCTGTTGATCTGGGTGTGCTCTTCAATTCGGATATTTATGGATTAAGGATAGCGGCTACCATATCAAATTTTGGAACAGGTATGCGGATGGACGGTCAGGACCTCCTTGTTCAGCACGATATAGATCCGAATAATTATGGTAATAATGACCAAATTCTTGCATCTCTCAGAACAGACGAATTTCCATTACCGCTAACTTTCCGGATTGGTCTTGCGATGGATGTAGTAGATATTGAGCAACATCGGCTTACACTTGCAGTCGATGCATTGCACCCGAATGACAATGATGAATCAATAAATATTGGTGGTGAATATATGTTCAATAATTTGATCGCATTCAGGCTGGGTTATAAATCATTGTTTCTGACAAACTCTGAAGAAGGTTTTACTGCAGGCATAGGTCTTAACTACAGCTTTACAAGCGATTTTGGTGTAAAGGTAGATTATGCTTATCAGGAATTTGGAGTTCTGGATTATACTCAGCATTTTTCATTAGGTATTAAATTTTGACCTCAAAACGGAGAATTTTTATAGCAAAAATTTTCTATATTTCATGGTGAGAGAATAAGAAACATTAACAAACAAATCAAAAAACAATAGAAGGAGAACAAATGAAAAATTTAATTTACGTTTCATTTCTACTTTTGCTAGCAGGGCTCACTTTTGCACAACCCAAAGACATTCTGGTTAACTGGGAATGCAATATGGAGATTGAGAAACTTTCAGGTAGATTTAACCCTGCTACAGATACTGTTCAGGTCAAAGGTGACTTCAATGGTTGGTCTAATCCTGGACATATACTAGATCAAAGTATTGATCCTAACATCTATATAAGCGCTTTTCCTGATACAATTTTTGATGCTGAAGTTGGCGATACAATTGTTAAGGGTTATAAATTTTTCTATACACCTAATAATTGGGAAAATGATCCTAATAAAATTGTCATTTTAACCCAGGAAGATTATAATGCAGGCGAAACTACAGTTACAAGAGCATTTAACGACGGAACATTATCCACAGTTACAAACCAACCAACTAATATTCTCTTTCAGGTTGATGTTGATGGTGCTGTTTCTGCTTTAAATAATCAACCATTTACCGTTATCAACACAGTTCATCTAGCAGGTGGGACTCAGCCATTACAATGGCCTGGCGCAGGATGGCCTGATGCAGATATAGGATTAACAATTGAGTGTTTTGATGATGCTACGCATGGTGATAAAGTTGCAGGTGATTTAATATTTTCAACGACAGTTACTTTCCCGGCTTATACAATTTTTCTAGTTAGTTATAAATTTGGTATAAATTACGGAGATGCTGTTAATAATGGCGGCGGCAATGATAATGAAAATGCCGTTGGATCAAATCACCAATTTAACCTCTTTCCTTTGGCCTGGGCTTGCGAAACTCTGGATACCTTTGGTGTTATGGGCTTAAAGGATTTCCCAGTGGGTGTTGAACCTATCAATGAGGTTATACCAAGTGCTTATGCTCTCGAGCAGAATTTCCCGAATCCGTTCAATCCATCAACGAAAATTGCTTACAGCATTCCTGCTGAAGGATTTGTTTCACTTGATGTTTACAATTCAATCGGACAGAAAGTTGCTTCATTAGTAAATGAATCAAAGACGGCTGGAACTTACACAGTTAACTTTGATGCTTCTGATCTCACAAGTGGAATTTATTTCTACAAGATTAGTTCCGGCAGCTTCACCGAAACAAAGAAGATGATTTTATTGAAGTAATCCACGGATTGTTTCAATAAAAGTTAAGCCCCGTTCTGCGGGGCTTTTTTATTACTTGATAATATTAGTGAGTTGAGTTCTGATGCCTTGTGCATTGGGAAAATCCGGGGTTATCAGGATACAATTTTCAATCGCCTTCAGAGCATTTTGATAATCCATCTTTTGAATATATGCGCCTGCGAGGTTATAAAAAGTTTGAGCATCTTTGCTATCAAACTGAACGCTCAGTGATAAATATTTTATCGCCTCATCAGTATTGTTCTGGTTTAAATTTATATTGCCCAGCCATTTTGCTGAAAATGCATCAGGAGATTCTCTGAATCGTTTGATCAATAAATTATATGCAAGTGCATACTGCTTTGCTTCGATAAGCGTGGATGCTGCATAATCATAATCATTTAATTTGAATGGATACTGCGATACAATCACACTATACTCTTTTGCAAAATCTTTGTAATTCTTTTTTAACAGATAATATTGAGCAGCTTCACGATGGGCTTTTTCCCAATTAACATTTTCAACAGCAACTTTATATGCGATCGAATCAATTATGTCTTTTAAATATAAATGATTAATGAAAGAAAAATCCGGACTTTCAACAAATGGCCAGTCATTCAATAGCCCCTGAAGCCTGATGTTTGCAATCATTGAATCGAGTGATGAAAAAGCAAAGTTTGTTACAACTATACTGTCCTGTTTTTCATCTGTCATCTGAATCCCATCTTCTTTTGGCAAAAGATTATTTTGCCGGATAGCATCAAAATAAATTTTGCCCATCACGAGATAACCATTAAGTGATGGATGAAGATGATCCACTATTAAATTATTTCCGACAATCCCATCCGGACTGAGGTAGTTGAAAATAGAATCAACATTTACCAAACAGCAATCGTATTCTTTAGAGAGTTTTTTTATTATCCGGTTGATTGCTTCGGGTGCCCTGAACCTGAGTGCATCAAAATCCTTTGCTTTCCTGAAAAGTGAATCAGCAGCAGGATTATTTTTGTTATCTAATTGTTCAAGTGCCTTTGAGTAAATAGAATCTGCATTTGTGTCTGTATTACTACCAAGTGAAATGAACGGTTTCTGATCTTTCAAATTACTTACAAGTGTTCCGATGACAACCGGTACTCCGGCTTCTTTTGTCATGTAAAGTACATCTTTCAGATTACCTTCAAATTGTTTGATGCCAATCTGATAGGATTCTGAATTAAATGGAATTAACTGATCATCGACAATCCTTGCCATTAGAGTTCCATGACGATTAGCATTTATTTCTGAATCATTGTTAAATAGACTTGAAATTGCAGAGACTACATTTCGCAACAACTCAAAAGTTTTGAATTGGTTCAACCATATCAGAAAATTCACAAACTCGCGTGAGTTGCCAATGTTTTCATTAGAACCAACACCTAACGCACCATAATATTCATTATGTCCGGCATAAATCAGTATGAGATCAGGTTTTTGTCCAATTACTTCCGGAAGTAAATCTCTTAATGTATAAGAATTAGTTGCGGTGATTCCGAGATTGATTACTTCAAAATGAATATCAGGGTAAATTAACTCCAGACGATCACGGATATATCGTGAGAATGTTCCGTTCGGCGAAAATGGAAACCCTTGTGTACTGCTTTCGCCCATTACAAAAATTCTGAAGGCATTTTTTCTCTTCACAATATCAAATGCATCATTGTTTGACTGCGGTAAATCTTTTGTGTTGAAGAAGTATCTGCCGGCAATATCCGGATTAAGCATCTGTTTAGTTTCGGATATTTTAATCCATTGTTCGTTATTTCTTCCGTAGCTGATAATCCCAAGAAAAATTTCAAGCAGAACAAAGAAAAGAACAGGAATCAAAATTAAAACGAAATAAAACCAGAATGGTGATCGGTTGCGATTATTATTTAAATTATTAGTTGATTTACTCAACGGCATCACTTTGATTAATAATTTCTTCAAGCTGTTGTTTAATTATCGCAGCTCGCTGGAATTCAGGATTGATTTGTAAACATTTATTTATAGCATCAAGTGCTTTTGGGAATTCTTTTTTCTGAGCATAAGCTCCCGTAATATTAAAGTAAACCTGCGCATCTTTATTGTTGAATTTTAAACTCGCTTCAAGGTATTTGATCGCATCATCAGTAAAGCCTTGAGAAAGATCAATGATACCGAGCCACTTTGTATTGAAAGCATCTGGTTTCCTGTCGAATCCGTGTTTTAAAAAATAATATGCCTGCTGGAACTTTCCTGCCGAAATTAATTCACGTGACGTGATATTAAAATATTTATAAAGGAATGGAAACTCTTCAATCAAAGCAGCCATTTCAGTTGAGTAATTACCCATATCATTATTTCTCAGATAATAATTTGCCACTTCCAATCGGGATTTCTCTCTTGATACTCTTCCGTCAATAACTTCAAGTGCGAGGCTGTCAATTAAATTATTCAGTGAAATTAATTTGCTTCTCGGAATTTTGTTTTGCGGATTGATATATGGCCAATCATTTTTTAAAATCTTTATTCTGAAATCTGCCGCGGTTGAATCGAATTTGGTGAAATTGTAATATGCAAAAACCAGACTATCGGCTGTTTTCTCGTCAAGATCAGATGGTTCTGCTATCGGCAGATAACCATTTCTTTTCATCGCATTAAAAAATAAATTTCCGATTAGCTGGTATCCTCTGACATTTGGATGAAGATGATCAGTCATTAGCTCATCACCAACAATACCGTTCATACTATTAAGGTTCAACAAGGAATCACTTCTGATAAAGCTATAATTGAACTCCTTACATAACCGGATGATCACATTATTAATTTCTTCAGGCGCACGAAACCGCAATGCATCAAGTTCTTTTGCATATATGAACAGACTTTTTGCTGAATCAACCTGAGCGGCTTTTAATTTCTTGATTGCCTCGTTAAATATTTTATTTGCAGACGGATAATCAGAATTATCAATAGAAATAAAAGGCTTTTGATCTTTTAGATTGCTTGCAAGTGTGCTGGCAATAACAGGAATGTTTGCTTCCTTACACATTGATAAAATGTCACGCAAATTTCCTTCGAACTGATCAATACCAGCCCAGAAAGTTTCAGAATTATATTCGATGAATTTATCCTTTGCAAGTTGAGCCATCATCGTTCCACCGGTTACTGCATTATCTTTAGTAAAAAATAATACAGATAAAGTTTTAACAATATTTCTTAACAGTTCAACAGTTTTAAATTTATTTAACCAGAGCGTTGTATTCACAATAAATCGTGATGAACCGAAAGATTCAAGCGAACCAACGCCAAGTGCACCATAGTATTCATTATGTCCGAGATAAATCAGAATTAGATCAGGATCTTTTTTAATTAATTCAGGCATTAAATCTCTGACTGTGTATGAATTAATCGCTGACATACTGAAGTTTGCAACTTCAATTTTATTATCGGGATAAAGAATCTCAAGTTTCTTTCGAATGAATTTACTGAACGATGCACTCGATAAATATGGATAACCGGCTGCGGAACTCGCACCAACAACAAATACTCTGAAACTGTTTTCTTTTTTCTCTTTGTAAATAAATGACTCGACTGAGAATGGCAGGTTTTGCGTTGTGAAGAAATATCTGTATCCAAGTTCCGGGTTTAGTATTTGCATATCCTGAGAAATATCAACCCATATTTGATCATCTCTGCCATAATTAAAAATGCGGAGACCTGATTCCAGCAGGACAAAGAAAAGAACAGGGATGACAATCAGCAAAGTATAAAACCAAAATGGAGCAGGAGGTTTATTTTCTTTTAAAAATGTATTAATCTCCTCAATAGAAACGTTCAACTGCTTCGACATTTCCTTTGCAGAAAGTTTATTAAAATTCTTCTTAATGAATTGAATTTGTTTATCGGATAATGACAATTCAAATCTCTAATTAATTATTCTGGTTGCATTGAATAGTTGCCGCTGAAGATCTTTTGCCATCGAGTAATCTGGTTCTATCTGAAGACATCTGTTGACCATTTGCAAAGCGGTATTATAATCTTTTTTTATTGAATAAGCTCCTGAGAGGTTATAATACACCTGTGCGTCTGATGAGTTATAATTTATGCTTTTCGAAAGATAATTAATTGCCGAATCAACTCTGTTATTTAACAAATCTATTATTCCAAGCCACTTAGTTGAATACGCGCCGGATTTCAGCGCATCAAGTTTTGTCAGGAAAGGATAAGCTTCATTAAACATTTTTGAATCTACAAGCAATTGAGATGCAGTTTCATACGGATATGGATCAAATGGATACTCATCTGTAACTGCATTTATTTCTTCACTAAATGTTTTATAATTTTCTTCAGCTAATTTTCTCTGTGCAAGCTTAAGATGAGCAGCTTCCCATGATAAATCACCTTTCCCTGTCAAAAAAGCAAGACTATCGGTATAAGTTAGGATATTTAAAAGCTTAAACTTTTCATCGTCTGATATTTTTTCTTTTGTGTAAGGCCAATCACTTTTTAAGATAATAATCTGGTAAAGTGCTGTAATTGAATCGAGCTTTGTAAAATTGTAACGGCTCAAAGTCAAACTATCCTGAACCTGGAGTGAATAATCACTATTTGACTTCGGAAAAATTCCCGAGTTAATTGCAGCATTACAAAATTCTCTTCCAATAATCTGGAATCCTCTTAGATTTGGATGAAGATGATCAGTAATCAAATCATCACCAACAATGCCTGATACTGATTCAGCATTTATTATTGAATCTAATTCAACAACAGGATAATTAAATTCTTTTCCAAGAGTCTCAATAATTTTATTAGTTTTTTCCGGTGCGCGCCATCTTAATGCATCAAGGTCTTTTGCTAATCTGAAAAGAGAATCGGCGTTTCTATAATTTCCCGAAGCAAGTTCATTTTGTGCTTTGAAAAAAATTTCATCAGCAGGAGGAAACCTGTTGTTAAAAATTGACTCAAATGGTTTTTGATCTTTGAGATTGCAAACCAATTTTCCAAGTATTACAGGAACATTTTCATTCTTTGTTAATTCCAGAATATCACGAAGGTTTCCTTCAAATTGATTCAATCCGGCAAAATATTTTTCCGACTCATATGGAATTTGCTGCCTTTGAGACATACGTGCCATCAATGTTCCATCCGATTTTACCGGCTCTGAGAAAAGACCTGATACTGATTTAATAATATTCCGAAGCAGCTCGAAAGTTTTGAACTGATTTAACCAGATAACTGTGTTCACAATAAATCTTGTATCTCCAAGAGTTTCGACTGAACCGACACCAAGCGCACCATAGTATTCGTTGTGACCTGCGTAAATAATTATTAAGTCAGGCTGCATTTTTAAAACGCCCGGAAGCAAATCTCTCAGTGCATAAGAATTAATTGCGCTCATTGCGATGTTCACAACTTCTATTTTTTTATCCGGGTAAAGCAATTCAAGTCTTTTTCGAATGTATCTTGAAAATGCACCATTTGGTGAGTAAGGAAAACCTGCGGCACTGCTTCCTCCCATTACAAAAATACGATAGGAGTTCGGTTGTTTTATCTCATCAAAATAATTATGATTAGCAGAAGGAACCCGTTCAGTATTATAAAAATATCTGAATGCTATTTCGGGGTTTAAAGTAAGTCTGCCATTACCAGCGGCAATCCATTGCTCGTAATCTCTTCCGTAATTAAAAATTCTCAAACTGATTTCCAATAATAGAATTATAAGAACAGGTAGTAAGAACATAACAAGATAAAACCAGCGTGGTGTTGATTTCTTTAATGATTTAAGAAATTCTTCGATGAGAGTTCTATCAACGTTCAATTCTCTTCCAATTTCTTCAGTTGAGAGTTTATTCTTTTGTTGCAGAATATATTTTTTGTGTTTAACCGAAAGCGGCAAAAAAATCCTTTTAGATTAAATAACTTTTATAAAAACATCCAAAGAAAAATTTGAATTAACGTCATAAATATATCAGAAGCACTAATCAAAAGTCGATGCAATTGATAATGGTTTTTTTGCACATGCTGCTTTTGGCATATCTGAATTCTGATAATATCGCTATTTTAGTAATGATTTAATCAATCTGTTTCAGAAAGTTTTAAAAAAAAATTCAATCCTAAAAGCAATAAAAATTAATAATTTATTTATCCTTTGAGAATCATGCATAAGTCAATAGTAGTTGCGCTTGTATTAATAACGACACATATTATATCGGCGCAGACAGATGAGCCGAATGTACTTGCAAGAATTGGTAGTGAGGTCATTACTGAGAGCGAATTCATCGAAAGGTTTGAACTTACTCCACAAATGTACGCAGGAATTAAAGGAGGAGAAGATGCTTTAAAACGTGAAGTGCTTTATTCAATCATTGCTGAAAACCTTTGGGCACTTGAAGCAGAAACAATGGGTTTGAATAATTCTGAACTGATGACAACTACTTATAAAGCTATCGAGAAAATGTATGTCCGGGATGCACTTTACCGGCAGGAGATACTGAGTAAAGTAAAATTAACGGATGAATATCTTTTAGAAGCTTTCAGACGGAATAGCCTTTCCTTAAATCTGCATTATATATTTGCAACTGATGAAAGTGAGATAAAAGATATTTATCAGCAATTGCTCGCGGGCTCCGATTTTTATTCAATACTTTTGAAACGACCGGAGAGCAGCTTGCAGGGGGAACCCTATATTATTAGTTATGGTCAAATGGATAAGAACGTTGAGGATCAACTTTATAATTTGAAAGTTGGTGAATTTACAACTCCGGTAAAAGCTCCGAATGGATGGTATATTTTCAAGTTGCTGTTCATTGACCAAAAGAAAATAGAAAATGTTAAGCAAGCTGAAGAGCAGCAAAAGTATGTAATGAAAGTTGCTGAAACTACGCTGACGGATAGTATTTATAAAGATTTTTATTCCAGGTTTTTTAAAGATGCCAAAGCTGAAACAAATAAAGAGTTATTTCTCAAACTATCTGAACTTGTAATTGGTACTTTAAAAGATAAAAGTCAGAATGAAGAAATATCTCACGGAAATAAAATATATCTGATGCCCGATGATCTTTATCTGATAGAAAGAAAATTGAATCAGGAAGTGTTGAATGCTGAATTCATAAAAATTAATGATCAACCGGCAACTATAAATGATTTTTTGCAGGAATTATCAATTGAGAAAATGTATGTGGACTCACTTGATGAAAATCATATTAAAGGCAGGTTAAACTTTGCAGCTAAAAATTTTATTGAACATGAACTTTTATCACGAGAGGGTTACAAAAGAGGATTGCAGAATTTAACTGATGTTCAGCATTACTTGAAAATGTGGAGTTCATATTACCTTTCAGAATCACTTAGAAAAAAAATGACGGACGAAATTAATATTTCGGATGAAGAAATTTCTGATTATAATCTTGAAAAGAGTAATGATACAACTTCATTTGTGGAAGTTAAAATTATAGAGCTTCTTACTGAAGACCTTGATGTTATTAAGGAAGTTCTGGATGAATTAAATAAAGGTAAAGATTTTAGAGAGCTTGCTGTTACTTTCACTATAAGGCAGCAAGCAAAAAATAATAATGGTGAGTTAGGCTTTTTTCCTGTTAGTGAATATGGAGAAATTGGACAGAAAGCAGCTATTATGAAAATAGGGGATATATATGGACCAATTAAAGTACCAGAAGGTTATTCATTGTTTGAATTGATTGATCGTAAAGAGAATTTTGCATTCTCTGCTGATGAGGACGAGTCCGAAAAACAAGCTTCATTACAGGAACTCAGACATAGAAAATATAGTGACGCAATAATCAACAAAACAGTTGAGCTTGCTGATAAATATGGTGTTAAGGTTAGTTTTGAAAATTTGGAATCTGTCGAAGTGTTAAACACAACCACAGTGATTTTCAGATATTTCGGTTTTGGTGGGAAACTATTAGCTGTACCCATGACAACACAAAACTATTTGTGGTTTAAAAAATGGTATGAACAAAAAACACCTTCACCATAAATTACTTTCAATATACAAAACGTGAACGGGAAAAATATTTACATACTTGGCATCTCAGCTTACTATCACGACAGTGCTGCCTGCATTGTGAAAGATGGAATCATTTTGGCTGCAGCACAGGAAGAACGCTTTTCAAGAAAAAAGCATGACCATCGTTTTCCACATCATGCAATAAAATTTTGTTTGGATTATTCAGGTATCAAAGCTGATGAACTTAACCTTGTAGCGTTTTATGATAAGCCATTCTTAAAATTTGAACGGCTGCTTGAAACTTATCTCACTTTTGCTCCGATCGGTATAAAATCTTTCATTAAAGCAATGCCATTATGGATAAAAGAAAAATTGTGGATGAAAGAACTGATCAAAAAAGAATTAGGTTATGAAGGTAAAATTATTTTTCCTGAACATCACGAATCTCATGCAGCATCCGCATTCTTTCCATCACCATTTAATGAAGCTGCAATACTTACAATGGACGGTGTTGGTGAATGGACAACCAGCAGCTATGGAATTGGGCGAGGAAGTTCAATTGAACTTTGGGCTGATATAAAATTTCCTCATTCACTCGGATTATTATATTCTGCATTTACTTATTACACAGGTTTTAAAGTTAATTCCGGCGAATACAAAGTAATGGGGCTTGCACCATACGGTGAACCAAAGTATAAAAAATTAATTTATGATCATTTAATTAATGTTAAAGATGATGGTTCATTCAGAATGAATATGAAGTATTTTGATTATTGTGCTGGGCTAACGATGACTAACAATAAATTTCATAAACTTTTTGGAAGTCCGCCAAGAGTTCCGGAAACCAAGCTCACTCAGAAAGATATGGACCTTGCCCGTTCTCTTCAGGAAGTTACAGAAGAGATAGTTTTGAAAATGGGATATCATGTTCACAAAGAAACGGGAATGAAAAATTTAGTTCTTGCAGGTGGGGTTGCACTTAACTGTGTTGTCAATGGAAAACTTTTGCGTGAAGGTCCTTTTGAAAATATCTGGATTCAACCTGCTGCAGGAGATGCTGGAGGTGCACTTGGTGCTGCTCTTGCTGGATGGCATTGTTATCTCGGAAACCCGCGCGTAACTTATAATAAAACTGATTCTCAGCAAGGTTCATATCTTGGACCGGAATTCAACGAACATTACATTCAGTCGTTCATCCAATCATTCAATCTTCCCGCAAAAAAAATTCAGGACGATGAACTTATAAAAATAACGTCAAAACTTATTGCAGAGGAAAAAGTTGTGGGCTGGTTTGATGGAAGGATGGAGTTTGGACCACGGGCACTTGGTGCACGTTCAATTCTCGGTGATGCACGCTCTTCGAAAATGCAGGCGTTGATGAATATAAAAATCAAATTCAGAGAAGGATTCAGACCATTTGCACCGTCAGTACTTTATGAAAAAGTTAGTGAATACTTTGAGTTTGAAAAAGAAAGCCCTTACATGCTTCAAGTAGCAGATGTCAAAAAAAACCGAAGAATTAAAATGAAAGATGATGAAGAAAAACTTTGGGGAATTGATAAATTGAATGTTGTTCGTTCAGATATTCCTGCTATTACTCATGTTGATTATTCTGCCAGACTTCAGACAGTTCATAAAGATACTAATCCGCGTTACTATAAATTGATTGAACAGTTTGAAAAAGATACAGGTTGTGCAGTGATAATCAATACTTCGTTCAATGTAAGAGGTGAACCGATTGTTTGCACACCGGAAGACGCGTACAGGTGTTTTATGAGAACGAATATTGATTATCTTGTCCTCGGTAATTATCTGCTTGCAAAAGAAAATCAAATACCTCTTGAAAAAGATGTTGATTGGAAAAAAGAATTTGCATTGGATTAAATAATGTTCAAAGAAGAATTCGGAAATATTAAAGAAACAAAAAAAGATCTCCGCAAGTTTGGAATTACCGTAGGAAGTGTTATTGCAGTAATCGGAATTGTATTATTCTATTTTGAGAAGTCTTCTGCAGTTTATTTTGCTGTCATTGGCGGAATATTAATTTTCCTAGGCGTTGTATTTCCACGATTGTTAAAACAGCTCAACAAATTCTGGATGGGACTGGCAATTGTTCTCGGATTTATAATGACAAGAATAATATTAACTACTCTGTTTTATCTTGTTATCACTCCCATCGGATTCATTGCGAAAATATTTGGCAAGAAATTTATGATTCTGAAATATGATACATCGGCAGAAACTTACTGGGAAAAGCGTTCAATCATTCAAAAAAAACCAATAGATTACGAAAGACAATTTTGATAATTTATTCCGAACCTGCCTATCGGTAGATAGACTTGTTTCGGAATCTCTAAAAATAACTTAATATAAAGTTCAATCAACGTATTAAGATGCTGAAACAAGTTCAGCATAAATACTTAAAGGTTATTATGAGCAAACTTTCAATTCTATCTGAGCTATGGGATTTTTTAAAAGTAAGAAAAAAATGGTGGCTTGCACCTATTCTTATTTTACTTCTGCTTCTCGGTGGATTAATTATTCTGACTCAAGGTTCTGCATTAGCACCTTTCATATATGCGATATTTTAGTTCGCGGTAAAATAATTTATTGTGAAGCTGACTTCTGTCAGTAAGTTTCAATAATGAAAACTGTGAAAGTGAAAAAGAGTAAAATCAAAATAAAGAAAAAAACAAAGCGAATACCTGTTCCTAAAAAACCACCTAAAGTTGAAAAGAATCCCAAATCTTACGATAGAAAGAAAAGCAAACGCATTCTGATAAAGAAACTTAAAGAGGATATTTCCTCTGATGAATAAAGCCACAGTTATTGCGGCATTTTATAACAAGATCGATTACCTGAAACTTGTTCTTGCAGGTTTTGAAAGACAAACTACAAAAGAGTTCGAACTTATAATTGCAGACGATGGTTCGACAGAAAATGTAGTCCTGGAGATTAACAAGTTGAAGTCGCATTATACCTTTCCTATAAAACACATCTGGCAGGAAGATAAAGGATTCAGAAAAAATAAAATTTTAAACAAAGCAATTACTGAATCTGAAACTGATTATTTAATTTTTATTGATTCTGATTGTATTCCTCATCGTGGGTTTGTAGAAGGGCATTTAAGATTTGCTGAAAAATTAACTTCTCTTGCAGGGCGTCGTGTAAATCTTTCACAAAAAATTACAAATCAGCTTAACGAAGAAAATATTCGAAATGGATTCCTGGAGAATAATTTCATCAAACTTATTTTAGATAGTATGTTTGGTCATTCAATCGATGTTGAAAAAGGTCTTTACTTTTCAAATAAATTCATTCTGAATCACTTTAACAAAAAAAGCAGAGGTTTGCTCGGTTGTAATTTTTCGTTGTTCAAAAATGATGTGATTAAAATAAACGGTTTCGATGAAAGATATGTAGCCCCATCAATTGGAGAAGATTCGGATATTCAGTTCAGACTCGAACTCTCCGGTGTAAAAATTAAATCAATAAATCATGTAGCAGTTCAATATCACCTTTATCATAAATTACTGGAAAGACCGCAGCAGAATCTTACGCTTTTTGAAGAAGTTAAAAAAAACAAATCAGCATTTACTCCTTTCGGGTTGGTAAAGTAATACACTTTCTCAATCTGGCTCACCACGTCGAAGGTAATATGAACAATTACTTACATAATATTTGGAATAAATGTTGTATTAACTTAATTTTGAAGGCAATAAGTTAAACCACCCTAAATAAATAAGGTAATATGTTAGACGAATTAGATCTTAAAATTTTAAGAACTCTTCAGCAAAATGGAAGAACCAAACGAAATGAACTCGCTGATCAAGTTCAGCTTTCAGTTCCTTCGGTTAGTGAAAGACTCAAAAAACTTGAAGATAACAAAATTATTGAGGGTTATTATACAAAAGTCAAAAGACAAACTTTCGGCTATGATATCCTTGCATTCATTCTGGTGATGATGGATTCTTCAAAGCATTACAAAGATTTGATCAAGAACGTGGATAAACATCCGAATATTCTCGAATGTCATTCAGTATTGGGGGAAGGCTCTCATCTTTTAAAAGTGCTTGTCAAGAATACTGAGGCACTTGAAAAGCTGCTTAGTGAAATTCAAACCTGGCCCGGTGTTACGGGAACAAAAACCACGTACGTGCTCTCTACAATAAAAGAAACAACAGCAATTAATATTCAATAATAAAATTAAAGGTAGGTTATATGGCAAAATCTCCGGGCGCTATTGATAATGTGCTCAGTTTTATCAAAACAAAAAAAATCAAATTTGTTGATTTAAAATTCATGGACTTTCCAGGACAGTGGCAGCATTTCACTGTTCCTGTAAGTCAGTTTAATGCAGACTCATTTGTTGATGGATACGGCTTCGATGGCTCATCGATAAGAGGATGGAAAGCAATAAACGAAAGTGATATGCTTATTATTCCTGATCCGGATACATTATTCTTTGATCCATTCATCGAATCACCAACTGCAAGTTTAATTTGTGACGTATTCGAACCAGCCACAAAAGAAAAATATTCGCGCTGCCCAAGGAACATTGCACAGAAAGCCGAAGCTCATCTTAAATCAACAGGTATTGCTGATACAGTTTACTATGGTCCTGAAGCAGAGTTTTTCATTTTTGATGATGTGAGATTCGATTCAAAGCCAAATGGAAGTTTTTATCACGTTGATTCGATTGAGGGAAGATGGAATACAGGAAGAGAAGAAAATCCAAACCTTGGATACAAACCAAGATATAAAGAAGGTTATTTTCCTGTCCCACCGACAGATGCATTAATGGATTTAAGAAATGCAATGGTTAATAATTTAATTGATTGCGGAATCGATGTAGAAGCTCAGCATCACGAAGTAGCCAGTGGTGGTCAATGCGAAATAGATTTACGTTTCACTCCTCTTGTCAAAGCTGCAGATCAACTTTTAATGTTCAAATACATTGTTAAAAACACGGCAAAGAAATGGAACAAAACTGTAACCTACATGCCCAAACCCATACAGGGAGATAACGGAAGCGGAATGCATGTTCATACCAGCTTATGGAAAAAAGGAAAACCATTATTCGCTGGTCCCGGTTATGCTGGATTAAGTGATGATGCACTTTATTTCATCGGAGGATTATTAAAACATGCGGCTTCACTTTGTGCTTTTGCTAATCCAACAACTAATTCATACAAAAGATTAGTCCCTGGATTTGAAGCTCCGGTTAATCTTGCCTATTCACAGAGAAACAGGAGTGCTGCTGTAAGGATTCCAATGTATTCAACAAATCCGAAATCAAAACGGGTTGAATTCCGTTGTCCTGATCCTTCAGCAAATCCGTATCTTGCTTTTTCTGCAATGCTGATGGCAGGTTTGGATGGAATAATTAACAGAATTGATCCCGGTGAACCTTTGGATAAAGATATTTACGATATGCCACCTGAAGAATTAAAAAATGTTCCATCAACGCCGGGAAGTTTGAATGAAGCAATCAAATCTTTAGCAAATGATCATGAATATTTATTAAAAGGAGATGTGTTTACAGAAGATGTGATTGAAACATGGATAAAGTATAAAATTGAAAAAGAAATAAAACCGATGGCATTGCAGCCGCATCCATTTGAGTTTGGAATGTATTACGACGTTTAGTCTTTCGATTGTCATTGCGAATCCCACCTTAGTGAGATGAAGCAATCTCCCTTTTTAACCGCAATTCTTAATAAAAAGATTGCGGTTTTTTTATAGAGTATAACTATGTTTTAATAAATACTTCTCTTTTATGGAAGGTTGAGCGTGTTAGGTCATAATAAAAGGTAACCGAAATATTAATAAAAAAAATGTTAATAAATAGGTTGATAATAAGAGAATAAGAAAGAAAATTAGTAGTAATAATTGTTTCTTTCTTTTTTTGCTACTTTTTTTCTTTCTTTGTTAAAATGTGGATAACCAAGAATCAATTAGATCAGTAAAGTTTCAGGATATTCTTGATTTTATTTTTCATTCTATTCTCAAGGACAAAGGGATCAAGTGAGTTAAAGATTTTAGTGAGTTGTTTTTTCTTTGAAGATTTGATCTGATCGGAAGTCAGCAATCTTTGGAAAGGAGTCAGAGGAGAAGAAAACCTTTTTATAATCTTAGCACCATCCCTTTTCTTTTCAATCAATTTGAAAGACGGGATAAAGAAATTCAAATACAATCTCCATTCACTTTGATAAAGTTCATTAAGCATATTTACAGTTTGGATTTTATCAAATCTCTGGTAACCAATAAACTGTCTGACGTGAGTCCAGTTTTTTTCTTCGATATGAGCGTTATCATTTTTCTTATACTCTCTTGAACGAGTGTATTGAACAGGATTTCTCTTATTTGTAAAATATTCCAGCAGCATATAATTGAGCAACTCTCCGCCGTTATCACAGTCAAAGCCAAGAACCTTAAAAGGAAGGTATAGTCTGATATTTTTCAGAGCTTCAAAAACACCTCTTTTACCCTTACCCCACAGGGCTCTTTGCTCTGTCCAGCCTGTAGCAATATCAACGATGTTAAGAGTGTAAACAAATTGCCCTGAGACAGAACTGCCGCAATGGGCAACAGTATCTGCTTCAATAAAACCCGGTATTGATTCATCCCACTGGTTGAGTTTAATAGGAACTTGTTTCTTAAGCAAGGAACCCGGTTTGGTTGTAGATAGTCCGAATTTTCTATACTTTGATTTGCTTCTTCTCAACAAGCGCTTAATAGTACTTGGAGAAATTTCTTCGAGAAGCTTTATATCCTTTTCAGTTAACTGATTGCTTTTATGAAACTGGTAATATGGCAGCCATAAAGCTATAGCTGCTTTTAATCTTTCTGCACAAGCCAGGTTGTTACTACCCAAAGATCTTTTAAGAACTCTATAATAGCCTTTCGGTGATATATTTTTGGTCTGCCCTGTTTTTTGCTATAGAAGGTAGGTTTTTTATTTAGAACCCTGATTGCGTATTTTCTATTAAACCTGCAGACTGTACAAAGTTCATCAAGTATTAATGATTTTTCTGTTTTGCTTGCCATCAAGTATCGGCTGCGTATTTCAGTCAGATACTCCTTCTTTGCTGAATTGCTCATAGATAACCTTCAAATTTTTGGGTTACCTATATTATGACCTAACGACCTTTTTCTAATCCCCTGATGGTTACTTTATTTTTGAACCAATGCGTACTAAAGGGAATTCCATGGTTTTTAAAATTTAGACATTACTATAACTTAAAAGATAATTTTCAAAATTTTTCAAAGTTAATTAATGATATAAATGTTATTTCTCTTGCCAGAGGTATTAAAGAGATAATTAATGAAGATCAAAAATCTTAGTTGTGCTGCTTGTAAAAATATTATGGTCGATAAGGGAAAAATTCCAGAGGGAAAATTATTTGTTTGTAAAAATTGTAATTCAAAGAGAATTTATATTGAAGATATTAATCGGTTACAAGATGTTGATTCATATGGAAATGCTTACAGAGAAAAGTTTGACCAGGTAAAAGTATTATCCCAGATGAAACTATTTTATGATAATTTATCCGGGAAAGAAAACGAAAAAGATATATTAGACATTGGTTGCGGGAATGGCGAATTTATAAAAGCGTTGATTCAGAATGGCTATTCAGCATCAGGGTTAGAATGTGATAGTATAGCCATTAAGAATCTATTAAGCGAAGGAGTAGAAGTTTATTTTGGAGAGATAGGTCAAAAATTTGAAATGAATAAAGACTTTACTTTCGTGACGCTCTGGGATTTAATTGAGCATATAAATAATGTTGAAAATGCAATGATACAGTTAAGATCATTAGTTAAAAAAGGTGGAAAACTTTTTATTCTTACACCTGATTCTGATTCGATATTTGATCTTTTAGCAATGGTTGAACGAAAATTAACTCTCAATAAAAGTCAGAGGCTGATGAGCATTTGTTTGAACAGATATCATCTTCATCGTTTTTCAACTAAAGGTTTGAGGGTTCTGCTTGAACGTTTTGGTTTTGTTGTTGATCAGGTTCAAAGAGTACAGGTTTTTTCATTGAAGAAAGATGTCTATATGAATGGTTTTGCACCAGGAATAAAAAGATGGACAAATAATACCGCAATTAATTTATTTTTATCAAGTGCAGCTATGTCTGTGATAAAAACTTTTAATATTACCAATAAAATATTTTTAACAGCGATTAAAACTTAAACTCCTTCCTGAACAATAAAAGTCGATTTGGTCAATACTGTCGTTTGCTTAAAAAAATTGTCGTTTTAACTCACCTCACTACACTCTGTAATTGTAAATTATTAAATATATCTGCTGGTATTGTTATTGCAATTCTTTAATAGCAAATAACTAAGTCGGGATGAAGTTGAATCTTTGGTTGAGGATTCCTTCAGATAAATTATTTCAATAACTAAATTATGGTGGTGGTAAATGGCTTTAGCAACAGTAACATTCTTCGGGGAAAATATTAGTTCATACGGAATTCCTAAAACTCTGTATTCATATTTGATAAGTGTTTCTATTAACCAGGCACTTGGCGACAGAGATAAAATCGTAAAGATAGTTCCGATATCTGAAGGCGCACCAAAGCCTATTAGAGAATTACCTTTTATCATAAAGAACTCAGATTGGAAAAAAGCTATATTCGAAGCTTTCAACATTCTTGAAAAGATGGAAGGTTTAAAAGGATTAAAAAATCATAAAAGCATTGTTGAACTTGAAAAGCAGGGAAGTTTAGTAAGCGCTTTAAGTGCCTGAGATCAGCTTAGTTCTATCAAAAAATATTTTGATAATGTACTATTGGACCTTTTGTCCTTTTATCCGGATTGTTTGTGTACGGCTGGAACGAGGGTATCTGCTCTTTAATCCGGTTTTTATCACAACACCTGTTCCCAGAATATTTTCATTAAAACTTACTACATACTGACCGGTCGGAAGATTGTCCATTGGGATTAAAGCTCCCATCAGATACAATCTGAGTTCATCCAGGTTCTGTATTTTGTAAATGTTTTTTGAAATATGCTTCTGCAGAATCTGTGCTGCAAATGAATGAAGTATTATGTTACCACTCTTGTCGATTATTCCGAACTTGGTTCCAACTCTATGGAATATTCCAAGGTTTTCATCTGTCCATTCCGCTGAAGAAAAGTAGATATCGTTTCTGCGGATAAAAAATTTGTAATCAGAAAAAACATTTCTTTCTATTCCGAATTCTAAAGCCAGATTACTTAGTTTTGAATTGAGATTCTTATCATTCTGATAATGCATAGTCATTGTATAATTCTTTTTCACTTTAAACTGTTCAACTGGTTCAGTTTGTCCCGTTTTTCTTAGCTTGATTAGAAAAAATCCATCTGAATCAACCTCCCATGGAAAAATTCTTATAGCCTTCGTTAATCTATTATCAAGTTTTTTATTTTTATACTGTTCTAATCCACTGTGATGTTTGAGTGGAACCGATACCGGTTCAACATCAACCGGATATTTTTCAAGGATCTTGTTAATAATTAATTCGTTTTCTTCAGGAGTGAGTGTGCAAGTTGAATAAACAAGTTCACCGCCAGCTTTTAACATTTTAATAGCCGAAACCAGAAGCTTATTTTGTATTTCAACAAGATGATTTATTCTTTCAACAGACCACCATTTATTAACTTCACTTTTTTTCTGAATGATTCCCAACCCGCTGCAAGGCGCATCAACAAGTATTTTATCGAAATAAGAATCAAAATACTTGCATAATATTTCTCCACGCTGATGAACAACACCGCAATTTAAAAAATTCATTTTATCAAGATTGAATATCAGTGCTTTTATTCTCTCAATTTCAGGTTCATTGACTACCAGCCTGCCTTTGTTCTGCATCATTTCTGCTAATTGAGTTGTCTTTGATCCGGGAGCTGAGCATAAATCAAGTACCAAATCCTTTTCAGATGGGTTGAGAGCAATTGGTGGCAGCATAGATGTTAAAGCCTGCATATAATAAAATCCGAAAGCAATTTCGAGAGTACTGCCGGCAAAATCAAATCCATCAATAATCTTTAATGCATTTGATGGAAAATCCATTGGCTCAGTTTTTATATCATAAACTTCATCAAGTTTTTTAGCAAGTGTAATCCGATCTATTTTACTTTCATTTACTCTGATATATTTGGCTGGATCCTGATCAATAAAACTACTGTAACTTTTGGCTGCATCTTCACCAAACGTTGAATTCAGGTAAGAATATATTTTATCGGAAACCCGGGAGTTAATTGTCATAATCTGGTGAGGTTCAATTTCTTAAAAATTTCGTTTGAGACTGCAGTCAGATTTTTCCCATTGTTTACTTTTCTCTGATACTCGTTCTTAATTTCCAGCAATAAGTTATCAAGATATTTTTCATATTCTTTAACAGCATTTATGACTGCAGACTGATCAGCAGGAATATTGATTAAATTTTTTCTGTTTTGACTTGCATAGACAACATATTTGGCTTCAAATTCATTTTGAAATGTCATTACAAAATCACCGGTAGCTGAAGTTACTTCAAATGATCCGAAAAATTCTTTTCCAAGAGAAAGTACTTTTTCGGGCACATCAATAGTTTTGATTTTTTTTGAAATGGTAAAATCCTGCGGGAAATTTTTGAGTCCGAAAAGTAAAAGGTCTTTGCTTTTACTAAAGATAAAATCTTTTTCGTTCAACTTTGCGAATGGCTAATTAAAAAGTTTTTTACAATTATCTGCATTTCACCAGAATCACCGTACTTGTCAATTTTAAGAAGTGACAGATCACATCCGGCGAGCATGGGAGAAATTTTTCTTTCATCGGAAATATGCAACGCAAGAACCGGAATCTTTCTATGAAAAAGTGCATAAGCAATTTCAATTCCTGTTTCAAGTTCACTGTTGGAAATTTCAGCGATAACAAGCTTACTGCCATCGATCCATTTAAGATTTCTTTTATAAATCTGAATATCGGTAAGTGGAATTGTTGTGCTGAACTTACTGCTTAATTCTGCCAGAACGGTATGACCAAGACTTTCAGTGAACTCAATTATATTTTTGTGAAGTATTTGATGTGCATGGTCACCTTGTTTCGTGCCCGTACAATAAACAATCATAATTAACTACTTAGTATCTGTTCATAATACTCCTCATAAAGAGGAACAACTATTGATTTATCAAATTTACTAACTGCTCTTTGTCTTGAGTTTTCTGCAAAGAGATTATATTTTTTTTCATTGCATAAAAGTTCCAGTGCATATTTAGCCATCCTATCAACATCACCAATCTCAGCAATAAAACCCGTTTCGTTGTGTCTGACTAATTCCGGTAAACCTCCAACACTTGAACTGATAACCGGTAAACCACACGACATTGCCTCAAGAGCTGCAAGCCCGAAACTTTCAGATTGTGAAGGAATCAGAAAAAGATCCGATGAAGATAAAATTTCTACCAGAGCTTCCTGCTTACCAAGAAACTTAACAGAATCTCCAAGATTAAGTTGTCTTGTCAGTCTTTCACATTCTGATCTGTCAGGACCATCACCAACAAGAATTAATTTCGCAGGAATTTCTTTCTGAACTTTCTCCAATATTCTGATTGTATCGGTTACACGTTTTACCTGTCTGAAGTTTGACGTGTGAATCAGAATTTTTTCTCCTTTAGTTGCTATTGTTTTTCTGAAATCACAAGTGTTTTTCGACTTGAATAAATTTGTATCAACAAAATTTGGAATGACTTCAATATCATTATCAATTTCATAATTTGTTATTGTTTTTTCTTTAAGAAACCGCGAAACAGTTGTAATCCCATCACTTTTTTCGATGCTGAATTTTACCAAAGGCAGAAATGAAGGTTCCAGACCGACGAGGGTGATGTCAGTTCCGTGAAGCGTTGTAATTATTTTGATGTCACGATTATTCTTCATCATCTCTTTTGCTAAATATGCACTCGTTGCATGTGGAATAGCATAATGAACATGAAGTAAATCCAGTTTTTCAAATTCTGCTACTTCAACCATTTTGCTTGCAAGCGACAAAGCGTAAAGAGGAAATTCAAATACTGGATAATTGCTTATTTCAACTTCATGGAAAAAAATATTTTCAATGTACTGAGAAAGTCTGAATGGAAGTGCGTAACTGATGAAATGAACTTCGTGTCCTCTAAGCGCTAAATCTTTCCCGAGTTCAGTTGCAATAACACCGCTTCCGCCATAAGTTGGATAACACGTAATTCCTATTTTCATTCACTTGTTCCGATGGTATAATTAATCATAACTGTTAACAAATATAATCTAAATTTAGTGAAGTTTGAAGTCATGATTATTTCAATTGAAGCAAGTATAAATCTATATTTACAAAAAAAGTTAAAATGAATATTCTCATCATCGGACATTCGGTAGTTGATAAAATCATTGAACGAAACATTATTACCACAAAACCGGGAGGCATATTCTATAGCGTAATTGCAATGTTAAGTCAGCAGCAATCCGGCGATAAAATTTTTTTATGTTCAAGTATCGATAATGAAAATGAATCACTTTTCTCGGAAATTTATAATAGGATTGAAAAAAAATTTCTGACGTATGTAAATTCTATTCCTGAAGTAGAATTAACAATAAAGGATTTCGGTGAACGAGAAGAAAAATATTCACGATTAGCAAACAATCTTTCAATACCTGATGCTGGGTATAGCTTATTTGATGGCATTCTTATAAATATGATATCAGGAAATGATATTTCGATTGATCAGCTAAAACAAATCAGAAAAAATTTTAATGGATTAATTTATTTTGATGTTCATACTTTCAGTCGAGGCGCAGATGAAAACCTCAAAAGAATTTTCAGAAGAATTAATAATTTTAATGAATGGGCTGAATGCATAGATATACTTCAAGCTAACGAATCTGAATTGACAACACTTTCAGACCGGACGGATGAATCGCATATTGCTGAGGAGTTAATTTCTTACGGAATAAATCAGGTTATTGTAACTAAAGCAGAACATGGTGCCACGGTTTACTTCAAAGAAAAAAGTGTAATAAAAAATTTTCATAACAACGCAATCCGGACAAATGTATTAAACAAAGTTGGCTGTGGTGATATTTTTGGGGCAGTTTATTTCAACAATTACATAAAAAATAAAGATGTAACTTTGGCATTGAAACTGGCAAATATGTTAGCGGGTATTTCAACAACTGTTACTGAGGCTCGTAGTTTGTCAAACTTAAATTATTATGCAGACGAATGGATTAGTAAAAAATAGAATTTTAATTACAGGTTCAAATGGAATGTTGGGTCAGAGAGCAGTTCAATTTTACCTGAAAAATGAAAATGTGGAATTGCTGGCAACTTCTGTTGAAGAAAAGTCGCTCATTGAAAATGTCGACTACATTTCTTGTGATATCAAAGACAGAAATAGTATTAAAAAAATTATTCTCGATTATTGTCCCGATTTTATTATCCACACAGCAGCATTTACAAATGTTGATCTAAGCGAAAAACTTCGTGAGGATGCATGGAAAATAAATGTCAAAGGTGTCGAATATATTTCAGAAGCTGCAAGAGCAATTGATACACACATAATTCACATTTCCACGGATTATATTTTTGATGGTAAAGATGGACCGTATTCAGAAAATGCTATTCCGAATCCGCTCGGATATTATGGACGTACAAAACTTGCGAGCGAAAATGCTTTACGAATCAGTAATACATATTTTACAATACTAAGAACGAATGTTCTGTACGGAATTGCAGTTAACAGCAAACCAGATTTTGTAAGATGGGTTGTCAGTTCTCTCGATGAAAATAAAAATATAAGGATTGTAAATGATCAGATAAATAATCCAACATTTATTGACGATCTTGTTCAGGCGATAAATAAAATTATTGAGTTCAAAAAAACAGGAATCTTTAATGTTGGTGGAATCGAATTTTTATCGAGGTATGATTTCACATTGCGAATTGCTGATTATTTTAATCTCGATAAAAAATTAATCACACCAATTACTACGGAAGAATTAAAACAACCTGCACGTCGTCCGTTGAAATCGGGATTAATTATTTTAAAAGCGGAAACTGAACTTGGTTATAAACCGCATACAATAGATGAATCATTTTTTGTTATGAAAAGAGAAATGCTTGTTTAATGTCAACAGAAGAAAAATATAAAATATTAAAAAGCATTGTTTGGGATTACAATGCTGAACAACTTTCACTCGATAAATTAATTTCGGGAGACATAAATTCGATTGATGAATATGAATTTAAATTTATTTTAAATCGTATGCTTGAACGGCTGAATTGGTATGAACTTATTGATATATTAGGCATGGATATATTAAAAAAGTTGTTAACTCCTGAAACAATAAATAAACTCAGGAATAAAGAACTTAGAGAAAGATATGAAAGAATCAGGCGAATATTATACAAAGAATCTTTACCCTTTACAGGATGGGATCCTGAATATCGTAAAAGAATTAAAGCTACCGTTTTATCTCACCGGTGGGACCGCTCTTAACCGTAATTATTTCAGACACCGTTACTCAGATGATATTGATTTGTTTGTAAATAATGATATTTATTTTAATCAACACATCGAAGCATTATATAAAGTTTTACAGGAAAAGCAAAGAGCAGGCTTATTTAGTATTGATTATCAAAGAACAAGGAGAAGTGAAAATTTTTTCCAGCTATTCATCTTAAAAGAAGATGTTGAACTTAAAATTGATCTGGTGAATGATGTAGCTTCTCATTATGGTGATTTTATAAACAATCATGTGCTCGGAAAAATAGATAGCTTAAGAAATATTCTATCAAACAAACTATCAGCTATATTTAGATATGAACCAAAGGATGTTGTTGATATCTGGATCATCTGTAAAAACCTCAAATGTAATTTAAGAGAAATAATTGATGAAGCTAAAAGTAAAGAAGCAGGAGTTGATCCGGTTGCTATTTATGAAATCCTTAGTTCTTTTCCGTTAGATAAGCTGAGTATAATTAAATGGATAGAAAAACCGGAAACGGAAACCTTTAAGAAAGAAATTATGCAGATTGCGGAAGATATTTTGCATGGCAGAGAAAACTCATTATCCTGATTTCTTAGAAAAATATAACAGTTTCATCTTCGATCTTGATGGCACAATCTACAGAGGAGAACATCTCATCCCGCGTGCTGATGAAGTAATAAATTATCTGAAAGCAAACGGAAAGAAAATAGTTTTCGTCTCAAACAAAACAACGGGGACAGCAAAAGACTATTTTGAGCTTTTAAGAAACTGGGGATTGAATATTGAAGAAAATGAAATAATAAACGCCACAGTTGTTGCAGCAAATTATTTGAGAAAAAATTTTAGCGGCTCTCATTTTTTTGCAATTGGTGAAAATTCGTTTGTATCCGAAATCGAAAATTCAGGATTGAAGTACTCCACAATTCCGGATGAAATAAAAATTATTCTTATCACACTTGATAGAACACTTAACTATCAGAAGCTTGAAATAGCTGCACGAGCACTTGAAAATGGTGCAAAGTTTTTCGCAGCTAATATTGATGACACCTGTCCGGTTGATGATGGAGAAGTGATTGATGCGGGCTCAACTATTTCTGCATTGCAGAAACGAACTCACAGAAAATTGGAGCTTCATTTCGGCAAGCCATCTGAATTTATGTTTAACGAAATACAAAATCGGCTTCATTTCATTCCTTCAAAAACAATTTTAATTGGCGATCGGCTCGAAACAGATATCCGGATGGGAAACGATTTTGGAATTGATACTGCTTTAGTTCATACCGGTGTAAAATTTTATCCAAACGGAACCGAAAAGATATTACCAACCTATCAGCTTAATTCGGTTTTTGATTTATTGGATAATAATCTCGCAAGTAAGTAAGTAAGACTTAGCAATTAAAAATAATTCTTTATTTTTATTAGGTTAGTTTTAATTATAAGCGAGTCAGTGCTAAATTTTTCAATAGGTGGAAATGTCGCATCAATTTATTACCAATCAGGATAAACTTCTTACAGAAGTTTTTAATAATATCCTACCCTCATCAAAATCACTTTATTTTCTCGTTGGCTATTTCTACTTCTCTGGCTTCGAAGAAATTTATAAAAATGTTGCAGATAAAAATATTAGGATTCTTGTTGGGCTTGATGTTGAAAAAGATTTATTTAATAAAATTCGTGAATATGAAATTATAGACGGTGTAAATCTTTCACGTGGTGATGTTCGTAATAAATTTAATAAGTCACTGATTCAGATTTTTAATGACACTGATTTTTTTGATTCATTGTCAAAGCAGGAAGCATTCAGGATTTTCATTGAGAAGATAAAGAATGGCACTTTAGAAATTAAGAAAACACTTCACCCAAATCACTCAAAACTTTATTTGTTTGAAAACAAGGAAGAATTTTCTCAAGGTGGAGAATTCCCAGGGACTTTGATAACTGGTTCAAGCAATTTGAGTCACGCTGGTCTTCGTGGTCAACACGAGATTAATGTTGTGTTCCGGGATGAACATTTTCAGGAAGGATTAGATTTATTTAATGAGTTATGGAAAGATGCTGTATTAATTGTCGATAAAAATAGTTTTCAGGATTTTCACAAAAACGTAATTGAAAAAATATGGATTGATAAACTGCCAAGTCCTTATCTTCTCTATCTAAGGGTGTTATTTGAATACTTCACGATCACTAAAAGAGATTCAGTTTCACTTCCTTCTGAAATTACCGGTGAAAAATTCCGCGATCTTAAGTATCAGTTAGATGCAGTTACAAGAGCAATTTCAATTCTCGAACAGCATAATGGTGTTATTATCGCTGATGTCGTGGGACTTGGAAAAAGTATTATTGCCTCAGCAATCGCGTTCAATATGAAATTGAAAACATTAATTATCTGTCCCCCTCATCTTATTCCACAGTGGGATGATTATAGAAGTGATTTTTGGTTTAATGCAAAAATATATTCAAGTGGCAAGATAGCCCAAGCACTTGAGGAGAATGATTCTGATGAACAGAAACTTATAATAATTGATGAAGCTCATAAATACAGGAATGAAAACACAGGCGATTATGCCAATCTCCATAAACTATGTCAAAAAAATAAAGTAGTTCTGCTCTCTGCAACACCTTTTAATAATCGTCCTCAGGATATTTTTGCACTTATCAGATTATTTCAGATTACTGCAAAATCTACAATCAGAACTGTTGATAATTTAAGCTATCAGTTTAGAGAGTTAATAAAAGAGTTCAAGAAAATCAGGGAAGGACAAAAGAAAAAAACAAAAACCGATACTCAGGTTAAAAGTGAGATTGAAGTTCTTGCTGATAAGATCAGAGATATTCTTTCACCATTAATTATAAGACGTTCCCGAATTGACCTGGATTTAATTGAAGAATACAAAGAAGACTTAAAGCATCAAAAAATATCATTTCCTAAAGTGAACGATCCCGAAGTCCTTGAATACAAACTCGGTGAGTTAACTGAATTATATATAGATACTTTTTATAAAATCGCTCCTGGTGAAGAAGGTAAAGGATTCATTGGTGCCAGATATAAACCTGCAGCTTACGTTAAAAATATAGAGAAGTATAAAGAGAAAATCTCTGAAGAGTTTGATGATGTTAACTTATTTACACAAGCACAGCGTAACTTAGCAGATTTTATGAAGCACCTGCTCGTACGAAGATTTGAAAGTTCAATGAATGCTTTTTATACAAGTCTTAATTCAATGATTAAATCTTCTGAGTACGTTAAAGACTGGTATGAAAGACTTGATAAAGTTCCTGTTTACAAGAAAGGCAATCTTCCATCAATCGAGGAACTATTCGATCTTTTGGGTGAAGACACAGAAATTGATCTAAAAGAAATCAATTTTGATGAACAGCTCGCTGAATATATTGAAAAGGGATTATTCCTTATTGATAAAAAAGAGCTAAGTGTCAATTTCATCCGTGATCTTGAAAAGGATATTTCTCTTCTAAAGGAAATTCAGAAAGAATGGTTCGGCAAAGGATTTCCTGATGATCCGAAGTTGAAAGATTTCAAATCCATTCTGAGGAAAAAATTAAAAGAAATGCCTTCCCGGAAAATTGTTGTATTTACAGAATTCAGCGATACCGCTTCATATCTTTATGATAGATTAAAGGATGATTTTCGTGTCTTCAAATACTCTTCGCAAGATTCATCTAATACTAATAAAGATACAATCCGAAGTAACTTCGATGCAGGAATCAAGGAAGATAAAAAATCAAACGACTATGATATTCTAATCGCTACAGATGCAATCTCTGAAGGATTTAATCTGCATCGTGCTGGTATAATATTTAACTATGATATTCCGTATAACCCCACAAGAGTTATTCAAAGAGTTGGTCGTATAAATCGTATTAATAAAAAAGTTTTTGATGAGCTTTTTATTTATAATTTCTTTCCATCTGCTGAAGGACAGAAACATACATTCGTTACTCAGATTACTGCTCTCAAACTTGCAATGATTCAATCGTTAATTGGTGAAGACACCAAGGTTCTTACCAAAGATGAAGAATTACGTTCCTTCTTTGTTGATAAATTCAGAGAAGAAATGAAAGAACAGGAAATGAAAGAGTCGTGGGATGCAAAATATTTGAATGAATTGAGTAAACTAAAAGTATCAAATCCTGAAATGGTTAGGAAAGCACTTGAACTCCCAAGACGGGTTAGGATAAAGCGAACGAAAGAAACAGATACAAAAGGAATTATAGTTTTTGGTAAAAAAGGTACTGATTACATATTCAAACTCGGTAATTCCTCAACTGAGTACGCAACTCTTAACTCTCGTGAAGCAATTGAGTTATTTAAAACAGATTCAGAAGAAAAGTCTGAAAGAGTAAGTTCTGCTTTTGAAGATATATATCAAACAGTTAAATCAAACTTGTTTATAAAAAAGAATGAAGTAGCTCTTGATAAAGGAAAACGCGATACAATTGACAAACTTAGATTATTTATTGACGAAAAAGTTGGAGATAGTGACTATCTCAAAGACTTATTATTTGTTGTTTCTGAACTGGATTCTTTACCAGAACTATTCCATAAACAGATCAGGCGTATATCAAAGAAAACTCTTGAGAATGACATTAAACAATTAATGCAAGATGTCCCGCACAATTATCTGATTGATATAATTAAAAAATCAGAAAGCATTGATGAAGCAGAGGAAAATCTGATTCTTGCTGAGGAACTTATATGAATTTTCTGGATTCTTATTCTTTAATTTAAATTATTCATAAAATATAAAAGGTGCTTCAAAAAATTTTAAAACCTTAGTAACAGAAATAATCAACTATAATATTAACCTTATTAGCTTATTATCTTTAAATAGTTTTGATTAATTATATATGAAGATTAAATACAATAACTTGTATACTCATTTTATACTAATAACATTAAATCGTTTCCCGTTTTTTAATGAGAAAAACAGAGATCGGGTTGAGAAATATATTACAGGTATAATAAACAATAATGATTGTAAATTATACTCTATATATGCCAACCCTGAACATGTTCATTTCCTTTCTTCACGGTCTCCGAGAGTATCCGAAGAAGTTTTAGCGGCTGCTGTTGCAAATAGCTCTGAAAGATTTATAAATGAGAATAAATTATGTGTAGGTAGATTTGCCTGGCAAGATTCTTCTGCAGCATTTTCAGTGTCAAAATCAGATGTAGATAAGGTTTGTAAATATATACTTAATCAACCTATGCATCATCGTAAAGTAACTTTTGCAGAAGAATATGAATTGTTTATAAAATTTTACGAGAAGACTATAAAACGTACGAAATAAGGGAATAAGCTTACTTTGCCTTGGGAGAGAAGTGTTATTAAGGTTGAAAAAGCATAATAAAAATTATTCTATTAAAATTATTTAATGTTCTTGATTTTTTTTTATAATTATTCCTTGCGAAACTAAAAAACAATATCCTTGTTAATTAATATGAATTTTCAAAATCCCTATTCAAGAACGGAATACAAAAAATTCTTCCAAGATAGTTTGCTTACCGATAATTTCCGTATTATCGAAGAGGAAATTAAACCAGAGTTCACTCCCCAGTTTATTGGAAAAGCAGAGTTGATTGGTAGAGATAAATCTCTTGAACTTGAAGTTTATGAAGTTCAACACAATTCTGAAAATGATCCCCGTGTTGGAATTTCAAAAGATTTCTTTCGTTTAATGGCAAGCTTTGGTTCAAAACGAGCACTTGCTGTTTTTTATTCACCTAAATCAAAAAATTATCGTTTGTCTCTTGCAACCGTTGATTTGACTCTCGACGGAAGCAAAATAAAAAGAGAATATTCAAATCCAAGACGATATTCTTTTTTCTTAGGTCCCGATGCAAAGGTTCATACGCCTTATGATTTTCTGATAAAGAAGGGAAGAGTCAAAGATTTTGATGACTTACAAAACCGTTTCTCTATTGAAGTAGTTAATAAAGAATTCTACAAAGAAATTGCTAACTGGTATTTCTGGGCTTTGAAGAAAGTAAAATTCCCCGATGATGCCGAAGCTGAAAAAAATGGCAGAGAAATTTCTGTAATACGGCTCATAACACGTCTCATCTTTATCTGGTTTATGAAAGTTCGTAATCTTGTTCCTGAAGAATTATTTAATGAAAATGCACTAAACGAAATCCTTACAGATTTAAAACTCAATAACGATAATTATTACAAAGCTATTCTTCAGAATCTTTTCTTTGCAACTCTGAACACTAAACAAGGCGAACGAAGATTTACTTCAAAGAAAAAAGGTTACAAAGGTTACAGTCACGATTTTGGTAACCACAATGTTTACCGCTATGAAGAATTTTTTAAGGATAGCGAAGAAGCAATTGAAAAATATTTTATGCCAATTCCTTTTCTAAATGGCGGTTTGTTCGAATGTCTCGATTATAAAACCAAAACAAGAGACGAAAGAAAATATATTGATGGCTTTACATCCACAAAATCACAGCAGCCATCAGTTCCCAACTTTTTATTTTTCAGCGATGATAAAACTTTAGACCTGAATAAAGATTACGGCACTACAAATAAAAAATATAATGTTCGTGGATTGATAAATACATTATCGCTTTACAACTTTACTATTGACGAGAGCGATCCGAATGATGCTGATGTTGCATTAGACCCGGAACTTCTCGGCAAAGTTTTTGAAAACCTTCTTGCAAGCTACAATCCTGAAACTGCAAAGACCGCAAGAAAATCTACCGGCAGTTACTATACTCCTCGACCTATTGTTGATTATATGGTTGACGAAAGCTTAAAGCAGTATTTCAAAACTCATATTCAAATTGATGATATTGATAATAAACTGAATTTTTTATTTTCAGGTGAAGCCCAATCCAATCCTTTCGATACTGCAAATACCAAAACACTTGTTAATTTAATTGATTCACTCAGAGTTGTTGATCCCGCTGTTGGTTCGGGTGCTTTCCCAATGCGTATTCTTAACAGACTGGTTTTTCTTCTTCATAAATTAGATCCCGATAACTCCCTCTGGAAACAATCACAGATTGATGGTATAAAGAAAAGTGTTAAAGATCCAACTCTGCAAAGAAAGTTTATTGAGGAAACCGAAAGAAAGTTTAAAGAGAAGAATCCCGACTACGGAAGAAAACTTTATCTGATTGAAAAATGTATCTATGGAGTTGATATACAGCAGATTGCCGTTGAAATAGCCAAGCTAAGATTTTTTATCTCTTTACTTGTAGATGAGAAAGTAGAAAACGGGGAGATAGAACCACTGCCTAATCTTGATTTTAAACTTATGCAGGGCAACTCGCTTATCTCATCTTTTGCTGGTATTGATTTTAGTAATAAACCACAAAATAATGACAGCCTTTTTGACTTTGATGAAAAATACAAACTGCTGATTGCAGAATTCGATGAGTTGAAAAGCCAATATCAGAATGAACCTGATGTTAAAAAGAAAAATGAATTAAGAGAAAAGATTGATAAAAAGCTTCTTGAAGTATTTGAAGAAAAACTTAAACAGCATTATCCGCAGCTAAATGAATTAGAAAGCAAATACAGTGGAAGAAAGGAAATTATTGAAGCAGAAAAGAAAAAACTTTTTAAGAAAATAGGAATTGATGTTGACCAGGCAGAACAGGATTTAATTGCTTACACCGAAGGCAGAAAACAAAAAGATTTCTTTTTGTGGGATGTTTACTTTGCAGAAGTCTTTACTGAAAAAAATGGATTTGATATTGTGATTGGTAATCCACCTTATGTGCAGTTGCAAAAAGAGGGTGGACGCTTAGCTAAAATGTTTGAAAATGAAGGATACAAAACCTTTGAACGCACGGGCGATATTTACAGCTTGTTTTATGAAAAAGGAACGGAATTATTGAAACCACAAGGAAATTTGTGTTTCATTACTTCCAATAAATGGATGCGTGCTGGTTATGGTGAAAGCACACGTAAGTTTTTTGTCGAAAATACTAACCCTGTTTTACTTATAGATTTTGCCGGACAAAAAATATTTGAAGCTGCGACAGTAGATACCAATATATTGCTATTGGCTAAAGAAAAAAACAAAGAAAAAACATTAGCGTGTCTCGTAAAAGAAAAGGAGTTAAATAATTTGAGCGTTTTTGTTAGACAACAAGGCACGGAATGTAATTTTTCGAGCAAAGAAAGTTGGACCATTCTTAGCTCTATTGAGCAAAGCATTAAAAGAAAAATTGAAGCCGTTGGCACACCACTCAAAGACTGGGACATAAACATTTATCGTGGAATTTTAACAGGCTATAACGCAGCGTTTATCATAGACGGAAGCACAAAAGATAAATTGATAAAAGAAGACAAAAAATCTGCTGAAATAATTCGACCGATTTTAAGAGGCAGGGACATTAAAAGATATGGTTACGACTTTGCTGATTTATGGCTGATAAACACACATAACGGTATTAAGGAAAGGGGAATAAAACCTGTAAACATCAACAATTATCCAGCTATAAAAAAACATTTGGATAAATTTTGGGACAAGATTAAACCAAGAGCCGACCAAGGCGATACGCCATACAATTTACGGAACTGTGCTTATATGGAGGATTTTTCTAAACAGAAGATAATGTATCCAGACATATCTGAAAGATTAAGTTTTTGTATTGTAAATAATGAGGTTTACTGTAATAATACCGTATATTTTATGGTGTCAGAAACAGAAAATTTAGAATACTTGTTGAAGTTTCTAAATTCAAATCTAATTGACTGGTACTATCGAACTCTTTCTGTTCAACTTGGTGAAACTGCGGTTAGAATGTTTTCCATATATGTTTTAAATATTCCTATACCTAAAAATAAAACCGAGAATATTTATAATGCATATAATTTATCCAAAGAAGAAATAAAATTTATTGAAGCTATATCTTGTAATTGAGAATGTATTCTTCATATTCTTGTAGCTCTAATGCCAATAATAAAGCCTTTTCTAATCTAAGGTCAGCGTAATCTTTTCCATTTTGCATATCTTCTACGAATGTTTCAAAATCATTTGCGATTAAATTTGCCATTCGTGGAATTTTGATGTTTTCAAAAAAAATTTTGGATAATTCTCTTGTCCCACCTTGCAACTCGGGAAAGCTATCTCTGTAACAAATTTTGAAAACATTCGAGTTTAAGAATGCTGTTAAGTATGGTAATAGTTCACCCGTCATAATGAAACACTTTTGGTTGGTCAAAAACGCTTTATTATCGTAAACAAATGGTAAATATTTTGTCATATTTGGGTATATGATTTTTGGTCTAAGAAAATCCTCCCAATAACTTATGCTGTCTTGTGTTTCAAACCATTTATTAGTGGTTTTTTTTCGGGCTTTTATAGTTTCGCCATTTACTTTGTATTCTTTGCCAGTTTGCTCTAAACGTTCCATTCCAAAAGAAATTAAGTGCTTTTTTACGGCAGGATATTTTTCAATATCTATTTTCAAACTTGGGAAAGTTGTAATCAAATATAAATCGGCAAACTCATATCCATAACGTTTAATATCACGACCTCTCAAAATGGGTCGAATAATTTTATCGCTTTTGGGATCTTGTTTTATGAGTTCTTTTCGCTTTGCACCGTCAATAATGAAAGCATCATTAAAACCTGTTTTAATGCCATAATTTATTTGTATATCCCAATCTTTCAAAGGTGTTCCTATCCGTTCAATTTTTTCTTTTATGCGTTGTTCAATATCCGAAAGAATTACCCAACTATCGGCATTACGAAAACTGCAAGTGTTTCCCGTCTGTCTAATAAAAACGCTGGATTATCGTGTAAAAAAATTGTATAGGTTTTTTTTATACAATTTTGGTTTAACATAAACAACTCAAATTAAAATTAACTTAGCAGGAAAAAATTATGATTTACGGTTACATTCGTGTCAGCACAGATAGACAAACAGTAGAGAACCAGCGCTACGAAATCAACCAGTTTTGTGAAAAAAATATAATGGTGGTTGACAAATGGATAGAAGAAACAATTTCAGGTTCAAAAGACGTAAAGGATAGAAAACTGGGAAAACTACTTAAGAAAATGAAAAGAGATGATATTCTTATTTGCTCAGAATTATCGAGACTTGGCAGAAACCTTCTAATGATCATGGGTATTCTGAACGAATGTATGAATAGAGATATTCAGGTTTGGACAATAAAAGATAATTATCGTTTGGGCAGTGATATTAATTCCAAAGTTTTAGCTTTTGCATTTGGACTTTCTGCCGAGATTGAACGAAATTTAATTTCACAAAGAACCAAGGAAGCCTTAGCAAGGAAAAAAGCTGAAGGAGTTATATTAGGTCGTCCAATTGGAAGGAAATCTTCAAAGACTAAACTCACCGGTCAAGAAAAAAAGATTAAAGAGTTATTAGCTAAAAAAGTTTCCTATAGTGCCATTGGGAGAATACTTAATGTTCATCGCTTAACTGTAACTACATTTGTAAAAAACAATGATTTGAAAAGAGATTTGTTATACGCTTGATATTTCATTACATCTGTTTTTATTGAAGATATATTAATTATATTTAAATACAATAAAATGAAGATGATGTTTATGTGCAGCAACACAAAGCACTTAGAAGATAAGATAGACATAATGGTTTACAAACTATACAACCTCACCTACGAAGAAGTTGAGGTTATAGATCCACAAATTGGCAGCATTATTAGCAAAGAAGACTATGAGAAATTTGAGCTGAAATAAATCTAAGTCGAATTAGATTTCTTTTTTCTGTATTTGGAAAAAGTTAGATTAGAGTTATGGAAAATACAGGTTACATAGAAATAACAGTCGAAGGTTTTAAAGGGAAATTAAAACTAACTCCGGATACGTTCGATATTAAGGAATTGACGGAAATAATTGAACAAGCTGAGAAATTATTATTTCCGGGTGAAAGAAAAGAAAGACCTTTGATTAGTTATCGAATGGAGGAAGGTTCAGTTAAAAATATTTTTAAAACAAGCCTCCAAGCTGTAATTGGATTCAGTGCAGTGCTAGGTCAGGTAGAAACCACACACAATATTGACTTTCTTGAGTTAAATACTGCAAAAGCTTTTGAATCGTTTCAAGAAACCGCTGTAAGAAAAGATTATTCTTTTGAGATAAAAACTTCTATAGATAATTCACCTTCATTAAAAATTGACAAATCAACATTCTATTTCCGCACTTCAGAAAATTGGGTTGATGCCGAGTTTTATTTTTATGGAAGGATTACAAACGCTGGCGGAAAAGATAAAGCAAATATTCATTTAGTTACTGAAGAGCTGGGAACTCTTTATATTCAAACTCCCCAAGAATTTTTAGCCAAAGCCGAGGAAAATATACTTTATAAAACTTATGTAATTAGAGCTAAAGGAAAACAAAACTCTGAAACGGGAGAAATAGAGAAACAAAGTCTATCATTTATCGAACTCATTGATTATAATACAAAGTATGATCAGCAATATTTAAAAAAATTAAGAAACAAAGCAATGACATGGCTCAGCAAAATTGAGCCGGATGATTGGTTAAAAGATATCAGAGGTTATGATGCCTGAAGGTGCATTGCTTGATACTAGTTTTTTCCTAAGATTCTTAAATGAAAAAGATGCACTTTTTAATAATGCAGATAAATACTATCAATATTTTCTTCAAAAAGAAATCAAATTATTTATTTCCACAATTTCAATTGCTGAATATTGCGTGGGTGGTACAGTAGATCAGCTACCATTTAAGAATCTTATAGTTTTACCATTTAACATCAAACACGCTGAAAAAGCCGGAGAGTTTGGACGGATTCTTTACCAAGCAAGAAAAGATAAGGAATTTACCGTTGAAGAAAGACCAATAATTATAAACGATGCAAAATTATTCGCACAAGCTCATACTGATGAAAGAATTAATTATTATGTAACTGCAGATAAAAGAAGCTTCAATTTCTATAACAGCTTAAAATCAAAAACAAATTTAGATTTTACTTTCATTGATATTAGAGAAAATCATTCTGAATCTTTTGGTTTGCTGGACTTGTAAATATTTTATTTGAATTACTATCAACACAATGTTCATCAAACTCTATAACTTACCTACGAAGAAGTTGCGATTATAGTCCCACAAATTGGCAGCATTATTAGCAAAGAAAACTATGATAAATTTCAGATGCAATAAATATGAAAAATAGATATTGAATAAATATAGGTATGATTATGAAGAAAGAGTTAATCACTGAACTGTTTGAAAAATTTGAACACGCTTGCTATATGTATAATAACGTTGAATGTTGGAGTGCAAGAGAATTGCAGGAAGTTTTCAATTATTCTGAGTGGCGTAATTTTGTTAAAGTTATTGACAAGGCTAAAGATTCCTGTAAAAACAGCGGCGAATCGATTGCAGACCATTTTGTTGATATCAACAAAATGGTATCTGTGGGAAGCGGTGCCGAGAGAAATATTGATGATATCGTTCTCACAAGATACGCCTGCTACCTGATTGCACAAAATGGTGATCCTGTCTGTTGGATAAAAAGATTGAGATTGAGAAATTAAATTTATAATATAGTAGTAGTAAAAGTGTATTACAGAAGAAAAATATTATTAGCCCTGTTGCAGGTTTTTGGCGGTAAGCTGCCGAAGATCGACTTTCAGAAGTATTTATTTTTATTTAACATTAATAAAACACAACCCTATTTTGAATTTATTCCGTATAAGTTTGGATGTTTTTCCTTCCAGGCAAACCAGGATCTGTCAACATTAACAAAATATAATTTAGTTGAAGAGTCAGAGAAGTCCTGGCAATTAATCAGAATTGATCGCCACGCGAAAAGAAAAATAAATTATCTAAGTCAGTTAAAAACACCGGATAAAATTTTAATTACTGAATTTTATCAACAGTTTAAGACGCTAAAAGGGAACGAATTAATTAAATATGTTTATGAAAAGTATCCATACTTCGCGACAAACAGTTCAATTGCAAAGAAAGTATTGGATATTAAAAAGTATGAAGCTGTGGTTAAATCAAAACCTGTTAAAAACGATTATGCGCTTTTCACCATAGGATATGAAGGAAAGACTGTTGAAAAATTTACAAATGAACTTATCAATGAAGATGTTCGTGTATTATGCGATATAAGAAAGAATGCATTCAGTATGAAATACGGTTTCTCAAAGAAGCAGTTAAAGTATATCGTTGAGAATACAGGAATAAAGTACTTTCACTTTCCTGAATTAGGTATAGAGTCAAGCAGAAGAAAAAATCTAAATTCAAAAAAGGATTATAATACTCTTTTCAAGGAATATGAACAGAATACTTTGAAAAATGGAAACAGCGAATTGAAAGAACTTTCTAAAATTCTAATCGAGAATAAAAGAATTGCTTTAATGTGTTTCGAATCTAATTATCAACATTGTCACAGAAATTTCACAGCTAAAGGTCTATCAGCAATATTAAAAAATAAATACATCGTTAAACATCTTTAGTGTGATAAATTGAGGAAAAAAATTCTTATAACAGTTAAAGCTTACCCGGCACTTTCAAAGAAATACAATGAAACAGTGTGTACAGCAGGCATTACTGAGAATGGTGAATGGATCAGGATTTATCCGATTCCATTCAGGCAGCTTGATTATGATAAACAATTTAGAAAATATGAATGGATTGAATTAGACCTCGAAAGAAATATTAATGATTTCAGACCAGAATCTTATAAACCAAAAGATTTATTTCTTAAGGATATGGTTTCATACGGGATAATTGAAGCAGACGGTAATACGTGGACTGATCGCAGAAAGTTTGTGCTGAAAAAAGTTTATACGAATTTAAATGAGCTTATTACAGAAGCAAAAGACAAAAAAATCTGTACGTCGTTAGCAGTTTTTAAACCTACAAAAATTATAGATTTCAACTATGTAGGAGTATCTAGAGAATGGGAAAAGGAAAAACTTGATTATTTGAATTCACAAAACTTGCAATTAAGTCTTTTTGATAATCAAAATGAAGATGATATATCAGAATTTGAAATTGTTGATAAAGTGCCGTACAAATTTTCTTTTAAGTTTGAAGATGAAGCTGGTACTGAGTCGAAACTTATGATTGAAGATTGGGAAACAGGTATGTTGTTCTGGAATTTACTAGTAAGATATAACGGAGATGAACAGAAAGCATGCGAGGATGTTAGGAAAAAATACTTTGAGGATTTTGCCAGAACTAAAGATTATCATTTTTTTCTTGGCACAACAAAATTATTTCACTTAAGAGCACCAAATCCTTTTGTAATTATAGGAGATTTCAGACCAAAACATATTACTCAGGAAAACTTATTCTAATTGACATAAACCATAACTGATTCAGGATACGATATTACCAACCTATCAGCTTAATTCGGTTTTTGATTTATTAACTGATGTTACGCAGAAAAGCAATTAGCAAAGAGATGACATCTTTATTTTTTATTAAATATTTAAACAAAAGTAACATTGACATTCCAATTTAAGTGCTTATTTAATCTATAAAAAGATGTCATCTCTCCATTTTGCGTAAGGTGAGTTATTAAATCATAAAAGCTAATTTTCAACCCAAAGACGCCACAACCTTTTCTCAAAACTCTGAGTCTAATTGAATAACTATGGAAAGAAATGAATGCAGTTAAACGATACTGACCTTATTGTTCAGGCACAAAAAGGCGATCAAAAATCCTTTGAGGAATTAGTCTATCGTTATGACCGAAACGTTCTTTCTATTGCAATGCGATATGCAATTAACGAAGATGATGCGAAGGATCTTTACCAGGAAGTTTTTATTCGTGTTTACAGAAGCTTGAAAGGATTCAGATTTCAGAGTGAATTTTCAACCTGGCTTTTCAGAATTACAACAAATGTTTGTCTTACTTATAAAAGCAGGAGTAAAGAGCACTTGAAAGTTTCGATTCATAATGATTCCGATGATGATGAAATGGAAATAAGTTCATCACCAGAATTAGTTTATGAAGGCGCAACTCCGGAAGAAATTTCATCAGGTGCTGATCTTGGTGAAATAGTAAGCACAGCAGTTGATTCACTTTCAGCTAAACAAAAGATGACTTTTATTCTGAAACATTATGAAGGATATAAAATAAGAGAGATTGCAGAGATGATGAATTGTAAAGAAGGAACTGTTAAAAAATATCTTTTTGATGCAATAAAAAATTTAAGAAAGAAACTTAAAACAGTTTATGCGATACAATATTAGAAAGAAACAACATTCAAAGAATAAACATGCAATCATACAACCATACATCCATGCATGCATGATTGTTTGGATGCATGATGAATTTGAAATTAATGGGAGTAATTAATGAACCATAACGAATTTAAAAAACTTCTTCAACTCTCTTTATTTGGAGAATTGAATTCTGAGCAGCAAACTTTATTAAAGGAACATCTCTTGACCTGTGATGAATGCAGAAGTGAATTGGAAGATCAAAAAAATCTTCTCGAATTAATTTACAGCAAGAAGAAGTCAGTTGATGATGAAAAAGTTTTATCAGCCGCACGATATCAATTAAGAGGTGCTCTGAAAGTTGAGTCTGAAAAGAAAAATATTTTTGCAGCATCATTGGATTTTATCACAGGGTTTTTCACTTCTCCAATGAAATATGCAGCCATAAGTGTATCGATGCTTGCTATCGGATTACTAATCGGAAGTCAATTCTTAGGAAAATCAAATGTGATAACTTCAACCAATACTGAAGGAGGAATTCAACCAGTTTCACTAAATGACGATATGAGAATTTCAAATCTCAGGTTTATTGATTCCGATGCTTCTGATGGGGAAGTTGAGTTTACATTTAATGCATCGAAAACTGTTCATCTGAAGGGGAAAGTTAGTGATGCACAAATACAAAGTGTTCTTACTTATGCAATGTTGAATGAACAAAATCCCGGTTCGAGATTAAACTCAATCAATGCAATGGATACGGAATCTTCAATTCAATATGATGATGATGTAAAAAACGCTTTGATTACTGTGGTGATGACAGATGAAAATCCTGGTGTTCGGAGAGAAGCATTAAAGATGATGGGAAAATTTCAGTATGATGAATCTATCAAGCAAACACTTCTTTATGTCGTCGCTAATGATACTGTCTCAGGTTTGAGGATCGAAGCATTAAACTCACTTATTGAAGCTGGAAACAAAGGCTACAAGCTAAACAATAATGAATTGAATATTTTCAGAGAAAAATTAAAGCAGGATGAAAATTCTTATATCAAATTACGCTCAAGAACAATTTTACAGGAGTATAATTAAAATGAAAAACACAAAAACAGCTTTAATGATTAAAGTAATCGTGATTCTGATATTATCCCTATTGAACTTTTCTATTGCCGCAGACAAAGAAGGTTCTTTCAATGTTCAAAAAGGTGATTTACTCCTTGTCGATATAGATCACGGAAATATTGATGTAATCACATGGGACAAGAACGAAATAAAAATATCTGCAAAAAAAATTGATGATGATGAACTCAGTCTTTACGCCACAGAACAAAAAACCGGGAGAGTTGAAGTCAGGTTTAAAGGAGATGATTCAGATAACTTCCGGTTAGAGTTGACTATTCCAGATTATTTAATTATCGACTTTAAAACAGGCGGCGGCAATGTAACAATTAATAATGATCTCAGGAATAAGGTAACTATTAAATCTGCGGGTGGAAATATTACAGCAAAAATGATTGGTGCAGAAGCAACAATTACAACTGCAGGTGGAAATATTAAGCTCGGAGATATAAGTGGTAATGCGGTATTAAAAACTTCTGGTGGTGATATCCAGATAGGTTCGGTTAATGGCAGAGCAAAAATATCAACTGCTGGCGGAAATATTAAAGTTAACTCTGTGAACAGTAACGCAGAAATTTCAACTGCCGGCGGGAATGTAACAGTGGGATCAGTCAACGGCAGTGCTGATATTTCAACTGCTGGTGGTAATATCACGGTTTCATCAGTTTCAGGAGATGCAGATATTTCATCGGGAGGAGGTAATATAATTCTCGATGGTGCAACAGGGAAAGTTGAAGTCAGCACTGGTGGTGGAAACATCGATCTTGAAAATATAAAAGGCTCAATTGACGCAACCACTGGTGCAGGTAACATTACCGCTGAATTAATTCCCGATGGCAGGAACAGCAGTGATTTTAATTCAGGTGTTGGAATTATCACTTTATACATTCCTGAATCTTCCAAAGCAACGATTATTGCAACAGCGAACGATTTTAGATGGGGCAGCACGAAAGATTCGGAAAGCATAGAATCAGATTTTGAATCGTCTAATGTTTCGCAAAACCGGAGAGGAAATACTTTCGAATCCGTTTACGAACTCAATGGCGGTGGAAGTAAAATCGGGTTGAATGTTGGTATGGGCGAAATCAGAATTAAAAAATCAAAGTAACTCAATATCATCGGAAACAACCGCTCATTTAAATGCTTATTCGGATTAATTAAAAATTATCCAATTTTCATTTGTATAATTTGAAGAAGATGCAGGTGTTAATAAATCCTGCATCTCTTGTTTAAGACTAATCAATAAAAACAGAGAATAAAAAGTTATCAGCAATGATCAAAACTCTTCTTCTCATAATAATCTTAATTCCGGTTACCTGCCTTTTTGCTTTTAAGGATACGCTGAAAATCATGAACAAAGATGTAATCCTCATTGCTGAGAAATTAAATTCTCCAATTGAACTGGATGGTGAGTTGATTGAACACGTCTGGCAAAATGGAAATACTTTCGAAAATTTTATTCAAAGAGACCCCGATGAAGGTGCTCCGGCAAGTGAGCGAACAATTATGAAAATAGCTTATGATAAAGATTATTTATACCTCGGTGCAATTATGTATGATTCATCACCTGAATTGATTCTGGCAAGACTAACAAGAAGAGATGAAGATATTGATGCTGATAATATTGTTTTATGTCTGGATCCATACAACGATAAACGAAGCGGTTACTATTTTGGACTGAATGCAGCCGGAACTCAACTGGATGGAATTCTTTATAATGATACCTGGGATGATGATTCGTGGGATGGTGTCTGGGAAGGAAAAGTTCATAGAAACAACAAGGGCTGGTCTGCAGAAATGAAAATTCCATTTTCTCAGATGAGGTTCAACGAATCAGATAGCATGGTCTGGGGTATAAACTTTAGAAGAATTATTGCAAGAAAAAATGAAGAATCATATTTAGTATTTGTACCGAAAAATGAAAGCGGATTCGTTTCTAATTTTGCCAGTTTGAAGGGCTTTGAAAAAATTGATGGCAGTGGTCATCTTGAAATACTGCCATACATCACTGGTAAGGCTGAGTATCTTCAATATGAAGATGGTGATCCTTTTCATGATGGAAAAAGTTATTCATCTGGCGTGGGTGCAGATTTTAAGATGGGAATCGGTTCAAACTTAAATCTGAATGCTACAGTTAACCCAGATTTTGGTCAGGTTGAAATTGATCCCGCTGTAATAAATCTTAGTGATGTTGAAACATTCTTTGAAGAGAAAAGACCTTTCTTTATTGAAGGTTCAAATATTTTCAATTTTGGTTATGGAGGAGTGAGAAATTATTGGGGATTTAACTGGGGTGGCGCGGATTTTTTCTATAGCAGACGAATTGGAAGACAGCCGCAAGGCAGTATTCCGGATGATGCTGACTTTTCTGATTATCCAACCGGAACTCATATACTGGCAGCAGGAAAACTTACCGGGAAACTTGGTGATAGCTGGAATATAGGTACCATACAAAATATCACGCAGAGAGAATTTGCAAAAATTTCTGTTGATGGTCTGCAATCGGAAACAGAAGTCGAACCACTCGCATACTATGGAATTTTCCGGGCTCAGAATGAATTTAATGACGGACAACACGGGCTTGGATTTATTTCCACTGTTTCTCTCAGAGATTTTGATGATCAGCAACTTCGTAATGAAATTAATAAAAGTGCTTTGACATTCGGACTTGATGGCTGGACTTTTCTTGACGAATCGAAAACCTGGGTTGTTGCAGGTTGGACAGGTGCGAGTTATGTATATGGTAATGAGCAGCGTATGATTGAACTTCAGAAAAGTTCAAGACACTATTTCCAGAGACCGGATGCTGATCATGTGAATGTTGATAGTTCCGTTAAATCATTAACTGGTTATGCAGGAAGATTTTATTTAGCAAAACAAAAAGGAAATTTCTTTGTTAATACTGCATTTGGATTTATAACACCGGGATTTGATGTAAATGATGTTGGATTTTTCTTCAGAGCGGATATAGTGAATTGGCATGCCGGTGCCGGATATTACTGGAGCGATCCCAACGATATTTTCAGATATCTTGAACTTGGTGGCGCTTTATTTCAAAATCATGACTTTGGTGGAAATAAAACCTGGGAAGGTTTTTACCATTTTGGTTCAATTCAATTCCCAAACTATTATTCTGCGAATTGGGATGTTGGATTATATGCAGAGTCATTTAATAATAACCGTACCCGGGGCGGACCGTTAACTTTAAATCCTGCCGGATACCAGGTATCACTCAATCTTGGTTCTGACAGCAGAAAAGATTGGGTGATCGAATTTGGCGGAGGACTTAGTGAGTCAAATCCTTCTTATGATTGGTTTGCGGAAGCGAGTTTGGAACTCAGGTTGTTACCTAATATTTCATTTATTTTCAGTCCTCAATTCGCAAAAGAATTCTCTTATGCGCAGTATGTTGATACATATTCAGATCAAACAGCAACAAAAACTTATGGAAGCAGATATGTATTTGCCGAACTTAATCAGAAAACTTTATCATCGAGCATCAGATTAAACTGGACGTTTACTCCGGATTTAAGTTTACAACTTTATATTCAACCGCTTATTTCTTCCGGCGATTACTCAAACTTTAAAGAGCTTAAAGCTCCGAGTACTTACAATTTTATGGTTTATGGCGAAGAGGGCTCAACATTCAATTCTGAAACCAACACAGCAGATCCGGATGGTTCAGGTCCAGCTCAACCAATTGATGTTGGCAACCCAGATTTTAATGTAAAATCGCTCAGAGGTAATGCGGTTTTAAGATGGGAGTACTTACCGGGAAGTGTGATTTATTTTGTATGGACACAAACCAGAGAAGAAGCTGAAGAAATCGGAGATTTTAAATTTGAAGAATCAATGACTAAAATGGTGCAAGCTGAACCGGATAATATTTTTATGATTAAAGTTACTTATTGGTTGAATTTCTAACCTCTCAAATCCGTTTAATAAAACCTTAAACTTCTTTAACTTTGTAAAGAGAAATTTTTAATTATTAATTTTTAATTACAGATTTGTTCGCCCTGTAGCTCAGTGGATACCTGCCCGACCTGAGCGCAGGCAGACCGAGTCAGTCAAGGCGGGGAGCAAAAGTTTCCTAAACTTTTGGTCGGAGGTTCGACTCCTCTGGTAGTTACCTTTGATCAGAATATTTTAATTGTGTGTTATTTGCAGAAATCTCTTCCAAGTAAAATAATAATCCTCTAGTAATGGCAATATTAAATTGATAATGAATAAACTCCAGTACAATTCCAGAACGATAAACAATTTAGTCTCTGTATGTTTATTATTATTAGCAGGAATTTTGATGACAAAAGATTTATACCAATCGATGGATATTAGATTCTGGGATGAAACTTTATACCTCTTTAATGGAATTAATCTATTTCGACAACCCATTACTCCTGATTGGGGACCATTATATTCAATTTTGTATTACATCTTACATTTGATCATTAAAGATCCAATTTCTTTATACTATTTTAATTTTGCTTTGATGGCAATTGTACCAAGTATTGCACTATATTTTTTACTTTCTGAATTAAATAACATCTACTTTATTAATTTTTTTATAAGCTATCTTTTCTTGATATCCGAATACAACCTACCAATTTGGCCTAAAGTCTCTAGTTTCTGTATGTTTTTTATTTTTCTCGGTTTAATTGTTATTAGAAGACTTTCTAATAATAATTTTCACTATCCCTCTGCGCTGATATTAGTAGTAATGTTATCTTACATTAGACCTGAATACTCAATACTTGTATTTCCTCTGGTAATCATTATTCTCATAAAATTTAAAGAATATTATTCCTTCGGAAAAATTTTAAGTGTCATAGTTACTGCAGTATTAGTGTTAAGTCTTTTTGGAATTCCCTACTCATCAGAACGATCATATGTTGCTTATGCCCAGGCTTTTGAAAAGTACTTACCTATGTCCGAAAGAATTGATAAAGATGGGGTAAAAGGTTTGGAGCAAATAATGCAAGAAAACTTTGGTGGTGCAAAAACAATCTTTGAGATATTTAAACATGATTTTGACAAAGCATCAAAACATGTTATTTACAATCTAAAGAGATTTCCAAATCTACTATTGAACATTTCAGAAGTACTGATTCCATCGGTTTTACTCAAAACTGATAAATGGTTTAAATCAACAATTGTGTTAATTATATCAGCCATTTTCTTTTACATAATATTAATTAGATCAAAGAATAATTCATTTTTGAGATCAAATTTTAGAAGCTTATTACTGTTTTCTATTTATTTAACATTGCCAGCTATCCTCTCAATTAATTTATTTTATCCAAGAGCACATTATATAATCTTATTATTGCCACCATTGTATTTTTTTAGCGGTAAGATTTTCTCAGTATTTGAGTCCAGATGGGTAATAAGATATTCTACGATAATCTTAGTTGCGCTGGGACTAATAAGCATATTAATTGTTCCGTCAAGCACTTATTTTTTTGAGAATAATAATTTTTTCAATCGTGAAAGTATCTTTTTTATAAGACGATTAAATATACAATCACAGGTCAACCTGTTAGAGAATGAGGGTAATTTAACTACTTACTTGAGCGAAAATTATCATTGGGTCGATCTTAGAAATAGCAATACAAATTTTATCACCAGCCTGAGTGAAAAACATATCAATATGATTTTTGTCACGCCAAGACTTAAAAATCTTTTTATTGCTAAAAGGGATAGTTCCTGGTTATTGTTTCAAAACAATTTTGAAAAATACAATTTCATTTCGAAAACTGATGGAGATAAATTTTTCCTGCTGAATAAAGATTTAATAAAGGAATGAATACGTAATAATTAATTAACTGGTCATAAACGGAATTTCTAAACTCTCAAATCCGTTTAATAAAACCTTAAACTTCGTTAAATTTACTGCAAGAATTATTCATTATACATTGTTAATTGTTCATTGAATACGCCCACGTAGCTCAGCAGGAAAGAGCGTCGGTTTCCTAAACCGCAGGTCACAGGTTCGAATCCTGTCGTGGGTACCAATATTTAACTACGATCAATTTAAATTCAAAAATCTTTCGTATTGAGCAATAGCTTCAATTCATTTAGTAAATACTTACTGCCATATCTGTCGCATTCTGTAATTATTACAATGCTTAATTCACAGTAAAAATATTTTTTCTTAAAAAATTAAAATCGAAGTTTCATTATGAAATACTATGGTGGCACTATACTTGTTTTTTTCATGACAAAACAGAAAAATTTCAGGAGTAAAAAAACAATGGGAATGACTGAATTGATCGTGATCGCTTTCCTGGCAGTGCTGGGATTCTTAGCTTATAACAATTCAAAAAAAGTGTCAAGAGAATTAAAAAAACTGGGCGCGGATAAATACTAAAAGTAAATCAAAGGGGGATAAGAGAGTCTAAATTATTTTTGGTTCAGACTCTCTTTTTTTTTGAAAATATTTTAATCTCTTTGCCAACTCCTGCAATCACTTCATCTGCTGTATTATAGAATAAACCCGTCTCAACTATTCCAGGGAAGCTTTTTAGTTTAATATCCAGAGCTAAAGGATCAGGAATCCTGCCCATTTTCAAATCAACAATGTAGTTGTTATTGTCGGTAATATATTTTACAGGACCTTTTGCACGCAAAGTTGGTTTGAATCCGCTCCTTTCAAGTTTAACACACAACTGAGTTGTGCCAAACTGTATAACTTCAACAGGAAGAGGAAAATTTCCAAGAGTTTTTACCAACTTTGAAGAATCTACAATCCAGATATTTTTCTTTGAATTAGAAGCAATTATTTTTTCGTTAAGAAGAGCGCCGCCACCGCCCTTTATTCCATTCAGATTTTCATCAACCTCATCAGCGCCATCAATATTTAAGTCAATCTCATCAACCTCGCTGAGCATTGTTATTTTAATTCCAAGTGAGGAAGCAAGTTTTGTTGTAGCCTGTGAACTGGATACCGCAGTAATATTCAATCCTGATTTTATTCGTTCTGCAAGTTTATTAAGCATAAATGAAACAGTTGAACCGGTGCCAAGTCCGATAACCATCCCATCTTCGATATAATCAACTGAATATTCAGCGGCATTTTTCTTTTCATTCATAAATTATCTCCCAAATCATTAAAACGTACAAATGAAAAATCATTTATTTATTTTTACAAAGCAAATTTAGAGGAGAATTAATATGCACCACTTTGACCCTTCAAATGAAATACAGGATTACCTTGTATTTGGAGAATACGGCGACGTAAATCCATCAATAACTGATTCATCAACATTTACTTTTTTAAGTCCGGAAAAAATGAAAGAGCTTTTTGAACAAGAAGTTGAAGGCTGCTTTCTCTATTCACGTCACTGGAATCCAACAAATAAATATTTAGCAGATGCACTTGCTAGATTGGAAGATAGCGAAGCCGCACTCGTTACTGGTTCTGGTATGGCAGCTATTGTCTGTTCAATTTTACAAGTGTGTAGTTCTGGTGATGAAATAATTTCCAGCAGAACAATTTATGGCGGTACTTATGCATTTCTGAAAAACCTGTTACCAAGATTCGGTATAAATGTTAAATTTATAAATACTCAGAACCTTGAAGCTGTAAAGAAAGCGATAACCCCCAAAACAAAAATTATTTATTGTGAAGCAATAAGTAATCCATTACTTGAAATTGCTGATATTCCAAAACTCAGCGAAATTGCAAATGCGCACAACGTAAAGTTGATGATTGATAATACATTCAGCCCGATAATTATTAGTCCGATTCAATTGGGCGCACATATCGTCGTTCATAGTCTTACAAAATTTATTAATGGAACAAGTGATTGTGTTGCAGGATGTGTTTGCAGCAGCAAAGACTTTATTTGCCAGATGATGGATATAAATTCAGGTACGGCAATGCTGCTCGGACCGGTTCTGGATAGCCACAGAGCCGCGAGTATTTTGAAGAACCTTCATTCACTCCATATCAGAATTGAAAAGCACGGTAAGAACGCATTATATCTTGCAGAAAATTTCGAGAAACTTGGTTTGAAAGTTTACTATCCTGGTCTTCCATCACATCACGGTCATATTCTATTAAAAAAAATAATGAATGAAGGATTTGGTTTTGGAGGAATGCTTGCAATTGATGCCGGCGATGAAAAAACAGCAGATGCATTAATGAAAAAAATGCAGGAAGAGAAAGTCGGTTATCTTGCTGTTAGTCTCGGTTATTTCAAAACATTGTTCAGTTCGCCCGGACATAGTACTTCATCTGAAATTCCGAAAGAAGAACAGGAAAAGATGGGATTGAGTGAAGGTCTGGTGCGTATTTCAATCGGACTGGATAACAACATTCACAAAACTTTCGAACGAATAAAAAAATGTCTGGTTGATGTGGGATTGCTTAAAGTTTAGTGGTTATAAAAATCTTTTTCCACTAAGGAACTAAGATCACCTGGAAGTACTCAGCGAAAGTTAAAATCTATTACTTCCTGAACAGCCAAAATATGAGAGTAACTATTAGGCTGATTATTATCATCGTTGTGATTGGAATGTAAATTTTAAAATTTGGCTTATCTATTATTATGTCTCCCGGAAGTTTTCCAATTGGTAGTTTTATAAGCCAGGGCCAGAGTAAACCTGCCAGTAAAATTATTATTCCAATAACAATTAAAGTTCGCTGCAAGGTCCTATCCTTAATAATTTTAATTTAAAGTTCATATCGAATTATAACAGATATTAATCAAAACTGAAAGATGACCATTTTTTAAACGCAACAAAATCCATCTTTCAATTTATTATTTTTGAATTGACAAAAATTATTTACTTTGTTTTAATCAATAATGAACAAAACAGTAAAAAAAATTGTAATTGTACTAATAATACTAATTCTGCTTCCTGCTGCATTCCTGACAATTAATGAAATGATTTCCCTGAACCAAAATGAAGAAGTAATTGGCAAGATATATTCTAACCAGCTTGATGCAATTCTTTTTTCAGTTAATCAGTATTCGGAAGATGTTGTTAGTAATTGGGCAAGCAAGCTAGATATGTTTATTGATAAGGTTCAGAATATTGAAGAAGAAAAAATACCATCTGCTGTTGACAGTTTCCGGAACCAGTTCCCTTCCTTATATAATATATTCATTGCTGATAGTGTTGGGGATAAACATATGGAACTCCTCGGATTCGATAAAAATAAAAATCGTAATTCGACGTTTCAGATTAAAATGGATTCTTTGATTAATTATGTATTAAGTGAAAACAAAGTTCAGGTGGAAAAACTTTTCTTATATAGTCAGTCTGGATACAGAAAACTCGAACCAGTTAAACTTGGAATTCCCAAACAAAGAGGATATTTTCTTTTATTCATCAAAAAAACAAATTTTGGGACAAAACAAATAGTAGGAATGTTTATTGAACCTCAGGAATTTACTTACAGAATTCTTTCTCCAAAGATTCAAGAGATTGCTCAAGGTGAATTTGTAATTTCTGTTTTTAATAATGACGAAAAATTTCACCTCAATTCTGCGAAAGATCCTGATCTGCAAAAAGTTCAACAATCAAAAGCTCTGTGGATCTTTCCTGATTATCAAATTGGAATTTCTCTTGTTGGACAAACTATTGAAGACCTCGTTCAGCAAAGAGCATTGACAAATATTTTGCTCATAAGTTTGTTGACTGTTGTTTTGATTCTTGGTGTATGGATCGTATATCGGAATATCAAAAAGGAAGTTGAGCTTGCTCAGATTAAATCTGATTTTGTTTCGAATGTCTCTCACGAGCTCAGAACACCGCTTTCATTGATTAGTATGTTTTCGGAAACACTGGAGATGGACAGAGTAAAATCTGATGAAAAGAAAAAAGAATATTATTCAATCATCAGTCAGGAGGCAAACAGGCTGAGTAAGATAGTCAATTCAATTCTCAACTTTTCTAAAATGGAGGCTGGTAAGAGGCAGTTTAATTTTGTTGACAGTTATCTTAATGATGTTGCTGAAAATGTTTATCGTTCCTACAAATTTCATCTTGAACAGAAAGGGTTTTCGTTTAATATTATTAAGGATGAATCAATCCCGATAATCAAAATAGATGAAGAAGCAGTTTCGGAGTCTATTGTAAATCTTGTGGATAATGCAGTTAAGTACAGCAATGAGAAAAAAGAAATTACAATTCGTACTGGAATGGAGAGCAATTTTGCTTTTGTTGAAGTTGAAGACAAAGGCATCGGTATTCCCGATAAAGATCAGAAAAAAGTTTTTGAAAAATTTTTCAGAGTGAGTTCCGGCGATGTTCATAATGTGAAAGGTTCTGGTTTAGGTTTAAGTATTGTTAAACATATTATCGAAGCACATAAAGGTAAGATTGAATTGTTTAGTGAAGTTGGTAAAGGAAGTAAGTTCAGAATGATGTTTTCGTTAAGTTGCGGTAAGCTTTAAGCTATAAGCTGTAAGGAGAATATAAAAATGAGAGATTTCAGAAAATTAAAAGTGTGGGAAAAAGCTCATGCAATAACTTTGAAGATTTATAAGGTTACGGAGAAATATCCGCGTGAGGAATTGTATGGATTAACTTCTCAAATTCGTAGAGCTTGTGTTTCAATTCCAACTAATATTGCAGAAGGTTGTGTGAGAAGTTCTGATGCTGATTTTTGCCGATTCCTTTATATTGCGCTTGGATCAACAAGCGAATTAGAATATTTAATATTGTTATCAATGGATCTAAAATTTATTAATACAGAATTGCATATTGAATTAAATAACGAGATCAATGAAATCAAAAAAATGCTGATCTCAATGATTCAAAAACTTAAAGCTTAACGCTTAGAGCTTAAAGCTAAACGGATATTATTATGGTCAGAATTTTAATTATCGAAGACGAACCAAATATGCGAATGGGTTTGCGTGACAACCTCGAGTTCGAAGGTTACGAAGTAAACATCGCTGAAGATGGTGAAAAAGGTTTGAAGTTGATTCGTGAAAAACAATACAATCTTATCATTCTTGATGTGATGATGCCGAAGATGTCTGGCTTGGAAGTTTGTAAGATAATCAGAAAAGAAGGAGTGCAGACTCCGGTTATTTTTCTTACCGCAAAAGGCGAAGAGATTGATAAAGTACTTGGACTTGAATTAGGTGCCGATGATTACGTAACAAAACCTTTCAGTCTTCGTGAACTGCTTGCAAGAGTAAAAGCTGTTTTAAGAAGAGGTGAAACTTCAATTAACACAAATGCTTCTGATGCAGTTATTGGAAAATTGACAGTGCATTTTACTGGTTACCAGGCTTATGAAGAAGGAATTACTGTACAGATGTCTCACAAAGAATTTGAAATACTCCACTACCTCTGGAAAAAAAGAAACCAGACTGTGAGCAGAGATGAACTGCTTAATAACATTTGGGGATATGAAGAAAATCCTGCAACTCGTACAGTTGATAATTTTATTGTCAAGTTGCGCAACAAAATTGAGAAAGATCCAAACCACCCTCAAATAATTTTAACTGTTCACGGGATTGGGTATAAACTGGTGAGTTGAGTAATTTAATTCGGGCTTAGACATTTCAACTAACGGATTGAAAACTTATTTATATAGTTTTTTTCTATATTCTCAGTAATCTTTCTTGTAACATTTTCTGGACTTCTCTTCGACCATCCAGAATACAATGTATAAACACTTCGTCCTGAATTATCTGATAAATTATTCTATAAGGTTTGTAAAAAATTTCCAGAAAATCTTCAATCTCGAATAACTTTAATTCGGGCAGGGTACGACCTCTTTTAGGAAACGCTTGAAGCGTTAAACATTTTTTATACAAATTATCATATAATTTCTCTGCATTCGCTTCTGAATCATTCAAGTAAACATATTTATATATATCAAGTAAATCTTCTTCAGCATCATTAATAAAATTAACTTTGAATCTCATTTGGTTTCTTTTTTAAACTTAGAAATCTTTTTTCGAACGTCTTTAAAGGTTTTATCCATAGGTTTATATCTTTTATTTTTCAAATTCTTTCCACTCATAGCTAGAATTTTTAAGAGAGCCAGAGCTTCTTGAGTTTGTTCAAATACTTTTATATCCTGAACAATAACCTTTGCTTCACCGTTCTGAGTTATAACGTAAGTTTTTTGGTTTTGGTTGATTTCTTCTATCATATTGGCAGCGTTTGCTTTCAGATAGCTGATTGATTTTACTGATTCGCTGAGTCTCATATCGTGGTCCTTTTTTAGACCAAATATAGTCTATCAAACCAATTAAGTCAATTGAATTTTAACTGTTCACGGGATTGGGTATAAGCTGGTGAGTTGAAATTTACCAAAAATGCAGTTGTCGTTGATAAGCTATTTTGAACGATTAGTGATTACATTAATTTATTTTATCCTTTCCCTTTAAAGATCTTGATAATTCTTGACATAAATAACTGATCACCAGTTCTGGTGCAGTAGTGATTTCTATATCTCTATTCTTTTGAAGACCACTGAGTGCTTTTCTCAAAACTCGCCATTGTTTTGTATTCTCATATTTTTTGTAAGGGTGATTTTTATACGACAGCAACATTAGTGTTTCCCTCATTTTAATAAAATAATTTTAAAACTAATCAATTCGTTTACAAACGGTTATTTTAATTTATGGATATGAAGAAAATCCTGCAACTCGTACAGTTGATAATTTTATTGTCAAGTTGCGCAACAAAATTGAGAAAGATCCAAACCACCCGCAAATTATTTTAACTGTTCACGGGATTGGGTATAAGCTGGTGAGTTGAAAAAGTGTAACGGCGTTGTTGCTAAGCCGCCGCCCATAACAGCAATGTCGATTTAATTAGTAAATTTTATAACTAAAAAAAATCATTCACAGAAAGAAAACCTTGAACAAGAAACTAAGCACGGAATGACAAACCCGAAAATTCCAAAATTGCCAAGAGCGAAATCGCTGTCGACTTGAGCCGCGGGTTATATGGCTTTTAAGGATAATCAAAATAATCTTCTTTTACTTTTTGCCAATTGCCGTTTATAAGTTTGTGAGTAGAACTTCTAAATTTCCATTCTCCGTTGATTTCAACTTGTTCTGTTTCGGAAGTTTCAATTAACACCAGATGATTATCATTGACTTTATAAGTGCTTTCTGAACCACACATTCCCACACAGCCTCCTTGACAACCAGTTGATATGGTAGAGTCTCTTGAATTAAAATCTAAATTACAAACTAATGAATCTGAAAATTCTTGATTTATTTCAAAAGTATTATTTGCCGGATTAAAAATCCAGAAGTGATAACCCGGTTGAGCCTTAACATCTCTATTAATAACAGTCCAAAAATCAAGATAACCATCAAAATTAAAATCACCGAATTCATGGTCTGGCCAATAGACAAAATCATAAACTGTATCTACAACTTGTGTAAATAAAGATTTATCATTCAGATTTAAAAATTTAAATTCATATAAACTTGAACTAGTTTTTTCATTATCTAATTCGAAAATTTTAAACTTACCAATGAGAATTGGAATGCTTTGATTTAAGGAAACTTGATATGTTGAATCATATAGAATTTTAACAGTCTGATTTCCATTTGTTTGAGATAGAATCAGCTTATGAAAAAAAATCAAAACAAAACTTGTAATAATTAATTTATTCATTTTGTTTAAATATCTGCCATATAACGACTTGCCGATAAGCCGACGCCCAGAACAGCAATGCAGTTTAAAACGACAAAGCCAAAAATTTAGCAAACTGCACTTATCTTTCTTTGCAAGTGCAGTTTGCAACAATGTTAATTAATAGAACTACTTAGAACAAAAAACTTAAAACGGAACAACAAAGCCAAAAATTTAAAAACTGCCAAGCCTGCCTGTCGGCAGACAGGTGCGAAAAGGCAGTCGGGTTGATTGGCTGGTTAGGTTGAACATATAAAAAATTAAAGAGATATTCCTGTTTTCTCATTCAATAAAGGACCAAATGATCCTTTTTGTAAAAAGAAATCAATTAAATATCGATGTCCTTTCTCAATTTTAATATTAAACAATATTGCTTTATCAAATCCTATACAAGAAGCTTTAATATTATAAATGCCAGGTGGAATTTTTGACATTTTATAATTTCCATTGTAATCTACTGCAGCTCCAATCAAAGTTGAATCAATAATTATATTAGCATTAATAACCGGTTCGTTAGTGTCTTTAGCAACAACCCTTCCAAATATTACAGAGTTATCATCAAGATTGACATCAAGTTTACCAGAATAAAGTAAAACCGCTTCAGAATTACTTGCACAACTCGATAATAATAAGCTTGATAATATTATGAATAAATAAAATTTGATCATCTCTTAGAATGAAATTATTACTTCAACCTAACGGCGTTGCAACTAAGCCGCCGCCCATAACAGACGGCTAAGTTAGAACAACTAATTAAATAATTACAAAAAAATTTTCATAGCAGTAGAAACTTGAACAAGAAACTTAACACGGAACGACTAACAAGAAAAATTGAAAATGCCGAATGCGAAAAAAGCGGTCGGCTTGAGTTGCTTGTTAGCCAGTTTCTTCTTTTGATCTTACTTGAGCCAATAAAAGTATAACGTGAAATAATCTATCACAAACATAAAAGCCAATGTGATCAGGTTGCATTATACCGTGACAAATATCATTTCTTAGATTAAAGCCTCTCTGATCTGTTAGCAATACTCTAAAATATTTGGTAACTCGTTCTGTAAAGTTTTCAGTTACAGCTTGACTGCGTAAGATTTCATCGAGGTTCCTTAGAAATAATCCACCATTTTTTGCAGGCTTGTATATATCTCCGCCATTTAATCTTAACATCATCCGTAAAGCATTTTCAATTTGTGGGATTAATAAATGAGCAGCAACTATAAAATCATCATTAAAATATGCTTCAATTCCTCTCTTAATAATTTCTTTCCTTTCTTCAAGAAAAAGTGGTGATTCATATATAAAATTAATAATATCATCCGAATTAAAACTGTATTTCTTTTTTGCCTCCCGTATTGAGTGATATAAAAAAGTATGATCATATTGAAAATGCTGTGACATTAATTGAACAACTCTTCCTTCAATATCTTCTTCTACAGATCCTACTTTTGCAACTGTCCTTCCCTCTCTATCCATAATTGAATGAGTTATAAAAGCTTGAATGGGAGTTTTCTTTGCTATGTCTAAAACTTCCTTTTTTATATTTTCATCATCTGGTAAAAAATGCCAAGCAATTTTATTTAATGCCTCTATTAAATTGTTCCCAGTAATTTCGTCAATGAATTTTTTAAATATATCTTTATCGATTTTAAATTCTTTAGATACTTCCTTCATTTCATCGTTAATTGTTTTATTTGCTTCTAATAATAACTGTGAAACTTTTTCAGCATCTTTTTTCAATCCGTTTGAACTGTAAAGCTCATACACTTTCTGTAACCAATGAGATGCTATCATTCCTTTGTTTCTTTCTGCTGTCCAAATAAAAGCTTGACCATAGGTACTAAGAATTCTTTCAGCATTTGTCTTATCATTTTTGCTTCTATAATATCGTAGAAGTCTTACTGAAGCTGCTTCAGAAGAATGCGCATCTAAACTTTTATCATTTTGACTTAACCTATGTAATCTCGATTCTAAATCCGATATAATTTTAGTCTCTTGTTTCTCATCAACTATTAACTTTTTTTTATCTATCAGACAATCAAAAGAAAAACCCCACAGTCCAGGTTTATTATCAATGGCAATTTCATCTTCAAATTTGATAATAAGTTCAATTAATTTTTTTATTCTATCATCATCATTTATACTAATAGCTATTGATAACGCTCTTTTTAATTTAATTATAGCATTGATTTCGTATTGAAATGATTTTGACTCAATTACATTAATTGTATTATCAATAACTAAGTGAGCCATATTTATACTTGCAGCTTTATTTATAATTTTTTTTGAAAATTCCCAAATTAAATCTGCATATCGTAAAGTCATCAGTGGATGTTTTGCTTTCATTGCTCTTTCAGCCCAATATTCAATTGTGTTATCATCTACTAATTTGATACTTGGAGACTCCATCCATTTTCCATCTTTGTCTTTGAATACCATCATAGGTCCATAATAATTTCCCCATCCATTAGGTTTATCCATATAATCTTCTGTAAAGCCGAACGCTATAGATTCGTAACCTATTTTTAATTCATCATCTTTATCTTCTGTTTTAATTTTTCGTAACTCATCATATATATGTGCCTCACTCAATTCTTTGGAATTTTCTTCAATGTTTTGAAGGAATTTATCGAGGCTAATTTTATCAGACATATTATGATCTCCTTAACTGGCTAACTATTACTTATACTGAACTGAATTATTATCTAAGGAAGATATATATGCGTGCAGTTGCATATCTACGTTCCTAATTCTTAGATTTTTATACATAAAGCAAATATTTAAAAATATCCTCTGCATATCTATCATCCTTGTGTTCGCTGGATAAAAATACATCCCACAAGTATAGATCAGGATTTCATCGCATCTGCTATAAACGAAAAACTAATTCAGAGTTATTTCAAAATTACAACAGCAACTTAGACAACACTAAATAAAGAGTAAAGCTATGGCGGGAGAAAATTAATAGCCACGAGCTTCAGCTCGTGGTAGAGTGAACGCCAGCAAAATTGGCTTTAGCCAAAATATTAGCAAGAATTGGGCTGAAGTCCGGATTATTTTTTAAACCAGTCCTTTAGTCCACGACTTGAAAGTCGTGGCAATTAAAGCTTCGAAGCACCTCTCTATGACAACTTTTTACAATTCATTACTTGCCCATGACCCCTGTTGCACTTCAAAAGAGTAGTTTTCAAGTGGAAATTAAATGAACATTAACCACAATAAAAAGTCCGTCGAGACTCCGTCTCGCCGAGACAAGGAGGAAAATAAAATGTTGAACAAAGTGAAATCTCGTCTTTCGGGAAAAGCAACCAAAACTTTCTTCACCGCAGTTCTTCTGACAGTAGTTTTAACAAGCTCGGGGCATACGCAGTTAAATTCTATAAAAGACATCACTGCTCATAAGTATGCATTAGAAAATCTTATAGCTGGTATTCATTCAGAAAATGATGGAGTAAGAAGAAATTCAATATACTTCGCTGGTTATTATAAAATACTTGAAACAGAAGATGCACTTATAGATCAGCTTAATAATGAAAAAGATCCAAGCACAAGAATATTAATTGCACTTGTTCTTTACGAATTGGGCAGCGAAGAAGGATTGCTTGAAGTAAAAAATCTTTCACTTAATGATGAGGATGCAAAGGTGCGAAGAATGGCTGTCCAGATCTATAATGAATATCTGGTTAATAGCTCAGGAAGTACAGTTTTCATCGCTGAGTAGTATCTTACAAATAAAATTTAAATATTTGTTAAAATGAAATTAATGTTGATTAAAAAATGTTGAACGTTGAACGAAGTGAAATCCCGACTTTCGGGAAAGAGAAATCCCGCTATGTAGGGAAAAAAATTACTATCAGTTTTGGAATTCTTTTATTAATTATGGCTGGATGCAAATCCGGAAACGATGGACAACAGGAATTTGATACTAAAAACTTTTTCAGTGAGATGCACAAAATGGATGGAGCTAATGCAAAAAATTATTTAGATCTTGAAGGAAACTGGAGATTTTCGATTGGTGATGATACAGCCTGGGCTTCTCCTGATTTTGATGATAATAACTGGGAAAAAATTAAAGTACCCGCTGCATGGGAAGATCAGGGATTTCACGGTTACAACGGTTTTGCATGGTACAGGAAAACATTTACTGTCCCAAAAGAATTAGTTGGAAGTAATTTTGTGCTTAGTGCCGGACTTATTGATGATGTTGACCAGACTTTTATAAACGGAAAACTTATCGGAATGTCAGGAGGCTTTCCACCACAGTATGCAACTGCTTACGACGCATACCGCGAATATTATATTTCAAAAGATTTTCTGAAGGAAGGAAAAAACACAATCGCAATTCGTGTTTATGATGCGCAGCTTGGCGGAGGAATTGTGAGCGGCACTGTCGGACTGTTAGCAATTCAATCAAATGCAGGACAAACATCTTTTCCTGATCTCGATATCGATCTGAGAGGGAAGTGGAAATTTAATACAGGTGATATCAGTGATTGGAAAAATCCTGGCTATGATGATAAATCCTGGAGGGAAATATTTGTCCCGGCTTTCTGGGAAACACAGGGCTACAAAGATTATGATGGCTTTGCATGGTACAGATTGAAATTCACATTACCGGAAAAATATCTGAATCAAAAAATGGTTTTAATGCTTGGGAAGATTGATGATATTGACCAGGTTTTTATTAATGGAACATTTGTTGGCTCAACCGGTGATTGGAATTTTGATGTTGTGCCTAATAGCTTCAATCAGAATTATGAATGGGAAAAGAATCGTGGATATTATATTCCTGAAAACATTTTACTCCCCGGGAAAGAAAATGTTATTGCTGTTCGTGTTTATGATGGATTTATTGACGGTGGAATTTATAAAGGTCCAATCGGATTGATCATACAAAATAAATATCGTAAATATTAGAAGAGCAGAAGAGAATAGATTTATTGTAAAAATTTATTTTCAAACAAAATCCTAAAAGCCCTCCGATTATTTTAACAAATTAAATTTGAAACTCACCAATAGACTTTGTGGTTCTCCGTGTTACCTCCGTGTAACTCAGTGTAAATTTCTTTTGTTACACAGAGAACCTCAGAGAACGCACAGAGTTTCACCGTGAAATTTTCCGAATCGGTTCAATAATAAAATTTCTTTTGCTGGTGTTAATTAGAAATAACTGTTTGAATAATGGGGTAAAGCCTATTTAACTCCGAGCGTTATCAAAACGATTTTTACTAAACAATACAAATGTCATAATTATAAAAAAAGATCCAAACAAAACATCAGATGCATAATGTGCACCAATAACAACTCTGCTCAAAGCTAGAGCAACTGCCCAAAAGAAAATAAAAATAAACACTAAGTTTTTAATCCAAACTTTTTTATTTGAAAGCAGAATTAGTATTGGTAATAATATCCAACCCATTGCCGCATGACCAGATGGAAAAGAATCAAATCCTGTAATTCCCTGAGGCAAATACCACGGAGTAAATTGTGAAAATGCTGAGTCGAGTTCTCTGAATCGAACTCTTCCCCAAAAATATTTTACAACCTGAATACAAATAACATATCCAAACAATGCAACCTCGACTACAACTTTAGCGAATTTTATTGCGATTGTGTTCGTTACTTCTTGTTTCTTTTTAATGAAAATAAAGATAATCAGACTTATTACTGCTGATAAGATTGCGAACAAAAGAAAATATGATGATGTGTAGTTTTCAAAAAATATATCAAATAAATAAAAGATCAGACCAGCACTTATCAGAAAGAAAATAATTTGTTTGAGATAAGACCAAAAATCAGTTTGTGATTTTATATGCGAGTAGTAAATAAAAATTCCGGAGAGTATGACTAATAATCCAGGAATCATACCATAATCCTGAAGAAATTTTGCCCATCCTGAATTTTGATTTACAATTTGTCTTGATATTTCCAGATCATAAATTCCAAAAATTACAGCGAGAATTATCCAAACAAGCAGCAGCAGCAAATAATTAATTTTAATTTGTCCCATTTTTCTTTGTTCTAATACTGAATATCTTTTACATTGATTCCAAATATTTTACGCATTAAGTTGGATTAAAATACATCATATAAAAATAATAAATAATAATTCGGAGATATAAAGTGAAGATTGGATTTATCGGACTTGGCAAAATGGGATTGAATATGGTTCACAGACTTTTAAATGATAAACATCACATCGTAGTTTATAATAAATCAAAAGAACCAATAAAAGAAGCAGAAAAACTCGGTGCTGTCGCCACAAACTCTGTAGAAGAACTTATTGGAAAACTTGAAGGAAGAAAAGTAATCTGGCTGATGGTTCCTTCAGGAAGACCCGTTGATGAAAATATAGAAATCATTCTTTCTCATTTAAAGAAAGATGATATAATTATTGATGGAGGAAATTCGTATTTCAAAGAATCACAGCAAAGAGCAAAACTCTGTGCCCAAAAAGGAATTAATTATATAGATTGCGGAACAAGCGGAGGAGTTTGGGGATTGAAAGAAGGTTATTGTCTGATGTATGGCGGAAATAAAAATGCGGTTGATTTCTGTGAGCCAATTTTCAAAACACTTGCACCTGAAAATGGTTATTTGTATTGCGGAGATTCAGGAGCCGGTCATTTCGTTAAAATGGTTCACAATGGAATTGAGTATGGAATGATGCAGGCTTACGCAGAAGGATTTGAGATACTTGAAAAATCAGAATTTAATATTGACTTGAAAGCAGTTTCGAATGTCTGGCAGTATGGAAGTGTCGTCCGTTCCTGGCTTCTTGAACTTGCACACCTGGCATTAACAGATGATCCAAAGCTTGAAAAGATTAAAGGATTTGTCCAGGACAGCGGCGAAGGCAGATGGACAGTTCAAACAGCAATTGATCTTGGTGTACCTGCTCACATCATTACTTCATCCCTGTTCAATAGATTTCAATCACGGCAGGAGGATTCATTTGCGATGAAGATGCTGGCAGCACTACGGAATGAATTCGGCGGGCATGCTGTTAAAAAAAATTAACAAATGAAAAAAGAAAAATGAGAATACCTGAAAATCACATATTGGTAATATTCGGCGCTTCGGGAGATCTGGCGTACAGAAAATTAATTCCTGCAATTTATAATCTTCACAAGCAGAAACTCCTGCCTGAAAAATTTGAAGTGCTCGGTGCAAGTCGCACTGAACTATCTGATGAATCATTTAGAAAAAAAATGAAGGAGGGGATAAAGCTATTTTCAAATTATAAAGATGATAATGAAGAAACATTAAATAATTTTCTGAAACAGCTTTTCTATATTAAACTTGATACTGATAAGCATGAAGACTTCAAAAAACTGAAATCTCATCTTGAAAAACTATTTGAAGATAAGCAAATAAACGGCAATACAATTTATTATCTCTCAACTCCTCCAAGTCTTTATGGAGTAATTCCAACTCTTCTCGGTGAAGTAGGTCTAAATAATCATAGCAACGGAAACTGGAAAAAACTTATTGTTGAAAAACCTTTTGGTTATGATCTTGATTCGGCTCAGGAATTAAATAAAAAGTTGTCAAAATATTTTAAAGAAGATCAGATTTACAGAATAGATCATTATCTCGGGAAAGAAACTGTCCAGAACATTTTAGTAACTCGTTTTTCAAATGGAGTGTTTGAACCGCTTTGGAACAGGAATTATGTTGATCATGTTGAAATCACTTCAGTAGAAAATATTGGCATTGAAAACCGTGGTGGATATTACGATTCCTCAGGTGCATTAAGAGATATGGTTCAGAATCATCTTCTCCAGCTTACAGGACTAATTGCAATGGAACCACCTTCTTCTTTCGATTCAAATGCTATCAGAAATGAAATGGTAAAAGTTTTTCAATCATTAAAGCCATTCAGCATTAAAGATATCCAAAAGAATTCTATTAGAGGTCAATATACAGCAGCCACTATCAAAGGAAAAAAAGTTCCCGGTTATCGTGAAGAGTTAAATGTGAACAAAGATTCACGGACTGAGTCGTACGTCGCAATAAAATTATTTATTGATAACTGGCGTTGGGGTGGAGTTCCGTTTTATATCCGCACCGGTAAAAGAATGCCGACAAAAGTAACTGAAGTTGTAATTCATTTTAAACAGACACCTCATTTTCTTTTTTCAAATCAGGATCAGGTTAACTCCTGTAATCAGCTTGTGCTTCGCATTCAACCGGATGAGGGTATGATATTTAAAATTGGTATGAAAGTTCCTGGTCAGGGATTTAATATTCAAACAGTCAATCTTGATTTTCATTACGCAGATCTTTCAAATACATATTTGCCAACAGCTTATGAAAGACTTCTTCACGATTGTATGATTGGTGATTCAACACTTTACCAGCGTGCTGATGCGGTGGAAGCAGCCTGGAAATTTGTTGATCCTATTTTGAAAGCCTGGGAAAGTGATGACAAGATTCCTCTTTATGGATATCCGGCAGGAACCTGGGGTCCTGAAAAAGCTGATGAAATGATTGAAGGAAAAAATATGACCTGGCGTCATCCGTGCAAAAATATTTCAGGGGATGGAATTTATTGCGAGCTTTAGTTTATGTTAAGAGTTTTTAAGAACAAAGAAGAATTATCATCTGAATTTTGTAATGAATTGCAGTGGATCAGTGTTAATAAAAAGAAGATATTCATAGCTCTTTCAGGCGGGAACACTCCTAAGATCATTTACGATAAACTTGCAAAAAACTATAAAGATAGTATTGACTGGTCGCGGGTTCATCTCTTCTGGAGTGATGAAAGATGTGTGCCTCCTGATGATGCTGAAAGTAATTATGGAATGACAAAAAAATATCTTCTTGATCACATTGAAATTCCGGAAGAAAATGTTCATCGGATTAAAGGAGAAAATGAACCAGAAGCTGAAGCGAAAAGATATTCTGACGAAATAGTAAATAAAGTCACCATTGCTAATGGTCTTCCCAAATTCGATCTTGTGATGCTGGGTTTAGGTGAAGATGGACATACAGCTTCAATTTTTCTTGATCAGATGCATTTGCTCAAATCGAAAAATATTTGTGATGTTGCAATTCATCCTTCATCCAAACAAAAAAGAATAACAATTACTGGTAAAGTGATAAACAATTCAGGAAGAGTTATTTTTTTAGTAACAGGAAAAAATAAAGCTGGTATCATAAAAAAAGTTATTGAAGAGAAAAAACAGATTTGTCCGGCTGAATTTATCAATCCTGTTAGTGGTGAATTATTGTATTTTTTAGATGCTGAAGCTTCATTACAATTGAATTCAGATGAGTCCGGTCAAATGAAAAATTATTAACTTTAAATGGTTAATTTGAACTGAAAAAATTTTAATCTTAATAAATTGAAGAGGAAAAATTATGACTAAGTTAAATCAATTAGAAAAACTGGGGCAATCAGTCTGGCTTGATTACATTGGCAGAAAACTTTTAACAAGCGGTGATCTGATAAAGCTGAGAGAAATGGGTGTAAGAGGGATGACTTCAAATCCTACAATATTTGATAAGGCAATCTCAAAAAGTTCTGACTATGATGAAGATATAAGAACGCTAATGTTGAAAGGATTCTCAGTTGAAGATATTCTGGAAAAGCTTACTTTGAAAGATATCGGGATTGCAGCCGATGAGATGCGAAAAGTTTATAATGAAACGGACGGAGACGATGGTTATATCAGTATCGAAGTCAATCCGCTTCTCGCAAATAATACTGAAGAAACTATCAGGCAGGCGAAGCATCTTTTCAAAGAATTAGGCAGACCAAATATTATGATAAAGATTCCCGGAACAGACGCAGGTATGCCTGCAATAACTGAAACACTTGCTTCAGGAATTAATGTTAACATAACATTAATATTTAGCACTGATAGCTATCGGAAAGTTGTTGAAGCGTTTATGGCTGGTCTGGAAAAATACGATGCTGCTGGCGGTGATATCCGCAGACATGCATCAGTTGCTTCGTTCTTTGTGAGCCGCGTTGATACTGCTGTCGATAAAGAACTTGAAGCAAAAGGTAATAAAGATCTTTTAGGAAAAATTGCTGTTGCAAATTCAAAAATTGCTTTTGAAATTTCTGAGGAGATGTTCAGCAGTGAACGATGGAAAAACCTTGCTGCAAAAGGTGCCCGAAAGCAAAAACTGCTTTGGGCAAGCAGCAGCACCAAAAATCCGAACTATTCTGATGTACTTTATATTGACGAGTTAATAGGAAAAGATACTATAAATACAATGACAATCGATTCTATAAATGCATTTATTGATCATGGTAAAGTTGAACTTACTTTAAATAAAGGAATTGGTGAAGCGAAATCTCAACTGAAAAAATTAAAAGAACTCGGAATAGATTTGAATAAAATAACGGATACACTTTTAAATGATGGTGTGAAAGCTTTTTCTCATTCATTTGAATCACTGCTCGAAAGTTTGAAGCAGAAAGTGAAAAAGTTTAAAGCTGAGGTCAGTGTATGAAGTATGATCTTGGTCTGTATTCCGGTGTAGTTAAAGAAAAAATTGAACAGCTAAACAGTGAACGAATAATAGAAAGAATATGGGAAAAAGATTTTACTGTTTGGGGAAACGAACCAACTGAGATATCGAATCGGCTTGGCTGGCTCGATTGCAGTGAAGTTACAAAAAAATCTTTTGCCGAGATTAAATCCTTTGTTGATGATGTACGGAAAGAAGGATTCACCGATGCACTTTTGATGGGAATGGGTGGATCGAGTTTGGCTCCTGAAGTTTTTCGATTAACCTTCGAAGTTAAAAAAGATTATCTTGATCTTCATGTTTTAGACAGCACACACCCGGAAGCAATTTCCGAATTCGAAAAAAAACTTCATCCCGGGAAAACATTATATATTGTTTCAACAAAATCAGGCGGAACGGTTGAGACAATGTCCTTTATGAAATATTTTTTTAACACCGTATCAAAGAAACTCGGTAAAGAAAAAGTTTCTAAACACTTTATTGCAATAACTGATCCTGGAAGCGGATTAGAGGAAATTGCAAAGAAATTGAAATTCAGAAAAATATTTTTAAACGATCCTGATATCGGTGGAAGATTTTCAGCGCTTTCACTTTTCGGAATAGTTCCGGCAGCATTAGTCGGTGTTGATATTGAAAAGTTATTTGATGAATTATTAAATATGGAAAATGAAAGTAAGCTTATAGCCGTAGAAAAAAATTCGAGCGCAGTACTCGGCATAATTCTCGGTTCGCTTGCCAATGCAACCGTTGATAAAGTTACAATCATTACTTCACCGAAGATACAGCATCTTGGTGGCTGGCTTGAACAATTAATTGCTGAAAGCACAGGAAAAAACGGTAAAGGGATACTGCCTGTAGATCTTGAACCATCTGCTTCAGTTAACAGTTACGGCAAAGACAGAATATTTGTTTATTTAAAAATTGAAGGTGACAATGAATTCGATGATAGAATAAATAAATTAAAAAAAGCCGGCTTTCCTACAATTGAATTTTCGATGAATAATATTTATCAGCTTGGTGCAGAATTTTTCAGATGGGAATTTGCAATTTCTGTTGCAGGACATTTGATGGGGATCCAGCCTTTTGATCAGCCAAATGTTGAGTCAGCTAAAATAATCGCAAGAACAATGGTAAAAGAATTTCAGGAAAATGGAAAACTTCCTGAGTTGAAAAATGAAATGTCTCAACAATCCATTTCATCATTCCTTTCAACTACAAAAAGTGGTCAAAATTATGTAGCTATTCAGGCATATATAAAACCTGATAAAAAAAGCTGGCAGCAGCTTCAATCTTTAAGATTAAAAATTTTAGAGAAATATAAAGTTGCTACAACTCTTGGTTATGGTCCAAGATATCTTCATTCAACAGGTCAGTTGCATAAAGGAGATTCTGGAAACGGATTTTTCATTCAGTTTATTTCTGAAATTCAAAATGATTTACCAATACCGGATGAAGCCGGAAGCAATCGTTCTTCAATTTCTTTCGGAACATTAATTAAAGCTCAGGCACTGGGAGACAGACAGGTATTAATCGATAATAAAAGAAAAGTTCTAACGATTAACCTTGGTAAAGATATTATTGAGTCAGTGTCGAAGTTAGTAGTTTAAGCTCCGTTAATTACCAGAACGGGGCAAGTACAATTGTTCAGTATTCTTTCAACTCTTGGACCGAGATATAATTTATCTGTACCTGGTCTTACATCGGTTCCCAAAATTATTAAGTCAAAATTCTTTTCACGCGACATTTTCAATATAACTTTATCAGGATCTTCACCGATTTCAACTTCGGTGAAAGTATTAACATTAAGTGATTCACCAAGTTTTTTCAATTCGTTTACTATTTGATAAGCAAAAGATAATCTGCGTTCCGTCACGCTGCCTTCAATATCGAGAGAGGCAAAACTATCTTTACTTTCAACAACATTTAGAATGTGAACCTGATCATAATCGTGATATGCAATCCCAAATGCTACTTCGGCGGCTCTCTTTGATGCAATACTGCCGTTTGTTGGCACAAGGATTCTGCTTGGTCTCCAGTCTTCATCAACATTTCTGCTTTGAACGATTATACTCGGACAAGGCGAAAGCCGTACAAGATTATCTACAATTGAATTGAAAAGCATTTCAGAATTTTTTTGTTTCTCAGTTGCACCAACTAAAAGCAAATCATAATCTTTCCGCACTTCTTCAAGAATACTTTCAAGTCTGTTTTTACTTTCAATAATTTTTTTACTAACAGGGAATTTGTTGAAAAACCCTGCAAGCGTATTCAGGAATTGCTGACTTTTAGTTTTGTCTTTTTCTTCAGAAATGGTAAACAGAGTCACATCAATTTTTGTTTTTCTTCCGATTCGTTCAAGTATTCTTGCCTCAATCATTTTTGAAAGAGTAACGTTACTTGTATCTCTTGTTCTTACAGGCAAAAGCACCCGATGAATTCTGTTGAGAATATTATCTCGTAGAAGTTCTTCCTTTTGAAGTCTTTTTAATTCCTCATCTTCAATTTTGACATGACTCAGCGTCCATCTTAACATAACAGGAGCCATAAGAGACGTGACAACTGCGGTAATAATTATTAAGGAATAAATTTCCTGTGAAAGGATACCGAATGATAGACCGATAGTTGCAACAATTATTTGAATAGCACCTCTTGCGTTCAAACCAGCGCCAAAACTCAATGCAGTCCAGTGATCGGTTTTTGTCAATAGCCTTGAACCCAGGTACGTTCCAATTATTTTACTAAGTACTGCAACAACTATTAAACAAATACCAATAAGAAGAAGATCGGTTCTGAATAAATAAAGAACATTTACCTTCAAACCGGCACCAGCGAAAAATATTGGAGCAAAAATTCCAAAGGTGATGCCTTCAATTTTCTCAATTGAATCTTTTGGAATCGAAGGAAGCTGTGCTAATATCATTCCCGCAACAAATGCACCCAGTACGGCTTCAAGATGAATCGCTTGAGCAATCGCACCTACTGCAAAAGTAAAAACAATCACAAGTGTCAGGATTTTATCCCTGGAAGATATTTTGCTGAGTGTGAATGATATCAAATATTTTATAATCAGCTTTCCAAAATAGAAGCTCAGTATTACAAATAATATTACTTTCCCGAATGAATAAGCTATTGTACTGGCTGTGATCGCTCCTCCACCAATTAAACCGAGGACAATGGATAAAACTATCCAGGCTGTGGTATCATCAATCATTCCTGCTGCAATTGTAATCTGACCAATATCTCGTCTGATTAATTTTAGATCAATTAAAACTTTCGCAATAACCGGTATTGACGAAACTGATATAGCAGTAGCAAAGAACAATTCGAAAACAATTCGCTGAGATGAATCTGCAAGAAAATGATCGGGTATATATTTGCTGAAAATATACCCGGCAGCAAAAGGAATGAGTAATCCTCCGAATGCTGCTGCTGCTGCTTTTTTAGAATGATGCTTTATAAGTACAAGATCAGTTTCAAGACCGGTAATAAGCAGGAGAAAGATTGCACCAATTAATGTTATCACTTCAAACAGATTAATTTGTACAGGAGTTGTTGGTACAATCCAGTTCTCAATTACCGGAAACAGACTTCCCAGAAGTGAAGGACCAAGAACTATCCCTGCCAATATTTCGCCAAGTACTGCAGGTTGACCAACTTTTTGAGAAAGTTCACCAAAAATTCTTGCAGTGAGCAATAGTACAGCTATCTGAATCAATAGTTTCAGAATATCATTGTTGAAAGCTGCGTGTATTATTTCCACCGGAATAGTCATTCAGCTAAAAGTGTATAATCTTAAGTAAATCGTAATTTTTTTTTCGTGAAGCTACTCAAAATCGCACTTAATCGAAAGAATTATCAGGGGAAATTTCTCTCCGGATTTTAATGCTGATTAGGGGCATTGACATTTTTAGAATCTATCGTATATTTACGATGAACGATTTAAGGAGTTTTTAATGGCAGTCTCAAAAAAGAATGAATTTACACAAGAAGATATCTGGCTGGCTGATGTTGCAAAAGCTCTTTCACATCCGGCAAGAATCAGAATTTTAAAAATTTTAAATGAGATGGAATCCTGTATGGTTGGGAATATTGTTGATCAGTTACCACTTGCACAAGCTACTGTATCTCAGCATCTAAAAGAACTCAAGAGAGTTGGATTAATCCAGGGTGAAATCGACGGACCAAAAATCTGTTACTGCGTAAACAATAAGAATTTACTTAAAGCTAAAACAGCTTTGGATAAAATGTTTACAAAAATTGGTTGTTGTTAATCAGCTTATAGGATTACAAGATTTCAAGAATTCAAATTTGCAGGTTTGCACGATCATTCTTTAAAGAATTTATTATCATAAAAATAAAAGGAGTAAAAAATGAAAAACCCGAATGAACCAAAAAAAAATGTTCATGAGAAAAATGAACAGAGTGAAAAATCACCTGATTCTTCTAACTGTTGTGGACCAACTTGCTGCAGTAGTTCAGATAAAAACGATTCTCGCAGAAAGGGTAAATAAAATGGGAACAGCCAAAGAATTAAAACAAACCGTAAAGGAAAAATACGGCGAAATAGCTGTGAAGAATCAGACAGGTTGTGGATGCGGCTGTGGCTCAAAATCAAATAAGATTGTTGGTTACACAGTAATGCAGGACAATTATACAAATCTTGAAGGTTATATTGCCGAAGCTGATCTTGGACTTGGTTGTGGTGTTCCAACCGAGTATGCAGGAATAAAAAAAGGTGATACAGTCGTTGACCTTGGCAGCGGTGCAGGAAACGATGTCTTTGTTGCAAGAGCAATTGTGGGAGATGAAGGTAAAGTTATAGGTATTGATTTCACTTTGGAAATGATTGGTAAAGCGATGGCTAATAAATTAAAAGTTGGTTTTGACAATGTTGATTTTAAACTCGGAGAAATCGAAAATATCCCGTTTGCAGATAATGCAGCGGATGTTGTTATCAGCAATTGCGTTCTAAATCTTGTCCCCGATAAACGAAAAGCATTCGCTGAGATTTACAGGATATTAAAACCTGAGGCTCATTTCTGTGTTTCTGATATTGTGATAAAGGGCGAGTTACCTGAAGAATTAAAAAAGTCAGCAGAAATGTACGCTGGTTGTGTTGCTGGTGCACTTCAGCAGGACGAGTATATTGGAATAATCAAAGAAACCGGTTTTAATAATGTTCAGATTAAAAAAACTAAAGTGATAGAAATTCCTGATGATGTGTTAAAAGAATATTTAAGTGATTCTGAAATCGAAAAGTTCAGAAATAATAAAGTTGGAATATTCAGCATAACAGTTGTCGGATATAAGAATTGAAGATTTTAATTTTATGCACAGGAAATTCTTGTCGCAGTCAGATGGCGGAAGGATTCCTTAAATCCTTCGATAAAAAACTTGAAGTGTATTCTGCCGGTACAAGTCCGGCTGAAAAAGTAAATCCTTTTGCCATCAAAGCAATGAAGGAAGTCGGGATTGATATCAGCAACAACATTTCTGAAGATGTGACTAAGTATCTTCCTCAATCATTTGATTATATAATTACAGTTTGTGATAATGCAAAAGGATCCTGTCCCGTTTTTTCCGGAAAAGTTAAGCATCGATTGCATATCGGCTTTGACGATCCTGCAGATGCAGTTGGAACGGAAGAAGAAATTATTTCCGTTTACAGAAGAGTCAGGGATGAAATCAAAAAAGATTTTTATGAGTTGTATCTGAAAAAACTAAAACTAAAACAAAAATGTGATCAATAACTAAAAGATTTTCTTTTATCTATCGATATTCGATGTTGTGGGAATAAAGATACCGCTGTTTCTGTACTTTGTGATTATGTTCCTTGTTTCATTTTATCTGTGAAAAAAATGGTGATGTGTAAAACAGCAGCTCTCTCATTCATTTAATCAAGCAACAATTGTGAGCTTTCCATTGCAGTTATCACCATAATTAAAATTGCAGTATTTGAAATAAATTCAGATTAATCATTTGCTGCTTTTATAGGCCCACAGGATTAATGACTGGTTTTAATTGAATTGGTTGATGTTGCGTTATGTGTTTAGATAAAATATTTTATTTATAAACCAGATTTAAAAAGAAAAAATATTTATTTCTTATCTGTCAACAATTTTTTCTTTCACTTTATTTCTATTTATTAAGTATTTGTAAATAGAAAATCATCACCGCAGTTCAGCAATCTTTTTATCGAGAATCAATTTCCTGATTATTAGAAATATTTATTCCTTTAGTCATAGAAAATTCTAAGGGTGAACATCATTTCTTTTATTTTCCATTGGTTCACTAATGTTTATTCTTCACCACAACAAGCCTGAGTTCAAAATTTTCCGGGCACAGTAGTTGAAACTTTTCAATTGTTGAAGAAAGTGAACAGATGGAAAAACTAAACAATCACTCATTATTTCTCCTTTCACTTAATCGTTTCTGCTATGATGTTGGAAGAATCATATCCAGAAAATATCATCTTTCGGTAAATGAAAGAAATGCTCTCATTATTCTATCCAATCTTGAAATTAGTTCAGTCAAAGAATTATCCGGGCATCTATCAATTTCAAAAACCAACACTTCCAAAGTCCTGAACTCACTTGAAAAGAAAGCTTTCGTTCTCAGAATATTCGATAAAAAAGATAAAAGATTTGTCCAGCTTCTTTTAACTGAGCAGGGTAAACTGACTTCAGATCAGGTTGCCAATGAAATAAATGAGTTGTTAATAAAAAGACTTTCTATGGTACCTGGAGAATTGGGTGAAAATATTAAAAAACTTATTGATGAAAATCACGAGCTAATTAATTATCATACTTTCAAAACAAAAAATCAAAGATAGGAGTTCTTTATGGATAACAACCTTACAAGAAAAGATTTTTTATTAAAATCTTCGAAAGCAGCAGTGGGTATAACTGCAATTGCTGGTGCAACAAGCCTGATAACAACTGCTGTAAATGCGAAACCACCTGTAACACCCTGGCCTTGGCCATATACACAATTAGATCCTGAAGCGGTAAGAATTCAGGCACATAATCTTTATTGGAATGGTAAAGACTGCTGTGCGGGAGTTTTCGGCGCCATAGTTCAAGCACTTGCAACAGCAATTGGCGAACCCTGGGCAAGTCTTCCAATGGAAATAATGCTTTATGGTCGTGGTGGAGTTTCCGGATGGGGAACTCTTTGCGGTGCAATAAATGGAGGTTTGGCACTTATAAGTTTAGCTACAGAAAAAACGCCGTCCGGTGCACTATTAACAGAGCTTCAAGGATGGTACACAGAAGCAGAGTTACCCTCTGATGAAGCTAACCAGATTGGTGTTAGTGGTGGTTACCTGGTACACAATTTTGATGGAGATCTGGTGCAAAATATTTCCGGAAGCCCTTTGTGTCATACATCTGTTACTGAATGGTGTATAGCTGCTAATAAGAAAGTGAGTGATGTGGAAAGGAAAGAAAGATGTGCACGTATTGCGGGAGATTGTGCTGCAAAAACAGTTAAAATACTTAACGAATTCTTTGCTGGAACATTTGTACCATCTTATGTTGATCCAGCCTCTGTTACTGCATGTTTAAGTTGTCATGGTTCAACCGGGTTCAACAATGTAATGACAAGAATGGATTGTCAGCCATGTCACGGTGACCCGCACAATCCACAGGCAGTCGAGACTCTTATTGGGTCTGCAAACGCATTTGAACTGAGTCAAAATTATCCAAATCCATTTAACCCAAATACTAAAATTCAGTTCGCGGTTTCTGAAACTGAAAAAGTTAGCCTGGCAGTTTATGACATTCAAGGAAGATTGATTAGAAATTTAGTTGATCATGAATTGTATCAAAGAGGAAAGTATGAAGTAACCTGGGATGGACGTGATAGTAAAGGTAACATCGTTGCAAGCGGAGTTTATTTTGCCAAGATGCATGCTGGAAAATTTGCAAATACTAAAAAGATGATAATGAACAAATAGTTTAAATGATACAATTAATCAGGTGCTTAAGTATTTTATTTATACAAAAGCACCTGATGTTTTATTGAAAGCCTCGTTCCACTCTGAATAATGAAATTTTAACCAGCTTATCTATTTCCTTAATGATAATGTATTGCCTCGATTAACCATTGTGACACCAATTAAAATTAAACTTGAAGCGACAAAAACTGTGATAGTCAGCGGTTCATTTAGAATGTACCATCCCAAAAAAATTGCGATGATGGGATTGATATAAGCATAAGTTGAAAGCAACGAAAGCGGAAGTTTTGTAACTGAATAAATGTATGAAGCATAACCGATTATTGACCCAAAAATTATCAGGTAAGCAAAAGCCAGCACCCCGTTCTGTGTAAGATGAAAACTATTTTGTTCACCAAGAATTAAACCCAGTGCGGTCTGTAATATTCCGGCAATCAGCATTTGTATTGAGGCGCCCATCATAGGTTTAACATCGGATTTTTTATATTTCCAGTATATGCTGCCCGCTGCCCATGCAATCACAGCACCGAGCAAACACAAACCACCAAGCACTACATTAAATTCCAAAGAGATTTTCAAATCTTCTGCAAATATTAAAACAACTCCGGCTGAACCTAAAAGTAATCCGGTAATTATAAATAAATTTATTTTTGGTTTGTTAGGAAGAAAAAATTCAATACCAACAACCCAAAATGGAAGTGTGCTGAGAATGAGTGCGGTCAATCCACTTGGCAGCCATTGTTCAGCAACAACTACTAAACCGTTTCCGAGTCCGAGCAGCAAAATCCCGACTATCGCGAGCTGCTTCAAATCTTTTAATCTAGGGAACTTATATTGCCTCAGTTTTAAAAATACTGTCATCAACAATCCAGCAATAATCCACCTCAAGCCAGCAAATAACATTGGTGGTAAATCATTAACCCCAACTCTGATTGCTAAATAAGTAGTTCCCCACACTATACAAATTGTTAACCAGGCAAGATAAGCTTTTAATCCGTACTTCTCGTGCATTTGATATGATACTTAATTTATTAATGGCTGTAAAAATAGACTAATAACTTCAAGCAGCAATCTACATTTGATGACCGGTTGAGTGGTTGTTATCCTTATCACATATTTAAAGTGAACATTCGGTTTGTTTGTCTTATTTTATCTTTAATTACCATTCACATTCTATCTTTGGCTTGTTTAGCCAAGCCGAGTTCGGTAATTTTCTAAACACAAATATTATAATTAATTGAAATCCCCACGGAGAATAAAATGACCACAATTATTGATGTAATTGCAAGAGAAATACTTGATTCAAGAGGTAATCCCACAGTAGAAGTTGAAGTGATGCTTGAAGGCGGAGTTATCGGAAGAGCTGCCGTTCCAAGCGGTGCATCAACCGGTGAACACGAGGCTGTTGAATTACGTGACGGTGATAAAAATCGTTATAACGGCAAAGGAGTTCAAAAAGCAGTTGAGAATGTAAATGAAAAAATAGCAGATCAAATAATTGAACTTGATGCTTCTGATCAGGTATCGATTGATAATCTTTTAATTGATCTTGATGGAACGGAAAACAAATCAAACTTTGGCGCTAATGCAATTCTTGGAGTTTCACTTGCTTGTGCAAAAGCTTCTGCTGCTTCTCTTGATCTCCCGCTTTATAGATATATCGGAGGAACAAATGCAAAAACTTTGCCTGTTCCGATGATGAATATTTTAAACGGCGGAAAACATGCTGATAATAATGTTGACTTCCAGGAATTTATGGTTATGCCTGTTGGTGCACCAAGTTTTGCTGAAGCCTTGAGAATGGGTACGGAAACTTTTCATGCTTTAAAATCCGTTCTTTCAAAAAAAGGCTACAACACAGCCGTTGGTGATGAAGGTGGTTTCGCACCAAATCTCAGATCGAATGAAGAAGCAATTGAAGTAATTCTAGAAGCAATTCAGAAAACTGGTTACAAGATTGGTGATGAAATTGCAATTGCTCTCGATCCTGCTGCAAGTGAGTTCTTCATTAAAGAAAGAAATGCATATCATCTATTTAAATCCGCGCCAAATCAGGAAATCCCGATTGAGAAAATGGTTGACTATTGGGCTGGATGGGCAAGTAAATATCCAATCGTGTCAATTGAAGATGGTCTTGCCGAAGATGACTGGAACGGCTGGAGATTACTTACTGAAAAAATCGGAGATAAAATTCAGTTGGTTGGTGATGATCTTTTTGTAACAAACACGAACAGACTTGCAAAAGGAATTGAGCTCGGTGTGGCGAATTCAATTCTGATAAAAGTTAATCAGATTGGAACTTTAACTGAAACACTCGATGCAATTGAACTTGCAAAAATAAATGGCTACACAAGTGTTATCAGTCATCGCTCCGGTGAAACCGAAGATACAACGATTGCTGACATTGCGGTTGCAACCAATTCCGGTCAGATAAAAACAGGTTCTGCATCCAGAACTGATCGCATTGCTAAATACAATCAACTGCTTCGGATTGAAGAAGAACTGGATGCAACAGCGGTTTACCCAGGACTTGATGCACTGAATTACAATATGTAATTCCTCAGCCCGGTTGATTGAATTCTGCCGGGCATTTTTATCTTTATTAAAATTATAGTTGAAAAAAATACACACCATAAAAAGGTAGATTTATGAAAAACAATTATCTCCAGTACTGTAACAACATAATCAAAAAAAACAAGATAGAGTTCATTGATCTTAAAGCGATAGATCTGGTTGGAAGATTACATCATATCACACTTCCATATTATCCGAATATTCTTGAGAAACTATTGAGTGAGGGTGTCGGATTCGATGGTTCAAGCTACGGTTTTAGAAAAGTTGAGAACAGTGATATGATACTTATTCCTGATCTTTCAACTGCGAAAATAGACCCGTTTCGGGATGCACCAACTTTAAGTTTCTATTCACATATTGTTTTAACGGATGCTAAACGTACTCCTTTTAATCAGGATGGAAGATTTATTGCAAGGAAAGCAGAAGAGCTTCTGAAAAAAACTACAGGGGCAGAGCATTCATGGTGGGGTCCAGAATTTGAGTTTTATATCTTCTCCAAAGTTGAATTCGATACAAGAACGGCTTCATCTTTTTACAGAGTTGAGCACGCTGAAGAATTTTATAAAAAAGCATACCACGCTGCAAATCCATTTGATGAGTATGATGATTTCAGAGATGAGCTGACAAAACTTTTAATTCAACAAGGAGTAAAAGTTAAATATCATCATCACGAAGTAGGTGAACGTGGTCAGCAGGAAATTGAAACATATTTCTCCACGTTACTTGACTCTGGTGATAACATTGTAACCACAAAATATATTCTGTTCAACTTTGCGAAACAGAAAGGATTGTATATTACCTTTATGCCGAAACCGATGTACCAGCAAGCCGGGAACGGTATGCATCTTCATTTATATCTTACCAAAAAAGGAAAGAATGCTTTCTATAAAAAAGGCGAGTATGGTAACATCAATGAGCTTGGAAGATTTTTTATTGGCGGACTTTTAAAACATGGTCCGGCACTTTCTGCTTTTACAAATCCAAGTACTAACTCATACAAACGATTAGTACCAGGTTTTGAAGCACCTGTTGCGTTGACTTACGGACAAGGCAATCGTGCATCCGCAGTACGAATTCCGAAATACATTTCGAATCCCGATGAAACCAGATTTGAGTATCGTCCACCAGACGCAACTGCAAATCCGTATTTATGTTTAGTCGCAATGCTTCTTGCCGGAATAGATGGTGTTGTAAACAAAATCGATCCGGTTAAAGAAGGATTCGGACCTATCGATAAAAACTTTCTGGCAGATGACTACAAAGGTAAAATTCATTTTCTTCCGAGAAATCTTGCTGAAGCCTTGGATGCTTTGGAAGCAGATAACGACTTTTTACATCGCGGCGGAATTTTTACAGATGAACTTCTTGATCAATGGGTGAAGATAAAGAATGAAGAAATTCATTCTATTGGTACGATGCCGCATCCGTTTGAATATAAGATGTATTTTAATCTTTAATGTTTTGTGGTGAAAAATATTTTAAATACTTTTTACTTCAATTGACTGAACAGAATTTTTTAATAAAAATTATCTTATTTTAGTTTAGCCCGCTTTTTTATGCGGGCTTTATTAATTTTAATTTTTCTTTTAAAATATGAGTGAAAATATTTGAACTTTGTTGGTGAATTAGCAGCACTCGTAACAGCTTTTTGTTGGGCTATAACTTCGTATGCATTTACAAATGCATCAAGAAGAGTCGGTGCAATTCAGGTTAATATTGATCGAATGGCATTTGCAAGCATTCTGCTGTTTCTTATCATTTTCGTTTCCGGCATCAGTCTGCATTTATCTTTCAACCAGATTTCAAATCTTGTAATCAGCGGAATACTTGGTTTGGTTCTGGGCGATTCATTTCTGTTTAAATCTTTTCAATTAATTGGCGCACGGCTTGGAATAATTTTAATGGCATCTGTTCCCGTTCTTAGTTCCATACTTGCATTCTTCTTTTTGAATGAAGTTATTTCATATCTCGGGATGTTCGGAATGGTTTTAACAATTGCAGGAATATTGATTGTTGTATCAGAGAAAAAAACAGGTGAGACGAACAGTATAACTTTTAACAAACTTGGAATATTTTACGGATTTCTTGGTGCACTTGGTCAGGCAAGCGGATTAATATTCGCAAAGTTTGCTTTTTTAGAAAACGCGGCACTTAACGGGCAGGGTGGAGAACTGAATGGATTTGCCGCCAGCTTTATAAGATTATTTTCCGCATCAATAATTATTCTTCCTTTAGCTTCTATGTTCAAAAGATATAAAAATCCAATTAGGATTTATTCCAAAGACAAATACTCTGCAAAAGTAATTTTAATTGGAACCATATTCGGACCTGTGCTCGGAATTACAGGAAGCTTAGTCGCAATTGCTTACGCAAAAGTTGGTATTGCTTCAACTCTTATGGCAACAATGCCTATAATTATGTTACCCATCTCAAGATTTTATTTTAAAGAAAAGCTGGATTGGAAAGCAATTGCAGGTGCATTTGTGGCAGTTGTTGGTGCAGCGATAATTTTTTTAAGGTGAGATAGAGGTGATAGCTCTTAATGAGAATTGATTATCTTACCTTTATTCAATAATTTTAAATAAATAATTGGAGCATATAAATGTTATTAGAATATATAAACAAAGCGATGATAAAAGCGCATTATGAAATTCTTCAAGATGATCGATCTTATTATGGTGAAATTCCTGGATTTGAAGGCGTCTATGCTAGTGCTTCTGATCTTGAAACATGTCGGAATGAATTAAAAGAGGTCTTGGAAGAATGGATTCTGCTCAGAGTCTCACGGAATCTTGAGATACCTAAAGTAGAAGGACTAAGTCTTAAAATAGTTGATGTAGCTTAGTGCCAACTGTTAAGCCACTAAAAAGAAAAGAGTTAATTCATTTTTTGAAAAAGCTTGGATTTGTAGGGCCATATTCTGGGGGGAAGCATCAGTTTATGATTAAAGATAAATTAACTTTAACTATTCCAAACCCACATAAATCCGAAATTGGAAAAGAATTGCTGATACGAATTTTAAAACAAGCTAAAATAGAAATTAGTGAATGGGTAAAACTCTGAGTTAATACTTAGAAGCTAAAACACTTTTATAAATCTCATAAGTTTCCTCATCAAAGCAAACAAAAATTACTTTCTCAATCGTATCATTCTTCTCTAAGAATTCTTTTACTTCAGTAATAGCAATCTTTGTTGCTCTCTCCAATGGAAAGCGATAAATACCCGTACTAATTGCAGGGAAAGCCATTGATTTTATTTTGTTTTCTACTGCAAGCTTTAATGAGTTGAGATAACAATTAGCGAGTAATTTATCTTCGTTATGTTTTCCGCCATTCCAAACCGGACCGACTGTATGAATAATAAATTTTGCTGGAAGATTAAACCCCGGAGAAATTTTTGCTTCACCTGTTTTGCATCCACCAAGCTTCTTGTTGAATTTAAGTAATTCTGGTCCGGCTGCTCTATGGATAGCTCCATCAACTCCACCACCACCGAGTAAAGAAGTATTTGCTGCGTTGACTATTACATCAACTTTTAGTTTGGTGATATCGCCTTTGTAAAGTTCAATTCTCATCATTCAATTTTTTAATATTTGTTCATTAAAATAAAAAACCCCTCCTTTGGAGGGGTTTGGGGAGGTCTTATATTCCTATCTCCTTTTTCACCTCAACAAATTTTTCTACCGCAAAATCCAGATCATCTTTTGAATGAGCTGCAGAAATCTGTACACGGATTCTTGCAGTACCTTTTGGTACTACAGGATAGAAAAACCCAATAACATAAATTCCTTTTTCAAGTAATCGTGCAGCCATCTTTTGTGAAAGCACTGCATCACCGAGCATAATCGGTACAATTGGATGAATACCATCTTTAATTTCAAAACCTGCTGATTTGATTTTCTCTCTGAAATATTTTGTGTTCTCTTCGAGTTTATCTCGTAAATGCGTTGTTGAAGAAAGCATTTCAAGAACTTTTAAAGATGCTGCCACAATACTTGGTGCAACCGTATTTGAAAATAAATATGGACGTGATCGTTGTCTGAGTAATTCCACAATTTCTTTTCTTGCAGATGTATAACCACCACTTGCACCACCGAGTGCTTTTCCTAATGTGCCAGTTATTATATCAACTCTTCCCAAAACATTATTATGTTCATGAGTTCCTTTTCCGTGCTTACCCATAAAACCAACTGCGTGTGAATCATCAACCATTACCATTGCATTATATTTATCAGCAAGGTCACATATTCCTTTCAGGTTGGCAATATATCCATCCATTGAAAACACACCATCGGTTGCGATGAGAATCTGTTGTGCATTTTTTGCTTTTGCTTCTTTTAATTTTTCTTCGAGGTCATTCATATTGTTATTTTTATAACGATATCGTTGAGCTTTACATAAACGTACTCCATCAATAATACTTGCGTGATTCAGTTCATCACTTATAACCGCATCATTCTCATTTAATATTGTTTCAAATAATCCGCCATTCGCATCGAAGCAGGAAGTGTAGAGAATTGTATCATCCATTTCAAGAAACCCGGAAATCTTTTTTTCAAGCTCTTTGTGAATTTGCTGAGTACCACAGATGAATCTCACAGAAGAAAGTCCATATCCCCATTTATCATAACTTTCTTTTGCTGCTTTGATTATATCAGGATTATTTGCGAGACCGAGATAATTATTAGCACACATATTTAAAACTTTTTGTCCGCCTGTAACTTCTATGTTTGCGCTTTGTGGAGAAGTGATAACACGCTCATTTTTGAAAAGTCCATCTTGTTTGATTTGCTCAATAATATTTGAATAATGTGTTTTAATATTTGTAAACATTTGTTCTCCTGTTAATTACACAATTAAAAGATTACAAAATTGAAAAATTGTTTAGTGAAATATTGCTGTAATCTTTTAATCTTTCAATTTTTTTATTAGCTATTTTCCCAATCAAGTATAACTTTTCCAGAATTTCCTGATTTCATTATTTCAAAACCTTCAAGGTAGTCATCAATTTTAAATCTATGAGTAATTATTGGTTGTATTTGTAAACCACTCTGAACCATTGCCTGCATCTTGAACCATGTTTCAAACATCATTCTACCGTAAATCCCTTTGATAGTAAGCCCGTTAAAAATAATTTTATTCCAATTGACACCAGCTTTTTCAGGAAGTATTCCAAGCAACGCAATTTTTCCACCGTGATACATAACATCAATCATATCATTAAATGCATGAATGCTTCCACTCATTTCTAACCCGACATCAAAACCGCCAACCATTCCAAGTTCTTTCATTACATCAGGAAGTTTTTCTTTTGTAATATTGACTGTTCTTGTGGCTCCAAGTTTTTTTGCAAGTCCAAGCCGGTATTCATTCATATCTGTAATTACAATATTTCTTGCACCTGAATGTTTTACTATTGCCGCAGCCATAATTCCAATTGGTCCGGCTCCGGTTATGAGCACATCTTCACCAAGCACATCAAATGAAAGTGCAGTGTGAACAGCATTTCCAAGAGGATCGAATATTGAAAAAATTTCGGTTGAAATTTTTGGATCGCAATGCCAGATGTTTGAAACAGGAATAACAAGATACTCTGCAAAACATCCCGGACGATTTACCCCAACTCCTTTTGTATTCGGGCAAAGATGACCTCTTCCTTCACGGCAGTTTCTGCAAGTTCCGCAAACAATATGACCTTCTCCACTAACAAGTTCACCAACTTTTACATCGTGAACGTTATTTCCAAACGCTTCAACTGTTCCGACATACTCATGTCCGGTAACCATTGGAACAGGAATAGTTTTTTGTGCCCACTCATCCCAGTTGTAAATATGAATATCAGTTCCACAGATTGCAGTTTTATGGATTTTAATTAATACATCATTTGGTCCGTATTCAGGAACAGGAACTTCATCCATCCAGATTCCGGGTTTTGCAAATTTTTTTACGAGTGCTTTCATTTTTTTCATGCCATTACCTTTCAGGAAATGATTACGAGCAGGCTTTTATAGTTTTACAAAAAAGAAAAATATTTAACGGTTTAAAATTAGATATAAGGATAGTAATCAGCAATAAATTGTGGAAGTAAATAGGATAGAGTATGCGTTGATTCTAAATCAGATCAAAGAAAACAAAGCAAATTCTGATTTCATTAATGAAATTGGCTTTGCTTTAATTTCCTTAATTTTTTTATCAACCAATTCTTCATCAAAGCCATTAACTTTTGCTGTGTCTTTTAACCAGGAAATTTCGGCTTCGTTTATTGTATTCTCAGACAATGCAAGTTTTAATCCATCTTCGATAAAAGATTTTGAAATACTTTGACTGGAAAATTTTAATGGATCTTCAGTTATATATTTATTTTCAAGAAGGTTTTTTATTGTTTCTGTAACAAAGTCTGAAGAGAAGCCCATTCTTTTTGCGAACTTATTAATGATAGAAATCTCAGTTTCGCTTAGTTGATTATCCATTCTTGCGATAATCAGCAATCCTTTAAGGTAGTTGCTTCGATCGAGCAGGGGAATTTCCAATTTTGCCTCTTGTAATTTTAATGCTTTTTAAAGCTAAAAAATTTGTGATGAGAAAAAAACTCATTAATAATTACACTCAAACTTAATACCATAATCAATCAAGAAAATTTTATTAATGAAGAGTCAAATTATAAAGTGATAATCAGTTACTCCTTCAAATTATCTGAGAATTACGAAATTAAAAGTGCAACAACTTCTATTTGTCATGTTTTTATTACCGGTCTCAAATGTAATTTTCAGAAATTACTTCACTGAGAATCTAACTATTTATGAATAAAAACGCGGAGATAAACTCCGCATTCAAAATTTATTGTTTAACCAAAATAAGATGTGGTGGTATCGGATCAGGAACTTTATTCTTCACTGCAGGTAAAGATTTCAAAAACATAAATATTGCTTTTAAGTCTTCATCAGTTTGCTGAGCCAGATTTTGCCATGGCATTGGTGGTAATATTGGTCGTCCTTCTGCAACACCAAGATGCTTACCTGTTTTCATTGCAGATACAAACATCTCCAACTGCCAGCTACCGATTCCGGTTTCATTATCAGGTGTAATGTTGGAAGAAAAAGTAATTCCCCACGGACCAACTGCCGTTGTCATATCATGCGAAAGAAATGCCCAGTATTTCATCAGTGATGTATCAACTGGTGGAATCTGTGTGCCTTCAGGATGACCTGAAAATCGCCTGCTCATATCAAGTTCAGGACCTTTCGGACCAAATATTTTTGGTGTATGACAATCATCACAGCCTCCAACTGTAACGAGCAGCTTACCGCGTTCAAGCATTTGCTGTTCAGTCATTTCAGTTTTAGCTTCTTGCTGATTACAGCCAATGAAAAGAATAATTGCTGAAAAAGAGAGGAAAGACAAATAAACAAAAATAAACCTATTGAACCTCATAAAAATTAAACCTCCTTAGTTTAGGGATAATGTATAAAAATATGGTAAATGAACGGGGACAAAATTAGAATAACTAAAGCTGATCAGCAACAAAATTGATGATGAACGGTTTTTTATAAAGTTGAAATGTATCTGATGCGTATAAAATTTCTTCACGAGTTTATGATGCTTAGTAATGAATGATAGTAAAATAAAATTGTATTAAATTTCGGTTATCAATTATCATGATTACTAATTTTTTCAGCTTGAAGCTGTTCCCGCTTTACGGGAAATTTTTCAACTTAGCAGGGAGATTAAAATGAACTACCGCATTGAAAAAGATACAATGGGAGAAATCAAAGTTCCTTCCGATAAATATTATGGCGCACAAACTGCACGATCACTGATGAATTTTAAAATCGGCGGCGATCGTTTTCCAAGAGAATTAATCAAAGCACTTGGCATACTAAAAAAAGCCGCAGCTTTGACAAACCAGGAATTGGGAACCCTTTCAAAAGAAAAAGCTGAATTAATAATAAAAGCTGCGGATGAAATAATTGCAGGAAAACTTGATGAGCATTTTCCACTTGTCGTCTGGCAGACTGGAAGCGGAACTCAAACCAATATGAATGCTAATGAAGTAATTTCAAATCGTGCAATTGAACTTGCTGGCGGCGAAATGGGAAGTAAAAAACCAATTCATCCGAATGATGATGTAAATAAATCACAATCATCAAATGATACTTTTCCAACAGCGATGCACATCGCAGCAGTTGAAGAAGTTCATCGCAGATTAATACCAATGGTAACAAAACTTCGTGATGCACTTCAGAAAAAAGCCGATGAGTATAAAGATATTATTAAGATCGGCAGAACACATTTGATGGATGCAGTTCCTTTAACACTCGGACAGGAATTTGGTGGTTACGCTCAGCAATTAACAAATGGACTCGAAAGAATTAATGCTGCTTTACCAAGAATGTATGAATTAGCACTTGGTGGAACCGCTGTCGGAACAGGATTGAATACACATCCTCAGTTTGCTGTTAAATCTGCTGAACATATTGCGAAGATAACAGGTTTAAAATTTATTACGGCAAGAAATAAATTTGAAGCGCTTGCTGCGCACGATGCTCTTGTAGAATTCAGCGGAGTTTTGAAAACTCTCGCAGCTTCATTAATGAAAATTGCAAATGATATAAGATTGCTTGGTTCCGGTCCGCGATGTGGTTTCGGAGAAATACATCTTCCTGAAAATGAACCGGGATCTTCAATTATGCCGGGTAAAGTAAATCCGACTCAGAGTGAAGCAATGACGATGGTTTGTGCTCAGGTTTTCGGGAATGATGTTGCTGTGAACTTCGGTGGTGCAACCGGGCATTTTGAACTAAATGTTTTTAAGCCGGTAATAATTTTTAATGTTCTCAATTCTATCAGATTAATTTCTGATGCGTGTGAAAGTTTTACTGATCATTGTGTTGTTGGTATCGAAGCAAACACAGGCAACATTAAAAAGCATCTTGAAAATTCTTTGATGCTTGTAACTGCATTGAATCCGCACATTGGTTATGACAACGCCGCTAAAGCGGCGAAGAAAGCTCACGCTGAAGATAAAACTTTGAAGGAAGCAGTAGTTGAACTTGGATTATTGACAGCAGAAAAATTTGATGAAGTTGTCAGACCGGAAAAAATGATTGGTCCAAAAGCGTAATTTGTGTTTGTCATTGCGAGGAGTGAAACGACGAAGCAATCTTCAGTAAAGTTGTGAGATTGCTTCTCCCGACTGAAGTCGGAATCGCAATGACGGTATGAGAGAAATTTATGAAACTGTATCGGATATTATCCGTAAAATATTATCTCAACTTTTGAACGAAACTATTCTAAATATTTATCCGGTAATAATTGACAGATAAAAAACAATTCTTTTTAACGGTAAAATTTTTTACACAGCCGTGAAAATTTCTGCTTCATCACTTACTGTTTTACACACTCACAATTTTTTGGATTGATATTTTGACCGATATACAAAGTTTCATCCTAGTATGATTGTTGATTAATAAAATTATACCTCTAAATTTTGTGCAGAGGTTATAAAGAAAAAATGTCTCTTTAAATTCTTTCTCCATTAACTAACGAGATAATTGGAGTTATTAACTTGAATATTTTTTGGCACAATATTTTACTCTCTCTCTCTCTCTCTCTCTCTCTCTCTCTCTCTCTCTCTCTCTCTGAGAAATTTTCGGAGGGGAGTATGAAAATATCCTCTCATACTACTATACTTAACCACACTATACTCTTATTTATAACTAACCGATTACTGTTATATTTTTTATTTTGCTTAAAGTTTTTAACAAAAAGACAAAATGCAATGAATACAAAAATAATTCTGCCTGTAACTTTACTATTATTAAACATAATAGCTTGCAATACAACAGAACCACCTCCACCGAACGGTGATAAGCTAACACTGAATTTAGCACTTGAAGATGTTTCCTGCACAGAAGCGTGGATAGAACTGACTACAACCAACCTGCAGCTGCCAGCAACCATAACATTAGAACAAATTAATCCTGCGGGTGATACTACTTCTCATATCGCAATACTAAATACTCAAGACTCATTACTCTACATTGATTCTCTTTTACCAAACCAAACATATAAGTTTCATACAACCATACAGGCATACAATCTTACAAGCAATGAGTTGAGCGTTACAACTATGGACACCACAAGCCACAATTTTACATTTGAAACTTTTACTTTTGGCGGTACAGCGGGCAGCAGTGTGCTTTACGATGTTGCTATAATTAATGAAAACAATATATGGGCAGTGGGTGAAATTTATGTTGCCGATACAAGCCAGAATGGATACACAATGTATAATGCAGTTCATTGGGACGGAAATCAGTGGGAATTAAAAAGGATTTTATATGATGGAAATATTTGGACTATTAAAACAATTTTTGCATTTAACCAAAACGATATTTGGTTTTCTGCATTTGTAAGATATGATGGTCAAAAATTTATTGAACTGCCAATCTCTCCTATACTAACAGGGTGGTCGATAAACAAAATCTGGGGAAGCAGCAGCCGTAATCTGTATGTGGTTGGAAATAATGGAAATATTGTTTTCTACAATGGCACATCGTGGAGCCGGATAGAAAGCGGAACGGAATTGAACATAAACGACATTTGGGGAGATTATAATCAGAAAACCGGTGAATGGGAAATACTGGCTGTAGCATCAAATAAGTTTTTTAATGAGGGTAAAAAAATTTTCAAAATTGATGGTCTTTTGGTAACTGAAATAAATGTTGTTGGTTTAACGTGGAGCTTAAGTTCAATTTGGTTTAATGCAGCAAGAAAATATTTCATTGCAGGAGACGGTATTTATTATAAGAAAACATTAAATGAAAGCTGGGTAAAAGACTTAACATTTATACAAATCTATAAGGATAGAATTCGGGGCACCCAACTCAATAATATTTTGGTAAGCGGATCAAACGGTTTGATATCGCATTTTAATGGTGTGAATTGGAAACACTACATTAACAATGAACTTCCGTACTACAGTGGCCGGTTACTTTCCTGTGATGTCAAAGATAACATACTCATTGCTGTTGGGTGGAAAGAAATACAAGCCATAATAACAATGGGTAAAAAGTAAAGAAAGGAGTTATAATAAGATGAGTCCGCCGTACAATAAAACTAGCGAGTAGCGATGTAGCACCATCGCTACTCAGAAATGCAAATAATAAAGGTTGGGTTGAATAATTCAATGAATCATTCTGCCTTTTTATTTGCCTGCTAAACTTAACATAATTATTCAAAAAAATAAGGGAGAATAAAAATGAAAACCTTATCAGTTATGCTATCTACAGTAAAATATTCTACACACTTTTACCTATAGAGAAGTTGTATTTTAATTCTTAGAATAAAAACCAATAAAAATAAACAGAATCATTTTTGTTATATAATATTAGTGGTATTCTTCTCTGTATAATTTTAAATTAGGACTAAATAACTAATAGTTTTTAGGAGAGAAAAATGAAACGGGTAATTTTTGGTGCACTAATAATAAGCCTTAGTTTGTTACTACAGGCTTGTAACACAACCGATCCTCCACCACCCGACGGTGAGAAGGCAACGCTTGAGTTAAAACTTGAAGATGTATCCTGTATCGAAGCGTGGATAGAACTGACTACAACCAACCTGCAGCTGCCAGCAACCATAACATTAGAACAAATTAATCCTGCGGGTGATACTACTTCTCATATCGCAATACTAAATACTCAAGACTCATTACTCTACATTGATTCTCTTTTACCAAACCAAACATATAAGTTTCATACAACCATACAGGCATACAATCTTACAAGCAATGAGTTGAGCGTTACAACTATGGACACCACAAGCCACAATTTTACATTTGAAACTTTTACTTTTGGCGGTACAGCGGGCAGCAGTGTGCTTTACGATGTTGCTATAATTAATGAAAACAATATATGGGCAGTGGGTGAAATTTATGTTGCCGATACAAGCCAGAATGGATACACAATGTATAATGCAGTTCATTGGGACGGAAATCAGTGGGAATTAAAAAGGATTTTATATGATGGAAATATTTGGACTATTAAAACAATTTTTGCATTTAACCAAAACGATATTTGGTTTTCTGCATTTGTAAGATATGATGGTCAAAAATTTATTGAACTGCCAATCTCTCCTATACTAACAGGGTGGTCGATAAACAAAATCTGGGGAAGCAGCAGCCGTAATCTGTATGTGGTTGGAAATAATGGAAATATTGTTTTCTACAATGGCACATCGTGGAGCCGGATAGAAAGCGGAACGGAATTGAATATTGGAGATATCTGGGGAATAACAGACGACAGTGGAGGTTACAATAAATACATAGCTGCAGATAATGCAATGTTAAAGTTAGACGAAGATAATAATTTATCAAGAATTGATGCTGAACCAGGAATGATTCTTAATTCAGTTTGGGGAATTTCGAACAGATTAATATATACAGCAGGAGATGGAATAGTTTTATATAAAAATAATAATTGGGAAAAAATATACAGCCAGGGAGTAAACACTATATACAGAATCAGAGGACAATATTATAATGACATTTGCGGAATTGGTTCTCCAGGTTCAATCATTTATCACTTCAATGGATATAGCTGGGCATCTATTAACCCTGATCCAAATAATCGGTATCGAAGTATTGATATAAAGGAAAATACTATAGCTGTCTCTGGCTACCAGGGAGAAAAAGCAGCCATTACAATATTAAGGAGAAACAATTAAAGAGAGGTAAAAGCATAAAAATAAAAAATCTCATCCCCGTGGTGCAACGCAGGGATGAGTTAAGCTGCATACAAAAATTTACGTTACGCAAAAGCCTCACAAGCTAATGCTTTTTTTGTACGCAGTTTAAGATAAACATAAAACGACTAATCTTAAATTAAAAGGAGATGACAATGAAAAACCAAATTCTCTTTCTTGCGTTATTCACGTTATTCTATATCAGTAGTGCAGTATCGCAGGATAACACCCCGGTTCTGGAAGGAACACATAATAATGCTTACACGACGGTTGAGCCGCCATCAATTTTTAAATACAGAACATTACTTGGTAAAACGGCAACATCTGATTTTCAGATTAATTACGAAAATCCCGCTCCCCCTTATCAAGCACAAATAGCAATTGAGTATGCAGTTAAAATTTGGGAATTTTTGATCAACTCCAACCAGATAATCAAAATAAATATTAAGTGGGAAGATTTAGGTTACAGCAGTACGTCAGGTTATACATTAGCAAAGTGTGGCACAGATACTTTTTATAATTCTCCTTCTCTGCCTGAATCAAATGTTCAATACCCTATAGCACTTGCTGAACATTTGCTGGGTCAGAATTTAAACGGAAGTAGTTTTGATATTGTAATGTATATTAATTCAAATGACAGTATTGATTGGTATTTTGGTACAGAGGGTATTCCACAGGAAGATAAAAATGATATGGTAAGTGTTATTTTACACGAAATTGCACACGGGCTTGGGTATATTGGTTTCTTTGGTGTCAGCGGAAGCTACGGCTACAGAGGAATAAGTGGTATTCCTGTTGATACAAACTCGCACCCTTCTATTTATGATACTTACGGGGCGTTAGCAAATTATTACCCGGCTTTAGATTTTTTAATTAATTATCCGAATCATTCTACAGAATTAAAAGGCAAGCTTACAGGAAACAGTGTTTATTTCAGCGGAGATAATTCCTGGATTCAATACGGACGTAACATCCTTCCAAAACTTTACGCACCTGCAAGCTGGAAATCAGGTTCTAGTATTTTTCATCTTGATGATGAAACTTTTCCTCAGGGTAATAGTAATTCATTAATGACTCCTTCAATAGACCAAGCAGAAGTGATTCATTCGCCCGGTGAAGTAGGTCTTGCAATATTACAAGACATTGGATGGAGCATAAACAGACTTGCTACCTTTTTACATCCTGAACCGGGAGTAGCATTACAGAAAGGTGCAATTGATACTATAAAATGGACAGATAATGAAGGAGGTTCATTCAGCCTGGTTTTACTTGATTCGATAGATAATTTTATAATGACTGTATGCACTCTTGGTACTGCTGATGTAGGATTGAACGAATATATTTGGACAGTTCCCACGAATGTTACGAATGGTAAATATCGGATTAAAGTTCAATTTGGTGGTGCATTCGGAATAACAAATTTATTTACAATAACCAATCAACAGCAGGTTGCAACGCCTGTATTTACACCTCCGCCTGGTACTTATCCTGATACGGTCTCTATAACCGCTTCTTGTCCAACACCAGGTGCGACTATAAGATACACAACCAACGGCACTGAGCCGAACAGCAATTCACCTGTGTTTCCACCCTCATTACTTATTTCAACATTTACAACAATAAAAGCTAAAGCTTTTAAGGATGGTATGCTTCCGAGTTTAACTACTGTAGCAATATATAGTATAGGTATTGAGGTTGCAGCACCAGAGATTTCTCCTGTTTCAGGAAGCTACGCGGGTGAAGTTTACTTAGAAATAACTTGTCCAGATCCAGCAGCTGTAATAAGGTACAATTGGAGTTATGATCCGAACAATCCTCCAGCAGATCCTGATGAAAACTCAACCAGGTGGGATTGGAACCCCGGAACTGGAAATGGAATACATTTCTTGTATCCAACATTTCATAATTTAATTGTGAAAGCTAAGACTTATAGACCTGGTTATGTACCTAGCCCGGTAATTTCAACGACATACCAGATTGTTCACGGAGTAAACATAAAACAATTCGATGCTTCAGGAACACCGTTTGGACAAGCAGCATTCTGGAATACTTCACAATGGAATTATGTTGATCCTGATTCCGCAATAGTTTTAGAAACCAACAAAAACCATTTTCTATCTACTCAAGATTTTAAACCCGGCACAAATCAAAAGTTTAATTTTTGGGATGATAATCTTTTAATCACAAATGATTCGTATCGTAATTGGGATACAATAACCATTAAATCAAGTACGACAGAAGTAAGTTCACATTTTAATATAACTGTCGATGGAGTTGTTATAAAAAATAACCTCGAATCAACAGGAATAAACGGAGGATCAATCGAATTTATGGACCCTTGGCTTGTAGATTTTAATGAACCTCCTTATGGTTATAGGAGTAGAGGAATGGATGCACCATTCTTTCCAAAGACATCACCATTTAATCCAAACTATTCCAGCTCATACAAAGGAGTCTTCCTGAATCAAGGTTCACCTAACTGGACTCCGCCTTACTACAAAGTCGGTATGCTGGAAGAACAGCCAATAACAGTAAACGGAAAAGAGAGAAAATTCTATCCATACAAATGGCAGAATGATGGAGGAGTAACTTTTCAGGTTGAATATGCAAGACAAACAGGTGTTGTATTCACTTCATCAAACGCAACTGCAACCGCGGTGCTCAAAGGTCAGTTGATGAGCAGCGACCAGAACGGAATAAGCAGCGGCTCACAACGTAAGCTTGTAAGAACAGATAATGGAATTTACCATTGTGTATATGAATCTATGGGAGAGGTTTGGTACACACATAGCTTAACAACAAATTTTAATGGTCAGTGGCGTCAGGATATCTGTATTTCGAATACTATTGGTAATATTAGTAAAAATCCCTCGATTGATTTTGAAGGGAACAAAATAAAAATAGTTTTTGAAACAGCTCTTAATGAAGAAGCAGCTATTTATCTTTTAACTTTTATCCCTGATGTGAATGGGAATTATATTTTTAGTGAAGCAGAAGAAGTGTTGTATTACCCGCTATCTTATTTTGGCAATGCAAAACCGGTTATTGCATATAATAGTATTCTGCTCTATGTAGCATACAGAAAAAATACGACGGACGGTCTTTATCAAAAAACAAAATGGAATTTTGGGGGTAACTGGCAATGGGGTGCTGAAGATCCGATACCAAATACAACTTCATATTCAAGTAACCCAAGTGTTGTTGGTATATCAAATAATATCCACGTAGTTTATCAGCACTCACTTGGTATAAGGTATATTTTAGCATTTTTTAATAACTATGTTGCTGATTATATCAACTATGCAATAATATCTACCGGCTGCGGCTACACAAATAACTACTCACCCTCAATAAGCCTTGTAAAAAATAACTATCCGGTAGTAAGCTGGGTTGGCTACAATTACACTGATCCGGGAGGCGGAGAAGTAAATAAAGTTGAAGGTGAGTCACCAACGTCCAAAATTGTTGTAAGAAGAGCAAAGGACAACAGTTGGAGTTCATTCTTCAAAGCAGGTTACAATGCAGTAACAACAAACAATAATTCAACAAGCAGCACGCTCAACGAAGAAAGTATAATTGCGTGGAGCGAAGGAAGCAGTCCTAACTTTTTAAGCAAATGGGTTAGAAGAGTAAACGGCAGTTACACAGACGCACATTCACTAAGCCATAACGGAAAGCAGAATCAGGTTTCCAACGGAACGTCAATAGATAATATTGAAGGAACTGTTTTTACAATTACACAACTTCCATATATGCTTTCATTAGTAACAACTGACTTTAATCAGCAATTTTCTGGCGGAAGTGGTTTAAACAAAGCTGGTGAACTAATCGAACTAAGCTATGGAAGAGAAGGAGTAATATATAAGAATGGAGTTGAGTTTCTTTTTAATATTGGGGATATAATTGTAGGCGACAGTGTAATTAAATTCATTGAACAGCCAGATACGATATTGTATTCATCAGCAGAAGAACTCAACACAGTAGTAAAGACAGTTCCGTTTTATCTATCAGCATCAACAGAATTTTATTTCACTGATTTTTATTATGTATTGAATGACAGTCTTGCAGATACATCACTAACGGCAGAAGACGAGGTAAATTTCAAGGTTGAGTTGATAAATAACCAGTCGGGGCAGGTAATAGGAACATTTGATAACATTACATATACGAAGGAATATCTTGATAAATATGCAAATGTATCATATCAGGTAGATTGCAGCAACATTGCATCTGGAAATTATTTTCTGCGATTGGTAACTTCAGTAGAAGGCGAAGCTGAATATCATCTTGGCAATGTTCAGAACAGCGGTGAAGAATTGAGCAAGCATAATTACCAGCGTATAAATTTCAACGGAACAGAACTACCTGAATCATATTCACTTGAACAAAACTATCCGAATCCATTCAATCCAAATACGGTAATCAGTTATCAGTTGCCGGTAAATGGTTTTGTAACGTTAAAAGTATATGACATTCTTGGTTCAGAAGTAACAACACTTGTAAATGAAGAAAAGACAGCCGGCAGATATGAAATAAACTACAACGCATCATCACTTGCGAGTGGGGTTTATTTATACAAGCTTCAAGTAAATGATTTTATTAATGTGAAGAAGATGATACTGTTGAAGTGAATATTTCCATTTCTTTCATAAAGCCGGAATTGAACTTCCGGCTTTTTTATTTTCTTCCATACAATTCAATTCATTAAATTTCCATTGTAAAATTTTTCTCAACTTATTGAACGAAACTATTTTAAATATTTATCTAGTAATAAACGACGGACAAGTTGTTGAATTCCGTGCAGCGGCGTATGAAATGGAAGGCGGAGACGACAGGAAAATTAATTTCCTTAAAAGCAAAGTAAGAGAAGATTTTGAAAAAGCATACAAATTCGATGCACCGATGGATAAAAAAGGAAAATTTATGAGCTACAACCGCTTCCATAAATTTGAAAAACGCGGAATGCACTTTCAGTTGTTTGAAGAAATATTTTCTAGCTTTAAAGTTGCAGAACATCCGCTTATTTGTGTTACACCGGTTGTGGATGGAAAGATTTATAGCAGTTAGGTTAGTGTCATTCCGGAGACTCCGCTTTAGCGGAGGCGTCCGGAATCTTATGTCGAAATATTAAAATCAGATTCTGGACAAGCCAGAATGACAATTAAATAAACTTCATTTATAAGATTATGAAAATATTATCCAACAAAATATTTTTTATAACAGTAATTCTTTTCACAATTATAGGAAGTAAATTGTACGTATCAGACAAAACAAAAACACCTCTCAGTTCAATTCAAAAGAAACAAAAAGAACTCGATAAATTTTATTCTGACCTGCCTGACCGGCAGGCAGGAAAAAGACTTGGTTCATTTGTTGAGAATGGAAAAACATATTTCAGATTGTTTACTCCAAATGCAGAAAAAGTCTCTCTGCTCACTTTTGAACAGCCTGAGCAGACAAAAGGAAAAGAATTCCAAATGATGAGAGATGAAAATGGTGTGTGGGAAACTTCTCTTGATGGAGAACTTTACGGATTATTTTATGGTTTCAAAGTTTGTCATCCCGGAACTCCGTGCATTGAAGACCTTGTTTGTGTTGATCCGTATGCAAAAGCTGTTGCAACTTTTCAAACTTATTTCAGCCCGAGAAGAGCGATTGTTGTTAAAGAAGGAAATTACAACCTGCCTTCCGGACAGGCAGGTTGGGAAGGTGATGAATGGATTCAAAGAGATTGGAGAGATTTAATAATTTATGAAATGCATATTCGTGATATGACAGAACATCCTTCCTCAGGTGTAACGGAAAGAGGAACGTATAAAGGCTTAGTTGAAAAAGGAAAAGTTGGCGGAATCGATTACATCAAAAATCTTGGCGTAAATACAGTCGAACTTTTACCTTCTCAGGAATTTGCCAACATCGAAATTCCATTTAAAGATTCTCTCAATGGAAAATTTAATAACTGGAATCCCTACGAAAGAAATCACTGGGGCTATATGACCGCAGCATTCTTCGCACCGGAAAGTTATTACAGTGAAAATGTCCGCGAACTAGAATGGGAAAAATGGAGTGGTGGAGATGCGAAGGCAGTTAATGATTTTAAAGATATGGTGAAAGCATTTCACAAAGAGGGAATTGCTGTGATAATGGATGTGGTTTATAATCACATTTCAGAATATGAAATTGGAAATCTGAAACAAATTGACAAAGATTATTATTTCAGACTTGATGAGAAAGGAAATTACATTCAGCAAAGCGGCTGTGGAAATGATTTGAGAACCGAAGCACCCATGGTAAGAAGAATGATAGTCGAAAGTATTCTATACTGGATGAAAGAATATCACATTGACGGATTCCGTTTTGATCTTGGGAAATTAATTGATTGGGAAACAATAGAAGAAATAATTTTTGAAGCAAAAAAAATAAATCCGTATGTAGTTTTTGTTTGTGAACCATGGGGTGGTGGATATGATCCTGCAGGATTTTCAGTTCGCGGCTGGGGCGCGTGGAATGATCAGATTCGAAATGGAATTAAAGGTGAAAATCCTTTTGACGGACACGGCTGGATTTTTGGAAAATGGTACGGTAACAACAATCCTAACAGAATAAAAAGTTATGTGAATGGAACTCTCACAAAAGATACGCTGGGATTATTTCAAAAACCTGAACACTCAGTAAATTATCTTGAATCTCACGATGGATATTCTCTCGGTGATTTTATTCGACTTGGACTTGGCGATGTGAAGAGGGATGAAATAATTAAAGATCTTGATAAGAAAATTAAACTCACTCCACAGCAATTGAAGTTGAATAAACTTGCAGCGTTATTTCTGTTCACTTCAAGAGGAATAACGATGATCAGCGAAGGGCAGGAGTTTGCGAGAAGTAAAGTGATACCGTTTAATGAATCCGAACAAGATCCACAAAAAGGAATGATTGACCACAATAGTTACGATAAAGACAATGAAACGAACTACATCAACTACAATCACGTAAAAATTAATCAGGAGCTTTTTAACTACTACAAAGGATTGATTGGGATAAGAAAGAAGTTTGAAACTTTCAGAAGAGCTGAAAATAAAAATGTTCATTTTATAAATGTTAAAGAAAATCCTTTCGCATTTGGTTATTCAACAGATTATGCGGATGAACATTTTCTCGTCCTGTTCAATGCTAACACAAAATTACAACATGAATTTATCCTGCCGGAAGGTGAGTGGCAAGTTTTTGCTGATGAAAATCAGGCAGGTGTTCAACCAATGAGAACTGTTCAGCAAAAAGTGACAATAAATTATTCAAGCGGAATGATTCTTAAGAAAGAATAATGAGAAAAATATTTTTAACTATATCCATTCTTATTCTTGTATTTAATTATCAGATTTTTCCGCAGCAGTTTTCAGAAGGTTCACCGGAATGGCTGATAGACATGTTTTTTAACAAAGACAGCTTCCCTGGAAAAACAAATTATTTTTTCGGTGAGATGGTTGAGGAATCGGATCAGAAAACAATCGGTGAAGAATTAAACGGAAAGGGTGGTATTTTATTTCATCAGTTAATCGCAACGAACAGTAATTGTGTCTTTGCAGTTGAAGTTCAATCGGAAAATAAAACGATTGATTTTTATGCTTATCTTGTTAAGATGGAAAGCAATTGGAAACTCATGGCAATTCGGAGATTTTTCTTACCTGAATTTATTTACACTGTTCGTGATTCACTTCAAAAAATTCAAAACTTACCAGCGAATGATTCAGCATTTTTACTTTCTCTGCAACTCTTTACAAAGTCTGATCGTGAGTTGAGAAATTATCTTTCTGTGAATCAACAAAAATTTCAGGAGTTGATTTCACTATTTGCAAATAATGAAAAAGACAAAGCAGATATTGCTTTAGCTGAAGTTGGCTGTACCGTTATCTATAATGATAAAAAATATCCGGGATGTACGTTCATTCAAATATTACAATTTAAAAATATGGAAGCTGGATTTATTCATGCTGCTGATTCAGCTTTTTTGCCGGCAATTTCACTTGATGAATTTATCTATATCGAAGAAGTAGTTCCGGAATGGTTTGTGTTTCGGGTTATGTGAGGATAACTGATTCTAACGATTTCTTTTTCGTAAAGATTTTTCGATAGCAGTTTTAAGGCTTATCAGATTGACAGGTTTGTTAAAAATATATTCCACACCGAGTTCGGTATATTCCTGAATTTCTGCACGATCAATTTCACCGGAAAGAATAATTATAGGTATAGTTTCTTTTAGATTATTCTTTATTAGTTCATGAACCAATGCCAGCCCACCCATTATCGGCATTTTGTGTTCCGTAATTACAAGCGCCGGTGGAGATTGAATAATGCGGTCGAGTGCTTCTTTACCATTTGAAACAATATTAATAGCATAATCAGTTGTGATGTTTATGAGAACTTTTGAGTAGAACATACGTTCTCTTGTATTCGGATCAACAAGAAGAATTTTCGTTGATGCAACAGGAATTGTAAAAATAAATTCAGTTCCTCTGCCAAATTCACTTTTGACTTCTATTGAACCACCGTGCTTATCAATAATATCCTTTACAAGCGAAAGTCCAAGCCCGCTTCCTTTTTCCCCGGCAGTTCCCTCAGATGTAAATTTCGTATCTATGCTGAAAAGTTTATCCAGGTTGTTTGCCTTTATTCCGATACCGGTATCTTTCACTGAAAAAGTGATAAACCTTGATGTTGCATACGTATTTACTGATATCATTATCCTGTCACCAAGTTTTGTAAACTTCACAGCATTAGAAAAAAGATTATTAAAAACCTGAAGGATTAGATTTTTATCTCCGAAAATATGAAGCGCGGGATCAACAAGATTTTCTATCTCAACGCCTTTTTTAAGTGCAGTGCCAGATACTGTACTTATTGAGCTCTCAATTATTTCTCTTGCATTAAGTTTTTCAGGTTCAAATTTTATTCTGCCTGTTTGAAGTCTTGTCCAATCGAGCATTGAGTTTACCAGCGCAAGCATTGATTTTGAAGAATCTTGTATATATGAGATGTATTGCTGTCGTTCAACATCTGAAAGAGTTTCATCCTCAAGAAGTAAATCAGTGAAACCAAGTATTGAGCTGAAAGGTGCACGCAAATCATGAGAAATTATAGATAAAAATCTATCTTTAGCATCATTAAGTTTTTTAAGATTTGCAGCCGACTGCTTTAGTTCTTCCTCGGCTTTTTTATTAAATGTAATATCACTTACCAATCCATAAATTTTTTGGATCTGTCCATTTTCATTACGAGTGAAATTAATTTTGTTTCTTACCCAAACGATATTTCCTGATTTATTAATTATTCTTAGCTCGAATTCTCCAGCAGATTGTTTTTCGCTTTTCCAGAGGAATGCTAATCTTTTCTTCATATCCGTGAAGTCATCCGGATGAACTATCTTTAAAAAGAGCCTGTGGTCACTTAAAAAGTCAGCCTGTGAGTAACCCGTTATTTTTTCAATTGCTGATGAAAAATATGTAGGCATCATTTTACCTTCATAAAGTTCAAAAGTATAGAGTAAGTCATCAATGTTTTCGGCAATATTTCTGAATTTCTGTTCAGAATCTTTTACAGCTTCCTGCATCCGTTTACGTTCACTAATATCTTCGGCGACAAAAATAAGATAAGGTTTTTCTACTTTCTCAAGTTTGAAAGAATAGAATTCTGCATAGAAAGAAGACCCATCTTTTTTCCTGGCAAGAAATTCAATTCTATTTTTTGATATTAATGATTCTCGTATTGATTTTTGAAAATCGAGAACGTGCGGAATACTCTCTTCCGTAACCAGCTCGAGAATATTTCTGTATTCAAGTTCCTTTCCGCTATCATAACCAAAAATCTTTGCAAAGGAATCATTCGCCGTTGTGATAACTTCGTCAAGTTCAATAGCCATTCCATCATTTGAAGAACTGAACAACGATTTGTATATATCATCATCCATCGGCTTCAGTTCATAAAGCGCTTTATCAAGGTAACAATTTACCGTAAATAATTTTTCATCAATTACTTCAGCAGCTTCCAGTATTAATAGGAAATCACTCAAACTCTGATTAGGTTTTTTGAACTTTACAGGGAGTGATTTTTTTGTGCCATATTCCAGAACAGAAATTTCTTTTTTTATTGCGGTGATGTTTTCATCAGCAAGGAAAGTGAAAAAATTGCTGAAGAGGATTTCATTTTTCTTAAGTCCGATTAATGAAGCGAATGCTGAATTAACTGAAATTATTGAACCTTCAATACCAATCCTGCACATTGGTTGTGAAATTTCTCTTATTGGTTCTTGTTCTTGATGGTTTTTCCATGTCTGTTGAACGACCGCTGTATCAAGCTTAATTCTGCTGCAAAGCACAATTGCTGCAGCGTTAACATCCTGACCGCGATAGAAATTCAGTTTAACCGGAAATCTTTCAAAACTTTCCTTTAAAAGAAAAGTAATTATCTCACAAGTATTATCCTCGTTCAATTGTTGAATAACATAGAGTAATTCATCTTTGTTCATTGCAGGGAACAAATCATTAAAAGAGAGATTAGACTCAGCTCTTTTTCTGCCACTGATATTTTCAAATTGTTTATCCCAATCGAAAATAGTTCCATCACCATTGATTAAAAAGATACCGCTTTCTTTTCTCCGGGAAATTTCCTGGTAATATTCAAGTTTGCGCAATTTTTCAACCATTGCATCAATCTCCTCTGGAGGAAGAGGACTCTCTTTGAAGATCAGATAAAGAATCTGAACAAAACCATTTTCCCCGATTACAGGTTCTATAGTACAGTCATAACATTTTTTATTATTATTGCTGCCAAATTCAAGTTTGATAAATTGTGCTCTGCCAAATTGGGCTGCAGTATTAAATGAATCAGTTATTTTTTGCTGATGTTGCAGATTGAAAATCTCTTTTATATTTCTGCCTGTAATTTCTCTTCTTGAAAGATTCGCCTGTTGAATCTCTTTTCCTGAGGAATATTTTATGTCACCTCTCGCATCGGTTACAATAAGAAACATCTCTTCCTTATCAATAGAATCTGTCGGCAGTTTCAATTGCGATGTATCAGTATTTTCAGGTAAGAACTCGAGGTTTTCAATAATTAACATCCCGCCTATTATGCTATCATCTTCAAAAATGGGTGAGCCTTTAGCTATCAATGAAATAAGTCTTCCATCATTAGCTTTGATATGTTTGATTTCTTTTTCGAATGGCTTTCCTTTAACCGCTGCTTTAAGATCTTCAATGATATTTATCGGAGGGAAAATATTATACTTGAAAATATTTATGTTCAAGAGTGAAGTGTTGAATTGATGTAGCAGACCCATCTTATGGAAATTCTGATTAATAAACTCCACTCTTCCATGAGAAGAGAATGTAAGAATCCCCAGCGGAATCTGGTCTATGAGTATTTCCGTACTCTGTTGCAAAAAAAAATTGCCCACACTAAATAGTTTGAAAAGCAGATTTAACGTGCATTTACAGCAATTATAGTGCTAATCGGTAAAAATTTTTTCATAATTTTTTTGTTTAAAAATCACTTTGCTAACTAAATTCGATTTTAATAAAACATTCGTGAAAGTCCTTCAAAAAAACAAAATAATAATAACTTTAAGCGAAATGATTCATCATCAAAAAAGATTTTACTTGCTTGTTGATAACAATGTTTGTCGTCTCAGAATGATATGTTTTATTATGTTAACGTAGCAAAATAAGAAAGAATTCAGGTAGTCAAACCCAGAATTGTCAGAGACATAAATTAGAAAAATTTCCTTAAATTTTAGTTAGAAATATTAATAATTCCGTGTGTTGTGTTAAATAAATTTTTCCAAACAATCGGCAGGAGATCATTAGCTTTTCTTGAAGAGACAGGGCAGATATTCCTGATGCTTTTTGGAATTATTAAGAGTTTAAAAAGTCTTCATCGCACAAGAAAAGAAGTGATGTTTCAGATGCAGCACATCGGCGTAGATTCATTACCGTTAGTTGTAATCATTGCAACATTCACCGGTGCAGTTGCTGCGTGGCAAGCTGCGTATCAATTAAAAGGAATAGCTCCTCTTTCACTTTTGGGCGGAACTACAAGCCGAGCCATTATCACTGAGTTAGGTCCGGTTTTAACGGGAATTGTTATTGCAGGAAGAGTCGGTGCATCCATAGCCGCAGAACTTGGAACTATGAAAGTTACAGAGCAGATTGATGCACTTGAAATTATGGCAATTGATCCCGTCCGTTATTTAGCAATGCCAAGATTCCTTGCTGCAATTTTAATGATGCCCGTGCTGGTTATATTTGCAAACACAATTGCAGTTGCCGGTGCGTATGTTGTTTCCGATTATTTTTTGCAAGTTCCCTATGGTGTATTCTTTGGTTCAGTGCGACAATTTTTTGAATTTTCTGACCTTACGGGAGGTCTGATTAAAACAGTTGTATTTGGCGGTGTTACTTCACTGCTCGGTTGCCATATAGGATTTAAAACTTCCGGCGGTGCTGAAGGTGTTGGTCTTTCAACAATCCGATCATTTGTGCTTTCTGCGGCACTTATTTTAATACTTGATTACTTTTTGTGGACATTGCTTTTTTAAGTGAATATTCATTAAATATTTTAATGTGATGTTTGTCAATTTGGAGTTTAAATTCTCAACAAAATTGAGTACCATTAATTATCAATTAAGAAAATTCTGGAGTAAACAATGGAACCAATTCAATTCAATTTAAAAGAAAGAAAATACAAAGTTAACCTTCCTGAATCTCTTGGTTTCGGTAAAATTTTTACCGACCACATGTTTGAAATGGATTATAATGAAAAGAATGGTTGGCATAATCCAATTATACGACCAGTTGACGAATTACCAGTTCATCCGGCGTCAATGTTTATTCATTATGGTCAGGCTGTATTTGAAGGATTGAAAGCATTCAAACAGGATTCTGGTGATATCGTAATCTTTAGACCTGATAAACATTTTGAAAGATTAAATAATTCTTCAAGACGAATTTGTATCCCGGAGATTGATATCAACTTTGCAATTGAAGCGCTTAAAGAATTAGTCAATGTTGATAAAGATTGGATTCCGACAAAGCATGGTGAAGCACTTTACATCAGACCTTTCATTTTTGGTTCTGATCCATTTCTTGGTGTTAAGCCTGCAAAAGAATATAAATTTATTCTGTTGTTATCACCTGTTGGCGCATATTATCCCGAAGGATTTAAACCCGTAAAAATTTTAGTAACAGATGAATATGTGAGAGCAGCACCTAAAGGATTAGGTGAATGTAAAACGCCAGCTAATTATGCTGCAAGTCTTCTTGCTGGTCAGGAAGCTATTAAACGAGGATTCACTCAGGTCTTGTGGCTTGATGGAGTTTACCAGAAATACATCGAAGAAGTCGGAACGATGAACATCTTTATAAATTTTAAAGATGAAGTTGTAACACCAAAACTTAATGGAACAATCCTGCCAGGAGTTACCAGAAGATCAGTTATTGACATTCTGAAAGAATGGAAGATGAATATTGTTGAAAGAGAAATTTCAATTGATGAAGTAGTGGAAGCTTATGATACAGGTAAACTACTTGGTCTTTTTGGAACAGGAACAGCAGCTATAATTTCATCGGTTGGCTGGTTAACTTACAAAAACAAACAAATGGTTTTCAATAATGGAAAACCGGGCGAATTGGATCTGAAACTTTTCAATGAGCTCACCTCAATTCATTATGGGGAGAAAAAAGATGTTCACGGTTGGTTGATGCCAGTTGAACAGAAAGAAGTTGTTTTCTCGTAAAATCAATTTTTGGGCAGAATGAAATGATTCTTCTGCCCAACTACTATGTGATCCCCACCTCTGGTTCAATAATTTTATAAAAAGTACTTGACAAGTGGTCAAATGTGCACTATATTTGCAGTGAACAATTGAGCACTATAATGAAAAATAAATTAACAGACAGGCAAGAAGAAATACTAACTTTTATCCGCCAATTCACTAATGAAGCCGGGTATCCTCCGACACTCAGGGAAATCGCCAGAAATTTTCAGATCTCTTCAACGTTTGGAGTAAAGAGACACCTTGATGCTTTGGTAAAGAAAGGGTTCATTAACATTGAAAGCAATGCAAGCAGGGGAATCTCTTTTATCAAAAAGAATGTTGATGAAACGGGGGAACTGACAGCAAGAGATGAAAATATTTTTATAAAAATTCCAATTCTCGGTCGTGTAGCTGCAGGACTTCCCATTAATGCTGTGGAAAATTTAGAGGGTTCATTAGTTGTAGATCCATCTTTTCTTAAAAAAGTTGAAGATGCGTTTGCACTTCGTGTAAAAGGAGACAGCATGATAAATGCTGGTATTAATGACAGGGATTTAGTTATTGTCTCACCAAAGGAACAGGCGAAGAATGGTGATATAGTAGTTGCCATGTTAAATGATGAGACTACAGTAAAGAAATTCGAATATATAAATAATAAAATCAGATTGATCGCAGAAAACAACTCCTACAAACCAATTGATGTAAAAACCACAGATGAATTCAGACTAATTGGGAAAGTAAAAGGTGTTGTGCGATGGTTAAATTAACAGGAGTCAAAATGAAGACAGATATTTTCATTCAAGCAATTAAAAACAGATATAATCTTCAATTTCTTTATGGTTTGGAAGAATTCAATATTGAGCCATACTACATTTCAAAGAATACTTTTGGAAGAAAAATAATTTATGGTCGGATCAAAAATACAAATGAGGTTCGCAAATTTGAATATAATAGAATTGCAAATATTCGAATCGTAAACTCATTCAGATTTTCACCGGTTATTCCATTAAACTCTTTTGCTTCCTAAGGAGATAAAAATTCATGAACACTTCAGAAAAAAAAGCAATTGATCTTCTGGTAAATGAATTCTGGCGACTTGGTTATTTTACTTTGAGCAGAAGACTTGGTACCTATCTTCCCGAACCATCAAATATTGGCAGATTCTCTGTTGATGTAATTGGAAGACTTAAAGAAAAGTATGCAATTGGAATTACTCTCACCAAAGAAGATATTTTCAATTCTGATTTAATTGAAAAGATCAACTACCTTGCTTCCAGAAAAAGCAAAGCAACTGATAAATCGATACTATTATTAATCGGCGTGCCAGATGAATACTTTAAACAAGTAAAAGAAATTTTATCCTATGTTGATGACAAGATTATAAAAAATATAAAGCTTACGAGAATCGTTGAGCATGAAGAAATTAATAAGCGAAATTATAAATTGAAGCAAGAACCGATTTTCTCCTGAAATTAAATTTCCCACTATGATTATTGCCTTTCTTCCCACCTATGCAATCCTAATATTCTGAACACTGGATTTTAATTTAGTGTGTATTATTCATTTTCCTTGATTTATTAGCGAACCCGCTATAATTTTACAGGCTTCATCAATTAAATAAATTTAAGATTGGCAAGAAAAACATCACAATCTGATAAATCCCTTCAGGAGGAACTGAAGAGAAGCGGTGAAATACCTACCCATATTGCAATAATTATGGATGGAAATGGAAGATGGGCTAAAAAACGTGGATTACCACGTGTTGCCGGGCATCGAAAAGGCGTAGAGACTGTAAGAGAAATTGTTGAAGTTTGTGCTGAGATAGGAGTACAATATCTGACACTTTACACATTCTCAACAGAAAACTGGAAAAGACCCAAGGATGAAGTTTCGACATTGATGAGACTTTTGCTTAAAAGTCTTAAGGATAGACTCGATGAGCTTAATAAAAATAATATAAAATTAACCTGTATTGGAAACATTGAATCTCTTCCGGACGTCGTACAGCAGCAGCTTTTTAAAGATATTGAAAGAACCAAAAACAATAAGCGAATGACATTAAATCTTGCTCTGAGCTATAGTGGTCGATGGGAACTTTTAGAAGCTGTTAAAAATATTTCAAAAAAAATTGCGGAAGGTAAAATTTCTGCTGATACTATTTCTGAAAAAACTATTTCTGATCACTTGACAACTAAAAACATACCCGATCCCGATCTTCTAATCAGAACCAGTGGAGAATTTAGAGTAAGTAATTTTCTGCTCTGGCAAATAGCTTATTCAGAATTTGTGATCCTTGATGTTTATTGGCCGGATTTTTCCAGGGAACATCTTTACAATGCTATCAGGCAATACCAAAAACGAGAGCGCAGATTTGGTAAAGTAAGCGAACAAATTATTAGCTCATCAAACGAATTACATAACAAGGATTAAACTTTTGTTGTTATATAGATCGCTAATAATTTTCTTTGTCATTTTTCTATCGATAAATTCATTCCCACAGGGAACTCAAAAGAGTTACAAAATTTTAGGTATATCTGTTGAAGGCAACAAATCTGCAGATGCTACAACGATAATTGCAAACAGCGGATTAAAAGTTGGAAGTGAGATTCAAGTACCCGGTGATCAAACTTTGAGTGCAATCAGACAACTCTGGACACTAAATATTTTTTCAGATATTCAGATTCTGATTGAAAGAGAAATTTCCGAAGGTGTTTTTCTTCTCATTAAAGTTGAAGAATATCCCCGCCTTGAAAAAGTTGTAATTGAAGGTAATGATGAAATAGATACAGAAGACATCGAGAGCAAAGTAACTTTTCTTCGAGGAACTGTAATTTCTCCGCAATCCATCGCAAAACTGAAATTAAGAATAAAAGATTTTTATGCTGAGGAAGGATTTTTAAACGCTGAAATAAAAGATGACATTTTTGAGTTTGTCACTGCTGATACAATTGATGATGAAATTACAGTTTACTGGAGGAATAAAAAAGATTTCTCAGATGAGTACAACTTCACCTATGAAAGCAGCGATCTGATTTACTCTAACCTTATCGAAAGAATTAAAGACAGAGTATTATTAAAATTAACCATAAATGAAGGTAACGAGGTAGTCGTACGGGAAATTGATTTTAGCGGCAATACTGTATTCGATAGTGATGAACTTGCAGGAGAAATGGAAGAAACATCTATAGCAAAATGGTGGAAGTTCTGGTCGAGTGCTCAATTCAAACCTAAAGAATTCGAAAAAGATAAACAACTTGTAGTAGATTTTTATAAGAAGAATGGTTATCGTGATGCAGAAATCCTGAGTGATTCGCTCGATTATTTTAATGACAATAAAGACTTAAAAATTCTTATCAATGTATATGAGGGACCTCAGTACATGATTAGAAATATTACGTGGGAAGGTAACACGGTCTATCCGGATTATGTACTAAATGAAAGACTCGATTTTGCAAAAGGTGATGTTTATGATTATGAAAAGTTCCAGCAAAATCTACGGGGAAACGAAGCGCAAACAGATATTTCTGCATTATATCTTGATAACGGTTACCTTACATTCAATGCACAGGCAGAAGAAAAAAGAGTTAGCACTGATTCAATTGATATTCATATTCGTGTTGAAGAACGAAATCAGTTCAGAGTTTCACGTGTTGAAATCGAAGGTAATACAAAAACGAAGGATAAAGTTATAAGAAGAGAACTTTATACTATTCCGGGAGATTATTTTAACCGCGCTTTTTTATTCAGAAGTGTTCAGCAGCTTGCCAATCTTCAATACTTCAGTGCGGAAAAATTATATGGTCCCGGAGGAATCGATACCAGGCTTGAAAGCGACAGCACAGTTGCGGTCGTTTTCAACGTGGAGGAAAAATCGAGTGATTACCTTAATGCATCAGTTGGATATAGCGGTGCATTCGGCTTCAGCGGATCAATCGGAGTTACACTGACAAATTTTTCCATCACAGAACCTTTCTCACTTGGCGGTGGTCAGATTTTAAACTTCAATTGGCAGTTTGGTTTTGGGAATATCTACAGAACCTTTACAGTCGGCTTCACTGAACCGTGGATGTTCGACACTCCGACTTCTGCTGGTGTTGATGTATTCGATACACGCCAGCAGTATGTTTACGATTTGCGTCAAACAGGTGCTACTTTAAGAGTTGGTAGAAGATTAAAATGGCCTGACGATTTCTTTTATGTCCAGGGAAGATTCAGATACCAATATAACAATGTCATCGAAGGACAACAATATTACCAGGAAGGAGTTACGCATCAATATACTCTTGGTGCAACATTTAGCAGAAGAAATATTGATAATCCAATCTTCCCTTCACAGGGATCTTCTTATACCCTTGATTTGGAAATTTCCGGTGGACCATTTTTACCTGGTGATGTTGATTATCATAAAAACACTTTCAAAGCTGAATGGTACAAACGTCTGTTCAATACTAACAGACTGGTATTTTATACGGTTGCTGATTTTGGTTACATTGATGAAATCGTAAAAGGAACACCGATCCAGCCATTTGAATTTTTTTATATGGGTGGTAATGGTTTGGTAATTTCAACTGTATCGCTGAGAGGATATCCTGATAGAAGTGTCGGTCCGAGAAATGTTTTCGGACAAGTGATTGGCGGAAGAGTTTTTGATAAGATTGGAGCCGAACTTCGTTTTGCCGTAACACTTGAACCTATTCCGTTGTACTTGCTTACTTTTGCGGAAGCGGGAAATGTTTTTGAAAGTTTTGATAAAACAGATATTTTTGATATGAGGAGATCTGCAGGTGTGGGGGCTAGAATTTTAATCAATCCTATCGGTTTAATCGGCTTCGATTTTGGTTATGGTTTTGATCGTAAAATTGTTGATGGTAGAGACCCAGAATGGCTCTTCCATTTTCAGTTTGGTAAGGGATTTTAGTTTAACTCAATTTAAAATAACATAAGGAAACAAACTGTGAGAAATTTTCTTTTAATTGTATTCGTGCTTTTCAGCGCTTCTGTTTTTGCGCAAAATAATCAGAAAATTGGTTATGTGGATTCTCAGGTAATACTAACTCAACTTCCGGAAGCAATTAAAGCACAAAGTGATCTTGATGCATTAACAAAAATTTGGTCTGATCAGCTTGATTCGATGACGCTCGGATATCAACAATTACTCACTGACTATCAGAAGCAAGCAGCTACTATGACCGACGAGCAGAAGTTATCTAAACAACAGGAACTTATCGCAATGGAACAAAATATTCTTGGTTTCAGAAATAAGAAATTCGGTCAGCCAAACGGAGAAATTTACCTTAAGCAGGAAGAAATTTTTGAACCCGTTAAAAGAAAAATATATGCTGGAATTGAACAGGTTGCAAAGAGTGAAGGTATGCAGTTTGTGTTTGATAAAAGCGGAGATATCGTTCTTTTGTACGCCGATGCTGCATTCGACATTACCTTTAAGGTTCTTGACAACCTGAAAAGGGGCAAATAATTTCATTTATTTTAATAACCAGGTTCTTTCTTTTTGTGGAAGAACCTGTAATTAAAAATTTTAACTCCACGGAGTCACTATGAAATTGATTCTCTTCTCATTGTTTTTATTCTTACCATTTTACTCATTCGTAAGTCTTGCTCAATTAAAAATCGGATATGTTGATTCTGATACGATCATGGATAATTATCCGGATATACAGGATGCACGACAACAGCTTGATGCGCTTGTGCAGGAGTGGCAAACTGAAGTAAGAAAAATGGAATCCGACCTCAAAGTAAAGCAGGATGATTACGAAAAAAGAAAACTGATAATGACTGAACAAACAAGCTCGGAAGCTTTAGCAGAAATTACCAAACTGCAAAAAGAAATTTCTGATTACCGTGATAAAAAATTCGGAGCGAACGGAGAACTCTTCCAAAAACAAAATGATGTGATGAAACCAATTCAGAATAAAATATTCACCATCATTCAGCAAATTGCATCAGAAGAAAATTTGGATTTTGTTTTTGACAGAAGTGGGGATATCCTTTTCCTTTTTGCAAAACCTGAGTATGACCTGACAGCAAAAGTTATTGAAAGATTAAAACTTGAGTAAAAATATCAACCTCAAACTTTCGGAAATTGCTAAACTAATCAATGGTAAAATTATTGGCAATCCGGACTTATGCATAAATTCTCTCGCACGAATTGATGAAGCAGGCAAAGAAGACCTGACATTTTTATATCTTCCTGCATTTGAAAAATTTCTACCATCCACAAATGCAGCGGCAATTATTGTTAAAAAAGATTTCAACAAAATCCGTAATGATATTACATACATTGAAGTGGATGCACCTGAGAAAGCTTTCGCTGCTGTTCTATTAAAATTCTTTGCACCGGTTTTTGAACTTAACGGTATTGATAAAAGTGCTTTTATCTATGAAACAGCATCACTTGGTAAAAACGTAGCCATCGGCAGAAATGTTGTAATTGGAACAAACTGTAAACTTGGGAATAACGTAAAAGTTTTTCATAATACAGTTATCCTTAATAATGTTGAAATTGGTGATGATACTTTAATCTTTCAGAATGTAAGCATCAGGGAAGATTGTGTAATTGGAAAGAATGTGATCATCCACGCCGGGGCTGTAATTGGATCGGATGGTTTTGGATATCAGAAAGATGAAAATAACACTTATACAAAGGTCCCTCAAATCGGTAATGTAATTTTGGAAGATGATGTTGAAATTGGTGCTAACACAACTATCGACAGAGCTGCGCTTGGAAGTACAATTATCAGAAAAGGAGTGAAGATTGATAACCTTGTGCAAATCGCGCACAATGTTACTATTGGAAATAACACCGTGATGTCAGCACAAAGCGGAGTTTCGGGAAGCGTAAAAATTGGAAGCAATGTTATTGTTGCAGGTCAGGTGGGAATTGCAGGTCATCTTGAAATCACAGACAACGTCATACTGATGGCACAGTCAGGTGTACCTAAAACTATTTCTAAACCAGGACTATATTTTGGTTATCCGGCAAAAGAAGCAAAGAAGGCTAAAATACTTGAAGCACATTACAGAAATTTTCCTGAATATGCAGAACGAATTAAAAAATTAGAAGAAGAAATCAAACATCTTAAAGAACTTCTTCTACCAAAAGATTCGTGATCTGATTGGGCGTTGAACGTTCGTTTTTATTGGAATTCATGCCCTATCTTACTAATTTTCACATCAATTAATACATTCAAATCGTAAACAAATCGGATTTTCAATGTTAGAGCAGCAAAGAACTATTATCAAACCTGTAACTATAACAGGAATCGGGCTTCATACCGGAACAGAATGTAAACTTACCTTTAAACCAGCACCCGAAAATCACGGAATTAAATTTGTCAGAACTGATCTTGGAGGAAGACCGGAAATCCCTGCAATTGCTGAAAATGTTGTTGATGTATCCAGAGGAACAACTATCGGAATTGGTGAGGCAAAAGTTCACACAGTCGAACACGTATTAGCAGCAATTATGGGTTTGCAAATTGATAATATTATAATAGAAGTTGAAGGAATTGAACCACCGGTTGGTGATGGTAGTTCACTTCCATTCGTTGAAGTTTTACAGCAGGCAGGTTTTGAACAGCAGGAAGCACCAAAAGATTATCTGGTAATTGATCAAACAATTATGCATCACGAAGATGACAGACAGGTTGATATTGTTGCTTTACCTCTTGATGATTATCGAGTTACTGTTATGGTAGATTATCAGAATGCTGCTTTGGGAAGCCAGCACACTGGTTTATTTGATTTTGAAAAAGAATTTGCGACAGAGTTTGCACCAGCCAGAACTTTTTGTTTTCTTAGTGAAGTTGAAGCACTTGCAGATCAGGGATTGATTAAAGGTGGAGATATTGATAATGCTGTAGTGATTGTTGATAACAAACTAAACGAAAAACAGCTTTCAGAATTAGGAAAAAAAATTGGTGTGAAAAATAATTTTGTGTTAGGTGAAAACGGAATTCTTAATAACAAACAATTGCGTTTTAAGAATGAACCTGTCAGACATAAATTGCTTGACCTGATTGGAGATCTTGCACTTATCGGTGCACCACTTAAAGCACAGATACTTGCTGCACGTCCCGGACACAAAGCTAATGTTGAATTTGCAAAGCAGGTCAGAAAACTTTATCAGCAGAAGAAACTTGTAAAGAAATTCCAGGTTGTAAAGAAAGAAGGTATCGTATTCGATGCAAATGCAATTGAACGAATACTGCCGCACAGATATCCATTCCTTCTTGTTGACAAAATCATTCAACTTGAAGTAGATAAAAAAGTGATCGGTGTCAAATCAGTAACTACAAATGAACCTTTCTTCCCCGGACATTTTCCCGGTAATCCAATAATGCCAGGTGTTTTAATAATTGAAGCTATGGCTCAAACAGGAGGAATTCTCTTGCTTGGCTCTATTCAGAATCCTGAAAATCATCTGGTCTTATTTATGCAAATTAATAATGCAAAGTTCAGAAAACCTGTTGTTCCTGGTGATCAGTTGTTCATGGAAGTCGAGCTTGTTCAGAAAAAAAGTAAAGTTATTCTAATGAGAGGGAAAGCTTATGTTAATGAGGTTCTTGTTGCTGAAGCTGATTTTATGGCGGGTGTTGTGGACAAACCAAAGACTAATAATCTTTCAGTATAAATATGAAAAATATCCATCCTACTGCAATTGTTGATCCCAGATCTAAATTGGGAAATAATATATCTGTTGGTCCATACGCAATTATCGAAGCCGATGTTGAAATCGGAGATGATTGTTCGGTTGGTCCTCATGCCGTTATCTATAATGGTGCAAGAATTGGTAATCGTGTTAAGATCTTTCAAGGTGCTTCTATTGCAAATTTGCCACAGGACTTAAAATTTTCTGGTGAACCAACTCTTTTTAATGTTGGTGACAATACAGTTATAAGAGAATTTGCGACACTTCACAGAGGTACGAAGGAAACCGGCAAATCCCAGGTTGGAAAAAATTGTTTGTTGATGGCTTATGCTCATGTTGCACACGATTGTGTTGTAGGAGATAATTGTATTATTGCAAATGCAGTTCAGATTGGCGGTCATGCTCAAATAGAGGATTGGGTAATTATCGGTGGATCAACACCTGTTCATCAATTTTCACTCATCGGTGAGCATTCCATGGTGGCTGGTGGAATACGTATTACACAGGATGTTCCACCATTTATATTGACTGCACATTTCCCTGCAGATTATGCTGGATTAAATGTAATTGGATTGAGAAGAAGAGGCTTTAAACCAGAAGATATTCAGATTCTAAAGGATGCTTATGGACATATCTACAGCAAGTCACTTAATGTTTCGCAGGCAGTTGAAGTAATAAAAGAAAAATATGGGGATAATATTTATGTGCAAAAAATTATAAATTTTCTGAGCAAAAGTAAAAGAGGAATTGTTGGGAAATGACCTGGCAATTCATAAACACACTTACAAATACAGGTTCCTTTAATATGGAATTTGATTTAGAACTTGTCAGGAATTTTTCGGGGATACCTGTGTTAAGAGTTTACCAATGGGAACCATCCTGCATTTCACTCGGTGCTAACCAGGATATCAGTTCCATAAATCAAAAAAAAATATCCGATGATGGTTTTGATTTTGTAAAGAGACCGACCGGTGGAAGAGCAATTCTTCATTCTGAAGAACTAACATATTCAGTTGTTTATCCTGTTTCAGATGATAAAACGCCAAAACATCTTTATCGTGAAATTAATCTTGCACTGAGGAAAGGTTTAATTCATTACAATGCTGAACTAGAAAAAATTGAGCTCGAACATTTACAACCTCATTTCCCGTCTATTTACAAAGATTCAAAAAGTACACTTTGCTTCGCTGTATCCGCAATGAATGAACTTAATTATCTTGGGAAAAAAATTGTTGGAAGTGCGCAGCGTAAAATTGGCAGCGTAATACTTCAGCACGGATCAATTTTATGTGGTAATTTCCACAAGCGGATAATTAATTATCTGACTCTTCCAGCAAATAAAATAGAAGAAATAAGTTTGGAAATTGAACAGACAACTACTGAATTGGAAACGATACTTGGTGAAGAGACACACTATCAGAATTTAGCTTTGTCGATCAAATATGGATTTGAAAATCACTTTAATATTACATTCGAAGAAAAAATATTTACTGAAAGCATTTCGCAGGTAAATTAATGTCAGCAGAAAAAGAAATTAAAAAAGTTACTACAAAAGCTCTCGAAATTTTAAAGAAGAAGAAATTCAGGATTACCGCGCTTACAGCTTACGATTTTATTACAGCAAAAATTCTTGACGAAGCAGGAATTGATATTATTCTTGTGGGCGATTCTTTAAGTAATGTTTTCCAGGGCAATGAAACCACGCTGCCGGTTACGATGGATGAAATGATCTATCACACTAAAGCTGTAACTAAAGGAGTCAATCGTGCAATGGTGGTTGTTGATATGCCTTTTATGTCCTATCAGCTTGGTGCTGATGACGGTTTCAGGAATGCAGGGAGAATTTTAAAAGAAACTCATGCTGCGGCAGTTAAACTCGAAGGTGGAAAACGTGTTGCAGAAACCGTTCGAAAAATAACTGAGAATGGAATACCTGTGATGGGACATATTGGTTTAACACCGCAAAGCATTCACCAATTCGGAAGTTATAAAGAACGTGGCACCACCAAAAAAGAAGCCGACGAAATTTTTCAAGATGCAAAGATTCTGGAAGATGCTGGTGCGTTCGCTGTGGTTCTTGAAAAAATTCCCGCATCACTCGCAAAAAATATTACTAAGGCGTTACGTATTCCTACTATCGGAATTGGTGCTGGAAAGTATTGTGATGGGCAAATTCTCGTTACTCCAGATATGCTTGCATTAAATGTTGATTTTCATCCAAGATTTGTCAGACATTATTCAAATCTGGCTGAAGAAATGAATAAAGCAGTAACCGAATATATTTCAGATGTAAAAAAAGGCAGCTTCCCGTCGGTGGATGAAAGTTATTAGTTCGAATATGGATTTCCTTATCAGAGCATTCCAAAATAAAACTTCAGTATTTATTTGTGTAATTATCCTTTTCTTTTTTGTATCACTTGAAATTTTTTCACAGGTGCAGTCAGAAGTTTTTCTTAAAGGTGCTGCAATTACAGATATCGCTGAAGAAGAAGGATATCTCTGGGTTTCAACTTACGGGCAGGGAATCTATCGTTACGCAATTGCAGAAGGCAAGTGGACCAACTTTTCAACTAAAAGCGGAAATCTGAGTGATGATCTTTTCTATGCAATAGAGGTGAGTCAGAATTTTGTCTGGGCTGCTTCAGTGGAAGGCTTATTCACTTTTACTAAAAAAGCAAATCGTTGGGATAAAAGAAAATTTGCTCAGGGTGGTGAATTCGGAAACTGGATTCGTTCTCTTAAATTTGATCCATCGCAGAATGTTTTATGGATTGGAAGGTTCCGAAACATTACAAGGTTTGATCTTAAAACCAGAAGCTATGATGACATCAACCGGATACAGGGGAATGATCAAAAATCAAATACCATAAAATCAATTGAACTGGACGGAGACAGCCTGATCTGGTTCGGAACAGAATCGGGTGTTCACATCTTCAATAAAAAAAAGAAATACTCTGATCTAAAGGCATGGAGATATTTTTCTAACAAAGACAAAGCTTTTAAAGAAGAAGGTAAAACAGTTTCGGTTTCAAAAATTCTCTTTGAAGGAAAAAATATCTGGTTTGGAACCGATGAGTTTATCACCGCTGAAGAACCTGATTTTAATCTTGGCGGGATTTATATCTATGACAGAAAAATTAATTGGGACAGGATTTACAAACGTGATGGACTCGGTGGTAACGGAATTTATTCGCTTTGCAGAATTGGTAATTACATCTGGGCAGGTGTTTATGAATTTGACAAACAAAAAAAAGTAGAATATGGAAAAGGACTTTTTATCATAAACAGAATTACACGACAGGTTATACCTGTTGATCTGAATGAATTGAACATCACATCATCATCTATTTTATCTTTTCATTTTGACGGAACTTATCTCTGGATAGGAACCGGCGAAGGTTTGGTAAGACTAAAAATTGATAATAGACTTGCTGTTTGGCCCAAAACCAAATAAATCCCCATCAATATTGAACCAATAAATTCTGGTATAAATTTATCCCAGTTTTTCTTTCAACAGTTGGTTTACTCTGACAACTTAATTTCTTAAGTTTAAAGCAATCAGGGAAAAAATTAAGGATGCATTATGAAAATTATATGCAAATTCTTACTGGCACTTTGGGTTTATCTGCCTGTCTTCGCACAAATAACGGAAATATCAAAACTTCCCGTTCAGGACAATTCACAATCAATT
>WBZY01000053.1_pt1 | contig 139864 bp, 139 predicted proteins | sample 5204191 | NCBI WGS metagenome assembly WBZY01 (sample SAMN12344363, study PRJNA552823) | activated sludge metagenome | biome: Activated sludge suspended growth; feature: Anammox Sidestream; material: Wastewater; isolation source: activated sludge from anammox sidestream of wastewater treatment... | reverse complement strand
CCAGCGCTTCCTCGAAGAAGCGCTTCGGCCCCGGCAGGTACAGGATCCCCTTGTCGATGCCGGCGGCCAGTGCGACCAGGCCGAAGGCGGCACCCACCAGCAGTCCTGCGTCGGCGAATGCGAAACGCAGCGTGCGCCGCAGGTCGCGTCCCAGGCAGTGGGCCAGCGCCAGCGCCGTGCACAGCCACATCAGCGGGCTGATGAACGCATGGATCCAGTCCAGCGCCGCGTAGACGCCGCCGACGGGAACCACCTGCGAACGCAGATCGCTTTCCCGGTAGAAGGTGCAGACCGCGAGGATGCACAGCGCGACCAGCAGGCGCCGGTCGAACAGCGTGCTCGCCTGCCGGACCCGGCTGCCGTGCGCGTACGCCGCCAGCGCCAACGCCACGAGCTGTGCGTTCTCGATCAACGCGTTCTCCTGGTAGAACGCATCCGAGCCGTCGAGCAGCAGCAAGACGAACAGCGCATCGACCAGCAGCATGGCGATCAGGATCGAGCGGGTGTCAGCGAGCATCGTCATCGTCGTCGTTCTCCTGCAAACAGGGCGCGCACGCGCTCGACCGCCTCCGCGGTGTCGCGTGGCACGCGGGTATCGTGGTCGTTGCCGGTCTCCGGCGCGCGCTCGCCCAGCCACTGCGCGCGGCCGCCGGCGACCAGCAACTGCTGGATGCGACCGATGTCGCGCTGCATGTAGCCCGGACCGACGCTGCGGCCGACCCAGTCGCGCAGCGCCGGGTAACCGAAGCGTGCGACAAACCGCTGGTGCCACGGCGCCGAGCGCGGCAGTGCGTCGCTCAGGTCGAACACGTGGACCGGCTTGCCGGTCGCACACGACTCGGCGAGCATCGAGACGCTCTCGCCGGTGGTGACGATGCGATCGGCGAGCGCGAGGTAGCCGAAGAAGGGGTTCTCCGCATCGCGGCTGCCCCAGCGGTAGACGTGCGACGGAGCATCGATGCCGGCGATGAAGGCGCCGAACACCGCCGCCGGCGTGCGCGCGCTGTCGGTGATCAGCAGCGAGCCGCCGTGTACGCGCACGAGCGCGCCGACGCGCGCTGCCAATTCGCATGCCTTCGCTGGCGTGAACGTGAAGGTTCCGCTGCTGCCGCCGAGCAGCACCGCGGTGTACGGCCGCGGCAGATGGCGCAGGCGCGCCTCCCAGATCGCCCCCTCGCTCGCCAGCCGTTCGGCGGTCACGCGGTGCAGCGGCAACAGGTTCAGCACCACGTTGGGCCGTTCGGGCAGGAAGTATTGCGGCGTCGTGATGATCAGGTCGTAGGTGTCCAGCGGCGCCCACGGCCTGCCCATGTAGACCAGCCGCACACCTCCGCCCGCAGCGCGGCGGATCCAGCGCGCCACCGGCTCCTGCTCGCGCCCCGACAGGATCACCAGCTCCGGCCACGGCGACACCAGTGGCGTGCTGCGTCGCAGGTCGATGCCGGCCACCCGCAGGTTCTGCGAGCGCACCGCGAGCGGTTTGGGCAGCAGGCGGCGCCCGAAGACGATCTGCCGGATCTCGAACGGCCAGCCGAGCAGCTCGCCGAGCGCGAGCACCTGCGAATTGTCGCCGGCGCGCGCGCCGAACAGCAGCCACACGCGCGGCGGCGCGCGCATGGTCACAGGCTGTTCGTCGTCGTGTCGCGGCATCGTGCTGCGCCCTGGTTCACCGGCGCCACAGGTTAGGGCAGCGCCGCCCCCCAAGGAAATCAATGCGCAAGATTCACGTCGACGCCATGCGCCGGCGGTGGCGCGGTTGCATTGGCCGGAACCCGTCGCTATGTTGGCCGGCGATGAACCCTCCCGCTCCCCCCGCCCCCGTATCGTGGCGCAAGCGGCTCGTCTGGCGCAGCCAGGCGCTGCTACTCGGCGTCTGCTGGCGCGTGCTGGGTCTGCTGCCGCGCCGCGCGGCGTCGGCGGCGGGCGCGGCGGCGTTCGCGCTGCTCGGCCCGCTGACCGCCCGCCATGCCTTCGTGCGGCGCAACCTGGCGCAGGTGCTCGGCACCGGCGATCCCGCGCGTATCGATCCCATCGCGCGCGGCGTGTGGGGCAACTTCGGCGCCGTGCTCGCCGAGTACCCGCATCTGGCGCGCTATGTCTGCGGCGCCGCCGGCGCCGATTTCGAGATCCGCATCGATCCGCACGCCGAGGCGATCGTGCGCGGCCAGCTGCCGGCCGTCTACGTGGCGGCGCATCTGGCGAACTGGGAGCTGGCTACCGCCGCCATCGCGCGCCTCGGCATCCCGTTCAGCGCGGTCTATGCACCGCAGGGCAATCCCTTCCTCGATACGCGCCTGCAGGCGCGCCGCGCCGCGCTGCGCGCACGCTTCATCGGCAAGCGCAACGCCTTGCGCCAGCTGGTCACCGAACTGCGCGGCGGGCGCTCGGTCGGCTTGCTGCCCGACCAGCGCTCGGACACCGGCGAGATGTTGCCCTTCTTCGGCGCCCCGGCAGCAACCGCGATCAGCCCCGCGTGGCTCGCGCTGCAGGGCGGCGTCCCGCTGGTGCCGGTGCACGTGGAGCGCCTCGGCCACGCGCGCTACCGCACCACCTTCCACGCGCCGCTGGCGCCACCGGCTGCCGGCAGCGGGCGCGCACAGGTGCTGGCGCTGTCCGAACGCCTCAACGCGCTGTTCGAGTCGTGGATACGCGCGCACCCGGAACAGTGGCTGTGCCTGCGCCGGCGCTGGCCGCGCCAGCCAGCCGCGCAGCACGTGGAGACGCCCCGATGCGGCTGATCGGCGACATCCTGCGCCGCTATCCCTGGCAGTCGGTGGCGATGCTGGTCGCGCTGCTCGCCGCCGGCGCCGCCGAAGGTCTCAGCCTGGGCAGCCTGCTGCCGATGCTGAGCATCGCTTCCGGCGCGGGCGCCGACGCCCCGCTGCCTGCGCGCGAGGCGATGGGCTTCATGGGCGACTGGCTGCGGCGCGCGGACTGGCAGCCCACGCTGGGGCTGCTGCTGGTGCTGATCGTCGCCGGCATCACGGTCAAGGGCGTGCTGATGCTGGTCGCGCAGGCGATGGTCGGCAACACCGCCGCACGCTTCGCCGCCGAACTGCGCCTCGCGATGCTGCGCGCGCTGCTCGCGAGCCGCCTCGACCACTTCCTGCACCAGCCGCTGGGACGCCTCGGCACCGCGCTGACCTCCGAGGTGCAGAGTACCTCGGGCGCGTTCGTGAACGCGATGAACGCGCTGGCCTTCCTGATCCAGGCGCTGATCTACGCCGCGGTCGCGCTGGCGATCTCATGGCAGGCGACGCTGACCGGGCTCGCGGCCGGCGTGCTCGTGATCGGGACCACCAGCGCGCTGGTGCGCATCGCGCGTCACGCCGGGCGCACGCACAACGCGCGGCTGCGCGGCCTCGCCTCGCGCCTCACCGACGTGCTGCTGTCGGTGCGGCCGATGAAGGCGATGGCGCAGGAATCGCTGGCCGATGCGCTGCTGGTGGCCGAGAACCGGCGCCTGCAGCGCGCGCAACGCCGCCAGGTACTCAGCGCCGCCGCGCTGACGGCGGCGCAGGAGGAACTGTTCGCGCTGGTGATCGCGCTCGGCATGTACCTCGCGATCGCCCGCCTCGGGATGCCGTTCACCACCGTGCTGGTGCTGGTGCTGACGCTGGGGCGCATGCTGGCGCAACTCGGCAAGGTGCAGAAGGAATACCAGAAGGTCGCCATCGCCGAGGGTGCGTACCTCGCGCTCGCGGCGACCATCGACGAGGCCCGCGCCGCCGCCGAGCCGCCGCGCGGAACGCGCGAACCCGCGCTGCGCGAGGGCATCAGGCTCGAAGGCGTGCACTTCGCCTGGGGCGAGCGCGTGGTGTTCGCCGGCGTGGACCTCGACATCCGCGCCGGATCGTTCACCACGCTGATGGGCCCCTCGGGCTGCGGCAAGTCGACGCTGCTCGACCTCGTGCTCGGTTTCCAGCAGCCGGCGGCGGGTCACGTCACGATCGACGGCGTGACGCTCGAGACGCTCGACGTGCGCCGCTGGCGCTCGATGATCGGCTACGTGCCGCAGGAGACGCTGCTGCTGCACGACACGGTGCTCTACAACGTGACGCTCGGCGACCCGGCGCTGGGCGCGGCCGACGTCGAGCGCGCGCTGCGCCAGGCCGGCGTCTGGGATGTGGTGCGCTCGCTTCCCGGCGGGCTGGAGCACGTGGTCGGCGAGCGCGGCGGCAAGCTCTCCGGCGGGCAACGCCAGCGCATCATGATCGCCCGCGCGCTGGTGCGCCGCCCGCGGCTGCTGGTGCTCGACGAGGCCACCAGTTCGCTCGACCAGGACAGCGAGGACGCGATCTGCGACACGCTGGCGGCGCTGCGCGGGGAGCTGACGATACTCGCGATCTCGCACCGCCCCGCGTTCGCGGCGATCTCCGACCGCGTGGTGCAGGTCGACCGGCTGGCGCGGGGCGAACCCGGGGCCGTGAGCGACGCCGGCGGCAATGGTTACGGAAATTCCGGTTCCACTCCGGCCTGAAACGGGCGTAGAGTAGCGCCATGGACATGTTGGCGACCGATACCGATTCGCTGTCCGAGGCGCTGCTCGACGGCGCCGTGGCGGTGTGCGTGAAGGACGGTGACGGCCGCGTGCTGACGCAGGACCTGCGCTGCCGGCGCATCTGCGGCGAGCGCATCGGGCGCATCTGCACCGACGGTTGCATGGCGCTGTTCGCTGCCGACCACGACCGCCAGTGGCGCGACTGGGGCAGCAGCGTCTACGGCAACAGCACCATCCATGGCGCCCTGTTCGACGTCACCATGATCTGCGGCCCGCACCGCATCACCACCTTCCTGCAACCGCTCGAAGACCGCTACCACGGCGCGCTGGCACACTACACACGTGCCGGGCTGACGCCGCGCGAGGAGGAAGTGCTGGCGCTGATCCTGCGCGGGGAAACCAACACCGGCATCGGTGCCAGCCTGGGCATCTCGCGCGCCACCCTGCGCACGCACCTGAACCGCATCTACACGAAGCTGCGCCAGCGCGGCATGTCCACCGAGTTCCTGCCCGGCTACCGCACCCGCGACAAGCTGCTTGCGCGCCCGCCGGCCGCGGCGCAACCGGCTACGACGACGACGGCCTGATCCGCTCGCGCAGCGCGCGGTCGATCGCGCTCCAGCTCAGCGGCTCCAGCGAATCGAGCATGTTCTTCACGATCAGCCCGAGCTCGGTATCGCCCTCGATGTCGAGGCGGCGATTGAAGAACAGCGTGTCCGGGTCTTCCTCGCGGCGCAGCAGCTTCAGGTACTCCGCGGTGTCGGCGCTGAACATCAGGTCGGGTTCGGCCGGGCCGAACACGGGGCGGAAACGCCCGCCCTCGTAGCGGAAGCGGAACCGCGCGCCGATGTCGCGCACGTGGATCACGAAGGTGCGCCCCTCGAGCGAGGACAGATCCTCGGGCAACAGCCGCAGATAGCGTGCGAAGTTCAGCGCCAGCGCCGCCGGTATACCGTGCGGCCACTGCGGCAGCCGTTCGACCAGCCGCGCCAGCGGCGCGGGAAACCCCGGATTCACTGCCATCGCACCGCCTCCGGCACGCTCTTTTCCATGCCCGGCCGGCCGAACCAGTAACCGTCGCAGGCGCCCACCGGCAGCAGTTCGTCGATGCCGGGCGGCGTCTCGCCACGCAGCGCCGCCGCCCACGCGTCGATGATCGCGTGCATATGCGTCGATTGCGGGCTGAGCCGCAGCACGTCGACGCCGGCCGCGCGCAGCGCCGGCACCTCGGCGAGCAGGTTGTAGCTCAGCGCCGACTGCGTCTGGATGCCGTTCAGCGCGAGGAAGGGCACGCCTTCACGCGTGCGCAGCGTGATGCCGTCGGGATCGTCGAGGCAGCGGAACTCGCAGCTGTCCTTGTTCAGGTTGTGGTGGCGCGCGGTGAAGCAGCGCGCCGAGAACGCGAGCGGCATGCGCCCGAACACGAACATCTCGGTCTGCATCCCGGCCGGCCGTGCCGCCTGCATCTCGAGCACGATCTCGCGCGAGGCCTCCACGGCGGGCAGCCAGCGCGTGGCACCCTGCCCGGCAAACCACTCCAGCGTGCCGGCGTTGTAGATGTTCAGGTGTGGCCCGGCGACGAAGGGCACGCCGGCGCGCGCGAGCAGGCGCACCGCGCCGAGGTCGTTCGCCTCGACCATGAACTCGCCGTTGCCGGTCATTTTGCGCAGCGCACGCAGGTCGGCCTCGGACTCGAGCAGCGCCTGCGTCGACAGCACGACCTCCTTGCCGGCAGCGCGCAGGTCGCGCGCGAGCCCGATCCAGTCGTCGATGCGCAGCGCCGTGCGCCGCGAACACACCACCTCGCCGAGGTAGACGATGTCGAAGGCCGCGTCGGCCAGGTCCGCATAGAACTGCAGCAACTGCTCCTTCGGCCAGTAGTACAGCACCGGTCCCAGAGAGAGTTTCATCGCGCGCTCATCTCCAAGGCCGGTTGTACGCGCCGAGCGTCGCCTGGTGTCCCTCGGCCACCTTGTTCAGCTCGGCGCTCCACGCCGGGCGCACCGAGTAGCGCTGCCCGTCGGCGCCGCAGCTGTCGATCGCCGCGCGCAGCGTGCGCGTGACCTGCGCCACGTAGGCCGGACTGCGCTGGCGCCCCTCGACCTTGATCGCCGCCACCCCGATGCGGAACAGCTCCGGCAGCACCGACAGCACGTTCAGGCTGGTGGGCTCCTCGAGCGCGTAGTAGGTGTCGTCGTTGACCTCGAAGCGCCCCTTGCAGAGCGTCGGGTAGCCGGCGTTCTCGTCGTCGCCGTAGCGGTCGATCAGGATGCCGTTCAGCCGGCTCTCGAGCCCCTGCTCGCCCTTCTGCCAGCGCACCGCGCGCGCCGGGCTGCACACCCCGTGCGTGTTCGGCGACTCGCCGGTCGCATACGAGGACAGCAGGCAGCGGCCCTCGACCATCACGCACAGGCTGCCGAAGCCGAACACCTCGATCTCGACCGGGGTGTGGCGGATCACGTGCTCGACCTGCGGGATCGTCAGCACGCGCGGCAGCACGGCGCGCTGCACGCCAAACATCTCGTGGCAGTAGTTGACCGCCTCGTAGTTGGTCGCCGAACCCTGCACCGACAGGTGCAGGCGCAGCGCCGGGTGCGTCTTCGCGGCGTAGGCGAGCAACCCCATGTCGGCCAGGATCACCGCGTCCACGCCCAGTTCGGCGGCGCGATCGACCGCGGCGCGCCAGCGCGCCAGCCCCGCGGCCTGCGCGTAGGTGTTGATCGCCAGCAGCACCTTGCGCCCGCGATCGTGCGCGTAACGGATGCCCTCGACGGCGGTTTTGGCGTCGAAGTTCAGCCCCGCGAAGTTGCGTGCGTTGGTTTCGTCCTTGAGTCCGATGTAGACACAGTCGGCGCCGTTGTCCACGGCCGTTTTCAGGGCGGGCAGCCCTCCGGCCGGGCACACCAGCTCGGGTTTCCCCTGATAGGCGGCCATGCGTGAAATCCCCGGTACGGCAAGAGGCGCGCAGGGTAGCACAGCCACGCCCCGCGCGCCCTAGAATGGGACTTCCGCCGCTGGTTCCGGATCCGATGAACGCCACCTTGCGCACCGCGTTGTTCGCCATTGCCCCGCTGGTGCCGGCGCTGCTCGCGCCGCCGCTGGCCGCCGAGCCGCGCCCGCGCTGGGAGCTCGGGCTGGGCGCCGGCGTGCTGGCGTTTCCGCCCTGGCCCGGCTCGACGCAGCACGAGGTCTTCGTCGCCCCCGCGCCCTACGTGGTCTATCGCGGCGAGCGCCTGCAGGCCGATCGCGGCGGCATCCGCGCGCGGCTGTTCGACACCGACGCGCTGTCGCTGGAACTGAGCCTGGCCGCGACGCCGCCGCCCGGCAACGACGACGCGGCGCGCGAGGGCATGCCGGAACTGGACCCGGTGGCCGAGTTCGGCCCCGAGCTGCGCTGGCGGCTGTGGCGCGCCGCGGACGGCGCCGCGCAATGGCAACTGCGGCTGCCGCTGCGCTCGGCGTGGAGCGTGGACACCGGCGGCATCGAGGGGATCGGCCTCGTCGCCGCGCCCGCGTTCGCATATGCATGGCAGGACCGCGGCTGGAAGCTCGCGCTGCAGGCCGGTCCGCTCTTCGGCTCCGACCGCTATCACGGGCACTTCCACACGGTCGCGCCGCGCCACGCGACCGCGGACCGTCGCGCCTACGATGCCGATGCCGGCTACGGTGGGCTGCAGTTCACCGGCTCGCTGACGCGCCGCTCGGGACGCTGGTGGGCCGGCGTGTACCTGCGCGCGCACTCGCTCGACGGCGCACGCTTCGCCGACGGCCCGCTGGCGCGCTCCGACCACGCGCTGAGCGCCGGCTTCGCGTTCGCGCGCATGTTCGCGCAGTCGCGCCGGCAGGTCGAGACGCGGATCGACGATTTTTAGTCAGGCAGATTTACTTGAATCGCCAGCGCACCTAAGATGGCGGGAACAACCCGCTCCGGGCGCCCCGGGAGGCTACGCATGGCCCACGACATTCTGGTCGAGCGCGACGTGATGGTCGCGATGCGCGACGGCACGCGGCTCGCGGCCGACATCTACCGCCCGCGCGACGACGGCGCGCACCCCACGCTGCTGAACCTGCATCCCTACGACAACGACAGTTTCCTGGTGGTGCACGAGCTGCTGTTCAGCCCGCTGATCGCCGCGCAGAAGGGCTACGCGGTGGTCTCGGTGGAGGCGCGCGGGCGCGCCGGTTCCGAGGGCGAATGGACGCCCTACGGTGACGAGGGCCGCGATGCGCACGACGCCGTCGAGTGGGCGGCCGCGCAGCCGTGGTCGAACGGCAACGTGGGGCTGTACGGGGCCTGCGCGCTGGGGCTGGCCGCGATCCAGGGCGCGGTCGCCACGCCGCCGCACCTGAAGGCGGTGTTCGCGTACATGACGGCCACCAACTTCCACAGCGGCTGGACCTACTCGGAGGGCGGCGCCTTCGAACTCGGCTTCCAGATGTCGTGGGTGTGGAAGATCCTCGCGCGCGACACCCTGTCGCGTCGCGGACTCGCTGCGGCCGAACTCGCCGCCGCACTGGCGCGCATCGACGCGGCCGCCACCGACATGAACGGCTCGGCGGCCTTCCTGCCGCTGATCGATTTCCCGCCCTACCAGGACGGCGCCGCACCGTACTGGCGCGAGTGGCTCGCACACCCGGCCTACGACGCGTTCTGGGAGCGGGTCGACAACGTCGCCGCCGCCGGGCGCATCCAGGTGCCGGTGATGCACCTGAGCGCGTGGTACGACACCTGCCTCAAGGGGCACCTCGACCTCGACGCCGCGCTGCGCCGCGCCGGCGACCCGGCACTCGCCACCCGTCATCGCATGGTCATCGGCCCGACCGACCACAGCGCCTACTACAACAAGCGGCCCTGCCACGCCGGCGAGCGCGATTTCGGCCCGGCGGCGCTCACCGGACCGGACGTGCTGGCCGGAATGGTGTTCGACTGGTTCGGTCACCACCTGTGCGGCGAACCGCTGCGCGAGTTGCCGCACCACGGCGTGCGCTACTGGCAGCTCGGCGAGAACCGCTGGAAGGAAGCGCCGGCGTGGCCACCGGCGTACACCCCCACCCCGTACTACCTGCACAGCGGCGGCGGCGCCAACACGCGCTTCGGCGACGGCACGCTGGACACCCGCACGCCACGGGTCGAGGCCGTCGACAGCTTCGTCTACGACCCCTTCGATCCGGTGCCGACCACCGGCGGGCGCAGCATGATCGACGTGCCGACCGGCGTGTACGACCAGGCGACGGTCGAGGAGCGCCATGACGTGCTGGTCTACACCTCGGCCTGCCTGGGCGGGCCGCTGGTGCTGAACGGTCCGGCAGGCGTGACGCTGTTCGCGGCCAGCGACGCCGAGGACACCGATTTCACCGCCAAGCTGGTCGACGTCGAACCCGGCGGCTACTGCGCGAACATCGCCGAGGGCATCATCCGCGCGCGCTACCGCGAGGACCGCTCGCGCGAGGTGTTCCTGGTGCCGGGCGAGGCCACTGAACTGCGCATCGACCTGTGGGACATCGCCCACACCTTCCTGCCCGGGCACCGGATCCGCCTCGAGATATCGAGCAGCAACTTCCCGCGCTTCGACCGCAACCTGAACACGCGCGTCACACCCGCGCTGGGCAGCGCGGCGGACGCCCGCAAGGCCGTGCAGCAGGTCTTCCACGACCACACGCGACCCTCGCGGCTGGAACTGCCGGTGGCACGCTCGCCGGACTGAAGCACGCGACGCGGCGCGCACCACGCATTACCCGCCGCGGGTAGCCGCGCGATTGACCGTCGCGCGCGCACGGTCGTAGCCTCCGCCGCAGTCGACCAACGCTAACCAGGAGACGGCCGATGCAACTGCCCGATATCGACATCGGACTCAGCGAGGAAGACCTCGCGGTACGCGAGACCTGCCACCGCTTCGCGCGCGACGTGCTGCGCCCGGTGGGGCGCGAACTCGACCGCCTGCAGGATCCCGCGCAGGTCATCGCGCGCGATTCGGTGCTGTGGGACGTGTTCCGCCAGTACCGCGAACTCGGCCTGCACGAGGTATTCGCCGACACCACCATGGATCCGGCGGCGCGCGCGCGCATGATGTGCGTGATCAACGAGGAACTCTCGTGGGGCGACGTGGGGCTGGCGATCACCCTCGGGCTGTCGCAATTCCACCAGCCGTGGGTGGAGCAGAGCGGCGACGCGGCGCTGCGCACCCGCTTCTGCGACCCCGCGCGGCTCACGATCGGCTGCTGGGGGCTCACCGAGCCGGACCACGGCAGCGACACCGTCTCGTTCACCGAACCCTGTTTCGATGACCCGAAGCTGCGTGCGAACTGCATCGCGCGCAAGGACGGCGACCATTACGTGATCAACGGCCAGAAGGCGGCCTGGGTGTCCAACGGCAGCATCGCCGACATCGCGGTGCTGTTCTGCACGCTGGAACCCGAACGTGGTTTCCGCGGCGGCTGCGTGATCCTGGTGCCGCTGGATCTGCCCGGCGTCGAGCGCCCGCGGCCGCTCGACAAGATCGGCCAGCGCTCGCTCAACCAGGGGCAGATCTTCTTCAGCGACGTGCGTGTCCCGGCCTCGCATCTCGTGATCGGACCCGACGTCTACCCGTTCGCGCTCGAGGGCATGCTGTGCCACGGCAACGCCGGCATGAGCCAGCTGTTCATCGGCGTGGCGCGTGCCGCGCTGGATCACGCGCTCGAGTACGCGCAGGAACGCATACAGGGCGGCGTGCCGATCGGACGCCACCAGAACGTTCGTGCACGGCTGTTCCGCATGTTCACCAAGGTGGAGGCGGCACGCGCACTCACCCGCCGCACCGCGCTCTACCTGGCGGTGAACCCGCCCTCGATCCAGCACGCGATCGCCGCCAAGGTGTTCTCGACCAACACCGCCTTCGAGGTCGCCAGCGAGGCACTGCAGATCTTCGGCGGCAACGGCCTCAGCCGCGAATACCCGATGGAAAAGCTGCTGCGCGACGCGCGCGCCTCGATGATCGAGGACGGCTGCAACGAGATGCTGGGGCTGATCGCCGGGGCGCGCATCCAGGGGTTCTGAGCGCGCCGCGAGCGGGCCGACGTGTTCGTTTTCCGCAGGCAGGATCAGCGCGTCACAACCTGAAAGACTCACCCTTCGCCAGCTGTTCGCGCACGGGCCACTGCGGACACAACATTTCGACCACCTCCATCAGCGCCACCCATTGCGCGATGGGATCGTCACGGTTCACCCGCGCGCAAGGCACGCCGCCTTCGGCCACCAGCACGACCTCGCCCTCAGGGACGTCAGGAACCGGCAACGAGTTCATCTAACAGCTCCTCGCGCTGGAACAGGACGAAATACTCCCTTAGCTCTTTCCTGTTCAGGTCATGGTTGGCACGTAGCAAGGCGCGGATGTCGTCCATGTCCCGCGTGCGCCGGGGATCATTGACGTATGCCTGCAGTTTGAACGCAATCAGACCCTCGACACTGATCACACGCACCGGACCGAGCGGCGTGTCACGCTCATCGGCCTCTGCCAGCAATCGACGGGCAATGGGCCGATGCGCATACAGGAAATCGAGCCTCTCGTCATGGCGCACGTAGTTCGCCGCATCCTCGCTGCGGTGAATGCAGATGTATCCAAGCGACAGCAGCGCGTCATGCAGTCGATCCGCGTCATCGGCATCCACCAGGAAGTCCACGTCCTGGGTCGCACGGACCACGTCGTGCGCCGCCAGTGCGAGTCCACCGATCAACGCCGGACGGGTGCCGATGTCGGCAAACACCGTCAGTGCTTCACGGATTTGATCGACCAGCTTCGACACGGGCACGTAGTCCTTAAGAATACGCAGGGGACCGCGACGCACGCAGTGTCGAGCCAACCCCGTGCCCTGCGTTCCCCGATCCTCGAATGCCGATTCAAGCACAATTAGACGCTCGCAGGCAGGATCCATGCTCGCGGAAGAGTTCGGGAGCGCAATCGAACGCGAGCGTGCGGGACCGTGCCCCGCGGGGCGAGCGCCTCAGTCGGGCCGGCCGCGGCGCCCGCCGCGGGCCGCGACCCGGTAGTGTTGCTCGTCGCAGCGACGTGCCCACATCCGGTCCAGCAACCGCGGCCACACGCGCTCGAGCAGCAGCGCGAGCGCCTGCCCGCGCGGGCGTCGCGTCACGAAGACCTCGTCGCGCGGATCGAGCAGCGCGGCGAGCAGCGCGCGGGCCGGGAGCTCGACGTCGTGCTGCGCCTCGGCGCCGGGCGCGCCGCCGGCCTCGTCCATCGCGTGCGTCATCGGGCTGCGCGTGGCGCCCGGGCACAGCGTCGTGACGCGCACCCCGCTGCCCGCGAGTTCGCGCCGCAGCACGCGGCTGAACGTGTGGAGCCCCGTCTTGCTCGCGCCGTAGATCGCGAAACCGGGCACCGCCAGCAGCGCCGCGGCCGAGACCAGGTTCACGACGTGGCCGCTGCCGCGCGCGCGCATCGCGGGCACCAGCAGCTGGCACAGACGGATCGGCACGTACAGGTTGCAGTCGATGAGCTCGCGCACGCTCTCGGCCGAACCCTGCTCGGCATGTCCGCCGATCAGCACGCCGGCGTTGTTGATCAGCACGTCGACCGCACCAAAGCGTTCCAGCACCTGCCCGACCGCGGCTGCCAACGCCGCATCGTCGCGCAGGTCCAGTGCCAATGCGAAATGGGCCGAGGCACCCGGCAGACTGGCCGCCAACGCCTGCAACGCCGCCTCGTCGCGGTCGAACAGCGCGAGCCGCGCACCCGCGCCGGCGAGCAGTCGCGCCGTGGCGGCACCGATGCCCCCGCTGGCTCCGGTGAGCAGCACGCTACGCCCCGCGAGCGCTGGACCATCGGGCTGCATGGCCGCGACGCCTCAGAGCCGGATATTGTCGTAGTACGGGATCATGATCTCGTTGTCGGCCGGGTTGTCGGCACCGACCATCGCCGGCATGCTCGGGTGCATCTCGTCCGGGTCGATCAGCACGTTGATGCACGCCGGCCGCCCCGAGGCCAGCGCCCGCTGCAGCGCCGGCGCCAGCTCCGTCAACCGCTCGACGCGCTCGCCGTGACAGCCGAACGCCGCCGCGACCGCCTCGTACGGCGTGTCCGGCAGCGCGCAGATCACGCGCCGCTCGCGTCCATACACGAGGTCCTGCCCGTGCGCCGACATGCCCCACAGCCGGTTGTTCAGGATCACCGTGACCACCGGCAGCCCGTGGCGCGCCATGGTCTCGAATTCCTGGATGTGGAAGCCGATCGCGCCGTCGCCGGTGATCTGCAGCACCCGTTTGTCCGGGTGCGCGATCGCGGCACCGATCGCCATCCCCGGTCCGACACCCAGGCAGCCGTGATAGCCGGCACCGATCAGCTGCCACGAGGCGCTGGCGCGCAGCACCATGTGGCTCCACGCGGACGCCTCGCCACCATCGACCACGTAGATCGCATCCGGCGGCGCGGCCTCGGCGATCGCGGCGACCGCATGGTACGGGTGTACCGGCGTGGCATCCGGATCCGGCGTGCCATACAGCTGGGCGGCGAAGTGCTTGAGCCCGGTGGCGGTCGCGGCCCACGCCGAACGGTCGGGCCACTCGACCGTGGCGGCGGCGTCGGCGAGCGCCCGCAGTGCCTCGCGCGCATCGGCGAGCACCGGGATGCTCACCTCGCGCAGGCGTCCGATCTCGGGCGCGTGCAGGTCGATCTGCGCGATCGGCACGCCCGGCGCCACCGGCGTGCCGAGGCGTCCGCCGCTGAACATGCCGAAGCGCGCCCCGACCACCAGCAGCGCGTCCACCCCGGGCTGGCCCATCATCGCGAGCAGCGACAGCAGCGCGAGGTCCTTGCCGTACAGCGGATGGTCGTAGGGCAGTGCGCCGTAGCCGTGGCCGCCGCAGAAAACCGGGATCCCGCTCGCCTCGGCGAAGCGGCGCAGTTCGGCCTCGGCCCCGCTCAGGCGGATGCCGTTGCCGACGAACAGCGCCGGGCGCTCGGCCGCGCGCAGCATCGCGATGATCGCGTCCACGTCCCGCGGCGCCGGCGCCGGCGCGGTGCGCACGCCGAGGCCGAAAGCCGGCTGCACCAGCTGCTCCGCGACCGGGATGTGCAGCACGTCGATCGGCACCTCGAACAGCACCGGGCCGGGCCGTCCGTTCAGGCAGGTGCGCACGGCCTGCGCCGCGAGTTCGGGAATGCGCTCGGTGTGGGTGACGCGGTGCGCCCACTTCACGCTCGGCAGCGCCATCGCGATCTGGTCGATGCCGCCCTGCAACGGGTTGGTCTCGGCGTCGCGCAGCGGCGGCGAGCTGACGATGAACAGCACCGGGATGCCGTCGAGGTAGGCGTTGGCGATGGCGGTGATCGCGTTGGTGAACCCCGGCCCCGAGGTGATCACGCAGACGCCGAGGCGCCCGGTGGTGCGCGCGTAGGCGTCGGCCGCGTGTCCGGCCGATGCCTCGTGGCGGAAGTCGGTGAGCTGCAGGCCGTGGCGCACGCAGCCCTGCCAGAACGCCTCCAGATGCCCGCCGTGCAGCGCGAAGACGTGCTCCACGCCCGCGGCGGCGAGTGTGCGCGCCAGCAGTTCGCCCCCGTCGGGGCGATGGCTCGCGTCGGTGTTCATGATCGATGTCTCCGGTCGTCGTGTCGAAGCCGCGAGGCTAGCACAACGACCGGGCATCGACCGGCTTCATTGCGAACCGGTAATTCGTGTTCGCGGCCTCAGAACCGCAGCGTGACGCCGGCGTTGAACGAGCGGCCCATGCCCGGCACCGCGATTCCCCACGGCACGCCGTTCATGCTCATCGTCGTGCCCTGGCCGATGTACGCCCCGCCCAGCGGCAGCGAGTAGAACTCGTCGAACACGTTCTCGACCGCGAAGTCGACGCGCACGCGCGCCCAGTTGTAGCCGAGGTTCAGGTTCACCAGCTCGTAGCTGCCGGTGGCGATCTCGTTGCGCACGTCCGACACCTCGTCCTTGCCGTCGACCACGACCAGTTCGAGCGCGTTGTCCCAGCGTCCCAGCCGGTGCGTCAGCATGATCTTCGCGTTCAGCGGCATGATGTTGTAGAGATCGTCGCCGCTGTCGCGGTTCTCGCCGTCGGTGTAGTTCAGCAGCACCTCGAGACCCACCTCACCGGCCCCGGTGCGCGCGATCGGCGTGCGCCCGTATACGTCGACGCCGTAGAGCCGCGCTTCCTGGTTCGCGAAGTCGAGCACGTTGAAGCGGTCGACCAGAAAGCCGGGGCGCGCGACCGCGTCGATGTAGTCGTCGACGCGGGTGTAGAACGGCGTGACGCGCAGCTGGCGGCTGCGATCGGCCGAATGCCAGTCGAGCGCCGCCGACAGCGTATCAGCCTGCTCCGGATCGAGCGCCGGATTGCCCACGTAGCCGTTGCCGTCGCCGACGAAGTTGTTCATCGTCGCCGCCATCGCCCAGGTGGACCAGGTGTAGCGCTCGTAGAGGTTCGGCGAGCGCACCTTGTGCGCGTAGCCGAACTCGATCTCGAGCCGCTCCGACGCCACATGACGCGCCAGTGCAGCGAGGTCCCAGTTGTCGTCGTTGCGCGCGTGGTCGAGCGCGTTGAAGCGCGTGCTGTCGGCGTACTGCGCACCGGGCGCCATCACCGCAGTGCTGTAGCCCTGCGCGTCGCCGGCGTCGGTGCCCACGCGCTCGTAGCGCACTCCCAGCGATGCGGTCCACGCCGTCGCGAAACGCGATTCCCATTCGGCGAACAGCGCCTTGCGCTCGCGTTCGCCGTCGCGGATGTTCCAGAAGGTACCCGGCCCCATGCCGCCACCGGAAGCCGGCCACCAGTCGTCGAGTTCGTAGGACTGGTACTCGGCGCCGACGCGCAGCAGATCCTCGGGCGACAGCGTGAGGTCGGCGCGCAGCAACGCCCCGACCGTCTCGCTCCCGGTGTACATCGGCATGCCGCCGGCGCAGGTGCCGAGCGGATCGCCGTGGAAGCGGACCGGCGAGCACGGCGTGCCGGCGCCGGAATTCGAGCCGTACCAGAAGCGCTTGTCGTCGCCGAAATCCATGAAATGGTCGACCGTCTCGCGGTACGCACGTGCCTCGACCGCCACCCCGTCGAACTGGCCGAGATAGCGCAGGTTCACGCGCTTCTGCTCGTTGTCGAGCAGGTCCATGCGCTGGTTCGGATAGAGCTGGTAGGGCATGTCCTGGTAGCCGAAGCTCGCCTGCAGCAGGTGGCGATCGTTCTTCACCGCGACACCCAGCGTGTGGTTGCGCGTTTCCCACGCCGAGGAACCGACTTCGTCGAGATCCAGCGTGTGGCCGGGGCGGCCGGTTTCGCGGGTGGTCTTGAACGCGTCACCGGCGTCGTAGTTGTCCGCCTGCGAGGTGGCACCGGTATAACTCAGCGAGACCGTGCTGCTGGCCCAGGTCGCGGCCAGGTTCGCGGTCTTCGCGTCACCGTTGCTGCGATAGAAGGCGCCCGCCTCGCCGGTGAGCAGCGCGCCCTGCCCGGGCGCGGCGAACAGCGGCACGGCCGTCTCGGCGACGATCGTCGCGCCGATGCTGTCGCCGCCCATGCTGACCGGCGCGATGCCGGCGTAGACCTGCAGCGTGCCGATCTGCGCCGGATCGAGGTACGACAGCGCCGGGTTCATGTGATTGGGGCAGGAGGCGATCAGATCCATGCCGTCGACCTTGATGCGCAGCCGGTCATCGGCCAGCCCGTGCACGCTCGGCAGGCTGGAGACGCCGCCGGCCCCGTACGCATGCACCCCGGGCACGTTCTGCAGCATCTTCGCGCTGTCGCTCGAGGAGGCGCGCATGCGCGCCAGCGCTGCGCCGTCGACGCTGTAGGCGCCCACCGCCTGCGGCAACTCGATGCGCGTGCCACGCACCAGCACCTCCTCGAGTCCGTGTGCCGGCGCGGCATCGTCGGCCCAGGCCCCCGTGGCATGGACGAGTGCGATCAGAAAAGTGAGACGCTTCAATTGCATGGCGATTCCCCGGCCGTCGAAAAAGGCCGCAAGTCTCACCGTAAAAGGAGGCCGCGGGAATGCGGCATAATGTCGCGCCGCAGTGCGGCTCAACTGCGCACGGGACGTTTCTGCAATTTGCGCTGCAGCGTGCGCCGGTGCATGTTCAGGCGACGCGCCGTCTCCGACACGTTGCCGTCGCACTCCTGCAGCACCTTCTGGATGTGCTCCCACTCGAGGCGGTTCACCGACAGCGGCCGCTCGGGCACGTCGATGCCCGTATCACCCTCGTCGCGATGGAAGGCGGACTGGATCTCGTCGGCATCGGCGGGCTTGGCGAGGTAGTGCACCGCGCCGAGCTTGATCGCCTCGACCGCGGTCGCGATCGACGCGTAGCCGGTCAGCATCACGATGCGCGTGTTCTCGTCGAGCTCCTTCAGAATGCGCACCAGCTCGAGCCCCGACGGTCCGGGCATGCGCAGGTCGACCACCGCGTACTCGGGCGATTCCTCGCGCGCACACGCGATTCCCGCCTCGGCGTCGTGCGCGACGCGCACCGCGTAGCCGCGGCGGCGGAACGCCTGCGCGAGCACGGATGCGAACACCTCGTCGTCGTCGACGATCAGCAGGCTCGGTCGTTCGAGAGCGGTCTCTTCAGTGTCCATCGGGAATCCGCAAGGCGGCGAGCGGCAGACGCACCCGGCAGCGCGTGCCGCCGCCGTCGCGATCGAACAGCTGCGCCTCGCCGCCGAAGCGCCGCAGCGTGTGGAACGTCAGGAACAGGCCCAGCCCCATCCCCTCCTGCTTGGTGCTGACACCCGCGGTGCCGAGCATGCCGTGGATGCCGGGCGCGAGCCCGCTGCCGTAGTCGCAGACCTCGAGCAGCAGTTCGTCACGGTCCCAGCGTGCACTGACGGCGACGGCCTGCGGCGAGGCGTCGGCGGCGTTGTTGAGGATGTTCGTCAGCGCATGCTCCAGCGTCTGCTCGATCACCAGCCGCGGCGCCGGCCGCGGTCCCTCGAGCACGGCCTCGACGCGCACCTCCGGACGATCGGCGCGCCAGCGCGCGAGCAGCGCCTGCAGCCAGGCCTCGAGTCCGATCGCGGTGCCGGATTCCGCGCGCCAGTCGCCGGCGGTGGCGGCCAGCGAGCCGAGGATCTGCTTGCAGCGCCCGACCTGCGCGCGCAGCAGATCGAGCCGGTCGCGATCGATCGTCTCGCCGGGCTCCACGTCCTTCAGCACCACGGCCAGCGTCGCCAGCGGGGTGCCCAGTTCGTGCGCGGCGCCGGCGGCCAGCGTGCCCAGCGCGAGCACGTGGTCCTGCTGCAGCTGCTGTTCGTGCAGGGCGGCGATCATGCGGTCGCGGTCACGCACCGAGCGGCCCATCTGCACGCCGAAGCCGGCGATCAACAAGGCGCTGAAGGTGAAACCGATCCACATCCCCAGCTCGTGCAGCCCCACCGTCGCACCGCCGTGGCCCGCATGCACCGCGGGCAGCGGCAGGTGGACGTAGCTGAGCAGCGCGTAACAGCTCATCGTCGCCGCGACCATTGCCCACGCGTAGCCGCCGGGCAGCGAGACCGCGGTCAGTGTCAGCGGCAGCAGGTAGAACGGCGCGAAGGGATTCGCGACACCGCCGGTCAGATACAGCAGCACGGTGAGTGCGCCCACCTCGAGCGTGAGGTGCAGGAACAGCTCCGCGTCCGCCACCGCGAACCGCCAGCGCAGGCGCAACGCGGTCACTGCGGCGACCACGGTCACCGCCGCGAACAGCCACAGCAACGGGGCCACCGGCAGCGGCAGCTGCCAGCGGTAGATGGCGAGCGCGGCCAGCAGCATTTCGGCCGCGAGCACGATCAGACGCAGCCCGTTCAGGCGGCGCAGGTTGATGGTGTTGCTGGACGGAGGCAGCGGCGCGGACATCGGCGCATTGTAGTGACGCCGGTGCGCACCGCAAGAAGCGCCGCGGGCCGAAGCGTCCGACCCGCGGCAAGTGGCCGTGTACGCCTCAGGCAGCAGGCGAACGGCGGCGCGCCAGCGTCAACCCGGCCAGTCCCAGACCGAACAGCGCCAGCGTCGCCGGCTCCGGCACCTCGGCCTGGGTGAACTTCGCGTACAGCCCGATGGTGTTCGTGCCACCTTCCTGGCTAATGAACGAGTCACTGATCTGCTGGCCATCGAAGGAGAAGCCGATCAGCGCCAGCGTGTAGTCGACGCCGCCGATGCTGAACGCCGAGCTCAGGTCGAGGTTCTGGAACGTGATCTGGTCGGCGCAGGGCGTCGAAGACGTGTAGGTGCACGGTAGCGAGTTCGGCGTCTCGTCGATCAGGAAGCGGAACTTGAACGTCTGCCCCGACGGCGAGGCACCGGTGACGGTGGTCAGCAGGTCCAGATCCACCGAGTCCGCCGCGGTCCCGGAGCTGATCGGGTTGTTGTAGTGACGCAGGTCACCGAGCTTGAACAGCACGTCCGGCGCATAGCTGGCCGCCGGCGGGTTGCTCGGATCGAATCCGAGCCCGCTCTTGCCGGAGCCGGTCGAGGTTCCCCAGCGTGCATCGGTGAAGTCCCCGTTGACGCCGTTCAGCACGATGCCGCTGCCACCGACCGCATTGGTCCAGGTCGGGGCGGTGTTCGTGATTTCCAGCGGTGCGGCCAATGCCAGCGGGGCCGCCGCCAGCAGCACGGCGGGCAGCAGTCCTTTTGCGAGTGCGTTCATGTGCAGTCTCCTTGCAGTGTTACGGTGCGCCGCGGCGCATGCATTTCCATGCGATCCATCCGGACGGTGGACCCGGAAGCCGCTTTGCATGGCTCGTGCCAGTTGGAAAAATTAATTGCGGATCAAACCGTTACAAAACAACGGCAGCATTTCGACAGATGCCATGTGTAAACGGCTCCGACAGCGCGGTTCAGCCCAGCAGCTGCACCTCGACGTCGGCGAGCTCGCGCAGCACCGGCCGCAGGATCGCCTCCTGGCGCTGCAGGCGGCGGTGGAAGAAGCGCACGAGTTCCGCGTCGCGCTCGGGGCCCGCGTTCGCGACCAGGCGCTCGAGCGCCTCGTCGGCCGCGCTCCAGTCCGCGGGTCGATAACCGAGCAGCGCACTGGCCTCGTCCAGATCGGCGGCCTCGCAGTCGGGCCCGAGCAGGTCGGCGCGGCGCAGGTACTCGGCGATGCGCCAGCTGGTGTCGACCTCGTAGGCGGCGGCCGCGCTCGCGCCGGCCGGAGCGCCCAGCCGCGCCAGCAGCGCGGCATGGCCCGCCGCGTGGCGCGACGGCCGCTCCGCGGGCGCCGCGACCGGATCGAGCGCGATGCCCTGGCGGTGCGCGATCACCTCGAGCGGCATCCGCGAATACACGACGTACCACGCGAGGTACTGCACGTAATCGGTTCCCGGCGGCGGGTCCGCGACGACCGCTGCGACCGTCATCGGCGTGCAGATCCCGAAACGCACCGTGTGGTAGTCCACCGCGGCGACGTCGACCGGCTCGCCGCGCACCTGCGCGTAGTGCGCCAGCGCAGCCGCGATATCACCGAGCGGCTCGCTCAGCGTGCGCGAGCGCAGCGCGCCGAGGTCGCCGGCCGGATCCCCCAGGCAGGCCAGTTCGAGGTCGAGGATCGTGGTGACACGGCCGGCGTCGAACAGGAACTGCCCGGAATCGCCGACCAGGAAGCACACCTGCGTGCGCTCGCGCGGCACGTTGCGGTGCACCCAGCGGATCACGAACTCGATCAGCGGCTCCGCACGCCGCCTGGTCTTGCGGTACGCGCGCTCCCAGTAAGCGAAATCGCCGAGCGCGACTTGTTCGGCATCCACCGGCGGGCGCAACCCGACGGCGAGGAACGGGGCGGTATCGAGCGCGTGGATGCGCGCGAGCAGCTCCATGTAGTGCTCGAGCACGGCGCGCCGCTCGTCGGGGTCCGCACAACTCGCGAGGTTGGTGTGCCCCGGTGCGCGCTCCATCACGATGCCGCGCGGCTGTTCGCAGAAACCGTAGACGTGCGGCACCGGCAGGCCCTGCCTCTCCAGCACCTGCAGCGCACGCATCTCGTGCTCGAGCGTGTAGATGCCGTGGTCGGTGGCGCCGCGATCGCCGCGGAAGTAGATGGGCAGCGTCTCGCCATCGCGCTCCAGATCGATGAACCACGCCGGACGCCAGCGCGGCTGGCGCTCGGCGCGCACGATGCGCCCGCCGAGTTCGCGCTCGATCCACGCGAAGGCGCTGACCCAGGGTTCCTCGAGATCGGCTGGCACGCGGTTCATTGGGTTTCTCCCGCAGCGTGGCAATCATGATACGGACCGTAAGGACAGCGCGGGAACCGTCACCTCGATGCACGCACCGCTCAGCCGAGTCGCGGCAGCACTTCCGCGGCGAGCAGTTCGAGGCTTTCCCAGCCCAGCGCCGGATCCATGCCGCCCATCAGCGGATGCAGGTCCAGCCGTCCGTTGCGCCGCGCGAGCGCGACGCATTCCTCGGGCGTCACGATCGCGTAGTCGCCGCTCGCGCGCAAGACCTCCGCCGTCGGCAGGCTGCGGTAGCTGCCGGTGACGCCCGCGTCTTCCTGCCAGGCGCCGTAGGCGTTGGTCTCGTGCAGTGCGTGCGGCAGCAGTTGCCGCCACGCGCGGTCCGGGTCGTGCGTGACGTGCACGAAGTTCGGACCCGGGCGTCCGTTCGGCGGTGGATTGCGCCCATGGCGGCGCGCTTCCCCGGCATAGACCTGGTACAAATCGTCGAGGTGGGTCACGAAGCCGTCGGCGATGCGCCCGGCGCGGCGCGCCGCCGCGCGCGACGAACCGCCCAGCAGGATCGGCAGGTGCTCCTGCACCGGCCGCGGCAGCACGCGGACCGGGCGGCCGCCATGATCGAAGGGCTCGCCGGTCCACGCACGGCGCAACAGCGCGATGCCGTCTTCGACCAGCCGCGGCCGCTCGGCGATGTCGCGACCGAACATCCGGTACTCGGACGCGACGTAGCCGCCGGCGACCACCAGCACGATGCGCCCGCCGCTCAGGTTGTCGAGCACCGCGATGTCCTCGGCCACGCGCACCGGGTCGTGCAGCGGCAGGATCAGCGCACCGAGCACGATGCGTGCGCTTGTGGTGCGCGCGGCAATCGCGCTCGCCAGCACCATCGGCGCCGGGTTGTAGCCGTCGTCCGCGCCGTGGTGCTCCGACAGGCTGATCGTGTGGAAACCGTGGCGATCACAGAACTCTGCGATGCGCACCGCCTCGGGATAGAGCCGGCTGGCCGGTGTCCCGAACGCCGGGGCGCGCATGTCGAAGCGCAGGTTGAGCAACACGGAGGACCCGATCCGCTCCATCACGTTTCCATTTTCCGATCAGAACACCGGGTCGAAAAAATCAGCAGTGTCGCGTGACGAAGTGACGAAGTGACGCACGAGCGTACGCGATGCAAGGCAGGGGCACCACCGGGGTGCCCCTGCGACCAACCTCAGGCAGAGCGCTTCCTGCGCGAGGCGACCAGACCGGCCAACCCCAATCCGAACAGCGCGAGCGAGGTGGGCTCCGGAACTTCGACGTCACCGCCACCGTTATAGGTGAAGTTGTCGATCATGACGTAGTCACCGGCATCACCGGACTGGTTGACGAGCGTCGCGTACGCGATACCGCCGAAGGCCAGACCGAAGTACTCGCCTGCGTTGCTCGGGCCTGTCGCAGTCAACGAATAACTGCCCAACAGGCTGTCCGTTGCATCGTAAGCCGACAGCAGCCAGATGTTGTCGGCAGCACCCCAGTTGAAGCCGAACGCGCTCACTGCCGTGGCGAAATCGAACCGCATCGAATACGCCATGCTGCTGTCATAGGGGCCGTTCTCCAGATAGAGACGCCCTCGAGTGTTGTAGCTGCCCGCGTAATCCGAGGTCACCCGCAGGGTATCGTCGATGCCCTTGAAGGTTACGTTGCCGATGGTCAGGCTGCCGTAATCGCCGCTGGCGGTCGACTCGAAATCGATCACCGTACCTCCGGCCAGAGCCGCATTCGAATCCGGTGTCCCGGTTCCCGACAGCGTTGCCGCCTCTGCGGTGCCGGCCAGCAACAACGCTGCCACTACTGAAGTTGAAAGGATAGAAACTGCTTTCATGGGTGGTCTTCTCCTTGGCTGGATTTCGGGTCGACGCGTGCTCGCAAAACGCATCCGGTGATCCACAAGCGTCTCTCCGGAACTGGACTCGTAGGTTTGACCCTGTATCGGCCAACGCACGCAGAGCCGTGCTAAGCAATCTCCGCGCCACCAATCGTGTGCCGGACGCAAGAATCTGAAAATAAAAGGGTTTAACGTACCCGCCAAGCCCCGTCGAAGCATCCGGTCTTAGTGTCATGTAAACAATCCCGACAGCTGCTCAGGCAAGCCCGCGTCGGCTCACGCGTGCTGGCTGCTGACCGCCACGATCTCGCCGGTCATGTAGCTCGCGTAGTCGCTGGCGAGGAACACCATCACGTTCGCGACTTCCCACACTTCGGCGCCGCGGCCGAAGGCCTCCTTCTGCTCGAGTTCGCGCAGCAGGTCCACCGGCGTGGTCTTCTTCAGGAAGTCGTGCAGCGCCAGCGACGGCGACACCGCATTGATGCGGATGCCGTAGGGCGCGGCCTCCATCGCCGCACACCGCGTCAGCGCCATCACGCCGGCCTTGGCGGCCGCGTAGTGGCACTGGTCGGGCTGCGCGCGCCAGCCGAGCACCGAGGCGTTGTTCACGATCACGCCGGCCTTGCGGCCCTGCATGATGCGCAGCATCGCGCGCGTCATGCGCATGGTGCCGGTCAGCGTGATGTCGAGCACGCGGTGCCACTCCTCGTCGCTCATCTCCACCAGCGCCCTGGTGCCGCCGAGCCCGGCGTTGTTGATCAGCACGTCCACACCGCCGAGCTTCTCCTCGGCCGCGTTCACCAGTGCCTGCACCTGCTGCTCGTCGGTGACGTTGGCCACCAGCCCGAACACCTGCTGCGTGCCGCCGAGCGCCTTCAGCGCCTCGACCGCCTGTGCGGTGCGTCCCTCGTGGATGTCGCTGACGAAGATCGCGCGGCAGTCTTCCTCGACGCACTTCTTCGCTGCCGCGAAACCGATGCCGGCACCGGCCGCGGCGGTGATCAGTACGGATTTGCCGGCCAGCAGGTTGTGGCCTTCGACGTAGCGCGGGGACAGGGTCATCGTGGATTCTCCGTTCGTTTCAAGTGATGTCTTGTGAGTGCGCTCCGGGGAGACGCGGGCAGCGGACCCGCCCCGACCCGGGGGCCTACGCGCGCGCCGGGCGCGGTTCCTTGGGCATCCCGAGCGCGCGCTCGGCGATGATGTTCCGCTGGATCTGGTTGGTGCCGCCGTAGATCGTGTCCGAGCGCGTGAACAGGAACAGCGACTGCAGCCGCGTCAGTTCGTACGGCGCTTCCGCGATCACTTCCGCCTCCGGACCAAGCACGTCCATCGCCAGCTTGCCGAGGTTGCGGTGCCACACCGCCCAGTACAGCTTGTAGGCGGTCGCCTCGCGCGACAGCGAACCGTCCTGCTGTCCCGAGAGCATGCGCATCGCGTTGTAGCGCATGATGCGCAGGCCGATCCATGCATCGGCGATGCGCTGGCGGATCACCGGATCCTTGCCGCGCCCGTTCGCCTGCGCGATGCGGATCACCTCGTCGAGCTCGTTCTGGAACAGCATTTGCTGGCCCAGCGTGGAAACGCCGCGCTCGAAACCGAGCAGCGCCATGCCGATCTTCCAGCCGTCGCCGGGCTTGCCGAGCATGTCGCCGGCATCGCAGACGGCGTCGTCGAAGAACACCTCGTTGAATTCCGAGGTGCCGGTGATCTGCTCGATGGGACGCACGGTCACGCCGGGCTGGTCCATGCGGACCAGGAAGAAGCCCAGCCCGGCATGCGCCACCGACTCCGGGTCGGTGCGCGCGATCACGAAGCACCACTGCGACTCGTGCGCCAGCGAGGTCCAGACCTTCTGTCCGTTCAGCAGCCAGCGCCCGTTCTCGAGGCGCGCACGCGTCTTCACGTTCGCGAGGTCCGATCCCGCGCCGGGCTCGGAGTAGCCCTGGCACCACAGTTCGGTGCCGTTGCGGATTCCCGGCAGCAGGCGCGCCTTCTGTTCCTCGGTGCCGAAGGCGATGATCGTCGGGCCCGCGAGTCCCTCGCCGATATGTCCCACGCGCCCCGGGCCGCCGGCACGCGCGTATTCCTCGTGGAAGATCACCTGCTGCTCGATCGAGGCGCCGCGGCCGCCGTACTCGCGCGGCCAGCCGATGCAGGTCCAGCCGCCTTCGGCCATGCGCTGTTCCCAGCGCTTGCGCTCCCCGGAAAACATGTGTTCGTCGCCGGGCCCGCCGCGGAAGCGGATCTGTTCGAATTCGCCGCACAGGTTCGCGCGCAGCCAGTCGGCGACCTCGCGGCGGAAACGCTCGTCGTCCTCGCTGAAACTCAGTCTCATAGACCCAACCCCGCTGCAATGCGCTCCCGGTGTTCGGCGGCGTCACCGAGGAAGCTCTCGCTGGCGCGCGCGCGCTTGAAGTACAGGTGCACGTCGTACTCCCACGTGAACCCCACCCCGCCGTGCAGTTGCAGCGCAGTGCCGGCATTGAAGAAGTACGTCTCGCTGCAATAGGCCTTCGCGAGGCTCGCCGCCGCCGCGAGTTCCGCGTCGGCAACGCCGCCGGCCAGTGCCTCGGTAGCCACGCAACCGGCGTAGTAGACCGCGGAACGCGCGGCCTCGGCCTTCAGCATCATGTCGGCCGCCTTGTGCTTGACCGCCTGGAAGCTCGCGATCGTACGGCCGAACTGCTGGCGCTCCCTGGTGTAGGCGACCGCGATGTCGAGGATCTGCTGCGCGCCGCCGGCCTGCTCGGCCGCCAGCGCAACGGTCGCCAGCGCCAGTATGTTCGCGAGCGCCGCGCCGGCATCCGTGGCGGCAGCGTCGAGCAGCGCCGCGGCCGGCACCCGCACCTGTTCGAGGCGGAGCGAGGCGAGCTTGCGCGTCTGGTCCATCGTGGGCAGCCAGGCACGCGTGACGCCGGCAGTATCGGCAGGCAAGGCGAACAGGCCGATGCCGGCCGTACCCGCGCTGCCCGGGGTGCGCGCCGCAACGATCAGCAACCCGGCCGTGTGCCCGTCGACGACGTAGCGGTAGTCGCCGTCCAGCACGTAGTCCTCGCCGTCGCGGACGAAGGTGGCGGAGACACCGGTGGCGTCCCAGCGCCCGGAAGCGTCACACCAGGCGAGCGTCGCGCGGCACGAGCCGTCGGCGATCGCCGGCAGCCAGCGTTCCTTCTGCGCCTCGCCGGCGGCGAGCAGCAACGCGTTCGCGCCGAGGCAGATCGAGGAAAAATACGGCGCGCACAGCAGCCGGCGCCCCATCTGCTCCATCAGCGCGACCACCTCGACGTAGCCCAGCCCGAGCCCGCCGTACGCTTCCGGCACGTGGATCGCGGTCCAGCACATCTCGCCGGCGATCCGGTGCCACAGTTCCGGTTCGAAACCGGCCTCGGTGGCCATCGCGCGACGCACGGCCGCGGAATCGCAGTGGTCCGCCAGGAACTGCTCCGCGGTCTCGCGGATCATCTGCTGCTCTTCGGTGAAGGCGAATTCCATCGCAGCCCTCGTGTGTCAGCGCTATCGAATTCGATCCGGCCGCCGGGCGGCCGGACATGTTCGCGTAGGTCCGGGCTGTGCCCGGACATGAACTGTTCGGCCACAGGCCGAACCTACACGGACATGAACTGTTCGGCCACAGGCCGAACCTACACGGACATGAACTGTTCGGCCACGGGCCGAACCTGCGGGTTCGCTCAGGTGCCGAAAACTTTCTGCGCCGGCACTTCCTGCGCGAGCAGTTCGCCCATCGCGGCGGTAATCTCGGCCGGTTCCCAGCGCGCCTGCTTGTCCACGCCCGCCGTGCTGCGCCAGCCGTCGCAGATCCCGATGCGACCGCCCTCGACCTCGAACACGCGGCCGGTGACGTGGCCCGAGGCCTCGCTGCCCAGCCACACCACCAGCGGCGCCACGTTCGCGGCGTCGTAGCGGTCGAAGCTGCCGTCGGTGGGCTTCTTCATCATCTCGGCGAACACGTTCTCGGTCATGCCGGTGCGCGCCGACGGCGCGAGCGCGTTCGCGGTGATGTTGTAGCGGCGCAGTTCCGCCGCCTGCACCAGTGTCAGCGAGGCGATGCCGCCCTTGGCGGCCGAATAATTCGACTGCCCGACCGCGCCCTGCAGTCCGGCGCCGGAACTGGTGTTGATGATGCGGCCGCTGACCGGCTTGCCGTCCTTCGCCTGCTGGCGCCAGTAGTTGCAGGCGTGGCTGCTGATGCAGAAGTGCCCCTTCAGGTGCACGCGCATCACTTCGTCCCAGTCCTGCTCGCTGAGGCTGACGAACATGCGGTCGCGGCAGATGCCCGCATTGTTCACCACCACGTGCAGGTCGCCGAAGGCTTCGAGCGCGGCCTTGACGATCAGCGCCGACTGCTCGTAGTTCGTGATGTCGTTGCTGTTCGCGATGGCCTTGCCGCCGGCGGCGGTGATCTCGCCCACCGTGCGCCCGGCCGCCTGCGGGTTGATGTCGTTGATGACCACGGATGCACCCTGCTTCGCGAACAGCAGCGCGTACTCGCGCCCCAGCCCGCCGCCGGCACCGGTGATGATCACTACGCGTCCGTCACAGATTCCTGCCATGTCTCGATCTCCTGTTCGGTCCGGTTCGTATCTGTGTCGGCATGATTGCCGACCTGCGTGTGCTCTGCTGTCGGCATCAATGCCGGCCTACAGGCGCTCGATGATCGTCACGTTCGCCTGGCCACCGCCCTCGCACATGGTCTGCAGCCCGTAGCGGCCGCCGCTGCGCTCGAGTTCGTGCAGCAGCGTGGTCATCAGTTTCGCGCCGCTCGCACCCAGCGGATGCCCGAGCGCGATCGCGCCGCCGTTGACGTTGGTGCGTTCGTGCGGGTAGCGGGTTTCCTTCAACCACGCCATGACCACCGACGCGAAGGCCTCGTTGATCTCGACCCGGTCGATGTCCTCGAGCTTCATGCCGCAGCGCTTCAGCGCGTGGGCGGTCGCCGGGATCGGCGCGGTCAGGTGCCATATCGGATCGTCGGCGCGCACGCTGAGGTGGTGGATGCGCGCACGCGGCGTCAGTCCGTAGCGCTTGAGCGCCGCCTCCGAGACCACCAGCAGCGCGGCCGCCGCGTCGCAGGTGGAGCTCGATACCGCAGCCGTGATGCCCGGATACGCCGGGTTCACCGGCGCCAGCGTCGCCATCTTCTCGAGCGTGCTCTGGCGTGCGGTCTCGTCCATGCGGAACACCGAGCCGTCCGGCAGCGTGTACGGCACCACCTCGCGATCGAAGCGCCCTTCGGCGATCGCCTTCAGCGCACGATCATGGCTCTCCTTGGAGAACACCTCCATCGCCTCGCGGCTGATCTGCCAGTGATCGGCGATGCGCTGCGCGGCATAGAACTGGTCGACCGGCGCGTCACCGAAACGCGCGCGCCAGCCGACGCTCTCGGCGAAGGGTGTCGTGAAGCCGAGCGGCTGCCCGGCCAGCATCGCCGAGGAAATCGGGATGCTGCTCATCGTCTGCACGCCGCCGGCCAGCACCACGTCCTGGGTGCCGCTCATCACGGCCTGCGCCGCGAAATGCACCGCCTGCTGCGAACTGCCGCACTGGCGGTCGATCGTGGTTCCCGGCACCGCGAGCGGCATGCCGGCGACCAGCCACGCGGTGCGCGCGATGTCGCCGGCGAGCGCACCGATGGTGTCCACGCAGCCGAAGATCACGTCGTCGTAGTCCTCGGCGGGGATCGCGTTGCGCCCGACCAGCGCGCGGATCACGTGCGCGCCGAGGTCGGCGCCGTGCACCGCGGCGAGCGAGCCCTTGCGCTTGCCCGTGGGCGAGCGCAGCGCATCGACGATATAGGCTTCGGCCATGCTGCAGTCCTCCGTTCAGAATGTGGCGCCGGCGCCGATCGCGGCGTCGTCGGCGAGCACGAAGTCCGCCACGCGCAGCTTGTGCAGCGCGCGGTCTCCCCAGGCGTTGTCGAGCGTCCACGCACGCTTGGCGAAGATGTGCAGGTCGACTTCCCACGTGTAGCCCATCGCGCCGTGCACCTGGATGCTGTTGCGCGCGGCGAGCAGCGCGGCCTCGCTGGCGGCGATCTTGGCGTGCGACACCGAGACCGCTGCACGCGCGCTGTCGTGCGCCACGTCGTGGGCAGCGCGATGCACGGGCGCCTTCGCGTACTCGAGCTTGACCGCGACGTTCGCCATCAGGTGCTGCACCGCCTGGAAGCTGCCGATCGCCTGCCCGAACTGCTTGCGGTCGCGGGTGTAGGCGACCGCGAGATCGATCATGCGCTGGGTCAGCCCCAGGCACTGCGCGGCGGCGCCCAGCGCGCCGCGGTCGAGCGCCGCCCCGAGCAGCGCGCGGCCCGCGGCGCCGGCGGCGATGCAGGTGCGCGCCGACGGCGTCCAGTCCACGCGGAACAGCCGCCGCGACGGATCCAGGCATTCGTTGGCGGTCAGCGTGACCTCGGCACGCGGCACCGCGTGCAGCGCGTCGCCGTGCGCGAGCAGCAGCAGGTCAGCGACGTGCGCGTCGGCCACCAGCGGGTCGCAAGCGAGTCCGACCGCGAGCCTGGCGTCGCCGGCGGCCACGCGTGGCAGCCACTCGGAGGCGAGCGCCGCGTTGCCGCAGCGCGCGAGCAGCGGCGCACCGACCAGCACGGTGTCGATCAGCGGTTCGGGCAGCGCCACGTAGCCCATTTCCTCGGCGAGCAGCACGAAATCGAGTTCGCTCATGCCGAGTCCGCCGTGCTCCTCGGCGATGGTGAGCCCGGTGAGACCGAGCCCGGCGAGCTGCGCCCAGAGTTCGTCAGAACGGCCGGTCGGCGTTTGCCACGCGGCGCGGATGCGCTCGGGCGTGACCTCGGCGGCGAGGAATTCGCGCACCGTGCGCTGGAACAGACGCTGGTCTTCGCTGAAACGGAAATCCATCTGCCTTCTCCTTACGCGCGCGGCATGCCCAGCATGCGCTGGGCGATGATGTTGCGCTGGATCTCGTTGGCGCCGGCGTAGATGCTGCCCGACTGCGCGAACAGGAAACCGTCGAGCCAGGTGCCCACGTCACCGGCATCGGGCGCGTGCGGCCACAGCTCGGCGCGCGCGCCGAGGATGCTGAGCGCGGTCTCGTGCATGCGCTGGTCGAGTTCGGACCAGAAAATCTTGTTGGTGCTCGATTCCTCGCCGATCTTGCCGCCGGCGTTGAGGCGGCACGCGGTCTGGTAGGTGGTCAGGCAGTAGGCCTCGGCGTCCATCCACGCGCGCAGCACCGCCTCGCGCACCGTCGGGTCGCGGTCGGCGCTGGCGCGATTGGCGCGGTACAGCTGCACCAGGCGCGCGGCGGTCTGCTGGAAACGCGCGGGGCTGCGCAGCATCAGGCCCCGCTCGAAACCTGCGGTCGCCATCGCGACCTTCCAGCCCTTGCCCTCCTCGCCGAGGCGGCAGTCGACCGGCACCTTCACGTTGTCGAAGAAGATTTCGGCGAAACCCGGCAGCCCGTCGAGCTGCGGGATCGGGCGCACCGTGATCCCCTCGAGGTTCAGCGGCACCAGGATGAACGTCAGGCCGTGGTGGCGCTCGGAGGCCGGATCGGTGCGGAACATGCCGAAGCACCAGTCGGCCCACACGGCGCGCGTCGACCAGGTCTTCTGGCCGTTGATCACGTAGTGGTCGCCCTGGCGTTCGGCGCGCGAACGGATCGCCGCCATGTCGGAACCCGCACCTGGCTCGGACCAGCCCTGGCACCAGACTTCCTCGCCGGTCGCCATCTTCGGCAGGAAGCGCTTCTTCTGCTCCGCGGTGCCGTACTCCATCAACGTCGGGCCGAGCAGGAAGATGCCGTTCTGGTTCACGCGCAGCGGTGCGCCGGCGCGCCAGTACTCCTCCTCGAAGATCAGCCATTCGATCAGGTCGCAACCGCGGCCGCCGAGTTCCTCGGGCCAGGTCACCATGCCCCAGCGCCCGCTGTTCAGCTTCGCTTCCCACGCGCGGTGCTGGCGGAAGCCCTCGGCGGTATCGAAGCTCTGCAACGGTTCGGCCGGCACGTTCGCAGCCAGCCAGGTGCGGACCTCGCGCCGGAACGCCTGCTGCTTCTCGGTGTATGCCAGTTCCATGTGTTCGCGTCTCCGGATGTGCGCCGCTCGCGCGCCTCAGAAATTCGCGTCGCGCTTCTGGACGAAGGCGTCGCGCGCTTCCTGCGAGTCCTTGGTCGTGTAGGCCTCGAGCGTGAAGCCCTGCTCGCTGCGGTACTTGTCCTCGAGGTTGCCGTCCTCGATGCCGTTCAGCGCCTCCTTGGCGAGGCGGATCATCGCCGGGCTCTTGGCGGCGATCTTCACGGCGATCTCGCGCGCTGCGGCGCGCAGCTGATCGCGCGGCACCACGCGCTCGATCGCACCGAGGCGGTACGCCTCCTGTGCATCGATCATCTCGCCGGTGAAGTACATGTGGCGCACCTTCTGCACCGGGAACAGCCGCTGCAGGTGTGCACCGCCGCCCATCGCGCCGCGGTCGACCTCGGGCACGCCGAAGCGCGCGCATTCGGAGGCGACCACGATATCTGCCGCGCCGCTGATGCCGATGCCACCGCCGAGCACGAAGCCGTGCACCGCGACGATCACCGGTTTCGGGTTGCGGTGCACCGCCCGGAAGGTGTCGTAGTTGCCCTTGTTGACCTTCACGATCACGTTGCGGTCCGCGGCGAGCTCCTTGATGTCCACACCGGCGCAGAAGCCGCGGCCCTCGGCCGCGATCACGATCACGCGCACCGCCTCGTCATTGCCCAGCGCCTCGATCTCGGCGGCGATCGCGGCCCAGCCATTGCTGTCGAAGGCGTTGACCGGCGGATGATCGAACACCAGTTCGGCGATGCCGTCGCTGATGGTGGTCTTGAATGGTTTGCTCATGGCGCTTCTCCAGCCGTTTTCCTTGCATCCGTCGGCATGAATGCCGACCTACGTTCCGATGTCCCCCGGTGCGCGGGTCCGTCGGCATGTCGGCATGTCGGCATGAATGCCGACCTACGGTGTGGCGCGTCTCGCCAGTGCCGCCAGACAGTCTTCCGCCTCGCGCACGATGCGCTCGATCAGCTCGGCGCAGCTCGGCAGGTCGTCGATCACGCCGGCGACCTGCCCGCTCGGCAGCACGCCCTCGGCGGGGCGGCCCTCGACCATCGCGCGCTGGATGATCATCGGCGCGTTGGCCGACATGATCGCCTGCGCCGGCGTGAGCTCGTCGTCGCGCTGCATCGCGACCGCCGCCTTCAGCAGCTGCGGCAGCGAGGCGCCGGTGTGCTTGCGAAATGCCAGGCCGTTGCGCACCGCGATCAGCAGCTTCTTCAGCGGACCGGCGCGCTCGAGCTCGATCAGCACCTCGTTCATGATCATGCGCTGCGGCATCCCGTCCATCGCGGTCGAGACCACGATGTCGGCCGGGTTGCGGCACGCCACGTAACGGTCCTTGGTCGCCTGCGGCACCGGGCTGTCCGAGGTCATCAGGAAGCGGGTGCCCATCGCGATGCCTTCGGCGCCGAAGGCCAGCGCGGCGACCAGCCCGCGGCCGTCCTTGAAGCCCCCGGCCGCGACCACCGGCACCGTGACGGCCTTCACCACCGCCGGCAGCAGCAGCGTGGTCGGCACCGACCCGGTGTGCCCGCCGCCCTCTCCGCCCTGCACGGTCACAACATCGGCGCCCAGTTCGACCGCCTTCACCGCGTGCTTCACGGCGCCCACCGTCGGCATGCACACCACGCCCGCGTCCTTGAGCTTGCGGATGAACTCCTTGCCCGGCGAACGGCTGTAGCTCACGGCGCGCACGCCGTGCCTGACCACCAGATCGACGATGGCGGCCGCGTTCGGCTGGTACATGTGGAAGTTCACGCCGAAGGGCTGCGGCGTGAGTTCCTTCGTGCGCAGGATGTCGCGCTCCATCTGCTCGGCCGGTATGGTGGCGCCGGCCAGGAAGCCGAAGCCGCCGGCGTTGCAGGTGCCGGCCACCAGCTTCGGGTCGGCGACCCAGCCCATCGCGGTCTGCACCACCGGATAACGGCAGCCCAGCAGTGTGGTCAGTCGGGTATCGAGCATGGCCGGCCCTCCGCCGATCTCAACGTGCCGAGCGGTCGCCCGGCGGATTGTCCCTGATCTCGCGCGCACGCAGGTTGTGCGGATCCATGCGGCGGATCACCTCGAGCTGCTGCGCGGTCGGAGCCGGCGTGGTCACCACGTCGTCGGGAACGCAGACCGGGAAGCCGGTGTTCTGCACCACCTGCTCGACCGTTATCCCCGGATGCAGCGAGCGCAGCCGCAACTGGTGGTCGGGGCCGCCGAAGTCCATCACGCACAGATCGGTGACGACCAGCCGCACGTCGGCCAGTTCCTCCATCGTGTAGCCCCTCGGCAGCCGCGCCGGGTTGTAGCCGACCGAGCACACCACGTCGCACTCGCCGTCCTTGAACACGCGCGTGTTGTGCGAGGGCACGAAGAAGGAGTTCGCGTGGTTGCTCGAATTGCCCGGGAATCCGCGCACGCCGAGCATCATCGCCTTCGGCTTCGCGTAGTCGCCGATGCACGAGATGTTCGCCTGCCCGAAACGGTCGATCTGCGTGGGGCCGACCATCGCGTGGCGCTTGCCGCCCCAGACGTTGTCGAAGATGCGCGAGAAGCCCATCCACGTCTCGTACCGCGGGCGGAAATCCGCCGGTCGCGGGCCCATCGGGTTCGGCTCCGAGAGCAGGAAGGCCTCGGAGTCGGTCATCATCAGATCCGGGTTCGAGGTCAGCATCGCCAGCGAGGCGGCCAGGCGCGGGATCGTGCCGATGCCGGTCGCCAGCACCTCGCCGTCGTGACGCCAGGCCTCGGAAGCCGCGCAGATCAGCAGTTCCGCCAGGGTGTAGTCGCTCGTTGCCATGGTCACGGTCCTCTGCTCAATACGTCGGAAGCGGGAGTGCGCGGATCGCGTCCAGGCCACCGACCGCCTGCTGGTAATGCGCCTCGGAATCGCCCACGTACCGGCTCATGTATTCGGCCCAGCCGTTCTCGGCCGCCGCGGACGCCTGGTACTCCTTGAAATGCGCGACGTCGAAACCGTACAGCGGAGTGCAGCTGCTCGGGTGCGCACCACCCGGGATGTGCACCACGCCGGTGGTCTCGGAGCGTTCCCAGTAGACATAGCGTGCCTCCTCCGGCGACGCGAAGAACGCGGTGTCGACGAGTTCGTCGCAGCTCACGTAGGTCTTCGCCGAAGCACGCGCCATCACGTCGTCCATGTAATGGTCGGGTCCCTTGATCTGGCAGACGCCGCGCGCATCGGCCCGGTCGACGTGGAGCAGCGCCGCGTCCAGTGTCAGGGCGGGCATCGCGACCAGTTCGCGCGCGTCCTCGTACGGCGAGACGATCGTCCTGATCTGCGGGTTGTGGCGCAGCACGTCGGTGCCGAGTCCGATGCGGGTCGGCAGAAACGGCACACGCATCGCCGCGGCGCGCAACCCGAGCAGGTACATGCCCTCGTCGATCTCCATCACCTCGATCTCGCCCTTCTGGCGCGCGAGGCGGAAATAGGGCTCGAGCGGGATGAAATCCAGCGACACGAAAGCGAATACCAGCTTGCGCACCTTGCCGGCCGCGCACAGCATGCCGACGTCGGCGCCGCCGTAGGCCACCACCGTCAGGTCACGCAGGTCCGAGCGCAGGATCTCGCGCACCAGCGCCATCGGCTTGCGCCGCGGACCCCAGCCGCCGATCCCGATCGTCATGCCATCGCGGAGCTGGCCGATGGCCTGCGCCGAACTCATCAGTTTGTTCATCGCCGTGCTTCCTCACCCACGCCGGACACCGGGCCGGCAGTATAACCTGATTGGGGCGCGACCAGTAAAATGGATCGCCACTTTCTACGCATATCGACCTGACCGGTCATCACACAACCGAAATACAGCACAAAATCCATACCGAGCTACGCATTTTGCCGCTCAGGCGTCGTACCGCAGGCGACGATGCGGCTGATCCGGTAATCGTGCTTCACGAAGCGTGCCCCGAGCGAACATTCGACGTGGCGCACCCCCGGGATCGCGTGCACGTTGGCGTGCAGGAACGCGCTCAGCTGCTCGGCCGACTGCACCATCGTGATCGCGAGGATGTCGAAGCCGCCGACCATGATGCCGACGAAACCGATCTGCGGGTCACGCGCCAGCGCCTCGGCGACCGCGCGGCTGTGGCTGCCGCGCTCGACCTCGACGCGGATGAACGCCAGCGCCGGGTTGGCGAGCTTGCGGATGTTGGTGACCGCGGTGATCCGGATCTGGCCCTCGTCCTCCATGCGCCGGATGCGCGCACGCACCGTGCCCTCGGTCACACCGAGCACCTCGGCGATGCGCCGGTTGCTGGTGCGCGCATCGCGTACCAGGTGATCGAGGATGCGCCGGTCCACCTCGTCCAGCCGCCGCTTAGTCATCGAAAGGCACCCAGTCCGGCTGGTTCTTCAGCACGTCGACCGCCAATCCGGTCAGGATGCGCCGCACGCCGGGGATGTTCACCAGGCGGTCGGTCACCAGCTCCGCGAGGTGCTCGTGGTCGCGCGCGACCATCAGCAGCTCGATGTCGTGCGTGCCCACGACCAGGCTCACCGAGAACACCTCCTCGATGCGCGCCAGCGCCTCGGCGACCTCCAGCGCGGGACGGCCATCGACCTCCACACCCACCACCAGCAGCAGTTCGTAACCGACCGCCTCGGCATCGGCGACCGCCACCACCTTCATCGCGCCCGAGGACTCGAGCTGGCGCACCCTCGCGCGCACCGCCGATTCGGTCAGCCCGAGCGCATCGGCCAGCGCGCGGAACGCCATCCGTCCGTCGCCACGCAGCAGCTCGATCAGCCGCCGGTCGGTGTCGTCCAGACCGGCCATCTGCCCCAGGCGCGCCTCGCGCCGCGATGCCCCGCCCACGGCACCCGCCACCGCGCTCAGCCCGTCTGCCCACGCAGCACGGTCTTCTGCACCTTGCCGGCCGCGTTGACCGGCAGCGTGGCGACGAACTCCACGCTGCGCGGCACCTTGTAGTTCGCCATGTTGCGGCGGCACCAGTCGATCACGCCCTGCCCGGTCAGCGTGGTGCCGGCACGCGGCACGATGAACGCCTTCGCGACCTCACCCATGCGCTCGTCGGGCACGCCGATCACCGCCGCCTGCGCCACGCCGTCGAGCGAACACAGCAGGTTCTCGATCTCGGCCGGGTAGCAGTTGAAGCCGCCGACGATGAACATGTCCTTGATGCGGTCGGTGATGCGCAGGTAGCCCTCGGCGTTGAGCACACCGATGTCGCCGGTCTTCAGCCAGCCGTCGGGCGTGATCGTCTCGGCAGTCGCCGCCGGGTCGTCGAAGTAGCCCTTCATCACGTTGTAGCCGCGCACCCATACCTCGCCGGGCTCGCCCACCGGCACCGGCTCGCCGGCCGCATTGGCGCAGATCACCTCGACCCCCGGCATCGCGCGTCCGGCCGTGGTCGCCACCAGTTCCGCCTCGTCGTCCATGCCGCTGATGGTGACCACGCCGCAGGTCTCGGTCAGGCCGTAGGCGGTCAGCACGGTGCTGAAACCCAGTTCGCTGCGCATGCGGCGGATCAAGTCCACCGGCACCGAGGCGGCCCCGGTGACCGCGAGCCGCAACGAGGACAGGTCGTAGGTGTGACGGTCCGGATGCGCGAGCAGCGACTGGTAGATCGTCGGCGGCCCGGGCAGCATGCTGACGCGCTCGAACTGGATGCGCCGCAGCACGTCCGCGACGTCGAAGCTGACCACCGGCAGGATGCGCGCGCCGCGAATGATCGCCGCCAGCCAGCCCGCCTTGTAGCCGAAGGAATGGAAGAACGGGTTGATGATGAGGTAGTTGTCGTCGGCCGTGAGTCCGACGGTGCGACTCCAGGTGTCGAAGCAGCGGATGTTCTGCGCGTGCCCGGTCATCACCGCCTTCGGCTTGCCGGTGGTGCCCGAGGTGAACATCAGGTCCAGCGTGTCGTCGGGAGCTACGCGGGCCGCGAGCCGCTCGACGCCGGCGTCGGGCACGGCGGCGCCGCCGGCGACGAATTCGGCCCAGCTTGCGAGTCCGCCCTCGGCTACACCGAACAGCACGATGTGCTCCAGCGCCGGCAACTGCTGCTCCGCCAGCATCTCGGGGTAGCGGTTGCCCGCGAACTCGGTGACCGTGAACAGCAGGCGCGCGCCGCTGCGCTGCAGGATGTACGCCGCCTCCGCGCCCTTCATGCGCGTGTTCAGCGGCACCAGCACCGCACCGATGCCCTGCGCCCCCAGGGCCGCGAGGATCCACTCGTGGCGGTTCGGCGCCCAGATCGCGACGCGGTCGCCGTGCCCGATGCCGGCGGCCAGCATCGCCTTCGATGCCTCGCGCGCGCGCGCCGCGAGCGCGATGAAGTCGAGCCTCAGTTCGCCCTCGACCAGCGCCGTGCGCTCGCCATGGGTGGCGGCGGCCCACGCGATCAGTTGCGGCATCACCTGCGGCAAGCCGGATTCCTCAGTCATTCGGTCCTCCTGCGAAATATCGCATGGCAAACGCGTGAAATTGACGCAAAATCATATTATCGCTGCGTTTTTGGCACAAGAATTCGTAATGAAACACTTCATATTTTGCGCATTCCTTGCGAGACAGCGGGCCTCCGTGTTGCTCGGTGACCGGTGTTTCGTGCCAACCAGCGGCCCCGCTTCGGCTATCCTTGGGCGAACCCCGACCAATCGCGGATGAACCCCACCCCGGCGAACCACGACGGCATGAGCGCAATGATCGCACCGGTATTGGCAGCGTACCGCGAAAAACGGGTCGAGGATAACGCACGTACACGCTGGTACTACGCCCTGCCCCTGCTGGCTGTCGCTGTCATGATGCTCGCGGCTCACCTGCTGGGCGGCCCACCGATGCCCCTGGGCCTGAACAGCGCCATGGGAGGCTATACGCTGGCCTTCGCGTATCTGGCGGTGGTCGCGCTCGGGGGCGTACTCGGCGGACGGCGGCCGCGCCTGCGGGAGCCGCGGGCCGAACAACTTCTGGACGACTTCTGGATGGCACTGCTGATGCCCGGCGCCGGCGCGCTGGCCACGCTGGACGCAGCCAACAGCGACATTTCCGCGTTCACCATGATCTGCCTGCCGGTGGCGATCTTCCATCGTGGACCGGCCCGTTCCACGATCGCGCTGCAGGCGCTGGGTTTCGCATGCGCGGCCACGGGCATCCTGCTCCGGGCGCCACTCGACCCGTTCTCGCGCTATATGCTGCTGACCGTGATCGGGGTCAGCGCCACGGTGTTCGCGTACATCGGCATCCACTTCGAGCGCACGCGGCGGCGCGCCTTCGTCGCCGCCTGGGAACTGGCGACCCGCACCGCGACGCTCGAGGAGCTGAACGCGCACCTCGAGGCGCGCAGCGAGGAACTCGAAACCGCGAACCGGCGCCTGGAGGAACTGGCCGGCACCGATCCGCTGACCGGCGTGGCCAACCGCCGCCAGTTGTTCGAGGCGATAGAACGCGAGTTCGGACGCGCCCGGCGCTTCGGCAACCAGCTCGCACTCGCGGTGATCGATCTCGACGATTTCGGCCCGGTGAACAAGAGGCACGGCGTGCTCGCCGGTGACGAGGTGCTGCGCGACTTCGCCGCCGCGCTGCGCGGCCAGGTGCGTGGTATCGATGTGGTGGCACGCTACGGCGGCGAGGAGTTCGTGGTCGTGATGCCGGACTGCAGCGCCGCGGCGGCGGTGCAGTTGCTGGAACGCGTTCGCGTGCACATCGCCGCCACTCCGCTCAGTTCCCGCCGCATCGCGATCACCTTCAGCGCGGGCGTCGCCGCACTGAACGCCGAGGACTTCGACCCGGCCAACCTGCTGCACCGGGCCGACACCGCGTTGCGCCGGGCCAAGGCCGGCGGCAAGAACCGGGTGGAACCGGGTTGAGCGCACCACAGGACCGAAGCGCCGTCGAATCCCCCGTTTCGATCGCCGCCATCCTCGCCCTCGCGCTGCCCTCGAGTGCAGTGTTCCTGGTCGGTACGCTGGTCGCGGTGATGATGATCCGTTTCGCGGCCGGACTCGGACCCGATGCGGTCGCTGCGGTCAACGCCGGCACGCGACTCTACAACGTGTTCTTCGCCTGCGCGGCCGGCATCAACGCCGGTGCGCTGGCGCTGATTGCCAACGCCTGGGGCCGCGGCCAGCACGCCGAGGCCGAACAGTACTTCACGGTGTCGCTGCTGATCGCACTGATGCTGGGCGCTGCGGTGACGCTGTTCACGTGGGTCGGCGCCGACTGGCTGATCGGGCGCTTCGCGCTCGACGCCGCCGCGCACGCCGGCGCCGTGGCCTACATCCGCTGGTTGTCGCTGTTCTACCCGCTGATCGCCGCCTCGCTGGTGTTCGGTTCGGGATTGCGCGCGACCGGCGATGCGCGCACGCCGATGGTGGTCGCACTGCTGGTCAGCGTGGCCTCGGCGCTGCTCGCGTGGCGCTGGAGCGTTGCCCCGCCGTTCGGCCACGCGCCGCACGTTCGCTTCATCGCGCTCGGCATGGGGCTGGGCAACGTGGCGGGCTTCGCGCTGACCGTCGCATGGTGGCGCAGCGGGCGGCTGCGGCTCGATGTGCCAGTGCCGGACCGGCGCTACCACGAACGGCTGCGTGCCCTGTGGCACATCGGCTACCCGGCGGCGCTGGAACAGGCGCTGCTGCAGATCGGGGTGATCGCGTTCCTGTGGGTGGTTGCGCATTACGGCACGGCAGCCTTCGCGGCCTATGGCAGCAGCGTGAGCCTGCTGTCGCTGGCGATGGTGATCGGCTTCGGGTTCTCGATCGCGGTCTCGGTGCTGGTCGCGCAGCAGCTCGGCGCCGGCTCGGTGGCGAATGCGCGGCGCGCGGCGCGGCGCGCCCTCGGCGCGACGGTGCTGATGCTGGGCGCGCCCGGCCTGCTGCTCGCGTGGTTTGCACATCCGGTCGCGCTGTGGCTTACGGGCGATGCCGAGATCGCCGCCCACATGGTGCCGATCATCTACGCATTCACGGTCACGCTGCCGCTGCTGGCGGTGGAGTTCTGTCTTGGCGGCGCGCTGCGTGGCGCCGGCGACACCCGGTTCCCCGTGCTCAACGTGCTCGCCGGACTGGTGTTCGTGCGGTTCGGCCTCGCGCTGCTGCTGTGGCGGCTCGACGTCGCCGTCGAGTGGATCTACGCGACGCTGATCGCCGACTACGCGGTCAAGTCGGTGCTGCTGGTGCGCCGCTTCCGCTCGAGCCGATGGATCAAGCTGTCCCCAATGTAGGTCCGGGCTGTGCCCGGACATGTGTTCGGCTGTAGGTCCGGGCTGTGCCCGGACATGTGTTCGGCCGCAGGCCGAACCTACGGCAGCGTTCGGGTCGGCAACCGTGCCATCGGGCACCCTCCTGTCGAACTATTTGACAGCCGGTGTCGACAAATCCATTGGAAATCCTGCAACTGCCTGTGTTGCATGATCTTTTCTGGAATCGCCCGAATCTTGCTTGAAGTCCGCGACACGGGTAAACGCAGGACTCGCGATGCTGTTGCCACTGCCTGCCGGAGCCACCACGCGGGACGATGCGCCGGGCACGCTCGCCGATGGTGCCGGCGAGCGGCTGCAGGCGGCCTGCACGGATTTCATGAACGCGCTGTTCGATGCCGCGGCGCTCGAGCCCGGGGCACAGCGCCACGCGCGCACCCTGCAACTGCTGCGCACGCTGCGCGAACGCCGGGCGGGGATCATCGCCGCGCTGCACACGGATCTCGTGCAGCCGGGCAGCGCGGGCTACGCACTCGATCCACGCCGGCTGGGGCGACTGCTGCGGCGCCATTTCGCGCCGCTCGACCCGAGCCCCGACGAGTTCGCCTTGCTCGAGACGGTGTTCACCCGCCGCCTGCTGCATCCGCACCTCGTCACGGCGCCCGCCCCTGCCGCCCCGGAGGACGATGAAGCGACGGCACGCGTGGTGGCCCGGCTGCGGATCGGCAACCGCGCGGGCACCCCCACCGCACTCGAGGCCGTGGAAGCCGCACCGCACACGTCGCCCGCGCCGGCCTCCGCAGCCGCGCCTCCTCCGGCGACGGAGGCTGCCGGCGCGAGCCCACGCTGGACGTGGCGCTCCGCGTGGTTGCTGCTGCCCGCACTGGCACTGCTGATGCTGGGACGCCCGGCAACGACGCCCGCGCCTGCGCCGGACCCGCAGGCCGAGACCACGACCGCAACCGCAACCGCGAGCAAACCCCGGGAGATGCCACGCACCACCGATCCTGAACCGGCAACGCCCACCGGGACGGTCGCATCGCCAGTGCCGTTGGCGGCCGCGGCTCCACCGGAGGAATCCGCGACCCCGTCCGCCGTGGTGCCAGCCACCGAGGCCACGCCGCCCGCCGCCAGCGACCCGCGGCTGACACTGCAGGTGGAGTTCCTGCTGGGCCGCGCCGACGCCGCGCTCGCGGCGCTGCGGCTCACCGAACCGTACCCGGACAGCGCGGCGGCGAACTACGCGGCGGTGCTCGCGCTGGAGCCCGCCAACGCGCGTGCGCAAGAGGGGCTGGAACGCATCGTCGCGGCGTACGCGCGGCTGGTCAGTGGCGCGCTGGCGAGCGGCAACGTGGGGTACGCACGCGCACTGCTCGAACGCGCGCGCACCGTGCAGCCCGCTTCCGTGCTGCTGCTGGACATCGAAGACGAGATCGCGGCGACCGGCGGCTCAGCGCGCTGACCAGACGCCGTCCTGTTCGCTGGCGCGACCCTCGCGCTCGAGCTTCAGCAGGTGCGCCCACAGCGAGTACCTGGCCATCAGATGGATCGAGCTCGGTACGTCGTCGTAGGCCGCGAGCACCAGTGCGTCGAGGGTACCGCCGCGTTGGGCAAGCACGCGCGCGACCTTGCGCTCGCGCTGCAGGCGGTGCTCGACGATGCCGTCGATCACCGCCACCGGCCCGGGCATCAACTCGCCGTGCCCCGGCGCGAGGCTGGCGAGCGGCAGTTCGCGCAGGCGACGCAAGGACTCGAGGTAGTCGTGCATATCACCGCTCGGCGGAATGATGACCACGGTGGAACCGTTCATGATGTGGTCGCCGGTCATCAGCATGCCCTCGTCCTCGAGCAGCACGCAGTAATGGTTCGCAACGTGACCAGGCGTGTGGATCGCACGCAGGCGGAACTCGCCCGTGGCCAACAGCGGCTCGCAGCCGAACGCGACGTCGGGGCGGAACGAGTGATCCTGGTACGGATCGTCGGCGGGCGCCGGCGCGCCGCGCAGTTCGGCGCCCGTCTCCTGCGCCAGCCGTGCGGCCGCCGGCGAGTGGTCCTCGTGGGTGTGCGTGACCAGTACCCAGCGGATGCGACCGGCACCCGCCGCGAGGATGGCGTCGATGTGCGCCGGCTCATCGGGGCCGGGGTCGATCACGGCAATCTCGCGCGTACCGACCAGATAGGTGTTGGTTCCCGGTCCGGTCATCACCGAGGGATTCGGCGCCACGATGCGGCGCACGCGCGACGACAGTGCGCTGATCCGACCGGGTTCGAGCGTGATCATCGGGGCACACCGGACCTGCTCAGCCCACGAGACACGGGATCGGTACCACCGGGTCGACGTCGGCGTCGTAATCCACGCCCGGGAAACCGAATCCGAACAGGCGCAGGAACTCCTGCTGGTAGCCCGCGAAATCGCTGAGCTCGTCGATGGTGTCGGTCTCGACCAGCGGCCAGAGCCGCTCGACCTCGCGCTGCACCTCCGCGTCGAGTTCCTTGCCGTCCATGCGCAGCCGGCCGGCATCGTCGACCGCGGGCGAGGCCACGCACAACGCGCTGCGGAACAGGCCGTCCACCTGTTCGATGCACCCCTCGTGCGTGCCGCGCGCCTTCATGACCCGGAACAGCAGCGCAAGATACAGCGGCATGATCGGGATCGCCGAGCTCGCCTGCGTGACCACGGCCTTCAGCACCGACACATAGGCCTTGCCGCCGAGCGGCGCGAGCTTCCGGTCCAGGCGCAGCGCCGTGCGGTCAAGGTCCTTCTTCGCCGCGCCGATGGTGCCTTCCCAGTAGATGTCCCAGGTGATGCGGTCGCCGAGATAGGTGTACGCGGTGGTGCGCGCTCCCGGCGCCAGCACGCCGGCGCCGAGCAGCGCGTCGATCCACATCTCCCAGTCCTCGCCGCCCATCACGGCCACCGTGTCGGCGATCTCCTCCGCGCTCGCCGGCTCGAGCGCCACCCGCTTGATCTCGCGGCGATCGGTGTCCAGCGTGCGCTCCTCGATGCGCTTGCCGATCGGCTTCAGCGTCGACTTGTGCGTGACGCCGGTCACCGGGTGCGTGCGTCGCGGCGCCGCCAGGCTGTAGACGACGAGGTCCACCTGGCCGAGCTCGCGGCGCACCAGGTCGATCGTCTCGCGCTTGATCTCGGCGGAGAAAGCATCCCCGTTGATGCTCCAGGCGCCGAGTCCCGCCGCGGCCGCCTCGCGATGGAAGGCCGCCGCGTTGTACCAGCCGGCCGTGCCGCACTTGCCCTCGGCACCTTCCTTCTCGAAGAACACGCCGACGGTCGCCGCGCCGCAGCCGAACGCCGCGGTGATCCGCGACGCCAGGCCATAGCCGGTGGAGGCGCCGAGCACGAGCACACGCCGGGGTCCGTTCGCTACCGGACCCTGCCCGCGCACCCACGCGATCTGCCCGGCCACGCTGGCCGCGCACCCGGTGGGGTGCGCCGTGATGCACATGAATCCGCGAACCTTGGGCTTGATGATCATCGGGTGGTGTTCCTGTCGGGTATGGCGTCGCTGCGAGCGCGCATTATAGCTGCGCGACCCCGCCGGCCGCAGGGTGCGCGCGTGAGCGACGCGAGCGTCAGAGCAACAGACGGCGGATATCGCCCAGCAGCCCGACCAGGAAGCTCAGGAAGTTGCCGGCGTCGGCGCCGTTGACCACCCGGTGGTCATAAGACAGTGACAACGGCAGTGTCTGGCGCGGCACGAAGGCGCTGCCGTTCCACACCGGACGGATCGCGAGTTTCGAGACGCCGAGGATCGCGACCTCGGGCGCGTTGACGATCGGCGTGAAGCCTTCGCCGCCGATGCCACCGAGGCTGGAGACGGTGAAGCAGCCGCCCTGCATGTCGGCGAGCTTCAACTTGCGGTTGCGTGCACGCTCGGCGAGTTCACGCGCCTCGGCGGCGATGTCCCACACGCTCTTGCGGTCGACATCGCGCAACACCGGCACCACCAGCCCCTGCGGCGTATCGACCGCGATGCCGATATGGCAGTACTTCTTGAGCACCAGCTGCGCGCCGTCGGGTGCCAGAGAGGCATTGAAACGCGGGTGTTCGCGCAGTGCCCGCGCCACCGCCAGCAGCACGAAGGGCAGCGGCGTGAGCTTGTTGCCACGCGCCTGCATCTCGGTCTTCAGCCCGGCGCGAAAATCCTCCAGGTCGCCGACGTCCGCGAGGTCGAACTGCGTGACGTGCGGCACGTTCAGCCAGCTGCGCGTCATGTTGGTGACGGTGGCCTTCTGGATCGCGCCCAGCGCCACCGTCTCCACCGGCCCGAAGGCCGCGAAATCCACCTCCGGAATCGCGGGCAATGCCGCCACCGGCGCCTGCGGCGGAGCGGCGAGCCGCTCCCTCACGTAGACGCGCAGGTCTTCCTTGCGGACCCGTCCCTTCGGGCCGCTGCCGTGCACCGCGGGCAGATCGACGCCGAGTTCGCGCGCCAGCTGGCGCACTGCGGGGCCGGCATAGACCGCGGACGATGCGCTCGGCGCCGGAGCGCTGTGGTGGTGTTCGGCGAGCCGCCGCTGCTCCTGCGCGAACACGCGGGAGATCGCCGCACCGGCATCGCCCTCGTCGACCTTCCCGCCTGCCGCGGCAGCGGCCGCGATCGTTCCGGCATCCGGCGGCGTAGCGGTTCTCGACGCCTGCAACTGCTGCGGCGTGGCGGTTCTCGGCGCCTGCACCTGCGGCGCCGCGGCTGCGATCACACCCTGCGCGCCGCGCAGGCTGCCGATGCGCTGCCCCGCGACGACGCGATCGCCGACCGCGACCGCGAGTTCGACGATCTCGCCTGCAGCCGGCACCGGCACCTCCATCGAGGCCTTGTCGCTCTCGAGCACCATCAACGCCGCGCCTTCCGCGACGTGTTCACCGACCCGCACCGAGAGCTCGATCACCTCGGCCGCGTCCACGTTGCCGAGATCGGGCACCACCAGCTCGACGGTGTTCGCGGCGGTCGGAGCGGCACTGCCGATAGCCAGCACCACCTCGGGTGCAGCGGGAGCCGTACCGGAATCGACCCCGGTTGCCCCCGTCTCAGGCTCGACTGCCGCGGCCACCGCAGCGGGCTCCTCCGCCACCGCAACGGCCGGCGCTCCGGCTTCGACCTCGGCGGCGGTCTCGATCGCGAGGATCGCATCGCCTTCGGACACGCGATCGCCGAGCTTCACGCGGATACCGCGCACGGTACCGGCCACCGGCGCCGGCACCTCCATCGAGGCTTTGTCGGACTCCAGCGTGAGCAGCGTCTGCTCGGCCGCGACCACCGTGCCTTCCGCGACGGCGATCTCGATCACCTCGACGTCGGCCGCGTTGCCGAGCGCCGGAATTCTCACCTGTACCTGCTTCACGCTGTTCTTCCTGCCTCCCGGGGAGTCCGCCTGGGTGCGCCTTTCACACCGTCGCGGGGTTGGGCTTCTCGGCATCGATTCCATAGCGTTCGATCGCCTCGACCACCTTCGCGGGGCGAATCCTGCCGTCGTCGGCCAGCGCCTTCAGCGCCGCCACGACGATGAAATGCCGGTCCACCTCGAAGAAATGGCGCAGCTTCGCGCGCGTGTCGCTGCGGCCGAAGCCGTCGGTACCGAGCACGCTGTAGCGCTGGCGGATGAACGGCCGCAGGCCGTCGGCCCACGCACGCACGTAGTCGGTGGCCGCGACCACCGGTCCGCTCGCGCCGTCGAGCATCTGTGTGATCCACGGCACGCGCGGCTTGCGCGCAGCGGGATGCAGCATGTTCCATCGCTCGGCGTCTATGCCGTCGCGGCGCAGCTCGGTGATGCTGGTCAGGCTCCAGACGTCGGCGTCCACGCCGAAATCCTCGCGCAGCAAGGCCGCCGCCGCGCGCACCTCGCGCAGGATCGCGCCGCAGCCCATCAACTGCACCACGGTCTTCGCCTTCGGCGCCGCGCTCTCCACGCGGTACATTCCGCGCACGATGCCCTGCTCGCAGCCGGGCGGCATTTCCGGGTGTGCGTAGTTCTCGTTCAGCGTGGTGATGTAGAAATAGCGGTCCTCGCCGCGCCCGTACATCACTTCCAGCCCGTGATGCACGATCACGGCGAGCTCGTAAGCGTAGGTGGGATCGTAGGCGACGCAGTTCGGGATCGTCGATGCCAGCAGGTGGCTGTGCCCGTCCTGGTGCTGCAGCCCCTCGCCGTTCAGCGTGGTACGGCCCGCGGTCGCACCGATCAGGAAACCGCGTGCGCGCTGGTCGCCGGCCGCCCACGCCAGATCGCCCACGCGCTGGAAACCGAACATCGAGTAGTAGATGTAGAACGGCACCATCGTCAGGTCGTGGTTCGCATACGAGGTGGCCGCCGCGATCCAGGCCGACATCGCGCCGGCTTCGTTGATGCCCTCCTCGAGGATCTGCCCCTTGCGATCCTCCTTGTAGTAGAGGATGCCGCCGGCGTCGTGCGGGGTGTAGCGCTGCCCCACCGACGAATAGATCCCGAGCTGGCGGAACATGCCCTCCATGCCGAAGGTGCGCGCCTCGTCTGGAATGATCGGCACCACGCGCTCGCCGAATCCGGGCGCCTTGACCAGCGCGGCCAGCACGCGCACGAACGCCATGGTGGTCGAGATCTCGCGGTGCCCGCTGCCCTTGAGCTGCGCCGCGAGCGTCTCCAGCGGCGGCACCGGCAGCTTTTCCGCGCTGACGTGCCTGCTCGGCAGGTAGCCGCCCAGCGCCTCGCGACGCTGGCGCATGTAGACCGCCTCCGGACTGTCGGGAGCGGGACGGTAGTACGGCACCGCCTTCAGCTCGTCGTCGCGCAGCGGGATGCTGAAACGGGTGCGGAATTTCTTCAGGCTCTCCAGATCCATCTTCTTCACGGAGTGCGTCGCGTTCGCCGCCTCGCCGGAGGTGCCCATGCCGTAGCCCTTGATCGTCTTGGCGAGGATCACGGTCGGCTGGCCCTTGTGGTGGAAGGCCTCGTGGTACGCGGCATAGACCTTGTACGGATCGTGCCCGCCGCGGTTGAGGTACATGATGTCCTCGTCCGAGAGGTCCTTCACCAGTTCGAGCGTCTCCGGGTACTTCCCGAAAAAGTGCTCGCGCGTGTACGCACCGCCGTTGAACTTGTAGTTCTGGTATTCGCCGTCGCAGACCTCGTCCATGCGCTTCTGCAGCAGTCCCGACTCGTCGCGCGCGAACAGCGGGTCCCACAGCCGGCCCCAGATCACCTTGATCACGTTCCAGCCCGCGCCGCGGAAGATGCCCTCGAGTTCCTGGATGATCTTGCCGTTGCCACGCACGGGGCCGTCGAGGCGCTGCAGGTTGCAGTTCACCACGAAGATCAGGTTGTCCAGCTGCTCGCGCCCGGCCATGCCGATCGCTCCCAGCGTCTCGGGCTCGTCGCATTCGCCGTCGCCGACGAAGGCCCACACCTTGCGCTCGCCGTGGTCGACCAGACCGCGGCTCTGCTGGTAGCGCATCACGTGCGCCTGGTAGATGGCCTGGATCGGACCCAGGCCCATCGAGACGGTCGGGAACTGCCAGAAATCGGGCATCAGCCACGGGTGGGGGTACGAGGACAGGCCACGGCCGTCGACCTCACGGCGGAAACTGTCGAGCCGGTCCTCGTCGATGCGTCCCTCGAGGTACGCGCGCGCGTACATGCCCGGCGCGCTGTGACCCTGGAAAAACACCACGTCGCCCGGCTTGCCGGGCTGGTTGCCGCGGAAGAAATAGTTGAAACCGACGTCGTAGAGCGTGGCGCTGGAAAGGAAAGTCGCGATATGACCGCCCAGTTCCTCGTCGTCGTCGTTCGCGCGCATCACCATCGCCAGCGCGTTCCAGCGAATCAGCGAGCGGATGCGCCGGTCGACGAACAGGTCGCCCGGCATGCGCTTCTCGGATTCGACCGGGATGGTGTTGCGATACGGCGTGGTGATCGCCGGCGGCATCTTCACGCCAGCGTCGGTCGCGTGGTCGGCCAGTTGCTTGAGCAGGAACGCCGCGCGCCCCCGCCCACGGTTGCGCACTACCGAATCCAGCGCCTCGAGCCATTCGCCGGTTTCCGCGGGATCCATATCCTGCTGCTGCATGCTCTCTCCTCGACGGGGCCGGCCGAACAGCCGCGAGGCCTCGCGACCGGCAACGGACTGGCGGCAGTGTAGCCGAAGGTGCCCGGTCTGACACGGTCCTGCGTCGCGCGGAGCGATTCGCCGGCGGCCGGAGCGCGTTTCAATCGTCGGGGACGAGTTCCACGCTGACGCGGTTGTTCAGGGCCGCCACGCGGTTCCAGTCGCCGGCGGTACGCACGCGCCCGGGCGCAGGATATGGCTGCAACGGCTCGCTATCGCCGGCGGCCTCGACCACCAGGCGGATTCCGGAGCGCCCGAGCAACGGGCTGCGCCACAGGAACTCGCGGAACTCCGGCGATTGGCGCCCGCTGCCGAGGCGGGTGGCCGCCGGGTCAAGACCGATGGTCGCGCATTCCTCGATCGGCAACGCCGCCTCGGCCACCGTCCAGCCATCACCCCGGGGAACCAGGCAGAACTGGCCGGCGTGTCCGCGCACCCGCACCACGCCACGGTAGCCGGCCACACGCAGGTGTCCCAGCAACTCCTCGATCCAGCGCAAGCGCTCGCCGCCGAACGGCACCTCGCCGAACGCGTAGGGAACCCCGTCTGCCAGCGCCCACGACAGCGCCTCGAAGCGCGCGCGGTCCTGGCGCGCGTCGTCGCCCACGCGGGCACCCGCCACGAAGGCGAGCACGCCGAAAGCCAGTGCCGCCCACCACGAAACCCGCCCGCGCGGTGGCGCCGTTTCCACTGCGCGTCGTGCATGCACCGGCACCGCGGTCACCGCCGGCATGGCGCGCTCACGCGCCCCTGCCGGTGCAGCGGCCGCGACGTTCCCCTCGTCAGGTACCACCGGCGGCTCCACTGCTGGCGGCGTCTCGTCCGAGGCTTCGCTCACGACCTCGAGCGCCTCCACGTCCGCCGCTACGTAACGCTCGTCGATGCGGCGGAACACCGCACGCAGGCTCTCGCGCGTGGGTGGCTTCGACAGGATGTCCACGGCCCCGAGCGCGTGCGCCTGCCCGACGTACACCTCGCCCGAGCGGGCGGTGTACATCACGATCGGAATCGTAGCGGTGGCCGGATTGGCCTTGATTTCCTTGACGGCCTGGAATCCGTCCATGCCCGGCATCATGTGATCCATGAAGATGATGCCGGGACGGTGACCACCGAGATGCTCTAGCGCCTCCTCGGCACTGGCGCAGGTCGCGACCTGGAAGTCCTCGCGCTCGAGCATCAGGCGCAGCACCTGGCACGCCGTGCGCGAATCGTCGACTATCAGTGCGGTCCTGTTCAGCATCGGCTTGCGCGGCCTGCAGCGGGCGAGGCGTCAGCGTCTAGTGTAGTGCCGCCGACGGATCCTGCACTGTGGACGGGCGCTCGAAACGGTACACAGGCTGCCCTGCGGGCCAGCCGGGCGGCATGGTCCTGCCCGCCGGTGCATGGCCGGCGTCGCCGGTGTGCACGCTGCCCTCGCTCCAGAACCACACGCCGCGCCGCTCGACCGCCGCGATCTGTACCTCGAAGTGGCGCAGCCACTGCTCACGGCTCACCCGCTCAACGGCCGCTGCGATGCGCTCGCGATCGTCGAAATCCCGGGCGCCGATGCCTATCTCGGCCCACAGCCGCTGGCTTGCCTCGCCGAGCGACTTCGGCCGCTCGCGCAGGCGCTCGGCTAGCGAGCGCCGATGGCGCTCGAACGCCGCCTCGTCGAGTTGCGCGGCCGACTCCCGCTGGCCGGCCAGGAACGCTTCGAACGCCTCGGCGAGCGCGCGCGGGGAAGCCACCGGCGACTGCACCGCGAAGACCATTCCCGGCACGCGATGCAGCGGGTAGTTCTGCGCGAACGTCACGTAACCGAGTTGCTGTTCGGTACGCAGTTGATTGAAGAACGCCGCGCCGAGGATCTGCGCGTCCAGCGCGAGCCGGGCACGTTCGTCATCGCTGCTGTCCGCGCCCTGCACGTAGAGCATCAGCGCCGAGTCGGGGTGGTCGACCGTGATGCCGCGAGCCAGTGATTCGCGGCGTAACGCGAGCACCTCGACCGGCGGCACCTCCGCTTGCGGTGGCGAACCCAGCACCACGCGCGCCCGGTGCGCGAGCGCCTGCGCCTCGGCCGCCGTGTGGTTGCCGTGCACCAGCATCTCGAGCGTCACCGCCCCCTGCAGTTCGGTGACGAAACGCGCGAGATCCTCGGGTCCGGCGCCCTCGAGCGCCGCGCGCAGGTCCGCGTCGCGGTAGTTGCGCGCGACCAGGCTCACGCGCATTTCGTCGATCAGCTGCTCATAGGGACGCCGCCGCGCGCTGTTGCCCCACTCGCGCAACAGCTCGGTGCGGATCGCGGCGAAGCGCTCCGGATCGAAACGCGCGCGCCGCAGCATCTGCAGCACCGTGTCCAGCAGCAGCGACTGCCGGTCGTCGTAGCCGCCGAGGCGCACCGTGAGCCCGCGCGCACCGGGTTCGACCGCGTACTCCAGGCCGGCCAGCGTGGCCGGGTACGCGTACTCGTTCAGCGCGTCGTCGACCAGCCGCGCGTGCAGCACGGCGAGCGCGGCGTCGCGCGCGCTGCGACCCGGTACCGGCGAAAGCAACTGCAGCATCACCGACGCACGCGGAACACCGAACACGGTGTCCTGCAGATGCCAGAGCCGCAGTCCCGCGGAGTCCTCCAGCAACACCGGACGCTCGCTCGCCGCGGCGGCCGGTTTCATCTCGACGCGGCGGGGCACGAACTCGTTCGGCCGCGGCAGCGCGAGCGGCGCCTCGACGGCGGCGGCGGCCTCGCGCGCTAGCGTGGCTGCGTCAAGGCGGTTCAATCCGTACCGCGTCGCGAACCAGCGGCTGCTGCGATCGGTCACCGCCTCCTGGTGCGACAGCGTCAGCAGCAGGTTGTCCGGACGCAGGTAACCGAGGTAGGTGGCGATCAGCTGCGGATCGTAATCGCTGTAGACGTAGGGCCCGCGCAGTGCATCGGCCACCGGATACTGCTGCAGCGACTCGGCCAGACCGATCACCGCCGAGGTCGGGCTACCCTTTTCGCGGAAACGGAAACCCAGCGCCGCGAGCTCGCCCTGCTCGCGGAAGCGCCACTCGTCGATACCGCCGCGCAGGCCCTCGACCGCCCGCAACACCAGCGCGACGATCTCGCGGTAGCGCTCCACGCCGGCGGGCGTGAGCTGCAGGCTCACCTGGAACGCGTCCTCGCCGTAGAGATCGAGTCCGGCGCCGGCGCTCAGGCTCTCGGCGAGCCCGCGCGCCTTCAGCACCGCCAGCACGCTGCCGGGACCCTCGTGACCGAGCAGGTTGCCGATGTACTCCAGCGGCTTGGCCGCATAGCGCTCACGCGCCGACGGCAGCGGGAACAACAGCGTCAGTTCGCGCAGTTCCTTTTCGGGACGGATGCGCACCTCGAGCGGCAGGGTTCCCGGCGCGAACATCGACGGCACGTCGCGCAGCTCGTCCTGCCCGCGGTCCGCGACCGCACCGAAACGCTGCTCGACCAGCGACTGCAGCCCGTCGAGGGACTCGCGCCCCAGCACGACCAGCGTCATCAGCGCGGCACTGTAATACCGCTCGTGAAACGCCAGCAGGTCGGCGCGCAGATCGCCGTGCCCGGCGTCCAGCGTCTGCAGGTTTCCCACCCCGAGCTTGGCCAGCGGGTGCTCCGGACGCACGAGTTCGCGCAGCACGTCGAACTCACGCCGCCCGTCGTCCTTGAGTCCCAGGCGGTACTCGGAATCCACCGCGTTGGCCTCGCGCTCCACGTAGGCGCGATCGAACAGCGGCGCGACGAAGAACTGCGCGAAGCGATCGAGCGCGGGCTCCAGGCTCGCGGGTTCGACGCTGAAGAAATAGTTGGTGCGGTCGATGCCGGTATAGGCGTTGTGCGAGCCGCCGTGCGCGTTGATGAACTCCTGGTATTCGCCGGGATCGGGGTACTTGCCCGTCCCGAGGAACAGCATGTGCTCGAGAAAATGCGCCAGCCCCTGGCGATGCGCCGGATCGTTGCCGCTGCCGGCGCCGACCAGCAGGCTGGCGGCGGCCTTGTCGGTCTGCGGGTCGGAGACCAGCAGCACCCGCATGCGGTTCGGCAGTTCCAGGTACCGGTACGCGCGCGTGTCCTGCGGGCTGGCGACCACCGCCGGGGGAGCCTTGGGTAGCGCGACACAGGCCGTGACCAGCAGACACAGCAACGACAGCACGGACAGACGCAGGGAATTCGGGGTGCGCATCAGGACTCCGCAAGAGATCGATTCTGGGGGCGGGCGAGTTCTGCCGAACGCTCAGCCGGCCACGCGCTTCTGCAGCACGTGCGTGTAGACGCCGTCCTCGCATGAGGCCTCGAGCAGCAGGTTGCCGCTCTGTTCGCAGAATACCCGGAAATCGCGCACCGAACCGGCGTCGGTGCTGAGCACGCGCACACGTTCGCCGGGCGACATCGCGTTCAGCGCCTTCTTGGCCTTGAGCAGCGGCAGCGGGCAGGACATGCCGCGGGCGTCCACCTCGTGCATCGATCGGTCTCCGTGCGTGCAGCCGCCCCGGAAGGTCGGCGTTGTAGTATAACTACCGCGATCCGGCGTCCCAAGCGGGGAATCTTCTGCGCGCCGGGCGATCAAAGTCCGCAACTCGTGCAACCCGCAGCGGAGGCCTGAAGTTCCCGTGCCGTTTTCCCTCGCCAGCGCATCCGCTCGCTCGTTCTTCATCGCCGCCGGCGGCCTCGCACTGGCCATCGGCTGGCAGGCGGCGCGCGCCGTCGACATCGAACTGCCGGCGCTCGGCGACGCCTCTTCGGCGGTGGTTTCGCCACAGGTCGAGCGCAAGCTGGGGCAGGCGTGGCTGCGCATGTTCCGCAGCCAGGTGCGCACCTCTTCCGATCCGTTGCTGGCGGACTACCTCGAGCACGTGGTGTTCGACCTCGCCTCGCACAGCGAGCTGAGCGATGCGCGTCTGGACGTGGTCGTGGTCGAGAACCAGACCATCAACGCCTTCGCGGTTCCCGGCGGCGTGGTCGGCATCCACAACGGGCTGCTGCTGCACGCCGGGCACGAGGACGAGCTCGCCTCGGTGATCGCGCACGAACTCGCGCACCTCAGCCAGCGGCACTTCGCGCGCGGCATCGAGGAGGCGCGCAGCAACGCAGTACCGAACATGCTCGCGCTGCTCGGCAGCCTGGTGGTTGCGGCGACGTCGGGCGGCAACGCGGGAATGGCGGCGATCACGGCCACGCAGGCCGCGATCCAGCAGCAGCAACTGCGTTTCAGCCGCGCGCACGAACGCGAGGCCGACCGCCTCGGGATGCAGACGCTGGTGGCCGCCGGCTACGATGCCGAGGGCATGCCGCGGATGTTCACGCGCATGCTCGAGTCGCTGCGCTACGCGGGGCAGCGGCCGCCGGAGTTCCTGTTGTCGCACCCGGTGACCGAGAGCCGCGTGGCGGACTCACGCAACCGGGCACGGAACTTCCCCGCCGACGACGGACGCCACGACAGCGTGGATTTCGCGCTGATGCGCGCGCGCGTGCAGCTCTCGTTCGCCGAAACACCCGGTTTCGCGATCAAGCGTTTTCGCGCCGAGATCGACAAGCACGGCGAGGATTCGACCGGCAACGTCTACGGCCTCGCGCTGGCACTGGCGCGCGCGAACGAACTGGAACGGGCGCGGCAGACGCTGGCGCCGTTGCTGCAGCGCGACCCCGGGCGCATCGCCTACGTGCTGGCGGCGGCCGAGATCGAACTCGCAGCCAACGACACCGCCACGGCGGTCGAACGGCTGCGCCGCCAACTGGCCGTGAACCCCGGCAATCACCCGCTCACCATGGCGTTCGCGGCGGCGCTGCAGCGCCACGGCGACCCGCGCCAGGCGGCGCGCGTGCTGACCGAGCACACGCAGCGTCGCGGCAGCGATCCACAGGTCTGGTACGAACTCGCCGAGGCGCGCGGACTCGCCGGGCAGATCATCGATCTGCACCGCGCGCGCGCCGAGTACTTCATCCTCAACGGCGCGCTGGACCTGGCCGAACGGCAGCTCGGCTACGCGCTCGACCTCGCCGCCAGCGATTTCCACACCAGTGCCAGCGTGCAGGCGCGCATCACCGACATCCACTCCATGCGCAAGGAAATCGACCTGTAGGTCCGGGCTGCGCCCGGACGTTCGTGCCGACCCTGTTCGGCCGCAGGCCGAACCTACACCGGATTGTTCGCGTGGAACCTCAACAGGCTGATCTGCTCGTCCACATCCTCGAAACCCGCCTCTACCGGCATCCCCTCCTGTACGCGTTCCGGCGGACAATCGATACTGCCGACGACACGAAAGCCCTCTTCCATTTCCACCAGCACGGCGGCATACGGAATCCGATCGGCAAACCACGGGTGCGAAGCCCGGTGCACGACCACCCAGCTGTACACCTTGCCGCGCCCGCTCGAGCGGCGCCACCCGCGCTCCAGCGAGCGACAGTACGGGCAGGCCGGCTGAGGCGGAAATATGCACGCCTTGCATTGCGGGCATTCCTGCACCAGCAGTTCATGGCGACGCAGCGCTTCCCACCAGTGTGCATGGTCCGGGTCGACCTGTGGCAGCGGGCGTGGCACCGGCGACGTCTGCCGACTCATTTCATTTCACCTCGCAAGAACGAGTGCACTCGTCGGTGCCCCCCAGCCGCTGGTGACCAGCGAAAACTCCACGTCCTCGACTTGCGCAGTCGAGGTTCCGCGGATCTGGCGCACCCCTTCGAGAATCAGGTTCCAGCCGTGGATATAGCCTTCGGACAGCAGCCCGCCGGCCGTGTTCAGCGGCAACTCGCCACCGAGCGCGATGCGGCCACCGGCAACGAAAGCCGCTGCCTCGCCCTTCCTGCAGAACCCGTAATCCTCGAGCGAGGTGAGCACCAGCGGGGCGAAGTGGTCATAGATCTGGGCAACGTCGATATCGCGCGGCCCCAAGCCACTCGCCTTCCACAGGTTCGCTGCGGTAGCAACCGCCTCATCACCGGTGGTAAGCGATTCGCGATAGTAGTTCGTCTGGTACCAGACGGGAAAACCCGTCGCCTGGGCCGTGGCGTGAACATAGGCAGGCACCGATGCAAGCGATCTCGCCCGCTCCGCGGAGCTCACCACGTACGCAACGGCACCGTCGGTTTCCAGGCAGTAGTCGAAGCGACACAGCGGCTCGGCGAGCATCGGTGCATCGAGGTAGTCCTGCCGGGTCAACGGCTTGCGGTACTGCATCGCGCGCGGGTTGCGATTCGCGTGCACGCGAAACGCAACCGGCACTTCCGCCCACTGCTCGCGGGTTTCGCCGAACTCGATCATGCGTCGCCGCGCATGCATCGCCGTCCATTCGCCGGGAACGACCAGCCCGTACGGCGCATGCAGTCCGAACACCCCGGGAAAGCGCGGTTGCGCATCGACACTACCGTAGCGCTGCCCCGAGCGTTCGTTCAGCGAACGGTACGCAACCACGTGGCGACACGCCCCCGACGCCACCATCATCGCTGCGTGTGCGGTGACGCCGCACGGGGAACCGCCACCGTGCGGAATCGTGGCGTAGCAGGCGACGTTGCGCAGCCCCATCGCGTTGACGAGTTCGAGCTGGTTGGTGGCGTCACAATCCGAGCTGATGAGTCCGTCCACCTCGTCGGGTGCGATCCCGGCGTCTTCGAGCGCGGCGAGCACCGCCTCCACCGCGAGCCGCCGCTCGCTGCGACCGGAATCGTTCGAAAACTCGGTGGCACCGATGCCGACGATCGCGGTCTTGCGCCTGGGGTTCTGGCTCATGGTCGGGGATCCACTCAGTGTGCAACCTCGTAGCCGGCTCCGGTGCCCGACCGGTAACGAAAGACGGTGCGACTGTCGGTGATGCACAACTCGCCGTTCTGGTTGCGGAAAAACGCCTTGACGGTGACCTGGTGCCCGACACCGACACGGAAGGTCTTGGGCACGATCGACTCCAGGCGCTCCGTCTTTAACACACGATCTCCCGGGCGCAGCGGCGCAAAGCACTCGATTTCGTAATTGGTTGCCAGCAACCGGTTCCCCGGCAGCGGCACGGTCATGAAGAACGTGCCGGTTTCCGGCCTTTGGTCCATCCACTGGGGGCGCCAGACCTTGTGTTCGGCGGTCAGGACGATCACGCCCCACGGCGCGATGCGACCGCCCCAGCGGGTCTGGCGTCCGAACTCCTCGCTCCAGTAAAGCGGGTTCGGATCCTGGATGCCTTCGGCAAAGTGTTCGATGTGCTCTACATCGATCGGGTAGGGCTGTTCGATCGAGGCGGACTCGCGCCCGATCCACTGCATCCCTTCCTCCTCGGTGCCGATGCGGTAGACGTAGCCGGCGGGATCGGTTTCATGGACTTCGCTGCTCATGCGGATCTCCTCATGCGGCAAGAACGACGACGGCCGTACCGACAGTGACCTTGTCGGCGTCCTGCTTGTCGAGCCAGATGTCCAGGTCGACCATCTTCAGGTCGTTCTCGATCCTTTTGCCGGTCACTACACCACGCGCGTGCACTGTATCGAAGCGCACGATCGGGCGCCCCATGCGGTAGGCGATGCGCCGTGGAATGGCGTTCGGACCTGCCCATGCGCACAACAGGCGCTGGAACATGCCGTGCTGCCAGGTTGCATTCATGAAGATGTCCGGAAGCCCCTGCTCACGGGCATACTCGACGTCGTGATGCGCCGGATACCAGTCGTGGTGCGACGAGGCGATGAAGACGAATTGCGTGTGGCTCAACGGCCCGATACCGATCGCGGGAATCTCCTGACCGATCTCGACCTCGTCGTAGCGGGTATCAATCACGGGCGGCAGCGGCATGCGGCTCTCCTAACTCAGAGCGATTGCGTATTTTTCATCCAGGTGCAGCGGATCCTTGTCGAGGATCTCGCGGGCGACGATTTTTTCGTGGTACTGGCAATTGCCGAGCGTCTGCTGCAACTGCTTCGCCCAGCGAAGAAACGGCGTGGTGCGCGCATCGACCGTTGCTCCGAGCCCACCGTGGAGCTGCGTGGCGAGCTGGGTCGACTCCACCGCCGAATAACCGACGAACGCCTTCGCCGTCGACACCGCCTCGCGGCTGGGCAACCCGTTGTCGATGAGCCAGGCCGCGTAATAGCCCAGGTACTCGCCCATGAGGTTCTTTGCCCACGCCGTGGCCAGGTAGTTCTGGATCGCCTGGAAAGCTCCGATCGGCTGGCCGAACTGAATGCGCTCCTTCGAGTACTGCAGCCCGAGTTCGTGTGCTCCCTCTGCGAGGCCGCTCATGTAGCCACAGACGATGGCCGTTGCCGCCTGGATCACCGGATCCAGGATTTCCCAGCCATGATCGACACGCCCGATGATATCGCTGGCGCGCACCCTTACGTCCTTGAGCAACACCTTCGCCTGCGGCTGCAGGGCCAGCGTACGCAACGGTACGTACTCGATGCCCGGCGCTTTCGCATCGACCAGGAATATCGTCAGCCCCGATTCGGGAACATCCGACGCGCTGGTGCGCGCCACGACCACCATGCGGCTCGCCTGTTCGGCGAATTCGACGAAATGCTTTGTGCCGTTCAGCACGTAGCCGTCATCGATGCGCTGCGCGCTGGTGCGCACGGTTGCGGCATCGGGCCGCGCACTGGCTTCACCGAGCGCGAACGAAAGCTGCAGATCGCCTGCAGCAATCCCGGGAAGGATGTCCCGCTTATGCTGTTCGGTTCCGCCGCGCAGTACCGTACAGCCGGCAAGCAACACGGTGGAGAGGAACGGACCCGGCAGCGCCACTCGCCCCATTTCCTTCATCAGCAGCGTCAGATCGAGGGTGCCGAAACCCATTCCGCCATGGCTTTCGGGGAAAATGGCGCCGATCCACCCCATTTCGGCCATCTGCTTCCAGACCGGCACGGAATGGCCCATCGGGAGTCTCTCCCACGCGCGCACGGTATCGAGGGGGCATGTTGCCCGCAGGAATTCGCGAGCCACGTCGACCATCATCTGCTGCTCTTCGCTGAGCTTGACGTCCACCTGCGCCCTCCGCCCGTTCAGTTTGACCAGCGCGGCAGGCCGAGACCCTGCTGCGCGATGATCTTGCGGTTGAGATCCATGCCGCCACCACCCGACAGCTCGTGCCCCGCCCACCCGTATTCGGCCGCCCACCAACCGTCGAGTGGCGCCTCCGGACTGTCCGCCGTCAGCAAGCCTTGTGAACGCATGATGTCGAGGGCAAGCGTTGCCTTCTCCCAGCTCAACATGGCGCGGTACATCTTGCATGCTGCGGCTTCGAGCGTGGGGATGTAGTTCTTGTCCGCAGCGCGCGCCCCCGCGACGAGTTGCAGCATCTTGCCGCCGGCGATCTTCACATGCATGTTCGCCAGCGACTGGCGCACCACCGGATCGGCCGCGAGCGCCTCTCCGTCCATCTCGGCGCTGCGCACCCATTGCACGAACCGTTCGAAGGGTTCGCTGACCGCCTTGAAGTTGATCATCGTCATGCGCTCGCGCGACAACGCTTCCATGAGGTAGCGCCAGCCATTGCCACGCGTTCCGACGAGGTAGCGCTTCGGCACGCGCACCTCGTCGAGATACACCTCGCAGGTCTGGATGCCGTTCATCATCTCGAACACCTGAATGGTGATGCCAGGCAGGTCGGATTTCATCAACAGGATACTGAGACCCTGGTGGCGCACCGTGCCCGGTTCGGATCGAACCAGGGTCCACATGTAATCGGAGGTGTCGGCGCAGGTAATGAAACGCTTGTGCCCGGTAATGATGAAATCATCGCCATCGTCGACTGCGCGCGTGCAGATGCTGGCTATGTCGTTGCCGGCATCGGGTTCGCTGTAGGCAATCGCAAAACGCACGTCGGCGTTCAGCATTTGCGGCAGGAACTCCCTCTTGAGCTCTTCGGATCCGACCTGCAGCAGCGTGTTGCCGATGATGCCGACGAGATAGGTTATGGTGAGTGCAACGCCTTCGAAATCCGCATGGTGCAGCTCGTCGATCAGGATGTACTCGGACATCGGCACGCGCTCTTCGCCGAGACCGCCGTATTCCTTCGGAAACGCCGCGCCCAGCCAACCCTTGGCCGCCATCTTCTTCAGGAATTCCATTTCCAGCGGCACGTGCTCGGCATGAATCTCATGGTAGCCGGTCAGCTCGCGCGGGCAGTGCCCGGCAATGAAACGGCGGACCTCGAGCCGGAACCTTTGCTCTTCCGGTGTATAGCGGAAATCCATGCTTGCCTCTCCACGGGACGACCAGTACACGGCATGGTCGATCATCCAAACCGCTCCGGCCGGAGCCTAACGGACACCCCAATAATCGTCAAGCGCCCTGACGTATTGGCGATTCAACCTGCATATCGACTTGCCGGAATCGTCGCATAAATCCGGGCTGCGCCCGGACGACTTCGCGGATCCGGTCCTCGGGCGGGCAATATTCGGCCGCAGGCCGAACCTACGAACGGGCGTGTTCGCGCGAAAAAGCGACCATGCGCTGCAGCGGCAACATGGCGCGCGCGCCGAGTTCGCGGTCGACTTCGATCTCGTGCGCGGGTCCGCCGTCCAGGCACTTCAGCAGCGCCTCCAGCTCGTTCATCGCCATCCACGGGCAGTGCGCGCAACTGCGGCAGGTGGCGCCCTCGCCGGCCGTGGGGGCAATGATGAACTCCTTGTCCGGCACCTGGCGCTGCAGCTGGTAAAAGATGCCCTGGTCGGTCGCGACGATGAACTGCGGGTTCGGCAGCCGGCGCGCGGCGTCGATGATCTGCGTGGTGCTGCCGACGGCGTCGGCCAGCGCGATCACCGGCGCCGGCGATTCCGGGTGCACCAGCACCGCGGCGTCCGGATAGACCCGGCGCAGGTCCTCGATGCCCTTGGCCTTGAACTCCTCGTGCACGATGCACGCGCCGTCCCACAGCAGCATGTCGGCGCCGGTCTGGCGCTGCACCCACGAGCCGAGGTACTTGTCGGGTGCCCACAGCACCTTCTCGCCGCGCGCAGCGAGATGCTCGACCACCGCGAGCGCGATACTCGAGGTCACGACCCAGTCGGAGCGCGCCTTCACCGCCGCCGAGGTGTTCGCGTAGACCACCACGGTGCGGTCCGGGTGCTGGTCGCAGAACTCGGCGAACGGGCCGGCCGGACAACCCACGTCGAGCGAGCAGGTCGCCTCGAGCGTGGGCATCAGCACGCGTTTGTCCGGGGTGAGGATCTTCGCCGTCTCGCCCATGAAGCGCACGCCCGCTACGACCAGTGTGCTGGCCGGATGGTCGTGGCCGAAACGCGCCATCTGCAGTGAATCGGAGACGCAGCCGCCGGTTTCCTCGGCGAGCGCCTGTACCAGCGGCGAGGTGTAGTAATGCGCGACCAGCACGGCGTCTTCCGCGCGCAGCCGCGCGGTGATGCGTGCCTTGAGGTCCGCGATCTCCGCCTCGCTCAGCTCGACGGGATGCTTCGTGCGCAGGAACGCCTTGACCATCTCGGCCTCGGCGGCCATGTGGCCGAGCTGCATCGGATCGCTGGCGCTCATGCAAGTCTCCGCGAAAGACGAGCCGCGATCATAACACGGCGCGGACCGCCTCCGGCCGCGCTCAGGGCGCCGCCGCGAGCCAGTCCGGCACGTGCGTCCACGAGCGGCGCATCTCGGCGCGGCGCGCATCCAGATCGGGCTCGAAGCGGCGCACCGTGGCCCAGAAGCGCGGCGAATGATTCAGCTCCACCGTGTGGCACAGTTCGTGCAGCAGCACGTGGCGCAGCAACGGCGGCGGCAGGAACAGCAGCTGGTAATTGAGGTTGATGTCACCGTGCGCCGAGCAGCTGCCCCAGCGGTTGCGCTGGGCACGGATGGTGACACTCCCGAAGTCCAGTCCGGTCTCCGCGGCGAGCGCCTCCAGGCGCGGCGGCAGCGTGTCGCGCGCACGGCGCATCAGCCAGCGGCGCAGCGCCGCGACGCGCTCCGACAGATCGCCGGCGGCGCCGCCCAGCACCAGGCTGCGCTCGTCGCGCACCAGCACCCGCGCCGACACGCCCGGTGTGTGGCGGTGCAGCACGTGCCACTGTTCCTCGATGCCGGCCAGCACGATGCAGTCGGGCAAGCTGACGCTGGCCGTCGCGGCGTCGGCGGCATCGTCGATGCCGAGCGCGTCGAGCTGGCGCGCGACCCAGTCGCGCCACTCGTGCGCGAGCTCGGCGAGTTGCCGGCGATCGACACCCGGTGGCGTGACCATCACCAGCCCGTCGCGCGGGTTCAGCGTGAGCCGCACGCGGCGGCTGCGCGGCGAGACGCGGACCCGGTACGGAACCCGGCGCCCGTCGGCGAGATGGATCGACGGCATGGTGGCCACATCGCGGCAAGCGGAAAACGAGCGCGCATTGTACGCCGGCGCCGTGCGGGTGAACGACACCCGGCCCGTGCACATTGCTCCGGCGACTGCACGCGCTAAGATCGCCACGCAGGCCGAGCGAGGTGAACCGATGAACGTACGCCCCTTCACGATCGCGATTCCCGGGCAGCGGCTCGACTGGATCGCACGGCGGCTCGACGAGGCCGAGTGGCCGCTGGCGCCCGAAGACGAGCCGTGGGCTCACGGCACCAGCATCACCGTGCTGCGCGAGCTGGTCGGCCACTGGCGCGGCGCGTACGACTGGCGCGCGCGCGAGATGGCGATGAACCGCTTCCCGCAGCTGCTGATCGACGTCGAGGTGGACGGCGAGCACTACACGGTCCACGCGCTCCACGTCGCCGGCAAGGGTCCGCGCCCGCAACCGGTGCTGATGACGCACGGCTGGCCGGGATCGTTCGTCGAGTTCCTCGACGTGATCGAACCGCTCGGCGATCCGGCCGCCCACGGTGGCGACGCCCGCGACGCGATGACGCTGGTGATCCCATCGCTGATCGGCTACGGCTTTTCGTCGCGGCCACGGCGCCCGATCGGACCACGCACCATCGCGCGCGCCTTCGACCGCGCGATGGCCGTGCTGGGGTATCGCGACTACGTCGCGCAGGGCGGGGACTGGGGCGCGTCGGTGTCGAGCTGGCTGGGTTACGAAGGCGCGGGCTGCGCGGCCGTGCACCTGAACTTCATGCTCGGCTGGACCGCTCCCGAGGCGCGGCCCGAGACCCCCGGGGAGATCGCGGCCATCGACGCCCTGCGCCGCATCTGGCACGCGGAGAACGGCTACATGGTCATCCAGTCGACCAGACCGCTGACGCTGTCCTACGCGATGGCCGACAGCCCACTCGGCGTCGCGGCGTGGATTCTCGAGAAGTTCCACCGTTGGTCGCAGCTGCCCGACGATGATCTGTGGGCGGTGCATTCCCGCGAACGGATCCTCGACAACATCATGGTCTATCTGGTGAGCGGAACCTTCGATACCGCCGCGTGGCTGTACCGCGGCGTGCTGGACGAGCCGGTGCCGGCGGGCGCACGGGTCACCAGGCCGGTCGCGGTGGCCGACTACCCGGGTGAACTCGCGCGGCTCCCGCGCTCGCTGGTCGAGAAGAGTTGCAACGTGGTGCGCTGGACCACGCAGCCGCGCGGCGGCCACTTCGCCGCGATGGAGCAGCCCGCGCTGTTCGTCGAGGACCTGCGCGGCTTCGTGCGCAGCCTGCGTTGAGCGCGTGCGGCAACGATCGCGCACCCGCACCCACATCGGTGCGCCCACTTCGGGCCGGCCTTGCTTGACGCTGCCCGCTCCGCAACGGATTCTGCGGCGCCGCCGACTCGATTCGGTGAAATGAGGCGTCGGCGATGGCCAAGAACGACGAAACGGAGCAGCAGACCATCGACCAGAACTTCGCGCGCGTCTTTCTGCCGGTCGCGTTCGCGATCAACCGCCACATGGTGTACCACCTGGGACGCGCGCGCAGCGTGCTCGACCTCGATTTCACCTCGGTCTACCTGCTTGCGGTGCTGGCCCACCTCAACGCGATCGACGCCCTGAGGCCGTGGCCACCCCGACGCGCGGCGAGCGGCACCAGCGCATCACCCGCCCCACTGCGTCCGGTCCTGCTCCGCGACCTCTGCGAGATCACACGCCTGCCGCGCGAAACCGTACGCCGTCGTCTCGAGGTCCTGCAGCAAAAGGGGCGCGTGGAGCGCGGCAGCGACGGCGGCTGGACCTGCGTCACGTCGATCGTGGACGAGCAGGCCATGGATCTGATGCAGGACATCGCGCGTAATCTGCTCAGCACGGCGCACGACGTGAGCGCGCTGCTGGATCTCGAACCCGACGACGGCCGCAAGGACGAACCCGTACCGAACGCAGCCACGTCGCGCGAACAGAAGTCATAACGCATTACTCGTTTTCGACAGGCAGGCAGGTCCCCCCGGATGAAGAACTTATCGGCTTTCGTCGCGTCCGTCTCGTTGCCGATTCCTTCGGCACAAATGGCAGCGGCACCAGCGCAAGAAGTACCGGCCACTCCCTCCGCCTCCTCTGGCGCAGAGGAGCAACTCGACGAGGGGCTGAAACGCTTCGGCTACCTGGCGGGACTCGCGCGCGGGTGCGTCGTCGAGGCACAGCAACCGGCGATCGAGAAAGAAATCGTGGAACTCCATGCGGGAATCGCCCGCCTGCTCGGCGCCTACGAAACGCGCGCCGAACACTTCCGGTCCCGGCAAGGCGGGAGCAGCACATGAGCACGGCGTTCGTGCGCACGCTGCTCGGCGGCGGACCGGTGGTGGGACTGCTGTGCACCGTGACGCAGGCGCAGGCCGGCCGCCAGGAAGCACGCGAGGCCGCACGCGAGATCGCCAGCGAGCGGCGCGAGGCACGGCGCGAGATCCGGCGCCGCGAAACCCGTGCCTGCGCCCGGCGCGAGATTAGCGAGGGCTATCGCGAAGTGGAGCGCGAACGGCGCGAAGTGGAGCGCGAAATCCACCAGGCACTGCGCGATTCCGACCGCGACTATCGTCGCGACCGACGCTACCGCCGCGATGACGACCGGGACAAGTTCCTCAAAGGCGCCATCGTGGGTGGCACGGTGGCAGGCATCACGGCCGCGATCATCGACTCCCGTGACGACGACTGAGCGAACCACACACTGTACGTCGCTGGCCGCCGTGCTCCTGCTCGGCGGCTGTGCGGACCCGCCCGCGCCACCTGCCGCACCGGTCTCGCGACCACCGAACGTGAACTGGCCGACACGGTCCTCGCCGCGCCGTTCGACGGCGTGATCACCCGCCGCCGCGTCGAGAGCTGGGCCAACGTGCAGGTCAGGCAGCCGGTCGCCGACCTGCAGGACCTGTCCGCCCTCGAGGTCGTGATCAATGTGCCGGCGCGGATCGTGCGCACCGCCACGCCGCACGACACCGCGCTCGCCGTATTCGACGATCGCGAGGACGCCCCGGTGACACTGCGCCTGAAGTCCAACGCCAGCGAGGCGGACCCGCCGACACAGTTCTACGAGATCGTGCTGACGCTGGAGGAAGTCCCCGCCGACATCAAGGTGCTCCCCGGCATGGCGGTCATGGTGATGCCCTTCGTCGGGGCGCCGTCGGACAGGGGACAGGGGACCGTTGACGGTGCCGCTGACCGCCGTGGCGGTGGACGCCACGCGTACCCGGTACGTGTGGGTGGTCGGTGAAGAAGGCCGGGGGCAGCGGCGCGAGGTGAGCACCGGCGAAGTCCGCGGCGCGCGCATCGCGATGGCCGCCGGTCTTGCACCCGGTGAGCGCGTCGTCACGGCCGGCACCGGCGCGCGGCGCGAAGGCATGACCGTCCACCCCCTGGCGCCGCGCTGAGGCGCCCGTCGCGTGAATCCCGCCGAACTCACGCTGCAGAAAGAGGTGATCGCCTGGGTCACGCTGGCGCTGTTGCTGTTCGGCGGCTGGTTCGCGTACGAGCGGCTCGGTCGTTTCGAGGCCCCCGAGTTCGTGATCCGGCAGGCGGTCGTGGTGACCTCCTATCCCGGTGCCTCGCCGGCGCAGGTGGCGGAGGAAGTGACCGATCTGGTCGAAGGCCCGGCGAAGATCGGCTTCGCGCGCACCCACGCCGAACTCGACCAGGTCTGCGAAAAGCTGCACAGCAAGGTCGCGGAAGCCGCACGCGGGCCGCGCAGCTCGAAATCGAGCCGGAGCGCATCCACGCGGCACTGCGGGCACACAACGTGATCACCACCGCCGGCAGCGTGCCGGCCGGCACGCTGCGCCTGGAGGTGGCGCCGGAGGCAGCGGTCGACTCGATCGGGACGCTCGGCAACCTCGTCGTCACCGGTGACACCGACAGCGGCCTGGTGCGCCTGCTCGACGAGGCCGACGTCTACCGCGACTACGTGGATCCGCCCGCGCTGCTGCTGCGGCGTAACGGCAAGCCCGCGATCGGCCTCGGCGTATCGAACGTGCTCGGCGGCAATGTCGTCGCGATGGGCGACGCGGTGAAGCAGCGGCTGGCCGAACTCGAGGGACAGCGCCCGGTGGGCATCCTGGCGTTCAGCGCGATCGGGCTGTCGCCCCACAGCAGGGACTGTACCCAGGCATGCCGTGTCGCATTGCCAATCTCTACTAAATCTGTTGCAAATTAGTAGACTTTCCCTATGCTGGTTTACTAATTCGCGTCCAATTCGGCAGACGCTCATGAGGCCCCCCGAAAAACCCCCCGAGTTCCCGGAGCTGCTCAAGGGTATCTCCAGCGAAAGGCTCGCAGCAGTGCTGCATCAGGCGAACCCGCTGCCGAACGGCAGCTACCTGCACTGGGATGAACTGCGCCGGCGAACACCGCCCGAAGACCTGAGCGACCATGAGTGGTGGATTGGCGTTGTGATCGCTCGCTCGGCACTGCTTCAGCGCCTGCCGCTGTTCGACAAGCATGGCGTGGCGTTCCAGTTCGCCACTCCCGCGACACTGGCAATCGACCTGCACCATATCGACCGCGATGCGGCCGGACAGCTTCGGTCCAGCGCAGGGGCGCTCGGCGCCGGCGACTCGCACCGATATCTGATCAGCTCGCTGATCGAAGAAGCGATTACTTCCAGTCAGCTCGAAGGTGCGGCGACAACGCGCAAGGTGGCGGCCGACATGCTGCGTAGCGGGCGTAAACCGCGGGACCGCGGCGAGAGGATGATCTTCAACAATTACGTGGCAATGGACCATCTTCGGCGACTGAAAAACCAAACGCTCACGCCCGGGCATATCCTCGACCTGCACCGGATACTCACGGAAGATACGCTCGAGGATCCACGCGACGCCGGCCGCTTGCGGACGCGCGACGACGTTTACGTGGAGGACACCCGCGACGGCTCGCTGCTGCATGTTCCTCCTCCGCACGCAGAACTGCCTGCGCGTATGGAGCGTCTCTGCGAGTTCGCCAACTTGGATGAATCCGCACGACCGTTCGTCCACCCGGTGCTGCGTGCGATCCTCCTGCACTTCATGATCGGCTACGACCACCCGTTTGCCGATGGCAATGGCCGAACGGCCCGAGCGCTGTTCTACTGGTCGATGGCGCGCAGCGGCTACTGGCTGATGGAGCACACGTCCATCAGTCACATCCTGCGGAAATCCCCGGCCAAATACATCAGGGCCTGTCTCCATACCGAAACCGACAACGCCGACACGACCTATTTCCTGTTGCACCAGCTCGAGACGATCCGCAGGGCGATCGGCGCGCTGCACGACTACGTGGCCGAAAAGACGCATGAACAGCAGCAGGCGGAGCGGCTGCTCGCAAGATCACCGCGGTTGCGCTCGATGTTCAATCATCGGCAGGTCGCGCTGCTGGGTCATGCCCTTCGCCGCAGCGGCGAACCGTACCGCGTGGACACGCACCGCCGTACACACGATGTCGTATACCAGACCGCTCGCCAGGATTTGCTCGATCTCAATGCGCTTGGGCTCCTCGAGAAGACCAGGCAGGGCAACGCCTACGTCTTCTTCGCCCCGGACGATCTCCGGGATCGCCTCGAACGCCTCGCGCAATCCTGACGCCGCGCCCCGGAGCGGCGGCTTCATGACAGCCAGTCGCGATGGAAGGGGCAGAAACAAAAAAGCCCGGTTTTTCCGGGCTTTGTCGCATGTCTTGGTATGTCTTGGGAGGGGGTAATGGTGGTCGTGCTTCAATCGCATAACCCGCCCAACGCATTGATTTAACGTCCTTTGCGATTCGGCATTTTCAGAAATGCCCCCAGAAATGCCCCCAAATTGCGAGCGATACCCCCCCTCCCTCGATTTTGGCGGCACGAAAAGACGGCGGGGAGCGCGTGCCGGCGCATTGTGTCCGCAGACTTTCGTCATACCCCCCATCCCGGCCCGATCTAGTCCATTTGCTGTCAGCCCGTCACGGTATCCATTTTGTGGACGTGTGAATTGAGCGGGAGGCGCGTGCCGGGCGCGACCGCCCCAGACTTTCGCATTACCCCCCCCTCGCGTTACTGCGTAACAAGACATAGACTGCCGTTACTGCGTAACAGGGCGGAACAATGGCATCGAACGCGGAACGTCAGCGGGCATACCGGCAGCGGCACCTTCAGGACGTGGACAGCATCGGGGCACGGTTGAACCTGGTCGTCAGCGTTCAGGCGAAGGCGCAGCTTGGACGGCTGGCCCGGCATCATGGGGTCAGCCAGCGGGCGATGTTGGAACGGCTGCTCGCGGAAGCCGAACAGGCAGCGGCCGGTGCGGTCGGGTACTTCGATTGAGCGTTACTGCGTAACGGCCCGCGTTACGCCGGCCTCGCCTGGTGATGCTCGCCCGGTGTTGGCCCACCAGTCGAATTACGCCGGGGAGTCAGGCGTACAAGTCGCTGCGCTCGCTAATCATTCGGGCGAACACGTCAGCGCGCGCAATCGGCCGCGCGTGGCGTTCGCGTTGACTGCCCCGCGTGTCGAAATGCCCCTGCTACCTGGTAGATTTCTATAAAGGTCCCCTAGTAGCGGGGCACAGAAATTCATGAAACCGCCCGAATATGCCCCGCACGGCGGGGCAATGGGTCCGGGTTTTCCCCTGCTATTGCCCCGCGTGGCGGGTCAGTGTGCCCCGCCTGGCGGGGGTCAGAAAATCGAATCCGCCGCTTTGCATCGGGTTGCTGTGAGCACTCGGGATTGTGCCCTTGCCGCCAGTAGTTCAGCGGCACCGGGTTCGCGGCCCGCTCCAGTTTGCCGCCGCAGTCATCGATCCCGCGCCATGTAAGCGCATACAGTGTCGGCGTTCGCGGACGCATCCCCTGTTTGCACACGACGATCCAGCCGCGTTCCAGAAGCTCCAGGCGGGCCTTGTCGATCTGGTCCTTGCTGTTCCACCCCCGCGAACGAAGTGCGGCCCACGTCGCGGCCAGGTCGCCGTTATTCGCCCCCCGGTATTGCGCCGCCAGATCGATCAACAGCTTTGTCGCGCGCGGGGAAAGCGTTCTGAAGTTTTCACTGTCTAGCACCGCGTGCGGCAATGCGAGAAATGAGCCGCCCGTTTTTCTGCTCTTGGTCTTGGGGCGGGTCCGGGTCATACAGCACCGCCACCGGGCAACGCCTCGATTCGCGCGGGTGATGCTTCGCCGCCGCGCTCTACAGCGCGGGCGCAGACCATATCGGCGGTTGCCTTACGCATTGCCCGCACCGCATCGGGTTGTGCTGTGGTGGCCCAGTTTTCCGGGAGGTCGGCGGGGTCGCGGTTGTGTATCCATGACGGGCACGACGCGCGATCCTGAAGCGGCCGGAACCGCCACAAGGGGCACGCAACCGCAGGGCAGGCGGCTACCTGTTCTCGCCAGGTGCCGAATGCGGCGGGATCGTGGATACAGGACCGGCAGTAGTTCGTGATTGCCTTGCCGCGCGTGGTCATGCTTCACCACCTTCGCGGAATACCGCGTATCGCACGCCGGGCGGCGCGTCCGCCTGCAATTCGGCCAATCGTTCGCGCGCTGTAGCCTCGCGCTCGCAATGGGCAACCAGTTCCCAAGCGCTCGCGCCTGTGGATTCCGGCATGACGTGGACAAACCGCGCGCGATGTTGCGCCGCGAATGCGTTCGCGCTCGCCAGGTCCGCGAACCAGTTCAGCGCGCGGCACACTCGCCACGGCTTCAGCTGGTCGAAGTGGGTGCTAGTGTCGTGCATGATGACGCCCCCCTTACGCTGCGCGCGTGTCACGCGAAGCGCGGATGCGGGTATCGATCCAGCCGCGAACCTCCGATTCGATCCATGCCGATGAGCGTTCGGTGATCTTCACGGGTTGCGGGAACTCGCCGCGCCGCGCGAGGCGATAAATCTGCGTGGTGCCAAGCCCGGTCAGTTTCCGAACTTCAGGCAATCGCAGAAGCGCGGGCAGGTGGTGCGTAGTTGTGGCCGGTGCGTGCATGGTGCGGTCCCGTGTGGTGAATCACGGAACTAGCGTGCCTAACAACTAGCGTCTATGCAGTGGCGGGAAATTTGGACTTCGTGTCACTGCGAGCGCAAGGATGCGCAGTTGACGATCAGAAAAAGACTTTCGGACCCAGCCGCGGCAATCACGCATGATCGTGCGCGTATCTACGCCGCTAGCGGCTGCTACTGCTTCTACGGCCTGAGTTTTCCGAAAGTAATGCCGCCTCAACAATTCAACGGCAGCGGCCCGCGCTACAGAATGGTTCACGATATCTGGACTGTTCTTAGGTCGCCGCCTCGGTCGTTTAAGACCGAACGCCTGTGCCAGATCCTCTCGATCCTCGAGATATCGCCGCAGGCAGTCCGCCACGTGCGCGACCAGCAGCGCATCGGGGTCGTCAATGCAGCGCTGGGAACAGGCGGCGGCGTTCACGAACAACCGAAGAGCTTCGCGTGCATCCTCGTAGTTGCCGCTTTTAGCCGCGTCGATGACTTCGCCGACGTACCAAGCATCGCGGTCGTCGGGATTGGTGTCCGCCATCGCGCCCCCTTGCATAGCGCCGCCCTTGTGGAAGGTCACCACGCCAGCCGGGCAAGGGTTCCCGGTTTTCCCGCCGTCGCGGTAGGCGTGGCGATTCGCTCGCGCTACTCAGCGCCTTCGGCCTGCCGGCGCACCGCGCCAAGCTCGATCACGTCCGCGCCAGTGCGCAGGCGGTCCAGATAATCGGCCCATGCCTGCATCATCCGCCGCCGTTCGGGCAGGTGCGCCGTGCGGTTGTACGCGCGCCCGTTCGGGTCTTTCACCGCGTGGGCAAGCTGGTGTTCGATAATGTCGATCCGGTAGCCCATGACCTCATCCAGAAGCGTGCGCGCCATCGCGCGGAAGCCGTGCCCGGTCATGGTGTCGCCTTCGATGCCGAGATAGCGCAGCGCCGCATTCACCGCGTTCTCGCTCATCGGTTTTTGATGGTGACGCGCACCGGGGAAAACGAATTCGCCGCGCCCGGTCAGCGCGTACAGGTCGCGCAGAATCGCCACGGCTTGCGCGCTCAGCGGCACAATGTGGTCAACATCGGTTTTCGTTACGCGGTAACGCCATTCGGCCGCTTCAAGGTCGATATCTGCCCAGCGGGCGCGGCGCAGTTCCCCCGGTCGAACGAAGGTCAGCGGGGCGAGCATCAATGCCGCGCGCACGGTCGCGGTCCCGCTGTAGCCAGCGATTGCGCGCAAAAGCTCGCCAACCTGCTTAGGCTCGGTCACGGCGGCGAAGTGCGTAGACTTCACGGGCGGCAGCGCCCCCCGCAGATCGCGCGTAGGGTCGCGCTCCGCGCGCCCGGTAGCCACGGCGTACCGGAATACCTGCCCACAGGCTCCAAGCGCCCTGTGCGCCGTCTCCAGCGCCCCGCGCGCCTCGATTCGCCGCGCCATCGCCAGGACGGCCGGCGCAGTCAGCTCGATGACGGGCCTCGATCCGATGCGCGGCAGAATGTCACGCCGGAACAGGCTTTCCATGCGCTTGGTATTGGCGGGGGTCCACGCGCGCCGTTGCTTGGCGATCCACTCGCGCGCGATAACCTCGAAGCTGTTCGCGTCCTGATCTGCTCGGGTTAGCTTCGCGGCCTTGCGCTGCTCGCCGGGGTCGGCTCCGGCGTCGAGTAGTTCGCGGGCTTCATCGCGCGCTTTCCGCGCGGCCCTCAGCGTGACGACGGGGAACTTGCCGAGTGCGAGTCGCTTTTCCTTGCCGGCGTGCCGGTATTTCCAGCGCCACAGCTTGCCCCCGGTCGGGGACACTTCAAGGTAAAGCCCGCCGCCATCGAACAGCCGTTGCGGCTTCGGCGTGGGCTTGGTGTTGCGAATAACGGCGTCAGTCAGCGGCACAGGTGATCCCCAGCTGCGCGAACCTCGCATTTCGCCCGGAAAATCCCGCATTCGCGCAGTGCGTGGGGGCATTCCGTGGGGGCATCCGGTAGTGCCCCCCCCTGCTATGCCCCCAAATATGCCCCCATTTCGGGGGCATTGTCTAGGTATGCGGTGGCACGCGATGGAAGGGGCAGAAACAAAAAAGCCCGGTTTTTCCGGGCTTTGTCGCATGTCTTGGTATGTCTTGGAAGGGGGTAATGGTGGGTCGTGCTGGATTCGAACCAGCGACCAATTGGTTAAAAGCCAACTGCTCTACCGACTGAGCTAACGACCCGTCGAAGGACGCGTATGGTAGCGGCTGAGCCGCAAAAAACAAGGGCCTTTTGCCCGCTTCAGAAATTCTGCTTCAGGTACTCGCGCGCCTGCTGCGGCGCCGTGCTGTCCGCCCCGGCGTACTCGTTGACCACCCGGTCCAGGATGTCGCGCGCACGCGCGGTGTCGCCGCCCTGGTGGTAGATGCGCCCGAGCTTGAACATCGCGTCCGGCACGCGGCGGTTGTCGTTGAACTGCGCGAGCAGGGTTTCGAAGTGCTTGCGCGCGGTGTCGCTGTCGCCGTCCAACAGGAACAGTTCCCCGAGCCAGTAATGCGCGTTGCCCGCGTAGTCGCCGTTCGGGTACTGGCCGACGAAGTCCTTGAAAGCCGTGCGTGCCTCGGGGAACTTGCGCGCCTGGATCAGCGCGTAGGCGTCCCGGTACGCCTGCTCCTCCTGCGCCGATGCGGCAGCGCGCGGAGCCGCGGCAGGCGCCTGTTGCACCGGTGGCAACGGCGCGGCGGATGCGTCGATCGGTGCGCCCGGACCGGTCGGTGCCAGCGCACCCGCGTCGGCCGGTGCCTGGGCCGGGGGCACGCTGCCGCCGCCCATGCCGCCGATGCGCCGGTCGAGGCTGATGTAGTCGTCGAGTCGCTGCTGCTTGAGCTGGCGCAGCTGCTCGCCCTGCTCCTCGACGATGCCGCGCAGCTTCATCACCTCGTCCTGCAGCAGCTGGAGCTGGTAGAACAGCTCGCCGCTGGCCGCCGTGGGTGCCGATGCCGTCGGTTGTGCAGTGGTGCGCTGACGCGACACGTGGGCACCGCCCGGCTCGACCACCTCGACCTGCGAGGCGGCGAGCGGTGCGACGGCGAGCGTCGCGACCAGTACGGCAATGCGGCGCACGTCGTGCCGGCCTCAGCGCAGCTCCACGCGGCGGTTGCGCGCCCAGGACGACTCGTCCTGGCCGAGCTCCGCGGGACGCTCTTCGCCGTAGCTGACGGACTCGATGCGGGCGCGATCGATCCCTTGCAGGATCAGGTAGTTCGCGATCGCCTTCGCGCGGCGCTCGCCGAGCGCGAGGTTGTACTCGCGCGAGCCTCGCTCGTCGGCATGTCCCTCGAGCCGCACCACGCCGCTCTGGCTGCGCAGCACGTTGGCCTGCGCGTCCAGCGCCGCGCGGATCTCGGGCGACAGCGCGGACTGGTCGAAGTCGAAATAGAACACGGTCTGCAGCCCGCCCATGCCGCGCGCCGCCATTTCCTCCGGCGACAGCCCGCCGTCAGAGCCGACGCCGACCGAGGTCGCGCCGCCGTCACCCACCGCCGTGCCGTCCGGCATGTCCGACGTCGCGCCGCCGGTGCCTGCGCCCTTGTTGCCGCTGCACGCCGCCACCAGCGCTGCCAGGAATACCGCGGTCGTCACGCGTACGAATCGCTTGCTCATGCTGCTCACGGATCGATCGTCCTCGAATGAGAGAAATTGTGGATGTATCAACGCGTGTACGGTGACCACGCCGGCTCGCGCACTTCGCGCGCCGCCGAGGGAAGAAAGTACTTGACATTCGCGTCCACCGACACGACGGCGAGTATACCCTTACCCAGTCGCTTCGTCGCGTAAATAATCATGCTGCCGTTCGGCGCGACGCTCGGCGACTCGTCGTAGGAGGTTTCGGTCAGCACGCGCACCGTGTTGCGCTGGAAGTTCTGCAGCGCGATGTGGAACGGGCCGTTCGACTCGCTGCGGTGCACGTAGACGATGCCCGAGCCGTCCGGCATCGGGCGCGGGCGCGAGTTGTAGGCGCCCTCGAAGGTCAGGCGCGTCAGCTCGCGCGTCGCCACGTCGACGCGGTAGATGTGCGGCCGGCCACCGCGGTCCGAAGTGAACACGATCGAGCGCCCATCCGGCATCCACGACGGTTCGGTGTCGATCGCGAAGTGGTTGGTCATGCGCGTCAGTTCGCGCGTCGCCAGATCCATCACGTAGATCTCGGGGTTGTCGTCTTTCGACAATACCATCGCCAGCCGCCGCCCGTCGGGCGACCACGCGGGAGCGCCGTTCAGTCCCGGGAACGAGGTCAGCTTCTGGCGCTCGCCGGTCGCGACCACCTGCCGGTAGATGCCGGGCCGGCGGTCCTCGAACGATACGTAGGCGAGCTGGCGGCCGTCGGGGGACCAGGTCGGCGAGAGGATCGGCTCGGAGGATTCGAGGATCATCTGCGCGCGCTCGCCGTCGGCGTCGGCCTTGATCAGGCGGAAGTTCTGCCGGTTGCCCTGCTGCGCCACCGAGACGTAGGCGACCTTGGTCGAGAACGCGCCCTTGGTGCCGGTGAGCTTCTCGTAGACCTTGTCGGCGATGTAGTGCGCGATGTCGCGCAGCTGGTTCTCGGAGCCGTTCACCGTTTCCTGCAGCAACACCGACTGGCGCAGCACGTCGAGCAGCTCGAACTGCACGCGATAGAGTCCGGCCGCGTCGCGCGTCATGCGCCCGACCACCAGGTAGTCCACCGTCAGCATCCGCCAGTCGGTGTAGAACACCTCGCCCGGCTGGTGCGGCTGCGCGATCATGTCGGAGACCTTCATCGGCGCGAACAGGCCGCTGCGCTGCAGGTCGGCCGACACCACGGCGTCGATCGCGGTCGGCGGCAACAGGCCCGGCGTCGCGCCGAGCGGCACCACCGCGATCGACGTCGGGTTGTCCGCGCCGCGCGTGATCTCGATGCTGAGTTCGGCCGCATGCACGGCACAACCCAGCAGCCACAACAGAACCACACCCACACGCTTGATCACTGCCGCAGATCCTCCGGTCGGAATACGAGTTGCAGGCTACGCAGGTGGCGCTCGAACACCTGCGGGGGCGCGTCCGCCACTTCCGGGAAGCGCGCTGCCCGGTTCACCGCGTTGACCGCGCTGCGGTCGAACGCTTCGTCGCCGCTGCTTTTCAGCACGCTGACGCCCACCACTTCGCCAGTGGGGATCAATTGTATCCGCAACACGACCTGCATATCGCGGCGGGCGCTGGGCGGGCGACTCCAGTTGTCCTCGATGGCAATCGCGATCGCCTCTTCGTAGGTGGTGGTCTCGGCGCCTTCGCTGGCGAGCGCCGCGTCCTCGCTCGCCAGCGACGCCATCAACTCCTGCTCCCGCTGTTCCTGTTCCCGCTGCGCTCGCACCTGGCGCTCGCGCTGCTCGGCCTCGCGGCGTTGCTGCTCGCGCTGGCGGGCCTGTTCCTGAACGCGCGGGTCGGGCTTCGCCGGCTGGGGCTTCGCCTGCGGTTTGGGTTGCGGCTTGGGCTGCGGCTTCGGTTGCGGTTCGGGTTTGGGCTTGGGCTTGGGCTTGGGCTCGGGCTCGGGCTTCGGTTCCGGTTTGGGCGCCGGTTTCGGCGGTTCGGGCGGGCGCGGTGCCGCTGCGGTCGGCTTCGCGGCCGCCTTCGGCCCGCTCTTCTCCAGCGAGACGAGGCGCGCCTTCACGTGCCGCGGCGCCGGCTTCACCAGCGGCTCGCTGGCGGACTGCCAGTTCGCCGTCAGCGCGAGCAGCAGCGCCGCGTGCAGCAGCAGCGTGACCGCCGCGGGAACGATGTAACCCTCGAGGGCGCGCATGGTTCAGGGGTTCTCGGTCACCAGCCCGACGTTCTTCGCACCGGCCTGCTGCAACTCGCTCATCAGCACCACCACGGTGCCGTAGGGCACCTTCTCGTCGCCCCACACCAGCACCGGTGTCTTCGGCTTGGCCTTCAGGATCTTGCCCACCTTGTCCTTGATCACCGCGAGCTGCTCGGGCTGCTCGGGCGTGCCACCGAGGTTGATGTAGTAGGTGCCGTCGGCCTTCACCGACACGATCAGCGGTTCGTCTTCCTGGTTCTCGACCGGTTCCGAGGCCGCGTCCGGCAGTTCGACCTCCACGCCCTGCATCAGCATCGGCGCGGTGATCATGAAGATGATCAGCAGCACGAGCATCACGTCGATGTACGGCACGACGTTGATCTCGGCCATCGGCTTGCGGCGTTCCCTTGGCATGTCGGTGCTCCGGTGCTCAGGCGCTCTTGCGGCCAGCGTGCACCTGGCGGTGCAGGATGCTCGAGAACTCCTCCGCGAAGGTCTCGTAGTTGGCGACCAGGTTGTCCACCTGCGCGGAATAGCGGTTGTACGCGATCACCGCCGGAATCGCCGCGAACAGGCCCATCGCGGTCGCGACCAGTGCCTCCGAGATGCCCGGCGCGACGGTCGCCAGCGTCGCCTGGTGCACGTTGGCCAGCCCGCGGAACGAGTGCATGATCCCCCACACCGTGCCGAACAGCCCCACGTACGGGCTGGTCGAGCCCACGGTGGCGAGGAACGGCAGATGGCGCTCGAGGAACTCCACCTCGCGCGACAGCGCCACGCGCATCGCGCGCTGCGCGCCCTCCATGATCGCGTCGGAGTCGATGCCGGACTGCTGGCGCAACCGCGTGAACTCCTTGAACCCGGCGCGGAACAGGTTCTCGGCCCCCTCGATCTGGCCGCTCGCCTCGAGACGCGCGCTGCCGTCGCGGTAGAGTTGCCCGAGGTCGATGCCCGACCAGAAGGTTTGCTCGAAGTCGCCGAACTGCTTCTTCGCGCGGCGCAGCAGCAGCGCCCGCTGCACGATCATCCCCCATGACACCACCGATGCCATGAACAGGATGAACATGACCAGCTGGACCGTCAGGCTCGCCTCGGCGACCAGGCTCAAGAGCGACAATTCCTGGTTCACTTGGACCTCTCAGTTGCTTGATGGGACGATGGCGCCGGCGCCTCCGGCGCCGCGGTTGCGAGCACCGCGCGCAACGCGCGCGGCAGCACGCGCGGGCGGCGCGTCGCGCCGTCCACGCAGGCCACAGTGATCCGCGCGCGGCAGATTTCCTCGCCGGCGCGCAGCACGCGCTGCGCGAACACGAGCCGCGCGCCCCCCGCCTCGAGCAGCGCCGCGCAGGCCTCGAGCTCGTCGTCGAGCAGCGCCGCGCGCAGGTACTCGACCTGCATCGAGTGCACGACGAACAGGAAGGCGCCGTCGAGCAGCGCGGGTTTCGCGAAGCCCAGGCGGCGCATGAACTCGGTGCGCGCGCGCTCGAAATACTTCAGGTAGTTCACGTAGAACACGATCCCGCCGGCGTCGGTGTCCTCGATGTACACCCGCACCGGCAACCGCAGTTCGTCGGCCAGCGTCTCGCTCACGCCCTGTCTCCGCCGTCGAGCAGGTCGGGGTTCGCGTAGCTGCCGCGCGGCTGCAGGCCGAAGTGCAGGTACGCGGCGCGCGTCACCATGCGTCCGCGCGGCGTGCGCAGCACGTAGCCCTGCTGGATCAGGAACGGCTCGAGCACGTCCTCGATGGTGCCGCGCTCCTCGCCGATCGCCGCCGCCAGGCTGTCCACGCCCACCGGGCCGCCGTCGAACTTCTCGATCATCGCCAGCAGCAGCCGCCGGTCCATGTGATCGAAACCCTGCTGGTCCACGCTCAGCATGTCGAGCGCGGCGTCGGCGATCGCCGCGTCGATGCGCCCTTCGTGGCGTACCTCGGCGAAGTCGCGCACGCGCCGCAGCAGGCGGTTGGCGATGCGCGGCGTGCCACGCGAGCGGCGCGCGATCTCGCGCGCGCCGTCCTCGTCGATGTCGAAGCCGAGCAGCCGGCCCGAGCGCGCGACGATCCGCGTGAGGTCCGCCACCGAGTAGAACTCGAGCCGCTGCACGATGCCGAAGCGGTCGCGCAGCGGCGAGGTCAGCAGCCCGGCGCGCGTGGTCGCGCCGACCAGCGTGAACTGCGGCAGATCGAGCTTGATGGAGCGCGCGGCGGGACCCTCGCCGATCATGATGTCGAGCTGGAAGTCCTCCATCGCGGGGTACAGCACCTCCTCGACGTGCGGGCTGAGGCGGTGGATCTCGTCGATGAACAGCACGTCGCGCGGCTCGAGGTTGGTCAGCATCGCGGCGAGGTCGCCGGCCTTCTCGAGCACCGGGCCCGAGGTGCTCTTCATCGATACGCCCATCTCGTTGGCGATGATGTTCGCGAGCGTGGTCTTGCCGAGCCCCGGCGGACCGAAGATCAGCGTGTGATCGAGCGCCTCGCCGCGGCCGCGCGCGGCGGCGACGAAGATCTCCATCTGCTCGCGCACCACCGGCTGACCCACGTAGTCGGCGAGCATGCGCGGGCGGATCGTGCGATCCAGCACGTCCTCCTGCCGCGCTGCCGCGGGCGCCACCAACCGGTCCGTTTCGATCATCGCGCGTCCTCAGCGTCCGCCCGCGAGCCCCTTCAGGGCGCGCCGGATCAGTTCCTCGCTGGCCTCGACCTCGTCGTCGAGCGCCGCCGCGACCGCCCGCGCCGCCTCCGGCGGCTTGTAGCCCAGCCCGATCAGCGCGCTCTCGGCGTCCTGCACCAGGCGGCTGCGTCCGACCGCCGCGATGTCCGGTGCCGGCGCCCCGGGGCGCGCGGACGCGAACTCCGGGCGCCAGTCGCGCAGCGCGTCGCGCATCTCGACCATCAAGCGCTCGGCGGTCTTCTTGCCCACTCCGGGCAGGCGCACCAGCGCGCTGGTGTCACCGCGCTGCACGCAGCGCGCGAACTCGTCGCTGTCCATCCCGGACAGGATCGCCAGCGCCAGCTTCGGACCCACGCCGCTAACGCGTATCAGCGCGCGGAACAGTTCGCGGTCGTCACGGTGCCAGAATCCGAACAGCTGCTGCGCGTCCTCGCGGACCACGAAATGCGTGTACAGCACGACCTCCTGCCCGGTCGGCGGCAGGCGGCAGAACGTGCTGATCGGCGCCTGGATCTCGTAGCCCACTCCAGCGGCCTCGACCACCAGCTCGGGCGCCTGCTTCTCGACGATGGTTCCGCGAATCCTTCCGATCATGGCTGCGGTATCCGGTTGCTGGCGTGTCAGCGCGCGCGCCCGCGCCGCGCGCTGCGCGCGCCGGGCAGCCGCACCAGGCTCTGGCGCGTATGAGCATGGCACAGCGCCACCGCCAGCGCATCGGCGGCATCGGCCTGCGGCGCCGCCGGCAGCCCGAGCAGCGCGCACACCATGTGCTGCACCTGTTCCTTGCCGGCGGCGCCGGTGCCCACCACCGACTGCTTGACGCTGCGCGGCGAGTACTCGAACACCGGTAGCTCGAGCCGCGCGGCAGCGACGATCGCCGCGCCACGCGCCTGTCCCAGCTTGAGCGCCGAGCCGGCGCTGCGGGCGACGAACACCTGTTCGATCGCGAGCTCGGAGGGACGGTAACGCTCGATGATCTCGGTCAGGCAGTCGAAGATGCGCCGCAACCGTTCCGGCAGCGCCTGGTCCGCGACGCGGATGCAGCCGCTGCCCACGTACTCCAGCCGCGCACCCTCGCTGCGGACCACGCCGAAGCCGGTCACGCGCGAGCCCGGATCGACGCCGAGGATCACGGCCGCGGCCGGTGCCGCGCCGCACCCGGCGGGCAGCGCGCGCGCGCTCAGCCCGACTGCTCCGTGGCCGGCGTGCGCAGCCGGATGTGCAAGTCCTGCAGCTGCCCGGCGTCGACCACGCCCGGTGCCTCGGTGAGCAGGCAGTTCGCGCTCTGCGTCTTCGGGAACGCGATCACGTCGCGGATCGAGGCCGAGCGCGTCATCAGCATCACCAGCCGGTCGAGGCCGAACGCCAGCCCGCCGTGCGGCGGCGCGCCGAAACGCAGCGCATCGAGCAGGAAGCCGAACTTCTCGCGTGCCTCGTCCTCGCCGATGCCGAGGATCCGGAACACCGACTGCTGCATCTCGCGCGTGTGGATCCGGATCGAGCCACCGCCGAGCTCGGTGCCGTTGAGCACCATGTCGTAGGCCTGCGAGATCGCGCTGCCCGGATCCTCGACCAGCGCCTCGGGCGCGCAGGCCGGACGCGTGAACGGGTGATGCAGCGGGCTCCAGCGGCCCTTGTCGTCACGCTCGAACATCGGGAAATCGACCACCCACAGCGGCGCCCACTCGCAGGTGTAGAGGTTCAGGTCCGCGCCGAGCCGGCAGCGCAGCGCGCCGAGCGCCTCGTTGACCACCTTCGCACGATCGGCGCCGAAGAAGATCAGGTCGCCGTCCTGCGCCCCGGTGCGCTCGAGCAGCGCACGGCGCACCTCCGGCGGCAGGAACTTCACGATCGGCGACTGCAGACCTTCCTCGAGGTCGTTGCGGTCGTTGACCTTGATGTAGGCGAGACCCTTCGCGCCGTAGATGCCGACGAAGCGCGTGTAGTCGTCGATCTGCTTGCGGCTGAGCAACGCGCCGCCGCCTGGCACCTTCAGCGCCGCGACGCGTCCCTCGGGATCGCTGGCCGGGGCCGCGAACACCTTGAAGTCCACCTCGCGCATCAGGTCGCTCACCTCGACGAACTCGAGCGGGATGCGCAGGTCGGGCTTGTCGCTGCCGAAGCGCTGCATCGCCTCGGCCCAGCTCAGGCGCGGGAACTCGCCGAGGTCGTGGTGCAACACGCCCAGGAACAGTTCGCGCACCATCGCCTCGGCGGTGGCCGTGATCTCGGCCTGGTCGGCAAACGCGAACTCGATGTCGATCTGGGTGAACTCGGGCTGGCGGTCGGCGCGCAGGTCCTCGTCACGGAAGCACTTCACGATCTGGTAGTAGCGGTCGACGCCGGCGACCATCAGCAGCTGCTTGAACAGCTGCGGCGACTGCGGCAGCGCGAAGAAGCGCCCCGGGTGCGTGCGGCTCGGCACCAGGTAGTCGCGCGCGCCCTCGGGCGTGGCGCGGGTGAGCATCGGGGTCTCGACCTCGACGAAGCCGCGGTCGGCGAGGAAGTTGCGGATCGAACGCGCGATGTCCGAGCGCAGCCGCAGGTTGTTCAGCATTTCCGGCCGGCGCAGGTCCAGGTAGCGGTAGCGCAGTCGCGTCTCCTCGCCGACATTCGCGTGCTCGTCGAGCTGGAACGGCGGCGTGTCGGCGACGTTCAGGATCTCCAGCGCGCTCGCGTAGACCTCGATGCGTCCGGTCTTCATCGCCGGGTTCACGGTCGCGGCGGCGCGTTCGCGCACGCGTCCGGTCACGCGCAGCACGTACTCGCTGCGCACGCGGTCGGCGGTCGCGAAATGCTCGCCGCAGTCCGGGTCGAACACGACCTGGACCACGCCTTCGCGATCGCGCAGGTCGACGAAGATCACGCCGCCGTGGTCACGGCGGCGGTCCGCCCAACCGCACAGCGTGACCTCCTGGCCGGAGTGGGAGACGTCGAGATCGCCACAATAGTGGGTGCGCATGCGTTTTTTCCGCCGTGTTCGGGTGCCTGGGGTTTCAGTTGCCGCCGCTGCCGCCCGCCGCTGCGGGCGCGCTCGACGACGTCGAGGAGGAAGCCGCAGCTGCGGTGGACGGCGCGGCCGGGGCCGATGCCTTGTCGCCTGCGCCCGCCGTCGCGTCGCCGGCAAGGTTCTTCTTGCCGCCGCTCTTGAAGTCCGTCTCGTACCAGCCGCCGCCCTTCAGCCGGAATCCGGCGGCGCTGATCTTGCGCCGCAGCTGCGACTCCCCGCACTGCGGGCACAGCGTCAGCGGCTCGTCCGCGAGCTTCTGCAGTTTCTCCAGTTCGTGATTGCAGCCATCGCAGCGGTATTCATAGATGGGCATTCCAGAACCTCCGATGATGCCTGGTTACAGCTGCCGCGCGGGCGCGCGGCGGCTAAAAAGGCCGGCGATTATACTCCAGCGCCCGGGTAGCAATGATGCGAATTCATGCCGTTTCGCCGCGCGCCCGGCAGCTTCGCCGCCACCGCGCGACCGCGGCGCAACGGCTTGTCGCAAGCAGGGCGCACGCGCTGTTGCCGTGCCTGTACGAATGCATTATATATACGCGCGCTGTAGCGAGGAGCGCGCGAAAACCCGGCATTTACAGCATGAACACAGGCTTCGTCCCCGGGAGCCCTGCACCGAACAACCTGCAAACACCAGAAGGAAACGACATGGCCGCAGACAAGAAAAAAGCCGCGAAGGCAGCGCCCAAGAAGGCTGCCGCGAAAAAAGCAGCCCCGAAAAAGGCTGCTCCGAAGCCCGCCGCGAAAGCTGCGGCGAAACCGACTCCGGTCAAGGACCGCTGGAGCAAGACCCAGATCCTGAACGAGATTTCCGAACGCACGCAGGTCTCGCGCAAGCAGGCCACCGCGATGATCGAGGAACTCGCCGGGATCATCGGTCGTCACCTCGGCAAGGGTGGTCCGGGCGAATTCGTGCTGCCCGGCCTGTTCAAGATCAACACCCGCAAGAAGCCGGCGCAGAAGGCGCGCAAGGGCATCGACCCGTTCACCAAGCAGGAGCGGATGTTCGCCGCAAAGCCCGCTTCGGTGTCGGTGAAGGTGCGCCCGCTGAAGAAGCTGAAGGACATGGCGCACTGAAGCGACCGGCAACGGCGCAGCGACCGAAAACCCCGCGGGAAACCGCGGGGTTTTTTTATGTCGGGCCAACCCCCAGCAGTTCGCGCAACACCGCGCAGCACGCATCACGCTCGGCGTCGGTATACCGCACCGCCGGCACCACGCCCCACACCGGACGCGGCCACGCGGGGTCACCGGTGAAGCGCACGATGTGGTGCACGTGCAGCTGCGGCACCACGTTGCCGAGCGCCGCGACGTTGAGCTTGTGCCCGCCGAAGTGCGCCATCAACGCGCGCCCCAGCAGCGCCGATTCCGCCCAGAAACGTGCCAGGTCGGCCGGCGCGAGGTCGTGGATCTCGCGCAGTCCGGGCCGGCGCGGCACCAGGATCAGCCACGGGTAGTTCCGGTCCCCCATCAGCAGCACACGGCACAGCGGCAGGTCACCCACCACCGCGCAATCGGCCGCGAGCGCCGGATGCAACTCGAAGTCTTCCTCGTTCCCCGTCGTCACGGTGCCACCTCCATAATCAGCCTCGGACGCAGACACATATGCGCCGCCACGGGAGCGCAGCGCGCAGCAACGATCTCCGGCACCGCCCACCTCGGCATGAATGCCGGCCTGCGCAGCATGGCGCGTGGTCCGTTCGGCATCCCCTACGCGCGCGGGTGCGCCCTGCCTGCGTGGCGCCGTCCGATCCGCCTGTACGCTGCTCGCCCGGAGCCGTAGAATCCACGGCTCGCATCCAACATCCAGACTTCCGCGGAATACTAGCAGCATGCGCGCCAGCCAGCTCCTGATCGCCACCCTGAAGCAGACACCGGCCGACGCCGAGGTAGTCAGCCACCAGCTGATGCTGCGCGCCGGGTTGATCCGCCGGCTCGCCTCGGGGCTCTACACCTGGCTGCCGCTCGGACTGCGCGTGCTGCGCAAGGTCGAACGCATCGTGCGCGAGGAAATGGACCGCTCGGGCGCGCAGGAAGTGCTGATGCCGGTGGTGCAGCCCGCCGAACTGTGGCAGGAGTCGGGGCGCTGGGTACAGTACGGCCCCGAGCTGCTGCGCATTGCCGACCGCCACGAGCGGCCGTTCTGCCTCGGTCCCACGCACGAGGAAGTGATCACCGACCTCGCGCGCAACGAGCTGCGCAGCTACCGCCAGCTGCCGGTGAACTTTTACCAGATCCAGACCAAGTTCCGTGACGAGATCCGGCCGCGCTTCGGCGTGATGCGGGCGCGCGAGTTCGTGATGAAGGACGCCTACTCGTTCCACCTCGACGCCGAATCCCTCGACGAAACCTACCGCGCGATGCACCGCGCGTACTGCCGCATCTTCGAGCGCGTCGGCCTGCTGTACCGGCCGGTGCTGGCCGACACCGGCAGCATCGGCGGCAGCGAGTCACACGAATTCCACGTGCTGGCCGACTCGGGCGAGGACGCGATCGCGTGCAGCGATGCGAGCGACTACGCCGCCAACGTCGAGAAGGCCGAGGCGCTCGCGCCGGCGGCGAACCGCGCCGCGCCCGCGGAGCAACTGGCCGAGGTCGCGACGCCGGGACGGCATACGATCGCCGACGTCGCCGCTTTCCTCGGCGTGGCCCCCGAGCGCCTGGCGAAGACGCTGATCGTCGCCGGCACGCAGTCGCCGCTGGTGGCGCTGGTGCTGCGCGGCGACCACCAGCTGAACGCGATCAAGGCGGAGGCGCACCCGCTGGTCGCCACACCGCTGCGCATGGCCGACGACGCGGAGATCGCCACGGCGCTCGGCTGCCGCCCGGGTTCGCTGGGTCCGGTGCAAATCGGCATCCCCGTGCTCGCCGATCGCAGCGCGGCGGTGCTGGCGGATTTCGTCTGCGGCGCGAACCGCGACGGCTTCCACCTGCGCGGCGTGAACTGGGAGCGCGACTGCGGCTACGACGAGGTCTGCGACCTGCGCAACGTCGTCGACGGCGACCCCAGTCCGGACGGCCACGGCACGCTGGCGGTGCGCCGCGGCATCGAGGTGGGGCACATCTTCAAGCTGGGGCAGAAATACAGCGCCGCGCTCGGCGCACGCGTGCTCGACGAAACCGGCAACGAGCGCACGCTGACCATGGGCTGCTACGGCATCGGCGTCTCGCGCATCGTGGCGGCGGCGATCGAGCAGAACCACGACGCGGCCGGCATCGTCTGGCCGCAGGCGATCGCGCCGTTCACCGTGGCGCTGGTCCCGCTGAACGCGCAGAAATCGGCCGCCGTGCGCGAGACCGCCGAACGGCTGTACGCCGAACTCACGGCGGCGGGAATCGACGTGCTGCTCGACGACCGAGAGGAACGGCCGGGAGTCAAGTTCGCCGACATGGAACTGATCGGGATCCCGCACCAGGTGGTGATCGGCGAGCGCTCGCTGGCCACCGGCATGGTCGAGTACCGCCCGCGCGCCGGCGAGGGCCGCGCGGAGGTGCCGGCCGAGGCGATCGGCGGGTTCCTGCGTGAGCGCATCGGCGCGGGATTCGTTTTTTTGTCGGGCTGAAGCCCGACCTGCGCGGAGGAAACGACGATGATCAAGCTGATCCTGCTGGTGGCGATCGCCTGGCTGCTGTGGCTGATCCGCGAGGAACTGGTGCAGATGGGCGAGCGTCAGCGCAACCTGAAAGCGATGCTCGAGCGGCTGTCGGAACGCGTGGACCGGCTGGCCGCGGCGGCGCGTCCGTCCGACCCGCCGGAACCGAAGTGACTCAGCCGCTGCGCAGCCAGCGCGCGACGTCCTCGGCGAAGTAGCTGAGGATCATGTCGGCGCCGGCGCGCCGGAACGCGGTCATGGTCTCCATGACCAGCGCGCGCTCGTCCATCAGCCCGGCTGCGGCGGCGGCCTTGATCATCGCGTACTCGCCGCTCACCTGGTAGACCGCGAGCGGACGCGTACAGCGCGCGCGGATCGCCGCCAGTACATCGAGATACGCGATGCCCGGCTTGACCATCAGGATGTCGGCGCCCTCCTCCTCGTCACGCACCGACTCGGCGAGCGCCTCGCGGCCATTGCCCGCGTCGAGCTGGTAGCCGGCGCGGTTGCCCTTGAAGCTGCTGTCGACGGCGTCGCGGAACGGTCCGTAGAACGCCGAGGCGAACTTCGTCGAGTACGACATCACCGGCAGGTGGGAGAACCCCGCGCCGTCGAGCCCGGTGCGAATCGCCGCGATCATGCCGTCCATCATGCCGGACGGCGCGACCATGTCGACGCCCGCACGGGCCGCGGTCAGCACCTGCCGCACCAGGTTGGCGAGCGTGGGGTCGTTGGCGACCTGCTCGCCGTCGAGCACGCCGCAGTGCCCGTGGTCGGTGTATTCGCAGAAGCAGTTGTCGCTGATCACCAGCATGTCCGGCGCCGCGTCCTTGGCCCGACGGATCATCCGCGCGAGCAGGCCGTCGGGGTTCCAGGTGTCGCTGCCGCAGGCGTCCTTGTGGTGCGAGACGCCGAACAGCATGACTGCGCCGATGCCCAGATCACGCGCCCGCGCCACCACCTCGCCGAGCCCGGATTCGGTATGGCGAACCACGCCCGGCATGCTCGGGATCGGTACCGGTCGTGCCACGCCTTCCTCGACGAATACCGGCAGGATCAGCTGCGAGGCCGACAGCGAGGTCTCGCGCACCAGCGCGCGCAGGCGTTCGCTGCGACGCAGGCGGCGGAAACGGAACGGCAGTTCGATCACGGCGCGGGTTCTCCGGAAACGATGCAGGCGGACGGCGGTCCCGGGCTCAGACGCCCATGTTGCCGAGCGCGACCAGCATGCTGTTCACGATCGCGGTCAGGTTCGGGTGGCGGGCCTCGAAGCCGCTGAGCGCCTCTTCGAGTTCCCCGACGAGTGCCGCGGGATCGCCGACCGCGTTCTCCTCGTCGAGTTCGCGCTGCACGTCCGCGGCGAGTTGCTCGAGCCGCTCGAGTTCCGCGGCGTCACCACGGTCGGCGCGCGCGATCTCCTCGCGCAGGCGCGCCAGGTCGGCGCGCAGTCTGTCGATCGGCATGATGGATCTCCGGCTGTCGATGGTGCCGATTATCGGCCATCACGCCGGGCGGGCATACCCCCGCGCGCCGCCGCGCCTCGCGGGCGGCGGTTCAGGGTGCGCCGTCGAAGAAGCTGCGGAAACCGCTGGGCGCGTGGCGCCCGAAGCAGATGGTCTCCAGCGTGCCCACGCCCTCGCGCTCGCCCATGCGCGCACGCACCAGCTGGTGCACGTGGATATGGCTGTACTCGAGCGGGTCGATCTCGTCGAGCCGCCACGACTCGCCGGCGATCGCCTCCTCGCCTTTCCAGAACCCGTGCCCCCATTGCGGATGCGAGTAGCCGATGCCCTTCATCTGGAACGCCAGCAGCGGTTCGACCGTAATGGTGATCTCCTGTCCGGGCTGCTCCACGAAGTGGAACTCGGCGCTGCGGCTGCGCCGCGTTCCCTGCTGCCAGTGGACGCGATGACGGGCGGTGTGCATGTGCCGCGCCCCCTTCTCCTCCGCCGGCACCAGCCCGGGCGATGCATACGTGGGCTGGATGCAGGCGGCGAGCTGGGTGGGGTTGCCGTCACGGTCCTCGAAGGTGTTGAACTGCGTGCACACATCGCCGAAGTCGATCGGCGACCACACCCAGTACACGCCCGGCTCGCCGTTCAGCAGCCCGGGCGCCCCGCCTTCGGGCTCGCCGACCGGGCGCACGCCCCAGGACTTGTCGCGCGCGCCGAAGCTCGTCTCGCGGCGCACCTCGTGGCGTCGTCCCCCGATGGTGAAATGGCCGCCCCAGCTGCCGAACTGCGTGAAACGGCTGTTGTGCATGATCAGCCGCCCGTCGTCGTACATGATGTTCTTCGGTTCCTCGGTCGGCACGCTGCGCGCCTCGAACAGCAGGTCGCACTCGATGCCGGTTTCGTTCGGCAGCAGGCGCACGCGCACGCGCCGCAGCGGTTCCACCACCTCAACGCTGAACGGGCCGACCACCGTGTGCGCGCGCTCGTACGGCGCGCGACGCGATCCGTGGAAGCTGTGCTGCACGCCGTCGATCACCACGCTGAAATGCCCGTCCATCACGCGGCGGTTCGGATACAGCCCGAAACCTACCTCGAACATGAATGCGCCACCGGCATCGAAACCGTTGAACCAGTAGCGGTCGTAGAAATTGCGGTCGCTCTGCGACGGCAGGCACACCGGTTCGTGCGTCTGGTGGATGCAGTAATCGTCGAAGCTGGTGATCATCGGCTGGGCTCCCGGGTTGGCCGCCGCACTATCCCATCGCGCGCGCGAACGATGCAAGTTACGTTTTTTCCAGAGACGGGCGACGTCGATTCAGTCGCGCCAGGTGGCGATCGCCACGTCCCCTACGCCGGCCTCGCGCGCCTGGTCGGCGATCGCCGCGAACACCTCGGTGTCTGATTCCTCGTGCGCGCGCACCACCAGCGCCGCCTGCGGTCGCGTCGCGTGCAGGCGCTCGAGGTACGCACGCACCGAGCGCACGTCGACGCGCCGCTCGCCGAGCCAGATCTGGTTGTCGCGCGCGACGGTCAGCACGAAAGCCCGTTCCGCGGCATCGGCGGGGACCGCTGCCGGCGGTGTGCGTGCGACCTCGATGCCGGTCTCACGCACGAAGGATGCGGTAACGATGAAGAAAATCAGCATGATGAACACCACGTCGAGCAGCGGGGCGAGGTCGATCTCGGTGTCCTCCTCGCTGGCCCGCCGCCGCGGCATGCGCGCGCTCACGCTCCGCCCTCCTCAGCCCAGCGCCCGTGCGGCGCGCGCGAGGTAGCGTTCCACGATCTTCGCGACCTGCTCGGGCGGCGCGGTCTTCATGCCACCGCCCGCGCCCCGGATCAGGCGCGCGTACACGCCCTCGACGATGCAGGCCTGCTTCCACCAGCCGAAGGCGGCGAAGTAGCCGGCATTCTCGAGCGGCATCCCGCTGAACTCCTCGTAGCACGCGACGACCTCGGCGCGACGCGGAAACTGCGGCAGGCGGGTCGGCGGATCGGGCAGCAGCACGATATCGTCCTCCGCTTCGGCCCAATACATCAGCGACCAGCAGAAATCGGCCGCCGGATCGCCGATCGTGCACAGCTCCCAGTCGAGCACCGCGCAGACGCGCCGGTCGGGGCCGAGCACCGTGTTGTCGAAGCGGTAATCGCCGTGCGCCAGCGCCGACGGGCGCGTCTGCGCCGGGATCGCGGCGGCCAGCCGCTCGTGCAGCGACTCGAGCAGCGGCAGCTCGCGCGTCTTCGAGGCCTCGACCTGGTGGCGCCAGCGCGCGAGCTGGCGCGCCACGTAACCGTCGTGGCGGCCCAGATCACCGAGACCGATCGCCGCCGGATCCAGCGCATGCAGCGCGGCCTGCGTCGCGACCAGCGAACGCATCGCGGCACGGGCCGCGGCGGCGTCGAGCGTCGCGGCGCCGGCGCTGTCGCGCAGGATCAGCCCGTCGACGAACGCCATCGCGTAGAACGGCGCGCCGGTGACGCTCGTGTCCTCGCAGAACGCCAGCGGCCGCGGCACCGGCACCGCCGGTGCGTGGGTCGCCAGCGCGCTCATGATGCGCCACTCGCGGCCCATGTCGTGCGCGGTCGCCAGCGCGCTGCCCACCGGCGGACGGCGCAGCACGAACGCCTCACCGCGCGCGTCCTCGATACGGAAGGTCAGGTTCGACCCGCCGGCCGCGATCAGCCGGAACGCGTACGGCGCGACGAACTCCGGCAGCGCCGCGGCGAGCCAGGCGGTGACGCGTTCGCGGTCGATCCCCTTCGGCGCCGGCTCCGCGCTCACGCCGCGTCTCCCGCCGTGGCGGCGCGGATCGCGCGCACGCGTTCGCCGAACAGTTCCCCGGCGCGGCGCCGGCGTGCCGGCAGGTACTCGCTCGGCTGCTCCACCGCCACCCAGCCGCGCAGCAGCTCGCGCGCGACGGTCTGCTTGTGTACCTCGTCGGCGCCGTCGGCGATGCGCAGCGCGCGCGCGGTGCGGTACATCTCCTCGAGCGGCATGTCGGAGGTGTAGCCGAGCGCGCCGTGGATCTGGATCGCGCGATCGACGATCGCCAGCAGCGTGCGCGGCACCACGAACTTGACCAGCGCGATCTCGCGGCGCGCCTCGCGGCTGTAGTCGCCGCTGTGATCCATGCGCCACGCGGCGCGCAGCACCAGCAGCCGGGCCATTTCCAGCTCCGCGTGCGACTGCGCGATCATGTCCTGCACCATCTGGTGCTTCGCCAGCGGCTTGCCCTGCGTGACGCGCGAGACGGCGCGCTCGCACATCATCTCGAAGGCACGCGCGGCCTGCCCGAGGCAGCGCATCGCGTGGTGGATGCGTCCGCCGCCGAGACGCTTCTGCGCCAGCACGAAACCGTCGCCGGGCGCACCGATCATGTGGTCGAGCGGCACCCGGCAGTTGCTGAACTGCACCTCGGTGTGGCCGCCGATGCGATCCATCAGTCCGTCGCCCGAGTACGGGTGGTGCATCGACCCGACGTCACGCAGCAGTTCGACGCCGGGATGCCGGCACGGCACGACGAGCATCGCCGCACGCCGGTGCGCCGGCGCCGCCGGATCGGTCACCGCCATGACGATCATGAAGTCGGCCACGCTCGAGTTCGAGGCGAACCACTTGCGCCCGTTGATCACCCACTCGTCGCCGTCGCGCTCGCAACGGGTGGTGATGCCGGTGGGGTCCGAGCCGCTGTTGCCCGGCTCGGTGAGCGCGAAGGCGCTGCGCACGTGACCGGCCAGCAGCGGCTCCAGCCAGCGCCGGGCCTGCGCCTCGTCGGCACCGGCGGCGAGCAGCTCGGCGTTGCCCGAATCTGGCGCCTGGCAACCGAAGATCTCCGGCGCGAGCACGCTGCGCCCCAGCACCTCCTGCAGCAGCGCGAGCCGCAACTGTCCCATACCGCTGCCGCCGTGCTCGGGCGGCAGGTGCGCGGCCCACAGCCCACGCTCCTTCACCTGCTGCTTGAACGGCGCCCACAGCGCGTCGAGCTGGCGCTGGTTCAGTCCCTCGCCGGCGATTTCCAGTGGAATGACGGTGCCGTCGACGAACTCGCGCACCCAGGCGAGATCACACTCGAAATCCGGATCGGTACTGAAGTCCCACGCCATGTGCTGTTCTCCTTCCTGGCATTCGTGTCCGCCCTGTTCGTGCGGCAACCGCTCATTCGTGCCAGAGAGCGGCGGCGGTGTCGCACCGGTGGGCGTACGCCGCAGGGACGCGGCGTTCGAGCCTACAGGGACGTATTCACGGCGTCCCACAGGTGTGACACCGCCGCCGCTCGCCGCGAGAGCTGGTACGACACCCTTTGAAGGTCGACGTCGTGCCTGATGTTTCGGGTTGCCCAGGACGTTCATGGTAGCGATCGCGGTGGCGGGCGCAATGCCGACACCGCTCGACGACGGGTGACAGCGACGCTCAGTCGGCCGCGGTGGCGCGCAGGGCCTCGATGATCGGCAGGTCGGCCGCGGGGAATTCGGCCGGATCGAGCGCGCCGGGGGAGACCCAGCGCAGCGGCTGGCCCTCGCGCCCGTGCGGTGTACCGGCGAACGCGAGCACGCGCCAGACCTGAAGTTCCACCGCACGGTCGCTGTAGGCATGGCGTACCGTCAGCAGCGGCGAGGCCGCCGCCACCTCGATGCCGAGCTCCTCGTGCAGCTCGCGCGCCAGCGCTGCCTCGACGTCCTCGCCGTCGGCGATCTTACCGCCGGGGAACTCCCACAGCCCGCCCTGGTGGCGCCGGGGATCGCGCAACGCCACCAGCACCTCGCCGGCCGCGTTGCCGATCACGCCGACCGCCACGCGCAGCATCGTGCTCAGGTGCGGTATTCGGCGTTGATGCGCACGTAATCGTGCGACAGATCGCTGGTCCAGACGGTGGCGGCCGCGTCGCCACGCGCGAGATCGATCGCGATGCGGATCTCCTCGCGCGCCATCACGCGCTGGCCGTCGGCCTCGGTATAGGCCGGGTCGCGCGCGCCGTTGCGCACGATCGCGACCTCGTCGAGGTCGATCGCCACGCGCTCCACATCGAGCCCGACGACACCGGCGCGTCCCACCGCGGCGAGGATGCGCCCCCAGTTCGGGTCGCTGGCGAACAGCGCGGTCTTCACCAGCGGCGATTCGGCGACGGTGTAGGCGACCCGCCGGCACTCCGCTGCATCGTTGCCACCGCCGACCGCGACCGTCACGAACTTGGTCGCGCCCTCGGCATCGCGCACGATCGCCTGCGCCAGCTCGACGCAGACCTCCTGCAGCGCCGCGGCGAAGGCGCGCGCGGGCGGATCCTGCAGCGAGACGATCGGCTCGGCACCGGCCGCACCGGTGGCGACCAGCACGCAGGCGTCGTTGGTCGAGGTGTCGCCATCGACGGTGATCGCGTTGAAGCTGACGTCCACCGCGCCGCCAAGCAAGGCATCGAGCAATGCCGGCTCGACGCTGGCGTCGGTCGCCAGGAAGGCGAGCATCGTCGCCATGTCGGGCCGGATCATCCCGGCGCCCTTGGCGATGCCGCTGATCGTGACTTCGATGCCACCGATCCGCACGCTCCGGCTGGCGCCCTTGGGCCGTGTGTCGGTGGTCATGATGCCCTCGGCCGCCTCTTCCCACCCCGCGGCATCCAGCGCCGACAGTGCCTGCGGCAGGCCCGCGATCACGCGTTCGGCCGGCAGCGGTTCGCCGATCACGCCGGTCGAGAACGGCAGCACGGCCTGCGGGCTCACGCCGGCGAGCTCGCCGAGCGCCGCGCAGCACGCGCGCGCATCGTGCAGGCCGCGCTCCCCGGTGCCCGCGTTGGCGTTGCCGGTGTTGACCAGCAGATAACGCACCCCGGGGGCCGCCGCGAGGTGTTGGCGCGCCACCGTCACCGGCGCCGCGCAGAAGGCGTTGCGCGTGAAGCGCGCGGCGACGCGGCTGCCCGCGGCGAGCTCCATGAGCACCAGGTCGCGCCGACCGGGCTTGCGGATGCCGGCACGCGCGGTGCCCAGGCGTACGCCATGCACGCTGGCGAGCGGGAAACGGGAAGGCGCGCCTACGGCCATCGGATGCGTTCCTCGTGGGGAGAAGTGCCGCTCAGGCGATCTGCCCGTGGCACTGCTTGTACTTCTTGCCCGACCCGCAGGGACACGGCTCGTTGCGCCCGACCTTCGGCGTCTCGCGCACGAACGGCTCGGCGGCGGGCGGCGGTTCCGCGACGGGCTCGGCCGACGGCTCGGCCGCCAGCGCGGAAGCCGCCTCGTGCGTGTAGCGCGCGCGCTGCTGCTCGCGCTCCTGCGCCTCGCGCTGCTGGCGCTCGAGCGCCTCGATTTCCTCTTCGCTGCGCACCTGCACGCGCGACAGGAAGCGCACCACCTCGTACTTGACGTTCTCGAGCAACTGCTCGAACAGCTTGAAGGCCTCGCGCTTGTACTCCTGCTTCGGGTTGCGCGATGCGTAGGCGCGCAGATGGATGCCCTGGCGCAGCGCGTCCATGGTCGCAAGGTGCTCCTTCCACAGCGTGTCGAGCACCTGCAGCATGATGTGTCGCTCGAGCTTGTGCACCTCGTCGCCGAGCGGCGTCACGCGCCGGCGGTAGTCCTCGGCCACGGCCTGCACGATGCGCTCGCGCAGCGCGCGTTCCTCGAGCCCGGACTCCTCCTCGAGCCAGCGCGCGACCGGCAGCTGCAGGCCGTACTCGGCGTGCAGGTGTTGCTCGAGTCCGGCGATGTTCCACTGCTCCTCCAGGCTCTGCGGCGCGATGAACCCGTCGATCACGCCGTTGACCACGTCGGCGCGGATCTGCTCGATGGTGTCGGCGACGTCGGTCGCGCCCAGCAGCTCGTTGCGCTGCTGGTAGACCACGCGGCGCTGGTCGTTGGCGACGTCGTCGTACTCGAGCAGCTGCTTGCGGATGTCGAAGTTGCGTCCCTCGACCTTGCGCTGCGCCTTCTCGATCGCGTTGCTGACCATGCGGTGCTCGATCGCCTCGCCGCGCTGCATCCCGAGTGCCTGCATGAAACCCTTCACGCGGTCGGACGCGAAGATGCGCATCAGGTTGTCTTCGAGCGACAGGTAGAAGCGCGACAATCCGGGGTCGCCCTGGCGTCCCGCGCGCCCGCGCAACTGGTTGTCGATGCGCCGCGACTCGTGCCGTTCGGTGCCGATGATGTGCAGGCCGCCGGCCTCGAGCACGCTGCGGTGGCGTTGCTCCCAGTCGGCGCGCAGCGCCGCGACCTTCTCCCCGGTCCGTTCCTCGATCTGCGCGATCTCCGCCTCGAGGTTGCCACCGAGCACGATGTCGGTGCCGCGGCCGGCCATGTTGGTCGCGATCGTGACCGTCGCCGGACGGCCGGCCTGCGCGATGATCTCGGCCTCGCGCTCGTGGTACTTCGCGTTCAGCACCTGGTGGGCGATCTTCTGCTGGCGCAGGAACTGCGACAGCTCCTCCGAAGTTTCGATCGACGCCGTTCCCACCAGCACCGGCGCACCCTTCTCGATGCACGCGCGGATGTCGGCGACCACGGCCTCGAACTTCTCTTCCTTGGTGAGATACACGAGGTCGTTCAGGTCCTGGCGGATGCAGGGCCGGTTGGTCGGGATCACGACCACGTCGAGGCCGTAGATCTGGCGGAACTCGTAGGCCTCGGTGTCGGCGGTGCCGGTCATGCCGGCGAGCTTGTCGTAGAGGCGGAAATAGTTCTGGAACGTCGTCGAGGCGAGCGTCTGGCTCTCCGACTGGATGCGCACCCCCTCCTTGGCCTCGATCGCCTGGTGCAGCCCCTCCGACAGGCGCCGGCCCGCCATCGTGCGCCCGGTGTGCTCGTCGATCAGCACGACCTGCCCGTTCTGCACGATGTACTCGACGTCGCGCTGGAACAGGTGGTGCGCACGCAGCGCGGTGTGGACGTGGTGCAGCAGCCCGAGGTTGATCGCGTGGTACAGGCTCTCGCCCTCGGGCAACAGTCCCTCGGCGATCAGCAGTTGCTCGATGAACAGGTGGCCCTCTTCGGTGAGTTCGACCTGGCGCGTCTTCTCGTCGACCAGGAAGTGCCCCTGCTCGCCCTCCTCGGTGCCACGCTGCATGCGCGGCACCAGTGCGTCGACGTGCTTGTACAACCGCGAGCTGTCCTCGCTGGCGCCGGAGATGATCAGTGGCGTGCGTGCCTCGTCGATCAGGATCGAGTCGACCTCGTCGACGATCGCGAAGTTCGGCTCGCGCTGCATGCGGTCCTCGAGGCTGAAGACCATGTTGTCGCGCAGGTAGTCGAAGCCGAACTCGTTGTTGGTGCCGTAGGTGATGTCGGCCGCGTAGGCCTCGCGCTTGCTCTCGGCATCCTGCCCGGTCAGGATCACGCCGACCGACATGCCGAGGAAGCGGTAGATCGGCGCCATCCAGTTCGCGTCGCGCCGCGCGAGGTAGTCGTTCACGGTCACCACGTGCACGCCCTTGCCGGCGAGCGCGTTGAGGTACACCGGCAGCGTGGCGACCAGCGTCTTGCCCTCGCCGGTGCGCATCTCGGCGATGCGGCCCTCGTGCAGCGTGATGCCGCCGATCATCTGCACGTCGAAATGCCGCAAGCCGAGCGTGCGCCGGCTCGCCTCGCGCACGCAGGCGAAAGCCTCGGGCAGCAGCTGGTCCAGCGTCTCGCCGGCCGCCAGTCGCTCGCGAAAACGCGTCGTGCAGGCGCGCAGCGCCTCGTCGTCGAGCGCCTGCACCTGCGGCTCCAGCGCGTTGACGCGCTCGACGATGCGGCGCATGCGCTTGAGCTCGCGCGCGTTCTTGGTGCCGAAAATCTTGCGGATCAGCGAGAGGACCATGGTGCTAGCGGGGTTCCGGCGTGGAGCGGCGCGCGATTATAACCGACGCGCCCGCCGCCGCGGGGGGCCACAAATACCGGGGCGACGGGGGCCTCAGCCCTGCCCGCGCACCGTGCTGATGTGCCGCAGCGGATCGACGGTGCGACCGTCGAGCAGCACCTCGAGGTGCAGGTGCGCGCCGCTGGCGCGGCCGGTCTGTCCGACGCGGGCGATCGCCTGCCCCTTGCTCACGATGTCGCCGGGCCTGACCAGCAGGTCGCGGTTGTGTGCGTAGCGGGTGACGTAGCCGTTGCTGTGACGGATCGCGACGAGGTTGCCGTAGTCGGCGTCGCGGCCGGCGAACAGCACCACCCCGGCGGCGACCGCGAACACCTCGGTGCCGGGCCGGGCGGTGAAATCCACCCCCTTGTGCCAGGCCGTGCCGCCGTCGAAGGGATCGGTACGCCGCCCGAAGCGCGAGGACACGTACCCGCTGGCGACCGGCATTCCGGCCAGCGTGGCCTCGCCGGCGAGCCGGCGGTTGAGCAGCAGCCTTTCCATCACCTCGAGCTGACGCTGCCGATCCTCGATCTGGGCCGCGAGTGCGTCGAGCTCTCGCGTCAACGTCGTCGCTGGTGCGGCCGCGGCGTCGCTTCCCGCGGCCGTGCGCGGGCCACCGAGCGCCGGAGCCGCGCCGAAATCGAACTCCCCTCCCTCGAAGCCGGCGGCGACGGCGAGCCGCTCGCCTACCGCCTCCATGCGCAGCAGCCGCGCCTGCAGCGTCGCCATGCGCGCCGCGTAGGCGCGCGCATCGCGTCCGGCGTCGCCCTGCAACTCGTGCGTGCGTCGTTGCAGCCCCGCGAGCTCGCTCTCCCACGCGCCAACCACATCCGCCGGCAGTTCGCCTGCCTGCGGCAGCGCGAGCCGGTAGCCGACCAGGCCGGCCGCGAGCATCGAACCGAGGAACAGCAGCGGCAGCAGCCAGCCGGTGCGCGGGGAGACCCGCCACTCACGCGGCGCGGACGGACGGTCACTGAGGAGGATCACTCTCATGCGGCGGCACCGGTTGCTGGTCTTGTTGCTTTTGGTCCGGCTGCGCGCCCCGACGACCCGGGCGGTAGCAGACGCGCCGCACTATGCCACACGGCCGGTAATATTGCCAAGATTGTCGTTGAAGGCTGCCAGGAGGCCGTCTCAAACGCCCGCAGTCACGCGCCGGTAGCCACCGTCGACCTCCTCGACCAGCTCCCATGCGTCGGGGTTCGCGAGCAGCGCACGCAGCAGCGCCACGTTCAGCGCATGCCCGGACTTGTAGCCGCGGAACTCCGCGACCAGCCGCCGCCCGAGCAGGAACAGGTCACCGATCGCGTCGAGGATCTTGTGGCGCACGAACTCGTCCTGGTAACGCAGCCCGTCCTCGTTGAGGATGCGGTCCTCGTCGACCACGATGGCATTGTCGGTGCTGCCGCCGAGCGCCAGTCCGTGCGAACGCAGGTACTCGACCTCGTGCGTGAAGCCGAAGGTGCGCGCACGGCTGATGTCCTTCACGAACGACGAAGACGCGCTGTCGAAGCTCGCGCTGGCCTTGCTGTGGCGCAGAACCGGATGGTCGAAGTCGATCGAGAACTCGATCCGGAACGAAGCGCAGGGATGCAGCGCGGCGTGCCGGTCCCCGTCGGTGACGGCCACCGGCCGCAGCACGCGCACGTAGCGGCGCGGGCGTTCCTGCTCGGCGACCCCGGCCGACTGCAGCAGGAACACGAACGGTCCCGCGCTGCCGTCCATGATCGGCACCTCGGAGGCCGAGACCTCGACGATCGCATTGTCGATGCCCACGCCGACGCAGGCCGCGAGCAGGTGCTCGACCGTGCCGACGTGCACGCCGTCGCGTCCGAGCATCGTGCAAAGACGCGACTCGCAGACGAAATCGACGTGCGCCGGCAGCTCGACCGCGGGGTCCAGGTCGACGCGCCGGAACACGATGCCGGTGCCCGCCGGTGCCGGCAACAGATGCAGGTGGATGTCCTCACCCGTGTGCAGCCCGACGCCGCGCGCGCGGATCGGATTGCGGAGCGTGCGCTCCATCGTCGGTGTCTTCACGTTCGGTACTGCACCTGCATGCGTTGGGTGGCCGGCGGGCACGACGCGCCATGCGGCGGGCCGCGCCCGTACCGGGGCCGGCGTTCAGTCCGCCTGCCGGCGCAGGAACGCGGGGATGTCCAGGTAATCCAGGTCGCGCTCCGCACCGACCGCCATCTGCGGGCGCTCGGCCATCGGCTCACGCGAGCCGGCCTGGCGCCGCCGTACCGCCGGCGAGTCCAGCCCGCGGTAATCCGGCTGCCCGGCACCCGCACCGACCGTGTTGTCGATCACCTTGACCGGGCGATCCTTGCGCGTCTCGCCCAGACCGGTGGCGACCACGGTGACCTTGATCTCGCCGCTCATCTCGGGGTCGATCACGGTGCCGACGACCACGGTCGCCGAATCGGATGCGAACTCCTCGATGGTGTCGCCCACTTCCTCGAACTCGCCGAGCGACAGATCGGGGCCGGCGGTGATGTTGACCAAGATACCACGCGCGCCCTGCAGGTTGATATCTTCGAGCAGCGGGCTGCGGATCGCCGCCTCGGCGGCTTCGCGCGCGCGGTTCTCGCCGCGGCCGACGCCGGTGCCCATCATGGCCATGCCCATCTCCGACATCACGGTGCGCACGTCCGCGAAGTCGACGTTGATCATGCCGGGCCGGATGATCAGGTCCGCGATGCCCTGCACCGCACCGAGCAGCACGTCGTTGGCCGCCTTGAACGCGTCGAGCAGGCTGGTGCTCTTGCCGAGCACGCTGAGCAGCTTCTCGTTCGGGATGGTGATCAACGAATCGACATGCTGCTGCAGTTCCATCAGGCCTTCGTCGGCGATCGCCGCACGCTTCTTGCCCTCGAACTTGAACGGGCGCGTGACCACGGCCACGGTCAGGATGCCGAGATCCTTCGCGACCTCGGCGACGATCGGCGCCGCACCGGTGCCGGTGCCGCCGCCCATGCCGGCCGTGATGAAGACCATGTCGGCGCCGGACAGCACCTCGGCGATGCGATCACGGTCCTCGAGCGCCGCCTGGCGGCCGATCTGCGGATTGGCGCCCGCGCCGAGTCCCTTGGTGATGCCCGAGCCGAGCTGCAGCACGGTGCGCGAGGAGATGTCGGACAGCGCCTGCGCGTCGGTGTTGGCGCAGATGAACTCCACCCCGTCGACGGAATTGCCGATCATGTGCTTGACGGCGTTGCCGCCGCCACCGCCCACGCCGACGACCTTGATCACTGCGCTCTGCGCTACGTTGTCTACGAGTTCGAACATGGCTGGTACCCCGCTGTTGATGTGACGACGATCGAAAAAATCAGAAATTGCCCTGTAACCACTGCTTCACTTTCTTCATCAGGCCGCGGCCCGGCGCCTCCTTGACGCCCGCGGCGGCCGTGTACTGCTTGACGCCGAACAGCAGCAGTCCCACGGCGGTGGAATAGATCGGGTTCTTGACGATGTCGGCCATGCCCTGCACGCCGGCCGGCGAGCCGATGCGCACCGGCATGTGGAAGATCTCCTCGGCGAGCTCGACCACGCCTTCCATCTTCGAGGTGCCTCCGGTCAGCACGATGCCGCCGGCCAGCACATCCTCGAATCCGCTGCGGCGGATCTCGGCCTGCACCAGCGTGAACAGCTCGTCGTAGCGCGGCTCGACCACCTCGGCGAGCGCCTGGCGCGAGAGGTCGCGCGCGCCGCGCTCACCGACGCCCGGCACCTTGATCGTCTCGTCCGCCCCGGCCAGCTGCGCCAGCGCGCAGGCGTAGCGGATCTTGATCTCCTCGGCGTACTGCGTGGGCGTGCGCAGCGCCATCGCGATGTCGTTCGTGACCTGGTCGCCCGCGATCGGGATCACGCCGGTGTGGCGGATCGCGCCCTCGGTGAAGATCGCGATGTCGGTGGTGCCGCCGCCGATGTCGACCAGGCAGACGCCGAGCTCACGCTCGTCGTCGGTGAGCACCGCGTAGCTCGAGGCGAGCTGCTCGAGAATGATCTCCTCGACCTCGAGGCCGCAGCGGCGGATGCACTTCTCGATGTTCTGCGCCGCGTTGACCGCGCAGGTGACCACGTGCACCTTCGCCTCCAGGCGCACGCCCGACATCCCCAGCGGCTCCTTGATGCCCTCCTGGCTGTCGATGATGTATTCCTGCGGCAGGATGTGCAGGATCTTCTGGTCGGCGGGGATGGCCACCGCCTGCGCCGCGTCGATCACGCGCTCGATGTCGAGCGTGTAGACCTCGCGGTCGCGGATCGCCACGATGCCGTGCGAGTTCAGGCTGCGGATGTGGCTGCCCGCGATCCCGGCGTACACCGAGTGGATCTGGCAGCCGGCCATCAGCTCGGCCTCCTCGACGGCGCGCTGTATCGACTGCACCGTCGATTCGATGTTGACCACCACGCCCTTCTTCAGCCCGCGCGACGGATGCGAACCCAGCCCGACGATCTTCAGCGAGCCGTCGGCCGTCACTTCGCCGACCATCGCGACCACCTTCGAGGTGCCGATATCAAGGCCAACGATCATCTTTCCGCTCATCGGTTTCCCCATTCACTGCTGCGTCGCGCCGGCCGCGGGAAGCGTTGCCCCGGCGCGTGCGCGATGTTTGCTTCCCGGTGCCGGATCGCCCTTCCAGGCCACCGCCACGCCGTTGCTGTAGCGCATGTCCAATCGCTCCACCCGATCGCGCTCCCCCTCCCATTCCTGCGCGAACAGCCGCGCCATCAGGGCCGCGCGGCGCTCGATGTCGTGCCGCCCGAGCAGGACCTCGCTGCCGTTGTCGAGCGTGATGCGCCAGGCATGCTTGCCGTCGAGCACCAGCCGCGCGATGCGCAGCCCCGCCGGCTCGAGCAGCCCGGTGAACACGTCGAACTGCCTGAGCAGCAGCGTCTCGCTGCCCTGCGGCCCATCGACGCGCGGCAGTTCCACGCCCGCCAGTTCGATCGCCGGACGGAACACCTCGGCGTACGGGTTCAGGTACCCGTCCTCGCCGTAGCGCAGCACCGGCACCTGTTCGGTGATGAACACCATCAACCGGTCCGGCCACGCGCGGCGTACCGTGACCTGGTGGACCATCGGCAGCGTCATCAGCTCGTCGCGGATGCGTGCGAGGTCGACCATGAAGTAGCCGGTGCCGAGGTGCGGCAGCATGATCCGCTCGACCTCCTGCTGGTCGAGGAAGCGGAAGTCGCCGTTCACGGTCACCTTGGCGATCGGCACGTTGGCGACCTCGCGCAGCGCCGCGAAGCCGAGCCGCAACGCCACCACCAACAGCACCACGATCAGCACTGGCGTCGCCCAGGCCGCGCGCGTGACGCGCCGGCCCGCGCCCTTGCGGGTCGCCCCGCGGCGCAGGCCGGCATGGCCGGTGAGGCGCGCCAGCGCGGCGCTCATGCACCTGCCTCCGGGCGCCGCGAACCCGCGAGGCTGGCGTTGAAGATCCGCACCACGAGGTCGTCGAAACCGATTCCCGCCGCGCGCGCCGCCATCGGCACCAGGCTGTGGTCGGTCATCCCCGGCGAGGTGTTGACCTCGAGCACCAGGAACTCGCCGCTGGCGGCATCCCGCATCACGTCCACGCGTCCCCAGCCGCTGCAGCCCAGACTGTCGAAGGCGCGCGCCGCCAGCGCGGCCAACACGCGCTCCTCGTCCGCAGCGAGTCCCGAGGGGCACAGGTAGCGCGTGCTGTCGAGGCGGTACTTGGCGTCGTAGTCGTAGAAGGTGCGCGGCGTCTCGAGCCGGATCGATGGCAGGATCTCGCCGTCGACGATCGCCACCGTGTACTCCGGGCCCTCGATGCGGCGCTCGACGAGCACGCTGTCGTCGTAGCGGCGCGCCAGCGCAACCGCCGCGGCCAGCGTCGCGGCGTCGTCGGCCGGCGAGATGCCGATGCTCGACCCCTCGCTGGCCGGCTTCACGAACAGCCGCGGTCCGAGACGCTCGCCGAGCAGCGCGTGGTCGGCGTCGGCGCCGACCAGCGCGAAATCCGGTGTGGCGACGCCCTCGGCCTGCCAGAACCGCTTGCAGCGCAGCTTGTCCATCGCCAGCGCGCAGGCCAGCACGCCGCTGCCCGTGTAGCTGATCCCCAGCGTCTGCAGCGCGCCCTGCATCGCACCGTCCTCGCCACCACGACCGTGCAGCGCGATGAACACGTGCGCCACACGGGCGGCGAGCAGGCGCTGCACCACATCGGCGCCGGCGTCGATCGCCAGCACCTCGTCGAGGCGCCGCGCGAGCGCGGCGTGCACCGCCCGCCCCGAGGCGAGCGACACCTCGCGCTCGGCAGACGTGCCTCCCATCAGCACCGCCACCGGTCCGCGCAGCGCCGCGGCGTCGATCGCGAACGTCCTCATGCTTGCCCTGCTCCGCGTCGTGCCCAATCGATCACCGAGCCGACCAGCCGGCCCACGCTGCCGGCGCCCTGCAGCAACAGGAAATCGTCCGGGCGCAGCACGGTTTCCAGCACTTCCCGCACGTCTTCGGTGCGCTCGACGAAGATCGGGTCGATGCGCCCGCGCTGGCGGATGCTGCCGCTCAGGCTGCGCCCGTCGGCACCCGGCAGCGGATCCTCGCCGGCCGGATAGACCTCGAGCAGCAACAGCACGTCGACCTGCGACAGCACACGCACGAAGTCCTCGTAGAGTTCACGCGTGCGCGAGTAGCGGTGCGGCTGGTAGACCATCACCAGGCGTCGCCCGGGCCAGCCCGCGCGCACCGCGGCCAGGTTCGCCGCGACCTCGGTCGGGTGATGGCCGTAATCGTCGACCAGCAGGAAACTGCCGCCCGCGCACGGCAGTTCGCCATGCGACTCGAAGCGCCGCCCCACGCCCTGGAAGTTCGCCAGTCCGCGCACGATCGCCTCGTCGGCGATGCCTTCGTCGGTGGCCACGGCGACTGCCGCGCACGCGTTCAGCGCGTAATGGCGTCCCGGCAGCGCGAGCCGCAAATCCAGCGGCGCCCGACCGCCCGGGCGCCACACGCGGAATTCCGACACGCCGCCCTGCTGGCGGTAGTCCGCGAGCCGGTAGTCGGCCGCGGCCGACTCGCCGTAGGTCACTACCTGGCGCGTCACGTCGGGGACGATGGAGGCGGCGGCCGGGTCGTCGATGCACACCACGCACATGCCGTAGAACGGCAGGTTGTGCAGGAACTCCACGTAGGTGCGCTTCAGCCGTTCGAAATCGCCGCCGTAGGTCCCCATGTGATCGGCGTCGATGTTGGTGACCACCGCGACCATCGGCTGCAGGTGCAGGAACGAGGCGTCGCTCTCGTCCGCCTCGGCGACCAGGTAGCGGCTGGCACCAAGCCGCGCGTTGGCCTGCACGCTGTTCACCCGGCCGCCGATCACGAAGGTCGGGTCCAGGCCGGCCTCGGCGAGGATCGCCGCGATCATGCTGGTGGTGGTGGTCTTGCCGTGCGTGCCGGCCACCGCGATGCCGTGGCGGTAGCGCATCAGTTCGGCGAGCATCTCGGCACGCGGCACCACCGGTACGCGCCGTTCCCGCGCGGCGACGACCTCGAGGTTGTCGGCGGTGATCGCGCTCGATGCGACGACCACGTCGGCGCCGGCGATGTTCGCCGCGCGATGGCCGAGGTGGACCTCGATGCCGAGCGTGCGCAGGCGCTCGACCACCGCCGAGGCCGAGGTATCGGATCCCGAGACGCGGTAGCCCTGGTTGCACAGCACCTCGGCGATGCCACACATGCCGGCGCCGCCGATGCCGACGAAATGGATGTGCCGGATGCGGCGCATCTCGGGAACCGGTGCATGGCGCAGGCCGTTCATCGCGCAACCTCCAGGCAGGTCGCCGCAACGCGCGCGGCGGCATCGGGCATCGCCAGCGCGCGCGCGCGCGCGGCCATTTCGAGCAGTGCGGCGCGCGCCGCGCCGAGACGCCGCAGCTCCCCGGCCAGGCGCTGCGGGGTGAAATCCCGCTGCGCGATCACGAGCGCGGCACCGCCGTCGGCCAGCCAGCGCGCGTTCGCGCTCTGGTGGTCGTCGATCGCTGTCGGCAGCGGCACCAGCAGCGCGGGCAGGCCGGCCGCGGCGAGTTCGGCGACCGTCAGCGCGCCGGCGCGGCACACGACCAGGTCTGCCCACGCGTAGGCAGCGGCCATGTCGTCGATGAACGCCGTGGTGCGCGCGACTACGCCGAGCTCCCGGTAGCGTGCGGCGCAGTCGTCCAGTTCACGCGCCCCGCACTGGTGCCAGAGCTCGGGGCGTTCGGCGGCATCGAGCAGCGCCAGCGCCGCGGGCAGCGTTTCGTTCAGCACGCGCGCGCCCTGGCTGCCGCCGACGATGAGCACGCGCAGCGCGCCGTCGCGCCCGGCGAGCCGCGTCGCCGGGGCCGGCAACGCCGCGATCGCGGCGCGCACCGGGTTGCCGACGACCAGCGCGCGCGGATCATCGGCGAAGGGCCCCGGCAGGCCGAGCAGAATGCGCCGCGCGAAGCGGGCGAGCAGACGGTTGGTGGTGCCGGCAACCGCGTTCTGCTCGTGCAGCACGACCGGCACGCGCAGCAACCATGCCGCGACTCCGCCGGGCCCGGCCACGAAGCCGCCGGTGCCCAGCACGCACGACGGACGCAGGCGACGCAGCAGCCGCAGCGCCTGTGCCACCGCGTGCAGCAGGCGCGCCGGCGCGAGCAACTGCTCGAGGCGGCGTTTGCCGCGCACGCCGGTGACGTCGAGCACGTCGAGCGCGATGCCGGCCGCCGGGACCAGCCGCGACTCCATGCCGGCCCGCGTGCCCAGCCAGTGCACGCGTGCACCGCGCGCCACCAGCTCGGCGGCCGCGGCCAGCCCCGGGAACACGTGCCCCCCGGTGCCGCCGCCGGTGATCAGCACGAGTGGCCGTTCAGGCATGACGCAGCCTCCACGGCGCCGCGGCGGCAACCGGCGCGCTGCGCATCTCGCGCTCGATGCGCAGCACCAGCCCCATCATCGCGAACAGGATCAGCAGGCTGCTGCCGCCGTAGCTGAGGAACGGCAGCGTCAGTCCCTTGGTAGGCAGCAGCCCGGCGTTGACGCCGATGTTGATGAACACCTGCGCCGCAGTCAGCAGTGCGATGCCGAAGCATACGTAGGCGGGGAAAGTCTGCTGACGCCGCGCGGCTTCGCTGCCGATGCACATGATGCGCGCGATCAGCGCGGCAAACAGCGCGATGAACGCCACACAGCCGACCAGTCCGAGTTCCTCGGCGATGATCGCGAACACGAAGTCGGTGTGCGCCTCGGGCAGATAGAAGAGCTTCTGCACGCTGTTGCCGAGCCCCACACCCAGCAACTCCCCACGGCCGAACGCGATCAACGCCTGCGTCAACTGGTAACCGCCGCCGAACTGCTCCGACCACGGATCGAGGAACGTGACCAGACGCTGCAGGCGATACGGCGACCACACCGCCACGACCGCGGCCGCGCCGAGTCCCAGCGCCAGCAGCACACCGAACTGCAGCAGCCGCGCCCCGCCGATGAACAGCATCGCCATCGCGGTGCCGCTGATCACCACCGCGGCGCCGAAATCCGGCTCGAGCAGCAGCAGCCCCACCACGAGCACGAGCAGGCCGAGCGGCTTGAACATGCCCTTCCAGCGGCTCTGCACCTCGTGCTGGCGGCGCGTCATGTAGCCGGCGAGGTAGACCACGAAGAACAGCTTCATCAGTTCGGAAGGCTGCAGGTTGACCGGCCCGAAACCGATCCAGCGCGTCGCCCCGTTCACCTCGCGGCCGATTCCGGGCACCAGCAGCAGCGCGAGGATCACCATCCCCACGACCAGCAGCGAGGCTCCGGCGTGCTCCCACACGCGCACCGGCACCTGCAGCGTGACCCACAGCGCGCCAGCCCCGAGCGTGAGATAAATGCCGTGGCGGACGATGTGATGGAAGGGATTGCCGTACTGCTCGGCCGCGTAATCCATCGACGCGGACCCCATCATCACGAAACCCGCCGCCGCCAGCGCGATCACCAGCGCAAGCAGCTGCGTGTCCACACCGCGGTCGCGGCGGATCAGCGCGGTTTCGGTCTGCGTCGGCTGCATCTCAGTCCGCGCCTCCCGTCGCCAGCGCCTGCACCGCGCGGGCGAATGCCGCGCCGCGCTCCTCGAAATTGCGGAACATGTCGAAACTCGCGCAGGCCGGCGACAGCAGCACGATGTCGTCCGGGCGTGCCAGTGCGCGCGCGACCGCCACCGCCTCGTCCATGCCGGCGGCGCGGTGCAGTTCCACCGCGCCGTCGAGCTCGCTCTGCAACCGCCCGGCGGCCTCGCCGATCAGCACCGCGGCGCGTCCCACCCGGCGCAGCTCGGCGGCCAGCGCGGAAAAATCGTTCTCCTTGGCCACCCCGCCGGCCAGCAGCACGATGCGCCCCCGGCAATCGGCCGCGAGTCCGCGCAGCGCGGCGACCGCGGCTGCCACGTTGGTGCCCTTGGAGTCGTCGTACCAGTCCACGCCGTCGAGGCGGCGCACGTGCTGGCAGCGGTGCGGCAGGCCGCGATACCCGCGCAGCACCGCGAGCTGCGCGGCGCGCGGAATTCCGGCTGCATCGGCCAGCGCGAGCGCGGCGAGCGCGTTGCACACGTTGTGCCCACCGCGCAACCCAAGTTCCGCCACCGCGAGCAGCGGCTGCTCGCCGTGCGCGAGCCACTGGCCGCCGCCGACCGTGACGAGCCCGTAGCCGCCGTCGGCCGCCGGCCCGGCGCCGAAACTCCCGCGCGTGGCGGTGCAGTCGACCGCGGGCATGGTGCGAGGATCGTCGCGGTTGACCACCACGTGGCGCGCTCCGGCGTAGATGCGCAGCTTCGCGCGGTGGTAGCTCTCGAGGTCGGGGTAGCGGTCCAGATGGTCGGCCGCGAAGTTCAGCACCGTCGCCACGTCGGCGGCGAAGTCGATCACGGTCTCGAGCTGGAAGCTCGACAGCTCCAGCACGTACAGCGCCACCGCGGGATCGAGCAGATCGAGCGCCGGCGTGCCGAGATTGCCGCCGCAGCCGCAGCGGATGCCGGCCGCGTTCGCCATCGCCCCGACCAGCGTGGTCACCGTACTCTTGCCGTTGGTGCCGGTGATCGCGACGATCGGCGCGCGCGCCGCGCGGTGGAACAGTTCGATGTCCCCGAGCACCACGGTGCCGGCCGCGCGCGCGGCGGCGAGCGCGGGCTGCCGGGGGTCGAGTCCGGGACTCACGACGAGTTCGGAGGCGCTGGCGAGGAACCCCGCGTCGAGCTCGCCGGTGCGCAGCTCGACGCCCGGAAACTCGGCCCGGAAACGCTCGATCCCCAGCGGGTCCACGCGGCTGTCGGCGACCGCGAAAGTCTCGCCGCGGCGCGCCAGGAAGCGCGCGCACGACAGCCCGGTCAGGCCCATGCCGACCACGATCCGCCGTCCCGTCCGCGTTGCCTCGCGCCTCATCGTCGCTCCCGCTCAGCGCAGCTTCAGCGTCGCCAGTCCGAACAGGACCAGCACGACGGTGATGATCCAGAAGCGCACGATCACGCGCGGTTCCGGCCAGCCCTTCAGTTCGAAATGGTGATGGATCGGCGCCATGCGGAAGATCCGCTTGCCGGTCAGCTTGAACGAGCCGACCTGCAGCATCACCGACACGGTCTCCATCACGAACACGCCACCCATGATGAAGAACACGATCTCGTGGCGGACGATCACCGCGATCACGCCGAGCGCGGCGCCCAGCGCCAGCGCGCCGACGTCTCCCATGAACACCATCGCGGGGTAGGTGTTGAACCACAGGAAGCCGAGACCGGCGCCCGCCAGCGCGCCGCAGAAAATCACCAGTTCGCCGGCGCCGGCGATGTACGGAATGTGCAGGTAGGGCGCGAACTCGGCGTGCCCGGCCAGGTAGGCGATCACCGCGAGCGCGCCGGCGACCAGCACGCTCGGCATGATCGCCAGGCCGTCGAGCCCGTCGGTCAGGTTCACCGCGTTGCTGGCCCCGACGATCACGAAATAGGCGAGCACCACGAACGCCGGCCCCAGCGCCAGCGTGACCTGCTTGAAGAACGGCACGATCAGCTGCGTCTCGGCCGGTGACACCGCGCTGGCGTACAGGTACAGCGCGGCACCGGCACCGGCCAGCGACTGCCAGAAGTACTTCCAGCGCGCCGGCAGGCCGCGCGAGTCCTTCTCGACCACCTTGCGGTAGTCGTCGACCCAGCCGACCGCGCCGAAGGCGACGGTCACCGCCAGCACGACCCAGACATAGCGGTTGTGCAGATCCGCCCACAACAGCGTACTGGCGACGATGCCCACCAGGATCAGCGCACCACCCATGGTCGGCGTGCCCGCCTTGCTGAGGTGCGACTGCGGGCCATCGCTGCGCACGGCCTGCCCGATCTGCTCGCGGTTGAGCCGACGGATCATCGCCGGCCCCACCAGCAGCGTGATCGCCAGCGCGGTCAGCACGCCGAGGATGCCGCGGAACGTCAGGTACTGGAACACCGCGAACACCTTCACGTAGCCGCTCAGCCACTCCGCCAGCAACAGGAGCATCAGTGCGTCCCCGTCCCGGCCGCGCCGGGTTGTTCGTCGATCAGTGCGTTCACCACGCGTTCCATCGCAGCCGAGCGCGATCCCTTGACCAGCAGCACACAGCCGGCACGGTCGAAGGCACGGCATGCCGCGATCAGTTCCTCCTGCGTCGCGAAGGCGTGCGCGCCGGCGCCGAACCCGTCCGCCACGGCGGCGGCATGTTCGCCGCAGGCCAGCACGCGCGCGATGCCGGCCGCCCGTGCGTGTGCACCCGCCTCCCGATGCAGCTCGCGGCTGCCCGGGCCGAGTTCCGCCATCGCGCCGAGCACCAGCACGCGCTCGCCGTCGAAGCTCGCCAGCGAATCGATCGCCGCGCGCACCGAACCCGGATTGGCGTTGTAGGTGTCGTCGATCAGCAGCGCGCCGTGCACGCTGGTGCGCGGCTGCATGCGGCCGGCGACCGGAACCACCGACTGCAACCCCGCGCGGATGGCCTCCGGCGCGACGCCGAGCGCGATGCCCACCGCCGCGGCGCAGACCGCGTTGGCCACCTGCTGCACGCCCGGCACCGCCAGCCGCACCTCGCAAGCGCCCGCCGCGCTGACCAGCCGGAAGTGCGCGCAACCGGCGGTGAGCGCGATGCCTTCGGCACGCACGTCGGCGAGCGCATCGCCACGCGCGCTCGCGCCGATGACGCGCCGCGCACCGATGCGCGCACGCCACGCGTCCGCGAACGGCTCGTCGAGGTTCAGCACCGCGACGCCGTCGTCACCGAGCGCGTCGTAGATCTCGCCCTTGGTGCGCGCGACTTCCGCCAGCGTGCCGAAGCCCTGCAGGTGCGCCGGCAGCGCATTCGTTACCAATGCCACATCGGGGCGCACGAAGGCGCCCAGGTACGCGATGTCGCCAGGCTTGCCGGCGCCCATCTCGATCACCGCCGCTCGCGCGTCAGGATCGAGCCCGAGCAGCGTCAGCGGCACGCCGATCTCGTTGTTCAGGTTGCCCGTCGTGGCGTGCACCGGGCCGCCGGTGCGCAGGACCGCGGCGATCATCTCGCGCGTAGTGGTCTTTCCGGCGCTGCCGGTCAGCGCTACCACCGGACCACCGAACGCCTCTCGGTTGTGACGTGCGATCTCCCCGAGCGCCCGCAGCGTGTCGGGCACCAGCAGCAGCGGAACGCCGGCCGTGACGGGACGCGAGCACAGCAGCGCCGCGGCCCCGCGGCGCTCGGCCTCGGCGACGAAGGCGTGACCGTCGAAGCGCTCACCGGCCAGCGCGACGAACAGGCTGCCGGGAGCGAGTGTGCGCGAATCGGTGGCGACGGCCGTGAACCGCGCATTGCGCGCGGGCGCCGCCAGGCCCAGCACCGCCGCGATCTCCACCAGGTCCATGGCCCGCATCATGGCGCCGGCTCCCGCGCGGCCAGTGCATCGCGTGCGGCCAGTGCATCGCTGAATGGCACGCGCACCCCGGCCGTCTCCTGGTAATCCTCGTGTCCCTTGCCGGCGATCAGCACGCAGTCGCCGGGCGCGGCCGTGGCGATCGCGTGGCGAATCGCCAGCGCGCGGTCGGTTTCGCGCCGCGCAAGCGCGGCCGGTATGCCGGTGGCGATCTCGTCGATGATCGCGAGCGGATCCTCGCCGCGCGGGTTGTCGCTGGTGATCACGACCTCGTCGGCGTGTTCCCACGCGATACGCCCCATCAGCGGGCGCTTGGCGCGATCGCGGTCGCCACCGCAGCCGAACACGCACCACAGCCGGCCACGGGTGTGTTCGCGCAGCGCACGCAGCGTTTGTTCGAGTGCATCCGGGGTGTGCGCGTAGTCGACGATCACCAGTGGCCCGCTGCCACTGTCTACGCGCTGCATGCGTCCGGCCACCGGAGTCGCTCGCGCCAGCACCGCCAGTGCGTCGTCGAGCGTTACGCCGTTCACGCACAGCGCGCCGAGCACCGCCAGCGCGTTGCCGAGATTGAAGCGTCCCAGCAGTGGTACGCGCAGCGTGCCCTCGCCCCACGGGCTCCGGATGTCGGCGCGCAGGGCCCCCGGTTCGGCGGCGACACGCAGCGCACCGAGCGCGGCATCGCCGCCGGCGAGCGAGTAGCCGACCGCCTGCACGCCGGCGGGCAGCGTGCGCAGCAATTGCCGCCCCCAGTCGTCGTCGGCGTTGATCACCGCGTGGCGCAGCCCGGGGTGCGCGAACAGCAGCCGCTTCGCGGCGCCGTAGTTCTCCAGCGTGCCGTGGTAGTCCAGGTGGTCGTGGCTGAGATTGGTGAACACCGCGGTGCGAAAGTGCAGCGCGCGCACCCGCCCCTGCTCGAGCGCGTGCGAGGACACCTCGATCGCCGCGGCGCGCGCACCGCCGGCGCGCAGACCGGCCAGCATGCGCTGGATCGCTACCGCGTCCGGCGTGGTATGGCGGGTGGCCTCGAGGCAGCCCGGGAATCCCCAGCCGATCGTCCCGATCACGCCGCAGCGCGTGCCGAGCGCATCGAGCGCGCTCGCGATCAGCTGCGAGCAGGTGGTCTTGCCGTTGGTGCCGGTGACGCCTATCAGCAGCAGCTCGCGCGAGGGATCGCCGTAAAAACGGCCGGCGATCTCGCTGACGCGCTCGGCGAGGCGCTGCACCGGCACGACCGATGCCGCCGGCGCTGCGCAGGCAGCGGCGTCGGCCAGCACCACGCGCGCGCCGTGCGCAAGCGCGTCGGCCGCGAACGCCATGCCGTCGTGTTGCGCGCCGCGCACCGCGATGAACGCGTCGCCGGACTGCACCTCGCGGCTGTCGAGCGTGAGTCCGCTCACCGCGAGCGCGCCCTGCGCGCTGCCGGCGAGCTCGGGCAGCAGCGCCGCGAGCGTGCGCGGCGTGACGTCGGTCACGGCGGCGGCATTCATGCCGGCGTCCTCGCCGGCGACTGTTCCACCGGCAGGATTTCCTCGAGATCGTCGGGCGCGACGTTCATCAGGCGCAGCGCCCCGGCGACCACGCTCGAGAACACCGGCGCGGCGATCGCCCCGCCGTAATAGACGCCGCCGCGCGGATCGCTGACGATCACCACGCCGACCACGCGCGGATCGCTGGCCGGAGCGAAACCCGCGAACAGCGAGACGTAGCGGTTCGGCTCGTAGCCGTTCGGTCCCAGCCGGTGCACCGTGCCGGTCTTCCCGGCCACCGTGTAGCCCTTGATCGCGGCCCTGACGGCGGTGCCGCCGGGCTGCGTAACGGTGCGCATCATCGCGACCAGTTCGGTGACCGACTCGCGTTCGTAGACCTGCTTGCCGGGCGGCGCCTCGCGCGCGCGCAGCAGCGTGATCGGGCGTTCGACGCCGCCGGCTGCGAGGATCGTGTACGCGCGGGCCAGCTGCAGCGGCGTGACCGACAGGCCGTAGCCGAACGCGAAGTTCGCGCGCGCCACCTCGCCCCATTTGCGCGGAGCAGGCAGCAGCCCGACGCTCTCGCCCGGGAAGCCGGTGCCCAGCGACTGGCCCAGCCCGGCACGCACGAACACGTCGCGGATCGCGTCCGGCTCCAGCGACAAGGCGATCTTCGTGGTGCCGACCTGGCTGGATTTCGTGATCACGCCGCCGAGCGTCAGCAGCCCGTAGTTGTGGTGATCGCGGAAGGTCTTGCGCCCGACACGGATGTAGCCCGGCGAGGTCTCGATCGTCATGCCCGGGTGGTACTTGCCGCTTTCCAGCGCGGCCAGCATCGTCAGCGGCTTGACCGTCGAGCCGGGCTCGAACAGGTCGGTGATCGCGCGGTTGCGCAGCGCCTGCCCGACACCGGCGCCGCGGTTGTTCGGGTTGTACGACGGCACGTTGGCCATCGCGAGCACTTCGCCGCTGCGCGCATCGATCAGCACCACGCAGCCCGATTCGGCGCCGGCGGCCTCCACGGCCTTCATCAGCTCGCGGTGCGCGAGGTACTGCATGCGCAGGTCGATGCCGAGATCGAGCGCACGCCCCGGACGCGCCGGACTGAGCTCCTGCACGTCGCGGATCACGTGGCCGAACAGGTCCTTGATGATCTGCTTCGACCCCTGCACGCCGGCCAGCCATTCGTCGTAGGCGAGTTCGATACCCTCCTGGCCGCGGTCGTCGACATCTGTGAACCCGATCACGTGCGCGGCGATCTGTCCGGCCGGGTAGAAGCGCTGGTATTCACGGCGCGCGTATACACCGGGAATGCCGAGATCGAGCACGCGCCGGGCGTCGGCCGGCGTCATGCGCCGGCGCAGGTACGCGAACTCGCGCGTCGCCACGCCCCGCAGCTTCGCTTCGAGTTCCGCGCGCGGCGAGCCGAGCGCCGCGGCGAGGCGGTTCCAGTCCCCGTCCCGGATGCCGGCGACCAGCTGGCGCGGGTTCGCCCACACCGTCTGCACCGGCGTGCTGATCGCCAGCGGCTCGCCGTTGCGGTCCGCGATGATCCCGCGGTGCGCCGGTATCGGCTCGACGCGCAGCGAGCGCGCGTTGCCCTGCTTCTGCAGGAAGCGGTAGCCGCGCTCGGTGTCGAGCACCTGCAGCGACACCAGCCGCACGACCAGCATCACCAGCAGGCAGGCGAGCCCCAGTCCGACCGCGCGGATGCGCCACGGCGCGATGGCGGCGACGGGGCGCGTCTTCATTCGGCCACCAGCACGCGGAATTCCCCCTCGACGGGAGCCATGCGCAAGCGTTCGCGCGCGATCGACTCCACCCGTCCGTGCGAGGACAGCGTGCCGCGCTCGAGCAGCAGTTGCCGCCATTCGATCTGGATCTCGTTCTCGTCACGCCGCTCGCGCTCGAGCTGACGGAACAGCTCGCGCGAGGTATGCGCCGCATAGATCACGCCGAAGGAGCTCGCCACCGCGAGCACCAGCAGCACCAGTGCGAGCCACGGCCAGCGTTCGCCATGCGCGCGCTGGGGTGCATTGCCCTGCTCGCCCGCGCTCACATGCCCCTCCCGTCGCCCGCGAGCCGCTCCGCCACCCGCAGCACGGCGCTGCGTGCGCGCGGGTTGGCGGCGACTTCGGCATCGCCCGGACGCAGCGCCCGGCCGATCCGGCGCAACGTCGGCGTACCCGCCGCCGCGATGCCGGGCTGCCCGGTGTGGCGCGAGGCGTCACGCATGAAGCGCTTCACGATGCGGTCCTCGAGCGAGTGGAAGCTGATCACGACCAGCCGTCCGCCGGGACACAAGGCATCGACCGCCGCCGCCAGCGCGCCGCCGAGCGCCTCGAGTTCGCCGTTGACGAAGATGCGGATCGCCTGGAACGCGCGCGTCGCCGGGTGCCGGCCCTTTTCCCAGGCCGGGTTCGCCTCGGCGACGATGCGCGCCAGCTGCGCGGTGGTGCGGATCGGGGCGCTCGCACGCTCGCGCACGATCGCCGCCGCCATCCGCCGCGCGAAGCGCTCCTCGCCGTACTCGCGCAACACCCGTTCGATTTCCTCGGCGCGCGCGCGCGCGAGCCACTCGGCGGCGCTGCGCCCCGTGTGGGGATCCATGCGCATGTCGAGCGGTCCGTCGTGCTGGAAGCTGAAGCCGCGGCGTGGATCGTCGAGTTGCGGCGAAGACACGCCGAGGTCGAGCAGGATGCCGTGCACGCCCGTGCTCAGGCCGTGACGGCGCAGGATCTGCGCAAGGTCGGCGAACGAGGCCTGCTCGAGCGCGAAGCGGGGGTCGGCGCCGAACGACTCGCTGGCGGCGGCGACCGCCTCGGGGTCGCGGTCGATCGCGAGCAGCCGGCCGGTCGGGGCAAGTCGGCCCAGGATCGCTCCGGCATGGCCGCCGCGACCGAACGTCCCGTCCACGTACCAGCCAGCGGAGTCTGTCACCAGAAAATCCACCGCCTCCTGCAGCATCACAGGTGTATGCATCGCAACCGCCTGCCGCTGGCCTACAGTGACAAACGCAGCATCTCGTCGGGAACTGCATCCCCGACGCGAGCCATCTGCAGCCACGTGTCACGTTCGGCCAGCCACGTGTCCTCGTCCCACAGCTCCATCTTGTTGCCCTGCCCCACGAGCACGGCTTTCTTGTCGAGTCCGGCGTAGTCGCGCAGCGCCGGCGGAATCAGCACGCGGCCGCTGCCGTCGCATTCGAGATCGCTGGCGTAGCCGATCACCAGGCGCTGGAAGCGGCGTACCACGGGATTCAGCGTCGGCAGCGCCTGGATCTCGCGCTCGAGGTCCTCCCAGGTCGGCAACGGGTAGACGAGCAGGCAGCGGCTCTGGGTGTCGATGGTCGCCACCAGTTGCCCGGCGCACAGCGACTGCAGCCGATCGCGCTGGCGCGCCGGCATCGCCAGGCGCCCCTTCGGATCGATGCTGAGATGATGCACGCCCCGGAACACGGCTAGTCGCAACCCACTTTGTTATCGAAAACGTCCATGTCGGTCCACTTTGCGCCACTTCACCCCACTTTTTGACACTATATGGACGCGCGAACAACAGTGTCAAGGACGCGGAAGCGGCGATGATGAAGAAAAAATGTTTTTAAATCAGTGAATTACAAGGAGCGCACAGGAGCAGCGGGGGACCACGGCAGTGCTTGGCGTCGCATTACATGCCGTTGCACTTGCAACTTAAAGTAAACTCTTATCAGTAAGAATATTTTGTTATTAGAGTGGCCGGAAATCACGCTTCGAGAGATAAGAGAGCAGAGTCAGCCTGTAAGCCGGGTTCTGTCGAAGACAGTCATTCATCTGGGACGCGCGTCACCGCTCGCCTCTAGCGACCTACCCGAACCCCGTGCGGGCCGCACGAACGGGTTCCTATTTGGTCTTGCTCCGGGTGGGGTTTGCCATCGCCACGCCTGTTGCCAGCCGCGCGGTGCGCTCTTACCGCACCATTTCACCCTTGCCTGCCGCCGCCATCATCGATGCCGGCGCCATAGGCGGTTTGCTTTCTGTTGCACTTTCCGTGGGCTCACGCCCCCCAGGCGTTACCTGGCACCCTGCCCTGTGGAGCCCGGACTTTCCTCCCGACGGTCCCGCTCGCACGGTGCCGCCGAGCGACTGTCCGGCCGACTCTGCGCGCAGGAGTATATCACCGGGCGCCCGGATCGGGCCGCGCGGCGAGCGCTACGCGGTACACCTCGTTGCGCGGGCGTCCGCTGATGCGCGTCACGCAGGCGACCGCCTCGCTGAGCGGCAGGTGCTCGAGCAGCACCGCGAGCATCGTGTCCAGGCTCGCCACCGCGTCACCGCCGCGCTCGCGCTCCGCGGCGCCGCCGAGCAGCAGCACGATCTCGCCGAGCTGCTGTTCGGGGTCGGATTCGACCGCGGCCAGCACCTCGTCGACGTTCGCGCCTAGCAGGGTTTCGTGCAGCTTGGTCAACTCGCGAGCGAGCGTGCACGGCCGCTCGCCGCCGAACACCTGCGCCACGTCGCGCAGCGTCTCGAGGATCCGCCGCGGAGACTCGTAGCAGACCAGCGTGCGTGTCTCGGCGCGCAACTCGCCCAGACGCGCCTGGCGCGCCGCACGCCGCGCGGGCAGGAAGCCCTCGAACACGAAACGGTCGGTCGGCAGGCCGGCGACGCTCAGCGCCGCGACCGCGGCACACGCCCCCGGCACCGCCACCACGCGGATGCCGGCTTCCCGCGCCTCGCTCACCAGACGGAACCCCGGATCGGAGATCAGCGGGGTGCCGGCGTCGGACACCAGCGCCACCGAGCCGCCCTCGCGCAGCGCGCGGAGCAAGCCCGCGCTGCGCTGTGCCTCGTTGTGATCGTGGTACGCCGTCACCGGGCGCGCGATGCCGAGATGCGCAAGCAATTGCCGGCAGCGCCGCGTGTCCTCGGCTGCGATCAGATCGACGCCGCGCAGCACCTCGACGGCACGCTGCGTGATATCACCGAGGTTGCCGATCGGGGTCGCTACGACATAGAGCACGGTACCGGTCTCCGCGGTGGCGGCCGCTCCGGAGCGGGTGCCGGTGCGGTGGTTTGCGTTAGTATAACGGCATGAAATCACCGCTTCGCCGCCACCTGCCGCTCGTGCTGTCGCTGCTCGTCGCCGCCGGCTGCTCGCAGCAACCCGAGCGGCCCGGTGCCGGTGCCAAAACGCCAGAGCCGGCACCTACTGTGCAGCAACCGGTCGCCGACGAGGTCGAACGCCTGCTCGCGCTGGCCGCGCGCAGCCGGGATCCGCTGGCCGCCGGCGATGCGCGCCTCGAGGCGGTGGCCGAACTGCTGCGTCGCGGTGATGGCGTACGCGCCCGCACGCTGCTCGACGAACTCGCGCAATCCATGCTGTCGGAGCGCCAGCGGGCACGCCACGCGCTGCTCGGCGCGCGGCTCGACCTGGACGCCGGCGATGCGCGGCGGGCGTTGGCGCGTCTGCGGGCAGTCCCGGCCACCGTCGAAGGGTCCGACGCAGCGCTGCAGGTCGAGCTCGCGCTCGCGCGCGCCGAGGTCCACGAGGCGCTGGGACGGCACCTCGACGGCGCGCGCGAGCGCACCACCGCCCATCCGTGGCTCGCCGACGACACCGCGCGACGCGATAACGCACGCGCGATCCTCGCGGCACTGGCAGCGACCGATATGCACACCCTGGAGCGCACGAGCGCCGACGCTACCAGCGAGGACTGGCGGGGCTGGCTCGAACTGGCGCTGGTGGTGCGCGACACCCGCCGCACACCGGGCGAGCAGGTAGCGGAACTCGCGCGCTGGGAGCAGCGCTATGCGCTGATCGCGGCGTTGCGCTCGGCCGCCGACCTGCTGCCCGCGATACGCAAGCGGATCCGTCAACCCGGACGCGTGGCGCTGTTGCTGCCGCTGAGCGGCGACGCCGCTGCCGGCGGACTGGCCGTGCTGCATGGTTATCTCGCCGAACACCTGCGCCAGCTCGATGCCGGCGACGCACCGCCGCCAGTGGCGATCATCGACACTTCCTCGATGGCCGGCGGCTTTGTCACGGCGTATGCCGGTGCCGTCGCCGATGGCGCGGAGTTCGTGATCGGCCCGCTGCTGAAGGAAGACATGGCGGCCTTCGGTCCGACGCTGCCGGTCGCGGTGCCGACGCTGGCGCTGAATTTCTCCGACTCGCCGCCGCCGGACGGGCGCCTGTACAGCTTCGGCCTCGACGCGCTCGACGAGGCCGATCAGCTCGCCGACGCCGCGCACCAGCGCGGCCTGCGGCAGGTCGTGCTGCTGAGCGACGATTCCGAACCCGCACGCCGGCAGGCACAACGGTTCCGCGAACGCCGGCGCGCGCTCGGCGACGAGGACGTGGCGGACTCGCTGGTCCTCGGCGACCTGAACGCGTTCCGCGGTGATTTCGAACGCACGTTGCTGCTCGAGGGCAGCCGCCGGCGCTCCGCGGCGCTGGCCGGGCTGCTGTCGCGCCAACTGGTGACCGAGACGCGCCGGCGCCAGGATCTGCAGTTGCTGGTGATGTTCGCCAATCCGGTCGCCGCACGCTCGTTGCGCCCGCTGGTGTCGTTCCTGCAGGCCGGCGACCTGCCCCTGTGGGCGGCGAGCCAGGCGCACGCGGCGCGCCCCAGCCGGCGCGACGACCGGGATCTCGAGGCCGTGCGGTTCCTCGACGCCCCGTGGTTCTCCGCCGCCGAGCAGCCGCTGCGCGAGGACTTGGCCGTGGGGGTTCCTGCGGGCGGGCTGCAGCGACTCGCCGCGCTGGGAGTCGATGCCTGCCGACTGCAGTCACGCAGCGGGTTGCTCGAGTGGATGAACGCGCTGGGGTTGTCCGGCGCCACCGGCGAACTGGTGCTCGACGCGCGTCGCCAGTTGCACCGACGCCTGTACTGGTACGCCTTCGGCGGTGGCCGCGTCACGGCTGAACACGCCCGCGGCCCGCTGGTCGCGCCGGCGGGGCACGCCGCAAGTCTGTCCACGGAGGGAGAGACGTCATGGAACACGACGCCGGCAATGCCACCCGCGCGGCAACCATAGGACGTGCGGCCGAGGATCGCGCACTGCAGGAGCTGGGTGCCGCCGGACTCCGGTTGGTGGCACGCAATTTCCGCTGCCGTCTCGGCGAGCTCGACTTGGTGATGCTCGACGGCGACACGCTGGTGTGCGTGGAGGTGCGCGCACGTGCCAGCGCGCGTTTCGGTAATGCCGCCGAGAGCGTCGACACCTCGAAGCGGCGCCGCCTGCAGGCCGCCGCGGCGATGTTTCTCGCCTGGCATCCGGCGCTGCAGCGCCGGCCGGTGCGCTTCGATCTGTTCGCCGTGGACGGTGCGCCCGGCACGGCACCGCCGCGCACCACCTGGATTCGCGGCATCTTCGGCTGACTCCCGGGAGTATTCGCATGGACCAGCTCGACGACCCGCTGCAATCGCTGTTCGCCGCGCACGTGGACGCCGTCTACCGCACGCTCGACGCACTGTACACGGAGGTGCAACGCGCGGTGGACCTGCTCGCCGACAGCCTGCTGTGCGGTCACCGCGTGCTGGTCTGCGGCGTCGGCGCGGGCACCACGCTCGCGCAGGCGTTCGCGGCGGCGCTGCTGAACCGCACGCGCATCGATCGCCCCGGCCTGCCGGTGATCCTGATCGGTGCGGAGTCCGCCGCGATCGGCGCGATCGCCGAATCGTACGGGGTGGACGGCGTGTTCTCGCGGCAGGTGCGCGCGCTGGGCCAGCCCGGCGACGTGCTGGTGCTGATCCAGAACGCGCGCAACACCGTGGTGCTGGGACCGGCCGCACTCGCCGCGCACGCGCGCGAGATGCGCGTGGTGGTTCTGTCGGCCGAGGACGGCGAACGAGCAACGGGGGCGCTGGCGTCCGAGGACGTGGAGCTGCGCGTGCCGGTGCAGGATCCGTTGCGCGCCGGCGAATGCCAGCAGCTGCTGCTCGACGCGCTGGCGGAGCTCCTCGAGATCCGGCTGTTCGGCCCGGTCTGAACGCTACTTCACGACACGCAGTGCGCGCTTGCCGCCGCGCGTCGGATCGTCGCCGCCGGGCGGTTCGGGATTCCCCGGTGGTTCGGGATCGAACACCATCCCCTGGCCGTTCTCTCGTGCGTAGATGCCGAGCACCGCCGGTACCGGCACCGCGACCTCGACGGCGACTCCGCCGAAACGCCCGCGGAAACGGATCTGCTCGTTGCCCAGTGTGATGCTGCCGACCGCCGACGGCGAGATGTTGAGCACGATCTGCCCATCCTTCACGTACTGCTGCGGCACCTCGACGCCTTCGAACGTGGTGTCGACCAGCAGATACGGCGTGCAGCCGTTGTCGACGATCCATTCGTGCAGTGCACGCACGAGGTAGGGCCGACTGGATTTCATGCGCATGCTCCTGTCCGCCGCCGGCGCTCAGCGCACGCCGGGCGGTGTCTCCGAGGACGGCAGGCCGGCGCGGAACCCGGGCCGCGCGAACACCCTGTCCATGTATGCGTGCAGCGGCAGCGCGCGCGGCAGCCGCGGGATCGCGACTCCGAGCGCAGGGAGCCGCCACAGCAGCGCCGCCAGGCAGCAGTCGACCAGCGTGAACTCCGCGCTGCGGAACCACGGCTGCCCGCCGAACAACGGCGCCAGCGCCAGCAGCTCGTCGAGCAGTTCGCGGCTGGCGCGCTCGCGCTCCGCCGGCTCTCCGCGCGGGTCCGCGATCGTGGCGGCGCGCGCGTACCACTGGCTCTCGATGCGCTGCATCAGCTGGCGCGCCTCGGCGCGTGCCGTCGGCGCGACCGGGAGCAGTGCGGGGTGCGGAAAACGCTCGTCGACGTACTCCATGATGACCGCCGGCCGGTGCAACACCAGTTCGCGATCGATCAGCACCGGCAGGCTGCGCTCGGGGCTGAGCTCGGCGAGTTCCGCGGGGAACTCGCCGGGATCGATATCGAGGATCCTTGCCGTAACCCCCTTCTCGGCGAGCGCGATGCGCACCCGCAGGCTGTCCAGGCCCTGCGGGTCCGCGAACAGCGTCATCGGCGGTCGCCTGGCGAGCGCGGCGTGTATCTCTGCGCGTACCGGCATCGGTGGGAACACGGGCCGCTCGCGCGGCCCGCGGGACTCAGTGCACGTCCTTCCAGTACTCGCGATTCAGCAGGTACGAGAAGAAACCGAACACAACGATGAACAGCAGCACGTACACGCCGAGACGCTTGCGCTCCAGAGCCATCGGCTCCGCGACGTAGGCGAGGAAGTTGGTCAGGTCGGCGGCGACCGTGTCGAACTCCGCGCTGGTCATGCTCCCTGCCTGCGCCACCGCGAGGGTCGCGCACTTGTGCTCGCCTTCGGCCACGCACTCCTGCAGCCCCTGCAGTTCGATCATGGCGTGCGGCATCGCGACGTCGGCGAACACGCGGTTGTTGACCCCCCAAGGACGTCCCGGCGAATCGTCACGGTAGAAATTGCGCAGGTACGTATAGACCCATTCCGGCTGGCGTGCGCGCGAGATCAGCGTGAGATCGGGCGGCGGCGCGCCGAACCACTTTTTCGCCAGCGGCACCGGCATCGCGTTCTGCATCAGTTCGCCGATCTTGGTGTCGTCGAAGATCAGGTTCTGCTCCGCCAGTTCGAGCGGGATTCCCAGATCGAGCGCGGTACGCTCGTAGCGCGCGTGCTTCAGCGAGTGACAGCCCATGCAGTAGTTCATGTAGTACTTGGCGCCGCGCTGCAGCGACGCCTTGTCCTCGAGGTCGACCTGGAACGAATCGCAGGGAATCGTCCCGCAGTCGAACGCGGATTCGGCACCCACTGCCTTCAGGGGCAGGAATGCCAGCAGCCCGACCAGCACCAGCGCGCCGACGAACTTCACCGGACCGATGCCGCCGTCCATCGTGACGCGTGCCGGCTCGGGCTTCGTCTTCTCCATGCGGGTGTAGAACGGCATCAGCAGGAAGAACGCGAAGTAGAGGACCGTGCACACCTGTGCCAGCGCGGTACGCGCCGGGGTCGGTGCCTTGACGCCGAGCACACCGAGGATGATGAACGAGGCCGCGAAGATCACGATCGCCGCGCGGCTCAGCGCGCCCTTGTAGCGGATCGACTTGACCGGGCTGCGGTCCAGCCACGGCAGCACGAACATGATCGCGATCGCGCCCGCCATCACCACGAAGCCGCCGAACTTGTCCGGCACCGCGCGCAGCATCGAGTAGAAGGGCGTGTAGTACCACACCGGCGCGATATGGGCGGGGGTCTTCAGCGGGTCGGCGTGCTCGAAGTTCGCGTATTCGAGGAAGTAGCCGCCCATCTCGGGGAAGAAGAACAGGATGGTGCAGAAAACGAACAGGAACACCGAGACGCCGACCAGGTCGTGCACGGTGTAGTACGGATGGAACGCCACGCCGTCGAGCGGCACGCCGTTGGCGTCCTTGTTCTTCTTGATCTCGACGCCGTCGGGATTGTTCGAGCCGACTTCGTGCAGCGCCAGGATGTGCAGCAGCACGAGCGCGAGCAGGATGATCGGCACCGCCACCACGTGCAGCGCGAAGAAGCGGTTGAGCGTGATACCGGAGATCAGGTAGTCACCGCGGATCCACTGCACGATGTCCTCGCCGAAGTACGGAATCGCGCCGAACAGCGAGATGATCACCTGCGCGCCCCAGTACGACATCTGGCCCCATGGCAGCACGTAGCCGAGGAAACCCTCGGCCATCAGCGCGAGGTAGATCGCCATGCCGAAGATCCACACCAGTTCGCGCGGCTTGCGGTACGAGCCGTACAGCAGTCCGCGGAACATGTGCAGGTAGACCACGGCAAAGAACGCCGAGGCGCCGGTGGAGTGCATGTAGCGGATCAGCCAGCCGTACTCGACGTCGCGCATGATGTACTCGACCGACGCGAAGGCACGCTCGCCCGAGGGCTCGAAGCTCATCGTCAGCCAGACGCCGGTGAGCAGCTGGTTGACCAGCACCAGCAGCGACAGCACGCCGAAGAAGAACCAGAAGTTGAAGTTCTTGGGCGCGTAGTACTTGCCCATGTGGGTGTCCCACGCGCGCATGATCGGCAGACGCGCATCGACCCAGTCCCGCAGACCAATCAGCCAGTTCATTACGCGGTCTCCTGATCAACGCCGATTACCAGAACCTTGTCCCCCTCGTAGCTGTGCGGCGGCACCTCGAGGTTGGTCGGGGCCGGCACGCCCTGGAAGACGCGGCCCGCGAGGTCGAACTTGGAGCCGTGGCACGGACAGAAGAAGCCGCCCAGCCAGTCGTCGCCACCGAGGTCGGCGGCGCCCACGTCGGGCCGGTACTTCGGCGCGCAGCCGAGGTGCGTGCACAGGCCCACCAGCACGAGGTACTCGGGGCGGATCGAACGCTGCGCGGCATCGACGTAGCCGGGTTGCAGCGACTCCTCGGACTGCGGATCGCGCAGCACACCGAGCAGTTTCTGGTTCGCGAGCGATGCCAGCGATTCCTCGGTGCGGCGCACCACGTAGACCGGCTTGCCGCGCCACTCGACGACGATCATCTGTCCGGGTTCGAGCTTGCTGATATCGGCCTTCACGGGTGCGCCCGCGGCCCGTGCCTTCGCGCTGGGATTCCAGGAGGCCACGAACGGCACCGCGACGCCGACGACGCCGGCCGCACCCACCACCGAGGTGGCGGCGGTCAGGAACTGCCGTCTCCTCTTGTTAACGCCTTGATTGCTCACGAGGGGAAGTCTCCGATCCTGGATGGACGCAACACCGTGTGACCCGGTGAATTTTTGCGGGCGGAATGCTAAAGAAAAACCGTGCTGCTTACAAGGAATCCGCGGCCCGCCGCGGTGGTAGTTGTTGCCGCCCGGCGCGCGGCAGGCAGACGGCAAGACGCCCGGGCCGTTGCCGGACCGGGCGTCTGCGGACACGGGACTCCCGCCACGCGGGCGGGGAGCCGGATCAGCGCTTCGAGTACTGCGGACGCTTGCGCGCCTTGCGCAGGCCGACCTTCTTGCGCTCGACCTCGCGCGCGTCGCGGGTCACGTACCCCTGCTGGCGCAGCGTCGGCTTCAGCGTCTCGTCGAACTCGATCAGCGCGCGCGTGATGCCGTGACGGATCGCGCCGGCCTGGCCGAAGCTGCCGCCGCCGGCCACCGAAACCTGCACGTCGAACTTCTCGCCCATGCCCACCAGCTCCAGCGGCTGGCGCACGATCATGCGCGCGACCTCACGGCCGAAATACTGATCCAGCGGGCGGTCGTTGATCGAGATGCTGCCGCGTCCCTGCCGGAGGAATACCCGGGCAGTGGCGGTCTTGCGTCGTCCGGTTCCGTAATACTGCGTGGCTGCCATGTGTGCGTTCCAGTCAGAGCTCGAGTGCCTTCGGTTGCTGCGCCGCGTGCGGATGCTCGCTGCCGGCGTAGACCTTCAGTTTGCGCGCCATCGCGCGACCGAGCGGGTTCTTCGGCAGCATGCCGCGGACCGCCGTCTCGATCGCCTGCTCCGGCGCCTTCTCGATCAGCTTCTCGAAGCTGATCGACTTGAGGCCGCCGGGATAGCCGGTGTGGTGGTGGTAGATCTTGGACCTGGCCTTGTCGCCGGTCACGCGCACCTTGGCGGCGTTCACCACGACGATGTAGTCGCCGGTGTCGGTGTGCGGCGTGAACTCGGGCTTGTGCTTGCCGCGCAGGCGCGAGGCGATCTCGCTGGCCATGCGACCCAGCGTCTTGCCGCTGGCATCGACGACGTACCACGACTGCTCGACGCTGCCCGGTTTGGCGGAATATGTCTTCATCTGCAAGCCTCGACGGGTTAAGTGCCCGGAAAAGGGGGCGAATCTTACACCACGGTTTCCTGCCGCCACAAGTTCGATGGCGGGAATTTTCACGCGCGGTGGGCACGCGCCAGGTAGTCGTGCGACTGCATCTCCATCAGGCGGCTCACGGTGCGCTGGAACTCGAAACCGAGACGTCCGCCGGCATACAGTTCGGCCAGCGGCGCCGCGGCCGAGAGCACGAGCTTCACGTTGCGATCGTAGAACTCGTCGACGAGATTGATGAAACGCCGCGCCTGGTCGTCCTTCTCGGCGGTGAACACCGGCACCCCGCCGACCAGCACCGCGTGGAACTCGCGCGCGAGTTCGATGTAGTCGTTCTGGCTGCGCGGCCCGTCGCACAGTTCGTCGAAATCGAACCACACCACGTCGTCGGCGCAGTAGCGGGTGCGGATCGGTCGACCCTCGATCTCGAGCACGCGCCCCACCACCGGCTGTTCCGGAGCCAGGCTGTCGAAGCTGCGCATAAGGCTCTGCTCGGCGGCCTCGTCGAGCGGGCAGTGGAAGAGCTCGGCCTGTTCGAGCAGGCGCAGTCGGTGATCGATGCCGCCGTCGACGTTCAACACGCGCGTGTGCTGCTTGATCATCGCGATCGCCGGCAGGAAACGCGCCCGCTGCAGCCCGTCACGGTAGAGGTCGTCGGGGGCGACGTTCGAGGTGGCGACCAGCGTCACGCCGCGCGCGAACAGTTCCTCGAACAGCCCGGCGAGCAGCATCGCGTCGGTGATGTCGGAGACGAAGAACTCGTCGAAGCACAGCAGTCGCGCCTCGGCCGCGATGCGCGCCCCGATCAGCCGCAGCGGGTCCTTCTCGCCGGCGCAATCGCGCAGTTCGCGATGCACGCGCTGCATGAAGCGGTGGAAATGCGTGCGCAGCCGGCTCCCGAACGGGATGCCCTCGTAGAACAGGTCCATCAGGTGCGTCTTGCCGCGCCCGACGCCGCCCCACAGATAGAGCCCGGTCACTGCTTCGGGCGCCGCGCGGCCGAGGCGCGCGGCGAGGCGGCGCAACGGGCCGCCGGCGCGCGCGGCGGCGAGTTCGTCGTGCACGCGCTGCAGTTCGTGCACCGCGCGCTCCTGCGCGGGATCGTGCACGAATCCCGGCCGTTGCAGTTCCGCGCGATAACGTTCGACCGGACCCATATCCCTCCGCCGCCTTGCGATCACCCGTTCCGGAGCGCTGCGCAATGTATAGACGCGCCGTCGCGGCTGCAACGGGTGCAGCACCACCTCCGCATCGCCGTGCCGACTTGCGGCGGCGGGTTCACACCAGTGGGCGTACGCCGCAGGCCCAGCGTTCGAGCCTGCACCGAAGGGACGCCGGTCCAGCGCCCGAGGCGCCTGTTGCGACCGCCTCGGCAGAGGACGCGCCTACCTGCCGTCGGGCATAGTCGCTATACTCGTGCGCGCCACCACCGCCTTAGCAACGGGAGCTTCAGGTTGTTCAGTTCCGCTGCCTTCTGGATCACCGCACTGGCCTGCCTCGCCGCCGGATGTGTCGCCGGCTGGCTGCTGCGGCGCGCCTTCGACCCGACCGAGCAGCGCCAGCGCGAGCTCGAACGGCGGCTGCACGACAGCGAGCTCGCGCTGCACGACTACCGCGCACGGGTCAGCGAGCACTTCCGCGGCACCGCCGAGCGCGTCAACCGGCTTACCGACGACTACCGCGAGTTGCACCAGCATCTCTCCGGCGGCGCGCTCGATCTGTGCGACACGGCAGAGCCGGGCAGCGCGCCGCTGCTGACCGGACTCGGCGGCGCGACGGCGGCCGTCGCGCCCGCCGCGGCGCTCACCGCCGTGAACCCCCCGCTCGATTACGCACCGCGCAGCTCGCCGGACGCGCCCGGGATGCTGAACGAGGAGTACGGACTGGACCGCGCGCATGGCGCCTGAGCGCGCCCGCCCGCGGCGCTGGAGCGCACCGTGCTGAAACGGCTGCAGGGTCTGGGGTGGCCGGTCGCCACCGGCCTGCTGGCAGCACTGCTGATCACCCAGACACTGCATTACCGTGAACGCACCACGCCGCGCGACACCGCGAGCGCGACACCGGGCGCGACGTTCTCGTACGCGCAGGCCGTCCGCCGTGCGACGCCGGCCGTGGTGAACGTCTATACCCGCACGGTCGTGCGCCGTCCCTACCACCCGCTGCTCGACGAGCCGCTGTTCCAGCGTCTGTTCAACCGCAGCGGGGCGCCGCAGCGCGAGCGCATCCAGCGCAGCCTCGGCTCGGGCGTGATCATGACCCCGGACGGCTACATCCTGACCAACAACCACGTCATTCGCGACGCGAGCGAGATCCTCGTACTGCTCGCCGACGGGCGCGAGGCGATGGCCCAGGTGATCGGCAGCGACCCCGACACCGATCTCGCGGTGCTCGACATCGATCTGCCCGACCTGCAGCCGATCACGGTCGGCGACCCCGACGCCGCCGAGGCGGGCGACGTGGTGCTCGCCATCGGCAACCCGTACGGCTTCGGCCAGAGCGTCTCGCAGGGCATCATCAGCGCCACCGGCAGGTACGGGCTGCAGTTGAATACCTACGAGAACTACCTGCAGACCGACGCCGCGATCAACCCGGGCAACTCCGGCGGCGCGCTGCTCGATGTGCGAGGCGACCTGCTCGGCATCAACACCGCGATCTACTCGCGCAGCGGCGGCTCGCAGGGCATCGGGCTGGCGATCCCCGCCGACTACGCGATCAAGGCGCTGCGCGACATCGTCGAGCACGGACAGGTGGTGCGCGGCTGGCTCGGCGTGGAGGTGCAGCCGCTGCCCGCGCGGGTGACCTCTGCCCAGGGCGCCCAGACCGGCGTGGTGGTGAGCGACGTGGAACCAGGCAGCCCCGCGCAAATCGCCGGCGTACAGCCCGGGGACATCCTGCTCACGCTGAACGAAACGCCGACCAGCCAGGGACGCAATGCGATGTACCGCATCCTGCTGATGGCACCGGGTGACGAGTTCCGGCTGACGGTGTGGCGCGACGGCGCCACCGAGGAACTGCACGGCCGACTCGGACAGCGCCCCGCGCGCTAGCGACAGCTCCGCGCGCCGTCAGGGCCGCGCCGGGCTAGCCCTCCAGCGCCGCGTCGAGCGCCTGCAGCATGCGCGTGTTCTCCGCGGGAGTGCCCACGGTCAGGCGCAGGCAACCGGCCAGCAGCGGATGCGAGCCGTCCAGACACTTCACCAGCACGCCGTGTTCACGCATGCGTTCATGCGTCGCGCGCGCGTCCGCCGCGCACAGCCTGACCAGCAGGAAGTTCGCCTCGCTGGGCCAGACCACGAGTCGCGGATCGGCAGCGAGCGCGGCGAACAGCCGCCCGCGCTCGGCGATCAGCGTCGTGGTCTGCTCGTGCAGTGCCGGATACTGCTCGAGCACCGCCTCGGCCGCCAGCTGGTTCAGCGTGCCGATGTTGTACGGCAGCCGCAGCTTGTCGAGCTCGGCGATCCAGCGCGGGTCGCCGAACAGCATGCCCAGACGCAACCCGGCCAGCCCCAGCTTCGACAGCGTGCGCATCACCAGTACGTTCGGATAGTGCGCGAGCAGGTCCGCCTGGTCACGCGAGGCGAACGGCAGGTACGCCTCGTCGATCACCACCAGCGCCTCGGCCGCCTCGATCAGCGCGCACAGCGCCTCCGGCGCGAAGATGTTGCCGGTCGGGTTGTTCGGGCAGGCCAGGAACACCACGCGTGGCCGGTGGGTGCGCAGCGCCTCCAGCATCGCGGGCACATCGAGCGCGAAGTCAGGCGTGAGCGCCACTTCGTGGAACGGCACCCGCAGCCACTGGGCGATCAGGCGGAACATCACGAAGCTCGGCGCCGGCGCGAGCACACCGTGCCCCGGCGTGGCGAGCGCGGCGATCAGGATCTGGATTATCTCGTCCGAGCCGTTGCCGAGCAGGATCTGCCAGCGCGGGTCGATGCCGAAGGTCTGGCGCAGGCGGGCGGTGAGCGCGCGTGCCTGCGGATCGGGGTAGCGGTTCAGTTCCACCGCACCGAGGCGCCGCACGAGTTCGTCCCGCGCGGCCCGCGGCAGCGGATAGGGGTTCTCCATCGCGTCGAGCTTCACCAGTCCGGCGGCATCGGCCACGTGGTAGGCCGCGGTGGCGCGCACGTCGGCGCGCACCAGCCGCTCCACCCAGCCGTCGGTGTGGTTGTCCGCGTTCATGCGTCTTCTCCGTCCCCGTCCAGCCGCGCAGCGGCCGAGAGCGCATGCGCGTGCAGCGACTCCGCGCACGCGAGCACACGCGCCAGTTCGCCGAGCCGGCGCGCACCGGCCGGCGAACAGCCGATCAGCGAGCTGCGTTTCTGGAAGTCGGGCACGCCGAGCGGCGAGGCGAAGCGCGCGCTGCCGGAGGTGGGCAGCACGTGGCTGGGGCCTGCGCAGTAGTCGCCGATCGCCTCGGACGTGAAGCGGCCGAGGAAGATCGCGCCGGCGTGGCGTATGGCGCCGGCGAGCGCCTGCGGCTCGGCCACCGACAGCTCGAGGTGCTCCGGCGCGATGCGGTCGGCCACCTCGGCGGCCTGCGCCAGATCGCGCACGCGCACCAGCGCGCCGCGCCTGGCGAGCGAGGCGGCGATGATCGCGGAACGCTCCATCGACGGCAGCAGGCGCGCGATCGCCGCCTCGACCCGATCGAGGAAGCCTTCGTCCGGGCTGATCAGGATCGACTGCGCGTCCTCGTCGTGCTCGGCCTGCGAGAACAGGTCGAGTGCGACCCAGTCCGGATCGGTGCCGCCGTCGCAGATCACCACGATCTCCGACGGCCCGGCGATCATGTCGATGCCGACCTCGCCGAACAGCTGTCGCTTCGCTTCGGCGACGTAGACGTTGCCGGGACCGACGATCTTGTCCACGCGCGGCACCGTGGCGGTACCCAGCGCGAGCGCCGCGACCGCCTGCGCGCCGCCGACGGTAAACACACGGTCGACCCCGGCAACGGCGGCTGCCGCCAGCACCGCGTCGTTCAGTTCCCCGCCCGGAGCAGGGACCGCCATCACGATCTCGTCCACCCCGGCCACCCGGGCCGGAATCGCGTTCATCAGCACCGTCGACGGGTAGCTGGCCTTGCCGCCGGGAACGTAGATCCCGACCCGCGCCAGCGGCGTGATGCGCTGGCCGAGCAGGTTACCGTCGGCGTCGTGGTACTGCCACGAGTCCTGGCGCTGGCGCTGGTGGTAGTCGGTGATGCGTGCAGCCGCTTCCTCCAGCGCCGTGCGCAGCGCCGGTGCGATCCGCGCCAGCGCCGCGGCACGCGCTGCGGCGTCGATTTCCAGCTCTGCCGCCGCTGTCAGCGCGCGCGCGTCGAAACGGTTCGTGTACTCGAGCAATGCCGCGTCACGACGCGTACGCAGGTCCCCGACGATCGCCGCCACGCGCGCGGCGAGCCCGGGATCGCGCGCGGTCGCGACCGCGAGCAGCCCGGCCAGTTCGGCGTCGAAACCGGGCGCGGTGGCGTCGAGGCGGCGGATCACCGCGGCGCCTCCGCGGCCTGCGCGTCGCGGCGTGCCACCGCTTGCGCCAGCCCGTCGACCAGTTCGCCGAGCAGGCGCGGACGCAGTTTCATCGCCGCCTTGTTCACGACCAGCCGCGAACTGACCTCGGCGATCGTCTCCAGCGGCTCCAGCCCGTTGGCCCGCAGCGTGTTGCCGGTATCGACGATGTCGACGATGCGCTCGGCGAGCCCGAGCACCGGCGCGAGTTCCATCGCGCCGTAGAGCTTGATGATGTCGGCCTGCACGCCCTGCGCGGCGTAGAAGCGCCGCGCGACGTTCACGAACTTGGTCGCCACCCGCACGCGCGCACCGATCGGCGCGCAGCCCGCCATGCCGGCGGTCATCAGGCGGCAACGCGCGATACCCAGGTCGAGCGGCTCGTAGAGGCCCTCGCTGCCGGCCTCGAGCAGCATGTCGCGCCCGACCACGCCGGCGTCGGCCGCGCCATGACGCACGTAGACGCTCACGTCGGAGCCGCGCAGCACCAGCAGGCGGACGTCGGGGCGGCTGGTGCCGATCACCAGCTTGCGGCTCGAGCCGGGATCCTCCTCGGGCACGATGCCGGCGGCCGCCAGCAGCGGCAGGCAGTCCTTCAGGATGCGCCCGCGCGTCAGCGCCAGCGTGAGTGGCCCGGCCACGCTCACGACCCCACCCTGCGGATCTGCGCGCCCAGCATCTGCAGCTTCTCCTCGATGCACTCGTAGCCGCGGTCGATGTGGTAGATGCGATCGATCACCGTCTCGCCGCTCGCCACCAGTCCCGCGATCACCAGGCTGGCCGAGGCGCGCAGGTCGGAGGCCATCACCGGCGCCCCGCGCAGTTCCTCGACGCCCTCGACGATCGCGGTGTGTCCCTCGACCGTGATGTGCGCCCCCATCCGGTTCATCTCGTGCACCTGGATCAGGCGGTTCTCGAAGATCGTCTCGGTCATCGTCGAGGAGCCCTCGGCGACCGCGTTCATCGCCGTGAACTGCGCCTGCATGTCGGTCGGAAACGCCGGATACGGCGCGGTCCGGATGCTGACCGCGCGTGGACGCCGGCCCTGCATGTCGAGCGTGATCCAGTCCTCCCCGTGCTCGATGCGCGCACCGGCCTCGCCGAGCTTCACGAGCACCGCCTCGAGCAGATCGGCGCGCGTGTCGCGCAACCTGACCCGTCCACGCGTGGCGGCCGCGGCGACCAGGAAGGTCCCGGTCTCGATGCGGTCGGGCATCACCGTGTACTCGCAGCCGTGCAGACGCTCCACGCCCTCGATCACCAGCGTGTCGGAGCCCACCCCCTCGATGCGCGCACCCATGCGCTGCAGGCACTGCGCCAGATCGACGATCTCGGGTTCGCGTGCGGCGTTCTCGAGCACCGTGCGTCCGTCGGCCAGCGACGCGGCCATCAGCAGATTCTCGGTGCCGCCGACCGTGACCTTGTCGAACAGGATGTGCGCGCCGCGCAGGCGCCCGTCGACGCGGGCATTGATATAGCCACCGTCGATCCCGATCTCCGCGCCCATTGCCTGCAGTCCGTGCAGGTGCAGGTCGATCGGACGGCTGCCGATCGCGCAGCCGCCCGGGAACGAGACCTGCGCGCGACCGAAACGCGCCAGCATCGGGCCGAGCACCAGGATCGAGGCACGCATCGTGCGCACCAGCGCATACGGAGCGACGTGGGAACGCACCGCGGCCGCGCGCGCCTCGACGCCCATCTTCTCGTCGATCAGCACGTCCACGCCCATGCTGCCGAGCAGCTCGATCATCGTCGTGATGTCGTGCAGGTGGGGAACGTTGCGGATGCGCAACGTCTCGGCGCTGAGCAGCGAGGCCGCCAGGATCGGCAGCGCGGCATTCTTCGCCCCGGAGATGCGGATCTCGCCGTCGAGGGGCCGGCCGCCGCTGATCGCGAGCTTGTCCATCGCTGGCTGCGCCGCCGCTCAGCCGCGCCCGGCGGTGCGGCTTTCCGCGGCCGTCAGCGCCCGGATGTTCACCGCGTGCAGCGCGCCCGAGCGGATCGGCTCGGCCAGCGTGGCGTAGACCGCCTGCTGGCGCTTCAGCCGCGACATCCCCTCGAAAACATCGGCAACCACGGTCAGATCGATGTGATAGCCATCGCCGCCCACCGTGACCTCCGCCCCGGGAAGCCCTGCCATCACCAGGTTCCTGATTCCTTCCGCGTTCATGTCTCGCCCACCCTGCCTGCGCACGCCGGACCGCTCGCGTGCGGCCCGGCAAGGGCGGCACGTCGACGGGCACGGCATGGATTCCGGAAACGGGCTATGATACGCGCCCTACGGAAACCCAGTGAACAGCTGCTTACGTGACTTTCACCGCCAATCGCACGACCCCGGACGCGCGCCGCCCCCCCCCGCATACCGGCAGGGCCCGATGATGGGCGCACCGGCATCGACCCACCAGCACCTCGGCTCGGCCCGGCGCACCGTCACGCTCGAGATCGAGGCCGTGCGGGGGCTGCTCGAGCGTCTCGACGATACCTTCGAACGCGCCTGCGGGATCATCCTGGCCTGCGACGGGCGCGTGGTCGTCACCGGCATGGGCAAGTCGGGACATATCGCCAACAAGATCGCCGCGACGCTGGCGAGCACCGGCACGCCGGCGTTCTACGTGCACCCCGGCGAGGCCAGCCACGGCGACCTCGGGATGATCACCGGCCGCGACGTGGTGCTGGCACTGTCGAACTCCGGCACCACACCCGAAGTGCTGACCATCGTGCCGCTGATCAAACGCATGGGCGCCGGCCTGATCGCGATGACCGGCCGGCCGGACTCCACGCTGGCGCGCCTCGCCGACGTCAACCTCGACGTGGGCGTCACCGCCGAGGCCTGCCCGCTCGACCTCGCGCCGACCTCGAGCACCACGGTGGCGCTGGTGATGGGCGACGCGCTGGCGATCGCGCTGCTCGAGGCACGCGGTTTCTCGGCCGAGGATTTCGCGTTCTCGCACCCGGGCGGGGCGCTGGGACGCAAGCTGCTGCTGCGCGTGAACGACATCATGCACCAGGGGCGCGAAATCCCGCGCGTGCCGCCGAGCACCAGGATCCGCGAGGCGCTGCTGGAAATGACCGCCAAGGGCTTCGGCATGACGACGATCACCGACGGCGACGGCCGGCTGCTCGGGATCTTCACCGACGGCGACCTGCGCCGCGCGCTGGACCGCGGGATCGACCTGCACGCCACGCCGATCGCCGATTTCATGACCGCGGACTGCAAGACCGTGACCGGCGAGGCGCTCGCCGCGCATGCGCTGCACGTACTCGAGGAGAGCAAGATCAGCTCGCTGGTCGTGGTCGACGAGCAGCGCCGGCCCACCGGCGTGATCCACCTTCACGACCTGCTGCGCGCCGGCATCGCCTGAGCGAGCGCGTCAGCCAGCGGAGCATGCACGCATGACGCAGGATCTCGCATCGATCGCCCGGCGCATACGGCTGCTCGCACTAGACGTCGACGGCGTGCTGACCGACGGCCGCATCCACTACGTCGGCGACGGCGAGGAGATGAAGAGCTTCTCGATCCTCGACGGACTCGGCATCAAGCTGCTGCGCCGTGCCGGGGTACGGGTGGCGATCATCACCGCGCGCCGCTCGGCGGCCGTGGAACGGCGCGCGCGCGAACTCGGCATCGACGACTGCGTGCAGGGACGCGAGGACAAGCTGCAGGCGCTCGATGAACTGCTGGCGCGCACCGGCATCGCGCGCGCCGAGACCGCCTACATCGGCGACGATCTGCCCGACCTCGCGGCGATCATGGCCGTCGGACTCGGGATGACGGTGGCGAACGCGAGCGCCGAGGTGGCTCACCGGGCGCGCTGGCAGAGCCATGCGCGCGGCGGCGACGGCGCGGTGCGCGAGGCCTGCGAGATGCTGCTGCGCGAGCGCGGCGAGTGGCAACTCGCTCTCGCTCCCTATCTGCCCGCCGACGCCGCGCCGGAGCACTGAACGTATATCATGGACGCCGCGCCGCGCCGCACCGTCGCCCGCGCAACCCGAAGGACACCTGCAATGAATGCAAGACACGCCGCCCGCCGCCTTGCCGCTGCCACGGCGGCTGCGTGCGTCGCGCTCGGCGCGGCCGGCGCGCTGGCGCTGCCCGATGACCGCAACCAGCCGATCTACATCCAGTCGGATCGCGCCGAGCGCGACGAACGCAAGGGCACCACCGTCTACACCGGCGACGTCGAGATCGACCAGGGCAGCCTGCACATCTCGGCCGACCGGGTCACGATCGCGATGGACGGCAACCAGGTCAACCGCATCGACGCCAGCGGCAAGCCAGCCAAGCTGCACCAGAAACCGGCGGTGGACCGCGAACCCGTGTACGCACGCGCGCTGACGCTGCAGTACGACGTGCAGCGCGAGGTCCTGACCCTGATCGAACAGGCATCGGTCACCCAGGAGGGCTCGACGGTCAAAGGCGAGCGAATCGACTATTTCATGCGCGAGCAGCGCGTGAAGGCGAGCGCCGGATCGGCCAGTTCGGGTTCCTCACGGGTACAGATGGTGATCCAGCCGCGCCACGCGCAGACCCGGCCCGAGCCGCAGGCGGGCACCGCCACGCCGGAGCCGCAGCGACAACAACCGCCGGAGCAGCCACCGGGGCAGGAGGCTGGCAGCGATGCGCCTTGAGGCGCTCGGCCTCGCGAAGTCCTACCGCGGGCGCAAGGTCATTCACGACGTCTCGATTTCCATGCGGAGCGGCGAGATCGTCGGGCTGCTGGGCCCGAACGGCGCCGGCAAGACCACCTGCTTCTACATGATCCTCGGCATCGTGCCGGCGGACCGTGGCCGCATCCTCCTCGGCGGCGAGGACATCACACGCCTGCCGATGCACGGGCGCGCGCGCAAGGGCATCGGCTACCTTCCGCAGGAGGCCTCGGTGTTCCGGCGCCTGACGGTGGCCGAGAACATCCTCGCGATCCTGCAGACCCGGCGCACCCTGAGCGGCGTGCGCCGCCAGGAGAAACTCGAGGAACTGCTGCAGGAGTTCAATCTCACGCATCTGCGCGATGCGCGCGGCATGTCGCTGTCGGGCGGCGAACGCCGGCGCGTCGAGATCGCGCGCGCGCTCGCCAGCGAGCCCTCGTTCATCCTGCTGGACGAGCCCTTCGCCGGCGTCGACCCGATTTCTGTCAAGGATATCAAGGATATCGTGCGCCACCTGCAGCAGCGCGGGATCGGCGTGCTGATCACCGATCACAACGTGCGCGAGACGCTCGACATCTGTGAGCGCGCCTGCATCGTCGGCGAAGGACATATCATCGCCGAGGGCGACGCGGCGGCGATCCTGGCGCACGAGAAGGTGCGCGAGGTGTACCTGGGACACCAGTTCCGGCTTTGACCCCGCCGTCTGGCGCGCGCATTGCATGGCCAGCCCCCCCCGACTACACTGAAACCGAAATTCGTGCACTTCCGGGTGGCGCTCCACCCCCCAGGTTTCTGCATATCGCCCATGAAGCAGTCGTTGCAGCTCAAACTGGGTCAGCACCTGACCATGACCCCGCAGCTGCAGCAGGCGATCCGTCTTCTGCAGCTCTCGACGCTGGAGCTGCAGCATGAGATCCAGGAAGCCCTGGACAGTAACCCGCTGCTGGAACTGATCGAGCCGGGCGGCGGCGACGATGCCACTCCGGGTGCCACGGCCGGGCCGGAGCAGGAATCCGGCGCCGGGCCGGCCGCCGACGCGCCGGAGCCCGACGTCGCCGAGCACGTCGCAACCGAGGCGATCCCCGCCGACCTCGCGGTCGACACCAATTGGGACGACATCTACGAAACGACCGGCCCGTCGACCGGCAGCGGCGCCGACGACGAGGGCGCGGACTTCGAGTCCTACACCGCCGCGGCGACCACGCTGGCCGACCACCTGCTGTGGCAGTTGAACCTCACGCCGATGTCCGATACCGACCGCGCGATCGCAACCACCCTGATCGATGCGATCGACGCCGACGGCATGCTCGGCGCAAGTGTCGAGGAGATCGCCGCCAGCGTCGCCCCCGACGGCGGCGTGGAGATCGACGAGGTACTCGCGGTGCTGCACCGGATCCAGCACTTCGACCCGCCCGGCGTAGCGGCACGCGACCTGCGCGAGTGCCTGCTGCTACAGCTCGCGCAGCTCGCCGACGAGCCGCTGGTCCGTCTGGCCAGCACCGTCGTCGACCGCCACCTGCAGCTGCTCGGCGCACGCGACTACGCCACGCTGCTGCGACGTCTGCGCGTCGGAGAACCCGAACTGAAGGCGGCGATCGACCTGATCCGCCAGCTGAACCCGCGCCCGGGCAGTGCACTCGGCGCCACCGCGCCCGAGTACATCGTGCCGGACGTGCTGGTCGGCAAGCGCAATGGCCGCTGGACGGTGGAACTGAACCCGGACATCGCACCGCGGCTGCGCATCAACGCTCAGTACGCCGCGCTGATCCGTCGCGCCGACAGCTCGGCCGACAACCTGTTCCTGCGCGACAACCTGCAGGAGGCGAAGTGGTTCATCAAGAGCCTGCAGAGCCGCAACGAGACCCTGCTCAAGGTCGCCACCTGCATCGTCGAGCGCCAGCAGGGCTTCCTCGAGCACGGACCGGAGGCGATGCGCCCGATGATCCTGCACGACGTGGCGACCGCCGTGAACATGCACGAATCGACGATCTCGCGCGTAACCACGCAGAAATACATGCACACGCCGCGCGGCATCTTCGAACTGAAGTACTTCTTCTCCAGCCACGTCGGCACCGCCGCCGGCGGGGAATGCTCGTCGGTCGCGATACGGGCTATCATCAGGAAGTTGGTCGCGGCCGAGAATCCGCGCAAACCGCTGAGCGACAGCAAGATCGCGGAGATACTGGAGGAACAAGGTATCAACGTGGCTCGCCGTACGATCGCGAAGTACCGTGAAGCGCTGTCGATACCCCCCTCGAACGAAAGGAAACAGCTGGTGTGACGGCACGACATCACGTCGGCGCCAACGCACCGCACGCCGGATGACCGGCACAACCAGAAGGAGCCCATCATGCAGATCAACCTCAGTGGCCACCACGTCGAAGTCACCGCGCCGCTGCGCGAGTACGTCGCCAGCAAGCTGGGCCGTCTGGAGCGACACGAATCGAAGATCACCCACGCCGACGTGGTGTTGAACGTGGAGAAGCTGCGCCACCGGATCGAGGCGACGATCCGCATGGCCGGCGCGGAGCTGTTCGCCACCGCGGAGGCCGATGACATGTACGCGGCGATCGATGCGCTGGCCGACAAGCTCGACCGCCAGCTGAACAAGCACAAGGGCAAGACCCAGGACCGCCAGCACGTCGCACCCGGGCGCTGAGCGGACGCCCCGCGATGGCCGTGCCGACGACAGCGATCCGTGCGTGGCGACCGGCACCGGCCGGTCGCCCGGAGCATGCGCGATGAGCAGCGCCGGCAAGCTGGTGATCGTCAGCGGGCGCTCGGGATCGGGCAAGAGCACCGCGCTGCACGTGCTGGAGGATTCCGGTTTCTACTGCATCGACAACCTGCCGGCACTGCTGCTGCCCGAGTTGCTCGACCAGGCCACCGACGACCCCACGCCGGCGACGCGGCGCATGGCGGTAAGCATCGACGCCCGCAACATGTCGAGCCATCTGTCGCGTTTCGGCGACATCCTGCGCATGCTGCCGGCCGAGTTCACGGTCGAGATCATCTACCTCGACGCCGACGACGCGACGCTGATCAAGCGCTTCAGCGAGACCCGCCGCCGCCACCCGCTCAGCAGCCCGCAGACCTCGCTGAACGAGGCGATCGCGGCCGAGCGGATGCTGCTCGCTCCGATCGCCGAACGCGCGGCGCTCACGATCGACACCAGCCAGCTGTCGCTGCACGAGTTGCGCGACCTGATCGCCAAGACCGTGATCGCCGACCCGGGCGCCGGCATGGTGATCCTGTTCGAGTCCTTCGGCTTCAAGCACGGCATCCCGATCGATGCCGACATCGTGTTCGACCTGCGCTGCCTGCCGAACCCGCACTGGAGTCCGCCGCTGCGCGAACTGAGCGGACTCGATCCCGAGGTGGTCGAGTTTCTGGAGCAGAGCCCCGAGGTGCTCGAGATGCTGGCCGACATCGGCGCCTACCTCGACAAGTGGCTGCGGCGCATCGCGCGAGGTAACCGCAGCTACCTGACCATCGCACTGGGCTGCACCGGCGGACAGCACCGGTCCGTCTACCTGTGCGAACGCCTCGGGAAGCGCTTCCGCGACGCGTTTCCGGGCGTGCAGGTGCGCCATCGCGAACTCGCCAGAGCCGGATCCCGCCACCCATGACCAGCAAAGAAGTCACGATCGTCAACCGCCTCGGACTGCACGCGCGCGCCGCGGCGGTGCTCGTCACCACGGCCGCGCGCTTCTCGAGCCGCGTGCGTATCACGCGCGACGGTCGCGAGGCCGACGCCAAGAGCATCATGGCGGTCATGATGCTCGCGGCCGGTCGCGGCACCCGCGTCACGGTCAGCGCCGAGGGCGAGGACGAAGCTGCGGCGCTGCAGGCCATCGAAGCGTTGATCGCCGACCGTTTCGGCGAGGACGAATGACCGCCCCACCCGCACGCGGCGACATCCGCCGGCGGCTGGAGGAGTTGCTCGCCGCGATCGACGCCGGCACGTTGAGCCACGTGCGGCGCGTGCTGAGCCACCTCGGCGCGGTCGAGGTCGCGCACCTGCTCGAGTCCTCGCCGCCGCGCGCGCGCCACATCCTGTGGCAACTCATCGAGCCCGAGCAGGAAGGCGAGGTACTGCAGGAACTCGGCGACGACGTGATGGGCGCGCTGCTCGAGCAGATGGACGCCGACGACGTCGTGGCGCTGATGGAGCACCTCGAGCCCGACGACGTCGCCGACATCCTGCAGAAGCTGCCCGGGCGCATCCTGCAGGACGTGCTGCGCGGCATGGACGAGCACGACCGCCGGCGGGTCGAGCGCGTGCTGCCGTACGAGGAGGACACCGCGGGCGGCCTGATGAACACCGACACGATCACGGTGCGGCCGCGCCATACCGTCGACGTGGTGCTGCGCTACCTGCGCCGGCTCGGCGAGATCCCGCCCGCCACCGACGCCATCTTCGTGGTCAGCCGCGGCGACGACTTCCTCGGCCAGTTGCCGGTGTCCAAGCTGCTTGTCTGCGACCCGGAGCTCACGGTGCGCGAGCTGATGCAGACCGGCGTGGAGCCGATCGCGATCGACACGCCGGCGCACGAGGTCGCACGCCTGTTCCGCCGCCACGACTGGGTATCGGCGGCCGTCGTCGACGGCAACGGCAAGCTGGTCGGGCGCATCACCATCGACGACGTGGTCGACGTGATCGTCGAGGATGCCGACCATTCGCTGATGAGCATGGCCGGCCTGGCCGAGGACGAGGACACCTTCGCCCCGCTGCTCAAGGCGGCGCCGAGACGCGCGATCTGGCTCGGCATCAATCTCGCGACCGCGTTCATCGCCTCGTCGGTGATCGGGCTGTTCGAGGGCACCATCGACCGCGTCGTCGCGCTGGCCGTGCTGATGCCGATCGTCGCCAGCATGGGCGGCGTGGCCGGCAGCCAGACACTGACCGTGGTGGTGCGAGGCATGGCACTCGGCCACATCGCGCGCAGCAACGCGCCCTGGCTGCTGAGCCGCGAACTGGCGCTGGCCACGCTGAACGGCATGCTGTGGGCACTGGTATGTGCGGGTGCTGCCGTGCTGTGGTTCCGCGACCCCCTGATCGGCGTCTGCATCGCTGCCGCGCTGCTCGTCAATCTGCTCGCCGCGGCGGCGGCGGGGGTGCTGCTGCCTATGCTGATGCGCTCGTTGCGGATCGACCCCGCGCTGGCCGGAAGCGTGGTGCTGACGACGATCACCGACGCGGTGGGCTTCCTGTCGTTCCTGGGCCTCGCGACGCTGTTCTACACCTGAGGAGACATGGCGATGACGGCAGGCGACGACTGGCCCGACGACACCGCACCCGCGAGCAAATCGCAGCGCAAGCGCGAGCACCTCGCGTTGCAGGAACTGGCGGCCGCACTCGCCGCGCTGCCCGCCACTCGCCTGCGCCGCCTGGAACTCGACGCCGAACTCGAACAGGAAATCCGCGCCGCGGGCGCAATGAAGGCGAGCGGCGCGCGCAACCGCCAGCTGCGGCATGTCGCACAGCAACTCGCGGAGCACGACCCTGCCGCGCTCGCCGCGCGCCTGGCCGCGCTCAGTGCGCCGGACCGCGCGCAGGTCGCGCGCGAGCAACGCGCCGCGGCACTGCGTGAGCGCGTGCTCGAACACGGAATCGGCGCCCTGGGATTGCCGCTCGGGGCGGCCGACAGCGCGCGGCTCGCCGAGCTGCGCACCGTTGCGCGGTCCGGCTCCGACGCCACGCGCGCGCGGCACGCACACCGCGAGATCTACCGGCTGATCCTGGCGCTGCTCAGCCGGGAATGAGCCGCGACACCACGGCGAAGCGCCGCTGGCGCGCCAGCGGAATGCGTGCCGCGGCACACGCGCGCTCCTGCGGATCGATGTCGGCCACCACGACCGCTTCGCCGCCGGCGGCGCTCGCGAGCACCCTGCCCCACGGGTCCACGATCACCGTGCCGCCCCAGGTTTCGCGCGTCGGCGAATGGCGTCCGCCCTGGTTCGGCGCGATCACGTGGACCTGGTTCTCGATCGCACGGGCACGCACGAGCACGTGCCAGTGCGCCTCCCCGGTCACGCGGGTGAACGCCGACGGCAGCGCCAGCACGTCCATGCCGCGCTCGGCCAGCGCGAGGAACAGCGCCGGGAAGCGCAGGTCGTAGCAGACGCCGAGTCCCAGCGTCCCGCACGGGCCCGGCACGCAGACCGGATCCTCGCCGGGCTCGATGGTATCGGACTCGCGATAGCTGCGCTGGGCGTCGGGCAACTCGACGTCGAACAGG
>WBZY01000052.1_pt1 | contig 143056 bp, 120 predicted proteins | sample 5204191 | NCBI WGS metagenome assembly WBZY01 (sample SAMN12344363, study PRJNA552823) | activated sludge metagenome | biome: Activated sludge suspended growth; feature: Anammox Sidestream; material: Wastewater; isolation source: activated sludge from anammox sidestream of wastewater treatment... | reverse complement strand
CTGCAATAATCTCTTCCGTTTCTGTTTTTATGATTGGATTGTTTACAATTAGATTAGGTGGAAATAAAATAGCGATCACTATTGCTACGATCCCGTTTATGTTTTCACCGATTTTTCTCGGTATGAACACAATCTACTCAATGAACACGTTCGATTTTTTATTCTGGATTTCATCATCATATATTTTTTTACGAATAGTTCAAACAAAAAACTTTAAACTCTGGTTTTTGATTGGTGTTGTAATTGGTTTTGGACTATTAAATAAAACAAGTATGCTCTGGCTTTCTGCTGGTATATTTGCAGGGACAGTGTTAACTCCATTACGAAAAGATTTAAAAACAAAATATCCTTACTTTGCTTTAGGAATTGCTCTGCTAATATTTTTTCCTTATATAATCTGGAATCTCACACACGATTTAGCTCATCTTGAGTTTATGAGAAATGCTGCCTCCAGAAAGTACGGAGGATTAACTCCTGTTTCTTTTATCCTTGACCAAATATTAATTCTTAATCCGTTATCAATTCTCATATGGCTGCCGGGAATAATTTTTTATTTCTTTAATAAAACAGAGAAGAAATATAGGGCTGTCGGTTTCATCTGGCTTACAACTTTCATTATTCTTTTTATCAATTGGTACAGCAAAGGAGAATACATTGCTGCAGCATACCAAATACTTTTTGCGGGTGGTGCAGTAATGATAGAGAAATGGAGTTTGCAAAAGAGATGGATTAAATATGCAGTAACTGTCCCAGTTATTATAATTGGAATTATGTTCGCACCTTTTGCGCGTCCAATACTCTCGGTGAAAACTTTTCTTGAATATCAGAATGCTATAGGATTAAAACCTCCGAGCAATGAAGGACATGAAACAGTGTTACCACAATTCTACTCAGATATGTTCGGATGGGAAGATCTTGCAAGGAATGTTTCTGATGTTTATCAATCACTTTCTGAAAAAGAAAGAAAAAACACGGTTGTTTATTGCGGCAATTACGGTGAGGCTGGTGCAATTGAATATTACAGCAAAAAATATCCGCTGCCGGAAGTAATTTGTCCGCATAACAACTACTGGTATTGGTGGACTGATGATAATATAAATACAACAATCATAATAATCGGTGGGGAACTTGAGGAACATCTTGAAGCTTTAGAAGAAGTTTATAAAGCAGGTTTTCATCAAACAAAATTTGCAATGCCATACGAAAATAGTTTACCTATTTATATCGGGAGAAGATTGAAGATATCATTGGAAGAAATACGACGAAGTGATAAAATATTTATATGACTAAACCTCATTCTCATCTTTCAGCAATTCTGCTTGCACTGCTGGTAACATTTCTCTGGTCAACCTCATTCGTTATAATAAAGATCGGACTTGTTGAAATTCCGCCACTAACTTTTGCAGGACTGAGGTACACAATTGCGTTTATATGTCTTCTTCCATTTGCATTTACAAAAACCAATTCATTAATAATAAAAAAGTTAAATAAAAAAGATTGGCGGAAGCTTATTTTACTTGGGTTTTTATTTTATGCGTTTACTCAGGGAACACAGTTTATCGGACTTTCACTTCTTCCCGCAGTTACTGTGAGTTTGTGGTTGAACTTCACGCCTCTCATCGTTGCATTTATGGCAATTCTTTTTCTAAATGAGTTTCCAACAAAACTCCAGTGGATTGGGGTTTTGATTTTCATCATTGGAATCTTCACATATTTCTTCCCGGTTGAAATAAATCAAATTCAGATTACAGGATTAATTGTTATGACAATCGGTGTGTTTGCCAATGCTGCTTCTGCTGTTCTCGGAAGAAATATTAATCGTGAGAATAAATTAAATCCACTCGTTGTAACAGTAGTCAGTATGGGAATTGGTTCAATAATTCTGCTGATAACCGGATTAACGATTCAGGGAATTCCATCCATAAGTTTTCAAAACCTTTTATTCCTTCTTTGGCTTGCCATTGTGAATACAGCTCTCGCTTTTACAATCTGGAACTTTACACTTCGTACACTATCAGCAATGGAATCAAGTATTATTAACGGCACAATGTTAATACAAATTGCTGTTCTCGCCTGGCTATTTCTTGATGAATTTATTTCATTAAAGGAAGGAATCGGAATGCTGATGGCTGCTGCTGGTGTATTGCTTGTTCAGTTAAGAATTAGAAATAAAAAACCCCCATCGGTTTGAGATGAGGGTTTACATTTACAAATTATATTTTATCATTTAAAACGATTGTCCTGAACTTCTTTATTATAATACCATTGAACATCAACATAAGCCGGATCCCCAGGTCCGGATCCTCCGCCCCGATTAACAATAACAAGCTTTGAATAATTCGCATCGTGATCATAAAGGAAAACATAATTAGTTTCAGACTCATCAATATTGGTTGTCCATGTTCCCGTGTTATGAAGCGGAGAATCTGTTCCATCAAAAATGTTTGACCCGGAACCAACCGAAAAATCAGTTTCTCTTATCAAACCGGCAAGATCAGCACTTTGAATTAAGTAAGATGTACCACTAGCATTACTGAAATAATAAATATCAACTACTCCACTGGAATCCGAACTTATTCCCCATACATTACCACTTGACAGATCCAAACCACTCGGTTGTGCAGCAGAAGTTCCGTAAGATTCATAAATTCTTTTTGGTCCGTATAATATTGTTTGAATATCAGATACCAGTGCGATTGGTCCAACTATACTTGTCTCATCATCAATAATGCTTACAGAGAAAGTAGTATCATCATATTCACTTTTCTTTAAAGTAACATTATGAACTCCTTCCTCAATATCAAAAACTGTGTCGGGAGTTGTTAGAGTTGTATTGCTACCGTCAATCCATATTTCAGCTCCGGCAGGAACTGAAGATAAAAAAAGATTTCCTTTAGCTGCAGGGGGTGAAACAGGGTCATCCGAACACGAGTTGATTAATAAAGCAGTGAACGGAATAAGTAACAGAAAAATTAATTTTTTCATTTTTATCTCCTTATTTTTTATTCAAGTTGAATGAAAACTTTGAACCATCGCGATTCTTAGTGAATTTGCCGGAAAAACTTTTGTAATCTTTAGTGAGTTCTCCGTTATATTTTCCCATGAATTTGCTGTGAAGCTGATCAATCATTGAGATTTTAAATGTACTAGGTGTAAAATTTCCTTTTACAGTTTGATGCAGTGGTTGTTTGTAGTTGATAGAGATATTTCCGAAAAAATTGCTATCAGTTTGTTCGGTTATCTCTAATGTTGTTGATTTACCATCAAATGTCCCTGTCCAGGTTCCTTTTATATCAGGAATTGAAATTCTGGTTTCGGTAACAGGTTCATCTGTTTTTGATGATGAATCGGGTGTTTTCTGATCGGTTAAAACTTGTTCTTTGGGTTGTTCGATCTTGTCTGTTTTTTTTTCGCATCCCCAAAATCCGATCGTAACAATAAGCAATAATAATATAATTATTTTATCATTTGATGTAACTCTGAACATTATATGCACTCCATTGGTTTTCGTTAATGATAATGTTATAGAAATAAAAATTACTATAATTTGTCAAATCGAAAAAGTGGAAAAAAAAGAACCAAACTTGATATAACGTACTTCACCATTGAAATTCTGAATAATTATTGTTTTTCAAACACTCATTGTATTTTAACTGCATATTAAATAATTTTAGACAGCAATTAAGTGAACATAATTTATCCAAAAAATCCCAATCATTTAGTTCACCTATAATTACTAATCTCTGCCGCGAAGCTACCGGTCAAAAATTATTATTTAATAACACACAACTGAGGAGTTGCTATGCACAAAAAATTTTTGTATGCAGGGGTTGCAGTTCTATTATTTTCTTTCCTGACTTTTACAGGTTGTAAACAGGATGATATGCCAAAAGCCAAAACACACGAAGAGATGGTGGCTTTAGGTAAATATATCGTTACCACAGGCGGATGTGAAGATTGTCACTCACCCAAAATTTATACTGAGAAAGGACCTGAGTTCGATACAACAAGAAGTCTTTCTGGTTTTCCAGCCAATGAGACATTACCAGATATAGATTTGAATATGGTTACACCTGGCAAATGGGTAATGACTGAAAAGAATTTCAGTGCCTGGGTTGGTCCGTGGGGAATTTCTTATGCATCAAACATTACTCCGGATAAAGCAACGGGTATTGGAACATTGACAGAAGAAATGTTTATCAAATCTTTTAGAGAAGGTAAATATATGGGTGTCGGAAGACCACTTCTTCCACCAATGCCTTGGCAGGTTATCGGTCAGAAAACCGATGAAGACCTTAAAGCAATTTATGCATACCTGATGTCTATAAAACCAGTACATAATATGGTGCCACAACCAACGCCTCCTGATAAAATAATGGGGATGCAAACTAAAAAATAATTTGTAATTAAATCTGAATTAACAAAAAGCACTCTTATTATTTATAGATAGGAGTGCTTTTTATTTTTAACTATACGTGTGAGAAAAGAATAAGCATTACAATAGAAATTATCACACCAACTAAAGCTTGAATTATCACTTGTGTTTTTGTGAGTATCTTTTTTATAAAACCGAAAGGTGTCCATCTTAACCAATGCCAATGTTCTGGTAAAGATTTTTGGAGAAATAAATAGTAGAGAATATCCTGCACACCAAAAATTTTTAATGTTATTCCGGAAAGAGCAGGTATCCATCCAAAAATTAATCCCGTAGCAATGAATAATAGTAAATCAAACATTATTTGATTTATACGATATGCTTTAATAATTTCCTTTTCGGGCATTGTTGTGGTTCTGCGAATCAGAGTGAAATGATATCCGAAAATGTCAAAAAGATTACTTAGAAGTATAAATAATGCAGGAACAGCAAAAATTGTATAAAGTGAAAGCAAAGTGAAAAGTAAAACGAGCAGAAAATTTAATCCTGTTAATTTGTAGAAGAATATGTTTTTAAGAGTTTCCAGTTTTACTGATAATATTTAATAAAGATATAACCGATTATAACAAATATTTATCAGATTGCAGTTACTATATGTATTTTTGGAATAGATAAAAACAAATTTCAGAGAAAATAATATGAAAGTAGTCATAACACTTATAATCTTTGCAGCATCACTGTTTGCACAGGTAACGGCAGAAGATGTTCATTCATTTACATTAAAAAACGGAATGGAAATTTTTGTGCTTGAGAACAGTTCCATCCCAAATGCAAATATGTATTTATTTTATAAAGTTGGTTCTCGAAATGAACATACCGGAATCACCGGCATATCACATTTTTTCGAACATATGATGTTCAATGGTGCAAAAAAATTCGGTCCAAAGGAGTTTGACAGAACAATGGAAGCGAGTGGCGGTGCTAATAATGCGTATACAACTGAAAACATAACAGCATACACTGATTGGTTTCCGAGTTCAGCACTGGAAATTATTTTTGAACTTGAATCTGATAGAATTGCTCATCTGAATTTTGACAGTTCAATGATTGAAAGCGAACGTGGAGTTATTCTTTCTGAAAGATCAACAGGACTTGAGAATAATCCGATGGAAGAGCTCTGGCAGGAAGTTCAGGCAACAGCTTTTATCGCTCATCCATATATGTGGCCGGTAATTGGTTGGGAATCTGATATTAAAAACTGGACGAAGCAAGATCTTGAAAATTATTTTCACACATATTATGCGCCAAATAACTGTGTTGTTGTTATTTCAGGCGATGTAAAATTTGATGAAGTTAAAATGTTCGCTGAAAAATATTTTGGATCGATTTCATCAGGACCAGAACCAAGAAAAGTTCACACAATTGAACCACCACAAACTGGTGAGAGAAGAGTATTTGTTCAGAGAGAAGTCCCAACTCCATATTTAATGATTACATATCATGTACCACAATCCGGAAGTGAAGATTATTACGCACTTGATTTACTCAATTCTATTTTATCACAAGGAAGATCGTCAAGACTTTACAGTTCTCTTGTTGAAGATAGTCAACTTGCTCTTGAAGCAGATTCATATTATGGTGATGCTTTCGATCCAACATTATTTTATTTCCTCGGAGTTTGCAATGATGGAATTAAAGCTTCTGAACTTGAGAAAGCTATGCTGGATGAAATCCAAAAAATAATAGATGAAGGCATTAATGAAAATGAACTTCAGAAAGTTAAAAATCAGAAGTTGATGGAATTTTATAAAACGCTGGAAACGATCAATGGTATGTCAAATACAATCGGTACGTATGAATTATTTTTCGGAGATTATAAAAAACTCTTTTCAGCGCCCGATGATTACAAAAAAGTTACTGCTGATGATATTAAAAGAGTTGCTGCAAAATATTTCACTAAAGAAAACCGGACTGTTGGAATACTTAATACGGAGGAAGAATGAAAATGAAATCAATGCAAAATAAAAATGGAAATTTGAATGATTGTATGAGTGTATGGGCTTTCAACCACATACAACCATTCATCCATACAATCATTGTCATAATAATTTTAAGCACAACTGCTTTTCCACAGTTTAAGTTACCTGAATATGAAACGATTACTTTAGATAACGGAATTACAGTTTATTTAATGGAGAAAAAGGATGTTCCATTAATTTCTTTCTCAGCAGTATTCGATGGCGGAGTAATTAAAGATGGTTCAACTTCCGGGATTGCTTCTTTCACAGCGGAAGCAATTCGATTTGGAACAACAAACTATACGAAATCTCAGATCGATTCCATCTTCAACTTTTATGGCAGCAGTATCAGTACTTATGCGACTGCAGATTACTCTGGTTTATATACGCAGTTTATGAAAGAAAATACGGAGACACTTCTATCCGTAGTTAAAGAAATTATACTCACACCAACATTTCCTGAAGCTGAAATTGAAAAACGAAAACAGAGATGGATTGCTGAATTAGAACAGGCTAAAGAAAGTCCACGTTCGGTTATTGGAAGTTATTTTAACAAATTTCTATTTGGTGATTCACCTTATGGAAATCCGGTTGATGGCACCAAGTCAGGCATAACCACTATTAATATTGAAAAGATAAAAGATTTTTATTCAACTAATTACAGACCTGAAAGTTCAGCGATTGCAGTTGTCGGAGATTTTAATTCATCCGAAATGAAAAAAATAATTGAAAAATATTTTGGCAGCTGGAAAAATAACTCGCCCAAAATGCTGAGTGATATCAGAATGTGGAATAAAACATTTGACAGTCCGGCAGTTTATCTGATCAATAAAGAAAATGCAACCGAAACAACTTTTATGATTGGCGGTTATGGAATATCAATGAGCAATCCTGATCAAACTCAATTGGGAGTAATAAACACAATACTTGGTGGAAGATTTACTTCCTGGCTAAATGATGAGCTGCGAGTAAATTCAGGATTAACTTATGGTGCAAGAAGTCGCTTTGCACAATACAAAAGCTCCGGAACATTTTATATCAGTACATTCACAGCTAATAAAAACACAGAAGCAGCAATAGATCTTGCACTTAAAACCTATCAGCGTTTATTTGAAAACAAGATCGACGAGAGAACATTAGCATCAGCTAAAAATTATGTGAAAGGACAATTTCCTCCTGACTACGAAACTATCGGTTCTCTCGCTGGTTTTCTTACGCAAAAATATGTTTACGGACTTGATGATTCCATAATTAATAATTTTGAGAATGAAGTAAATGAATTGACAATTGATAAAGCAAACGAGCTTATAAAAAAATATTTTCCAAAAGATAATCTGCAGTTTGTATTGATTGGAAAAGCAAGTGAAATCAAAGATACTGTTTCCAGATATGGAAAAGTAACCGAAAGGAATATTGAAGAAGATGGGTATTAAAAATTTATAATTTATAATTGATAATGTATAATTAAAAATATCAATCAATTAGTTTGAATTGAAATTATTATTTGTATTTTGATAATGAAAAATAAAATCAGAGATAATTGAATAATTCCTTAAATAATCTTTATAATTTCATTTTGAAATTAATTAATCTCACCGAATGCACGCGCAAAAGCCAGCAACTCAGTTAAAGAAAAGTTTATCACTGATTGCTGCTGTTATGGCTGTAGCCGGCTCGATGATCGGTTCCGGAATTTTTAGAAAGCCATCGACAATGGCTGAACAATTAATGTCACCGGAACTTTTGATAATTGTTTGGATTGCTGCTGGACTTATAACTTTTATTGGTGCATTATCAAATGCTGAAGTTGCCGGAATGATTGAAGCAACTGGCGGACAATATGTTTATTTCAGAAAAATGTATGGAGAATTTACTTCTTTCATTTATGGCTGGTCGGTTCTTTCTGTAATTCAAACCGGAAGTCAGGCAGCAATTGCTTATGTTTTCGGAGAATATCTTTGCTACTTCATAAAATTTCCACCGCTACCGGAATCAATTTCAAGCTTCACTTTGTTTATGCCTTTGGTTGGCAACATTCATCCATTTGCAGAATGGGGACCGAAACTTCTTGCAATCTTATGTATTCTTTTTCTTTCCGGAATAAATTATATCGGAGTTTATTTTGGTGGATTAGTTCAAACAATTGTTACGTTCGTAAAAATTGGTGTGATGATTTTTCTTTCTCTGGCATTATTCATTTTCGGTGATGGCAGTTTATCAAATCTGAGTTCCGGTTTTTCAATTTCACCTGAAACCTCAGCAAATCTTGTAGCTTTAATTGGATTATCACTTTCAGGTGCTTTCTGGGCTTATGATGGATGGAATAATGTTACATTTATTTCCGGCGAAGTAAAAAATCCACAGAGAAATATTCCGCTCAGTTTATTGTACGGTACTCTGATTGTTATAATTGTGTATGTATTAATTAATTTAGCCTACCTTTATGTAATGCCAATTGAAGAGATTGCAAATTCTCCATTAGTAGCAGCAGCGGCAGCAGAAAAAATATTTGGGAAAAATGGCGGAGCGATAATTTCTATTGCAGTAATCATATCAACATTCGGTGCTGCGAACGGTAGCTTAATGGCAAGTGCAAGAGTTCCTTTTGCGATGGCTCGGGAGAAAATGTTTTTCAACTATCTTGGCAAAGTGCATCCACGTTTTGCAACACCACATACATCACTTGTTGTACAGGGAATAGTTTCAAGTCTTCTCGTTCTATCGGGTTCATTTGATACAATAACTGATTATGTGATTTTCGCAACCTGGTTTTTTTATATGCTCACTGCGTTTGGTGTTATTGTTCTGAGAAAAAAAATGCCGGATGTACCACGACCATATAAAGTGATTGGATATCCTTACACAATCTGGTTCTTTGTCATCTTCTCATTTGTGTTTCTGGTGAATTCAATTATCTCGGATTCAGAAAATGCTGCAATGGGTATGCTGCTGATTATGACCGGATTACCTCTTTATTTCTTCTGGAAATATTTTAGAAAGAATTAATGATGCTCGTAAATAAAATTTCTTTTGCAATTACTATTATTATGTGGATTGTTTTTACGATTGGATTTCTTTTACTCAAAAGACGTCAAAAGCAAAATGAACAGAAGAAGAACAAACTTGCAATGATTGGAATGATGCTGGAAGGAGTTGGTTTTGCATTTGTATTTACAGTCAGAAGAGAACCCTTCACCAATATTTTTCAAATGAACTCTTCTATACAAATCTTGTTGACAATTATTTCAGGAACTCTTGCAATTGCATCAGTGTGGTTGGGATTATCGGCTGTTAAAACACTTGGTAAACAATGGAATATTAAAGCACAGATAATTGAAGGTCACGAATTGATAACAACCGGTCCATATAAAATAGTTCGTCATCCGATTTACTCAGCATTATTCGGTTTGCTGATTGTTACAGGATATTCAATAACTCAGCTTTGGGCATTTATTATTGCAATAGTTCTTTACTTCATCGGTACAATTTTCAGAACAAGAGTTGAAGAGCAATTGCTTATTCAACACTTCGGTGATCAATATGAAAAATACAAAAAGAAAGTACCGGCAATAATTCCATACATATATTAAAACTATTTCATCAGCACAAGTTTTTTAGTTTCGATAAATTTATTTTCAACTTTTAACTGATAAAAATAAATTCCACTCGAGAGACCTTGCCTACCGGCAGGCAGGTTCTGACTTTCATCAGAATGACTGTTGAATTCAATCTCATAACTTCCTGCAGTTTTTTCTTCATTCACCAATCTTGCAATTTCATTTCCCAACACATCAAAAACTTTTAATGTTACAAAACCGGTTTCCGGCAATTGATATCTGATTATTGTATTTGGATTAAATGGATTAGGATAGTTTTGTTCTAAAATAAATTCTGATGGGATATTTTCATTCTCATCTACTGAAACCAAAACTGTGTTCGATATTTTAAGAACTATTTCGTTGTTTGGATCGAATACTAATTCAGTGGGTTGTTTGTCAAAATGAAAACTGAATAATTGATTATTTGTATCATTCATCACTGTAAATGTTGTATCAGTTAAATCGAAAAATTTTATTTTGATCTCAACGGGCATTTTAAAGAAAACAGTATTCTGCTGAGTTTGATTAATAGTTAACGCAACATCCCAATCTATATTTGATCCGGAGATAGAATATGTGTTTTGATATACAGGATGATTAGGACTATAAACCCACTGATCAAAAAACCAATCATAATTTTCACCGGTAACGCTATTAACTTTCTCATTTAAGATCGAGGTGTTTACAATATCATATTTATAAATTGGATCGGACGCATACGAATGTAATATTTCAAAGAAAAGTGAATCGCCAACCACATATCTCAACATATGCAGCACACATGAACCTTTCACATAAGTTATTGCAAAATTATAAAGAGTATTTATTCCGGGAGTTACCACTGACCAGGAAGGATTATAAATTGGCCAGCCTGGATTTCCACCAAAATAATTTTGTGCATGAATATTTATTTCCTGTTTATATGCTGAATAGCCATTTGTATATTCAAGCCATAATGCTTCGCAGTAAGTTGCGAATCCTTCGTTAAGCCAAACATCCGACCAGGTTGCTGGTGAAATAAGATCTCCGAACCATTGATGTCCGAATTCGTGCGCAACAAGAGCTTCATCCCAGCAGTTTGGACAAAGATGAATCAATGACTGGTCTTCCATTCCACCCCACGGGAACAAATTGTTTAAAGTCGCAAACCCATTTTTCTCGAAAGGATATTCTCCGAACAGATTTGAATAATGAGTCATCATCGGCATAATTTGTGTTTTGATATTGTTCAGGTTAGAAATGTTTTCACCAGTATTCCAGTAAAATCTAACAGGAATAGAATCGCCCGGTGAAAATGGATTTTGCCAGTAAAGAATATCAAGATTATAATTTACTTTTCCTGAAAGTGTCATAAGATAGGTTGCAATAGGATCCCGGCTTATCCAGTGATGATAAATTGTATCAGCGATTTGAACAGAGTCGGCGAGTCTGCCGTTTGAACCAAACTTCACAGTTGACGGAAACTTTGCTATCAGTTCGAAGGTTGCTTTATCGGAAGGATGGTCAACACACGGAAACCATTTTCTTGCACCTTCGGGCGCATTTGTAGTAAACACAAATCCATTACCAACATAAAATGCCTGATCCGAAACATTCAAATGCCGATACAATATTTTAACACTCACCGTATCATCTGGCTGATACAAATTATCGAGTTGAATATTAATATTGTTATTGGTATGTGTAAAGGAGATTGCAGATAATCCTACTGAATCAATTGTCAGCGAAGTATTAACTGCATCAAGATGAATTGAACTGAGTGCCGTATCAACTCTGAATGTTACAACTTCGGAAGCATTAAATGATCTTGGAAATGGAGTAAGAAAATTACTGTAGAGATCAAAATAAAGTTTGTAATGAACTACATTAAATGGATTATGCGGAGTGATCATTGAATAATTTGGGGAATAATTTTGATTATTTGTTTTTCCCTGAGAACAAACTTCCCATCCGGTTTGTGCGAACGTATTTTTAGTAACAACCGATAATGTAATAAAGTATGAAATTAATATTATCCGGTAATATGATTTCATTATGATACCCTTAAACTTTTAAATTGAAAACTTTAATGTCTTTATTTGAAGTAAACATAGTTTATACACCTTAAATATTCAAGCGAGTGAGCGAAGTTTTCGTATCAGAAAATAAAAAAGCCCCACGAGACTGTGGGACTTATGCAGAGAAAACAGTTGATAGAAAAATTTTCGGGTGTTTTTCTATTTCAATAAAACGAGTTTTTTAGTTTCAATAAATTTATTTTCAACTTTTAATTGATAAAAATAAATTCCACTTGAGAGACCTTGCCTACCGGCAGGCAGGTTCTGTCCGCCATTGGCGGATTCGTCAGAATGACTGTTGAATTCAATCTCATAACTTCCTGCAGTTTTTTCTTCATTAATTAATGTTACAACTTCATTTCCCAACACATCAAAAACTTTTAATGTTACAAAACCGGTTTCTGGCAACTGATATTTAATTACTGTATTTGGATTAAACGGATTCGGATAGTTCTGATATAATTCAAACTGATTTGGAATAGCGTTGTTATCATTAACACCAGAAGTTTGAGATAATTTAACAGCCATAAAATCCTGGCTACCATTTGATCCTTCACCATCTCCCGCAGCATAAATATTTCCCGAATTATCTGCCCAAACACCAAATGCCCTTGACGAAACATTTTCATCATAAATATAATCCCAACCAGATGATCCGTCAGGATTAAATTTAACGACAATAAATTTAAAATGACTTCCATCGGGATTTGATTCACCACATACATAAATATTTCCGTTTTGATCTAATGCAATGTCTATGGGATCATCATCTAAATTATTTGGACCGTTGTAGTATGCTTTCCATTGCTCGACACCATTATTATTGTATTTAATAACTCCAAAATCATTATAACCTCCACCGCTCGATCTTCTTACTCTTCCTGTAACATAAATGTTGCCATCACTATCCATAGTCATTGCTTCGGGAATATCCTGATTACCAGCTTCATCAAATTCTTCAAGCCAAACTACATCACCATTTGTGTTGATTTTTAATACAGTAAAATCAGAAGAGCCGGGTGAATTTTGCAACCAGCATAATAAGTAAACATTCCCGGTATCATCAACTGAAATATCAACTGCAAATTCGTTAAATGAATTATTCGATCCATTTATGTGAGACGTCCAGAGTGTATCAAGAGTATTGTTGTATTTAATAAGCACAACTTCCATCCCGTAATTTGGTCCACCGTAACAATATCCAGCGGAATAAATATTACCGTCATTATCTAATATGATATTTGTACCATCAGCACCTGTGTTCATGACTTGTTCGAAATAATCCCAGTCAAGTTCGTTTCCATTCGCATCCAGTTTTATGGTTATCAATTTATAATAACTATTATTCGCTGGTGAACTTCTTCCCGTTACAAACACATTACCAACATTATCAACGTAAACATCATGAGCTTCTCCATCTGATTGACCAAGTGAATCAAAAACACATCTCCACAACAAGCTGCCACCTGCTGAATATTTTAGTGTGACGATTTTATATGCATTAGAATTCCATCTGCTTGTTCCGGTGACATAAACATTTCCATCATCATCGACGAACATTCCATAAGGTCGTTCAGTAGAATTTTGAGCCCCGTTAAAAACATTTTGCCATAATTCAGTTCCGGAAGAATTAATTTTGATTGTCAAAAAATCATCTCCCTGTCCACCAGATACAAAATAACCGTAGCCACTCATATAAATATTTCCTGAATTATCAAACGTTACATTCTCAATTGTTTCAGGAACGTTTCCGGGTGCATGGAAAAAATTTATCCAATCAGGTGATTGAGCGAAGTTGAAAATAGAAGTTGAAAGAATAATACCAGCTAATAAACTTATCCGCATTAGGAGCCTCCTTAAAAAGTTTAAGATAAAATTAAATGGTTGGCATGATAAGTTCCGGAGTTGGCGAAAAATTTTCTTTGCCATAGTCAAACAGCCACAGAGAAAAATAGCGTCAGTAACTAAATTATAAAAATACCACGAGAAAAATATATTGAATGCAGAATAAAATGCCAAAGGCGATGAGCAAATTTTTTATTGATGGATACAGGTTAATGAAAGTTGAATTATTTCATAAGTCAAAAGTTGAATATAAAAATTTATCGACAGTTACTTTCAGTTGAAGTAGATAAGTACACCAATCTGAGCAGCTATGAAATTAATTTTTGATTCGTTCACAGTATAAAAAAAATCATTGTTGGCAAACCGGATAGAATTTCTGTCAAGAACACCCACTTCTGATGTCATCAGATATCTACCTTTTAAATCCAGAAAAACAGATCCATTTCCTTCTTCACCGCCAATTAAAAACTTAAATCCACCACCAACACCAAAGCTCCATGCCCAGTCATCAACAAAAAGAGACACAGGAAGATAATCCAATGTAAAAACCTGTGAGTGTGAGTAAATATAACTTCCCCCGAAAAAAGATTCGATATATGGTCTGACAGTTCCTCCGGTTGGTGCAAGTTGAAAAACCAAATGAAGATTGGAAAAGTTATTAGCCATATTATCACTCAAAATAGTCTCCCCTGTGTAATAATCAGTAGCCCAGAATAACCCTTGTGAAAAAAAAGAAAAACTCAGACCGATGCCAAGCGGGTGTTGTTTGGAAGGAGTAAGTAAAAGTAGCTCCAGATTTCCACCATAACCAGGTTCATCATCAAATAACCTGTATTCATTTATCGGGAAAGCTGTTGTAAAATACAGACTCGCGGAAGGCTGTGCGCTCAGATCAGTTAGCTGAATAAAAATTGTTAACAAAGTGATTGTAAAATATTTTTTCATTGCATTCATCCTTTATCTTCGTGCCGATTTTCAAAATCCTTGCCGGGATAATTGATAAACAATATTTCAACTAACAAATGAAAAGCTTATGTACAGAAAAAAAATAAGGTTATTGAGGAATGATATTAATCACAGGATGGATCAGTGTCTAATGAATAGTTCATTGTCAATTACTGAAAGCAACAGTTTGTTAGAATGCAGCACAAGTCTTTATCTGATATATAGTCTGTATTCCCAGGGATTTAATTTAAACGATTCTCTTTCAGAAAATGTCTCAAGTTTTCCGGAGAAATAGTTTCTGAATGAACCTTGCATGTTCTCTCCGCTTATATCAACTTCAGCAGTATTATTTGTAAGATTAAAAACTGCGAATATTTTATCTTCATTATTGCTTCTTGTGAAAGCAAGTACACTTTTATCATCGCTGCACTCAGCATATATCATTTCACCACCTTCTATTCCATTCCAGAGAGCTGTGTTAACCTTTTTTAATTGGAGTAATTTTGAATAAATATTAAACATTGGATGTTCTTTCCAGTCAACGATATCTTTTTCAAAAAAACTGAGTCGCTTATTATTTCCTGCTTCCTGTCCTGTGTAAACCAGTGGCATATCAGGAATAAGACAAGTCAAAACTGCAAATGTTTCCGCTCCATCACCGAGCCTTTCGAACACAGTTCCGTTCCAGCTATTCTCATCATGATTTGAAGTGAATTGCATCCTGAATGCATTCTCAGGAAATTCCAATTCATTTTTATTTAGATGAGCAATTAAATTTACTACCGACTTTTCTTTTTTTGCTATACCATTCATTACATTAAGCGTACCCCAATCATATGTCATATCGAATGCAAGATGCATTTCAGGTGTATCCCATTCAGCAAGCATAAAAACATTTTTGATTTGCTCCAGTTCAGTTCTTGCTTCAATCCAGAAATCGATTGGAATCATTCCTGCAACATCACACCTGTATCCATCTATATCACATTCTTCAACCCAGAATTTTAATGCATCGATCATTGCTTCCCGGAGTTGTCCATTGTCGTAATTTAGGTCAGCCACATCTGTCCAATCAGGATTTGGTGAGATAATATTTCCCAGAGAATCAGTAGTATAAAAATCCGGGTGTTCAATAATCCAATGATTATCCCAGGAAGTGTGATTAGCAACCCAGTCGATAATGACATACATACCCATTTTGTGAATCAACTGAACCATGTTTTTAAAATCTTCCAGAGATCCAAACTCCGGATTAACAGCTTTAAAATCTTTTACAGAATAATAACTTCCAAGCGTTCCTTTCCTGTTTTTTTCGCCGATAGGATGAATAGGCATAAACCACAATATGTCTGCTTCAAGTTCTTTTAGTCTTGGTAAATGTTCCTGGAATGATTTAATATTTCCCTGTGCAGTATATTGTCGTAGGTTTACTTCATATATAGATTTGTTATAACTCCATTCAGGCGGAGTAAAATTTTGCGCAGAAGTTTTGAGCGAAATAAATAATAAGCAAAATACAAAAGTCAGGTTACAGATAAATTTTTTACACATAACAATTCCTGCTTCTTTTTTAATAATAAGGAATTTATAAAAGTTAATTTATGAAATGTAAAAGTAAACGGATAAAATCTAAAGTTTGATCCAATTAGGATTATGAGTATCGAAGATTTTTTCTTTGGTTTTACTTTGATTTGTTAAATTCTGAGTAGTTACAAAATCACGCTTTAACTTTATTAGTTCTTGTTCCTGCCTTATCATTTCTTTAATCTTCGAATACTTATCAACTATCATCTGTTGTTTATTTATTTCTTCAAGTAGCTTTTGTTTCATTGATGCAAGTTTGTTGATGGCAACCCTGTGTTCTTCATGCTCAACTTTAATTTTATTTACTGACTCGCGGAGTTCTGACAGATCATTTGCAGAGTCACTAATCTTTTCTTTCAGGTTGTTCAGCACCGAATTATTTTCTTCAACTTCCTGTTCGAGGTCAATCCTGCGATTAATCAAATCAGTGGAATAATCTGTATCACTGTGCAGCAAATCATTCAAAGCATTTTCAAATTCATTCAACTTATTTTCAGTAATTTCATTTCTGGTGATTGGGGCTGAATCCTGACTATACTCATCAATGAAATTTTTATTGATTAAAAGTAATTTCTTTTGTTCACCTAAAAATTGCATCAGTTCTTCAAACAAAGAAAAGTTACTTTTCCCGGCATTGAGCATGTTTTCCATTTCTTCAAGCGAGGATTGTTTTTCTTCTATCAACTGTTCTTTCTCGATGATTGTTTTAATGTTTCTGCGAATCTCTTTTTCGAGAGCAGATTTTTTGATATTCATTTCGTTGATTGTTGAACTATAATATTGAATAATACCTGTGAATCTCTTTGCAGATTGTCCGCTTCCGTTTTCAATATCATTTTTAAGCTGAGATAAAACGGAAGTTGTTTCTTTTAATTCTTTTATCACATCTTCAAGATTTTCTTTTTCACCCTGCCTGGAAATTATTTGTGAATCAAGTTCCATTTTTACATGCTTCTTATTCTCGATATCCTGAAACAAATTATTAAATTCTTTGTCAAGAACATTAAGACTATAATCGAGATCCGAAAGCCTTGATGTTGCTATTTCAATTGAATCAGTTAAATATTTTAGCTGATCACTTCCGGAATTAATTTTCTCAAAAAGTTCTTCGTTCTCGTTCTTCAAATTATTTAAAGACCACAATTTAGCTTTACAATCCTCATCCAATGATGTCAGCCGAGCTTCTTTTGCTTCTATCTTAATACTCAGTTCGTGAAGAAGCTCTTTCTTTTTTGCTTCCAAAAAGGTTAGCTGTTTTATAGAATTATTAATCTCGGATTCATTAACGGTCAGATGACTTTTCTCTTCAATTTGTTTCTCTAACTTTTTCAGTTCACTTTTTTTATCAGATAAATGATCAATTATAACTGATTCCTGATTACGCAGCTGGTTTATTTTTATCTGAAGTTCTTCGGCAAATTTTAATTTTTCTTCATTTTGTCTTATCAGTGCAGAAGTTATGTCGTCATTCTGTTCCTGAGAAATTGCTTTCTTTCTTCCAATAAGAATACTGATTTCTTCTTTTTTCTTTTCAACTTCCTTCGTAAGAGCATTTTTAATCCGGTTAACCTCTGAAATTTTCGAATTGAGTTCATCCAATCTTTTCCTGAATTTCAAAGTTTCTAATGCCACTTCGTTTTTTCTTTTTTCTGCGGAGTCAATTTCCTTATAGATAATATTTTTTGCTTGTTCAAGATTATCGTTGTTGGATTTCTCAGAAAAATTTTTTGAAGACGCTGTGATACTCTCCAGTGCCAAAAGCTGATTTTGTTCTGAGAGCTTAATCTCTCTCAACTCTCTTATTTCTGACGATATTTTGTGCAGTTCAGTATTTAGCTTTGTCTTCTGGTTTTCAAGAACATCAAGTGTCTGTGCGGTTTGATTCTTTTTTAAAGTAATATTTGCGTATTCAATACGGGATTTTTTGATTAGCTCCTCGAATTGTTTAAGCCGGTTTTCCTTATCAGCAAAACCTTCAAGCAGTTTTTTTAACTCTTCGTTTTCGCTTTGAAGTTCTTTTATCTTTTTGCTATTTAAGATCAAAATTAAATGCCCTCCTGATCCTGCTCAGATATGTATTCAATTTAAGAGTTTCTGCATATAATATTAAATACAGGAACATAATTATGTTGAATGCCTTTTAGAGAAAATTGTTTAAGCGTTGTTTAAACCTAAATACTAAAATGATTATAAGCAATAATGAACATATAAAAGCCAACGGGAAAAAATATTCCAGGATTGAGCAGATGCATAAAACAACTTATTAGTTGAATTATATTTTTGATTACAGTTTCCCTTCCTTGTAGAGTTTTCTGCGATGTAGTTTTTGAATCTGTCTGTCAATTATCATTTGGGCGAGAGAAGCAGGGATAGAATCTCTGTTCTTTCCGGAAAATAATTCATTCAGCTTTCTTTCGTTTATATCAATGCGGTAAAGTATGTTTACAAGAACATCAAATTTTTCTTCAAGTTGTAGTTTGATTTTTTCAGTGAGATATTTTTTGAATTCTTCAAGCGAATTCAAATCAATTGAAGGTATCAGCGAATTTTCATCATTGATTAAAAAATCTTTCTCGACAAACTTTTCAATTTCATTAAGCGACTGATGGTCTTCCATTGAACGCAATTACTTTTTAATGTTTAGATTGTTTCTGAAGATGCAGCACTTTGATAATTCTAAATGAGCCATAAGCAACAAAAGGTGCTACAAAAACATCAACAGAATAATGAACGTGTTGAAGAAGTACAGCAGAGCCCACGAGAATAGTTGCAGCCAAAAAAATAGTTTTCAAATACTTGTTTTCTACCAGAAGGAAAAGCAAAAACAATGTTCCTGTATGTCCCGAGAAAAACAAATCCTTGGTTAAAATTTCACCCTTTCCAAAAAGTTGTACAAACGGATCATGGAGAAGAATAATTTTATCGGGTGCATTAAACGGAGTTAGATACATTGCAATTCCTCTCAGGAATACCATTAATACATAAGTTTGAATTGCAATCATCAACTTCTCCGGCTGTTTAATTATATTCAATAAAAATAAAATAATTGAAACATAAATCAGCGCAAAGGTCGCCCAGGTCAGATCAATTGGATTAAAAAGCCGAAGTAAAGGATCATTAAGAACAACACCTTCACGCAGTTCAATCAAAGAAAGGAATTGTGAGAATAAAAGTAACGTAAGAATAGTTACAATAATTGTAACAATAAATTCAATTCTGCATTTGCGATCCCGAAAAAAACTACTCCAGCTCATTGTCAGAAATTTTATCGTTAGAAAATGTCAATTAAACTTGCTTAAAAAGAAAGGAAGCATTTGCCTCCAGGTTGGCCAATCGTGTTTTATATCATATCCCCACAGGTCAAGCCAATGGTTAACTCCTTTTGAATGTAAAATTTCTGATAATTTTCTTGATGCATTTGGATCTTCATAATCGCCCTGACCGGAGGCTATTATAATTTGTCCTTTCCTCATTTTTTCAAGCATATAATTATCATTCCAATGTGGTAAGTAATCAACTGGCGAATTGAAATAAACATTATCATCAAAAAATCCTTTGCTGTAAGTTTTCAGGTCATAACTGCCGCTCATTGCAATTGTTCCGGAAAAAATATCAGGACGACGGAAAAAATTATTTGCAGCATGCAATGCACCAAGCGATGCGCCCGTTGTAATTATCGGGACTAATCCTTTAGAATGATTGTGAATGAAAGGAACAACTTCTTCGACAATATATTTGTTGTATTGCTGATGGCGCAGAGCTTTGTGAGCCGGATGCATATTGCTGTTGAGCCAGCTTTCGTTGTTAATGCTATTTATTGAATAAGCTTTTACTTTTCCTTCAGCGAGAAACCAGCCGATAGAATCAATTAATTTAAATCTTTCATATTCTAAAAAATCTGCTGCTGCTGTAGGAAACATCAATAGTGCAAAACCATAATGTCCGTAAACAACTATTTCCATTTCTTTATTCAGATTCGGGCTGTACCAGCGGTGTATTTCTCTGCTCAAAAGGAACTCCGTTTAATGGTTTTAATTATTAAAAGTGGCTCGGTGAAACTAAAGAAAAGGTCAAAAATTTGAAAATGATAACAATTAAAAATTCCACCTACATAATCATGTAATTATTAGATAGATGATTAAAAAGCTGGAACTTTCATTTATAATACGGTGTATATATTGCAAATCAATCAGGAGGATAAAATGGAAACGATTAAAAATAACCCAGATTTTAATGATATAGTTTTTGAAGGCAAGAATAAAGATTATGGAGCCTACGCACTGAAAAAGATTTACAACAAATATCTTTCAATTTCAACTGCAGGAACCATAATTTTATTTTCGTTAATTATTAGTTATCCATTAATCACAGCTTTTTTCATTCCGGATAGTGATGAATCTGCTAATAATAAAAACATACGAGTAATCACATTAGAAAATGTTGTTACGCAGATACCTGTAGATAAAAAAGAACTGCAAATTCCTAAAACAGTAACTCCACGAACAGGATCAGTGAAGTTTATCATTCCGGAAGTCAAACCAGATGAGTTTGCATCAAATGATGTTATTCCGACACAGGGAGAATTATCTGGTAATAATCCTGGAACGGAAACAATTGAGGGAAATACTGATGGGACTGATGTGGTTGTTGAACTGATTGAAACACCAAAACCGAACGACAAACCAGTCGAAACAATTTATACATGGGCTGAAGAAATGCCGAAATTTCCAGGTGGTGATATTGAGTTATTGAAATTCTTTTCCGAGAATATTGTTTATCCTGAAATAGCAAAGAGAGCAGGAGTTGAAGGAAAAGTAATTCTTTCATTTGTTGTTGATCAAAAAGGAAAAGTGTCTGATATAAAAGTGTTAAAAGGAATTGATGCAGGCTGTGATGAAGAAGCAGTTAGAGTTCTTAAAATAATGCCTGACTGGAAACCGGGAAAACAAAACGGAACTCCCGTAATGACAAAATTAGATATTCCGGTTGTATTTAAATTAAGATAACAAATTGTTCTAAAATTGATAGAGGTGATATTTAATGTCACCTCTTTTTTTTAATTAAGGCTAAACGACAAATAAATTATTGAGACTTCTGAATTATTATCGATGTATCACTCTGGATACGGCAACTGCAAGAGGAAGAGTCTCGATTTAATTTAAAAACAAGATATTTCACACCTGCCTTGCCGGCAGGCAGGTCGTTCAATATGACATACTAAAATTTTTCAGAAATCTCTTATTACAATTCTTTCACCAATCCCGAGTATTTTTTCTCAACTTTAAATCCGAATTTGTAGAAATATTCTGGTCTGAAAAATCCGGTTGTAACATATTTTATATGTTCGGTTTTTAATCTTTTGAGAAATTCATTCATCAGGTTTTCACTGATACCGGTTTTTCTATAACGTGCGGAAACAACAATCTTATCCATATGAACTGTCTGGTCATCGACCATTTCATAAAATAATCCACCGATAATAAATCCTCTTTCAGAAAGCGCGACTAGAAATTTATGTTCTGGTCTGAAGTTGACATTCAGGTTTGACTCCAGGAACAATGAATGAAGTCTGGAAATTTCTTTCGGCGAAACAGGACTTCTGATAAGGAACGGGTTCCCTTCTTCATCTGTTAATTGAATGACGAGGTTTGATGTGTCACCACCGAAACTTTCTGCACGTATTACAGCAGCCGAGTCTTTTGGTTTCAGATATGGATAATTCAATCTTGTCAAAAAGAATTTTTCCTCTTCTGAAAGATCCGGCAAAGAAAGAAGTTCCGAATAAAGCTGCTGTGATTTTTCAGTACCAATTTCTCCTGAACGTAATTTCTTGATGATATCTTTCAGTGAGTTTTTAATAATTACGGACGAGTCAACAAACGCAGTTTCCAGAAAAAATTTTGGTCGTGTTGAAATATGTTCATTCTCATAATCAAATAATTGATAGGTCTCATAAAGTTCATAAAGCATTTGAGCCTGTGCATTGAGGTCAGCATCAGAATTTAGTTTTCTCCAGCGGTGAAATCTTTTTATTGCAAAGAAAAGATTTTTAGGTATGAAACCATCGGCAGTTATACTTTTAATAAATTCTTCTGCTCTGAAAAGTATCTCGCTTTTGTTCTCAACTTCTTTATCGGCTTTTATTTCAGCGATAAATTTTTTTATCAGATCAACAGATTTTTCTTCTCCTTCGCATTCAGTTATACCGGAAAAAATATAATTCCATATTGATTTCTTATCTAAAAAAGAATATTTCTCAAGAGTGTCTTTAATAAAAAGATTGTAGATGGTGATGAAAAATTCTTTTGGTGATGATGATTTGACTCTTTCTGAAACCGAATAAAGTAATGTGCCGGTTTGATAGTCGTGTGTTGGTACAGTGATATTTTCAGGCTTGGGATTTGCAAGTTGTATTTTATAATTCGTAACTGTCCAGAAGTTCATATATGCAGCAGAAGTATTCCAAACAAAATAAGGCCAAAGTTCCCGTGCGCGCAGCCTGATCTCATCATCATTTTTTTTATTTTCTTTTTCCAGATAACGTGCAACACTGTCTCTTGATACAAAAGCTTCAGTCCAGATTTCATATTCTTCCCAGTATCCTCCAAAATGAGGAAGAAGTCTTTCGCCCGTTTTGTTCACTCCAGCGAGTATCAGCCATTTGATTTCTTCTTTTACTTTTGCCGGAGGTAGATTTCTGCTAAGATGAATGGTTAAATCAAAAGCTCCCTGAAATCTTGTTTGAATAGTAATTCTGTAAATTGATTTATCTGATCTCGATTCCAGATTGCTAATCCATATTCCTCCCGGCAGGATATCATCGAGCCGAATTAAAAATCCTCTTGAGAACATGAATACTGCTTCCCTCAAAACAGCAGTTTTTGACAGAGCATTTTTAATTCTTTGCCTGTCATCCGGGTCGATACCTTCTTCAAAAGAAATTACATCTTCCCAGTTATATTCATCGCCTGTTTCAAGATCGATTGCTATTTTACTATTCGCACCAAGCCATTCTCTGAAACCAACAGTCAGTGAGTCAAGACTTGAATCAGCAAATTTTTTTATTCCTGCGTTATCTTCAAGTGTGGCAATACGAAGCAAAAATCTTCTTATTCTTCTGAATAGCTGCGGATGTGTTACTCCGTAAGCTGTTATCAATTCAAAATAATGAACGAAATTAGTTTGTTCAACCGAATCATCTTTATTTAATGTATTTACTTCACCGGAAATAAAATTTTCGATTGTCTCTAATCTTTTTTCTCCTTTTGAATTAACGGCGATGTGATGTGTGAGTTCAGAGTTAAGAATAAAATTATCCGCAATTAAAAATGAGTTGAACAGTTCGCCGAAATTTCTTTCATCAGACCCCCTGATGATTGATGTGAATTGTTTTCGTTTCAGGTCGGTGCTGTTTATCAGATTCGTTCTTGAAAGAAGATTGAGAACCAGGCGGTAGTGCAGATTTTTTGGATCGTCGAGTATCTTGTTAAAATATTCTATTGCCTTAAATGAAATATTCGTATCATCAGACAAAAATAAATTGTAAGCGATGTGTATAGCGAGCAGAGAGTATTCTGAAGATTTTGTGATCTTATGAAATATGATGATATCTTTCTCAACAGCATGAGGCTTTTCAGCCATTGAATGAAACACGATTTGAGTTGTCTCTTTAATTTGCCGGTTCCACTGAACAATATAAACACCGGTAAAATTTGTCAGCTCGTTGTTCCCGATCCACAGTAATGGGTCAATAAAAAAAGTTTGAAGATCAATGAAATGAGATTTAATCGAATAATTAAAACTTCCGATTCTGAAAATATTTTTTTCTTCTTTTTTTGAAATCGTCAATGATAAGTTGAGCTTTGGAATGGAAATGCTTCTTTCATCAGAAACAACATCTCTACCGAGACATCCTTTTTCCCGTAAAAACCAATTTGGGATTTTAACTTCGGTTGTCCCGGCATAAACACTCGTTTCATTTTTAACATACATCGAGTCGATGAGTTCTAAAAAATTATTTTCGATGACTTTCCTTTTGTATGTATGCTTTGGAGTTAACTCACCGTGTTTATCATCAAACTCACGATCGATCAATCTGAAATCAAGTATTCTCTCAAAAGGTGCAAGAAATTTATTTACAGAAACTATCAGTGAGGAAAAATATTCCTGCTTCTGTTTGTCATCCATATTATTCAGAATTGAACTATCATTTTGAAAGTTTGGATAGATGAGCACTGTGTTGAATGGTCTGTGATCACCGACGAGAAAAACCTGCCTTATGTTTTCAAAATCCCGGAATAGATTTTCAATCTTCTGAGGGGCAACAGTTTCACCCCGGATATTTTTGTATATCTCTTTCTTCCGATCAACGATCTCGATGAAACCATCTTCATCCATTTTCATAACATCGCCGGTAGGAAGCCAGCCATCTTCAGTGAAAGTTTCTTTGCTATCAATATCATAGTAACCAAGCATTATATACGGACCTTTAACAAGAATTTCACCATCATCACCGAGCTTAATTTCTATACCGGGCAAAGCTTTACCGAGTGAATTTGGTTTGTATCTTTTCCATGGTGTCATTGTAATTCCACCAGTTGCTTCTGTCATTCCAAAACCGCTCATCAATTCAACTCCATATTTCTGGAAAAACTGGAAAATATCCGGAGACAAATATCCTGCAGCAGATAATCCCCATTTCAATTCTCCTCCGGTTGCTTTGTCTAATTCATCTATTATTTTTTGGTGTTCGTCGAGTTCAATATCAACTTTGCTTGTGATGTATTCATAAAGCTGCATCCATTTTTTTGGAATGCTGATAAAAACAGTTGGCTTGACAAGCTTCATATTTGAAATCATTGCTTCGACAGATGGATTCTCAAGGAAACAATATTCTGCAGCCCAAAAAACACAACCGGTCATTTCAAGATATCTGCCAAAAGTATGATAGAGCGGAAGGAAGCAGATGAACCTGTCTTCATCACCAATTTCAGGAATTGCCATCGCACGACAGAATCTTTTATAAACAATATTCATCTGGGAGAACATTATTCCTTTTGGTTCACCGGTTGTGCCCGATGTGTACATAATAGTTGCAAGATCATCAGTTCTACGTTCAAATGTAGCTGATGTTTCTTTAGATGAATCCAGAAATTCTTCAAAACTGATAACCCAATCCTCACTTGAATTTCCTTCGAGAAGTATTACAATTTTCAGTTCCGGCAGTTCATTCTTTATAGATTTAATTTTTGAGAGCTGTTTTTCATCGTGAGCAATTAATACAGAGGCTTTACTTTGTTGAAGTATGAATCGAATATGTTCAGTAACAGAATTTCCGGGAATCATCACATTTACAATTCCGCCAGTGAGACATGCAAGGTCGAGCATCGCCATCTCAAGACAATTTTCTAAAAGAAATGCAACTTTGGTTTCATGAGTAACAAATGAATACAGTGCGTTTTTGTAGCTATTAATAATGCTTGCAGATTTTTCCCAGCTGTATTCAGTAGCAGTACTTCCGGTTATTACTTTGAATAGAGTTTTCTTTGGATAGTCTCGCAGTCTCTGCTTGAATAAAGTGTTTGTGTTGTAGTTGCTTTTAAGAATCAATTCGTGAATCAAAGACTCCCATCTTCCGTCAGAGCCGGACCTTAACGGTTTTTCATCGTAGATTCTTCTTAACAGAGAAGGGAAGCGGAAAAGGTTTAAATATTCGTGAATTAGTGGCTTAAGATTTTGATTGTACTTTTCAGACTCATTAATGAGAAATTCTCCAAACAGATAAAATGTTTCAGAATCAACATCACCCATAAATTGTTTTGCAAAATCTGGCTGCGCGGCAGCCACAAAAATTTTATGAAGTGCTTCTGCTTCTTCTTTAGATAAGCTTCTTTTTTCAAGCGGAATTTGCTTTAACGTTTCAGCAAACGTCTCAAACTGTTCGCTGATGTCCCCAAGACTATCGCGAAGTTCCACTCTCTTTCCGAGGGAAGCTAAACTGGAAATAAATTTATCTGTAATTGAAAAAATATTATCTAAGATCCCACCAGCGATCTCAAGGGGATTGCGTTTATCGTCCATAGGTTTACGTATTTATATATCTGAATAGTACTACTCTAAAATAATAAACTATTAAGAAAAGTATTTATTGATGTAATAAATGAAGAATTTCATCAAACAAATTGTCAATGCGCAACTGTTGCTTGGACTGATTTTTTTTTGATATATTTGCATTAGTTAATATTTTATTTAGCAACAATGGGGAAAGACGATGCTCAATAAATTATCTCTCGAAATAACATCTCAATCCACCTGTCTTCCAGGTGATTACTTTTTGTGTCTAACTTTGATTACACCTGAAGAGGTTACAAAATGAAAAAAATATTTCTCGCATTTGTTTCGCTAACACTGATATCCTTTAACACCTGCGATGATAATCCGGTTAACGGCGATAATGTAAAACCAGGCAGAAGAGATTACACGTGGACCATAGATACTTTGATGACGCCAACCTATACACTTGTTAGAAGAATGTGGGGTAGCGGACCTCATGATGTATGGGCAATACTTTCTGGTGCCGATTTGGACAAAACAATCTGGCACTATGATGGAAATAGCTGGACTACCGATGGAATTCTTAGAAGTATAGAACCAGCATCGATTTTTGGTTTTGCACCAGACAATATTTGGCTGGGTGGGCATCAAGGAGAAATATGGAATTACAACGGTTCCTCTTGGAATTCACATACTGTATTAGTTGCTACTCAAGGAACAACAATCACCTGGGAAAATATTTGGGGTATAAATCCAAATGATGTTTATGCGGTTGGTGCTTATGAAGATCACAATTATTTAAATAACAATGGCGTAATTGCTCATTATGATGGTAATTCGTGGGGATTAATTGGTATTCAGAGTAATAATTCACTGACAAAAATATATAGAGACGATGTTACTGGTTATATAGTTGAAGGAATGCGTTTTGGACTTATTGATACGTCAAAAGTTTTTCTTTTTTCTCAAAATAAATTATCCGAAATATACTCTAACATGGCAACATCTTCATATGGGGCATATATTGGACTAATTGACGACAGAGTCTTGATAAGTTTAGGGAAAGAAATATATACTTACTCAAATAATAAATTCAATCTTTTTTATTCTGTGAATAATGAATCTTTTGGAGGTGGAATCATAGGAAGAAGTTTGAAAGACATCTTTCTCGGAATGCGTGATGGAATTGCTCACTATAATGGCAATGATGTACAGTATCTATTTTATGCGGACAATCTAAAGGCGTTTGTAACGGCTTGGGAAATTTACACGAACGAGGTTTTCTTTTCGTTTTACGATTTTTCAAATGGGAAAACCTATATGTATAAAGGAACATTAACGGATAATTAATAGAGGAGGTTTAGCTAGTATAAATGTTTATAAAAAAAAGGAGCTGATGGATTCAGCACCAGCTTCTGTACTCGAATAACCCCGCAAAGTTGGTTCCCTTACTATCATTTTAAGAATGATGGGCTATTCTGCTTTTAAAATTAACAAATTTTCACAAACATAAGGTAGGGCAAAATGAAAACTAATCTACATTTATTTTTATACCTACCTATACTGACATTAATTGTAATAACAAAGTTACCTGCTCAATCAGAATCATCAGATGTCTTGGGTATATCACCGGGTGACGCGCAAGTGACGGAACCAATGATTGCGGTGAACCCAACTGATTCTAAAAATTTTATGAAGTGCTTCTGCCTCATCAACACTCAAACTTCTTTTTGCAAGAGGAATCTGCTTTAAAGTTTCAGCGAAACTTTCAAGCTGTTCGCTCAAATCTTTTTTATTTCGGTGATCTATCCCTTTTGGTAATGAAGTCAGTACGGATATAAATTTTTCAGCAACTGAAATTATATTATCTAAAATGCTGCCGGCTATTGTGAGAGGATTATGCTTATCTTCCACTATTCTTTAGAACTTAATTATTTGAAATAGTTACATTAAAATATGAATTTTGGAAAGAATAGTTTTGATAGTAAAGACAGTATTTAAGAGGATATTTTAGTCTGCAATAACGTCAAACCTTTCGATAAATCAACATTTTCTGTCGCACGACATTTTACATATTCTGGCAAGTTTAGTCGGAAACAGTTACAGATGTGTAAATTGAAGCGAAATAAAATTTCATATTTGCCAACCCTCAACTATTAGTTGTTGGCATACTATTTACAAATAAGATTTAATTAAAATTATAAATCTGAAAAAAATTAAGCGAGGTATCCAGGTGGAAAACGCTAACAACTTTAATAAGATCAGTGTCTGGGATGAAGATGCAGCAAGACACATTCTTGCACGATCACTGTTTGGTTATAATAAGCAGGATGTTGAATTTGCACTTTCCCATACACTCGATGATTTTGTAGATAACTTTCTTCTTGCAAATCAACCCACACCTCCGCAGCCTGCTGATTGGGTAAATTATCCTACCAATGAAAACACTACTGAACGAACAAGAGAATTAATTTATTGGTGGTACAACCTGATGATTACACAGGGCTATTCTCTTCGCGAAAAAATGGTTCTCTTCTGGCATAATCACTATGTAAGCGAAGTTTCTAAAGTAAGTTTGCCGCAAAGAATGTACTGGCAGAATAAATTACTTCGTGATTATGCAATGGGGAATCTTATTGATTTTACAAAAGCTGTTACTATCGATCCCGCAATGCTGATTTATCTTGATGGAATACGAAACAGAAAAGGTGCGCCGAATGAAAATTATGCAAGAGAGTTGATGGAACTATTTACTCTTGGAATCGGCAACTATACAGAACAGGACATACAGGAAGCTGCAAGAGCGCTAACAGGATGGCAGGTAGATGGTCTTACTTCATATTTTAATGCAACCCGATTTGATGATGGCACAAAAACATTTTTAGGTCAGACTGGAAATTTTATTCACACCGATGTTGTTGATATAATTTTTACTCAGCCAGCTGCCGCAGTTTTTTTCAGCAGAGAACTTTATCATGAATTTATGCACGTTGCAGTTGACGAACCCAGTGTTCAAACAATGGCGCAGATTCTGCGCGAAAATAATTATGAACTGAAGCCGGTACTTTCCACTTTACTTAAGTCAGTAATGTTTCATACGAACGAAGTAAGGGGTGCAAAAATTAAAAGCCCGACAGAGTTATTGCTCGGTCCGATGCGTCAATTTAATGTGGGAACTCCTGACTTTGTTTATGTCAGACAAGTTGCTTCTCAGATTAAGCAGGAACTTTTCTCTCCACCGAATGTAAGCGGCTGGGATGGAGATAAAGTATGGATTAACACAACATCACTTCCTGCAAGGAATATTTATACTGATGCTGTTATTAATGGTAAGAAACCGGGAGGCGAAGATTTAACATTTCAATTAAACCTTGTTGAATATGCAAGAACTTTTTCAAGCGCTGAAGATGCTGTTCAGCTAATAGCAGATATTTCAAAAATATTTTTACAATATCCGTTGAGTGATAACAGGAAGGAATATCTGTTAACTACACTACTTGATGGAGCAGAGGTTTATGATTGGTCAACTTCCGATCCGCAAGCTGAGAATAGGTTGAAACTATTTTTCAAAGCTTTAATGAGATTATCAGAATACCAACTTTCATAATCAGGAAGACAATTATGGACAGAAGATCATTTTTAAGAAATTTAGGATTAGTTGCAGGCGCCGGAACTGTTTCCATGGCGCTTGGTAATATTCCAATCAGAGCTTTTTCAAGATCGTTTCTGAATATTCAGGCAGTCAACGGGAAAGTGATAGTTTTGTTGCAATTAAGCGGAGGTAATGACGGTCTCAATACAATAATTCCTATGGAGGATAGTCTATATTATAATGCCCGACCTTCTTTAGGAATCAGAAAAGAAGATGTGATTAAATTGAATAATCTTACTGGCATGCATCCATCACTTCAACCACTTAAGGCTATGTATGATGACGGTATGGTAGCAATAATGCAGAATGTTGGCTACGCAAGTCCTGACAGATCACATTTCAGAGCAACAGACATTTGGCTGAGTGCTTCTGATTCAAATGTAGTAATTGATGACGGCTGGGTTGGCAGATATCTGGCAAAAGTTTTGCCAGACCACAATCCGATAAATCCTGAACATCCAATGGCTATACAAATCGGATCTACACAATCAGCATTACTTGAATGTACATGCCAGGGAACGATGGGAATTTCATTTGAGAGTCCGAATCAATTTTACCAGTTGATAAACGGAAGTACTGCTGATAACGATCCGCCGCCGGATACAATTGCAGGTAATCAACTAAAATATATTAAAGAAATTGCTGCGCTGTCAATTCGTTATGCACAGATAATAAAAGAGAAAGCAGATGCAGTAGAAAACAAAGCCACCTATCCAAACACCCGGTTGGCAAGACAACTTGCAATTGTTGCAGAACTAATTGCTGGCGGGCTTGAAACCCCGGTTTATCTTACTTCAATTGGCGGTTTTGACACACACGCAAATCAGGCTGGCGGACATGCTAATTTACTAACAACTGTTGCACAGGCTATTGAAGCATTTCAAACTGATCTGAAACTTCTGGGAATTGAGAAAAGAGTTGTGTTGATGACTTTTTCAGAGTTTGGAAGACGAGTTAATCAAAATGGAAGCGGAGGTACTGATCACGGAACCGCAGCACCACTTTTCATTATCGGAAGAAATGTATTCGGAGGTGTTTATGGAAATAATCCTGACCTGGCTGATCTTGATAACAATGGTGATATCAAATTCAAATATGATTTCAGACAGCTTTATGCAACTTTGCTTACTCAGCAATTAGGAATGCCGATTGAACGAATGCCGGAAGTACTGATGAGAGATTTTGATACGCTACCATTAATATCAGAGAAGGCTGGAAATCTTTCAGGTCCATCAGTTTTTCATCTTGAACAGAATTATCCGAACCCGTTTAATCCATCAACAACTATTAGCTACTATTTGAGAATTCCACAGGCTGTAAGGTTAGATATATTTTCATCCGCGGGTGACAAGGTAGCAACGCTTGTTAATGCTTACCAGGAAACCGGAAATTATGAAGTTCAGTTTGATGGCAGAAGTTACTCAAGCGGAGTTTATTTCGCACGGCTTGATACCGGCGGAACAAGCAAAACAATTAAGATGATGATGATAAAATAAAAACAACAATATCACTAGTATCCTGAAGGCGATTCAAATGAGTCGCCTTTTTTTATAATAAATTTCATTGAATCAATTCAGATAATAATTATCTATATTAACGCAATTGATTTCCATTTAGTGAGGTCTCTATGAGAATGAAAATAATTGTTATATCCACACTCTTTTTATTGTTCGCAATAATCGCGGTGCAAAATGTAAAAACTGTTGAGTTTAATTTTTTGTTTTGGCCGGTAGCTGCGCCATTAATTATAATGCTTGTTGTGATTTTTATATTAGGATTGGTGATCGGATTGATTTTCAGTAGTAATTATGAACGTAAAAAGAGGAAACAAGAAACTACAATTCAGCCCAAAAAAGAAGGAAATGACTCAAAATCAAATAGCTCACTTACTAAATAGGGTAAATAAATAGTTGCTTTTGTAATTGGTTAAATAAACGTATCTTTGAATGTCCTTATTCGCCCTTTTTGGGCGATTTTTGTTTGTATGAATCAGAATATTGAAAATATACGCGAAATTGCACACCGGGTTGCCGAACAGAATAAACTTTTACTGATTGAATTGATTGTTCGTGGTTCTGAATCCAGTCGCGTGATAGAAGTTTTCATCGATGGTGAAAATAATATTACGGCAGATCAATGTGCACTAGTAAGCAGCGAGATAAGTAAACAGATTGATGAAAAGGAATTACTGAAATCTTATCGTCTTGATGTTTCCTCTCCGGGAGTGGATAGACCATTGGTCCATTTGAAGCAATATCCAAAACATCTGAACAGGTTATTTGAAATTGAGTTTGGTTCATCAGCTGAACCAACAAAATTTAAAGGAAAACTTATTTCTGTAGAAGATGAAATTCTGACTTTTCAATCAAATAAAGAAATTAAAATAAAATTCCAGGACATTTTAAAAGCAAAAGTATTAATAAGTTTTAATTAGAGGAGATCTACTTAAATGAATCGCGAAATAGTTGAATCTTTCGCCGATATGGTAAAGATGAAAGGCATTGATAAAGATGTGCTTGCAGGCATACTGGAAGAAGTGTTTACTCTTTTAGTAAGAAAAAAATACGGTGAGGAAGCTCGTTGTGATGTTGTTGTTAATATGGATCGTGGTGATATTGAAATTTATCTCGAAAGACAAATTGTTGATGAAGTAATTGATCCAGGTACCCAGATCAGTATTGAAGATGTAAATAAAAAAGGAAATGAAGATGATCTTGATGTTGGTGAAGATTACGTTGAAAAGATTGCACTTGCTTCTCTCGGAAGAAGATTGATTACACTTGCGAAGCAAAGTCTTAATCAAAAAATAAGAGAAATTGAAAAAGATATTGTTTACAATGAATATAAAGAACTTGTTGGTGAAATTGTTGTTGGAGATATCTATCAGATCAGAAAAAGTGATATTCTCATCAATCATAATAAAAACGAATTGATGCTGCCGCGCGATGAACAGATCCCGTATGAAAAATATAAGAAAGGTGAAACAATACGAGCTATCGTAAAAGAAGTTAGAAAAACCGGAAGCGGTCCTCAGATAATTGTTTCAAGAGCTGATAATATGTTCCTGCGAAGATTATTTGAAATTGAAATTCCGGAAATTTATGATGGCATAATTGATATTAAAGGAATTGCACGCGAACCCGGTGAAAGAGCAAAAGTTGCCGTTGAATCTCAGGATGCAAGAATTGATGCAGTAGGTGCTTGTGTCGGTATGAAAGGAGTAAGAATTCACGCAATAGTAAGAGAATTGAACAATGAAAACATTGATGTTGTTAATTACGCAGAAGATCCTACATTATACATTCAAAGATCATTGGCACCTGCAAAAATTAAGCAGGTAGAGGTTGATGAAGAAACTAAGAAGGCGATTGTTACTGCTGATTCAGATCAGGTTTCATTAATAGTTGGAAGAAATGGTGTTAATATCAGACTTGCGATGAAACTTACCGGCTTCGAGATAGATGTTCTTCGTGAGCAAAAAGCCTTTGAGGAATATGAAGAAGATATCGAGCTCATTGATCTGAAAGAAGAACTCGGCGAAGAAGTTTATACTACGTTGATCAATAACCGTTATGATACTGCTCTTGAAGTATTAACTGCAGGCGCACAGAAACTAATGGAAATTGAAGGCTTTGATGAGGAAAAAGCAAACGGTATAATTGAATTGATAAAAGCTCAATTTGAGGAAGAAGAATAAAAACACTAATCTACATTTATGGCTGATACCAAAGAAAAGAAAATAAGACTTTATAAACTTGCAACAGAATATAATCTTTCCGTTGATTCACTGGTTGAATTTCTGAACAGTAAAGGATTCAAGGTTAAAAATCATATGTCTCTTCTTGAAGAAGATATGATTACTGCTATAAATACAAATTATAAAAAAGAGATCGAGAAAGCCGAGACTCATTATAAAAAGATAGCTGAGTTTCATAAAAAACGTACTGAAAGAGCTAATAAGGATGAAGAAAAGCCAGCTGAAATTCCCGAAGTAACACTTCAAACCGAAGCTGCTGAAGCTGATACAATCATTAAAGCAACAGAAAAAGCAGTTGAAGAAGTTGTACAAATTGAATCCATAAAGAAAGTTGGAGAGCAAACGGCTGAACTTCCTGAAGAAAAAACAGAGCTAATTTCAGAAGCTAAAGATGAAAAAGAAAAAGAGAACAGGATCCCTAAAGCAAAAGGGTTAACTGTTATTGGGAAAATTGATCTTGATGCTAAGAAAAAGAAAGAACCTGCCAAAACTGAAGAAACTAAACCGAAATCTGAAGCTGAAGGAAAGACAGAAGAAGACACCAAGAAAAAACGAAAACCCAGAATTAAAAAGAAAAAAGTTGAAAGCACTGTCGAAGACACACCGGAAGTAAAAAAGAAGAAACGAGTAAGACGATTTGAAGTAGATGATCGGGAAGTTAAAGAAGCAATAAGAAAAACTATGCTAAGTATGGATGATATTTCAGCACCCGGCAGAGCAATAGTACGAAAAAGAAAGCGAAGAGAAAGAGAAGCTCTTGAAGAAAAAAGACTTGAGGAAAAATCGCTTGCCGGTAAAAAACTGAAAGTGAATGAGTATATCTCTGTTAGCGAACTTGCAAATTTGATGAACGTCCCTGTAAGTGATGTAATTACCAAATGTATTGAACTTGGCTTGATGGTTTCAATCAATCAGAGACTGGATGTTGAAACTATTACTCTCGTTGCTGACGAATTTGAATTTGATATCGAACTGCAGGAAGAGTACACCTCCGATGCAGTTGAAGATAATGAAGATGAACAGGAAGAACTTCAACCAAGACCACCTGTGGTTACGATAATGGGTCATGTGGATCATGGAAAAACTTCTTTGCTTGATTATATAAGAAGAACAAATGTAGTAGCCGGTGAATCTGGTGGTATTACTCAGCATATTGGTGCATATAAAGTTGATTTAGATAATGGTCGTTCAATAACATTCCTTGACACACCTGGTCACGAAGCATTTACAGCGATGCGTGCTCGTGGTGCCCAGTTAACTGATATTGTTGTACTCGTCGTAGCCGCAGATGATGCTGTTATGCCGCAAACAATTGAAGCGATCAATCACGCACAAGCTGCGGGTGTTCCGATTATTGTTGCAATTAATAAAATTGATAAGCCTGGTGCTAATCCTGAAAGGTTAAAGCAGCAGCTTGCTGATAGAAATATTCTCGTTGAAGAATGGGGCGGAAAATATCAGTCAGTTGAAATATCAGCCAAGCATGGAACAAATATCGAACAATTGATGGAAAAAATTCTGCTTGAAGCCGAAATACTTGATCTTAAAGCAAACCCGGAAAGATTAGCCCGTGGAGTTGTTGTTGAATCTGAACTTGACAAAGGAAGAGGAATTACAGGAACTATTCTTGTTCAAAAAGGAACTTTGCGGATTGGCGATCCTTTTATTGCCGGTATTTATCAGGGCAAAGTCCGTGCAATGTTTGATGAAAGAGGAAACAAAGTAGCTGAAGCTCCTCCTGCAACTCCTGTTCTTGTTCTTGGATTTGAAGGCCCGCCGCAAGCTGGCGATTCTTTTGTTGTTGTTGAATCTGAAAGAGTTGCAAGAGACATTGGAATTAAAAGACAGCAGCTTAAACGTGAACAAGATCAAAAACAGATTCATCATCTTACACTTGATGAAGTGGCAAAACAAATCAGCATCGGTGGAGTTAAAGAACTTCCGCTTATCGTGAAAGGTGATGTTGATGGATCTGTTGAAGCACTTGCGGATTCATTGTTGAAACTTTCGACTCAGGAAGTAATTGTAAAAGTAATTCATAAAGGTGTTGGTGGAATTTCCGAAAGTGACGTACTTCTTGCGGATGCTTCGCAGGCAATTATTATTGGTTTCCACGTCAGACCAAATCTGAATGCAAGAAAACTTGCGGAGAAGCAGCATGTTGACATTCGTCTCTATAGTGTAATTTATAGTGCGATCAACGAAGTGAAATCAGCGTTGGAAGGTTTGTTGTCACCGATTATTTCCGAAGAGGTAACTGCTACACTTGAGGTTAGAGATACTTTCAAGGTACCAAAATTCGGCACTGTCGCCGGATGTTATGTGCTTGAAGGAAAAATAGCACGAAGTAATAAAATAAGACTAATCAGAGAAGGCATAGTTATTTTTGATGGTGATATAGGCACTCTTAAAAGATTTAAAGATGATGTAAGGGAAGTTGATTCAGGTTATGAATGCGGATTAAATATTGCCAATTATAATGATGTAAAAATAGGTGACATAATAGAAGCCTATAAGTTGATCGAAACAAAGAAAACTCTGGCTTAATAATTTAACATTCTGTAAAACCAGCAAAAAAATGTCCTCACATAGAATAGATAAAGTTGAACAATTAATTAAAGAAGAAATAAGCTACATTTTGCTTCATAAAATGCAGGGCGATGATCTTGGCTTTATCACTATAACAGATGTAAAAGTCAGTGCAGATTTAAAGATCGCAAAAATTTATCTCTCCGTACTTCAAAAGGAACGAAGAGATTTTGTCCTGAACAAAATAAACCTGAGACTTGGACACATCAGAACAGAACTTGCTCACAGGATCAGAATTAAATTTGTGCCCGAACTTAAATTTTTTATTGATGATACGCTCGATTATGTTGAAAAGATTGAAGGATTGATAAATGAAATCCACAAACAGAATAATAACAAATCTAACACTTAATCTTCCTGAGGTTAATTTTTCAGAGGGCGAAATTATTTTAATTGATAAACCATCCGGTCCAACTTCATTTCAGATTGTCAACAGGATCAGAAAAATAATTGATGTGAAGAAGGTTGGTCATTCAGGCACCTTGGATCCCAATGCAAGCGGCTTAATGATCATCTGCACTGGTAAGAAAACGAAAGTAATGGATAGCTTTATAAATCTGAACAAGTCATATTCAGGTATTATTAAATTGGGTTTAACTTCTCCTTCGATGGATATGGAGACTGAATGCACTGAAATTCCGATCCCTGAAAATATTGATGAAAATGAAATTCTTGATGTAAGGAATAGCTTTCTTGGAGAAATTGAACAGATACCACCGATGTTTTCCGCAGTTAAAATAAACGGAAAAAAACTTTATGACTTTGCAAGAAAAGGAAAATCAATCGAGCGCGAACCAAGAAAAATTTTTATTGAACGTTTTGACATCACAAAAATAAAATTACCGGAGATTTATTTTTCGATTACTTGCTCTAAGGGAACTTTCATTAGGGTTATTGCCGATGACTTTGGAAAAAAACTGCATACAGGTGCAATTTTGACTGAACTCAGGAGAATTGGTATCGGAAATTTTCGTGTTGAAGATGCAATTACTCTTGAAACATTTTCGAATAATTTTCAGATGAATTCAATATTGAAATGATAACTAATTCATCGGACAAACATCTGGCTAAAGTTTTTATTTCGGATTGGATTAATTTAAATTTGAACCCTTTTTAAAAAGCTGTTTAAGATGAGGATAATAAAAGATTTAGCAGAAATAAAAAGGGACGAAAAGAGTGTGATAACTCTCGGAACATTTGACGGGTTTCATCTTGGTCATCAGCAGATAGTTCAGGAAGTAATCCGGAAATCGCGACTAATTGGAGGAAGAAATTTTCTGCTGACTTTTGATCCTCACCCGAGAAAAGTAATTCCGGGAAGAAATGATATTAAACTTCTGAGTACTCTTGATGAGAAAATAAAAATTTTGGAGCAGCTTGGATTGGAAAATCTTTTCGTAATTAAATTCACGAGTGAATTTTCAAAACAGCCACCCGAAGAATTTGTAAAAAAATATCTTGTAAATGGAATTGGATTGAGCGAAATTGTAATTGGATATGATCATCACTTCGGGAAAGGAAGAGACGGAAACTTTGAAATTTTAAAGGAGCTTGGAAAGAAGTTTAGTTTTCATGTTACTGTCGTACCGGAATTTAGTGTTGATGGAGAAACTGTCAGCAGTACAAAAATCAGGAATGTACTTCTTCAGGGAGATGTAATAACTGCGGCTAAAATGCTCGGCAGATTTTATTCTTTCAAAGGGAAAATTGTTCGTGGTGATGGACGCGGAAAACAACTCGGTTTCCCCACAGCAAATATCTCTATTGATAGTGAGGATAAACTTATACCGGCAAAAGGCATTTATGCTGCTGAATGTATTGTTGAAAACGAAAAACACTTTGGATTGCTGAGTCTTGGAAGCAGACCCACTTTTCACGATAACGGAACTGTAATTCCGGAATTTTATATATTCGATTTTGACAACGATATTTATGACAAAATTATGCAGGTGAATCTGGTGGAAAGAATAAGAGACGAAGAAAAATTCAATACTGTGGATGATTTGATTATCCAGATGAAAAATGATGAAAAAATTGGAAGACAAATTTTAAACAAAATAATTAATTAATTCTGGTTCATTCATTCTGAATGATTGACTCTGGGATTATATCGTATAACTAATATTAAGGATTAATAAAATGACCAAACAAGAAAAAGCCGATATCATTAAACAATATGGCGGGAATCAAAAAGATTCTGGTAAAACAGAAGTTCAGGTTGCTCTTTTAACAAAAAGAATTAATGACCTGACAGATCACTTTAATAAACATGCAAAAGATCATCACTCAAGAAGAGGTCTGATGATGATGGTTGGTAAAAGAAGAAGACTTCTTGATTATCTCACAAAGAAAGATATTGAGAGATACAGAGCGATAATTAAAGATTTGAACATAAGAAAGTAGGAAATTTGAAATGATAATTAAAAAGGAAGTTGAAATAGGTGGTAAAATATTCTCCATAGAAACAGGGAGATATGCAAGACAGGCAAATGGTGCTGTAATGGTTCGTTATGGTGATACTATGGTTCTTGTTACCGCAGTTGCAACAAGCGAAGCGGTTGAAGGTCAGGACTTCTTTCCTCTGCAAGTTGAATACAGAGAAAAAACATCAGCCGCAGGAAAAATTCCCGGTGGATTTATTAAACGCGAAGGAAGACCAACTGAAAAAGAAATTTTAAGTTCCAGGTTAATAGACAGACCGATCAGACCTCTTTTCCCCGAAAGTTTCATGAATGAAACTCAGGTTATTGCTTTTGTGCTTTCGTACGATGGCGAAAATGATGCTGATGTTCTTGCTGCAGTTGGTGCTTCAGCAGCTCTTACAATTTCTGACATTCCATTTGATGGACCAATTGCAGAAGTACGTGTTGGCAGAATTGATGGACAATTTATCGTAAATCCAACTCACGCCGAAATTGAACAAAGCGATCTCGAACTTGTTGTTGCCGGAACCAGTGATTCCATTATTATGGTTGAAGGTGAATCAAAAGAAGTGAGTGAAAATGATTTATTAAGTGCACTTCGTTTTGCTCAGACCGAAATTCAAAAGCTTGTTGATCTTCAAATTCAATTACGAAAAGAAGCTGGCAAAATAAAGTGGGAAATAAAAGAAAACGAAATTGATCCTGAATTAAAAAAGGAAGTGCTGGAAATTGCCGGCGAAAAATTCAGAGATATAGTTCATTCAGTTCTCACAAAAGAAGAAAGATCATCAAAAAACAAACAGCTTCAGGATGAAGTAAATGCAGCTCTTGCGGAAAGATTTCCGGAACAGGAAAAACTAATCGGTTCAATTCTTCACGATCTCGAAAAAGAATTAATGCGAGAAAGAATTCTGTCTGAAGGAATCCGCCTTGATGGACGAAACACAACTCAAATCAGACCAATAACTATCGAGCTTGGAATATTACCGCGAACACACGGCTCATCATTATTTACAAGGGGCGAAACGCAAAGCTTAACAACTATAACTCTTGGTACAAAAAACGATGAACAGATAATTGATGGTCTTCGTGAAGAATACACAAAACGATTTATGCTACACTATAATTTTCCACCATTCAGTGTTGGTGAGGTTGGAAGAATGACCGGAGTTGGACGAAGAGAAATCGGACATGGCAATCTAGCTGAAAGAGCATTAAAGATGGTTTTTCCGGGTGAAGAAATTTTTCCTTACACTGTGCGCGTCATTTCTGATATTCTGGAATCAAATGGTTCATCTTCTATGGCAACGGTTTGTGCTGGTTCACTTGCTATGATGGATGCAGGAATTGGCATAAGTAAAAGTGTCGCTGGTATTGCTATGGGGTTAGTAAAAGAAGGTGACCGTTACGCAATTCTATCTGATATCCTTGGCAATGAAGATCATCTCGGCGACATGGATTTTAAAGTCGCAGGAACAACAAATGGAATAACAGCATTCCAAATGGATATAAAAATTCAGGGAATATCTTTTGAGATAATGGAAAAAGCTTTACAACAGGCTCGTGAAGGCAGAATTCATATTCTCGGAATAATGAATCAGGCTATTGAAAACCCACGCGAACAACTTTCTGAATTTGCACCTAGATTAATTTCTATGAAAGTAGAGCAGGATCAAATCGGATTGATAATTGGTCCCGGTGGAAAAACTATCCAGGGTATGCAGCGTTTGTTCGGCGTTGAGATTAATATTGAAGAAGACGGAACAGTAAATATTGCTTCACCAAATAAAGAAAATGCCGTAAAGTGCAAAGAGTACATCAAAAAGATGACTGCTACTCCTGAGATTGGTGAAACATACGATGGTGTTGTTACAAAGCTTATGGATTTCGGTGCGTTTGTTGAAATTCTTCCGGGAAAAGAAGGACTTCTCCATATATCCCAGATTGACAACAAAAGAGTTGAAAAAGTAAGTGATTACTATAAAGTCGGTGATAAAGTAAAAGTAAAACTGCTGAAAATTGAAAATGGTAAATTTTCTCTCAGCAGAAAAGAATTATTAAAAGAAGAAGGCAAGAAGGATAAAGCTCCGGCGAACTGACAGCCTTTAAATATTATTTATTTTCATTTAATGAATTATTTATAATCAATTTTAGTTGAAAAACTCAATATGCAATTTGAAATATTTCTGTTCAATTTAGTTATTGCTTTGATCTGTCTGAATTTTTCTATCAGACAGGAACGATTGCATAAGAGCTTCATATTTATTAAAAGATTTTCGATGAAATATATTTTTTCATCAAGCGAGATTATACCAAATGGTAAAAGAAATTATTATCAATTCTGCTTCCACGCAAACACGTGTTGCTATTACGGAAGATGGAAACTTAGTCGACTTCTTTGTAGACTACCCTGAAAACCGCCGAATGGTTGGTGACATATATCTCGGAAGAATCGCAAGAGTTCTTCCCGGAATTCGTGCTGCATTTATTGACGTCGGAATGAAACACGATGCATTTTTGCATTTCTCGGATATTGGCGAACGAACTCAGCAGCTTCAGGATATGCTCGGTGACGAAGATTCAGATACTGACGATGATGACGAAGATGAATCCAACGGATCAGTTCCAGCCAGAGCTAAACCGGAAATAAAAAAAACCGAACCTCAAATCCCCACACTTAAAAAAGGACAGGAAATTCTTGTTCAGATAATTAAAGAACCGGTCAATAATAAAGGAGTGCGTGTAACTTCATCCGTTTCTCTTCCCGGCAGATTTTGTGTGCTTCTTCCGTACGATAATAAAGTTGGAATATCAAAAAAGATTTATGATTTCCGCGAACGAAAAAGATTAAGATCAATAGCAAGGCAGATTGTTTCGGATAATTATGGATTGATAATAAGAACAGTAGCACAAAATCAGCCAGAAGATAGTCTTAAAGATGATTTGAAAAACCTGATGAAAACCTGGGAAAAAATTGAGAAAGAATCAAAATCTCAGACCCCACCGGCATTGGTTTATCAGGATTTGAATACGACAGTAAGCGTTATTCGTGATCTTTTCAACTCTGATATTTCAAAAATATTTGTTGACTCAAAAAAACTTCACAGGGAAATTAAAAATTATCTGGAGCTTGTTCAGCCGGCGATAGCTGAAAAAGTTGAACTTTACAAATCCACTTATGGAATATTCAACACTTTCAAAATTGAAGAGCAGATAAAAACGCTGATGGGAAGAAAGGTTCCTCTCCCAAGCGGTGGTTATCTGATTATTGAGCATACAGAAGCAATGGTTGTTATTGATGTTAATAGCGGAAAGTATGCGAAGAGTAAAGATCAGGAATCAAACTCACTCAAAACAGATCTTGAAGCTTCAAGAGAAATTGCACGTCAGTTACGATTACGCGATATCGGTGGGATTATTGTTATTGATTTCATTGATTTGGAAGATGATAAAAATCGAAAAAAAGTTTATGATGAATTAAAAAAAGAATTCAGAAAAGACAGAGCAAAAGTATCAATTTTACCAATGTCAGATTTTGGATTGATACAAATTACCAGACAGAGAATCAGGCAAAACATTGTTCAGGCAATTAAAGAAGTATGTCCGGAATGTCATGGAACTGGACTGTTAACAAAAAGCTCGCATCTTGTTTACGATCTCGAAAGTTGGTTAAGAAAATTCAGAAGAAAATCTCGTGAACGGAGTATAATCATAAAGAGCCATCCTTCTACTGCTGCAAAAATCAGGGACGGTAAAATAAAGTCATTGTTCAAATTACAGCTTAAATATTTTGTTAAAATAACTATAAAAGAAGATGCTTCAATTTCACCGGATACTTTTGAATTCTTCTCAGCAAAAACAGGACGTGACTTAACACAGGAATTTGATTAGTTTTAAATTATTTATTATTCAAAAATCAGAATAAATTCTGAAAATTATTCCAAAATATTTTGATGGGGCACAAAGATGAAAAAAACTACATTCAATAATATTCATAAAAAACTTGGTGCAAAATTAGTTGAATTTGCTGGCTATGAAATGCCGATTCAGTACTCATCCATTATTGCAGAACATAAAGCAGTGCGTAATTCAGTCGGAGTTTTTGATGTATCGCACATGGGTGAAGTATTCATCACAGGTGATAAAGCTCTTGAGTTTGTTCAGCACATTACCACTAATGACGCTTCAAAATTAATTCCCGGAAGAGTTCAGTATTCAGCAATGTGTTATCCGGATGGCGGTATTGTTGACGACCTGCTTGTCTATAAAATTTCAGACAAAGAATTTCTACTTGTTATAAACGCATCCAATATTGAAAAAGATGTAAACTGGATGAAAGAGAACAACAAGTTTGGAGTAAAAATTGACAATAGAAGCGATGAATATTCTTTGCTTGCTGTGCAAGGTCCGAATTCAGGCGAAGTCATCAAAAAATTAGTTGCAAAAATGCCAGATCTCGAATACTACCATTTTACCAACGGAAAAATAGCAGGTATTGATATGATAATTTCAAGAACCGGATATACTGGTGAACTTGGTTATGAACTTTATTTTATCGGTGATGTAAATCAGTCTGAAAAAATCTGGGAAGAAATTTTCAGAGCCGGTAAAGAATTCGATATACAACCTGTTGGACTTGCTGCCCGTGATTCGCTGCGTCTGGAAATGGGCTATTGCTTATATGGAAACGATATTGATCAAACCACCAATCCAATTGAAGCCGGTTTAGGTTGGATTACGAAAACTGGTAAAGAGAATTTTATCGGAAAAGATGTAATTGTAAAAGTAAAACAAGAAGGTCCGGGCAGAAAATTAGTCGCAATGATTTCCGACGAAAAAACTTTTCCAAGACACGGTTATGAAATAATTTCGGAAGGAAAAAAGGTTGGTCATATTACCAGCGGAACTCTAAGCCCTGTTTTGGAAAAGCCAATTGCACTTGGCTATGTTGATAAACCGTTTAACTCTCCGGGAAATAATGTGGTATTTAAAATTCGAGACAAAGAAATTCCGGCTGTAGTAACTAAACTTCCATTTGTAAAAAAGTAAAATAAAAATGAAACTTGATGTTCTGTTTTCACCAGTTCAGGCAGATGAGCTTTACTTTACGGGTAAGACTACCATTGTAATTGATGTTCTTCGGGCATCGACAACAATTACAACAGCACTTTCCAATGGGGCAAAAGAAGTTGTTCCTGTGGGGACTGTTGAATTTGCGGTAAAAGTCTCTGGCGGAATATTCGGTGGGCAAACACTTCTCGGCGGTGAAAGAAACACGAAAAAAATAGAAGGATTTGCACTGGGAAATTCACCGTCGGAGTATAAAAAAGAAATTGTATCGGGAAAATCAATAGTGTTTTTTTCGACTAATGGTTCGCGTGCAATAGTAAAAGCAAAATATTCCACAAACCTGTTTATCTGTTCGTTTAATAATTTGGTTACACTTGCAAATTACCTCAAAAAATTAAATGAGGATGTAATTATTCTTTGTTCTGGCAATAACAATTTTTTCAGTTTGGAAGATTCTGTTTGTGCTGGTATGCTGGTAAATGAATTAGTTACAGAAAATAAAAAAGATGAATTGACAGATGCTGCCAGGAGTGCAATTGCATTGTTCAAATCCTTTGGAAAAAATATTTTGAAAATGTTAAATGAAACAGATCATGGCAGATTGCTTATCGAGAATGGATTTAAAGATGATTTGAAAATGTGTGCTGAACTTGATAGTACCGAAGTGATCCCGGTTTATAAAGGTAATGTATTAAAGGTATTAAACGAAGCAATCAATTAAATGACCAGAAGTAAAAAAAATGGTAACGGCAAAAAGAATAATTCAGGGAAGAATTATTTCACATTTTCTTCTGATAAGAAAAAAAGAATTGCCGGCATTTTTCTTTTGCTTTTTTCTGTATTTATTTTCCTTTGCATAGTTTCATACAGCAGGAAAGACGAGGCACTTCTTGAAAATTCAATTTTTTCTGGAGCCGATTCGCACAACTGGCTTGGTATAATTGGTGCCCATTTTTCATACTTTTTTATAAAGTCAACTATTGGTTATTTCTCAGTTGTAGTTCCTGCAATTATGTTTTTATGGGGACTTTCTATCTTTAAAAAAATTGCTTTCAAAACTCTTATTCATACTACTAATCTGTTACTAATCTTCGGACTTACAATTGCTTCTTTTTTCGGTGTGTTGAAAGCCGGTCTGGATTTCTTACCCGGCACAAAAGAACTTCGAGGAAATGTTGGGGAACATCTGGGAGCTTGGTTTGCCGGATTATTCGGAACTGCCGGAAGCATTTTATTCTTGTTATTCGTTTCTGCGGTTGTGTTAATATTCGCTTTCGATATTAAAATTGAAAACATATTTCAGTTCATGAAAAATTTGTTTGCTTCTGACGAAGAGACTAAAATTAATATTGGGAAGAAGGAAACAGAAGCTGGCAATTCAAATCTTGAAAAAATAAAGAAGCTTGGTAAAGAAAAGAAAAAACCTGTTGCAGTGGAAGATGAAGATGTTACGGCTGAAGATCTGATGGATGAGGAAGCAGAAGCACAGACACAAATCCGGATAATACGAAAAGCTGATACCGAAGTAATGGAAGAAGATGAAATTAAAGTTGATGAGCGAAAAAAAGTTGATCTGGAAAAAACCGGTGAACTTCCAACTCAGAAAAAAAATGTTGATGATGATGACGAGGAAAAAAATCTGCCAGATCCTTGGGAAGAGAATCTCGATTATGAGCTTCCAGGACTTGATCTTCTGCAACCGGCTGCTGCTGAAGACATAAAAGTAGCGGAAGAAGAATTAACCCGGAATGCTGAACTGTTAAAAGATAAGCTCAAGCTTTTTGATATAGAAATTCAAAATATTTCCGTGACTCCAGGACCGGTAGTTACGCTTTATGAAATCGTTCCGGCTCCGGGAGTTAAGATTAGTAAAATTGTTGGTCTTGAAAATGATATCGCACTTGCACTTGCAGCCAGAGGAATCAGAATCATCGCACCAATTCCCGGCAAAGGCGCTATCGGAGTCGAAATACCTAATGCTGAGGCTGCTATTGTTAATGCACGTTCAGTTCTTGGAAAAGTTCGCGATTCTAAAATACAATTACCGTTAGCACTTGGAAAAACGATTAGCGGTGATGTTTACCTGACAGATCTTTCTTTAATGCCTCATCTTCTTATTGCGGGTTCTACGGGTTCAGGGAAAAGTGTTGGAATAAATATGATCATCAGCAGCTTGCTTTATTCAAAAGTTCCTGCCGATGTAAAATTTATTTTGGTTGACCCGAAGAAAATAGAACTTTCATTTTATAATAAATTAAGAAGACACTACCTTGCTGTATCACCGGATATAGATGAAGAGATAATTACAGTACCACAGAATTCAGTATTGATGTTAAAATCTGTTGAGATTGAAATGGAAAAGAGATACGATAAATTAGCAAAAGCTGGTGTAAGAAATATTGTCGATTACAACAAAAAGATTGATAATCCAAAAACAAAACCTCACGATTCAGAATCAATTAAACATCATCACTTGCCTTATCTTTGTGTTATCATAGATGAGCTCGCCGATCTTATGATAACTGCGGGAAGGGAAGTTGAAGAACCAATAACACGATTAGCTCAATTAGCTCGTGCAGTCGGAATTCATCTTGTCCTTGCAACACAACGTCCTTCTGTTAATGTTATCACTGGGTTGATAAAAGCAAATTTCAGTTCAAGAATTGCTTATCAGGTTGCGACAAAGATTGACTCACGAACTATTCTTGATATGAATGGTGCAGAACAACTTCTTGGAAGAGGTGATATGTTGTTCCTTCCGACAGGATCACCGAAACCAATCAGAATGCAAAATGCTTTCATATCAACTGATGAAGTAGAAGCAATAACCAACTATGTATATTCGCAACCCGCTTATTCAAAACCATATTATCTGCCGTCAATTTACGATAAGAAAAAGAGTTCGTCTTCAGGATTGTCTGCCGACCTTGATCCGATGTTTGAGGAAGCAGCACGGGTGATTGTCCGGCATCAGCAAGGTTCTGTTTCACTTTTGCAGAGAAAATTAAAATTGGGATATTCGCGTGCGGCAAGAATCGTTGATCAACTAGAAGATGCAGGTATTGTTGGTCCAAACGATGGCAGTAAAGCAAGACAAGTTTTAGTTGAAAATGAAGAACAGCTTGAAGCAGTATTACGATCACTATAAACAGGAATGAAAATGAAATCAGTAATTACTAGTATATTTTTTATCTCAGTATTATTCCTGAGCAATTCATTGGGACAAGCTAACCCACAGGAATTATTAAAAAATATTCAGGACAAGTTCAATTCGATCAATGATCTTTCAGCAGATTTAGCTCAATCAGTGAACGGAAAAATTAATCTGAAGGGTAAAGCTTTCTATAAGAAAGATAATCATTTGAGATTTGAATTTGAAAATAATGTTATTGTATCCGATGGCGAAACTTCCTGGAACTACAGCAAAAAACAGAACAAAGTAATTATTAGTGACTATGATAGCGAAGGAAATAAAATTCTCTCAATCCGTCAGTTGATTTATGAATATCCCGAAGATTGCAAGCTATCGATGAGTGAAGTTGATGGAATAAAAACGCTCGAGCTGATTCCGCAGGATGACACATTCACTTTTAATTCTATTAAATTGTTCGTGGATTCAGAAAATCTGATTACTAAAGTACTGGTTGATGATCCTGCAACGGGAAATATTCAAGTCAATTTATCAGATATTCAGATTAATAAAGGATTAGCAGATAGTTACTTCCAATTTTCACCACCCGAAGGAAGCCAGATTATTGATCTCAGATAATGTAAAAAAAATACCGGCATTGCGTGGACTAATAAATTTTTTAGTTTCAATTGCTCTTGCTGCAGTCTTTCTTTATTTGGCATTTGCTGATATTAACTTAAGTGAAGTCATCCATCTTGTTTCAGAAGCTTCTATCTTCTGGATATTAATCTTTTCGGTTCTGATTATGCTCGGGCACTACATACGAACAGTCAGATGGAAAATTATTTTGCACTCGGTTAAACCCACAGTTAAAATGTGGAATCTTTTTGGAGCGTTGATGATTGGATATGGAGTAAACTGTGTTACTCCAAAGCTTGGTGAAGTTACCCGTGCAATTATGATTGGCAGATATGAGAATCTTTCACGTTCATCAATGTTCGGGACTGTAATAGTTGAAAGAGTAATCGATATTATTTCGATGGGTGCTGCAGTTTTAATTTCAGCTTTCATTTGGGGCGAAAATCTATATGAAAGTTTTCCATGGCTGGAAGCATCACTTTATATTTCAGCAGCACTACTAATATTTGTTCTGATATTGATCTACCTGTCGGTAAAATTTAAGGAAAGATTTTATGGATATGTTCTGAAATTAATTGGTAAAGTGTCAAATAAAGCTGCGGAAAGATTCGGATATATTTTCGAAATGTTAATACAGGGATTTACTGCTTTAAAGGGAACAAAAAATTACTTACTAACTTTTATTACGACTGTAGTAATGATTTTAATTTATGCACTTACTTCATACTTCGGATTTTATATGCTTCACATGCAATCGCTAAGTGATGTAACGCTGGCAATGGGTTGGATTGTAATGAGTATCAGTTCGATAGGTGTTGTTGTTCCAACACCGGGCTCTACCGGTTCGTATCACGCACTGGCGATAAATACTCTGGTTTTGTTGTTTGGATTTGGGGAAGCGATTAGTGCAGCTTATGCATTTCTTACCCACATCATTTCTTACATTTTATTCATTGTTACTGCGCTTGTAATGTATTTTGCATTGAACAAACAGCATATCAGCTTGCTAAATATTTTTAAAACTAACTCAGAAGAAACATGAAAAAATCTTGTATCCTTTTTTTTATTATACTAATTAACTGTGCTGGATTTGCCCAGACTGAGTTAAAAGGAACAATGGGGATTAATTTTTTAAGTGTGCCATCAATGCAGGATTATATAAATGAAAACTATGCACCATCAGGCTCACTGTTGGGGACCTTCAATTCTGCAATAATATTTACTGGTGAAGCCGGAATGTTTTTGAGCAAATCATTTGAACTTGGAATTGAATTACCTTATCAGATATATTCTTACACAGAAAATGTTGGTTTAGGTCAGTACGAATTAGCATACAATTCAATCTTACCATCGGTTATGGCATATTATGTTCTGATGGGTGACGGTTATAATTTTAAATTTGGTGGAGGAGCCGGAGTAAGATTTGTGAGTGTTACAGAAAGCAAAAAATGGCAGGGAACAGACGAAGCGTTCAATGCTTTTGGTTTCGGCGGATTGCTTCGGGTAGAAGCAAATACTGCACTTGCTGAAAATGTTTATGCGAATCTTGGACTCGATATGCGTTACGATATAAACGGTGAGCCTGAGCCGAAAAATGAAAACGTTGATAAACTTGAAAACACCGTCAGAGGGGAGTATATAAACTTCGATACTTTTTCGCTCGGTGTTAAACTCGGTATTTCTTATTTGTTTGGAGTCAGCAATTGAATTTACTCGAATCAATCATTCTTGGTATAGTTCAGGGACTTACAGAGTTTCTGCCAATCAGCAGCACTGGGCATTTGACTCTCGCTGGCAAATTCATGAATCTTATTTCAAATGAACATCCTGAACAATGGACAGCATTCATTGCAGTAATTCAGCTTGGCACCATGCTGGCAGTACTGGTTTACTTTTGGAAAGATTTGATTTCTATTATTAAAGACTTTATCAATGATAACATCATTAAAAGAATAAGCTATTCAAATCAGCAAGTTAACTCAAAGCTTGGCTGGCTGATAATCATCGGAACTATTCCGGTAGTTATAATTGGTCTGACATTCAAAGATGTAATTGAAGGGGCATTAACTAAAAATTTATACATTATAGCAGCCAGTTTAATAGTTCTTGCATTAATTTTAGCTCTCGCGGAGAAGACAGCAAAGTTCAAAAAAAATATAGAGAATGTTACAATCCTGGATTCAATAATTATTGGAGTTGCTCAAGCATTATCACTCATCCCGGGATCATCAAGATCCGGTACAACAATCACAGCAGGATTGTTTGTCGGGCTAAACCGTGAAGCAGCAGCAAGGTTCTCATTTTTATTAAGTATTCCTGCTGTGCTGGCAAGCGGAGTTTTACAACTTTACGAAGCTGTTGAGTTTTTAAATAAAGCTATGGCTGTTAACATTATTGTTGCAACTATAGTATCAGGAATAAGTGGTTATCTCGCCATAGATTTTCTTTTAAAATTTTTAAAGAAGAATTCAACCTTTCTGTTTATTTATTACAGGATAGGATTGGGTATTATTATTTTCATCTTATTATTTAACAACATTATTAAACCATAAAGGAGTAAAAACAATGAAACAATTATTGATTGCTTTCATAACAATGTTTACAGTCTGGGCTTGTAATGGTCAGGACGATACAAAAGTTGAAACCAAACAGGAAACTGTTAAATCAGAACAAACAAAAGTACAGCAAACAGAAACTGATCAAGTACAAACTGAAAAATTTAAACTGGGAGAAAATGAAATGGCAGTTGCAGTGATTAAAACTAATATGGGGACAATCGAAGTACAATTAAACAGATCCAAGGCACCAATTACTGTGGATAATTTTGTAAAGTATGTAAACTCGGGATTTTATGATGGGTTAATATTCCACAGAGTAATAAGTAACTTTATGATTCAAGGAGGTGGATTTACTCCAGATGGAAATCAAAAAGCGACAAATGCTCCTATCACATTAGAATCAAACAATGGACTAAACAATGATGTAGGAACTATTGCAATGGCTAGAACAAATGTCCCTAACTCAGCGACATCTCAGTTTTTCATAAACGTAGCCGATAACTCCTCTTTAAATTATGCACCTGGAAACCCAGGATATGCTGTATTTGGAAATGTAATTTCAGGAATGGATGTCGTTTATGCAATCAGCAAAGTGCCAACAAGTAAACCTGGAGATAAACCACTCAAAGATGTAGTAATGGAAACTGTAACGATAGAAAAAAGAGAAAAGAAATAACAAGGCCTCCCCCGGCCCCTCCGAAGGAGGGGAGAATAAAAAGAGAAAAACATTTTTCAAATAAAGCACTATTCATTGAATGAGAATGCTAGTTAATTTTTCTGACAAATCTATTCGTTATAAATTATTACATTCTAAAGCCCTCTCCTTTGGAGAGGGTTTGGGTGAGGCCTGACTTTGAAGCAGCAAGAATTTTTTTCTTCACGCTGGACATTAATTATTGCAACTCTGGGAATCGCAGTTGGTACCGGTAACATCTGGAGATTTTCACGAGTAGTTGCTCAAAACGGCGGCGGTTCTTTTCTTATTCCCTGGGTAATATTTTTATTGATATGGTCAGTTCCATTAATCATTGCTGAATTTGCAATCGGTAAATCAGCACGAATGGGACCAGTCGGGGCAATAACAAAAGTTGCCGGAAAAAGTTTTGGATGGATGGGGGCATGGATTGTATTTGTTTCAACTGCGATAATGTTCTATTATTCAGTTGTAACTGGTTGGTGCATGAAATATTTTTTTTCGGCTGTCTCGGGCGGCTTGTTTAACACTTCTGATCATTTACTTTATTGGAATGAATTTTCTTCCAGCTATCAGCCATTACTCTTTCATTTTATTGTAATAGTTTTTGCGGCAGTAATTATTGTGAAAGGAGTAACGAACGGAATTGAGCGAACCACAAAGCTGATGATGCCAGCTTTATTAATTATTCTCTTCATATTATTTGTGCGAGCAATTACTCTTCCTAATGCACTTGAAGGAATAAAATTTTTTTTCACTCCCGATTTGAATGTGATACTTGATTACAAAGTCTGGTTGAATGCATTGACACAAAATGCATGGGACACGGGTGCCGGATGGGGATTGATTTTAGCTTACGCAATCTATATGAAAAGGAAAGAGGATATTTCACTCAATGCAGCACTTATCGGTTTTGGAAATAACAGTGTATCACTACTTGCAGGCATAACCATATTTTCAACAGTATTTGCACTTGGTTCAGTTGACCTGTCTACCGGACAGGCAGATGCAATGCGACAGATTTCGCAATCCGGTCCGGCAAATACGGGAATAACATTTATATATCTTCCGCTTCTTTTCACGAAGATATCCGGGAGTAATTTAATTAATACTTTATTCGCATCCGGTTTTTTTATTGCATTGTTTTTTGCTGCATTCACTTCACTTATTTCAATGGTTGAACTTTCAACGAGAACAATGATAGATTTTGGATACGAAAGAAAAAAAGCGATAGTTATAATAGCAGTGCTTGGATTTATTCTTGGAATTCCATCTGCTATTGATTTGAAGTTTCTTGTTAACCAGGATTGGGTTTGGGGAATGGGATTAATTCTAAGCGGTGCCTTTATATCTTTTTCAATAATAAAGTTTGGTGTTAATAAATTCAGAACTGAAATAATTAATAGTTATGGAAGTGATGTGAAGATTGGGAAGTGGTATAATTTTGTAATTGGAATTCTTGTTCCGGTCCAGGTTGTGGCATTATTGAGCTGGTGGCTGATTTCATCAATTGGCTGGGATGCAGAATGGTGGAATCCATTTCATTCAGAAAATTTAGGCACTGTAATTTTTCAATGGACAATCGTGCTGGTGGTATTCGTTTTATTAAATAAGTATATGGTAAATAAATTGGCTTTTAATATCGAAAGTAGAGAAAGCACCAAATAACAAAAATAAAATCACAAAGAAATTTCAAGCATCAAATTCGAACGTATTTGGATTTTTGAAAATGGAATTTTGGATTTGTTTGGTTTTTGTAATTTGAGTTTTGGAATTTCAAAAACGATATGAACACATTAACAATCATTACAGCGTTAATAGTTATCGGAATAGTCTGGGGCGGATTAACTTTTTTTCTCAGCCGTGCCTTGAAATATGAAAAAATGAAGCAGGAAAATGGCAAAGAGTAAAGCTCCATCAATACTCGAAGCAATAACTGCAATCAAAAAGCGTAAGTTTAAACCGATTTACTATTTCTTCGGTGAAGATTCTTATAATCTTACTGCTGCGCTTCACACTCTTGAAGAAGCATTTAAACCTCTGCTGCTTTCTGAGTTTGACAAAGAAACTATTTATTCCGAAGATAGATCGATCATCGACATACTCGGACTTGCAACTGCATTTCCATTTGGTTCGGAGAAAAAATTAATCATTGTAAAAGAAGCAGAAAAAATAAAAGACAAAAAGCCGCTGAAAGATTACGCTTCTTCTCCAGCCGAGTTTACGGTTATCGCATTCTTCCACAACGGCTCGATCACGAATCTGAACAATGAACCTTTCAAAACTCTCGATGAAAACAATTTTCTTTTTGAAGCAAAAGAATTAAAAGGAAAGAATCTTATTGACTGGCTGATCAGCATCGCAGAAGAAAAAGAGAAAACTCTTTCCGAAGAAAATGCACAGGTTCTGATTGATATTGTTGGTGAAAACAGAAATATGCTGGAAGATCAACTAGAGAAAATTTGCATTTTTTTAAGTGCCAAAAAAGAAATTACCCTGGAAAGTATTCAGCAAGTTTCATCAGAACTGAAGCAGTTTAATATTTTCGATCTGCAGAATGCAATCGGAGTAAAAGACAAATCAAAATCACTTTCTGTTGCAAATAATCTGCTTGATAACGGAGTTGAGCCGACTTTTATAATTACAATGCTTACGAGATATTTTATGGGACTTGCAAAAATCCCGGAGTTACAATCTAAAAACACTCCGGTGCAGGAAGCTGCACGAATCGTTGGCACACATCATTTCTATTATCCAAATTATGTTAAAGCAAAAAATCTCTTTTCTGATCAAAAGCTTGTTGAAGTTTTCCGAGCTTTGTTGAAAGCTGATGTTTCTGTTAAAACTACTTCAACAGATGAAAAAACAGTTATTACTCTCCTTATTGCTGAAATCCTTCACAATTGATATTGCATTTTTCTGTAAAACATTCATTTTGGTTAATTTGACACTGTCTATTTTGAAACAAATTTCAACTAACACAGGTATAAAAGCGGATTAATGAATAAGAATTTCCGTGAACTTTCGGATGAAGAGCTGATTCTTGAGTTCCAGAAGAACAACACGGAAGATGCTTTTAACATCCTTGTTCAGAGATATAAAAATCCATTGACCAATTTTGTGTTCAGATTTCTTGGTGATTACGAAGCTTGCAATGACGTTGTTCAGGAAACGATGATAAAAGTTTACAGGTATAAAGATGCATACAATACAGTGGCAAAATTTTCAACCTGGATTTATACTATTGCAGGAAACTTAGCAAGAACAGAATACAGACGGCAGAGAAGACAAAATATTTTTTCAATCAGCGATTACGGAGAAGAACATCAGACTTATGATTTGCCTGATGAAACTTACAGACCGGATGTTGCAACTGATAGCGGAATAAAGGATGAAATAATTCAGAAAGCATTATTGAACGTGAAAGAGACTTACCGAGAAGCTGTGATCTTGCGAGATATTCAGGGATTAAGCTATGAAGAAATTTCTGAAATACTTGGAGTGAATGAAGGTACAGTTAAATCGAGAATTAATAGAGGAAGAGCTCAATTGCAAAAACTATTGAAAGGCATTTATAAAGAATAGGTTGTATTGTGGAAAATGATGAAAAGAAATATGAAGATGTGATAAAAACTTTAAAAGGTTTGCAGGAAGTAAAAGCTCCGGTAAACTTCGAAGCTAATCTTCAGAGAAAAATTAATTCGGAAAAGTTTCAAAATGAAGAAAAGAAAAGTTTCTGGGAAAATATTTTTATCCCAACAAGATTAATTCCTTCTCTCGGATTAATTGCAACAGCGATTCTGATAATATTTGTTGTTGAAACAAACTCAGAGGAAATTGATAATCCATTTCTTATTCAGCCGAGATTAAGAGAAGATCTGGGGAAAGTATCTGATTATAGAAGTTTGGGAAATAGTGAAAACGAGGAAGTTAAAGAAAAGACAGTTGTAAAAGATGTTCCGGTTATTGAGGAAAGAAAAAAAGAAAATGAGTTAAAAGCGAGTGATGACAAAATGATGAGAAGTGATGAATCATCAGGAAAAATGGAGGGTATGTCAGTTGAAAAAAACTATGCGCTCGATCAAAATGCTGCCGAAAGTTTTGAAACAGTTGTTGATTCAGCATCGGTAGTTTCAAATATTGTTGAAGTTAATGCACCAACCGCAATAGTAAAAATAAAGATTGATTCAACAGCAGGACAAATTTCAAAGGATGAACTTAATTTCAGACAAATCCAGTTAACCGAAGAACAACAAAAAGTTGTGAACGAATTAAAGGATCAGGTTCAATCCTTAAACAAATCAAACAAAGAGCAAAAGTAGCCTGAAATCAGAGCCAATTTTTTGATTTAGCCTTAATTTCATTCAAGATTTCATCTTTTTATTTCCTTATAATCTTTCTATATTTAGCCCTCAAATTTGAAGAAAAAGATAAAAATCGAGGATTTAAAGATGAAAAAAGGAATTCATCCGGATTATAGACCAATTGTTTTTCAGGACCCTTCTTGTGAATTTGCTATTCTTACAAGATCAACAATGAAATCTTCTGAAACAATAAAATGGACTGACGGAAACACATATCCGCTTGTTAAATTGGAAATATCAAGTGGTTCACACCCATACTTTACAGGAAAACAAAAACTTGTAGATACAGCAGGTCGTGTTGAGAAATTTCAGAAGAAGTATTCTGCTAAGAAATCAAGTAAAAATTAATTTAGAAATTAAGGTTTTACTATAAGCCAGTTCGACTGGCTTTTTTTATTTTTGGCATTGAAATTTTTCTGGTTTTCAATTAGTGTTTATTAACTAATAAAATTTATTAATAGATGAATAAAAAGTTTAAATCATTAGTAATCGGTCTGGCAATTCTTGCTATACTACTTATAATAATTTTACCTAAAATTTTTTCTTCCGGAAGTGAAAGTATTGCCGGAAATAATTCAGCAGGGATGAACCAATCAATTCCGGTTACAGCTCATATCGTTTCGTATGAAAGACTTGGTAACAATGTTTATACAACCGGGACAATTCTGGCAAATGAAGAAGTAGAGTTGCGAAGTGAAATTGCCGGGAAAGTCATTCAAATATTGTTTAAAGAAGGTGCTTACGTACACAAAGGAGACCTTCTTGTTAAAATTAATGATGCTGATCTTCAGGCTCAATTAAGAAAAGCAGAATCCAAAGTAAAACTAATTCAGGATAGAGAAGCAAGACAAAAACAGCTTGCTCAAAACCAAATGATAAGTCAGGAGGATTATGAAAGTACACTGAACGATCTTGAATCGAGTAAAGCTGAATATGATTTGATAAAAGCACAAATTGACAAGACAGAAATCAGAGCCCCGTTCAATGGTGTTATTGGTTTGCGCGAAGTGAGTGAAGGAAGTTTTGTTACTACTAATACTGTGATTGCAAGACTTCAGAATCTATCGAATCTGAAAGTCGATTTTGCAATCCCACAAAAGTATAGCCCGATGGTAAGAATAGGCGACGAATTGACTTTTAAACTTAGTGGAAAAGATTTTCAATATAAAGCAAAAGTTTATGCAATCGAACCAAAGATTGAATCTTCAACCAGAACTTTACGGCTTCGTGCAATTTGTTCAACTAATTATAAAGATTTATTCCCCGGTGCTTTTGTGAACGTTGAATTGAATCTTAAAGAAACTGAAGATGCAATCCTGATTCCCACAGTTGCTGTTGTTCCCGAATTGAAAGGTCAATCAGTGTTTTTGTATAAAGGAGGAATTGTCAATTCTCAAAAAGTTGAAATAGGTTTGCGGGAAGAACAATTTGTTCAAATACTTTCTGGTTTAACCGAAGGTGATACAGTGATTACTTCCGGAATACTTCAGATGAGACCAGGTATAAAAGTAAAATTAACGGATTTTAATTAACATTTTTTATGTGAGATTAAAGATGACATCGTATGTTTAAAAAGTTGTCATCTTTTAGAAGCTTTGAATTAATAATATTATTTTATGAGTTTATCATCAACAAGTATCCGAAGACCTGTACTTGCGATTGTAATGTCAATCGTGATTGTCGTGTTTGGTGTAATTGGGTACACATATCTTGGAGTGAGAGAATTTCCTTCAGTTGACCCTCCGGTGATTACTGTTTCAACCAATTATGTTGGTGCAAATGCTGATGTAATTGAAAGTCAGATAACAGAACCTCTTGAGGAATCAATAAACGGAATAGCAGGAATTAAAAGTTTAACTTCGGTAAGCAGAGATGGAAGAAGTACAATAACTGTTGAATTTGATATTGATGTTGATCTGGAAGCCGCAACTAATGATGTGAGAGACAGAGTATCACAGGCTTTAAGATTCTTACCGCCGGATGTTGATATACCAATCGTTGCAAAAGCAGATGCAGATGCAACACCGATTGTGTTTCTGGGAATTCAAAGTAATACCAGGAATTTACTGCAGCTTTCTGAAATGGCAAATAATGTTTTTAAGGAAAGAATGCAGACAATCCCAGGGGTCAGCAGTGTTCAGATCTGGGGAGAGAAAAAATATTCAATGCGTCTCTGGCTTGACCCAAATAAACTTGCTGCATTCAGCCTTTCAGCAGTTGATGTTCGCAATGCTTTGAATCGTGAAAATATTGAATTGCCTTCAGGAAGAATTGAAGGCGATAACACAGAACTTTCTATCAGAACGGTTGGAAGATTATCAACCGAGGAAGAGTTCAACGATCTTATCATTAAAGAAGATGCCGGTGGAATTGTAAGATTGAGAGATCTTGGTTATGCAGAACTTGGTGCAGAAAATGAGAGATCAATCTTAAAATGGAATGGAATTCCGATGGTTGGTGTTGTTCTTATTGCACAAGCCGGTGCTAATAATATTGCAATCGCAGATGAATTTTATAAACGGCTTGAAATTCTTAAGAAAACTCTCCCTGCTGATATATCTACTGTAATCGGTTTTGATGTTACAACTTTTATAAGGGAATCCATCACTGAGGTTGAACAAACAATTATCGTTGCGTTCGCGCTCGTTGTATTAATAATCTTTCTGTTTCTGAGAGACTGGCGATCTACTATTATTCCTGTAATTGCAATTCCAATTTCGCTTATCGGAGCTTTCTTTGTAATGTATATTGCTGATTTCACGATCAACGTTTTAACATTGCTTGGAATAGTGCTCGCAATCGGAATCGTGGTTGATGATGCAATTATCGTTCTTGAAAATATTTATGTAAAAATTGAAAATAAAATGGAACCTATTGAAGCGGCGAAAAAAGGTGCTTCGGAAATTTTCTTTGCTGTTGTTTCAACAACAGTTGCACTTGCTTCAGTATTCATGCCTGTAATTTTTCTTCAGGGGTTAACAGGAAGATTGTTCAGAGAATTCGGTATTGTGATTGCAGGAAGTGTAATCATTTCCGCTTTCGTGGCGTTGACACTTACACCAATGCTTAGCTCAAGAATATTAAAACATAGGGAAACTCATAACTGGTTCTACAATATTACCGAACCGTTCTTTGTAAAACTGAATGCAGTTTACAAACATCATCTGACAAGTTTTATGCAGCACAGATGGCTAACACTTCCCGGTATTGGTGTTACCCTTATATTAATTTGGATTTTATTCGCGAACATTCCTTCTGAATTAGCACCAATTGAAGACAGAAGTCGTCTAAATGTTAATGCAGTTGCACAAGAAGGAGCTACATTCGAATATATGGATCATTATATGGATCAACTCATCCAGATAATGAAAGATAACATAACTGAAGCTGAGGGAATTTTTTCGGTCACATCACCGGGTTTTGGTGCATCAAGCTCAGTTAATTCAGGATTTGCCGGCGCAATTTTAGTTGAGCCTGATAAAAGAAAAAGAACTCAAATGCAAATTGCGGATGACATTACTCCTGTTGTTAATAAACTAACAGGCGCAAGAACATTCGTAACACAGCAGCAGACAATCGGAGGAAGAAGAGGTGGATTACCGGTCCAATTTGTAATTCAGGCACCAAACTTTGATAAGCTTGAAGAATTTCTTCCAAAATTTTTAGATGAAACAAGGAACTATCCTATCTTCACTGTAGTTGATGCAAATTTGAAATTCAATAAACCTGAATTGAAACTTAGTATTGACAGACAGAAAGCCAGAGCACTCGGTGTGTCAACGGCTGATATTGCTCAAACAATTCAGGCAGCGTTCAGTGGTCAGAGATTTGGTTTCTTTATTAAAGACGGAAAACAATATCAGGTAATTGGTCAGTTTTCAAGAGAGAACAGGGATGCACCGATCGATCTGAAATCAACTTATGTGAAAAATAACAAAGGCGAATTAATACAACTTGATAACGTTGTATTCACGGAAGAACAAAGTGCCCCTCCTCAGCTTTACAGATTCAATAGATATGTTTCAGCAACAGTTTCTGCCGGATTAGCTCCGGGTAAAACTCTCGGTGAAGGGATAGAAACAATGTATGAAATTGCTGATAAAGTTCTGGATGAATCATTCGCAACATCACTTGATGGTCCTTCAAAAGATTTCCAGGAAAGTTCATCGAGTTTATTGTTTGCATTTATTCTTGCACTCGGATTAATCTATCTTGTTCTCGCTGCTCAGTTTGAAAGTTTCAGAGATCCGTTTATAATTTTATTTACAGTGCCGCTTGCTCTGGCTGGTGCGTTAATTTCTCTTTGGTATTTTGACCAGACGATGAACATATTTAGTGAGATAGGAATTATTATGTTGATTGGACTTGTAACTAAGAACGGAATTTTAATTGTTGAATTTGCAAATCAAAGAAAAGCTGCAGGAATTGAAAAAACTGAAGCAGTTATCAGTGCAGCAATTTCAAGATTAAGACCAATCTTGATGACAAGCTTGTCAACCATACTTGGAATATTACCAATTGCACTGGCTCTCGGTGCCGGTTCTGAAAGCAGAGTTTCGATGGGTATTGCCGTTGTTGGCGGATTGATTTTCTCCACATTTCTCACTTTGTTTATTGTACCTGCAATGTATTCATATTTATCAAGGAAAACTGCATCAGTAAGTAATGTTACTGAAACGGAGATTTTGCAAGCTTCAGTTCAAAAATCTTAACTCAAAAAGTATTAAATTTCAAAAAATTAAAAAGAAATTTATATGCCCATCTGCATTTTTGAGGACGAACAATATCTCGATTTCGAACCGCTGATCTACTCAAGACCGGTTTATGATTTAATCTGCGGAATGACAACTCTCAAAGAGAAAATTATACGAGCATTCCCTAAAGAAAAAATTACTCTCAAATGCCGGCACTATCTTGAGCCATTCATAAAAACTGAAAATCCAAAATGCAAAGTAAATCAATTTGATAACGATGATTATTTATTCATCAACGGAAGAATTGTTGCTCCTTCAAATCTGAAAAATATTTTATTTGTAAAACCCGGGGAAGAAAAAGTTTTTGTTTCTGGTGGTGTTATTATTGCGGCAAAAGTATCTGCTAAAAGGATTAAAGAATTTTCTCTCGACAAAGTTGAATTCATCAATACACAACTAATCAGTAATTTTCCATCAGTTGTAGTTGATATCCCGGTTGCAAATTATTTGTGGGATCTTATTTATCTGAACGGAGAAGAAATTCAGAATGATTTCAAGATTTACACAAAAAGAAAATCCTCAGCAAAGAAAAAGTATCCCGGAGTAAATTTTGTAAATAAGAAAAATATTTTCATCAGTAAAGATGTTGAAATAAAGCCTGGCGTTGTGCTCGACGCATCAACGGGACCGATATTTATTGAAAAGAATGTAACAATATTTCCGAACGCAGTTATTCAGGGACCTTTTTACGTGGGCGAATCTTCAAGAATAAAAAGCTGTGCAACAATTTATCCGAATGTAAGTATTGGAAAAGTCTGCAAGATTGGTGGTGAAGTTGAGGATACTATCATTCAACCTTACACAAATAAACAGCATTCAGGTTTTCTTGGTCATTCATATCTTGGAAGCTGGATAAATCTTGGTGCTGATACAAACAACAGCGATCTTCAAAATAATTACGGACCGATCACAGTTCAGGTAAATAGCAAACGAATAAATTCAGGGAAACAATTTGTTGGATTGATGATGGGAGATCATTCAAAGACAGCAATTAACACTATGTTCAATACAGGAACAGTTGTCGGATTTTCAAGCAACGTTTTTGGTGCTGGTTTTCCTCCAAAATATTTTCCATCTTTTGGATGGGGTGGAAATGAATCTATGCAGGAATACAAACTTGCGAAAGCTATTGAAACAGCAAAAGCGGTTTTTATAAGAAGAAATAAAAGTTTTACAATTGAAGATGAAATGCTTTTTAGAACAATATTTAACCTAACAAAAGAAGACAGAACGAAAAGAGGATATTAGTGGATCAGGAAACGAATAATTCAGAAATAAAAATTGAAACGCACTCAATAACAGATTTATATCAGGGAGTTCGCGGATTAGCAATCAAAATTTTAAATAGAATTGACAGGACGGATGCTTATCTGGAAAGACTTCTCGACAACGAGATGAAAAGCACGGATATGAGCGGACCGGATAAAGCCTTGCTCTACGAAATTGTTCATGGTGTTGTCAGATGGCAGGGCAGACTTGATTGGATTTTAAATGGCTTTTATAAAGGAACATTTTCAAAAGCAATCCCAAATTTGAAAAATGCTCTTCGTGTTGCTCTTTACCAGATATTATTTTTAGATAGAGTACCGGATTACGCTGCTGTAAATGAAGTTGTTGAGTTCGTAAAAAAACTTCAGGGACAGAAACCTGCTGATCTTGTAAACGCAGTCCTCAGAAATATTATCAGAAGCAAAAACACAATAAGATATCCTGATCCGGAAGAAGACCTCGTTGGTTATCTTGCTGCATACTATTCGCATCCATCCTGGATGGTCAAAAGATACGTGGCAAGATTCGGCAGGGAAGAAACAGAAAAACTGTTAGCTGCTAATAATGAAAAACCATATTTAACTTTAAGAATCAATGCTTTAAAAACAAAACCCGAAGAATTTAAAACACTTCTTGAAAAAGTGAACTTAAAATATCATCAGGGAAATTATTTGCCTGAGTTTTTCAAGCTGCATAATCTTACAAACATAACTGCCTGGGAATACTATATAAAAGGATATTTTAATATTCAGGATGAGAGTGCGGGATTAGCGTGCAGGCTTCTTGATGTTAACGAAGGTCAACGTGTTCTTGATATGTGTGCGGCACCTGGCGGTAAAACTGCATACATATCTGCATTGATGCACTCAAGAGGTGAAGTTGTTGCAATTGACAGGTTTGAAAGCCGGTTGAAACTGCTGCAAAAAAATATGACAAGGTTAAGTGTTGATTGTGTCAGAATTATTGAAGTTGATGCTCTGGAGTATAAAAGTCTGCCGTTCGACAGAGTGCTTGTTGATGCACCTTGTTCCGGCAGCGGAACTTTTTCTAAAAAACCAGATATCAAATGGAAGAAGAATTTGTTTGATATACGTGATCTGAATGTTTTGCAGTCAAAACTCCTTGCAAAAGCTACATCCTTAGTGAAAGTTAATGGGGTAATAGTTTATAGTACATGCTCGATTGAACCTGAAGAAAATTTTGAAATCGTAAAAAAGTTTCTGAATGAAAATCCAAATTTCAAATTTGAAAGTGCGCGGGGAAAAGTACCTGATGAAGTAATCGACGAGAATGGCTGCATCCAAACTTTGCCTCATATTCATAAAACAGATGGAGCCTTTGCAGCAAGGTTTGTAAGGATTTCATGAAATTATAATTAGTTATTTAAATGCTTGATAGATTTGCAGAACAATTAAAAAAGGCGCGGCTGAAAAAAGGACTTTCTCTTCAGCAAATAGCTGCTAAAACCAGGATAGATATAAAGTTTCTTGAAGCAATAGATAACGGGAATTTTGGTTTTTTACCCGACTTATATGTAAAAGCATTCATTAAACAATTTGCTAAGTCAGTGGATCTTGATGAGAATGAAACGATCAAGAAATATGAAGATGCACTTGCAGGCAAAATTATTGACGATGACGAACCTAAATCTCTCCTTGAACAAAAAATAGAAATAAACAGACCTGAGCCCAAAACTGCTGACGAAAAGCCAACAATCGTTTTTAATAGTGCGCCTCCGGAAAATAAACCATCATTAAAACCAGATGATCTTAATAAAAAACTCAGAATATTAATTTATATCTCAGGAGCAGTATTTGTTGGCGTCATCATTTACTTTGCGTTGGTGAATCGAACATCCACGATAATTGTTGAAGAAGCACCATATGAAAAGATTCTTGAAGAAACCAGAAACCGTTACGAGACAAAAGAGGAAAAGATTGATTCAGAATTTGTTCCTTTAAGTACGGATAGTCTTGTTTTGCAATTTGTTAATACTGATTCTGTGGACTCTGCCTGGGTCATGGTTATTCATGATGATTTGACAAAAGAAGATTTCCTGCTTTATCCTGGAAACTCAAAAACAGTTCGTGCAAGGGAGAATCTGAAATTTACTTTGGGTAACTCTGGTGTGATTTTTCTTAAATTGGATAATCAGCAGTTGAATTTTGAAGGCAGAAAAGGATCGGTAAGACATTACGAAGTGACGAGGAAAGGTATTCAAAGATTAAATTCACCCCCCGTAATTAAGGTTGAGCAAAATGTCAACCTCAATTGAAAAAAGAATCGAAGCACTCCGTGAAGTGATCAGGAAACATGATCATAACTACTACATTCTTGCTCAGCCAACTATCTCAGATTTCGAATATGACAAACTCATCAAAGAGCTAGAAATTCTGGAGAAACAACATCCGGAATTAATTACTACTGATTCGCCAACTCAACGGGTAAGCAGTGATCTTACCAAAGAATTCAAACCAGTTGAACATAAAATTCCAATGCTTAGTCTTTCAAACACTTACTCAGAGGAAGAATTATATGATTTTGACAGAAGAGTAAGAGAATCGTTTACTGCCGGAGAAAAGGTAGAATACATTGTAGAGCTGAAAATAGACGGTGCTTCTGTAAGCATAAATTATGTAAATGGAAAGTTGCAAACTGCTTCTACACGCGGCGATGGTACTGTTGGTGAGGAAATCACAGCTAATGTTCGCACAATAAAAGCAGTTCCTTTGAAAATTAAAAAAGACAGTTCAATCCCGTTCAAACTTAATGACTTCGAAGTACGTGGTGAAATATTTATGAAGATCGAAGAATTTGAAAAGTTGAATAAAGAACGGGAACAGAAAGGTGAAAAAACTTTTGCGAATCCACGAAATTCCACAGCGGGCACTTTAAAATTACAGGATCCCAAAATAGTTGCACAAAGACCTTTAAATATTTTTACTTATAGTTTGATCAGTCTTGAGGAAGAATTCAAATCACAAGGAGAAAACCTTTCGATACTAAAAAAACTTGGTTTTAAAGTGAATGAACATTACAAGAAGTGTAAAAATATCGAGGAAGTTATTAAAGTTTGTGAAGAATTTGAACTTCTGCGGGAAGATTTGAAATATGAAATTGATGGTGCAGTAATAAAGGTTGATTCAGTCAAACAGCAGAACGAATTAGGAAACATAGCCAAAGTTCCACGATGGGCTGTTGCTTTTAAGTTTAAATCGAAACAGGCAGTAACAAAAATAAAAGATATTGTCTGGCAGGTTGGTCGAACAGGTGCAGTAACTCCGGTTGCAGAACTTGAACCGAAATTTCTTGCAGGCTCAACTATAAGCCGTGCAACTCTTCACAATTTTGATGAGATAATAAGAAAAGATATTCGTGTTGGAGATATTGTTGTAATTGAAAAAGGTGGAGATGTAATTCCGAAAGTAGTTCAGGTAGATTTGAGTAAAAGAAAGTCAGGAACCAAAAAAACCAAACCACCAGAAAAATGTCCTGCCTGTGGCTCCAGATTATTCAAGCCTGAAGGTGAAGTCGCATTCTATTGTGAAAACACAGAGTGTCCTGATCAGGTTAAAGGAAGATTGGAACATTTTGCATCTCGTGGTGCTATGGATATCGAGGGTTTGGGAGAATCACTAATCGATTTGTTTGTTGAAAAAGGATTCTTAAAGACATATAGTGACATCTACAAACTGAAAAACTTTAAAAATGACTTGATAGCCATTGATCGGCTTGGAGAAAAAAGTGTTTCAAACCTTCTGGAAGCAATTGAAAAAAGTAAAGAAAAACCATTTGATAAAGTACTATTTGCATTAGGAATTCGTTACGTTGGTTCTGGAGCTGCTAAAAAACTGGTCTCCCATTTTAAATCACTTGATGAATTAATGTCAGCAAATGAAGTAGAAATAACAAGTGTTCACGAAATAGGTGAAAGTATTAGCAAAAGCATACGTAAGTTTTTTAGTGATAATCATAACAAAAAAATTATTGAGGAATTGAAAAAGGCTGGCTTAAAGTTTACATTTACTGATGCTAAAACTACTTTTGTTGGAGATAACTTCTTTAAGGATAAAAAATTTGTTTTAACGGGCACTTTAACTACTCTCACACGGGAAGCGGCGGAAGAAAAAATATCAAATCTTGGCGGGAGTACGTCTTCGAGTGTTAGTAAAAATACAGATTATGTTTTAGCAGGTGAAAAAGCCGGATCAAAACTGGAGAAAGCAAAATCATTGGGTATTAAAATTATAAATGAATTTGAATTTATAGAAAAAGTAAGCGAAGCAGAATTGAAATGATTGCAGCATTAAAAGAACAGGCAGCGAGATTTGTAGTTCGGAAAAAAACTCCGGTTGTTGAATTTAGTCAACGGAATTTTGCTTCTATTTTATCTAGGACCTATTCCTTCCTGGTAATGATGCCAGCAAAAGAGAGTGACTTCAGATTTGTTTTTCCGATTCTTGAATATCTTAGAGAACAACGAAAAAATATTGTTGTGATGACTTATGATTACAGAGTTAGTTTGCTTCAGCCGTATTTTAAAACAAATGCAGTTGAACATGGTGTAAAGGATGAAACTAAACTAAATCTCCCATCAAAAAAATTACTTGATAAGTTGACGAATATACGTTTTGATGTAATTATAGATGCTAACAGGGAAGAAGTTCTTTTTTATAATTACATTGCCCGATCGCTTAATTCACAGGTAAAAATTGGTTTTTCCAGATCAGACTCGGATAAATATTTTAACTTGCAGGTTGTCAATAAGCAGAATGATCCGGAAACATCATACAAAAATCTCATCGATTGTTTAAAAATGTTTCAAGGACATTGAGATGAATTTTGAAGTAAAAAAAGAAACAGGGATAACAATTTTTAAATTGAACGAAGCAAGACTCGATACGAACATATCAGGTTTGCTCAAAGGTGAGTTTACTATGCTCTTAAAGGTTGAAGGTGCAAAAAAATTTATTCTTGATTTATCTTCCGTTGAAAGCTGCGACAGCTCAGGTCTCAGTGCTATTCTTGTTGCTAATAGAATTCTCAATTCTACAAATGGGCAAATGCGAATTGCGTCACCATCAGAAAAAGTGTATGCACTTATTAAAATTACTCAGTTAGACAGGGTGCTTCCGGTTTGTCAGACAGTTGATGAAGCGTTTCAGGATTTAAAAAAAGTAGATTAAATACAATTAATTTTTACGAATCTTCTTTCTTACACAATTCATTTACATAATAAAAAGCACCAAGGTAACCCAAATCAAGAGCCTTTTTCAAATCTGCGCACCCACCATCAACATCGTTCATTTTGTGTTTTAAAAGTCCTCTTTCAAGGTATGCAACTTCATACTTTGGATTAATTTCTATTGCCTTCGAAAGGTAATTGATTGCTTCTGAAGTATTTTCCTTTTGTTTCAAACAGAGTGCAAGATCAAAATAAGCTTCCGGAGAATCGCTAACAGAATTTATATAACTTTTGAGATTAAGAATCGCATTATCCATATCGTCGAGAAAAAAGTAGGACAATCCTTTGTAATAGAATGCATTTGGTTCTTTCATTTTTAAGTTTATACATTCTGTAAAATCACTAAGTGCACTCTCGTGATTTTTTAGTTGAAACTTTGTTAGCCCACGGCAGTAAAATCCGGTAATTTCGTGCGGATTAGTCTCAATAGCAAGACTGAATTCTTCTAAAGCTTTCTTGTAATCCAGATTATTAAAATTTTCTACGCCGTTCCTTATTGAATTCTGCACTTTCAAGTTATTAAAATCAATATATGAAGCATACCTGTTTATTTCAGCATTAATATCTTTTGATGGAAAAATAAGTTCTTCCTTTGGAAAGAGATCCTCTGATTTCTGAACTTCTACAGGAATTTCCTTTTCAGGAACTTTTTTATCCACTGCCTGTTCTTCATTAACCTGCTTTTCAAGTATTTTTTCAAGTTCGGTTTTTTCGCGCAAAGATAATTTTGCCTCGAATTCTTTATTTCCTCTTTTAAAGAAAAGTATTAATCCATAAACAATTATGAGTAACGCTATTGCGCCAATCAGATACAGCATACTAAGTTTACCATTATTGATCTATTCCTTGAACTATTTGTATTTAGTATAAAATATTCTACAACAAATTTAGACAAAAATCCATATTTTTTCATTAAAGAATAGTTAAAAGTTCTGATAATCTCAGCGTGCTTTAATAAACATAGCGCAATAAGGGTTGATTATCTCTAACTATAAGTAATAGTGGTATTTTGAAGAGTAATTCGAATTTTATTTGAGAGAAAAATTTTCCTGGTCGTTTATTACAGACGCTATTGAAAAAGGGTTCGGTTATTGTTGAAAGAAATTGACATTACATCTCTGAAAAATTTAAAGCTTATCGTATCAGACATTGACGGAACTCTTTTGAACGATAATGGGGAAATAGGATCTGAAAGTAAAAAATTAATCCGGGAGCTGATGAAGGAAAATGTAATTATCTCACTGGCAACAGGCAGACTTCATTCTGCAACGATAGAGATTGCAAAACAACTTTCGCTGAACGGATATATTATATCACTTGATGGTGCTCTGATAAAAAGTTATGTCAGTGATAAAAGAATATTTGAATCATTCCTTAAAGAACGACACTTACAAAAAGCCATCAAGCTATCGGAAGAATTGCTTATTAATATTGCACTTTGTCATGGAGACACTATTTATTATACGGAAAATAATTCTATATTACCTTCACTGCTCAGCAAGTATGGTGCAATCTACACGAAAGTAGGTTCTTATTCAGATTACATTGCAGATACGCTTGAAATTGTCTGTTCAAGCGATATAAAAAATTCAATTAAAAGAATGGAAGATAAATTCAGATTTCCGAATACAATTGGCTGCAGCACTTCATATTTTCGAAGTAAGAAAAATGAAAATATTTTTTATCTTGAGATCAGGAAAGCAGGCTGTTCAAAAGGAAAAGCGTTTCGCAGATTGTTGAGGCATTTATCGCTGAAGCATCAACAGGCAGCAGTTTTAGGTGATTGGTACAATGATCTGCCGATGTTTCAAACAAATGGAATTAAAGCAGCAGTTGCAAATGCAATCCCTGAATTAATTAGTGCTGCAGATTTCATAACAACCAGGTCAAATAATGATGATGGAACTGCTGAGTTTTTTGAGATGGTTTTAAAATCGAAGAGAGATAAAAATGGATAATCCCGGAAATAAAAAAAGTGGAAAAGGGTTATTCACAAAATTCTTATTGGGTTTTGTAACAATAATTTTAATCGTAATTATGTTTCCCAAAGGTGAGTCTATCGAATTTGAAGTCTCCGAAGGTGCTATCTGGTTGTATGATGATCTGATTGCACCATTCAGCTTTCCGATAAAAAAAAGTGATGAAGTTTATAGCAAAGAAGTCAATGCTGCAAAAAGAAGTGTTTATCCGGTGTTCCTGGATGAAAGCACAAACAAACAAAAAAGTATAGAAACGTTAAAGAATTACAATGCTTATTTGATAAAAGCAATAGATGAAAGCATAGAAACCAAATCAACAGTTGTTACAAATCCAACGTTCCTCAGCACCCCTTCATTTTTAATTCTTCAAAATCTGAGAATAAAAGAAAGAAATCTGATCCGGTCAGGTAATCAATTGAAAAATTTTTTTAATGCTGCTGTTGACGCACTCTCTTCGATCTATGTAACAGGAGTACTTAGCATAGATACAGGCACTCAATTAAGAGACAGCATTGCTCTGAGAAAGGGAAACTTTGATACGATTGAACCTATCAGCGAATATTTATTTCTTGATCAGGTAAAGAAAGAAATCGCTGAGAGAGTTGAAAGAACAGAATTTACTGAAGAAATAAAAACCGCGTTGCTGGAATACACAACACACTTTCTGCTGCCGACCATCGTGTTCAGCAGCGAGCTGACCGATGAGGAAACAACCCAGGCTCAAAACAACGTTTCCCGGTATTCCGGAATTGTGAATGAAAATGAAAGAATAATAGCAAAGCATGATCGTATTACAAAAGACATTAAACTAAAAATTGAATCTTATAAAGAAGCCAAGGGTGATCTGATTGGTCAGGGTGCGTCGATACTCCAGTCAGTTGGAAAATTTTTTCATATTGGATTAATTCTATCGCTGCTAGTTACCTATTTGTATCTGTTCAGGAAGAAAATATTTTATGATAATCAAAAGCTGCTGATGTTTGTCATAATAATTCTATTTGTTTCGTTCGTTACATTCCTTATCAACCAGGTAAAAGTTCAGGCACCACTTCAATATATGATTTTTATCCCGGCTGCTTCGATGCTGCTTACAATTATGTTTGATTCAAGAATCGGGTTTTATTCCACTGTAATTATGACTTTAATAACGGGTGCTTTAAGGGGAAATGATTATACTTTTATGACTATGAATCTGATAGCAGGCGGTATAGCAGTTTATTCGGTTCGTGATATTAAAAACCGATCACAAATATTCAGATCGTTTCTTTTCATTTTACTTGGATACATACTTTCAATCTTTGCATTCGGGTTTGAGAGGTTTGCTACTGTAGATAATATGCTTATTGAATCAGCGTTTGCTGCTACAAATGCTTTGATTAGTCCTGTTCTCACTTATGGTTTATTAATTTTCTTTGAAAGATTTTTCAAAATAACAACAGACCTTACATTGCTCGAGTTATCGAATTTTGACAGACCATTATTAAAAGAACTTGCCCGAAAGGCACCCGGAACTTTCAATCATTCTATGACGATGGGAACCCTGGCAGAAGCTGCTGCAGAAAAAATCGGGGCAAACCCATTACTTGCAAGAATTGGTGCGTACTATCATGATGTAGGAAAAACAATTTCACCTCAGAATTTTGTGGAGAACCAATTGAATAACCAGAACGTTCATGAAAATCTGACACCCGAAGAAAGTGTAAGTATGATAGTTCAACACGTTAATGAAGGAATTGAACTTGCAAAAGAGAATAAACTTCCAAAGGAGATAATTGATTTTATCCCGATGCACCACGGGCGGATGGTTATGAGTTATTTCTATGAACGCGCTAAAAAGATTTATGGTGAGGAAAAAGTAAAAGTTGATGACTTCCGATATCCAGGTCCGAAACCGAACACAAAAGAAACCGCTATTGTTATGCTTGCAGACGGATGTGAATCCGCTGTCAGGTCAATCGAGATTCCGGATCCAACAAAAGTCGAGAATGTTATTGATAGTATATTTAAATCGAGGATTGATGATAGGCAGCTTGAAGAATCTCCTGTCAATTTCAGAGATATAAAAATTATGAAAGAAGAATTCCTTAATATACTTCTCGGACAGCATCACCGGAGAATAAAATACCCGAAGCAGGAAGAAGCAGAAAAAGGAATTCAAACTGAAAACAAATAATGGATGTTTTTTTAAGAGAATACCTGGCATCACTGAAACTAGAAAGAAATCTTTCCGAAAATACAATCGCATCCTATAAAAATGACCTCACGTCGTTACTGAACTTTTTGAATGATTCAGGAGTTGATGATCCTTCGCAGATAAATTCAAAAATGCTGAATGACTTTTTTATTTTATTGACTAAACTCGGATTGAGCAGCAGGTCATCTGCAAGATATTATTCATCGTTGAAAGGTTTCTTCGGCTATCTAATTGCAAGCAGTTACATTGAAGCAAATCCGATGGAAAAAATATCTGCACCGAAAGTAAGTAAAGGATTACCGAACGTTCTAAACATCAATGAAATTGAAGCGATACTTTCCCAGCCGGATACGAGTAAAAAACTTGGTATGCGAGATAAAGCGCTTCTTGAAACATTTTATGCCTGCGGACTTCGTGTTTCCGAGCTTATCAATCTTAAAATATCTGATCTGTTTTTAAGCGAAGAGATGATAAGAGTTTTTGGTAAAGGCTCGAAGGAAAGGTTTGTACCGATTGGTTCTTCTGCTATTAACTGGATTACCGAATATCTGAAAAACAGCAGACCATTGCTTGAGAAGAAAGCAAAAAGCCAGCACGTTTTATTTTTGAACAGCAGGGGAACGAAACTATCACGAATGGGAGTCTGGAAAATTGTTGACAGCAATGCAAAGTTAGCGGGAATAAAAAAAGAAGTTCATCCGCATACGTTCAGACATTCATTTGCAACTCACTTGCTTGAAGGTGGTGCTGATCTGCGTGCTGTTCAGGAAATGCTTGGTCACGTTGATATTTCCACAACGCAGATTTACACTCATATTGACAGAGATTATATAAAACAGGTTCACAAAGATTATCATCCGAGGGGATAACTTTTTAAATGAAATATATAATTAAAATATCATTAACAGTTCTTTTACTTATTCTTATTACTTCCTGTAAAGACGCAGGCAAAACGGAACAGCAAACCGGCACAACTGGAATTTCAGATACTTTAACTTCTTGCAGCGGGAAGAGTTTTCTTTTTCTTACCGAATGGTTCGATAAAGTTGGCGTTAATCAATATGATTTGAGAAAGAAAAAATACAAACCTGTTTGGTGGCATCCTCGTGAAAATGTTGTTATGCTGATTTATAAACCCGGGAATTTCGCGGCATATTTTCTTACTGCAGATAAAATTATAAATACTGAAAATATTCCTTCGTTCAGCGGATTAAAGCTGTTTATAATTTCAAACGATCTTTCCGAGATAAAACAAATTGATGATATCGGAGATGGCGTTCAGTTCACAGCACGATGGAATGATGATGAAAACCTGGAGTTAATATTTACTGCTGTGGATAAAACAATCGCAAATTATGTTAATCAATACACAAAAGTTTTTGACCATTACGGCAAGCTGGTTGACAGTGAGATCAGGACAATTGACATTCTTAAAAACGGTTTCCCTCAAATATTACCACCAGGAAATTCAAGTTTATCTCCGTCCGGGAAATTTGGAGTTTCATTCAAACAAGACACTGTATTTTTAAAAAAAGCGGACAGCGATTCACTTGAATTTATCTCAGTGATGAAGCACAAACTGAATAAACTCAACTGGAGTGATGATGAAAAGTATTTATTCATCTCAACACTTGATCTGCAAAATGAAACGGTTAAAACTAAAAATCCCGAAACCTCAGAATTATTTATCTACTCGATGGAAGCAGATTCATTAATTGGTGTATTCAGCGGGGCAGGGCTTAAGAACTTTATCTGCCTGAATGATTTGCTGATCTTTGATGATGGGTTTGATAACAGTTCTGTGATAAACATTTTCAATCTGGATAAAAATAAAGTTATAGATATTATTAAACCCAGACAGGGATGCGGTCTTGTAACGATGCCACTACTGGCAGATAAATAACTACTTTTGAAAGTTTAATATTTTTTTAAGTCTCTTCGTGAGTGGGTAAAGAAAAACCAGGATTCTCCGGATCCAATCAGGACGCTGCTGATCGAGCTTTGCATCAAATTCCCAGTTAGCCATTTCAATTCGGGTTTTCATTACTTCAGGATGAGTACCTTTAAACTTTATCAGATTTCCGAGGTCATCAAATTTAAGCGAAGTAAGTGGAGATTGGTTTATTTCTTCGTCTGTGTGATAAAGTTTGTGAAAGTCTTTTCTTTTCATCATCATTGTATCCGGTGGTCTGACCCAACCGTAATGATATATTTCAGCATCTATGTCAACAGAATTTATTGATGAGCCGTCTTTATGTTTAAAGTTCGTTGCATCGCCCCACGACACAATATCTTTGTTAAGTTTGATGACCCGGCTTTCTTTGAAATACCAATTTCTGTAGTTATCCTGAACGTAATCATAGCTTCCATAGAAATGTTTGTATCTGAATCGTAATCCTTCAACAATATCGTTACCGGAATATCTCTTCATAGCCCTCATTACAGTATCAAGATACTTTTCGTGGAGAATTTCGTCTGCCTGGATATAAACTCCCCAATTACCAGAACATTCTGTTAAAGCTGCATTTGTTTCAACAGATAATAACCTTCCTCCTTCGCGCAATGTCATATCCCATGTTCTGCTGATTATTTTGATCTTGTTACTATCAATCGATTTTACTGCTTCAAAAGTTTTATCTTCAGAGTCACCGACATTTACAATCAGCTCGTCACACAGCGGAAGAATACTTAGAATAGCTTCACGGAAAGGATAAAAATACTTTATACCATTTCTTATTATTGTGAAACCGCTTACTTTCATTTTTCGTTGAGCTTGAACTGCATATAATAGAGTTTGTGATAGAGACCGTTCCTTAATAAAAGTTCCTCGTGTGCACCCTCCTCAACAATTTCGCCGTCGCTGATCACAATAATTTTATTTGCTTTTTGAATAGTAGATAATCTGTGTGCAATAACGATTGAAGTTCTTCCTTTCATTAATCTTTCAATTGCCTGCTGAACTAACACTTCAGATTCTGTATCAAGAGATGAAGTTGCCTCATCAAGTATTAATATCGGAGGATTTTTTAACAATGCACGCGCAATGGAAAGGCGTTGTCTTTCTCCACCGGATAATTTGGTTCCGCGATCACCAATAACCGTTTCATAACCGTCTTTCAACGGTTGAATAAAATTATCTGCATTAGCAGCTTTTGCAGCTTCAATTATTCGATCCATCGGAACGTCTTGTAATCCATAAGCGATGTTATTTCTTATTGTGTCATTGAATAATATTGTTTCCTGAGTAACAACACCAATAAAAGAGCGAAGCGATTTCATTGAGATATTTCTAATATCTATATCGTCAATCAGTACTTGCCCGCCTGTAACATCATAAAAGCGCGGGATAAGATCAACGAGGCTGGATTTTCCGGCTCCGCTGGGCCCAACTATTGCCAAAACTTCTCCTTTATTTATTTCCACATTGATGTTACTAAGCACTAAATCACTTTTTTCATATTTGAAACTAACGTTCTGAAATTGAATTTTCTTATTAAAAGATTTTAATTCAACAGCATTTGGAGCGTCAACTATTTTTGGAGTTGTATCAAGAATTGAAAAAACTCTCTCTGATGCAGCAATACCTTCCTGTATGCTGTTAAAAACCTGTCCAATCAGTTTTATTGAAGGCATCATCTGGAAAAATATTCCAAGGAATACAAAGAATGCACCCGGAGTCATATCGCTTTTGCCCTGCACAATCTGGCTGCCAATAAAGTAAAGTATTATTGATATAGTTATAACTCCAAGAGTTTCTGTTATTGGAGAAGCAAGAGCTCTTCTTCTTACTAGAGTTGTAAGCAGGTTAAAATATTTTTTTTCTTCTTCACGAAATCTTTCTACTTCATATTGTTCCATCCCAAAGGCTTTTACAATTCTCATCGCACCAAAAGTTTCATCGAGTATCGAAGTGATTTCTGCAATTCTTTCCTGTGATCTGATGCTTTTTCTTTTCAATGAGTCGCTTATTTTAGCAAGTATAAATCCTGTAACAGGAAGTAATGCAAAAATCAGTAATGTCAACTGCCAGTTGAAAATAAAAAGTACAGCAGAAAAAATTATGATGAGCGGAGGATCCCGGAAAATACTATTTATTACCGCTATCATTGAATCTTTTATTATCTGGACGTCATTAATTATTCTTGAAATTAATATCCCCTTTTTCTCTTCCGTGAAATAACCGAGAGATAATTTGTGAAAGTGAGTATATAGCTGGAGCCTGATATCTCTTATTATTCCCTGCTCAACGAAAGACATAAACCATGTCTGCAAATATGAAAAGAGATTTTTAAGCAGGAAGACGAGAATTATCAGGACGCATAAATATGTAACGAGTTCAATTTTTGAGTATGATTGAACAAACTGATTCAATTGATATGAGAGCCACTCCTTGATATTGAAGATACTGAAACTGACTTCGGTACTTAGTTTATCAGGTGATTGATTAAATAACAGATCTATAAACGGCATAACAAGACCGATTGAAGCAAGACTGAAAATAACAAATAGCAGCATGAAAAAATTTGCAGCAGCGAGAGGTTTGATGTACGGCTTAAGATATTTAAAGAATCGCCAGAAAACTTTCATTTGATACAACTAATAATAATCTTGTGTGAAAAGATAGTCACTAAAATTTAATTATTTAATCTTTTTAATTTAGCAGGGTAAATATATTATGATTTAGATACTGGTGACATTAAATTTAAACTATAAATGAGTAAATATCCTGCATCATTATTAAATAATACGCTGTCATTCCAAATACAATTCAGGTGTAACTATTGAACGAAATTCAGGGTAATAAGGATTATAAAATTCTTGATTGGGTAATACTTTCATTATTTGTCATATTCATTTTAAGTCTTAGCAATTCAATTTTTGTCAATCAGGTTGGATATTTCGGAGCACTTCTTTTTATACTGATCAAAGCATTTCTAACAAGAAAAAATCCATTCAGCAAAACAGGACTTGAACTTGCATTTGCATTGTATATGCTTGCTGAAATAATATCACTTATATTATCAGAGTATCAGGCGCAGGCATTTCATTTCTTTACAAAAAGAGCGCTGCTCATTCCTGTTCTTTATACAACGATAGTTGTAACAACAAATTTGAAACGCGGCAAAAACTTTTTTAATCTCTTTCTTGCTGGTTCTTTAATCACCGGAATTGTTTACCTTGTTTTCGCTTTTCAATATTATCTAAACAATCAATATTTAATAACTGAATCCGGTCCGGCATTAATTCAGAACCCGATAACCACGAGCGAAATAATCAGCTTTGCGGTATTATTTCTTTTTGCATTTATAATTAACGAAAAAGCAAGTTGGAAAGTCAAACTGTTATTATATGCTGGTTTTGCCATTTCAGTTTTAACATTGATCGCAACCTTCAAACGAACTGGTTGGATGGGTGTTGCAATTGGAATCGTGCTTATTCTCATTATCAAAAAAAAATGGAAAATCCTTATCCCGATTTTTATTGCCGGAATAGTATTATTCTTAATTGATAAGAACGTCAGCCAGGTAAGTGTTTATAATTTTGAAGGGTCAAGTGCTAAGAAACTTTATTCATTCAAAACTGATGGGAGAGCTTGGTCAGTTGCAAAAGATGACAGCTTATTTATAATTAACGATTATGAAAACGGACTTTTGTTTTATAAAGATTCAGTTCTCGTAAGAAAAATTGCAACTCCCGAACCCGCTACTTCTTTTTTGAAAGTTGATGACAGCATATTCATCGCTCAACTGATTGACACACGATTTTTAATATTCAAAAAAAATAATCAGGAAATCAATCAGATAAATGAAATTTTACCCCCGGGTAATACAAAAGATTTTTTCTTGCTTGATAAATCACTCTATACTTTAGACATTGATAGCGGACTTACATTTTATAATTCGATAACCGAAGCAACTACACCAGTACGTTTTCCTGAGTTAAAAGGCTTTATTAAAATGTTTGTTGACTCCTCATCATTTTTCTTTGCTGGAGATGGACCAGGCGCAGCAGTTTATTCCAGAGAAGGAAATTTTCCTGGTAAATTGATTGCTGAAAAAGACGTTGATAATTTGAGGAGAATTTATTTCTTTGAAGGGAATATGATCGTTGGTAATTCAGAAGGTGTGTGGATGTACAGATTAGAAAATAATCAGATTGTATTAAAAGATCATCCGAAAGAGATTAGTCATGTCAACAGGATTGATAGTGACGGAGATATCCTTGCTGTGCTTACTGGTAATGGAACAATTTATAAACTTAAAGTTAATGAAAATCAGAAATTTGAGATTATAGCAAGTGATCAGGTTTCACCAAAACCAACAAACTTCAATTATTCTGATGGAAATATTTATTGCACATACATAAACCGTGGAAGACTTTTAAGCTTCTTCGATCCGTATCTTCAGCAGAATTTTAATCGTTTAGCACTCTGGCGCGGTGGCTGGGAAATATTTAAAGATTATCCTTTGTTTGGTGTTGGTGACATTGGAATTGAAAAGTATTATGTTCATTACAAACGTCCTTATGACAAAGAAATACACGGACATCTTCACAACAACTATTTTCATTTTCTGGCTACTCTGGGATTGTTCGGGCTCTCAGCTATAATGTATATGTTTATTATGATTATAATTAAAATCAGCCGGATTTATAAATCTACAAAAGGTAAACCGTTTATCGCATCTTACTCACTTGGAGCGTTGGCTGCTTTTGTCAATATCCTTATTGCTGGATTATCTGAACTTAATTTCTGGGACCAGGAAATTGCGACACTGATTTATTTTACAGTCGGATTGAACGTTGCATTATTCATTCGATATAAAGAAGAAACAAATGAGAGTTAAAATTAAGCTCTCATCATTATTTTTGGATAAATATTTAAAATAAAAACAACTTTGACTATTCACTGTATATGCAAAACACCGATAAAAAAGAAATTATAAAACATATAAAAAAATTGTCCTCACCTTTCAATCCAAAAAGCAAAGAACTTGCGATCATTCTTGCAGCCGGTCACGGCAAAAGAATAAAATCTCAGCGATCAAAAATGCTTCACACAATTTGGGGAATTCCAACCGTTGAAAGAGTACACAATGCCTGCACAAAAGCTGTGAAAGGAATAAACTCCGTTGTAGTTGTAGGAATCAAAGCACTTGATGTGTTGAATGTTCTTGGAAAAAAATCAAACACAGCTTATGCTTACCAGGAGGAACAGAACGGAACCGGACACGCAGTTCAGGTTGCTCTGAAAAGTATTAAAAATTTTCCTGATGATGGAATTGTTTACGTGCTTCCAGGTGATATGGGATTGATAGATGTCGAAACACTTCAAAGTTTCAGAAAAAGTTTTGTTGACTCAAAAGCTGATATGATTGTTCTGACAGGACTGTTCAAAGGAGATTCAAAGGAAAATAATTATGGAAGAATAATCCGAGTTAAGTATAAAGACACAAAGGGAAAACGATCCGGAAAAGATCATGGGAAAGTAATTGAGATAATGGAGTACAAAGATATTCTTGCTTTACCTGATGGAAAGTCGTATGTAACAAATTATAAAGGGAAGAAGTATTCTTTTACAAAAAAAGAACTAATTGAAAATAATGAATACAACTCCGGTGTTTTCGCTTTCCGGTTTGGGAAGTTGAAAGAACTTATAAATAAACTCAAGAGTGAAAACGTTCAGAAAGAAATATATCTCACCGATCTCATTTCACTATTCAATGAAAAGAATTATTCTGTTTCTGCTGTAAGCCCCGAAAAAGATTACGTTGTAATGGGCTTTAACAACAAGTCTGTGTTGAAAGAAATGGAAGCTATTGCCCGGAAAAATGTTTATGAAAAGCTGAAAGACATTATTGAAATTGAAGATCCGGATGATTTCTTCATCCACGAAAAAGTAGTTGAAAATATTTTAATGGCAGATAAAAAATATTCTGCACTTGATGTTGTTATCGGAAAAGGAGTTCATATCGGAAAAGATGTTGATCTGAATTTTAATCTTCAGCTTGGAAAGAATGTTTTTGTTGACGGCAAAGTTTTGTTCGGGAAAAATGTTTCAGTAAGCCAGAATGTTCATCTTTCCTGTTACCCGGGACAAACACTTAAAATCGGAAACGATGTGCAAATTCTGTGGGGAGACATTATCAAAGGAAATATTGTTATCGGTGATGGATCAATAATTGAATCCAGCGTTAATTTGACCGGCAGTGATGAATTCCCATTACGAATTGGAAAAAATGTTTTGATAAAAGGAACATCATACATTTTCGGTTCGAAAATAGCTGATAATCTTTTTATCGAGCACACCATACTTGTTAAAAAGAAAGTTCGTGCAGTGAAAGATAAAAAAGGAAAGATACAGCCAGTAAGATATTTTGTGCCGGAGAGTGAAGGGAAGAAAGTGATTCAAGATTTGTAGAATAAAAAAGCTCTTCAACCGAAGAGCTTTTTTGTGTGAAAAAATTTGTGAGCGAGTTATACTTTTTTCTGTAAACTGTTCAGGTGTCTTGTTATCATCGATTTCTTTCTTGAAGCAGTGTTCTTTTTAATAAGACCTTTTGTAGTTCCTTTATCAAGAATGCTTACAGCTTCTTTATAAAGTTTTTCTGCTTCTTCTTTATTTGCAGATGCTAAAACTTTTTTAACGCTTGATTTAATCCTGGATTCTGCTGCTTTGTTAACTACCTGTCGTCTTGCACTTACTCTTATTCTTTTCTCAGCCGATTTATGAGTTGCCATTAAATAAAAATCCTTCTTTTTTAACTAATTATAACTTCTTTTTGTCAAAATTTGAGTGCCAAATATAGGGTATATGGGATTTGAAATCAACCTTTGTGAAGGTAACTTTTGAAGCCAAAATTTATAATACTAGGTTTAAAATAGACAATTAAATCAGGATCGTCATCACGAGCGAAGCGAAGTGATCTCAATATTAACCCATAATTCAAAAGATTGCTTCGTCGTCCGGTAATTCCCGGACTCCTCGCAATGACAACCCCAAGAAATAATGCTAAAAATCAACGAAATATATCATTCAATTCAGGGAGAAAGCACGAGTGTCGGAAAACCTTGCGTATTTGTGCGATTGACTTACTGCAATCTTCGATGTACTTTCTGCGATACTGAATATGCTTTTTACGAAGGAAAAGATTTTTCAGTTCAACAGGTTATAGATGAAGTAGAAAAATATAATTGCAAACTTGTTGAAGTAACCGGCGGTGAGCCACTTGTTCAGATAGACGAATGTCTTGAATTAATGAAAAGACTATGTGATCTCGGATATGAAGTGATGATTGAAACCGGTGGAAGTCTCTCAATAAAAGATATTGATCCTCGTGTAAAAATAATTATGGATTTGAAATGTCCATCAAGTGGTATGGAGAAAAAAAATCTTTATGAAAATCTGCAGTACTTGAAATCTACAGACGAATTAAAGTTTGTAATCGGCAATCGAGAAGATTATGAGTGGACAGTCAACACATTGAAAAAAAATAACCTGAAAGGGAAGTGTGAAATACTTTTCTCTGTTGTATTTGGCAAACTTGAACCGATTGAGTTGGTGAACTGGATTCTGGAAGATAAACTGGAGGTAAGATTTCAACTTCAGATGCATAAATTTATTTGGCACCCGGAAACAAAAGGAGTTTGACCTTTGAATAAGCAAAAGAATAAAACTGTTCATAATAAATCGAAAAAAATTATAGAAAATGAAAAAGAATGGTGGGACGAAATTTCTGAAGCTGAGAAAGCCTCAATTCTCAGAGGAATAGAAGATGTAAAAGCTGGTAGAGTAATACCACATGAAGTTGTTATGAAAAAATACATGGAATGGTTGAATAAGTAAGATGAAAATCGCAAAAGAATTCAGATGGGAAATGGGACACAGACTACCGGATCATTTTGGTCTGTGCAAAAACATTCACGGTCATTCATACAAAATGCTCGTTGAGTTTGATGGTGAACTTAACAAAGATGAAATGATCATTGATTATTACGATGTGGAAAAAATCATCAACCCGATAATTGAAAAACTCGATCATTCTTTTATGGTAAATAAAAACGATAAAGTTGTTCTTGAATTTTTAGAAAAGATGAATTCAAAAAAAGTTGTTGTTGATTTCCAATCAACTGCTGAAAACATCTGTCTTTATCTTTTGAATGAAATTAATAAAACTCAACTACCTGAAAACGTGAATGAAATCAAAGTTCGTGTGTATGAAACATCAGACGATTATGCTGAAGAATCATTGCTATTAAAATGAATAGAAGAAAGAGAAAGAATTCTGATAGGAAAGATTTCAAGATCAATAAATCTCAAATTAAATTTAAACCTTCAAAAGATTTTTCCCGTTTCAAACTATTTATTGAGTATGAAGGAACACGCTATTCCGGCTGGCAGAAACAGGAAAATGCAAAGACAATTCAGGGAACAATTGTAAAAGCATCAAAAGAAGTTTTCGGTGATGATTTTATTGATTTGCAAGGATCTGGAAGAACTGACAGTGGGGTTCATGCGCTTTGCCAGGTTGCTCATCTGGATGTTAAAACAGTTCTCTCTCCGGAAATTATCCGAATAAAATTGAACGATCTTCTTCCATATGATATCAATATTTTAAAGGTAGAAAAATCATCAACCAATTTTCATGCACGACATGATGCAAAGACACGCAGTTACATTTATCAAATTTCAAAAAGAAGAACGGCATTTGGGAAAAATTATGTTTGGTGGGTGAAAGATAAACTCGATTTTAATAAAATGGAATCGGCTTCAAAATTATTCATTGGTATGCACGACTTTTCATCTTTCACTGATGATGACCCGGATGAAAAATCCACAAGAGTTTTAATAGAAAATATTCAGATGAAAGAAGAGAGAGATTTAATTCTGATAAGAATAACCGGTTCGCATTTTATCTGGAAAATGGTTCGAAGAATTGTTGGAGTTCTTGTTGAAGTAGGTAGAGGAAAGAAAAATGAAGGTGATATTTTGAACTATCTGCACAAAAAATCAAATGATGTCGCAAAGTTCACCGCTCCGCCGTCAGGATTATTTTTGGATAGGGTTTTATATGTTGGAGATAAATTTGAAGATGATTTTAATACAATTAATAAAATTTCTTAAGTATTTACTCTTAAGCCTAAATTTGTAACAAATGCTAACAGAACTTGATGTATTAAAAGATGTCACACAAAAGTTTGAAAAGTTGAACTTTCAGTATATGTTAACCGGTTCGCTTGCAATGTCGTATTATGCTCAACCAAGAATGACAAGGGATATCGATTTAGTTGTAAATATTGTTCCGACTATGGTTGAAAATATGGAATCAGTTTTTGCATCAGATTACTATATTTCAGTTGACTCGATACATGATGCAATCCAAAATGAATTCATTTTTAATTTAATACATATTAAAAGTTTAATAAAAATAGATTGCATTGTAAAAAAGAATGATGAATACAGAATATCAGAATTTGAACGCAGGAAGAAAATAAGGTTAACAGATTTTGAAATTTTCATTGTAAGTAAAGAAGACTTGATAATTTCGAAATTGATTTGGTTCAGAGAGAGTGGTTCAGAAATCCAAAAAAAAGATATAAAAAATCTGCTTAATTCTGGTTATGAAAATGATTATTTGTTAAATTGGCTAAGAAAATTAAATCTTAATGAACAATTTCAAGCAGTAACAGATGAATGATACGTCTCCTCGAATAGAAGAAATGATAAACCAGATTTATTTAAAAAAGACTGGTGAAGAGAAAATTCTGATTGCATTAAAAATGTTTGAAACAGCCAGAGACATTGTAATATCTTCTCTGCCTAATGATTTATCCGACAAAGAATTAAAGAAGGAATTGTTTTTAAGATTTTATGGAGATGAATTTGATGATGTTATTCAAGAAAAAATTTATCGAAGGTTATAATCCAGAAGTTAAAATATTATTTAACCATCTTTTCCAATCTTAAAATTTCATCTCGCAGCGAAGCAGCTTTTTCAAACTCAAGATCTTTTGCAGCATTTCTCATTTGTTCCCGTAATTGATCTATCAAATCTTCTTTCTGTTCTTTGTTCATATACTTTAAAACCGGTTCGGCTACTTTTGCGAAACCAAAATCCTCTTTATCATCCCGCTTTCTAACTTCAGCAAGAGACGTTGAAGCGAGAATTTCTTCCATACTTTTATAGATTGTAGCAGGAACGATGTTATGTTCATCATTATATTTTTTCTGGAGTTTTCTTCGTCTGTTGGTTTCAGTAATAGTCTTATGCATTGATTGCGTTATTACGTCAGCATACATAATCACTTTGCCATTTACATTTCGGGCAGTTCTTCCAGCAACCTGCATCAAAGATTTTTCACTTCGAAGAAATCCTTCTTTATCAGCATCGATGATCGCAACAAGTGAAACTTCCGGAAGATCTAACCCTTCTCTCAGAAGATTTACACCAACTAAAACATCAAACTCACCCAAACGTAAATCACGAAGTATTTCTACTCTTTCTAATGAATCAATATCGCTGTGAATGTAACGGACCCGAATTTTTATTTTATCGAGATAATCAGCAAGGTCTTCAGCCATCTTTTTTGTTAGTGTTGTAACCAGAGTTCTTTCCTTTTTATTAACTCTGGTTCTTATTTCATCAATAAGATCATCAATCTGTCCTTTTATCGGACGAACTTCAATTTCGGGATCTAGCAATCCTGTTGGACGAATAATTTGTTCAACAATCACTCCATCGCACATTTGAAGTTCATAATCTCCGGGAGTTGCGCTCACAAAAATTACCTGATTTAACATTTCCATAAATTCTTCGTACTTCATCGGTCTGTTATCAAGTGCAGATGGTAAACGAAAACCGTACTCAACTAACGTACTTTTTCTGCTTCTGTCACCATTATACATTCCACGGATTTGGGGAATTGTTACATGTGATTCATCAATCACCAAAAGAAAATCATCAGGAAAATAATCGAACAAGTTGTAAGGGCGGGAACCAGATGCTCTTCCATCCATATGTCTGGAATAGTTTTCTATACCTGAACAATAGCCAATTTCTTTCATCATCTCAATATCGAACTTTGTTCTTTGTTCGAGTCGTTGTGCTTCAAGATATTTTTCTTCCTTACGGAAAACTTCTAATCTCTCTGCAAGTTCCAGTTCGATATTGTATATTGCTTTCTGCATTTTATTGCGATCAGTGACAAAATATTTAGCAGGATAAATCGGAGCCGATTCAACTTCACGAATAATATTACCAGTTAGTGAATCAATAATTGAAATCCTTTCGATATCATTATCCCAAAGTTCAACTCTGATTGCTTCTTCGTTCTGATAAGCAGGGATTATTTCTATCACATCACCTCTTGCACGAAATGTTCCTCTTCCAAATTCAGAATCGTTTCTTACGAAATGGATATCTATCAACTCTCTTAAAAATTTTTTACGATCAAGTGTATCACCCTTTTTCACAAAAATAATTTGTCTGGCATATTCTTCCGGTGCACCAATTCCATAAATGCAGCTTACGCTTGCAACAACAATTACATCACTTCGTCCTTCGATAAGTGAAGTAGTAGCTTTCAATCGAAGCCGATCAATTTCTTCGTTTATAGAAAAATCTTTTTCAATGTAAAGATCACTTTTAACAACATAAGCTTCGGGTTGATAATAATCGTAATAACTAATGAAGAACTCAACAGCATTTTCAGGAAAAAAAGATTTGAACTCTGAATAAAGCTGTGCTGCTAAAGTTTTATTGTGTGAAATAATTAATGTGGGTCTGTTAACCTGTTGAATAACATTTGAGATTGTAAAAGTCTTTCCGCTTCCTGTTACACCAAGTAAAGTTTGGAATTTGTCACCCTGTTTTAATCCATCAACAAGTTTATCAATAGCTTGAGGCTGATCTCCGGCAGGCTTATAATTTGAAACAAGTTTGAATTTGTTCATATATTATTCGAGCAAAACTTCATGAGCATGAAATCCACTCTGGTTTAAGTGACCTTTTAATATTATTACTTTTGCATTCTTAAATCCTTCGGGTAACATCAATTCACCAGAAACCTGAACAACCTTTCCGTTTCTATCAGCAGTAAAAAAACTAACTGCTCCACCACTTTGTTCTATTCCACGATCGGCTAAAAGTTCAACTCTGATTTCTTTTACCGCGTTGTTATTAGGGTCAAAATCGGAATAGGAACCAAGTTCAACACCTTTATCAAAATAAAATTTGTATATTAAAAATATTGCAGCAATTATCAGAACCGGCAAAATAAGCTTTTGTAAATTTTTCATATCTATTTTTTTAATTGATTAAATTGCGAACAAATTTAAAGAATTTACACTCAACTATTCAATGCAAATGAGGCATGAAATGAATGACAAAAAAATCTGGATAATTATTTCAGCAGTTTCAGGATTTACAGCTGTCGCTCTTGGTGCGTTCGGTGCTCACGGATTGAAATCGACAATATCAGCAGAAATGTTAGAAATATTTAAAACGGGAATTTTTTATCAATTTGTACATACTATTGTATTGTTAATTCTCTCTGTAACAAACTTTATCAAAGGAAAAATCTCATCAATATTATTTTTGCTGGGAATAATTTTATTCTCATTCTCACTATACCTTTATTCAACTTCCGGTATAAAAATTTTTGCAATGATAACCCCGGTTGGTGGAGTTTGTTTCCTGATTGGCTGGCTTGGAATAATAATCGAAGTTGTCAGAAAAAAGCAATGAACTATAAATTACTTAATTGCCTTCAGCTTGAAATAAACTTCTTCGGGCGAAAAAATACCGGCAAAGAATCTTTCATAAATCACTGGTTCTATATTGACAAAAAAATCCATCCACTTTAGAGCAGTAAAGTGTGAAGTGATAAATTTTTTTTCAAGAACCTCAAATTGTGCTTTACCTTCATAGTTAGTGCGATGATTTAGTTTCCATTTTTCATAAAATTTTAATTTACGATTACCAATGTATTCGTAGTTGTCGAATGTTCTTATTGAAAAAGGAATTTTATGATCTGGTTCACCAAAATATTTTGTATTCAGAAAAAATGGTGCATAAACAATCAATAATCCATTTGGTTTGAGTATTCGATAAAGTTCAGTGATTGTATTGTGAAAGCTATTCAGGTGCTCAAGAATGTGAGAAGCATAAATCTCATCGAAATAATTCTCCTCAAAAGGATAAGGGAAAGAATTGATATCGTGAATCTGATTACCACCATAATCAACTATATCAAGATTAATGTAGCCATCTTTAATATCTTTTCCACAGCCAAGATTGAGCTTTTTCATTTCTTTTATTAAATCCATTTATTTGACTGCAAATTTAGGGAGGGAGATTGAGAATCAGTAATAAAAAAAGCCCGATCTAATTTGACCGGGCTAAAATGAAAAGTGATTTACTTAATTCACCAAAGCGGTTTGAACTCCACTTTTGGTGAGAGTAACCTCCTGAATTTTCAGGCGAGCAACGCCTTTCCTTAGAATACCAAGTTCAATCGCAGCACCCTTTGAAAGATCAATATCTCGTCCTTCTATATAAGGTCCACGATCATTTATTCGTATTACTACTGATCTACCATTTTTAGGATTCGTAACCTTCAACAGCGTTCCAAAACGTAAGCTTTTATGTGCAGCTGTGAGTGCCATCTGATCATAAATCTCTCCATTCGCAGTCATTTTACCGTGAAACTTAGGTCCATACCAGGATGCTTTCATAGTTCCACGATCAATATATTCAATTGCTGAAGTATTAATGGTGTTTTCTTTAACAGTTTTAGGAACGAACTCATCCACCAAAATTCGTTCAATTCTTTCTTTATTCTCACTTTTTAACACAGTAAACCCGACTAAACCACCTACTACTAATATAATTAACATGATAACCAGTGATTTCAATATAACCTCAAAATTAGTTTAACATTTATTTGCGAAACAAAATTAATTTGGTCGCCTTTTCTATCCAATGAAATTGTTTGAGTAAATGTAATTTGGACTTAATTATAAAATTATCAACTATAATGGTGCATTAGTCGATTATCTTTGATAACTGCGTCATTTAATGTAAAATACGTCGATTTTTTCTTCTAAATCAGGAATGAGGATTATGTTAAATACTCTTTAGTTTTTTGCAACGGTACTAATTCCTGTTTTCCTGTATAGCATTGGGGTTCGGTTGGGGAAGTCGATCGTTCGAGAATTCTTAATTGATGTAGAAAGAAATTACTATACCATGTTAAAGTTGGCAAAAATCGTTGGTTTTAAGTTGATTCGAATTGTGTTTTGTGAGGAGAATTTGCTGACCAAACCATTTCCCGTCTAGCTCCTTCATTAAATTATTTTTTTTACCTATCACCAACTGACCATAATCTCTACTGAAGAGATTCATAATAACCATAACTCAAGCACTAATAACTATGCTCCAAAAACGATAACGAAGGTTGAACACTTTCTAAGAATAGAGAAGCCAATTATTACAAATGGTATGAGAATGCAACTAATCAGAGTATGTGAGATTAAATAATATCCTTTTAATCATTTAATAACCAGCGGTGGGTGGAACAGTTTTTGTCAAAATGATTGATTGCACAATAAGTAAATAAAGTATCTGGGATTTTCCTGTTTAGATTAATGCTTAAAACTGATGAAATAGAAAAATTGCACATTGCTGTAGTCGGAAGACAGAATGTTGGCAAATCAAAATTAATTAATTGTATTGTTAATCAGGAACTTTGCATCGTCAATGAGTATCCAGGTACTACTACTGACCCTATAAGTAAAGAGGTTGAACTTCTTCCTTATGGACCTGTTTTGATTGTGGATACAGCAGGTATAGAAAGTGAGAAGGATTTTGAAGATAAAATTATAAATAAAACCCTTAAAACTATTTCTAATGCGGATTTTGCAATAGTTGTTCTTGATGCAAGAAGTGAGTTGACCAAAAGTGAAACCAAGCTGATTACATTACTAAGAAAGATAGAAGTTCCGTTTTTAGTTGCAGTGAACAAAATTGAATTTGGAATTAATCAAAATCTGCTGACGGCATTAAGTGCATTGGAAGTTACTCACTTCGAAATTTCCTGTAAAGAAAATGCAGGGATTGAATATTTCAAGAAGAAATTAATTCACCTGTTACCAGACAAGAATAAAAATCAGGAGTTAAAGGATATTGTTTGTGAAAGGGATCTTGTAGTTTTCGTTGTTCCTGATGACTACGAGATGTTGAATGGAAGAGTTATTGAATCATACATAAAAACTATTCGGGAACTCTTACCAAAACAAATTAAGAATATTGTCATTAAAGAAAGCGAGTTACAGTCCAGATTAAAACAACTAAAAAAGCTTCCGGATCTTATTATAACGGATAGCCTCAGTGCTGAAAGAATAGTCCCAATTATCAGCGATAGTGTGAAACTTACAACGTATTCACTATTAGTTGCCAAAAATCGAGGAACACATTCCGAACTAATTAATTGTGTTAAAAAGGTTAGTGATTTGCAAAATGGTGACAGAGTATTAATCTTGGAAGCTTGTGATAGTCATCTGCAGAGATTTGATTTAGGGAAAACAAAAATTACAAGTTTGCTTAATGCGCGTCTGAATAAAAAACTGAAATTCGATTTTTCAAATAATTCAGATTTTCCACAAAACATTTCTGATTACAAACTAATAATTCATTGTGATGGATGTCAGCTCGCAGGAAAATTGTTCCTATCTAAAATACGACAGGCGAAGTTGCTTGATGTTCCTATCACCAGCTACAGTACACTATTGGCTTTTGTTAACAATACACTGCATAGAACATATATCCCATTTAATAATTCTCATACTCAAACCAATAATCAGTAACAGTCAAGCGCTTAATTTTGGTGATTGATATAGCTCACACCTGCTTTCCATCTTTCAAAAATCACTTCTCAAAAAGAAGAAATATTATTTGCTAAATATTATTTATTGATTTGATTTTTTCACTTAGTGCAAGCTTTTTTTTCTTCTGCTGTGGCATCTTAAATGACTACAAATAAGTGAATGTTGAACATATTGTTAAGGAAAAAATGCACAGACAAATTTTTGGAAATTATCAGGTAAATGACAGAAGCAGTTTAATCCCTCTTCTTCAGGATATTCAATCAATTTACGGGTATCTACCCGAAACCGCACTAAGAGATATTTCAGATTTTGTTAAAGTTCCACTTAGCCGGGTTTACGGTGTTGCGACTTTTTATAATCAATTCAGATTAACTCCTCTGGGTGAAAATATAATTCGTGTTTGCAGAGGTACTGCGTGTCATGTAAAAAATTCAGCTAACATTCTTTACGCGCTTGAAACTGAATTGGGAATTAAAGCTGGTCAAACAACTCGTGATAAAAAATTCACACTTGAAGTTGTAAATTGCATCGGAGCGTGTTCAATCGCACCGGTGATTTTAGTGAATGATGATTACCATGGTAGAATTAGTGTGAAGGATATCCCTAAAATTTTGAAAAAATATCAGACAGCGAAGAAAGTGGAAAAAGCAGAGGAGGTAGCACAATGAAAGATTTTAATCAACTCTGTTGCGTAAAATGCTGGCACACAATTGAAAAACCTTGCGAACATTTTATTCAATGCTGCACAGAAGGACCGCTCTGTCATCACGATGATAAATGTGAGCATGAAATAGCTTCACTTCGTAAAAGATTGAAATATGAAGAACACGATCATCCTATAATTATGATTGGAATGGGAACCTGCGGACTTGCTTCAGGTGCTGCCAAAGTTAAAGATACTATCGAAGCTGAACTTAAAAAATTAAACATCGAAGCAACAATTGAAGGAACAGGCTGCATTGGTTTTTGTGCAGTTGAACCAATTGTTGATATAAAACTTCCTGGAAGAGACAGAATTTCTTATCAGGAAATTACAGTTAAAGATGTTCCGAGATTCATTAAAACGACTTTAGTTGACAAAGAAATCTATAAAGAAAAGGTTCTCGGAAGTCACGGAAAATCAAATGGCGTATTAAATTTAAAACAAGTTCCTTTTTTTGAACATCAGCAGAAAATAGTTTTGGCAAACTGCGGAATAGTAAATCCAGCTTCAGTTGATGCATACCTTGCAAATGGTGGATTCAAAGCTTTTGATAAAGTTCTGAGACTAATGAAACCCGAAGAAGTAGTTAAAGAAATAATAGCAAGCGGATTAAGGGGAAGAGGCGGAGCTGGATTTACAACCGGTAAAAAATGGGAGTTAGCTGCAAAACAAAAATCGGAACAAAAATATTTGGTATGCAATGCTGATGAAGGTGACCCGGGTGCATTTATGGATCGTTCACTTCTTGAAAGTGATCCATATCGTGTGATTGAAGGAATAATGATCGCTGCTTATGCAATCGGTGCAACAACAGCTTATATTTATTGCCGTGCTGAGTATCCGCTTGCAATTGAAAGGTTACAGAACTCAATAGCAAAGTGTGAAGAGTACGGAATACTTGGCGACAACATTCTCAACAGCGGATTTTCACTTCACATAAAAATTAAAAAAGGTGCCGGTGCATTTGTCTGCGGTGAAGAAACTGCACTCATTGGTTCAATAGAAGGTAAAAGAGGAATGCCAAAACCTCGTCCACCTTATCCCGCTGTTTCAGGTTTGTTTGGTAAACCGACAATCATCAACAACGTTGAAACTTTTGCAAATGTTCCTCCAATTATTATGATGGGTGCTCAGCAATTTGCTAAAATCGGTACTGCAAAATCGAAAGGCACAAAAGTATTTGCTCTCAGCGGTAATATAAAAAATACTGGTTTGGTTGAAGTTCCAATGGGCACAACTTTACGAGATATTATATTTAAAATCGGCGGCGGAATTCCTGATAAAAAAGAATTTAAAGCTGTTCAAATCGGAGGACCTTCCGGTGGATGTTTACCCGAAAGTGTGATTGATACATCAGTTGATTATGAATCATTAAAAGAAGTTGGTGCAATGATGGGTTCCGGAGGATTTGTTGTGATGGATGAAGATACCTGTATGGTTGATGTTGCAAAATACTTTTTAACATTTATTCAGGAAGAAAGCTGCGGTAAGTGTGTTCCTTGTCGTGAAGGAACAAAAAGAATGTTGGAGATAATTGAACGCATTCCTAAAAGATATGGAAGTGATGGAAACAAACTCGACCAATTGCAGAGATTCAAAGGAATGATTCATTTACAAAGATTAGCAGATGTAATAAAAGATACCTCGCTTTGCGGATTAGGACAATCCGCGCCAAATCCGGTTCTGGCAGGATTGAGATATTTCCGCCACGAATATGAAGATCATTTATACGATAGAAAATGTTCGGCAGGAGTTTGCAAGGAACTGCTGACTTTTTCAATTAACAATGAAGTTTGCAGCGGTTGTGGATTGTGTGTAAAGAAATGTTCGGTTGAAGCAATCGTTGGTGAAAAAGGTCAGGCACATTACATATTGGATAACAAATGTATTAAGTGCGGAATGTGTTATGAGATCTGCCGTTTTGAGGCGATAAATATTAATTAGTGTATCACCCTGAGCTTGTTTCACGCCTTTTGAAAATTTTATGGAGATTCCGAAACAAGCCTGCCTTGCAGTCAAGTAGAATCGGAATGACAAATAGAGTAAATGAATTTTGGAGTTATAAATGATTCAGTTAACAATAAATGGAATAAAAGTAAATGCAGAAGAAGGAATGACAATTCTTGATGCTGCTAAATCTGTTGGAATATCAATACCAACACTTTGTCATCTTAAAAATCTTGATCCAACAGGAGCTTGCAGAATTTGTGCAGTTGAAGTTGAAGGATTCAGAGGTTTAACACCATCGTGTGCTTATCCGGTTTCAGAAGGAATGGTTGTTGAAACAGATTCACCACGGGTTCGAAAGGCAAGAAAAACAATTGTAGAACTTCTTGTAGAAAATCATCCTCAGGATTGTTTGATTTGTGTGCGCAATAAAAACTGCGAGCTTCAGGATTTATCAGAGAGATATGGTGTCCGCGAACATCGATATGTTGGTGAAACAAAATGCCACGCAATAGATATTTCAAGTGCATCAATGGAAAGGGATCCTGCAAAATGTATTCTATGCGGAAGATGTGTTCGTGTTTGCCACGAGATTCAGAAAGTAGGAGCTATTGATTTTACAAAACGCGGATTCACTTCAATAGTTACAACACCATATAACAAAGGGTTGAATATAAGCGATTGTATTTTGTGCGGACAGTGTATTCTTGTTTGTCCTACTGCAGCACTTCGGGAAAAAAGTTCAATCAAAGAAGTTGCAAATGCACTCTATGACAAGAAGAAATACTGTATTGCCCAGGTTGCACCAGCAGTCCGTGCTTCACTCGGTGAAGAATTTGATATGCCACTCGGTACTGATGTTACAGGTTTGCTCGTTACGGGTCTAAGAAGATTGGGATTCAATAAAGTTTTTGACACAAACTTTGCCGCTGATCTTACAATTATGGAAGAAGCAACCGAGTTAATAAACAGAATTCAAAACGGCGGAAGCCTTCCGATGTTTACAAGCTGCTGTCCCGGTTGGATAAAGTATGTTGAAATGAACAGACCGGAAGTTTTAGATCATGTTTCAACTTGCAAGTCACCTCATGAAATGGAAGGTGCAGTTTTAAAATCTTATTATGCGAAGAAAATGGGAATAAATCCCGAAGATATTTATGTTGTTTCAATTATGCCCTGCACAGTAAAAAAATATGAATCGGATCGTCCTGAATTATCAAGTGCAGCCAGAGCGGATGTTGATGCTGTACTTACAACAAGAGAGCTTGTTAGATTTTTCAAGATAGCAGGAATTGATTTTAATGATCTGCCTGATAGTGATTTTGATAATCCTCTTGGTGAATCAACAGGTGCTGCTGCTATATTTGGTACAAGCGGCGGAGTAATGGAAGCAGCTTTGCGTACAGCTTATTTCAAAATTACAGGAAAGGAACTTGACAATCTTGAATTTGAAGAAATCCGTGGAATGGATGGAGTGAAGGAAGCAAAAATCAAAATTGGTGATCTTGATGTTAACATTGCAGTAGTAAACGGAATTGGAAATGTCGGACAAATACTTGACCAGGTTCAGAACGGAACTTCAAAACATCATTTCATTGAAGTTATGGCTTGTCCCGGCGGATGTATAAATGGTGGTGGTCAGCCAATTCATCAAAAACCTGAAAAAGTGATGAAGAGAGTTAAAGCTCTTTACAAAATAGATGAGAATGCCAAGACAAGAAGATCGCACGAGAATGAATCAGTGCTGACTCTTTACAGAGAATTTTTTGGTGAGCCGAATTCACACAAAGCTCATGAGATTCTTCATACTGAGTATTTTGATAAAAAGAAAATTTTAAGGAACTAGCTAAAAGAGTATTGTCATTCCGTGCTTGACACGGAATCCATCATTTATTGATTAATATGAAAAAATATTATTACTTTATTTTTATTTCAATATTGAGTACTAACTTGTTAGCTCAGGAATCTAAATTTAATATTTTCATAAAGGGTGGAATTTCAGATTACGCTGGTGTTCACGGTTTTCAAGTTTCAGGTTCAACAGGAGGTGGCGAATGGGAAATTGGTCCAATATTAGGCTTGGGCACCGAATATTCATTGGAAAAGAATTGGTTCATACAGGGGACGATTGAGTATTCCAATAATGTTTATGGTGCACCGGTTGCTGAATCGGAAACAATGGAAAGAGGTAGCAATTCAGTTATTGATCTTATAGGCAATATAAAGAAAAGGTGGGATTGGTTTTACATTTTAGGAGGAATTGGTTTCTCCACCCAAAATAGTTCAAACTCTTACATTTCAGGAGTGTCATCAAATGGGGAAGGTTATCGTTACCTAGCTTACCAAGGTACATCATCACAAGTGCTCACAGGATTACTTGGTATTGGATTAGAGTATTATTTATTTCCGCGAATAGGATTGTTCGTGGAAGGCAGTTGGAGATTTAGAAAATATGTGACACCCGTAGCACAATTTGGTATTAATTATATAATCTGATTTAATGACATTGGAATAATATGAACCAGGCAATAGTAACTACAATATCAGATCGATGTAAACGATGTTACTCTTGTGTACGCGAGTGTCCTGCATCAGCTATTAAAGTTATTGATGCGCAGGCACAAGTGATAGAAGAGCGATGCATTGCTTGCGGACATTGCGTAAAAGTCTGTTCCCAGGATGCAAAACAAATATTTTCAGAGATAGATTTCACCTATGAACTTCTTGCGGCTAATAATACTGTTGCTATTATCGCACCATCATTTGCAGCTTCATTCCCGGATAACTACAGAAAAGTTCCGGGTGCATTAAGGAAACTTGGATTCAGGAAAGTAATTGAAACGGCTTTTGGTGCGGATCTGATTGCTAATAATTACATGGATGTGCTGAAAAGTGAAACAGAAAAAACAATTATCAGCTCAGCCTGTCCGGCAGTTGTTAGTTACATACAAAAATATTATGTAGATCTTGTTCCGAATCTGGCTAAAGTTGTTTCGCCGATGATTGCTCTTGGCAGATATCTCAAACAAACTGAAGATGAGGAAGTCAAAATTGTTTTCATTGGTCCGTGTGTTGCAAAGAAGCATGAGGCAAGAGATGAAGATGTTATTGGAGTTATAGATGCAGTACTCACTTTCTCTGAGATTAAAGAAATGTTCGGTCAGCAGTCAATCAATATTGATGAGCTTGAAGAAAGTGAATTTGATGGACCTTTCGCTATGATGGGAAAAGCTTATCCGCTTGCGGGAGGTTTACTAAAAACAACTGATATTAACGATGACATCCTGGAAAAAGACATCATAGTTGTTGAAGGAAAGAAAAAAGTGCTTGAAATAATAGAGGAGATTGCCAACAATCATATAAATGCAAAGTTTACTGATATACTCTTTTGTGAAGGCTGTATCAGTGGACCAGCGATTGATACATCTCTGAATTATTATGCACGAAGAGAAAAAGTAATCAATTATATAAATGAGAACCTGAACACAGTTGATCGAAGAGTCTGGAAAAGTAATCTCTATAACGCAAGGAAACTCAACCTCGTTAGAAATTTTAAGATTGATAATCAGCGAAGACCGTATCCAACAGAAGAAAAAATTAAACAGATATTGGCACAGACAGGAAAATACAGTCCGAAAGATGAACTTAATTGCGGCGCCTGTGGTTATGAAACTTGCAGAGAATATGCTGTTGCTATTGCAAAAGATCTCGCTGAAAAAGAAATGTGTCTTCCTTACCTGATAGAAGAGTTGAAGAATGCCTACGATAATCTCAGCGATACACAGGAACAATTGCGTGTTGCAGAAAAACTTGCATCAATTGGTCAACTTGCTGCAGGTGTTGCTCACGAAATAAATAATCCGCTTGGAACGATTTTGCTTTATGCATCAATGGTAAAACGTGATCTTGAGAAAATTTATCACGAAGATCAGAAAACTCAGGATTTGGATTTGATTGTTGAAGAAGCTAACCGATGCAAAAATATTGTATCTAATCTGTTGAACTTTGCTCGTCAGGGAAAACTCAATCTGACCGAGTTTGATTTAACAGAATCAATTATTGAAATATTAAGACCGTTTACATTTGATTCGGAATACAGACAAATTGATTTTAAGTTTAACATACTGAAGAATGGTTATAAAATAACGGGTGATGAAGATCAGCTTAAACAGGTTTTCATCAACGTAATCAATAATGCATGCGAAGCAATGAGTGAAAGCGAGAAGAAAGAACTATCTATCAACATTTCTTCCGATCAGAATAATTTTATTGTTGAAATCTCCGATACAGGAAACGGAATACCAAAAGATAATCAGAACAAAGTGTTCACTCCATTCTTCACGACAAAAAATATCGGGAAAGGAACAGGACTCGGTCTCGCAATTTCTTATGGTATAATTAAAATGCATAAAGGAAATATTACTTTTGCAACTGAGACAGGAAAAGGAACAACATTTAAGATAACATTACCAAAAAAACAGACGTATAAAAAAGATGAATTACTTGAAGGAGCTAAAGCATTATGAATGAGAAAAAGAAAATTTTATTAGTTGATGATGACCTCGATCTGCTTGAACAAAATAAAATATTAATCGAATCCAAAGGTTATGCGGTTATAACAGCAGGCAGTTTAAAAGAAGGATGGGAACAATACAGAAAATCCAAACCGGATGCAGCAGTTGTTGATCTGATTATGGAAGAACACGATTCGGGTTTTGTGCTTTGTTACAAAATTAAAAACGACCAGCACGGAAAACATATTCCTGTATTTATACTTACTTCAGCAACTTATGAAACAGGTTTTAAGTTCAGTGCATCAACGAGCGAAGAAAAGGAATGGATAAAAGCTGATGCAATTATAAATAAACCTGTCGTGATTGATGACTTCGTAAAGAAGCTTGAAAGTTTTTTTGAGTTGAAAGAGAAATAACTTTGTGTCTTTGAGACTTCGTGGCTATTTTTTTCTTTGCCACTAAGCTGCCTGCGGTAGGCAGGGACACCAGGACTCAAAGTAAAATTACAATTCTATGAAAGAACACAAACCAAAAGTTTTAGTTGTTGACGATGAAAAAGCACTGCGCACTGGCGTAAAGCGTTTGCTCGAAATGGAGAATTATGAAGTAACTGAAGCAGAAAACGGAACAGAAGGGATAAAGTTAGGAACTGAAACAGAATTTGATCTCGCTGTAATTGATTTGAAAATGCCGGATGTTGATGGTATTGAAGTCCTGAAAAAAATAAAGAAAAAATTTCCCAATACAATTTGCTATATCGCTACTGCTTACGCCAGTTATGAAACTGCAGTTGAGGCAACACGAATTGGTGCACATGGTTATATAACAAAACCTTTCCCCGTTGAAGAATTAATTCAAAATCTGAAAGAAGGATACCAGACAAGACAAATTTATATCGAAGCAGATAATTGGCGGAAGGAAAGGGAGGAGCGTCTTCTCGAAGTTGCTTTTGAAAAAACTAGACTCAACACTATCATCAACTCAATAAATGATGGAGTGCTTGTGATCAACAAAGCTGGTGAAGCTGTACTTTATAATCCGGCTGCACTGAAGCTTCTGGAACTTGAATCAATTCAGATTGAAGAGAAAATTATCAGCAGGCTTCATCCAGAAATAGCTGAACTTGTTAATAATATTTTGAATAAAGAAGTATATCATCCGAGTTCATATTCATCACAGGTGGAGATGAAACCGCACGGAGATTTGTTTGTTGAGGCAACTGCATCACCTGTTCCGCATCCCGATAATTCGCTTGCAGGAGTTGTGGTCGTAATCAGAAATATAACAGCGTTGAAAAAAATTGAGCAGTTGAAATCTCAGTTCGTATCAATGGTGTCCCACGAATTGAAAGCTCCGATCGCTGCTGTTTACGGGTTTCTCAATTTAATTACTGATGAAAATATAAAACTTACCTCCGAACAGCAGAAAGATTATATCGTTCGTTCGCAATTACGACTTGATGGACTGCTTAAAATGGTAAACGATCTTCTGGATATTTCAAGAATGGAAATGAAAACCGTTAAGCGTGAGATTAAACAGGTTTGTGTTGAAGAAGTAATTAAATCTGTTCTTGAACTTTTCCAGGTCGAGATAAGTAAAAAAAGAATCTCAGTTGCGTTGAAATGTGAGACTCAATCTGCTTGCATCAAAGCTGATTATGAGGAAATAAACCGGCTCTTCACAAACTTCATCAGCAATGCTATTAAGTATAACAAAGAAAACGGTTCTGTCTCGATAACAATTTCAAAATCAGGAGACTACCTTATTACTGAAATAAAAGACACAGGCATCGGACTGAAACCTGAAGAGAAGAAAAAGTTATTTTCTGAATTCTTCCGTGCAAAGAATGAATTGACAAAATCAATCAGCGGAACAGGACTTGGTTTATCAATTGTCAAACGAATAGTTGATTCATATTCAGGAAAGATTGAAGTTGAATCTGAGTTTGGCAATGGGACAACATTCAAAGTTTATTTGCCATTTACAGTTCAGACAGAAGATAGAGGATAGTTTTTACTTAAAACGAAATTAATTTGTATAGTTGTTATACTTTTAGATTTAATGGCTTAGTTTTAAATAAGCTTTTTAATAAAAGGTATTAAAATGAAAAGTACTTTGCGTGATACGGTTGCTTTATCTTGTAAAACTTCAACTTTTGTGGAAGCTCCAACCAATTATTTTGCAATTTTTTCTGCAAAATTCATCTTACCCAAATAGTACGAAATGTCTTTCAGGAAATTATTTGTAAATTTCTTTGCAATTCCCTGAAAGCTAAATCAGGAATTTGTTATTTAATTAAAAAAAAACAATTTTTATCAGACAGAATAACACTGATCTCTTTAAAACAATATTGTCAATATAAAAAATAATTTTACTTAAAGTGCTTAAGTATCCATTTGCCTTTTTATTTATACACCTGATCATTTATTTTCCAGGAAATTCTGATATTTATGCTCAACAAAAGAATATAATATTTGAGCGTTACTCCATTGATCAAGGTATGTATGAAACAAATATTACTTCCATGATTCAGGATAACAATGGCTTTTTATGGTTTAGTACTTTTAGCGGTATCGAAAAGTTTGACGGATATAGCTTCACCGCTTACAAAAACAATCCGGATGACAAAACTAGTATTGATAATGCTTTCACGAATACTTTGTATGAAGATAGTGAGAGAAATATTTGGATAGGTAATAAGCACGGATTTGATAAGTTCAACAGTACGAATGGTATCTTCACACATTTCAAAATATATCCTGATGAACTGGAAACCAAAATTAATAGCAACGTAATTTCAATTTGCGAAGATAATGAAGGGAAACTTTGGATTGGAACGAGTGATGGATTACACAGGTTCGATAAAAGTTCCGGAAAATTTAATATTATACTCCATGATAATAGAAATGACGAAACTATTAACAGCAATACTATTAATTCAATTTATAAAGACAAAGCAGGCTCACTTTGGTTTGGCACTGGTAACGGACTTGATAAGTTTGATCATGCGACGGGAAAGTTCATTCATTATTGGTACAATATTAAAAATAAAAGTGAATCATCTGACTATTTTGTAAATACTATCTTCGAGGATAACTCAGGTAATTTTTGGCTGGGAACACACAATGGAATAGTTGTATTTGATATTAAAAGTATGACCTCCAGCCGATATCTTCATGGAAACATGAATTCAGTTACTTCTATTTGCGAAGATGAATTTGGAACTCTTTGGATTGGTACCAGGGAAAATGGACTATATTCACTCAATAAAAGAACATTGAAAGTATTACAATACATACATAATCCTGAAGAACAGAGTAGTATAAGCAGCAATCAAATATCCACTGTATTTAGAGAACGATCTGGTACGATCTGGATTACAACTATTGATGGTGGTATTAACAAAATAAATCGTGTAAAGCAGCCATTCAAATTATATTCATTTGATTCCGTAAGAAAAATTGTTTTAGGAAACAATAATAAACTCTGGATCGGCACAGCAAATGGGTATTATAAATTTAATCCTGAAAATGAAGAGAGTATTCCATATTCGTTTGGAATTGATGAATTAATTGAAGAAGAGAAATCCGGTGACTTATGGATCGGCACACTTTCCAGTGGTATTTATAAAATGAATGTAGATGGAGGTAGAACAAATTTTTCTACATCTGCTGGAGAAGAAATTACCAGGCGTATATTATGTATGTATAAAGAATCTGACGGCACAGTCTGGATAGGTACGGCTGCCGGAAGTGTTTATAAGATTGATCCGAACCAAACTCATCTTAAAAAGATAATGCAGAACACCGGCACAGTCAAGGATTTATATTTAGATAATTTTGGGATGATGTGGGTTGCTTCGTACGAAGGTGGATTAATTTGTTATGATTCTAAAAAAAATGTTATTGTCAAAAAATATTATCCTGACTCAAAAAACCCAAACAACACCAAAAGCCAGACTTTCCTGGAAATTCTCGAAGATAAAACAGGCACATTATGGTTTGCAACAGATGAGGGTTTAGGTAAATATACACGATCAACAGATAGTATATATTATTATAATTTGAGCGATGGATTGCCTGTGGATTTAATCTGGTCAATCCTTGAGGATGATCATAATAATATCTGGTTTAGTAGCCGGAAAGGTATTTCCAAATTAGATACAAAGACAAATAAATTTCAGAATTATGACATCTCTTATGGATTACCGAAAAACGGACTTAGTAATATTTATGGGTGCAAAACTGAAAATGGTGAAATGTATTTCGGATATCCGGGCGGTATTGTCAAATTCCATCCTGATAGTATTAAAATTAATACATTCATACCTCCGGTTGTAATCACTTCTGTAAAAAAACTCGATAAACCTGTTTCGGTTGAAAATGAAATTCACTTTTCGCACGATGAAAACTTTTTATCATTTGAATTTGTCGCATTAAGTTATCTGAGCCAGGAAAGAAATCAGTATGCTTATATGATGGAAGGGATTGATACGGGTTGGGTTTATTCAGGAACAAGAAGATTTGCAACATACCCCAACCTTGATCCCGGTAAATATACTTTCAGAGTAAAGGGGTCAAATAATGATGGTGTGTGGAATAATAATGGAACTTCTATTGCAATTATAATTTCTCCACCTTTCTGGAGAACCTGGTGGGCTTACAGTTCTTATGTTCTTATCTCGATTTTCTTACTTTATTGGATAAGACGGTATGAAATGGACAGACTAAAATTAAAAGATAAAATTAAAATGGATGAAGCTGTTCTTAAGGAAAAAGAAGAGACAGAAAAAATGAAATCCCGGTTCTTCGCAAACATCTCTCACGAATTCAGAACACCGCTTACCTTAATACTTGGACCTGCCGAGAAAATCATTTCAAATATCTCAAAAGATATTAATAAAGATGCCGGAGCTATAAAGAGAAATGCTTTAAGACTCCTGCAATTAGTTAATCAGTTATTGGATATTTCAAGATTAGAAGCAGGAAAACTCAAACTTGAAGCTTCAAAAGGAAATATAGTTGCTTTCATAAAAGGAATCACATTATCATTCGAATCATTATCTGAATCGAGAGATATAACATTAAAGCTGCAGGCAGAGAAAGATCAGATTGATCTCTATTTTGATAAAGAAAAAATGATAAAAATTTTAACTAACATTTTATCAAACGCATTTAAGTTCACACCAGAGAATGGAAGAATTACAGTATCTGTAAGCGAATGTCCTGCTGATATGACTGAGAGTCATCCCGAACTTGTCTTCGGATCTGCATTTGTTTTAGCATCTTCAATTGATGATGAGATTCCGAACCGGGGTCGAAATGACAAGATGAAAAAATTTGTTGAAATAAAAATAAGAGATACCGGAATCGGAATTACTCAGGATGAAATACCAAAACTATTCGACAGGTTTTACCAGGTAGATAGTTCACTTTCAAAAGAATATGAAGGAACCGGAATTGGATTAGCTTTAACCAAAGAACTTGTAGAGCTTCATCATGGAAATATTTCTGTTGAAAGTGAAATGAGAAAGTTTACCGAGTTCATTTTAACTTTTCCGATTGGCAGAGATCATTTAAAAGATGACGAGATTGTTGAAGAAAAAAAAATAAAGGAAGATGTCATTCAGACCGCAGGAGGCTTTCAGATGAGTTTAAATGAATCGTTCTCACACTTTGACAAGCTCAGTTTGACAAGTGAGATTTATAATGAAGAAGCAGATGCTGAAAAGACTATCATCCTCATCGTTGAAGATAATTATGATATGAGAGAATATATAAAAGATTCACTCGATGCAAGCTATCAGGTTGAAGAAGCGATTAACGGAGAACAAGGCGTTAGAAAAGCAGAAAAAATTATTCCCGATCTTATTATTTCAGATATGATGATGCCAAAGATGGATGGTCAGGAATTAACAAGGATCTTAAAGAACAATGAGAAAACCAGCCATATCCCGATCATATTGTTAACTGCAAAATCTGAACAGTCGGATAAAATTGAAGGTTTAAGAAAAGGTGCAGATGATTACCTTATCAAACCGTATGATGCAAAAGAACTACAGGTGAGGATTGAAAATCTGATCGCAATCAGAAAAAAATTGCAACAGAAATATGGAAACGTTCAATTCACACAAAAGAAAATTGAAAAAAAATTAAGCAGCATTGATGAAGAATTTATGAAAAGAGTAATTGCTGTAATAGAAAATCATTTATCAGATGAAAAATTCAGTATAGAAGAATTTAGCAGCGAATTAAATATGAGCAGAGTTCAGCTTCATAGGAAACTTAAAGCATTGGTGGGTAAATCTGCCGGTCATTTTCTAAGATCCGTTCGATTAACAAAAGCAAAAGACTTTATAGAAGAACAAAAGGGTAATATATCCGAAATAGCTTACTCAGTAGGTTTTTCAAGCCCTGCCTATTTTACAAAATGCTTCAAGGAAGAATTCGGTTACCTACCCAAGGATTTGCAAAAATAAGTTGACATATTGTTTCATTTATCACAGTCAAATCTTTCCTCAAACCCCCCTTAAATTAAATCAATTCAACAGCAAGTAACATAAGTGATATTTAATGTAACATCTATTATATCAATTGATACAAAATTGATACTCAAAGCAACATAGCTGATATGCACACCCCTATTTCAATTTGTTTATTTGCAATGACATTAAAAAACATTTTTTAAGAGATTAAGATGTTTGCTTTTCCGGATTCAGAAAGGTTGCTGTTGCTCTAACTTTCTTTTGAGGTTTCTTGATTTCGGCAATCGAAAAACATGTTAGTCTATTTACAAATCATTTAAGGAGTGTGTTATGAAAAATTCTTTGATCATTGTTACATTGATCGTTTTAGCTTTTCTTCCTTTCGGATGTGAGAAAGTTGAAACGCCGGTTACTGCAGATGAGGACTTAGCTCTTGAAAAAGGAAACAAAGTCCTGATTTGCGATATAGAACAACTTTATGCGGCTGTAAATGATTCGACGAAATGCGGCAAAATACTTCACCTAAGTGCCGGTACCTATATTCTATCAGTTAATGATTCGGCGGGTACTCCTCGCCCGAATGGTGGTAGGCTGGAACTTAAACAGAACATGTCACTTTCAGGAATATATAACAATCGTTCCGCAGTCGTCATCGATGCTTCAGGTCTTCCAAATTCTTCTTTCGTGGTTTCCACTGGTCGTACAGGGCCTATTCGTATTGGGCTTGGGAAAAATTCCATCAAGTGGCTTACTATCGTTGGAAATGACCGTGCTGCTGGTGGGATAGAAACCGATCTTGCCGGAACAACAACAACACAGATCAGAATTGCACATGTCGTTTCAGGCGGAAGTTTACGTGGTATTGATGTAAGGAACATTGGGACTACTATGGCTGGACGTCGTATCGATGCGGAAATCGTTGACAACGAGTGCTTCGGTATCGTTGAAGGCATCCGAATTGTTAACACTAACGGCGCCGATCAAGGTCAGATATTTGCAGATTTGCGAGGCAACCACGTACACGATTTCTACTTCGGTTTGCTCGTGAACAATAACCGATGTAGTTCTGCGGTGATTGAAGTCAAATCCCGTGGAGACATGTTTGAGGGAAATGGTCTTGGCGCTTTAATCGCTGGAGGAACAGCCGGATTAGGTACTTCTGTCTCTAATTCCACAATCTTTGAGGCACGTAACTCAGCATTTATTAATAATATCGGACCTGTTGATCCAGAATTTGGTGATTCCGGCGGATTACTAGTGCTTGGTGCTGATGCATTTGGTCCTGATATGACATTCTACAACACAGTTAATGTGCAACTCCGGAACACAAGAGTATCCGGTAATCAGAATATTGATTTTCAGGCGTTTGGTAGTCGATCGCTTGCAAACCCGCCAGTTCTCGGAGGAACAAATAATCATGCGTTAATAAAACTTTATGGTCTCAGCAGATTTTTAGATGTAGTGGTAACACACAGCTTACCTGAAGATCCAAATAACACAAATACAGTAACAGTTGTTCGCTGAAGATGAATAGGAATGTTCATTATTAGAAATGAAAAAGATGATTTTACGAATACGGTAATTAGCTAATAATTAATCTTCAATCAATATACATAAAAATATAAAGGAGGCTTTATGTTCAAATTAAATTTTGTCTTAATAGTAATTTTCATTTTCAACAGTTCATTTTCATTAAATGCCCAATGGCTACAAACTAATGGACCGTACGGTGGTGGAGTATCTTGTTTTTTGGATTTAGGGAATAATCTCTTTGCAGGAACTCAAGTAGGTATATATCATTCAACAACTAATGGTGTCAGTTGGGTACATGTTAATAATGAATTGACCGGCCACTGGGTACGATCTTTGGCTGTCTCTGGTTCTAATATTTTTGCCGGAACTTCAAGCGGAGTTTTCCACTCGACCGATGGTGGTTCAAGCTGGACGAAGACAAGTTTAAATTACCCGAGTGTAGGATCTATTGTTATATCAGGCACAAATATATTTGCCGGAACTTATAACGATGGACTTTTTCTCAGCATCGACAATGGCACTAGCTGGATTTCTGTTAATAATGGATTGACTAATCTTAATATCGCCTCTCTTGCTATCGCTGGCAGTAACATCTATGCAGGGACAGGCGGGGGAGGTGTTTTTTTAAGTGCTGATAACGGGATGAATTGGACTGCAGTAAACTCTGGTCTAACTGAACTTTATATCACCGGACTAATTATCTCTGGGTCTAACATTTTTGCTGGAACACTTGATGACGGTGTATTTCTTTCAACAAATTACGGCACAACCTGGGTACAATCTGGTTTAGCATTTACTCAGGTTTATGAACTGCATAATTCAGGTTCAAATATTTATGCCGGTACACTTAATGGTGTATTTCATTCTGCTGACAATGGTGTAAATTGGACTCAGTTGGGTTTAACTGGAAGCGGTATCTGGTCTTTACTGGCTTCGAACTCAGATTTATTTGCAAGCAATTCTGAAGGTGTCTTTCACTCCACAGATAATGGCAGCAATTGGACTGAAGCCAGTACGGGTCTGACTCATTTAAGTGTTCCCTCAATTATTCAACTAAATCAAAATCTTTTTGCAGGAACCGGCGGTGGCGGTGTTTTCCGATCTTCTGATAACGGACAAAGCTGGATAAAAGTTAATAATGGACTTACAGAGCGATCAATCGAATTGCTGGCAAGTCATAATTCATACCTTTTTGCAAATATAACCTACGGCCACCTTTTTCGTTCTTCAGACAATGGTAATACTTGGAATAATGTGAATACCGGTTTTGGCTGGACAGTGACTGCGTTTGCCTCAATAGGCGAAAAGCTATTCGCAGGCGACTTTGATGGAGGATTTTTTAACTCAACAAATAATGGTATCAACTGGGTCGAGGGTAGTCCTTTATTTGATGGTTTTAAAGTTTTTGCTGTTTCCGGTACGAATCTATATGCCGGCACACCTGGCGGGGGTGTATTCCTGAGTACAAATGAAGGGACAAGCTGGACAGGAATTAATAATGGACTGACTCACCATTATATAACTTCGCTTATTTTTTCAGGTACGAATCTTTTTGCAGGTACACTTGGGGGAGGCATTTTTCTCAGCACCAATAACGGTACAACCTGGAATGGAGTTAATACTGGAATAACCAGTTTCGATATCAATTGTCTCACAGTTTCGGGGACGATTCTGTTTGCCGGTACTGCAAACGGTGGGATATTTCTCTCTACCAACAATGGCACAAGTTGGAGTCAGATTAATGAAGGATTAGCAAATCCGAATATAAGATCTCTAACTGTATCAAACACATATCTTTTTGCTGGGACCTTTAATGGTGGTGTATGGCGGCGACTATTGAGTGATTTCGTACCTGTCGAATTAACTTCTTTCTCAGCAACTGTGAATGAAAGTAATGTTGACCTATACTGGATAACATCAACTGAGACAAATAATCAAGGTTTTGAGATTCTTCGCTCTGCTCAGAATAACAGTGAAAGTTGGGAAAGAATAGGCTTTGTTGAAGGGCACGGAACAACAACCGAAAGTCAGGCATATTCTTTTACGGATAAAAACGTATTTAGTGGTAAGTATACCTACAGATTAAGACAAATAGACTTTGATGGTACTTTTGAATACTCGAATGTAATAGAAGTAGAAGTAACATCCCCATCAACTTTTTCACTCAAACAAAATTACCCTAATCCATTTAATCCAAGCACAAAAATCAGATACACAATTCCGAATGTCATTGCGAGTGAAACGAAGCAAACTCAGTTTGTCAGTTTGAAAATTTATGATGTACTGGGAAATGAAGTTGCAACATTGGTAGATGAGAATAAACCTTCTGGCAGTTATGAAGTTGAGTTTGACGCTTCAAATCTTCCAAGCGGAACATATTTTTATCAGTTGCGAGCAGGTTCATTCATTGAAACGAAGAAGATGATTGTTTTGAAATAGTATCAAATGATACCCAAGGAAGGACAAAACAAAGTTACAAGTCAGCCGGTAATAAGTCAATATACTGGCTGACAACAGATTTAGATAAACGAGTAACAAGAGAAATAGTATTTAAGTCATCAAACTTTTTAGAAAGAAGTCTAACAGCTTCAAAATCACGGATGTAACGTTCAACGGCATCCTTAGAGTGATTAGTTCTTTGACAAATTGCAGGGACAAGATAACCCTTCTGATAAAAAGAGATAATTTCTTTCTTGTGAGTCTGTCCACTTCCGATCTGTTGTATGTTACCACGAGTAGGTAAAGATCTTCCATAAAGAGATTGATACTCTCTGACATAGTTGCCTGCGGTGTATTCGTTGACAGAAAGCAGCACAGCCAGATCAAGCTGAGAAAGCAGAGCACCTTGTTCAAATGCTTGCTGGGTCCAGCGTTCAACTCTTTTAAGACGAAGTTCTCTGTGATGCATAGGTTTCTTCATATCCTCTATGTCACCCTCAGAGATAATATCAAGCACCACAGATTTAAGAGCAGTCTGGTAGATGGATTTACCTTTGGCAGGAAATTCATCCAAAGGTACAGCGTGCCAGACCATCTGCCCTGGTTTAAGAAAAGAGTTATCGGAGTAACGATAGAAGTTTTCAACAGTAGTAAGGATATCATCAACAATAGCATTGGCAGTAACAGTGCCTTTATCGTAACCGTAATGATTAAGGAAACGATCGACAAGAATCTTCTTCAATGACTTTCCTTTAATGCGATGATATCTTCTTTCAGCAATAGACTCTTTAGAATGATCTCTTGTATCTCTGGGCATAAACTTGATGTTTTTGCTTATCATATTGCTTATATCCTCCGTTTTGAAGTTTTTTTTGAAGCAAGATTAAACAAAGCCTTAAGTCGGTCATTATCCTCAAGAGAATAATTTTTATAAAGATTGATGTATTCACCGATAAGACGATTGGAGAATTTAGTAGAGATACGTATCTGATCAACGGAGAATTTTTTCATATGAAGAAGAATAATACGGCAAAAATCCTGGATGTAACGCTTAACGGCAGTCTCAGAGTGATGAGTTCTTTTTTCAATTTCGCTGAACTGATAACCGGACAGGTAAAGCTCAAGGATTTGAGTTTTATGAGTAGTGCCTCTACCCATATCGTGTCTCCATCCGCGGGAAGGAATGATGGTCCCGCCACGGCGGAGATAAGCAATATCTCTTTTGATGGTAACAACAGAAGTAGTAAGCAGAAAGGCAATATCTTCATAAGAAAGCAAAGCACCTTGCTCTATTGCTTCTTTGGTGATGCGGATAAGACGATGCTGACGAAGAGCAGCAAGACCTTGCTTCTTGTAAACCGACAAATCCTCATCCGGGTTATGCAAAGTAAGATGGACAGATTTTTTAAGGCAGAGCTGAACAGGTTTACCTGCAGGTTCACGATCATCAACAGCCAGGTAGTGAACCTGACCAGAGGTAAGATTAAGCTGAACGTGTTCAGTGAAATAATCTTTTATCTGATTGAAGTAAGCTTCAGCAAGGATGGGAGTAAGGTTAAAGTCCCTTGCAATGTTATTGATAATAGAATTTTTAACAGACTTTGATTTAAGTCTGTCAGAAAAAGAATTAACATTTGTCATAAATACCTCCGAGTGATTATTTATTGAAAAATACTTAATCTTCTCTTAGGTATCATATGATACTAACTATAAGTGATTTCTAGTTAAGTGAAATAAAAATTAAAAGCAATATTATTATGAAAAAATCTATGTGTATTTCATTGATTGCGATTGTCTTGTTTGTTCTAGCAACCCCATTGTATTCTCAATGGGTTAAAACCAACGAACCTTCTGGTGCGGTATTTTCTCTTACAGTTTCCGGCACAAGCTTATTAGCAGGAACAGTTAACGGTGTTTTTCGTTCTACTGACTACGGGGATACCTGGAATTTGACCTTGCCACCAACAATACTTCCTTTTGTAGATGATTTTGCCCTGGACTCCATTGTTCGTGGCAACAGAAATCTTTATGCAGGTGGTCAGGGTGGAGTTTATATATCTAAAGATGATGGTATAAACTGGCAAGCGATTAACTCGGGTTTGGAGAATAGCGAGGTTCGATCACTTGCTGTAATCCCTAATGAGACCGAAGGTAGTATTCTGCTTGCTGGTACAACTGAAGGTATTTTTCGATCATCTGACAACGGCGAAAGCTGGGCACCATCAGGTCTTACTAACTTAAAAGTTTATGCTATTACAGTTTTTAAAGATGAAGCGGATAGCACAATTATCCTCACAGGTATTGACAGGGAATATACTAATCTAAGTAATTGCATTTTTCATTCCTCTGACAATGGTCAAAGCTGGATTGAATCATCTTCACCCACATTATGGGCAGGTTCTTTTGCAATTATCCCCAATGAAACGAATGGTATGAATATCTTTTCCGGTACATATTCCTCTGTCTATTTATCAACCAACAATGGATCAGATTGGACTCACATAAGTGCAGGTTTGAATAGGAGTGTTTACTCATTAGCAACATATCTTAACGGGGCAAGCGGAAATAATATCTTTGCAGGTACCATTTTTGGCGGTGTTTTTCTATCGACAAACAACGGAGCGAATTGGACAGCAGTCAATTCCGGTCTCTCATATGAAAATGATTATATCTATTCTCTTGCGGTTTTGGATCAATATATCTTTGCAGGCACACTTAACCCTGACGGAGGTGTGTGGAGACGACCACTATCAGAAATGGTGACATCAGTAGAAAGTGATCCTGAAAATTTTCCAGCTCAATTTATACTTGAACAAAATTATCCTAACCCATTTAATCCAAGTACTGTAATCAGTTATCGGTTACCAGTAAGCAGTGATGTAACATTAAAAGTATATGATGTACTGGGAGAAGAAGTCGCAACATTAGTAGATGAATATAAACCAGCAGGTAAGTATGAGGTTGAATTCAATGCGTTGTCGTCATTCCGGCTTGTCCGGAATCTGACCAGCGGAACATATTTTTATCAGTTGCGAGCAAGTTCATTCATTGAAACGAAAAAAATGTCACTTCTTAAATAGCATAATAAAAGAATTCTATCCCGCCTCCTCCGATGAAAATCGGCGGAGGCTTTTTTTATTAACAAATTTCAATTGTCAGTTACCAAACAATTTATATCGTTTAGCTGTACTTCCTGTTCCAAAATGAATTACAATCTAAAATTGAAACCGGGTCAATTTCCACAAATGCTGATAAGCTAACATTTAGTTGGCATTTCAATTGCCACATGCAATCAAATAATTTAAATTGAGGATAAATGTTGTGAGTGATTTTGTTGTAAATATTATTGACGAAATAGTTGTCGTCAAAGTGGATATCCTTATTGCAACTCACAGAGATGCCAAACCTTTGTGGGATGAGTTTGAATCCAAGCTTCTTTTTAATCGTAAGAAAGTGGTTATTGATCTTTCTTTTTGTAATAATGTTGACTCAACATTTCTTGGAATTCTTGTAAAGATTCTCAGAAAATTGGGTGATAAAGATGGAAAGCTGGCGCTGGTATTTCCAAAGCTTGTCAGGCAGGAGCTGTTTTTAGTAACTGGAATTAATAAGATAATCCCATGTTATGATACTCTGGCTGAAGCAATGCGAAGTTTGGGCTCAAAGCGTCCGTTGCATAACTTTAATCTTAATTCGACCGTCTCCCCGAATTGATTCGATTTTAACCGGGCAATAGTCCTTTAATTTTATAAAATAGAATAGCACAGACGATCAATCTGTGCTGCTTTTTTAATATTATCTATTCTTTATTCCATCCCGGAACTCTACCAGGTGTCCACGGCGCACTGTATTTCTCCATTTCTGATTCAAGATTTGGTACGTTGACTTCAAGTAATGTTTGTATTTGTTTTAGCAGAAGTTCAAATTCTTCCGATGCAACCTTTAAGTTGTTAATTTGAGTTTGTGTCAGAGCAGAATTTGATTGCCAAAAACCAGAGGCAATTTCATTCAACCTGTCGTAAACAGTAGGAATAGTTGGTTCATTTCGTTCAGCAATTGTTTTATCCTGAAAAAGATGTTGAAGAATATTTTGAGTTTCTTGCTTGATCAATAAAGCATTCTCCATTAATGAATTTGGTGCTTGAGGTGTTTGTTTTATGGCATAGATGAGAACATCAGTTTTTGCCGACAAATCACGTACAGAATTAAGTGCACCTTCAACAGCGCGATTGAATTCCCAGAATTCTTTTTGAAATGCGGCAAGTGCAGCTCTATCCTCTACAGGCAAAGTTGAATTGTTGAGAACTTTTGCTTCGAATCCTTGTGGTCCTGCAATTTTAGACAACACACCATCAACACTCATAAACATTTCTACGAAATATTTTCCGGGAAGAACCGGCGTTCCACTTTCGTTTTTATCTGTTACGGTTTTGATTGGATAAGTGCTTGCATATCTTAAATCCCAGGTAATTCTATTAATACCTTGTTTAATTTCACCCTTCAATTTTCTAACTACATTTCCCTGAGTATCTGAAACAACAAAAAGTAAATAAGATTTTTCTTCTGTGTCTTCAGCACGAAGCTCATCCCAGGTAGGGTAACTAACAGGTTTATTCTCTTTTATTAATTCCTTTTCTTTTTTCTGTCTTGTATCTTTCAAACTCTTTGGAGTTTCTTTAATATAGTATGTGAAAGTCGCACCAAAATCCGGGTTATCAGCTTTGAAATACGATGAGCCAATTGACTCGAATGTGCCATTTCTTTTGATGAACATCAGGGCATCTTTTACTGGAAACAGAATGTAGTTCTCGTTTTCCAGAGTTGGTTGCTCAATATTTCTTAAAGATGAGTAATTATCAAGTATATAAAATCCTCTTCCAAAAGTTGCAAGTGCAAGATCATTTTCTCTTTCCTGTATATCAAGATCTCTCACAGCAATTGTTGGCAATCCGCCTTTAAGCTGAATCCATTTCTTTCCACCATCGATTGTGCAGAAAACCCCGTACTCGGTACCTATAAAAAGTAAATCTGATTTTATATGATCCTGTGTGATTGCATAAACTACGAACGGTTCTTTCAAATCTCCTGATATTGATTCCCAACTGATTCCTCTGTTTCTGCTTACAAGAATATAAGGTTTGAAGTCTGCTCTTTTATGATTATCGAATGTTGCATATACAGTATTCGCATCAAAACGGGAAGCATACAAACAGCTCACGTAAGTCATTTCAGGAACTCCGGGAAATGATTCAATCTTTCTCCAGTTTGTTCCTCCATCTTCTGTTACCTGGATAAGTCCATCGTCAGTTCCAGCATAAATTAATCCTTCAACTAACGGTGATTCTGTTAATGAAACAATATTTCCATAAAACGAAGTGGAAGCATTTTTTGCAACTGCATCAACGCTCCATACTTTGTCCATAATCGGAAGTTTATTTCTATCAACCTGTCTTGTAAGATCAGGGCTTATTACTGTCCACGAATTTCCTTTATCATCACTTCTGAAAACTTTATTCGCAGCAGCATAAAGTCTGCTTGTGTGCTTACTCAAAATAAGTGGAGTATCCCAGTTCCATCGATAAGGTGGTTCATCTTTTCCTTCCTGAGGTTTAATGCTTACAATTTCGCCTGATTGAAGATCGTGTCGTGTTAATCCGCCATACTGCCATTCACAATAAATTATATAAGGATTTTCAGGATCTGCCAATGCTTCATAGCCGTCACCACCGACAAGCGGAATGTAATCAGCATTTACGATTCCTTCCCCATTTATTGTTTGAGATGGAACTATCATACTATTATTATCCTGAGTTCCTCCCATTACTCTGTAAAATGGTTCGAAGTCATCTACGCTGACGCGATAAAATTGTGCGATGGGCAAGTTTTCTTTGAAATGAAATTCCTTCCCATCATCAAAAGTTTCATAAATACCACCATCCCCACCGATTAAAAAATGTTTTGTATTGTTTGGATTAATCCAGATAGCATGGTCATCAACATGTCTTGCTTTTGTTGAAATCGGCGTAAATGTTTTCCCTCCATCTAATGTTATCTGTGAAAAAGTATCAGGGATATAAATTTTATTTACATCAACAGGATCGCAGAATAATTCACTGTAATACTGAGGACTTGAACTTTTAAAATTGCTCATTTTTTCCCAACTGATTCCGCGATTAATAGTTCTGAAGAATCCACTTTTATCTTCGGCAGCTTCTACTATTGCATAAACATAATCCGGATTTACCGGGGAAATTGCCAACCCAATTCTTCCAATATCAACAGAAGGTAATCCATTGGTTAACTTAGTCCAGGTTTTTCCGCCATCTGTTGATTTATGAATTCCACCTTCCGGTCCACCATTGATCAGAGTCCAAACGTGTCTTCTTCTCTGGTACGATGCTGCGTACAATACATCTGGATTTCTTGGATCCATTACAACATCTGTCACTCCGGTATTTTCGCTGATGTAAAGAACCGAATCCCACGTTGCACCATAGTCAATTGATTTATAGAGTCCTCTTTCACCACCAGGTCCCCACAAAGGTCCTTGTGCTGCAGCGTAAATAACTTTTGAATCTCTCGGATCAATTAATATTTTCGCGATGTGTTCAGAAGTTTTAAGTCCGATATTTTTAAAACTTTTTCCACCATCTTCACTTCTGTAAATACCGTCTCCCCACGAAACGCTCCGCTGACTATTGTTTTCTCCGGTTCCAACATATACTACATTATGGTTATTCGGATCAATTGTTACGCAGCCGATCGAAAATGAGCCATAATTATCAAAAATCGGATTCCAGGTTGTCCCTGAGTTTGTTGTTTTCCAAACATTTCCGCAGGCAACTGCAACATAAAACTCGTGATAGTCATCAGGATTAACAGCAAAGTCAACTACTCTGCCCGAAGTAGCTGCCGGACCAATCGATCTGAATTTTAATCCGTTGAATGTTGATGAGCTGTATGGATTTTTGTCTTCTTCTTTTTCTTGTGTGAGAAGAGGAGATGCAAAAAGTAAAATGAGAATTAAGATGGAGATTAGTTTGTTTATCATTGTAACACCTGAATATTTTGGTAGGAAAATATTTATGATAGTTAAATTTTTAAAAAATTTATATGTCAAATTATTGAAACAAGTAAAGTTTTACAATCATTTTTTGATGAATGGAAATTAATTTATGAACAATTGTTTATACCACTAAGTCGCTAAAAATATTAAACTGCGCTAAGGAACAGACGGAGATGGTTTGATACGATTTTTTAATTCATCCTTCCTGATGTTAATTTCATCAGAGGCGGAAAACTTTAAGTCCGCATCAATTTCAGAAATAAACCAGAACTTAGTATTACCAAATTCCGGTGGTAAATCTCCAATACTCCATTGAGGATATGTTGTTTCAAGAAAGTAATATTTTTTCCCGTTAACAATCAGGTATTCACCTCTTGAATTAATACAAACACCGAGCATTGCGTGTTTATATTTGTAGCTCCACATCATTGCACAGTCGACTCCTATTTTTTCCAGAATTACATAAAGCAGTAATGCTTTTGAATCGCAATCACCAAATCTATAAGCCAGAGTCCCCGGAGGTGGAAAAAGATCGAGTGTTCCACCGGGTCTTTCATACTTAATATTCTGAATAAAAGTTATAACGAAATATACCTTGTCTCTTATTTCAAAATTTTCTTCAAGGAATATTTTATTTAGTCCCTGAAGAACAGTTTCCATCCGGGGGCTGGAATCAATAAATATTCTTCGATAGATTTCTGCCCAGACTATTTGTGATTCCATAACAGGATCGGAATAACCTCTTTTCAAACCAAGTTCCCTGTAGCTCATTGACGAAATCTCTTCAACATACTTCATCGCTTCGATTACATCCTTTTCCAAAAGCATGAGAGATAATTTGTAACTTCTTTTTCGCAGAGAATTATCCACAAACTGCCAGGTAAATAATGACTTGATAACTTTTTCATTAATTGTGGTATCAACTTCAATCTGATATTCGCGTTTTGATTGATCATTAGTTGAAAAGTTAATTTCCGGAAGTTGAGAAGAAATCCACATCATAACTATTATTACAGCTAAGAAGAGAAATATGAATGAACAGCCAAAGAAAGATTTTTGTACACAACCTGATTTCATTTTAAATTTACTTCCCGGAAGTTCAGTTAATTATTATCCTATATCGATTAAAGAGACCGGGGGAAACGGAATCAGCGAGTTTAATATTGTATCAACTCCGGGCTGCAGAAGCAATGCCATCGAAACAATAATAATTCCCAGCAGAATGCCAACTGCAATGTTATTTCCTTTTATCTCTTTTAACTCATCAAGGTCTTTGGTCAGCCACATAAAAATTTGAAGTGCTGTGTAGATAGTTGTAAAAGCTATCATTCCACCAAGAATGATATGACCGATCATTATCAAAGCGGACTGGAAGTAGCTTGTTAAAACAGCATCGGGGTTACGAAGTGTATTACTGAAAATAGTTATTGCAGATTCGATAGATTTCTTAACTACAAGAATCAGGGCTAAAATTATTGAGCCGTTAAGGATGGCAACCGCGACATTATTATTCTTTAGTTCATCAGATTCATTTATTCCTGTAATTAGTCGGCGGAAAATTTTAGAAGATATGTAAACCAGAGCAACAGCGATTATTAAGGAAAGAGCAACCTGAACTAATCCGGTTAAGAGCAAAATAAAGTCCATTTGAACCCCAAATTATTTATTGATCAAGGAATTTATCATTTTCGAAAAAATCCGGATAAAAAATAATACAATTTGTTTTTATATCTTATTAGTAAAAGATTAAATTTTAACTGATGAAAAATCCTTCGCTGCAAATATGTGTATTAAAAAAACAAATACTTCGTAATCGGGAAATTTATTATGTGTTTGCAGTGTTAGTATTCTTATTTTATTCTTGTATGCCAGCAGAAAATGAAATGTTTACTAAAGGAGTTGAAAGCTATGAAAAGCAGATGTATCGTACGGCAATAGATTATTTCAGTCAGGCGATAAAAGATGAGCCGGGAAATTCAGAGTTTTACTATTACAGAGCTAAAACAAAAATGCAGCTTGATAGCTGCCATCAGGCTATTGAAGATTATTCAAAAGCAATTGTTTTAAACCGGAGTGTAGCGGACTATTTTATTAATCGGGGACTTGCCCGGATTTCATGTCAGAATTTTTATGCTGCAATTTTAGATTTTGACTATGCTCAGGTTTTGGATTCCACTAACTCAACAATTTATTTCAACCGTGCATTTGCGAAAGAATCTATCGGCGAATATCCAGGGGCTATTGATGATTACACAATAGCTATAAGCTATGATTCTGCTAATTATAAATACTTCATCAACAGAGGATTGCTGTTTTCATTTCTTGATAGTTCAAAAAATGCTATAAAAGATTTCTCTACAGCGGTTAAGATTAATTCCAATAATATAAATGCATATAAAAATCGTGGAGATGAATATTATAAAACAGGCAACTATGCAAATGCAATTGCAGATTATAGCAGTTCAATTTTGATTGAACCCCGCAACGTATCACTTTACTATTCAAGAGCGGAAGCAAAACTTGGAATGGGCGAATTTCTTTCGGCAGTCGTCGATTACACATATATAATTTCCCTTGACCAAAATGATGCGACAGCATACTACAATAGGGGTATCTGTTATGCAAATATTAATATGAAGACTAATGCGTGTGAAGATTTTAACAGAGCAGGAGAACTTGGAATGTTTGAAGCTTATGGAGTAATAAAAGAGTACTGTGAAGAAAAAGAAAAGCCAAAAGTTAAGCTGAAGAAATAATTTCAAAATAGTAAAGGCTGTTTCATCATCCTTAATTCAATGCCACCCCAATTTGTGTGGTCCCGATTTTTCCCCTACCCCTAGTTATGAAGGTAAGTTTAATGGCATTGTAACAGCAGGGAAGTAGCAACAGTTTGTTGAAACAGCCTTCTGAAAAATATTATTTGAGTATAGTTCCTAAATTTTCTTTTTTTGCTAAAAGTTGTTCTCTGGTTTCTTCATGACTCGGATCTTTAATTATCGCATCGCTTGGACAAGCAGCGACACACTGTGGTTCATCGTAGTAGCCGACACATTCTGTGCATTTGTCATAGGCAATATATGTGTGAGTATCATGTAAAGCAGTATGTTCCTGACCATTCAAGTCATACGCAACCCCGCCTGCATATATAGCATTGTTTGGACATTCAATTTCGCATGCATTACAATCAATGCAATCGTCTGTTATTAAATAAGCCATTTTTGATTTCCTGTGTTTTAGTTGAACGATTATAAAAACACTGGTGAAAAGACAAATACTGTGCCTTTATCGAATTGATGTAGATTAGTTAAAACTATTTTTTAAGAGTGAATTTCTAAAGAAATGAATGGACTTTAATAGTATTAATGGAGGTTGTTCTCAATAATGAAAATGTATTTTCTATTATTTGATTATAATAAAGATAAATGCTCTATTATTGTGGCTGGCAATTGTTTATGTCTATTATGATTTATCGTCAAAAGATTTTTTAATCCAATCATCAATCAATCAATAATCCTGAGGGAGCGGAACGTTTATATCTTTCTTTTCCATAATAGTAAGTATGTTTCTGAATCGTGGTAGAAAAGGAATGTACAATCCGACTACTTTTACACGATATGTATTACCAGCCTGGAATAAACGATAAATTTCATCTGCGTTGGATTTGTTATTGTGATAATAATTATCTTCATTCAGGAAAACTTCCTTTTCCGAGAAAATAAAATATTTCTTCTTTTCTCCAGACCATACTTCTTTATTTGTAACTTTTATATCAATCACTTCTTCAGTGAAAATCGGCTCGAAGAAAACAAAGCCAAAGATCAGGACGCACAATAAAATAATTATCCCAAAAAACATTGAAACTTTTGACATCATAGAAAAAAATCTCCCTTAATAACTTTTTTACAAAAAATTTGTCGTATTTTAATAATATTTCTCAACCACGAATAATGATAGGCTCGTTCAATTCAACATTTTTTATGCCTATTTAACAGGTTTACTAAATTGGGAAATAATAGATTATATTCGCTTTGAAAATTTTACACAATAGACAATTTGAGCGTTTACATGTCAAAAAGGGCTTATTTATACTTTTTTAGCGGGATCATATTCCTGACTTTTTGTAAAGAGGTGAAAAAAGAAAATTCGATCAATTTGCTTACTTTTTCTTTATCTGAATCCATCCCTGTTGCTGAACCTTCAGGATTAGACCTCAGTTCTGATGAAAAATCTTTCTGGGTAGTAAGCGATCAAAACAGTACTGTTTATCTTTTAGATAACCAGGGAAAAATATTAAAAAAATTTAAAGTCAATGGTGAAGATCTTGAAGGTATAACAGTTATAGATGACAGTACGCTTGCAGTTGTTCTGGAAATAACACGGGAGGTTGTTGTAATTGATACTTCAGGAAATGAAATTAAAAGAGCGTTTATTGATCTTAGCGGAGAATTTAATTCTGGTCTGGAAGGAATAACTTATGATTCTGACAAAAAAATATTCTATGTAATAAATGAGAAAAAACCTCGTCTATTAATTACGTTCGATCAAAATCTTGTTGAGCAGAGAAGAGACACTTTAAATTTTTCAAAAGATGTATCAGGAATTTATTTTGATTCAACTGATAAAGTTCTCTGGATTTTAAGTGATGAGAGTCAGAGGATTGTTAAGACTGATCTTTCGGGAAATCCTTTAGAAGAATTTAAAATTAAAGTTGCTCAGCCGGAAGGTATAACTTTCAATAAAGCCCGAACGAAACTTTATCTGATTTCTGATAAAACTGAAAAATTGTATGTCTTCGACTTTAAATAAAAACTCAGTTGCAAATAAGTTCAATAACAACAACTTTAGAGAAAGTTTATTTTCTTAAAATATTGTAAGTTTGAACAGTAAATTAAAACAGGGAGAATACTCATGATGGAAGTCAATCACAACATTCTATTTATGCAGCTCATCATACAGAACCAGCAAATTGCTATGATGTCGATGGGCAAAATTAAAAATCCGGTTACGGACAAAGTTGAACGTAATCTTGAACATGCTAAAATTTATATTGATACTCTTGATATGCTTCTGGCAAAAACAAAAGGTAATCTTTCAGATTATGAAGAAAAATTTTTAATTGAAACGCTGAAAGATCTAAAACTTAACTATGTTGATGAAGCAGATAAAGACAATGCAAAAGCATCCCTTCGGGAGAAGAAAACAGACGGCGAGAAAGAAAAAGCTTCGGAGAAAGTATAGCTGGAAATGGTAATTGGTATTATTGCAAATACTACTAAAGAGAATATTCTGGATGTAGTCACTTCGTTCACATCTAAACTTAAAAACAAAAAGATAGATTATCTTCTTACTAAATCCATAGTTGAATCCAAAGGAAAATTAAAAATTACTTCGCACGGTAATTATAATTCCGGAGATGATGACATCTTCAAAGAAAGCGATGTGATAATATCAATTGGCGGTGACGGAACAATGCTTGCAACTGCATTCAAAGCACATATATATAATAAGCCTGTGCTTGGATTAAATCTTGGTAAACTTGGCTTTCTTGTTGAAACAGATGTTACTCAAATGGATAGCGCAATTGATCTTCTGAAAAAAAAGGAGTATTCAATCGAAGATCGTATGGTGTTATCTGGAGTATGTTCAGCACACGCGACAGATGAACTTATTGCTGTAAATGATCTTGTAATAGAAAAAGGCGGCTGGCCAAAGATGATTGAACTTGCGGTCTGGGTTGACGATGAGTATGTTACAACTTTTTCTGCAGATGGATTGATCGTTGCTACACCAACAGGCTCAACAGGTTATTCACTTTCCACCGGTGGACCAATTGTCGCACCAACTGCAAAGGCAATAACTCTATCCCCGATTTCACCACACAGTTTAACAGTCAGGCCGATTGTTCTATCGGGCAAGCAGGTTATAAAAGTAAGAGCAAAATCTCCACATACGAAAATCCAGGTTAGCTGTGATGGTCAGCGTGTATTTAGTTTTCAATCGCCAATGGAAATTGTAATAAAGAAAAGTAATCGACCGTTAAAACTTATTAAAACATCTTTGACAACTTATTTTGAAACACTCCGCAACAAGCTTTTGTGGGGGATTGACGTGCGTGTAAATAAGTTGAATTCTGAAGAAAAAGAGTAACATTCTTTTAAAATAAAAATGCCATCACAAAGATGGCATTTAAAACATCATACATTCATACAATCATCCATTCAACCTGTCATAGCGTAATGTAATGAAGCCGGATTACGCCTCTTCTAGTACCGGCTCCTCAACTTTCTTTCTTTCAACCTTCTTCTTCCCATTGGTTTTCTTTCTTCCGTCAGAGCCGGACCTTGACGGCTTGTTGCCAAAGCCTTCAGGATTATTTTTATCAGAATAATTTTTATACCTGTAAACTTTATTCTGGAAGTTTCGTAAGATTATTTCTTCTTCATCCATGTGCAGAACATAATTTGGCAGCAACGGAATTTTTCCACCGCCTCCAGGTGCATCAATTACAAAGTGAGGTATTGCTAAACCGCTTGTGTGTCCACGCAATGCTTCTACAATTCTTAATCCTGTTTCGACAGAAGTACGGAAGTGATTTGCACCTTTTGTTTCATCTGCCATATACATGTAATAAGGACGAACTCTAATTCTCAATAATTTTTGCATTAATTCTTTTACTACTGCAGGGTCATCGTTTACGCCTTTCATAATAACCATCTGGTTTCCGACAGGAATCCCAGCATCAGCAAGCATTGTGCAAGCTCTTGAACTATCTTCAGTTACTTCCCACGGATGATTAAAATGAGTGTTAACATATATCGGATGATACTTCTTTATCATATTAACAAGCTTTGCAGTAATTCTATGAGGAAGAACGACAGGCATCCTTGTACCGAGTCTTATAATTTCAATATGCTTGATCTCACGTAAACGCTGGAGAATTTTTTCCAGCATTGTATCAGTAAGCATAAGTGGATCACCGCCGGAAAGAATAACATCTCTTATTTCAGTATGTTGTTCAAGATAGTTGAATGCACTCTCAAGACCTCTCATTGAGATCTTTTCATAGTCTCCAACTTTTCTTTTCCTTGTGCAGAAACGGCAGTAGATACCGCACTGGCTTGTAACAAGAAATAATGCACGATCGGGATAGCGATGAGTGATGTTCGGAACGGGGCTCATTTCGTCCTCGTGAAGTGGATCTTCCTCAGCATCAATATCTTCCAGCTCGACTTTTGCCGGAACGCATTGAAGCCAGATTGGGTCGCCGGGATAACGGATCAGACTTAAATAGTAAGGATTAATCCGAGCCTGGAAAAATTCATCCAGATCTTCCGCAGCCTTACGGTCGATACCAAATTTTTCCACGACATGGTCAACAGTGTGAACACTGTCCCTTACCATTTCCTGCCAAAGTTCCATGATAGTTCCTCAGTTGTTCTTGTGATTGAAATATTTTCCAAAGACGATCATACCATCGCCTTTGGAATAAAAATCATTTATCTCAGAAATTATGCTGTAATTATTACGCATATAAAAATTTCTGGTAGCAGAGTAACTATCCTTGGAAGATGTTTCAGCCAGCAGCCACCTGCCGTTGTTTTCATTAACAAAACTTTCTGCATGTTCTAAAAGTCTTTTCCCAATTCCTTTTTTCTCGTAATTGGAATTTGTAACAATCCAGTAGAGATCATACACACCATCTGTTAATGGTCTCTTCCCGGTGCAATGATATCCAAGAATCATGCCATCTTCCTCATAAACGAACAAATTATAGTCCTTCTGTATCGGATTAGTTGCTGCGATGTTTACAAGTTCCATTGCAACACTAATCTCTTCACTACTAAAATTCGGTGCCGAACTTAAAATTTCTTCTATAACTTTTGCATCATCCGGCTTTAGCCTTCGAATCATTTTTCTTCTTTCTGATTAATGCAAAGTTTGCAATTGTATAAAGTAAATCATCATAACTTATTCCATCTGCAGCCGCTGCTCTCGCAAATCCTGAATCCGATGAAATATCCGGATTGGGATTTACTTCAATAACATAAGGCTCATCATCATTACTTAATCGAATATCAATACGGGCATAATCTCTGCAGTTCATAGCATCATAAGATGCTAATGCTGTTACCTGAATTTTTTTTCTTAGTCTCTCAGGAAGTTCTGCCGGGCAAACAGGTTTTGTATGATTGTAATAAACACTTCCCTCAGTCCATTTGCCATCGTAAGTAACTATGTTTGGAAAATCTTCCGGCAAGCCTGTAAAACTAATCTCCGAGATGGGAAGCAATCTTCCGCCGAGAATTGCAACATTTAGTTCTCTTCCCTGAATGTATTCCTCAAGTATCACATCCTGGTTATAAGTTTCTGCCAGGAATGAGAATTGTTTTCGTAGTTCAGAGTAATTTTTTACCACTGAGAATTCAGAAATACCGATACTGGCATCTTCATTCATAAGTTTGAGTATTAATGGATAATCTAATTTTATCTCTTTCTCAGTAAATCTTTTTGTCTTTTTTAAAGTTCTGAATTCAGGTGTCAAGATATCTCTGGATTTCAGTATTGCTTTTGTTCTTGCTTTGTTCAAACAGTTTCCGAGAGTGATTGGTGAACATCCTGTAATTTCATAACCAAGAAGTTCAAACAACCCGGCCATATAGGATTCATTAGCAGATATACCCTCAACTGATTCAACAAAGTTATAAATAACATCAGGGTTGAAAGCGTTTAAATTATTAATCACTTTCTGCACATTTTTATCTACAGCAAGTGATTTCACTTCGCTAAAATATTTTGATAAAGAGAGCTCAACTTTTTTCAGTTCATTAACGAAATTATTTTCCGAAAGATCATTAGCTTTTGCAGACTCGTCGTTTTTCTTGCCGTTGTAAACTGAGAACACACTTACCGGTGAGTTGTAGCATATTAATATTTTTGAGTTCTCTTTCATACCAGATTGTACCTTTTCGCAGCATGGTATAAAGCACTTTGTATTAATTGATTATAATTCATTCCTGCAGCTCTTGCAGCTTTTGGGAAACTTGAGTTTTCATTTGGGTCAGGCATTATTCCAGGCAGCGGATTTATTTCGATTATATTCGGAACCCCGTGTTTGTCGAGACGAACATCTATTCTGCTCCAGTCCTTACATTTTAATACATTATAAGTACGCAGAACAGTGTTTTTTATTTTTTCTTCCAGTTGTTTGTCGAGTTTAGCCGGACATTCAAAAACATCGAAATTATTTTCTTTAGTGTCGAGTATCCATTTTGCTTCATAAGAATAAAGTGGAACTACATCCTGAGGGAAGTCTTCATATCGTATTTCTATTATAGGAAGAATTTGAGCGTCGTCTCCGTTCCCAAGAATTGCAACTGTGAATTCTCTCCCCGAAAGGAACTCTTCAATTAATGCAGGCTGATTGTAAGAATTAAGTATCCGGGTAATTTCATCTTCCAGCTCCTTGGTGTTTTTTACTAAAGATGAAGAAAAAATTCCTTTACTGGATCCTTCAGATATTGGTTTTACTATTAATGGAAAATCGAAACGAACATTTTTTATATCTTCTGTTCGGTGTGCAACGAGAAACTTTGCATTCGGAATATTGTGGTATGTCAGAATTTCCTTTGCGCGTGATTTATCAAGACAAATCCCAAGCGTTAAAGCATCTGAACCAGAGTAAGGAATCTGAAGCATCTCAAGTATCGCAGGCATATGTGATTCACGGTTAACTCCAATCAGTCCCTCTGCAAAATTGAAAACGATATCTGGTTTAAGCTCTTTAAGTTTTAAGTATGCATCATTATTGGCTTCAACTAAAGTTACGTTATGTATCTCAGCGATAGCATCTTTAACAGCGTTTACCGTTTCCCATGTATCCCATTCTGCATAAGTATCAACAGCTGGTTGTAATTCATGATGAGGAGAATTTTGAACAGGAGGCACTTCATCGAGGAAAGTTTCACTCTCCGGTTTTACGTTGAATGTTATGGCAACATCTAAACGTACATTAAACCTTGGTGATAAAATAATTTCTCCTTGAAAATTTTTTTCTTCTTGTCGTTCCAAATATAATCTTTATAAAGAATTTGTCAACATGTTTTAAAAAATATTTTTTAAAAAGTTTTCATGGAAAAATTTCATGAACAGACAACGCAAAGAAATAATTTTTGATGAGTGCTCATCTTTTCTCAAAACATTTTTTGTAACTACCGGATAAAATTTATTGTCAGACTTCGATCAAAGTTTAAAAATATTTTAATCACCGGGAAAATATTTTACGCAATCTTCGCGTACTTAAGATTCTCTGAATAATGTCTGATAAGATTTTTCCTGATGATGTTGTTGTTTGGTGAATCAATAGATGGGTCTTTATTTATAAGGTTAAATGCGATTTGCTTTGTTAAGCTGATCAACTCTGCATCCTGAATAATATCTGCATATTTTAAATCAGGAAATCCGCTTTGTTTTGTGCTGAAGATATCACCTGGTCCACGCAACTTTAAGTCTGCCTCAGCAATTTCAAATCCGTTGTTTGTCTTTAACATTGTTTGGAGCCTGATAGCTGACTTATATTTTTCTATCATTGAACTTGAAATGTAATCAAGATCAAGCCGTCGTTGTATATTATACTGTACAATTTCATCCTTCGTTACGAGAATACAGAACGCCTGCTTATCACTTCTTCCGACTCTTCCTCTCAACTGATGAAGCTGTGAGAGTCCGAAGCGATGAGCATCGTTAATCAGAATTATATTTGCATCAGGGATGTCAATGCCTACTTCAACAACAGTAGTTGAAACTAAAACATCAAAATCTTTTTTAAGAAAGAGAAGCATCTTCTCTTCTTTTTCCTGCCAGGACATTCTTCCATGAATTAATCCGAGCTTAAGTTTTTTAAGATGAGTTCTGCTCAGTTCTTCGTAAAAAGTTTCAGCCGCTTTAAGTTCAAGCTTGTCTGACCTACCTGTCCGGTAGGCAGGCTCTTCAACCAGCGGATAGACAATAAATGTCTGGTAACCTTCAATTCTCTTATCAACAATAAATCGGAAAATCTCCGGAAGTTTACTTTCACCTCTAAGTACGGTCTTAATTGGTTTTCTATTCTTCGGCATTTCATCAATAACGGAAATATCAAGGTCACCGTAAACCGTCATCGAAATCGTTCTAGGAATGGGAGTTGCACTCATTACGAGTACTTCAGGGGTTTTTCCTTTAGTTTGAAGTTTAGCTCGCTGTCGGACTCCAAACCGGTGTTGCTCATCAATAACCACCAAACCGAGATTCTTATAATTAACTTTCTCTTCAAAGAGAGCGTGAGTTCCAATAATAATGTCTGCCTCCTGCAGTTCAATTTCCTGAAGTCGTTTATTTCTTTCAGATTTCTTCTGACCTCCGAGAAGCAATGAGGTTTTTATTTCTCTTCCAGGAAATTGTTCATAGAGACGTTTCATCATCACAGAAATATTTTTTGCATGCTGATCAGCCAATATCTCGGTCGGCGCCATTATCGCTGCCTGAAATCCATTATCAACTGCAATCAGCATTGCGATTAACGAAACAATGGTTTTTCCACTGCCAACATCGCCCTGAAGCAGCCGGTTCATTGGCTTTTCAGAAAGAAGATCGCTCTTTATTTCTCCCAAAACTTTTAATTGGGCTTTGGTTAGTTCAAACGGAAGTGTTTTTAAAAAATTCCGGACAAGATCAGTTCTGATGACTAACTTGTTGCCAATTAACTTACTCTGGTAATTTTGTTTTCTCAATGCAACCAGCAGTTCCAGATAGAACAGCTCTTCAAATTTAAATCTCCCTTTGGCAGAATTTAGTTTATCGGTCGATTCAGGAAAATGGTAATTGCGAATTGCTTCCTTGAGTGAAATCAGTTTATTGTGTTTAATAATTTCTTCTGTGAGAGTTTCCTCGACCAAATCAACATAGTTTTCAACTGCTAGACTTATTATTCTTCGTAAGCTAAGATCACCGATATTGCCTGACTTTAGTTCTTTTGGAATTCTGTAAAATGGAATGATCTTCCCTGTATGAAGAAAATTTTTTTCATCTTCACTTATCCGGTCAAAATCAGGATGTTTGAATTGCAGTGCTCCGTATTTTGATTTATCTGGTTTAGAAGAAACCGCAAACATATCTCCTTCATTAAAAACAGAATAAAAATATTTTGTTCCCTGGAACCAGACACACTCAAAAAAACCTGATTCATCCCTGAATTGAACTTTAAGAATTTCTCTTCTGCCAAATCTTTTTTTCTCTTTATCAAAAACTTTTCCGATAACAGTAAGTTCACCATCGTAACCGTTCATTAAATATCCGTAAGCTTTTGCAGCAGTCAGAACTGTTGTCCTGTCGAGATGACGGGAAGGGAAGTAGAATAGTAAATCACTAATTGTGTTTATTCCGATCTTTGAAAAGGATTCGGCTCTTTTAGGTCCAACCGATTTCAAATATTGCACGGAATCATCAAGAGCGTTTTTTGAAAAAGAATTCATCAATAGAAAAATAATCTAACGGGCAGCTAAACTCAAAAAACCTATTTAAGTCTTTCTGGTAAATTATCTTTAATTTTAGAAAAGTAATTAATGAAAGAAATAAAATTTGGAATGGGAAAAACTTTTAACTGATTCGAGACTTGGGGAAAAAATCCAGGCAAAGAAAAATTCATCCGATGGAAGAAGTGAATTTCAAAAAGATTTTGACAGAGTTGTGTTTTCACCTGCATTCAGACGGCTGCAGGATAAAACTCAAGTCTTTCCGCTGCCAGAAAGTGATTTTGTTCATACAAGATTAACTCACAGTCTGGAAGTTTCCTGTGTCGGAAGATCTTTGGGTAATCTTGTTGGTGAAACAGTAGTCAAACGAAATCCATCTTTAAATAGCAGGTTTACAAAATTTCATTTCGGCGAAATAGTCGCTGCAGCTTGTCTTGCACACGATATCGGAAATCCGCCGTTCGGTCATTCAGGTGAAGATGCAATTGCCGAATATTTCAGAAGTGGTAACGGACAACAGTTTAAATCAAAAATTAAAGATGAGAAGAAATGGACCGATTTTATTAAGTATGAAGGAAACGCTCAGGGTTTCAGAATTATTACAAAACTTCAGAACCCAAAAGTTAAAGGTGGATTAAATCTTACTTACTCAACTCTTGCCGCAGTTACAAAATATCCGAGAGAGTCTCTCATAAATAATCAAAACAGATCATTACAAAATAAAGCTTATCGCAAGTATGGATTCTTTCAGGCTGAAAAAGAAATTTTTAAAGAAGTTGCTGATAAAACAGGACTTGATTTTGTGGTGAATAAAAAAACTTACTGGTGGCGCCGTCATCCGCTTACGTTTCTTGTTGAAGCTGCTGACGACATCTGCTACAGTGTAATGGATCTCGAAGATGGATTCATGCTTGGTCTGATTTCGTTTAGAGAAACTGAGGAATTGCTGATACCATTAATCTCTAAACAAGGATTGAGAAATTATCGGGATAAAGATGAAAAAGACAGGATAGGATACTTACGGGCAATTGCAATTAACGAACTGGTTAATGAACTCGCAAGGGTGTTTCTGGATGAGGAAAAAAATATTTTGGCAGGGAAGTTTGAAAATGAACTAATCAGTGAAATAAAACGTGCCAATGCACTTAAGCGAATAAAAGATATTTCGGTTACCAGGATTTATAAGTCGCGCAGTGTTGTTGAAAGGGAAGTTGCCGGTTATGAGGTGCTTGGTGGCTTGCTGGATACTTTTATTGATTCATACAACGAAGCCTACGAAAAGAAAATCTCAGCAAAAAATAAATCTGTTTTTGCGCTGTTACCAAAGAGAATTAGTGATGACATTCCAAACGAACTTTACCAACGTCTTATAAGAATAATTGATTTCGTTTCGGGGATGACTGATTCATTTGCAGTTTCACTTTTCAGAAAGATTAAAGGTATCTCTTTGCCGGGCGGAAGAGTTACCGAATGATAATGAGCTCTAATTTTTCCTAAACATTTTGACTAATGAATTTCGAGGATGTAATAGTGAAACTTACGTACAAAACTTTAAAATTCTTTGTTCAATATTTGTTATTCGATACTCCACAAAAATGCTTTTTAGGTTGTTGTCAATACAGTAATAACTTTAACTTTTAGTAATGAGCTGGCTATTCGGATATTTTGGAAATACTGAGCGGCTGGAAATTACTTCTCCCGATATTCCTCTTTATCAATTTAAAAACCCAAATCTGGTTTTGTTCTCCGGTGGTAATACCAAAACAAGTTTCTTTAAATCAAATTCTCCTGAGAGCTGCTGGGCTGTTGTCGGAGTTGGTCTTGAATCCGAAAATGATGGTTACAGGATTCTTAATAATACAACGTGGGACTCAAAATTAAATTCTGATCAAATTTGTCTCAGTTCAGTCAATGGACACTTCGTTGCGATTAAGTATTATAATAATGAAATAAAATTCTTTACAGATGAACTTGGATTGCGTGATATTTATATTGTGCAGCTGCAAAATGGATTTGGTTTTTCAACAAGAATTGATTGGATTAAATATTTTATAAAACCTTCAATTGATTTAAAAGAATTTGGTTCAAGGTGGCTGCTTCAGAATCAGATTTCACGTAATAGTATAATCAAAAATGTAAAACGACTTGTATGTTCAAATGCAACTCTCAAAGGAAATTCTATATCTATAGAACCGAACGATTGGCAGCCAAATTTTGAAATGCCCGGGAACAGAGAAGTTTTTGAGGCAGTTCTTAGACAATTACTTAAGATTAAAGATAGAAGAATTTTATTGAGCTTATCCGGTGGGCTCGATTCAAGGTTACTACTTTCCTATTTAGTGAATTTAGATTTTAATCGCTGGGAAACTCATACCTTCGGTGATCCTGATCATCCTGATTCAAAAGCAGCATCTGCTTTATTAAAAAGTGTTGGATATAGGAACAAAATTATTAATGATGAGATACCATCAAAAGATAATTTAGCAAAACTGGTAAAAGCATATTCTGTTCAATCAATTGTGACCAACCCGGTAAGTTCAATTTTAAATTTAAGATATTATGACAGAATAACTAATGAAAGTTCGGTTATAATAGACGGCGGATTCGGAGAAATCTGGCGCAGAGCTTTTGCCAACAGATTATCGTTTTTTGGAAAAAATGCTTTATCAAAAAAAGATTCAAAAGCAGTTTCTGCATTTTTAAGATATTATCGGGCTGATATTTTTTCGGCAGAAACTTTGATTGAAATGGAATCAGGACTTTTCAATCAGCTAAATAATTTGTTTAATTCTTTGCCCGATGCAAATCAAATTGGTTCTGAAAAATGGATTGATCTTTTTTCAATCAGATCAAGACTAACGAATTACTATTCTCCCGAACAAGCCCGCATAGATCAGTATGCAGTTTCTTTTATGCCGCTTGTACAGAAAGACATTTTAAATTTATTATTTGGTTTAAATGAATCGGATAAAAGAAATGGAAAATTATTTAAGCAATTAATCAGACGAAATTCAATTCAACTGACAAAACACCAGCTTGTTAAAGGAAACATTACACATCCGTTTAACTCATCCTTTTTGAGTGCACGCCTGCATTCAAGAATAAAAAGTAAACTTGGCTTGTCTTTTCAAAGCAGAGATCAAGTTGAGTTTCATAAATCATTGAAAGAATTTATCGGTGACATAGTAGTTTCTGCGGATGTAAGAAACTATGAGTACTATGATCGAAACAAAATCGAAAAGATGTTACACGATTATTTAACTAATGACGACAAATATAATTCTGAAATTGATTGGTTTCTGTCTTTTGAATTGTTCAGACAGGGAATAATGAAATAGAAAAATTCTGCGTTACTCAGTTTTCATATCCCGTGTCATTAAATCGGTAGTAGCTTTCACCGGATCTTTATCTTCGAAAAGAATTTTATAGACTTCATTAGTTATCGGGGTTTCAATTCCTTTTTTAACTGCTAATTGTTTTGCTGAACGTGTAGTTTCTACGCCCTCAGCAACCTGTTCCATTGATTTCAATATTTGTTTAAGTTTTTTTCCTTTACCAATTTGTTCACCGACAAATCTGTTTCTGCTATGTTTGCTCATGCAAGTAACTATCAGATCACCTATTCCTGAAAGCCCAGCAAAAGTTTCCGGTCTTGCGCCCATTGCTAAACCAAGTCGTGAGATTTCTGCAACACCTCTTGTCATTATTGCAGCTTTAGTATTATCACCAAAGTTTGCCCCATCAATTATTCCTGCACCGATTGCAATTATATTCTTAAAAGCACCACCAAGCTCTACACCAAGTATATCTGTAGAAGCATAAACTCTGAAATAAGAAGTCATAAATGCTGCTTGAATTGTCTTTGCAGTTTCTATATCTGATGAGGCTGCAACTACTGCTGTTGGTATTCTTTGACTTACTTCTTCAGCGTGGCTTGGACCAGAAATAACACCAATTTGATTTTTATTTATATGAGGAAAAACATCTTTAAGCATCTGTGACATAGTCATCAAAGTTTTTTTCTCGATTCCCTTCGAAACGCTGACAAGTATTGCATCTTCAATCTGTCTGTAATTAATTTTTTTTACCACATCCCGCAAAAACTGTGACGGAACAGCAAGCACTATAAGATTTTTATCATCCGATGAATCTTCAATTGAATGAGTAATTGAAATCTCTTTTGGAATTTTTATACCGGGAAGGTAATGTGTGTTAACTCTTTTCTTTAATAAATCACGTGCGTAACTTTTTTTGTATTCCCATAGAGTTACGTTGTGACCGTTGTAGTAAAGTAAAATTGCGAGGGTAGTTCCCCAGCCGCCAGCGCCGAGAACCGAAATTTTCATTTAACTGATTTTATTTTTCTTTCGAAAGCTTATTTTATTTTCATTCCCGCGAAGTAATCTGATCAGGTTTTTTCTGTGAGTGAAAATAACTAAAGCTGTAATTCCTAAAATAAACGGGAATAAAGTGCTGTATCCCGGGATATCTACATGAAATAAATTTTCTCTGATAAATAATGTTGCCGGAACACTTATGGCAGCAATAATAGATCCTAACGAAACATAACGTGAAATTAAAACGACCAGAGTAAATACACCAACGGCAATCAGCATATCAACTGTGATTAAAGTTAATAACATACCAAGTGCGGTAGCAATTCCCTTTCCTCCTTTAAATCCGGCAAAGACTGTCCAGATATGACCAATTACAGCAGACATACCAGCAATAATCTGAATTAATGTAAAATCATCAAAAGGCGAAACGTTTTCAAAAGGGAGTGGACCATAAAATAATCTGGCAATTAAAACAACAGCAATAGCACCTTTCAATGCATCAAGGAAAATAACAATCAATCCGTACTTCCAGCCGAGTACGCGTAACACATTTGTTCCTCCAGCATTACCGCTGCCGTGTTTACGGATATCAATACCACTAACTGCTTTGCTAATAATAATACTGTTCGGAATCGAGCCGATCAGGTAAGAGAGGATAACTATAATTGCTAATAAAAACATTTAATTACAAAAAATTTATTTTGAAACCTAAACAATTAACAAATAATAAACAACGAATTTTCATACCACGTTAAAATCGTTTGAATTCGAAGAAATTAGATGATACATTAATTAATAGGTTTCAATCTTACACATTTAATTACGCATTAGTAGTAAATTGTTTTTTTTTGAGGTTGGATTTGATATATTTGCGCCTCAAATTATAGGAGTTGATATGGCAAAACAACAATCATTTTCGGATAAGTTAAAAAAGAAGAAAAAAAGTGATTTTATTACTGTAAAGTTCATTAAATCGATGAAAACAGCAGGTGGAAATTATAAATTCAATGAAAAGTTCGTTCAAATCGAGGATTTGAATAAAATTGCTGATGTAAAGTAGAACTGTATATATTAATTAAGTAATAGATTTGACGCGATGGGTATTCTATCGCGTTTTTTATTCTCGGAATAATTAAGATGGAATAAATAAATCCATTGTCCAACTTCCTTCCAGTTCAAGCAGCTTTTTCTTTACATCGAGACCCCCTCCATAGCCAGTAAGACTTCCATCAGCACCAATAACTCGATGACAAGGAATAATAACCGGGATTGGGTTTGCACCATTTGCCGCTGCGACGGCTCGCATCTTATTCTTATCTCCCAAACGGACTGCTAATTCACCGTAACTTATAGTTTCTCCATAAGGAATTTTTGTTAATTCATCCCATACTTTTTTCTGAAAATCTGTACCGATAATTTCTAGAGATAATTCAAACTCTCTTCTTTCTCTGTTAAAGTATTCTTTTAACTGACGGAAAATCTTTTTCATACTTTGTTCTTCCGGTGCGATCTGTGTTGCTCTGGTAAGAGTATCTGATTCCGGTTTTTTGTTTATTATAATTTCCCGAATTCCTTTTTCAGAAACAATAACATCGAGCCTGATTCCATCAATTATATCTGAAGCATAATGTATCTGATTTGTCATTATTGTTTTGGGTAGATAAAAAAAGGGAAGAAACAATAACGGATTTCTTCCCTTGAAAAATAAAAATTTTTATTTAAGCAGCAATTACCTGGATTGAAGGATTAACGTCTCTTCTCAATAATCCCTCGATTGCTATCAGCGTTCCGGAGATTGAACTTGGACAACTTCCGCAAGCACCCTGATATCTTATTTTTACAGTGAAGCCATCAATTCCTAAAACCTGCAAACCACCGCCATCACCTGCAAGTGCTGGACGTACTTTCTGATCAAGCAGATAATTAATTCTTTTTAGCAACTCGTTCTCTTCCTCGGCAGTTGGTGCTTTTACTGATTCTGCAGGTATCAAATTCGCATCAAATACTTTTAAGAATTCAATGAATGGTCTCTGAATTTGTCCCCAATTAGATTCAGGTGATTTTTCAATAGTTACAAACTTATCCATATAGAAAACTGAAACAACTCCATCAAGCTGAAAAATTCCAGAAGCAAACGGATCATCTTTAGCTGATTCCTTATCATGATATTGCCGCGTTTCGTAATTAAGTAGTTTTTGGTTTAATATAAACTTTAATGCATGCGGGTTTGGCGTTAAGTCAACATCTTCTACCATTAACATAGTAACCTCATTTTTTTATTTTAAACTTAATCTAACCTGAGGTCACCTTCAAGTTAAATCAGAGTCAACCATTGTCAGTGTGACGAAGCTAAAATGAGTTTTTAGGAAAATTAGCTTAATTTTGATAATTATTTTCAAACGATAATTTTAAGTCTATGTCTGATAAAAAAAGTATTCTCATCGTATTTACCGGCGGCACTTTTTCGATGAAGATTGATAAAAAGAAGTCAGGTGGTGCAGTGCCAAAATATTCCGGATCGGAACTTCTGAAAAAGATTCCGGAAGCCAAAAAGATCGCTAATATTTCTTTTTATGATTTCGGAAAATATCCTGGTCCTCATGTCACTCCTGAAATTATGATGGAATTATCAAAGCAATTGAGGAAACGGCTTGCTGATAAAAAATATGATGGGATAATAATAACTCATGGAACAGATACTCTTGAAGAAACTGCTTACCTAATTGATCTAACAATCAAAACAGAAATACCAATTGTATTCACAGGCTCGATGAGGAATAGTTCGGAACAAAATTGGGATGGACCGAAAAATTTGATTGATTCATTACTTGTTTGTCTGAGTAAAAATTCAAGAGAAATGGGAACACTCGTTTGCATGAATGGTGAAGTGAATGCTGCAAGTGAAGTAACTAAAATTTTTTCAAATGAGTTTGAAACTTTTCAAAGTCTGGATTTTGGTACACTCGGTTTTGTTGAGAAAGGAAGAGTGATTTACAATCGTTTACCAAGATTTCTCGAAACAATTAATACAAATAAAATTAATACAAACGTTGATCTGCTTACGGTTTATGCAGGAATGGATGAAAAGTTTTTCAGACATTCTGCCGATTCTGATGCGGATGGATTAGTCATTGAAGCTTTAGGAGTTGGAAATGTTCCGCCTGCTGCATTTAAAGGAATTGAATATGTTATAAAAAAAAACATTCCGGTCGTGCTGGTATCAAGATGTCCAGCCGGAGAAACAGATTACATTTACAGTTATCCCGGGGCAGGAAGACACTTACATGATCTCGGTGTGATATTTACTGATTACCTGAACGGTCAGAAAGCGAGAATCAAGCTGATGCTTGCTTTAGCTAAAACCAGTGATAGAAAAATCCTGAAGAAAATTTTTGAGGGCGAGATCAGGGAGATTTAGATATCCAATGATTTAGCCCTTTGAAATCAACATTTCCAGATCAACTTTGTGGACGTGGTCTATTTCTTTTCCAAGAAACAATTCGGCAACTTCTTTAAACTTTGCAGGAATATCACTTACGTAATATTCCTGCACTCCTGTTTTCTTTGAATCAGAAAGTAAATCAAGTTTTTCAAGTTCTGATTTAATTACTTCAGAAGAAGCGATGCCCGAATCAATCAAAGTAACTTTGCTGCCGATAACTTTCCGGATGACTTCAGATAATATTGGATAATGCGTACAACCAAGAACTAACGTATCGATTTTCTCTTCGCGTAGTTCTTTCAAATATTCCTCAGCAACTTCGTACGTTGCTTTGTGATTTATCCAGCCTTCTTCTGCAAGTGGTACAAATAGCGGACAAGGTTTTTCAATAACCTGTGCAGAACTATTTATCTTTTTAATTTCTTTTGAATAAGCAAGGTTGCTGACAGTTGCTCTTGTTCCGATCACTCCGATTTTTTTACTTTGACTTTTCTTTAACGCCAGTCTCGAACCGGGTTCAATCATACCGATAATAGGAATGTCGAACTTTTTTTTCAGATCTGGAATTGCTATTGATGAAGCTGTATTGCAAGCGACCACAAGTGCTTTAATATTTTTTTGCAGCAGGAATTTTGTGTCCTGGATTGAATATTCGATCACCGTTGAATTTGACTTTGAACCATAAGGAACACGCGCAGTATCACCGAAATAAATTATACTTTCGTTTGGCAGAGTTGAGGAAAGCCTTTTAACAACTGTTAGTCCGCCAATACCTGAGTCAAAGACACCGATCGGGCTTCGTTTCACTTCGCCCTGATGATTCGGGTTTTGTTTCACTTCGCCCTGACGGATTGGTTTTTGTTTGTCTGTTTGGTTCAAAATAATCCTTATAATAATTTATCAATTGAAGAAGCAATTTCATTTTTTACAAACTCGTAATCGTTGGGGGAAATTTTTTTTCCATTTCTATCAAGCACATAAAATGCATCCACAATCTCGTCTCCCTGTGTAGAAATTTTTGCGAAGAAAATGTTCAAACCGAGTTCATTCATTTTGCTGGTAACATGATACAGAAACCCTAATCTGTCAGGTGAATGAACATCAATGATGGTGTATCTTTCGTGATTTTCAAAAGCGACTTTTACATTACCTTTTTTCTTGAAAAGCTTACTTTCAATTCTCCACCATTTTGATTTTAAAGAAGCCACTTCTTTTCCAAGCTGCAAAAGTCCGCGTACTGCAAGGTTCATATCTTCTTCTATTTTTTGAAATCGCGTTTTTTCAAGTTTATTATGCGAACTGAAGTCGGTTACGTTGAAAGTATCAATTACAATTCCGTCTTTACGAGTAAATATTTTTGCATCGTGAATGTTAATGTCATTAATCGCCAGCACTCCACAAAGTTTTGAAAGCAGTGAAGGAAAATCTTTTGTGATGACTGTTATTCCGGTGTAACCGTTTGACTCAGAAAATATAACAGAAACTACTGAACCCTTATCAATTTCCTCAATGTGTCTGGCGATTTCTTCGGCACCAAAATGATGAGTGTATGCTAAATCGTCGATTGAATCTATATGCTGTTGAACGTCTTCTTCCGAGATATTGGGAGAAAATTTGCTAATCTCTTTTGGAACAGCAAAGGTAGTAGAGTACAATAGTTCTTCACCTGAAATTTTTTCTTCAAGCATTGCACGGGTTTTCCGGTAAAGTTCTGCAAGAAGTTCATTCTTCCAGCTTGTCCATACAACGGGATTAACAGCAGACAAATCAGCATAAGTTAAAAGATAAAGTTGTTCAAGCTCTTCAATAGATTTAAATCTTGAGGTAAAGTTATTCAGGGTTTCGGGATCATTTAAATTTCTTCTGAATGCAGTTTGTTCCATTACAAGATGATTCATCACTAATGAAGAAACAATACTTATTTCTTCGTCACCATATCCCATTCGGTACATTATTGAAGCAGCAAGTTCAGCACCTAGAATTTCGTGTCCGCTTATATTTATTGGCTTTGCAATATCGTGAAGAAGTAATCCGAGGAAAAGTTTTTCTTTGTCTTTAAGCTTATTAAAAATTTTTCCTAAGTGTGAATTTTCATTAGCAAGATTTTCTACATTTTGGATTGCAATAAGCGTGTGTTCATCGGCAGTGTAAGTATGATAAACTCCATGCTGGAGAAATCCATTAAGGTCTTTGAACTCGGGCATAAATGCACCAAGTGCACCGAGTTCATTCATTATGTAAAGTGTTTGCCCCACATTATTCGGCAGTCTTAATATTTCTCTGAAGAACACAGAAGATTCACTCTCCTGAATATGATGTCTGTCAGTAGCCTCAAACTTGTCAACAATGTATGAGCGAAGTTCTTCATCAAATCTGGCTGAATGCAAACCGCGATAATAAAATACACGCAGGATATCTGACATACTTAACGGCGTATTATTCCGCATTGAAATCACTTTACCTTTAATAATAAAATCATCATCAAGATTTATTGATAACGAGGCTGGCAATGAGGCTACCACAGCATCATCGTGTAGTTTTTTTGTAATCGATTTGGAAAAACGGTTAAGTATCACTGCGGCATTAAAATATATCCGCATAAAATCTATCAGGGATTCTTCCTCAAATCCAAAAATTTTTGCAATCCTGATTTGTTCGCTGAACTCAAACCGGTCATGCTTTTGCTTTGCTTCAAGGTGCATGAGGTTTCTGACAGAAAGAATCATTTTATAACTGCTAAGCACACGATTGCATTCATCAATTGAAGAAGCTTTTTCATTTTTCAGAATATTCAGGAAGGTTTCAATCTGTGTCGCTTCCTGCTGTTTATTTATCAATTCTTTGTTTGCGAAAATATAAATCCATTCCACCAATTGTAAATCTCTTAATCCGCCGGCTGAATATTTTAGATTTGGTTCCAGCATTTTTGGTGATGAACCATACTTTTTATATCGCTCTTCTGAATCTTCGATCAATCTGTTAATCAAGTCTGCTTTCATTTCCTCATTGATTGAATTGAGCAGAGTTTCATTCCAGAGGTGATAAACTTTTTCTGAGCCCAACAAGTATCGGGTTTCAAAAAATTGTGTGAACGTATGAAGATCTGACAGCATATATTTCCTGATGTCGGATAAATCTCTGACTGTATGAGAAACTTCCAATCCGTTATCCCAGAATTTTGTTACCAGCTCAGAAATGTCCTTCGCATTTTCTTCAACTGATTCTGAAATAAAAATTATATCAATGTCTGAATAAGGAGAAAACTCACGGCGGCTGAAACTTCCTGCTGAAGCAAGAGCGAAGTGATATTTTTTTGTTCCAGTCACAGCACGGATAAATTCCTCAATCATCAGGCTGTATTCTTTGCTGAACCTCAATGCATCTGCTTGTTTTGCATGAGCTGCAAAAAGAAGGTCACGTCGTTCCCTGAATATTTTTTTTATATCCGAATCCAAAATATTAATCCTGTAAAATCCTGAATCATTTATTTGAGACTTCTGAATTATTATGAATGTGTTACTCTTTTTAATTTAAAAACCAAATATTTCACTCCTGCCTTGCCAGCAGGCAGGTCGTTCAATATGACAAATTAGAATTTTTCAGAAGTCTCTATTTATTAAACAGATCACTGAAATACTCAGCTTCAATCATTGATGAAATGCCACCTCTTACATTGAACTCGGCAGTTATCAGCATATATCGCGGCTTGCAAACATTTACAAGGTCATCCAAAATTTTGTTCGTGGCACTTTCAAAAAACAAACCGTCGTTCCGGTATGAGTTGAAATAAATTTTTAATGATTTTAATTCGATACAGAGTTTATCAGGAACGTATTCAACAGTGATCGTTGCAAAATCAGGCTGACCTGTTTTTGGACAAAGCGAAGTGAATTCCGGTGCAGTGTGAATTATTGTATAATCACGATCCGGGAATTCGTTTTTAAATGTTTCAATAATTTTTCTTTTCTGATTGATATATTTTATTGTTTTCATAAATCTCTCAAAAGTTATTAATCATTTGTAAATAGGTTTAGTTTTATACTTTATTGGATCTTCAACTCCGGCCATCTGAAATCCTCTGAGACGAAGAGCGCAGCTATCACAAACTCCGCAAGCAATATCTTCGTTTTGATAACAACTCCATGTTAAATGCAGTGGTGCATTTAATTTAATTCCTTTTTTTATTATTTCAGCTTTTGAAAGATGAATAACAGGTGTTTCAATTTTAATTTTTGTTTCGGGTTTTGTCCCAAGATCAATCATCTTTTCAAATGCAGAAAAGAATTCAGGTCTGCAATCAGGATAGCCGGAAGAATCTTCATATACAGCACCGATAAAAACAGCTTTTGCATTCAGCACTTCTGCCCAGCTAACACAAGCCGAAAGAATATTTGCATTCCTGAATGGAACGTATGAAGTTGGTACTTCCTTGTTGCTGAGATTCGCATTTGATACCGAAATATCTTTATCCGTTAATGATGAACCACCGATTTTTGAAAGATGAGGATAATCAATGACCAATCTTTCATTGATTTTATAAAAATCGGCAATGTCGTTGAAAGCTTTCAGTTCCCGATTTTCGGTTCGCTGACCATAATTAATATGTGCAAATGCAAGATAATATTTTTCATTTGCAATTGCAGCCGTCACACAACTATCCATTCCTCCGCTGACGGTGACAACAGCAAGTTCTTTTACATCAATATTCATAATTTCAATAAATTGATGTTTAAAATACTAAATTGGAAAGTGAGTTTACAGGTCTGTTTTAATGGAATTTGTTATCTTTTTGAAAAAAATACAGAGATAATTAAGAAACTGATTTTGAAGGTAACGAGAAAAATTAATGATGAACCATGAACAATAGAAGGGACAATCATTCAATACATAATACAATCATACATCTCATACAATCAGACGCTTGTAGTTGTATGTTTGTATGGATGTATGATAAATTTCGCATCATATATAAATAATTTTTCAAAAGGAATATGTAATGCGTAAAAAAGTTATAGCCGGTAATTGGAAAATGAATATGGACATTCATCAATCACAAAAATTGGTGTCTGAAATAATTAATGGATTGGGAAAAGATAACCGGGCAGAAGTTATAATTTGTCCGCCTTTTACATCGTTGAATGAAGTTAGTTCATTATTGAAAGGAACACAGATAAAACTTGGTGCACAAAATATGTTTTACGAAGAAAGCGGAGCTTTTACCGGAGAAATATCTGCTGATATGCTGAAGTCTGTTGATTGTGAATTTGTAATTATCGGTCACTCTGAACGAAGAGTAATTTTTAATGAATCAGATGAACTGATAAACAAAAAAATAAAAACAGCGCTGACAAAAGGATTGAAACCAATTTTCTGCATTGGAGAGCTTCTCGGGCAAAGAGAAAAAAACGAAACAATGAAAGTTGTTACACAACAGATTGAAAAAGGATTGGAAGGAATTTCCTCTGAACAAATGAAAAATATTATTATTGCTTACGAACCTGTCTGGGCAATTGGGACAGGTAAAACTGCAACTCCACAACAGGCACAGGAAGTTCATTCGTTCATTCGCGACTTAATCGCAAAAAAATTCTCGACGTCGGTTGTAGAAAATTTAATCATCCAGTACGGAGGAAGTGTAAAATCAGAAAATTCTGGAGAACTTCTCTCACAAAAAGATATTGACGGTGCACTCGTTGGTGGCGCTTGTCTGAAAGCAGATTCGTTTCTCGGGATTATTGTTTCTGCCTAATAAACTCTATCGGAAAGATCGGACTGATAAAGAAAAGATATATGCTTATACGTAATACTCAATTAATTCCTTTAGTTTAAAACAATACCATCAAACAATTTTCTTTTCTTTTGATTTATGAGTACTTAAATTCTCATCTTTCTTGCTTGACGATTTTTCCTCACTGTTAATTTTATTGATTGTAAATAATTTACAGATATTCAATTCTTTGTAGATTAGTTAAGAGATAATAGTAAGTTCATCGCGTATTTTAACTACTTAGAAATTTATGATAATTATGACAGCTAACAGTTTACAAATCAAGTGGAGTTTATATTTATCAATTGGTCACTTAAAAGTTTACTTGTTCGAATAAGATCATACCATAAAAGTGTGCTGGACAGGAACAAACGAAAATAAAACTGCCAACCCATACAATGGCAGTTATATTTTAAAATGTAGCACAGATTACTGGCAAAGCCATTCCTTCGGAATAATCTGTTCTACAAAGACTGAGTCTTTTTATTTTTTTATTCCCGCAGCTTCCTCAAGCATTTCGGTTGTAACAGATTTTGGTCTTTCCAGAGGATAACCGAGTCCGCGATCCCAGATAATATTTGCAACAACACCAAGCGATCTCCCTACAGCAAAAAGAACGGTGTAGAAATCATATTCTTTTAATCCATAATACCACTGGATTACACCGGATTGTGCATCAACATTTGGCCATGGATTTTTTGCTTTACCTTGTTCAAGTAATATTGGCGGAACAATTTTAAACAAAAGATCAACATACTTGAACAACAAATCATTGGGTAAATGTTTTAAACAAAACTCTCTTTGAGCCATGTAACGTGGATCGGTTTTTCTTAAAACTGCATGTCCAAATCCGGGAATAACCTGTCCGCTTTTAAGTGTTTCCAGAACAAAATTTTTCATTTCTTCTTCAGTAGGCACTTTTTCGCCCAGCTTTATATGAAGCTCATGCAGCCACCTCAAAACTTCCTGGTTTGCAAGTCCGTGTAATGGACCGGCGAGACCATTCGTCATTGCAGATATTGAATAATAAATATCTGAAAGAGCGCTCGCCACGAGATGACCAGTATGAGCACTAACGTTTCCACTTTCGTGATCGCTGTGCAAAATGAAATACATTCTGGCAACATCATCATAAGGTTTTGGTATTCCCATCATGTGAGCAAAGTTTGCTCCAAAATCCAGCTTTGGATCGGATTCAATTATCTTCCCGCCTTTGTATTTTATCCTGTAAATGAATGCAGCGATTTCAGGAAGTTTTGCTAAAAGATTCAAACCATCTTCATAAGTAGGATTCCAATAATCATTTTTCTTTAGTATTCCAGAATTGTAATCTCTGACAAAAACAGATTCACGCTGCATAGACAGAATTGCAGTTGAAAACATTACCATAGGATGAGAATCGTGCGGCATTGCTTTAAGAATATCGAAAACATAAGTCGGCACAATTTTACGACGACTAAATTCCATCGTCACTTCCTTAATATCATCTTGTGTTGGAATCTCACCGGTTAGTAAGAAGAAATAAAATCCTTCCACAAAAGGCATTTCTCCGCCGGGAACTTTGGGAAGTTTCTCCATCACTTCCGGAATTGTCAATCCTCTGAATCGGATCCCTTCAAAAGGATCGAGATAAGAGATATCTGTGACAAGACTTTTAATATCGCGCGCTCCTCCTATAACCTGACCAATATCTACTTCATCTACTTTCACGTTTCCGAATTCTTTGATTAAACGTGCAGTACGCGGTCTCCACTCCTCAATTTTTTTTCTTAGTTTTTCTTTTAGTTCAGACATTTTTCCTCCACTGATTTTAGTTATAATTCAATTAATAATGGGTAAGCATTTTTGATTGTTCGTATTCCCACTGATATAAAAAATTTATCAGCAGGTGTAGAGCTGATGGCAAGATGCAATGTGTTTGAAAGATACTCCAATTGCCCCTCTTGATTAAAACGAATAATTTACTTTTTTAATATATCAATAGTTTGTGCCATTAATCAAATATTATCTTATAGAAATTTTCAGCAGCGAACACTTTTTTTGTTGGAAATTTTTTCAGGATAGAATTGCCCATCCAGCTAATTGCTTCATTATCTCCATGAATTAAAACTATTTTGTCAGGATTCAGGGTTGAAACCAATTCCAATAATTCTTCCCGTTTTGAATGAGCTGAAAGACGGAAGTTTTTAATTTCACACTTCACTTCCGTTTTTGAATCGCGATCGGTAAGTTGAATTTTATCTCCACGTTTTGCGTTTGCTATTTTGCTGCCGGGAGTTGACGGATCCATGTATCCAACTGTAAATATTGCCGAATCTTTTTTATGCAGCCAGATTTTTGCGAGCGTAAATGAATTGGTTGACTCTATTATCATTCCGCTTGAAGCCAGAACAATACACGGAAATTTGAATAGCTGTTCAACATCATCCAACTCAAATAAATTTTTTTGAGGAATATCAGACAGAACCAAATCAATTTCTTTTCTATTGACTAAATACCTGTTGTAATCATAAATCCTGTTAATCTTGTTTCCGATTCCGCCGGTGAAAATATCCACACTTGTAATTTTATTTTTTTTCATTTGAAGCCAGATAATCGCAAGTATCTCCTGTAATTTTCCCAAAGCAAAAACGGGGATGAGAACGGAACCTCCGTTATTAATTACTTTATTAATTGAAGATGCGAATCTTTCAACTTCTATATTCCAGTTATTGATAACAGATGAATCAGTTGCGCCATAAGTCGTTTCGGTTAAAAGTATATCAATTTTTTCATCGGGTAGTTTTGCACCAGCAAGTAGAGATTGGGCGGAAAGATTTATATCGCCGGTAAAAAATAATTTTTTATTATCGAATCGCAGTAAGATTCCTGCTGAACCAATAATATGTCCGGCATCAAAAAATTCACCTTCAACAACCTGAGCGCTTGTCAACGAATTAAGAATAAATTTTTCATTGTAAGATTTATAGTTTATGGATTTGATCAGAAGATCAACTTCATCACGTGTATAAATTTCAAAATCCTTTTCATTCACCTGTCTTTTTAATATTGAAATTGCATTGTGCAATGTTAACTCAGCAACAGCACGTGTTTGAGGAGTTGTGATAATTTTCAGATGAGGGAATTTTTTAATGAGAAAAGGAAGTGCATTTAAATGATCCTGGTGTGCGTGTGAAATTAAAACATAGTCGGTTGGTCTGTTATCGAGTAAATCAAATTTTGGGAGAGAATCCAATCCGGTTTTTTGAGGATGCATTCCACACTCGAGGATAATTCCAAGTCCGTTGATGTTCAGATAGTAACAGTTTGCACCGATTTCACCGGCACCACCGAGTGATACAAATTCGATCATTAAGTCAGTATAAAATTATGATGAGCAAATCTAAAGAAAAGTGTAAAAAGAATATTGTCGTAGAGGCTGTCTCAAAAGTCCTATAATGTCAAGCCGAGCGTATCGAAGACTGACAATTTGGATTAAAATCACCCTTCGACAAACTCAGGTGCGTACAAACATTGGATTGTAAGCAAAGATGACATCTTTCAGTAGGCTTTCCAAATCGGTAAAAGATGTCATCTTTTACACACTTTCTCTCATTAATCTTCAATCATATAATTATCATTAAAGATATTTCTTTTCATTT